>Ga0209083_1000025_pt1 | contig 234574 bp, 188 predicted proteins | sample AM7aDNAmetaG_FD_184132 | JGI IMG/M metagenome (GOLD analysis project Ga0209083, IMG submission 184132) | Freshwater microbial communities from Finland to study Microbial Dark Matter (Phase II) - AM7a DNA metaG (SPAdes) (version 3) | ecosystem: Environmental > Aquatic > Freshwater > Lake ...
CAGTCTTCCGCCCGGCCTTCTCTCCCCGTTGCCGGGCGCATGGCGGCCAGCGGTTCGCCAGCACCACGCCCCTGCGCACTCTCTTGGGCCCCCAGCAATCGCCATTCCAAGTAAATCGACAGGCCCTGTAATCGGGATAAACTCCGGCCGGAGACGGTCGGGGAGGCGGAAACGAAGGTCCTCCATAATATAGGGGTGATTTGGAGGCTGCAAAAAATGGAACTTTAGGAATGACAAGCACTTGCGCGCGGCACAAAATCTTTCACGATTTTGGGTAGAATGGGGAGCTTAGGTAACACGTTCAGCTATATAAGAGTGGCGGACCCAGCTATTCAGTCGCTGATCCGTTTTCAATCATGCGAATATACCCGCCCGCCAAGTTCCTGGGCCGCTGCAGGTGGGGTATTCGTTGTACCATTATCTTGCTATAATGTGGGATGTCCCGTTTTCTGAACCTTTCGCCTGTACCGGACGGCCTTCGCGACGGATGGTGTGCTCCAGACCCAACCTCAGCACCGTCCTCGACATCCATCCATCATCGCCAAACGGGCGGCTCCGCTCAAGACTGGCTTGCCAGGCCGCCTGCTCCTTGGCGGTGATCGCCTCGTTCACCTGTGCCAGCCAATTCCTCGGCCGGGCCACCGGCCAAGGGCTCAGCATCGCCTTCTGCTCCGCCGTGCCATGGGCCCGCACCCACAGGCTCCCCCATGGGTATTCATCCGCAGAGGTCACCGCCCCGGCCGTCACAGAATTGCGCTCCACGTACCGGCAGATCTTCAGGAATGACTCCCCGCCCTGGACGGGGAACGCTTTGAACCGTCCGCCGTAGAGATGGCCGTACCCCACGCTGCGGTGGGAGACCCGCCAGCGCATGGCGTGGGTGTGGGTGAGCCAGCGGAAGAACTCGGTCAGTTCTCCATCGCGCTGGGGCCGGACCAGGAAGTGCCAGTGGTTGTTCATGACGCAATAGCTGTAAATGCACAGCGGCAGGCGCTCATACGCCTCCAGCAGCAGGCGGTCAAACGCCTCGAAGTCCTTGTCGCGCCGGAAGAGCTTGATCCGTCCTGCCGAGCGGTTCAGAACATGATATATCCAGCCACCCGGAGCTACGCGAGGTCGTCTTGGCATGGCCTGAGACTGTGCCAGAACGCGGCAAGAATGTCAACTATCACTGCCAACTAGCTACGTCCCGGTTCATTCTCCCCGCGAGATACGGTTCATTGCTTTTTCTCCCAATAGCCGAGTGATCAGCGGAACGGCCGCCCATGTCGAAGGCGGCGGAACTACGTATATCGGTCATACTGATCGATCTCTACCAAATCGAACTGCGTCCTGTTTTCTGGTCACAAGGCCAACACAATCTGGCTGCCGTCGCAGAATCCAACTGCGTCCTGCTTTCCGATACGTCCTGCTTTCCGATAGTGCTCCGACACTCGTGTCCTTCGGACTCGGTCCATCAGATCATGAGTAGTTGGACTTCCCGAAACACGTACACGTTGCTGCGGAGTTCGTGATCCCTGCAAAGGAATCGCATTGTCGCGTTGCGCATCGTTTTCGGAGCATAGCCAGCCAGTTCACTCGCGGCTATCCGCTGGAGGATTTCGTCGTTGGTCAATCCCACTTCTGAGATGTCTGCAAACACATCATAGATCAAGCGATGAATACCTTCTTTGCCAACACAGGTGGGTACGTTTAGTGGCAGATCCATTGCATGGTCGATCCCCTTTGGCTGAAACGCGTCGAACTCCTGAAGGGTCTGCGGATTTCCCGCGATGAACTCCTCAAGGCGTCTTCTATCGTCATTGGAGAGAGCGCGCACAAACTCTGCAGTAGCCAACTCGGCACTAAATGCAGGTTTCCATGACTCATCAACTAGACGTTTGCTGAATATCAGCCGCCGCCTGTCCACGCGCTTCCGCTCCTGCAGATTGAACCTCAGTCTTTGAGTGCTCTCCAGAATACGAAAGACCCTCCAAATCCCGGGCGAATCGGAGTATACCCAATCGCCAACGCGAACATCCTTCATATCAAGCTTCATGGGATTACCTCCCCGTCAACCAGTCGACCATCATCTGAGATCGGTTGATAAACGGACCTTGTGTCGGTATCTGCGTGTTTCCCCCATGTATCAAGCCGTGCTCGGTCCAACGCTCCACAATTTGGATGTTGTTGGCGTTGCCCGCTAACCAAGGATTCTGAGCGACGCTATTGATGTGATGTGGCGTGTAGCCGTCCACTCCTCCGTTTTGCATCAGTTCGCTGATCTCCGCCGGGCTCCAAGCTCGTGTGCCCTGCCCGGTAAGACGGACCATCTGCGATTCCTCTGCCCAACCAAGATTTGCTCCAACCATTCGAAGATCGTTCCTCAGTGTCGGCGTCATACCACTAGCACGGGCTTGATACAAGAGATCTGCGGCTTCCCCACGGAGTGCAACGTGTTCGGCTGTTCGGGCAGCGACCATTTCCTGACGCGCCGCGAGGGACATTCCATTCTCTGCGGCGGCTCCACCTAAGCGCAAGCCAGTCAGACTCAGCCCCGCTGTCACGGAATCGACGCCTATCGTGAACCAACGGCCGGCCTTGCCGCCAAGACTCAGATCCTGACCAATGTTCGCACCGTATAACGACAGGCCAGTATACAGTTCTGTGCCAGCAATCACGCTTTGCAGGATCGGCGTCTGCCTCGCAAGCGACAATGTGAGGGTGTCCCACGGTCCGAGCCCCGCTTCATGCATCGCCGCCATATCGTTCATCATCGGCGCCACCGATGCCATATCCGCTTCATTTTGCATCCGTTGCGCCGTCGCGGGACCATACTTCAAGGCAGTAGCAAGGAACGCGCCTTGATTCCATGACGGGTTCATGTTCATGGGATCGTACGAAAATGGGCCGGCACCCATCAGCGGATTCGGTTGCTCGCTGCCAGCAGCCTGTGGGGCAGGATGCGAAGAGATCTCCTTGATGATCTTCCTGGCGTCGGCAAGTGAGATCGTTCCCCACGAATCATCACTGATGCGGTTCGCCGCAGCCGTGCGCATATCATCGGACCAAGATCGGTCCTGCCAACCGCTGTAGAGCTTTATATCGGTGTTAATGCTCTGCTGGATATCACTGCTGGTCGGCGTGAGGTGGAAGCCACCAAAGTCACCGAGACTCGGAATATCGGCCGGGGAACGATAACCCAGATACAGGCCATCACTGGCCGAGCTGTTGTCGTACGACGAGGATGATCCGTAAGTGTCGGACCAGTCATTGCTATAATGGATCTCGCCGTCAGGCCCGCCATAGTTCTGTATGTTGTCCCCGCTAACCAACTGCTCGCCCGCCTGGTTGATCATACCGTTGGCCCACGCAGCGCCCTGGCTGATGCCGTCGAAGAGCGAGGAAATGCCGCCGGTCAGTTGGGCAGACTGCTGTCGCATGTCCTCAAGAAGTTCCGGATCCCAGTCATAGGTGGAACTATTCGTGTAGGCATCTGCCGGAATTCCTGGCAGCGAGGTAGCGTAAGCCTGGGCCTGCGGGACAGGCAACGTCGAGACGGATGGCGAATCTGCGATCGTCCACAGGCTATTGTTGTAGTTGATGCGCTGCTGTAGCGCCTCGGACCAGGTGGGGATGAAGGCGGGATTGCCGTTCAGACCCAGTGCACCGGCGGGGTTGAGGTCGTACAGGGGCTGGCCCATGAGCAAGGTGTCCGTGAAGCTTGTGGGCCGACCGCCCCACGAGCCAACCAGATACGTGCTATCCAGCGCGAACCTGCCGAAGTCGCTGGAACGGGCAGCGATGGCGGCATTGGCGTAACCATCGTAGCCAAGAGCGGAGGCGGTGCCCGGGGCGCTGATGGTGACGCCCTGGTTGATGCCGCTGTGGGTGCCGCCGGGGCCGAAGTTCCAGCCGTAGCCGGCGCTGTAGTTCACCGCTCCCTGGAAGGGGATGACGCTGAGGCCGGCCGAGCCCGTCCAGTAGTGACCGGCGGTGTTGTAGCCGATGGAGCCATTGAGGGGCCCGATCGAGCCGGAGGCGCTGAACGTATCATCCATGTAGGTTTCGCCGACCGAGGCGTATCCGTTGATGCCCACGCCGAAATGCTCGCCGAAGGTGGTGTCGATGTTGCCATGGTAGAGGTCGTCGCGGACCTCGCCACCGAAGGCACCGAACTGCATCCCCTTGTGGCCATCGTGGTTGTAGAAGCCCACGTTGACGAAGCCGAGGTCGACACCGAGGTTGCCGCCGGTCTGGTCGGCCGCCCAGGCTCCGGCTTCGATGAGGTAATTCACGGCCGAGACGTCGGCACGTGCCACTGGTGCTGAGCGAAGGCAATTGTCACACCCAAGCAGCGGGTGCGTGACGCTTTAGGTGAGAACTCGCACGACAGTATGCCGGTTTCGCCGACAGAGAGCGTGAGGGCAGGCGTTTGAAGCTGGACTGGAGGGAACGGGCGTGGAAGGCGATTCACGTGATGAGGCTGCTCCAAAGACTCCGGTTTCGGCGAAACCGGAGTACGAAGAGGGCGACTCCGCACGTCGTCTGAAGTATCACGCACCCCCAAGCAGCCACGCCCCTGCCCAGGGCAATCGCATTTGGCCAAAGGACGCGGCTTCGCCACGGCGGCAGTGCTACGGCCGAGGGCGGATCGTGCCACTAATGGGCCAAATGCGATTGCTCTGCGCCCCTGCCCCCTGCATTGTGTCCGGCCGTTCATCCGTCTATATTGCAGGGCTTCGGCATCGAATACAGAGGTATAAGCAACTATGCAGACCGTCATTACCGGCAAGGCGTTTGTTCTGGGCGATAACATCGATACCGACCAGATCATCCCCGCGCACTATCTGTCCTTTGATCCCACCATTCCTGAGGAACGCAAGCTGTTCGGCAAATATGCCCTCTCGGGCGTTCCCGAAGGCCAGTCCGGCCTGCCCGACGGCAACATCCGCTTCACTCGTCCGAACGAGTTCACCAGCGACTACAGCATCGTCATCGGTGGAAAGAACTTCGGCTGCGGCTCCAGCCGCGAACATGCCCCCCTGGCTCTCGCGGAGGCCGGCGCCAAGCTCGTCATTGCTGAGTTTTATGCCCGCATCTTCTTCCGCAACTCAATCAACGGCGCTTACATCGTCCCGGTTGAATCCATCGGGCGCCTGGTCGACAAGATCAAGACCGGCGACCAGCTCGAAGTCCACCTGGATAAGCAATATCTCCTGAACAAGACCACCGGCCAGAAGCACGACCTTCGCCCCCTTGGCGATGTCCTGCCCATCATCGAAGCCGGCGGTGTCTTCAGCTACGCCCGCCAGACGGGAATGCTGAAATAGAGATTTGAACAGGCCAGGGGAGCCAATCTCCGCGGGTGGCGATCGGCTTCTTAGGACCAAATTCGCCTTGCGCTTCCGGGCCTGCTATAGATTGGATGAACGTGGCCAACACCGACATCATCATCGCGGACGAGAACATGCTTGGGCATGCGGTGGAGCTCTACAACTCCATCTTCCGGCCGCGCTATGATGTGGGCTATTTCCACCGCCGCTTCCTCGGCCGCCATAACGTACTGACGCTGCTGGCCCGCATCGATGGCCGGCCGGTCGGTTTCTGGATGGGATTCGAGCTGAAGCCCGGCATGTTCTATCACTGGCTGGGCGCGGTGGTTCCCGATCTGCGCCGACAGGGAGTTGCCCGCCAACTGCAAGAGGCCCAGCAGGCCTGGGCTCGCGACCACGAATACGAATACATCCGCTGCGAATGCCTCAACCACCAGCGCGAGTTCATCCACTTTGCGATCGAAGTCGGCTACGACATTGTCGGCATCCGCTGGGATTCCACCCATGCCGACAATCTGGTCGCCTTTGAGAAATCCCTGGCATAGAATCTGCCCAACTGACCCTACAGGGAAATTCAACAGGAGAATCACGCAATGCCCGAAAAACAGCCCGGACTCGATACCATCGCCCTGCACGCCGGCCAGGTTCCCGACCCCACCACTGGCGCCCGTGCCCTGCCGCTCTATCAAACCACCAGTTACGTCTTCAAGGACTCTCAGCACGCCGCCGACCTTTTCGCGCTGCGCGCCTTCGGCAATATCTACACCCGCCTGATGAACCCCACCACCGATGTGCTGGAGAAACGCCTCGCCGCCATGCTCGGCGGCACCGGCGCCGTCTGCACCGCCTCCGGCCAGGCGGCCGTCTTCTACGCCATCGCCTGCATCACTTCGGCCGGACAGAATATCGTCACCGGCGGCAACCTCTATGGTGGCACCTACACCATGTTCACCTCGCCGCTGAAGCGATTTGGCATTGAGGCCCGCTTTGTCGATTCGTCCAAGGCCGAAAACTTCGAGAAGGCCATCGACAAGAACACCCGCCTGCTCTACACCGAATCCATAGGCAACCCGAAGGGCAACGTCGACGATTTCCGCGCTATCGCCGATATCGCTCACAAGCACAACCTCCCCTTTGTCGTCGACAACACCGTCACCCCCCCGCCGCTGTTCAACCCCTTCAATCACGGCGCTGACATCGTCGTGTATTCGCTGACCAAGATCATCGGCGGCCACGGCACCAGCATGGGTGGCTGCATCGTCGAGAAAGGCGACTTCAATTGGAAGGCCGCCGGCAAGTTCCCCGATATCACCGAGCCTGATGCCTCCTACCACGGCGTGAATTTCTGGGATGCCTTCGGCCACCACGACAAAGCCGTCGCGCCCGGCCTCGCCTATGTCCTGAAGATCCGCACCGGCCTGCTGCGCGACCTGGGCGCCTGCATCTCGCCTTTCAACTCCTGGCAAATCCTTCAGGGCGTCGAGACACTGCCGCTACGCGCTCGCGCGCACGCGTCCAACGCTCTGCAGGTTGCCAAGTGGCTGGAGAAACACCCGCTGGTTTCCTGGGTCTGCTTCCCCGGCCTCCCCTCGCATCCGGATTACGAGAGAGCCCGCAAGTACATGCCCATCGGCGCCGGTGCGATCATGGGCTTTGGCATCAAGGGCGGCCTCCAAGCCGGCAAGAAATTCATCGACTCGGTGAAACTCGCCAGTCACCTCGCCAACATCCTCGACGCCAAGACGCTGGTCATCCACCCCGCCAGCACCACGCACCAGCAGCTCTCGCCCGAGCAACAGGCCAAAGCCGGCGTCACCCCCGACTTTATCCGCGTGTCTGTCGGCATCGAAGATGTCAATGACATCATTGCTGACTTCGATCAGGCCCTGCGTGCCAGTCAGACGTAGCTCCAAGCCGCCACACGGAACGAACCAGCCTGGGCAAGCGACCACCAAGCCCCTTGTCCAGGCTTCTTCTTTGGCCCTATGCGCGCCTACTGATCCGGATTCAGCGACTTGCTCTCTTGCACCACCGAGTCAATCGTCCGTTCCAGGCAACAGACGTCCACGGGCTTGGTCAGGTGAGCGGTGAAGCCGGCGTCACGGCTTTCCTGGATGTCGCTCTCCTGGCCATAGCCGCTCAGGGCAATGCCCGGCAGCTTCGAACCGTGCCGCCGAATCGCCCGCATCAGATCCACGCCGCTTCCATCGGGCAGCCCCAGGTCACTCAGCAGCAGGTCAAACGTCTGTTCATCAGCCAGTTTCAGTGCCGTTGCCACGTCGCCGGCCGTCTGCACCTGATGGCCGTGGGCCGCCAGCAGCCGTTTCATGATCTTGACCGTGTCGCCATGGTCCTCCACCAGCAAGATGCGTAAGGATCCGACGATGACCGGCCGCGGCGAGATCGGCGATTCAGGGGGCTCGGGACCCACCGCCCCCGCCGGCACCAGCGGCAGCCTGACTGTAAACGTCGCCCCCTTATCGGCGCCTTCGCTGCTGGCGACGAGAGTTCCCCCATGCAAGTCCACCAGCGTCTTGCTGATGGCCAACCCCAAACCCAGGCCGCCGAACTGTCGCGTGGTCTGCCGCTCTCCTTGTTCAAATGCGTTGAACAGCCGCGGCAGCATGTCCGACTCGATGCCCTTGCCGCTGTCTTTGACCTCGACGATTACGTGCGCATCTGCGTCGTCACGGCAGCGGATCACCACGCAGCCGCCCGGTGGCGTAAACTTGACAGCATTCTTGATCAGGTTCCAGAAGACCTGTTGCAGGCGTGCGGTATCGGCATCCACCCAATACGGGGCCGATCCCATGTCGATGCTGAAGTCGAGCTTGCGCGCCTCGATGTCGGGCTTGCTGACTTCGACGGCCCGACGGATGACGGTGCCCAGTTCGACGCTGTGCCGATCCAATACGATCTTGCCTCGCTCAATGCGCGTGATATCCAGCAGATCGTCGATCAACCGGGCTTCCAGTTCCGCGTTGCGGCGAATGACCTCTAACTGTTCACTGGTATCGGCGTCAAATCGCCGGTCTTTCTGAAGCATGGAAACGGTTGCCAGCACAGGGTTCAAGGGATTGCGCAACTCGTGCGAAAGCACGGCGATGAAGTGATCCTTGGCCCTGCTGGCTTCTTCAGCGGCGCTCTTGGCGGCCGCCAGCGCCTGCTGGGCCCGCTTGCGCTCCTCCTCCACCTTGATCGCCGATACCGTCATGCTCAGCAACGCCTGTTCCTGCTCGTCCAGGACACGGTCTTGTGTATATACGACGCACAAGCTGCCTATCATCGCCCCACCCACCTGGACCGCCTTGCCACAGTACGTCTGCAGTCCATACCTGCCCACATTGGGGTCGCTCCGAGCATACGCCGTCGCGGGAAGATCGCGGATGCATACCACCTCGTCGCGCCCGTCGCGAATCACGTCATAACAGATGTGGCCCTCCGGCAGATCGATGGCCAGGAAGTCAGCAGGAACATTCCATTGTCCCAGCGCGCACAGGTGGCCACCTTCAAGCCGGCTGTAGAGCGCACAGGTGGCACCCAACATCTCGCCACACAGGGCTACAAGGCGGTTGATGTTCTGGTCGGCATCGGGACCAAACGCGAGCCAACAGGCGTTGAGCTTCGCCAGTCTCTCCTGGGCACGCTTGCGCACGGTGATATCGTTGGCAGTGCCGAAAACGCCGATCACGTTGCCCGCCGCATCCAGTAGAGGAAGCTTGTTGGTCTCAAACCAGACGACGCTGCCATCCGCCTGCACTTGCGTTTCGACGATGCCCAGCTTGGGCACGCCGCCGTCCATCACTGCGCGATCATCGGCACGGTAGGCATCGGCTTCAAAGTGGGCCCAGGGCAGGTCGTAATCCGTCTTGTCGATCAGCGCATCCGGGTCATCCAGCCCTGCCGCATGCGCAAAGGCTTTGTTGCAGCCCAGGAAAACGGAGTTGCGGTCTTTCCAGAAAACAACGCCCGGGAAATGATCCAGGACGTTCTGCAGCATCTGCCGCGAATTGAGTAGCGCTTCTTCCACCCGCTTCAACTCGCCCACGTCAGTGCTGGTTCCGAACCACTGCACGATCCGTCCCTGGGCGTCTTTGAATGGCTGAGCGCGCGTCAGGAACGGCCGGAAGATGCCATCAGCTCCGCGCAGGGGGAACTCCATCTCGAATGGCTCGCCAGAGAGGATCGATGCCTGCCATTGCCCCAGGACTTTGGGCAACATGCGTGGATCATGCACACTGTGCCAGCCCCACCCCTCCATCTGCTGCGGCGTGGTCCCGGTATACTCGTGCCAACGGCGATTGTACCAGTGGATGTAGCCGTCGCTGTGGGCGATCCATGCCAGTTGCGGCATGGCATCGGCCATCGTCCGGAACCGCCGCTCGCTTTCTCGCAGTTCCTCGTGCCGTCGCTGCTCGCGAGTCAGCGCTGTCCGCTGCATGTGGGCCATCAAACTAACGCCCGTGCCTCCGACGAGGAAGATCGCCAGTTGACCCATCGCCACCGGGTTCGTCCACTCGATGGTTCCCGGGGTCGCGTCGAAGACCATTTCGACGCAGAGGGCTGAAACAACGACCGCGAGCAGTCCCGGCCCCATCCCACCGAACGCCGCCGCCGCCACAACGGCCGGATAGAACGCCAGGTACGGAGTGGGCTCCAGAACCTGGGGCAACGTCCAGCACGCCAGCGCCCCCAGCGCTGTCACCAGCGCCGCCAGCATGTAACCGACCCAGCGTCTTGAGTGACCGTCCTGTTTGGCCTCGGTCATATCGGCCATGGAAGCTCCCGCAAACAACACGCGTCCGCGCTACGGCAGAGCGTGCATGATTGACGACACACACGTGCGATTCTACGCGCGCCGGTATGTGAAGTTCACCCGTGGTGGGCAAGCGCCGACCATCGACGGTATCGGCGACTTGCCCCAAGGATGAGCTTGCCGGGCCACCGACCCCGGACATGGGCGCAAAACACAACGGCATGCCACCATACCATCTCAAACGGCACCAATAGTACCTGTCACCGATCCTTGGGCATGACAACCCAAAGGATGAGATAGACCAGTATCCCCGGGAACGCCGCCGAAAAAATGCTCAACAGAACGTACGCAACTCGCACCGCCGTGGCATCCCACCCCAGCCACCTGGCGATGCCTCCGCACACACCTGCCAGCATCCGATCCGAAGATGACCGCATCAAAGCTCCAGTAGCCACGCATGCCTCCTTATCGCACGGCATTCTACACCTATCCCCTCGCGTCCGCCGCTATGATCTCGCGCCGGCTTTAGAACGCCCCTGGAGCCAAGACGCCGCAATGGCAGAGCCGTCCGGCCGCATTCCCTCGTACGGCGGGTCGTGCAAGTGGTCACTGTCCGTGATGTCGCAGTCTACTCACCGGAGTTGCTCGCACCCAGCGTCACGGAGACCGTGCGCTTCTCTCCGCCGCGCAGATACTGGACGGATACAGTCTTTCCCGCGTTCTGCAGAACGGCGTTGCGCAAATCATCCGGTCCGCCAATCTGCACCCCGGCAACGTTCACGATCACGTCATCAGGCAGGATCCCAGCGTTCCATGCCGGCGTATTCCGCACGCAGCAGATGACCGCTACTCCCGCATTGAACCCCAGGCGTTTGCGATCGTCGACGTTCAACTCGCGCGGCAACGCCCCAAACGCGGGTGGCTCGATTCGATGGGTATAGTAGATCGCCCGCTGGGCGTACCAGTTCTCCGCGTAAGGCATGTACGAGGTCTGCGGAACGTATGCCGTCTCCACGCGCGTTGCCCGGCGGCCGCCGAATCGATAGACGGACACCGGCTCGTAGGTCGTGTACGGCGTTGCTCCCTGCACCCTCTGCCCCAGCACACGAGACAGCAGCACAACCTCGGCGCCAACCTTCCTGGCCTGGTCGGTTAGTGCGCCATCGGACTCCAACGGGCCATAGAAACTCGACTCGCCCAGCGACACCCAGCCCTCCTCCAGGTACTGGATCTGCTCCTCTGGAGTCAGAGTTGACGCGATGATGCGCGGCCTGCCCGCAAACGCAACCAGGTTCATGTTGCGGTACTCGGTCAGCGCCGGCGGAGGCATCCCCATCGAACTATGGAACGATTGGGCGTACTCCGACTGGTTGCAGCCGCCCGTGGTCAGGCCAAGCAGCAACCCCAGCAAAGCCAACGGAAGCACTCTCATGCCTCCGATCATACCGGCCCAGCGGCATCCCGGCAGCACCGAATCCGGATGAGCGCTGCCCGAACTGGCCAAACCATTCGGTGAACCAGAAAACACCGGGCTCTTCCTGAAACTTGAATTACGCGCTCTCTTCGATAATAACAGTGCCAGAAAGCAGTTGACGCCGACAGTGTTGACTTAGTGCGTGGTAGCATGCGCGGCAATCGAGGCGTCGTTGAAGTCTGGAGTGCGGTGATTCATCATCGCATTGGTGCCGGCGACTCGTCGCCGGCCGTATTTTAGGGACAAACCCATGAAAAAGATCGCAGTACTCGGATGTGGCGGGCGAGGTCAGGGATTCCTGGAGATGTTTCACGCTGCCGCTCCCAAGGCAGTGGTTGGCGCGATCGCCGAACCGCGCGACGACGTGCGAAAACAGCTCGCCGAGAAATACAAGCTGTCGCCCAAGATGGTCTTCCGCACCTGGCAGGAGTTCGTGAAGCAGCCCAAGATGGCCGATGCCGTCTGCATCAGCACCATGGACCGAGATCACGTTGACCCGGCCCTTGCCTGCATGAAACTGGGCTATGACATGCTGCTGGAGAAACCCATGGCCGTCACCCTCAAGGACTGCCAGGCAATTGAGGCTGCCCAGCGCAAGAGCAAATGCATCTTCGGCGTATGCCACTCGCTGCGCTATATCAAGGGCTTCACGAAGGTAAAGGAAGTGATCGACTCCGGCGTGATCGGCCGGATCATGTCGGTGAATCTCACCGAACAGGTCGCCTGGTGGCATCAGGCCCACAGTTTCGTTCGCGGCAACTGGGGCAATGAGTCGCGTTCCTCCTTCATGCTGCTGGCCAAGAGTTGCCATGACATCGATTACCTGCAGTACATCATCGATCGCAAGTGTCTGAAGGTCTCGTCATTCGGATCACTGTCATACTTCACGAAAAAGAATGCGCCCAAAGGCGCCTCGGAGCGCTGCGTCGACTGCCCGGTGGAGCGGACCTGTGCATATTCGGCGATCAAGCAATACGTCTACGGCAACCGCAACCACTGGCCGGCGGCTTCGTGCTCCACTGACCACTCTGCCGAAGCGCACATGGAAGCCATTCGCACCGGCCCATACGGCCGCTGCGTCTACAAGTGCGACAACGACGTTGTCGACCACCAGACGGTGAACATGCTTTTCGAGGATGACATCACCGTCGTCTTCACCATGACGGCCTTCACACAGGGCGGCGGGCGGTACATGCGCGTGCACGGCACTCTCGGCGAGATCTGGTTTGAGGAAGACACAGTCACCGTCAAGACCTACGCAGACAACAACTCAGCGGCGATCCACATCGGTTCTGAGCCCGGTGGCCACGGTGGCGGCGATCAACGGATTGTCGATGAATGGATTGACGCCCTCTACAGCCGCGATGACAGCCGCCTCGTTGCCAATGCCCAGGAATCCCTCAAGAGCCACGCCGTGGTATTCGCTGCGGAGCGCTCGCGGCGGGAAGGCAAGATGATGGATATGGCCGAGTTTTCATGCACTAAGTGACCGGGAAACTCATTGCATAGGGTCTCTTCAGCACTGCCCCAAGCGGTGAAGCCCTGCGCTGCTCGTAGTGACGGCGCAAGCCGGCACGTATAGGTTGGCATGGCGTGGGGGCTTGCGCCCCCACTACGAACTACGCCTCACCGTCCTTGGATTCCGGCTCTGCCGAATCATCCACCGCGGGCGGTGGAGCGGGAGCAGCGGGATCGTCGTCCGCAGACGGCGCTTCGACCGCACCTTCCGCGGACTCCGTGTGCTCGGTCTCGGTGATATCCACGCGCGCCAGCGCCACCAACCGATCGCCATCGTCGATGCGGATCAGCCGGACGCCTGAAGCGCCTCGGCCGGTCTCGCGGATCTCCTTCGCCCGCGTGCGGATGATGATCCCCTTCTCGGTGATCATCATCACTTCGTCGTCCTCCTGAACCACCTTCATGCCCACGACCTCGCCGTTGCGGTCGTTGGCATCAATGTTGATCACGCCGCGCGTGCCACGTCCCTTGCACGGATATTCTTCCAAAGGCGTGCGCTTGCCAAAGCCGTTCATGCACGCCGTGAGCACCTGATGGCCTTCATTGCTGCCACCGGCCAAGACAAGCATCGACACGACCCCGTCGCCCTTGCGCTTGAAGCGGGCGCCGGTCACACCGCCGGCCTGCCGACCCATCGCCCGGACATCGTTCTCGTCGAACCGGATCGCCAGACCGCTCTTGGTGCCCAGCATCACATGGTCCTTGCCGCTGGTGATCTCCACGCCGATCAGCGTATCGTCATCATCCAGCCCGATCGCGATGATGCCGCGTCGGTTGATGTTCGCAAATGCCGAGAGCGCCGTCTTCTTCACCGTGCCCTTGGCAGTGGCAAAGAAGACAAAATGTTCATCCTTTTCGAGACTCTCAATCGCCAGCACATTGGCGATCTTCTCACCTTCCTGGAACTCCAGGAAGTTCGCGATCGCTCTGCCAGCACTGGTTCGGGAGAGCTCCGGCACGTCGAACACGCGGCGGGTGTACATCCGGCCCTTGTTGGTGAAGAACAGGATGTGATCGTGTGTGTTGGCGACAAAGAGGTGCTCGACAAAGTCACCCTCGCGGCTCTCGGTGCCTTTGATCCCGCGGCCACCGCGGCTCTGCGAGCGGTAGGTGTCAATCGGCAGCCGCTTGATGTATCCCTCATGACTGACTGTCACCACCACATCCTCGCGAGCGATCAGATCTTCCATGTTCAACCCGGTCACCTCGCCGGTGATCTGCGTGCGCCGTTCATCGCCATACTTGTCGCGGATCTCGAAGGTGTCTTCGCGGATAATGTCCATCACCAGGCCTTCATCGGCCAGAATCCGCTCATATCCCTCGATCTCTTCAGCGACCTGGCGATACTCCTCAACCAGTTTCTCGATTTCCAGACCAACCAACTGAATTAACTGGAGCCGGCCGATGGCCTCGGCCTGTGCCTGGCTGAGCGAGTGCGGCCGATGCTCCACCCGTGCCATCAGGGCATGCGGAATCCGCGCGGCATAGGGATGATCGGCGGCAATCCGGAATGCCTTCTTGCGCAACTTTTCAATCGCCTCGTCGCGTGTCTTGCTCGAACGGATCAGGCGCACCACCTCATCGATGTCGCACACCGCAAAGATCAGACCTTCCAGGATGTGCCCGCGTTGCTGCGCTTTTTTCAGCAGGAACTTCGTCCGCCGAATGATGACTTCCTTGCGGTGGGCAATGAAGTGCTGGATCAGTTCCTTCAATCCCATCGTGCGCGGCTGCCTGTTCACCAGGGCGATGTTGATCATCGACACCGTGATCTGACACGGTGTGTACTCGTAGAGCTGATTGATGATGACATTGGGATCGGCATCGCGCTTCAGGTCCACCACGATCCGGCACTTATGCTCGCGGCCGGAATGGTCGTTCACATCCGCGATTTCCTTGATGTCTTCCTTGGCGCACTCCGCGATCGCTTCGACGATCGTTTTGCGGATGATTCCGTAGGGAATCTCCTCGATGATGACTGAGCTGCGGCCGTTCTTGTTCTCCTCAACGCTCATCTTGGCGCGCAGGGTGATCCGGCCGCGGCCGCTCTTATACCCCTCAATGATCCCATCTCGGCCGCAAATGGTGCCGCCGGTCGGGAAATCCGGACCGGGGACAATCTCCAGCAGTTCGGGCAGCGAACACTCCGGCTTGTCGATCACATGGACAATCGCGTTGCAGATTTCCTTCAGGTTGTGCGGAAGGAGGTTGCACGCCATGCCGACGGCGATGCCGGTTGAGCCGTTCACCAGCAGGTTGGGGAACTTGCTCGGCAGGACCAGCGGCTCTTCGCGCGTCTCATCATAGTTCGGCTGGAAATCGACAGTGTCGAGGTTGATGTCCTCGAGCATCTCCATGGCCGGGGAGTGCATGCGGGCTTCGGTGTAACGCATGGCGGCCGGCGGATCGCCGTCGCTGGATCCGAAGTTTCCCTGCCCGTCGATGAGCCGATAGCGCATCGACCATTCCTGAGCGAGGCGCACGAGAGTCGGATAGATCACCGCTTCGCCATGCGGGTGATAGTTACCGCTGGTATCGCCGGCGATCTTGGCGCACTTACGATGTTTCGACCGCGGGCCAAGTCCCAGGTCATTCATTGCCACCATGATGCGCCGCTGCGATGGCTTGAGACCATCGCGCACATCGGGCAGGGCACGATCCATGATCGTGCTCATGGCGTAGGTGAGATAGCTCTCCTGAAGTTCCGTCTCGATCGGCCGATCTTCGATACTTGATTGTGGCGGAAGCGGGGTCTCCGACATCGTTTTCCTTCATCTCCCGCCAGTCCTTGGCGAGTCGGTGGATTGTAACGGAAAAGGCCCAAACGAGGTAGGGCCAGACTCCCTTAGCTGTGAGTGTAAACCGTTATGACGCATACACTTACGGAGGCGTCGTTTTCTCCGGTTTTTACCTCGCCCGCACGGCAGCTTGAGCTTGCCGGCATTAGCGAACTTCATGCGAATTAATCAGACCCGCCGATACGGCAATAGCGATCTCGCCAGCAAAGGTAGGATCCTGCGGCCGCAAGAGCTGTTTCCGCATCTCCAGTTGGCTGACGCCGCCCTGAACCGTACACTTGGCCTCCATGGATGAGTTGGGCATCCGACCGATCCCGCCGCCTCTGCCACGGCTTCCGGCCATTCTCCGGCAAGTCGAGGCCATACCGCAAGTCCAGACAAAGCCGCAGGTCTGGCCCTGCTTCGTGCTGTTTGGCATCGAGATGGTCGTGACGCTCGCGGTGGGCATTACGGTCGGCGGCGCGGTCATGGCGCTGTATGGCGAGCAGGCGATCACCACCAGCGAAGGCTTGGTCCAGTACTATGGCGCATTCCTCGCGACGATTCCCGGCCTCCTTTCGACAACGCCAACTGGGTTGGCAGCGCTCGGGATGGCGATAGGAGCCGCGATTTTCTCCAAGACGCCATGGCAGCAGCGCCTGCGGCTTCGACCTGGCACCGGCCGATGGTGGGTCTGTATCCCGTCGCTCATTGGCATCCTTGCCCTGGGCCAGACAATGACCCAGACGATGCAACTCTGCGGCATTGCGCCGGGGCCGACCTTGACTGCCATAGCAACTGCCTTCGCATCGCTGACAGGGGCATCGCTGATAGTAGCCGTTGCTACCGTCGGTGTGCTGGCGGGCACGGCCGAAGAGTTGTTCTTCCGCGGCTATATTCAGAGCAGATTCCAGCAGCGCTGGGGGGCGCTGCTGGCAATCCTGCTGACCAGCGTACTCTTTGGCGTGCTGCATCTGGACCTGGTCCATTCACCCCTCGCGATGGGCCTCGGAGTTTACCTGGGCTATCTCGCCTTTCGGACCGAAAGCATTCGCTTGCCCATCTTTGCTCACGTAACGAACAACGCGCTCTCGGTCCTTATGGGCGCAAGTCACCCGGAAACGACGAGCAGCCTCGGCGAACTGGCGTTCTCTTTGGCGCTGCTTGTGGTGTCTGTACTGCTGATCCACATCGGCACGCGGCCGCGTTCCATTGCACCCATTGAGCACCCGATCCCGCAGACCACCAACGCCGCCGCCATCGACTCCCGCAACGAAACACCCTTACAGTAGGCTCCAGCAGTTGCCGTTACCGCATCGCGTTGTCCAGGGCGCCGATCTTCTCGATCTCGATCCGGATCGTGTCGCCTTTCTTCATGAAGACCGGCGGCTTGCGGGCGAAGCCGACGCCGGGCGGAGTGCCGGTCAGGATCACTGTGCCAGGCGAAAGGGTCATCGTGGATGACAGGCTCTCGATCAGTGTTGGCACATCGAATATCATATCGCCGGTGTTCGAGTTCTGCATCAGCCGGCCATTCAGAATCGAACGGATCGCCAGGTTGTTGGGATTGGGGATCTCATCTTTCGTTACGATACAGGGACCCAGCGGGCAGAATCCGTCGAAGCTCTTGGCGCGGCACCACTGGCCACCCGACATCGTCTTATCCCGTTGCCAGTCACGCGCTGAGACATCGTTGCCGCAGGTGTAGCCGAAGACGTAGTCCATCGCCTGTTCACGCTTTACCTTGCGGGCGGTCTTACCGATCACGATGGTCAACTCGGCCTCGTAATCCACTTGTGTGCTGTTATCGGGCAATTCGATTAGGGCGCCTGGATCATTCAGGGCGTTGGGGTTCTTGATGAACAGCACGGGATGATGCGGTATTTCCGACCCACTCTCGGCGGCGTGGGCGCGGTAGTTTAAACCGATGCAGAGAATGGCCGCCGGGATGATTGGGGCGAGAAGTTTCTCAATCGGCTTCTGCGTCGCGGTAACACGATAAGACCCCAACAGATCGCCTTCGATGACCTTGGCGATACTGTCACTGATGCGCTGTCCGATGTATGTCTGGTTGCCGGACCGGAAACGGATGATTTGCATGGTTGATACTCCGCGATGTTCTGCGCGAAACCCGCCCGCCGCGGCGGGCGGCTCTTTGTCCCTATAGCGTTTCTGCCAGGATCTTTTCGGCCTGCTGGGCGCGATAGTCCTGCAGCTTTTTCTTGTACTCCGGTCGCGTGCTGCCCAGGATCGCGATTGCCAATAGCGCTGCATTAGTCGCTCCGGGCTTGCCGATCGCGAGCGTGCCCACGGGAATGCCACCGGGCATCTGCACCATGGATAAGAGCGAATCCATTCCTTTCAAGCTGGCGCTTTCCATCGGAACACCCAGAACCGGAAGGACGGTGTAGGCTGCAACGACGCCCGCGAGATGGGCTGCCCCGCCGGCCGCCGCGATGAATACTTCGGTACCTTGGGCCTCGCACTTCTTGACCCACTCCTGCAGTGCATCCGGCGTTCGATGGGCAGAGAGCACCCGGCATTCATGGGAAACGCCGAACCTTCCGAGCATTTCATCGCAGCTCTTCATGACGTCCCAGTCAGACTTCGATCCCATTACCACTGCGACCAGTTTTTTGCTCATGTGTTCCTCCCGGTTTGGCCGCGCGGATCATAGCGGGCATGGGCCCCAATTCCAACGGATGAATGGGCTTAAGTCTTGAGACTTGCCACCACGCGACCTTCGCGCTGGGCTATCGCCAGGTCCGCCAGACAATCCGTCGCATAATTGACGTCCGCGACCGACAGGAACGGTCCGAAACTGAATCGCGTCGTCCCATTGGTCGCCAGCGTGCCGATCGCCTCATGCGCCAGCGGGGCACAGTGAATACCCGCGCGCGTCAGGATCCCATACCCTTTTTCCAGTGCCAGCGCCAGCTCGTGTGGAGTAAATCCATCCATCCGCACGGAGAACACACCTACGCGATTCGCCACGCCCTGCGGTCCGAAGTAGCGCAGCCCCGGAATTTCCACCACCGACACACCCTCAATGAAGGTCGCAATCAGCTCGCGATCGTGCGACATCACCTGCTGCATCCCGCGATCCAGCAGCCACTGCACACCTTCGGCCAGACCGGCAATGCCAATTGCATTGTGCGACCCGCTTTCAAATCGATCGGGCAAGACCTCGGGTTGACGCGGCTGCTCGCTGACTGAGCCGGTGCCACCCTCTTTGAGCGGCTGCATGATCTTCTCGATCCCCGGCCGGATGTATAGCACGCCCGTACCCAACGGACCCATGAGCCCCTTGTGCCCCGGCATCGCCAGCAGGTCGAGCCCATCGGCCTCAACATCGATCGCCACATGCCCCGCCGCCTGGGCTGCATCCAGGACCAGCGGGATATTGTGCCCCCGCGTAACCGCGCTGATATCGCGCACGCTCTGCAGCGTTCCAGTCACATTCGAGGCAAGGGTTGCCGCAATCAGGCAGGTCTCCGGCCGGATCGCCTTGCGGATGTCCTGCGGGTCCACGAGCCCGGTCTTCCCGTCAACCGGGACGCGCGTCTGCGTAATCCACCCCAGTTCTTCCATCGCCGTCAGCGGCCGAAGAACAGAGTTATGATCGATGCATGTGCAGATGCAGTGCGGTTTTCTCCCCTGCTTCAGTTGGTAAAGCACCAGCCCCTTGAGCGCCAGGTTGAGCCCGTCCGAGCAGTTGGATGTGAAGATGAAATGTTCAGGCCGCTGTCCGTTGAACAGCTTCGCAAGCCGTCTGCGACACTCCGCAATGACGGCCGCCGAAGCCATTGCCTCACGATACGCACCTCGCCCGGCCGATGCGCCGATCTCCAGCGCATAGCGTTTCATCGCTTCGATTACCGCCGGCGGCTTGGGAAAGCTCGTCGCGGAATTGTCCATGTAAACTCTGCGGATATTCATAAGGCAAGCCCCGCATTGTACGGTGAAGAGAGGGGATTGGAAACCTGGGGTCCGTTGTCATTTATCCGTCAACCAGAGGCGACCGTCCGAGTCGGCGGGTTTGGGCTGGGCGCGAGATCTCGTATCATGAGAAAGGTCTTGGGTTGGAAGGAGACGCAGCAGCGTGGAGAACACTTCGAGCGTGGAGACGATTGGGCAGGATACTCCCTGCTTCCGCTGCGGGTATAACCTGCGCGGTCTGGCGATGAATGGGTGCTGCCCGGAATGCGGGACTGCGGTGGAAGTCTCACGGGCGGGGCGGCATTTGGCGGCGAGTGATCCACGCTGGCGCTGGCGGCTGCGGCTTGGGGCGGGACTCCATGCCGGTGGCCTGATCGGGTTTCTGCTTATCCTGTTGGACCTCTTCTTCTACAGCCACACCCCCCGCATAGCCACGATCCGGTGCTATGAGCTCATGGTGATCGCGGTCTCGCTCGGCGCGACGGGGGCCTGGCTTACGACATCTTCGGAGCCGGGTGGACCGTATTTCGACGATGCCCGCTGGCTTCGGCTAATCGTGCGCGGCCTGGCCGCGCTGTCGTGGAGCGCAATGGTTGGCTATGCGACGCTTGAGGTAGCTGATTGGATCAAGCCGCGCTTGCGCGGCCAGATGGTGCTATGGGAGACCACCATGGGGTTCACTGCGTTCGTGGGAAGCTTACTGGTGACCGGCCTGGCGATCTGGCACTTCTCCCGGTTGGCCAAGCGGCTGGACGCGGGCCGACTAGTGTTCTATGGACGACTCTCAGCGTTCAGCTCGGCCATTATGCTTGTGATCATGGTCGGGCTTGTCTACCTGATACGATACCTTCTGGTGACACCTCAATGGGTGGGCCCCCTGTTTTACGCCATTCTTTTTCTCTGGCCTGCTGTATATCAGTTGATGTGGTGCGATCGGGTTGGCGTGATCTGCAGGCGACGCTCGTAGTAGCGGCGGAAGCCGCGTTTCGAATCAGGAGAAACTTCTGCCCTCCGTACCGCGGCTTCCGCCGCTACTACAAACTACTTATTCCTTCGGCTGATCATCTGCGTGAGCCACTCCAGCAGCGGGCGGTCGGTGGTGTACTGGTGTTGCTCGACCCGCATGGCGCGACAGCTCTCGGCGAACTGCTGCTGATGCAGGCGGAAGTTCTCCAGGTAGGCTTTGCGGACCATCGCCGGCTCGGCCAGCATGGCGGGCTCGCCTTCCAGGCCGCGGAAGCGTGACCAACTCCGGAACGGGAACTCCTGCTCATCCGGGTCCATCACCTGAATCGCCATCGTCTCATGCCGCTCATAGTTCAACCGCGCAAATGCTTCGCGCACACGGTTCATCGGGGTGAAGAAATCCGAGACGATGACCACCAGCGCCCGCCGGCCCAGTCGATCGGCGATCTCCTGCACGGCCTGCGGCAGGTTCGATTCGCCACGCGGATCGGTTCTCTCAAGTTGGTCGATGACGCGCGATAGCTGCGTCGAGGTAGCATGGGGTGGCAGATAGCTGGTCATCTTGCCGGCAAAGGTAGCCAGGCCAACGCTTTCGGTCTGCCGCAGCATCAGGTACGCCATGGAGGCCACGATCCGAGCTGCCGCATCGTATTTCGGGCCGTGTTTTGGCCCATAACCCATTGACCCGCTGGAATCCAGCAGCAGCACACAGCGAAGGTTCGTCTCCTCGTCGTATTCCTTGATGTACGGCCGGTCCGTCCGGGCCAGGACGCGCCAGTCGAGCCGGCGCGGCTCATCGCCGGGCACGTAGAAACGATGCTGGCGGAACTCGACACTGGCGCCCTTTATAGGGCTTTTATGCAGGCCGATGGTCGAACCCTCCACCACGCGCCTGGCTGAAAACTCCATGTGGTTGAGCCGTTCAACGAGATTCGGATCGAGGTAACGTGATACCAATGCCATGGATTACCTCGGTTTCAAGGCCTCGATGGGAGCTTCGGGCGGCGGCGCCACCGACCGGGAGAACATCCACCACCCGGCCAATGCCAATACCCCCGCCACCATCGCGCATGCCAGGGCCCAGTGCAATGCCCGCCGGCGCGATCGCTCCTCTCGCTGGTCTTCGGCCGCCTGCGCTGGGGGCGTATCCTGCGGCTGGATCATCTGGCTGATCAACTTGGAGAAGCCCGCCAGCGCCGCCCCGCCGCTGGTCTGACGGATCAGACTGGCGCCCAAGTTGCTCTCCTGCTCGCCACGGTCATGGATGATCACCTCAAACAGTTTGGCCATCGCGGCCGCATCATCCTGTGGATCAGTGAATAGCAGCGGGCTCACATCCAGCAGCCGAAGCACCCCTGCCTCATCCACGATGATGTTCCGGCCGTGCAGGCAGCCGTGCACGATGCCCTGGGTGTGCATCGCCTCCACCGCGAGCACCAGGTTGCGCATCATCCGCGCTACCTGCCGCTGGTCGCGATCTTTCTCGCATGCCCAGACCTCGAAACTTCTGCCCTCGATGTACTGCCACACGGCATAGACCGTTCCCTGTGCATCGCGCTCAACGCCAATGAGAGTTGCGACATGTCCGTGGGCCAGTTCGCGAATCCGTGCCAGCCGCTCGCGCACATCCGGGTGCAGATCCCCTTCAAGCAGACAGTCCTGCTCCAGCTTCTTGAGCACCAGCATGCGCCCGGCATCCGAGCGGCATAGCGCGGTCCGCCCTTCTTTGAGCCACTGCACCAGCGCGTAGCCGCAGACCTGCTGCGGGGATACCGATGGCGAGGCTTGGGTAGCTGGTTCGGAACTCATACGTTGGTCTCTAACAGCGACTACAAGTCGCTGCTACGGAAGTCCCAACAGCGACTACCAAGTCGCTGCTACAAGAGTCGTTCGCCCTTCCCCTGCGGCACCAGCGTCAGAACCTTCTGGATGATCTGCTCCACCGTTATCCCCTCGGCCTCGGCGTTGAAACTGGCAATCAGGCGATGCCGCAGCACAGGCGCCGTCACCGCCTCGATATCATCCGTCGTCACATACAGGCGCCCATGCAACAGTGCTCGGGCTTTACCCGCCAGGATGAGGTACTGCCCAGCTCGCGGCCCAGCGCCCCATGCCAGCCAGTGGCGCACAAAATCCGATGCTCCCTGCTCGTTCGGGCGCGTCGCCCGCACGATGTCCAAGGCATAGTTGTACACGTGATCGCCAACGGGGACTCGGCGGACCAGGTCCTGCAGCTCCATCAGTCGCTGCGCCCCAAGCACACAATTGACCTTCCCGGGCAGTTGCCCGGTGGTGCGCCGTAGAATCTCCAGTTCATCCTCCCGTGCCGGGTACTTCACCAGCACCATGAACATGAATCGGTCGAGCTGCGCCTCAGGCAGAGGATACGTTCCCTCCTGCTCGATCGGGTTCTGCGTCGCCAGTACGAAGAACGGCTCGGGCAGATCAAACGTCCTGCTCCCGGCCGTCACCTGCCTCTCCTGCATCGCCTGCAAAAGCGCCGCCTGCGTCTTGGGGGGCGTGCGATTGATCTCATCAGCCAGCAGCAGGTTGGCAAAGATCGGCCCGCGCTGGAACTCAAACTTCCGCCGTCCGGTTTCCGGATCCTCCTGCAGGATATCGGTGCCAGTGATATCCGAAGGCATCAGGTCCGGCGTGAACTGGATGCGCCGGAACGACAGGTCCATTGCCTGCGATACCGTCGAAATCAGCAGTGTCTTGGCCAGACCCGGCGCGCCCTGCATCAGGCAATGCCCACGCGCCAGGATCGCGATCAGCAGTTCCTCAATGACCAGCGTCTGCCCGACGATCACCTTCGCCAGTTCGGTCTGCACTTCTTTGCATACCTGCGTGAGATACTCCGCTGCTTTCACATCGGATGAACTGGTAACCATCGTCGTCTCGGTAACTGCTGACATAACAACCGCGCTCCCTCTGCTCTATTGTTCCATTCACTGCTTTGGGGCTTTTCTCCACTGCTCATCACGGCGCCATCACTCGCAATGACTTGACCGTGACCCCCATGCTTTTATCGCCGCCGCGCGTCAGATACCGGACCCCGACATAGCGCTGCGCCTCGCCCGACAGCAGATTCCTACCCGACCAGATCGTCTTGCCGCCCAGTTCCACAACCGCCGACTCGCGATCAAAGCGCACCTGTATCGCCACTTCCCCCGCCGGCACCGCCGCCTCAGCGACACCTTGGCCATCCGACAACATCACCCGCAGTTTCCCAGCCTCCACAAGGCAGACCAGTTCATGTGGGCTTATGCCTGTTCCCGGAGCAAACTCCGGCCGGTCGCTGATGAACACCTGCGTGACCAGTTCGGTATCCGCCTGCTCAACGCCGATCACGCTCTCCAGCTCGTATGCTTTGGCCGGGTCCAGCCCCGTAGCATAGTAGAAACCGCCGCCGACATGCTGTTCTCCCTCGCGCGACCGAACCTCCACCTTCATTCCGCCATCGCATGCAACCGGCAATAACCCAAGCCGCGCAAAACCGTGCGGCTCTGGCGCGTCGAAGTTCTCATTCACCAGCGCATTTACGAAGTAGGTTTCCTGCAGATCCACCGTCGTGCTGCCCGGTCGGCTGGGCTTGAACACCATCCACGCCGACCCGCCCACCACCAACACGATGATCGCAATCGACAGCAGCGTCACGATGTTCGCCGTCGGCAACTGCCACTGCCTGCTGTTCTCGCGTTCCAGCCTGGTCATCAGTTTGCGGGTAAAGCCCGGTCCCGCGCGCACACTGCGGTATTCCCGCCCCGCTGCCAGGTCCTCGCGAGCCCGGCACAGCATCGCCATTTCGTCGCCCGCCTGGCCGGCCGCCTGCAATGTCTCGACCGCCTGCCGCCAGGCCGGCGTGCCCGGGCCCGCGCGCAGGGCCTCCGCCAGAAGCTCCTCAAACTGCTCGGAATGGATGTCTGTCATCGACATGGCCAATGGGTACTATCGCAGTCGCGGCGAATCGTTGCCGCCAATCAGTTTTGCCAGCCGCCGCAGCCCGTGGAACATCCTCGACCGCAACGTTACCGCCTTGGTTCCGGTCACCTCTTCCATCTCGGCATAGCTCATATCCTGGAAAATACCCATCATGATCACTTCCTTCTGGTCATGGGGCAGGTCGTCCAGCGCCTCCAGAATCCGCCCGATCTCTTCGCGTTTCTCCACATCATTGGTGGCCTTGGCGGCCACCTGATAGGCATCGCCGTTCTCTTCCGAACCATCGAGGTTCAGTTCGGTCATGGTGCGGATCGGACTGCGTTTGCGCTTGCGGGCGTGGTTGATGGCCAGGTTCCGTGTGATCGTGAACAGCCATGTGGAGAGTTTCTGAGGATACTTGTAGGTGGGCGCGAAGCGGAATGCCCTCAGGAAGACCTCCTGCCCGATCGCCTCAACATCATCCATGTTGCCCAGCATGCGGAACAGGTATGAGAGCACGGCCGCGTTGTAGCGCTCATAGAGGATCGAAAACGCCTGCCGGTCCCCTTCCTGCGCCCGGCGCATAAGCTGCTCATCGGAGCTCTTGCCCAGTGATGCCGGGGTGAACGCCTCCTGCGCCGCCGGCTTGGCGGCAGGCTTCACCCGCGCATCTGGTACTTCTCGCTTCGGACTCAAAAGGGCCTCATAGAGACTTGGGCTGTTTTAGGCTCCACCACATAACGTTGAGCTCGCCTGATGGCAATGTATCGCCCCAAGCCTGTGATGTTTAACGCCAAGAGCGCGGAATGAGAAGAGCGCCCTGACCTGCAAATCGCGCCACCGTGAATCGGCCCACGGTCCGGGGCACCTTGGCCAATGCTCGTCGGGACGATGGGATCGGGGCATTCATTGCTCATTGGTGCCTGGGATGTGCTCTTCTTGCTCCCGGTCCACCGCAGTTGCCCTGGCTTGTCTTTTTTTGGCAAAGAACATCTTGAGTACCTCCGCGCACTCCTCCGCCAGTACACCCTCGACCACCTCAGCTCGGTGGTTCAGCCTTGGGTCATCGCAGATCTGATATAGCGTGCGCACCGCCCCCGCCTTCGGGTCGCGGCAACCGTACACAACCTTGCCAATCCGCGCATTGACTATCGCCCCAGCGCACATTGGACATGGCTCCAGCGTCACAACCAGTGTGCAATCCACCAGCCGCCAGAATCCCACATGCTTCGCCGCCTCGCGCATGGCGATGATCTCCGCATGAGCAGTGGGATCGCGGTCCATTTCGCGTCGATTAGCGCCCCGCCCGATGATCAGCCCGGTAGGATCGTGAACGATCACACATCCAATGGGCACTTCCTCCAGCGCTGCCGCCTGCCGCGCCTGCTCCAGAGCCTCGCGCATGTACGTTTCGTAGTCGCTCAATAGCCCCGCCGCTACCTTACCGCCACCACCTGTTTGACCTCAGGCACCCTCTCCACCAGCACCCGCTTGATCCCGCCGTACAGCGTCATGCTTGCGCTGGGACACCCGCAGCACGCACCATGGAACCGGATTCGCACCGTCCCATCCTCTGAGACATCCACCAGTTCCACGTCGCCGCCATCCGCCTTGATGGCCGGCCGGATCAGGTTGATCGCTTCTTCAACGCGTTCTTTCAGGGTCGGCTTGGCGGCAATCGTCTCTAGGGCGTTGGACATTCTGGGCCTCGGTGGTTGATCGTATCGCTGTTCGTGCCAGCGAAGTATAGAACCCCGGTGGCATATGGACAACCACGCGCCCCCCCCATCCATCATCGTTGACCTCGCTGTACCAGCGACTTAGCATCGGTTGCATGTTTGCAGCACCCCAGCTTCTCGCCACGGGCGAGGTCGAAGCCATCGGCTGGCTCCTGATCATCCTGGTGATGGTCGTGCTGGCGTTCATCGCCTTTGTGTTCGTCCGCAGGCACTACTGGGAAGAGGATAAGCCTCAGTCCACCGATTCAGCGCCATTCGGCTTGGATGCCCTGAGAGATCTGCTCCGCCAGGGCAAGCTCACCCAGGAGGAGTTCGATCGGCTGCGCGCCCAGATGGTCGAGAAGCTCAAACCCGCCACCCTGAGCCTCGCCGATATCCGCCGGATGTTAAAAAATGAAGAGATCGGCCTGGACGAATACGAACGCCTCAAAGCCCAGATCGTCGCCGCCATGAAGGATTCGTCGATCCCCTACCCCGACAGACCCAAACCCAGGGACCCCGGAACGCCAGGTCCTGCATGACTCAGATCACTCCAACACCCTTCGCCAAGCCATTTGCGGCCACGGTTGTGCCTCCAGGCTCCAAGAGCATCACTAATCGCGCACTGGTTCTCGCGGCCCTCGCCCACGGCACGAGCCGCATCTCCAACATCCTTCTTGCCGACGACACCATAGTCATGCTCGCCGCACTCCGGAAACTCGGCTTTGACCTGCAGGTCGACGAACCGGGCCACACAGTCAACATCGTCGGTTCGCGGGGCAAAGTACCCGCAGGTGGCGCAGACCTCTTCTGCGGCAATTCCGGTACTACCATCCGCTTCCTTTGTGCCCTCTGCTCACTGGGCAAGGGCGACTTTACGCTTGATGGTATCCCCCGCATGCGTCAACGCCCCATCGGCGAACTCGGCACCATGCTCAAGAACCTCGGCATCCGCATCGACTACCCCGAGAACGTTGGCTTCCCACCGATCCAGGTTGCCGCCGACGGCCTCCCGGGTGGCCGGCTTCACTTCGGGGTGCTCCAATCCTCGCAGTACCTGTCGGCCATCCTTCAGATCGCCCCCTACGCTCGCTTCGAGACTCTGGTTGATCTTGCCTGGCCGCAGACAAGCTGGCCATATGTCGCAATGACCATGCGGCTTATGGATGAGTTCGGCAGCACGCCCGAACTGATCCGTGATGAAGACACTCACAATCCCGAGCGGATTGTCGTCCCGCGCGTGCCGTATGTCGCTCGTGATTACATCGTTGAGCCGGATGCCTCCAGTGCCAGCTACTTCCTCGCCGCCGCCGCCATCCGCGAAGATGCCAGGCTGACCATCAAGGGCCTCGGCAAACATAGCCTGCAGGGGGATGTGGGCTTTGCCGACCTGCTGCGCAAGATGGGAGCTAGCGTCAACATCGGCCCCGACGTGATCACCATCACCGGGACAGGCGAGTTGCATGGCATCGACGTTTCCATGGCGGATATGCCGGATATGGCTCAGACTCTCGCTGTTGTCGCCCTCTTTGCTGATGGCGCCACCACCCTGCGCGATCTGCGCACCCTGCGCGTAAAAGAGACCGACCGCATCGCCGCCCTCGCCAACGAACTCAAGAAACTGGGCGCTGGCGTTGAAGTCGAGGGTGACACGCTCAGTATCGAACCCCCGGAACATCTTCGCTCGGCCACCATCGATACCTACGATGACCACCGCATGGCGATGAGCTTTGCCGTCGCCGCCACCCGCGAAAGCGGGATCACCATCAATAACCCCGAGTGCGTGAACAAGACCTACCCCGATTTCTTCGCTGAGCTGTCCCGCCTCGCTGGGTAGAACCCATGTGTGAGGCCTGGGAGGCACTCGGCATCGCCCGTTTATTAGTGAACACTCACAAGTAGAGACGCTGAATCGGCCAATCAACTGAGTCATCCCCTCGCCGCCTTCCGCACTTTCTGCTAATCTGCCTCGCCACAATGACCGGCCGTCGTGACCCACACATCGGCCAAGGAGAACCGATGGCCGTCGAAACACCACAAGTGACACCCAACTCCGAAACCAGCCAATCCACAAAGAACCTTGGCTGGATCGTCACCTTCGCCGCTTTGGGCATCAACCTGGTGCTTGGCGTCCTTTACGCCTGGGGCGTGGTGGCCAAAGTGCTGGCCGACCCGCAGACCGGCTGGGGCTGGAAGAAAGCGACCGCCGCCATCCCCTTCACCGTCTCCACCATCGCGTTTGCCATCACCATGATTTTCGCCGGACGGGCACAGGACAAGATCGGTCCCCGGTTGGTCGCCATTCTTGGCGGCCTTATGCTCGGCGCTGGACTGATCCTCGCATCGTTCATCCAGAAAGACACCATCGTTCCGTTTCTGGGCCTCACACTCGACGCCCCGATGCTCATGGTCCTTACATTCGGCGTCGTCGGCGGCATGGGCATTGGCCTGGGGTACTCCGCCACAACCCCTCCTTCCGTGAAATGGTTCCCTGCCTCAAAGAAGGGATTGATCGCCGGACTCGTCGTTGCCGGAGTCGGCCTCGCCGCCGTGTGGATCTCGCCGCTGACCACCAGCCTCCTTAAGAACTACGGTGTCTCCAAGACCTTCCTGTTCCTGGGTCTTGGCACCATTGTGATCGTATCGATCTTCGCTCAGTTCCTGAAGAATCCACCGGCAGGCTATAAGCCCGCCGCCAGCCCCTCCGCTGCTGGCAAGAAACCTGCCATCACCGCCAGACGCGACATTGGCTGGACCCAAATGCTCGCAACTCGCCAATTCTGGCTCCTCTGGCTGATGTTCATCCTCGCCGCCTCCGCGGGCCTGATGGTCATCGCCCACGCCGCAATCATCGCCAAAGAGCAGGCGGGCATGGTCTGGGGATTCATGCCCATCGTCCTGCTTGCCATCTTCAATACCGTGGGCCGCATCGTTGGCGGTTACGTCTCCGATCGCATCGGCCGAACCCAAACCATGGTCCTCGCCTTCATCCTCCAGGCGATCAACATGTTTCTCTTCGCCCACTACAAAACACCCGAAATGCTCCTGTTCGGGGCTTCCTTCACCGGCCTGTGCTACGGCACCATCTACACCCTGATGCCCATGGCCGTTGCCGACTTCTATGGCCTGAAGAACCTCGGCATGAACTACGGCATCCTCTTCACCGCTTTCGGTTTCGCCGGCGTCGTCGGCCCGATTATTGGCGGCATCATTCGGGATAAATCCGGCACCTACAACACTTCGTACCTGATCTCAGCCATCCTCCTGATCATCGCCGCAGCACTCGCCTTCATCACCCGAGCGCCCAAGCCCGATGACTCGGCGACTGAATAGAGGCGACCTTCGCCCTTGGACAAAGCGACATCGCGAAGCAGGTGACCGGCCTGGTATCGGCGCAGTTGCGCCGGTGACCTCACCGGCGCCCGTTGTGCGGCAGTTCGCTGCTGCCTCCGACTTGAGTCCACACTCAAGTCAGAGGTAGCGCGAGCTGCCGCACTCTTCGCTATGATCTGCCGACGATGTTCAAGCATGATTTCCCCTTCGATCCGACTTACGGTTACACCGAACCCAGGCTCCGCACGATCATCGCACCGCCAGCTCCCAAGGATTTCGCCGCCTTCTGGCAGACCACCTATTCGTTCGCCCTCGCCACCAACCCCGACCCCGTCCTTCGCCCTATCGCCTCTCCACGTAAGGGCTTTGATGTCTTTGAACTGGTGTACACCGGCATGAACGGCTTCCGTGTCGGTGGCTGGCTCACCCGCCCCACCGACACCGCGCCCACCCGCGGCGTCATCATCAGCCACGGCTACGGCGGCCGTTCAGCACCGGACCTCTTCCTTCCTGGCTCGCCCGCCATCGCCATCTTCCCTTGCGGCCGCGGCTTCCATCGCTCCGCTCATCCCGAGCTTCCATCCGTGTCCACCTCCCATGTCATCCACGGCATCGCCCACCGCGACACCTACATACACCGCTTCTGCGTTGCCGATCTGTTCTCCGCTGTCTCAGCTCTCCTGGCTCTTCACCCTGATCTTGACGGCCACGTCGACTACATGGGCACCAGTTTCGGCGGCGGAATCGGCGCCATGATGCTGCCTTGGGAAAAGCGTATTCGTCGGGCCTACCTCGGCGTCCCCAGTTTCGGTCATCACCCTATCCGCCTGACCTGCCCCTGCGCCGGCAGCGGCGAGTCCATCCGCCAGGCCGTCAGCAATGACCCCGCCCTCGCTGACACCCTCCGCTATTTCGATTCCGCCATCGCCTCAACCTTCTCACAGACCCCCACCATGGTGTCATGCGCTCTGTTCGACCCGGCCGTTCCACCCCCCGGCCAATGGGCCGTCTACAACGCCCTTCCGGCGGCCAAGCATCTCTTCATCCACCAGGCCGAACACTTCGACTGGCCCGGCCAAGGCGCGGAGCTCCGCCAACTCTTCCGCCAGCAGGAACAGTGGTTCGACCAGTCCACCATCTGACGGTGCCGGATCGCTAAAGGCGCGGCACTTGCGGCAGATGCCCAAAGTGGGGATCACGGCTGTACAGCGTCAACCCATGCTGCAGCACCAACGCCGCGATCCAGATATCGGTGGGCGGTATCGGAGTTCCTTGCGTGCGCAATTGATTCCATAGCTGCGCGTAGATCCGTGCGGTTTCATCGTCACTGTGAACCACTCGCACTCGCGGGCTGCGTACAAAGCGCACCAGTTCTGCTTCGTTCTCTGCCTGCCGGTTGCCTGCTGTAAACCCCGCCCGCAACTCCCCTAACACCACAAATGGTACAACAATAGCCTGTGCCGACCGCACCACCTCTATGACTTCGGGTACACCCCGGAACAGGTCCGCATATCGATTCGTATCGATTGCCAGCTTCATTGCCAGTCTTCCGGATTCACCCGATCCTGCTCCGCCATCGCCGCATCAAACCCAGGATTTGCCGTCCAGCGCCCGATGGCCCAGTCCAGATCATGATGCTGGGCAGATGCCCCGACCCCTGCGGCTTTTCGCAACGCATCAATGATGGCGCAGTTCAGGCTCTTGCCCTCATCCCGAGCCATCTTCCGCAGCGCCCGGTCAATGTCCTTGGGGATATCGCGAATCGTGTACTGCATGCATGCATTATACACGAGAGATGCCTGCACTGCTACTTCACGCAGAAATCCACCAGGCGGGCGATCTCGCTGCGCAAGTCCTTGCGCGGCACCACAAAATCGACAAATCCGTGCTCCTGCAGGAATTCCGCCCGCTGGAATCCTTCTGGCAACGTCTGCTTGATGGTATTGGCTATCACCCGCGGCCCGGCAAATCCGATCAGCGCCTTGGGCTCGGCAATAATAAAGTCGCCCAGCATCGCGAAGCTCGCCGTTACGCCGCCGGTCGTCGGGTCGGTTAGCAGCGAGATAAACAGCAGCCCGGCATCATCGAGGCGCGCCAACGCTCCCGAGGTCTTGGCCATCTGCATTAGCGACAGCGTCGATTCCTGCATCCGCGCCCCGCCGGACGATGAGACGATCAAGACCGGCAGTTTCTCGTCGACCGCCATCTCGATCGTGCGGGTAATCTTCTCCCCGACCACCGAGCCCATCGAGCCGCCCATGAACTCGGGGTCCATCGCCGCGACCATGATCTGCCGGCCCTTGATGAATCCTTTGCCGCACACCACTGCGTCCAAGGCGCCAGTCTTCTTCTGATACTCCTTGAGTCGATCCCCGTAGCCCTTCCTATCGACGAACTCCAGCGGGTCCAACGGAGCGACGTCGGCAAACTTCTCCTCAAACGTGCCTTCATCGACAAGCTGCACGATCCGCTCTCTGGCCGGCACCTTGAAGTGGTACTGGCATTCCGGGCAGACCTTTAGCGCATCATTGACAGCCTTGGCAAAGAGCATCGCCGAGCATTCCGGGCAGCGCAGCCAAAGCCCTTCGGGAATGCCCTCCTGCTCGCGTGGTTTCTCACCTGGTATTTGCGACATCAGTATTCTCTCTAGCCCCCAAGCCAGCATTCTTCAGTTCTTTGGCTTCTAACATTCGGCCTTGTCACTCCGTCGGCTCGCCGCGATCACTGGCGCTGCCGGAATCCGCGCCGGTCTGCTCACCGCCGCCAGACTCGCCTTGCTCGCCACCGGCATCTCGCGGCCCACGGTCGCGCCGTTCGCCACGATCCCGGCGGTCCCGCCCACCCCCTCCGCCGCCGCCACGGCGATCGCCGCCATACCGGCCGCTACGGTTGTCGCTCTCCACCCGCGCAATGGACCCCACCAGACCACCGACCATCCGGGCAAGCTGCTCGCCGCCCTGGGCGAACTTTTCAAACTCAATCGTGTATCCTAAGTCCCTGCAAAGAATGAAGTAATAGCGAAGCTCCTCAACCGCCGCCCGGGCATCACGGTACAGGCTCAGTTTGGCGATCATTTGCCGGCGTTCAAAGCCATTGGCGATATTGGCCGGCACATCGCACGCTGCCTTACGCATTCGCAGAATCAGCCCAAACTCCTCTTCCTCGGGCAGCGCGCTGGTCAACTTGTACACCTCAAGCGCCATCGCGTGAGCCTTCTGCCAGACTTCCAGTTGTTCGAAGTTTTCTACCCTCATCGGTTCACCCTTCGGGTTAAGTCGGATTGGCTATATGGGGCGGTCCGGCGGACCACGCCTGTTGGCGGGCAAACATACCCGCCCGCCAACCCATTGTCACGACCGCAAGCCGCCACGGGCCAAGCCGTATCATGCACAAACCGAGTCGTTCTATCTCGCCAACACACCATAGCGATAGATCTCCTCCCACTCGGCTACCAATTCGACGCAATAGGCCATATTCTGCGCCATGGGACACGCATAAATGATGAGGTTCTATGAAGAATGTGATCCACCTGATATCGGTCATGAGCATGGTCTTGTTTAGTATGCCGCTGCTGGCGGCGGACTGGCCGCAATGGGGCGGGCCCAGTGGAAACGGCATTGCCCCCACAAGCCCTCCTCTCTTAACCCAGTTTCCAGCGAATGGAGTTGCCAAACTGTGGACCAGCGAAGACATCCTTGGCGGCGAAAGTGGCGGCTGGGGATCGGTCGCCGTATGCGGTGGCAAGGCATATGTCTTTGTCAATCGCGTCAAGACCGCATCGCCTACCACGCGCGAGACCCAGGACTCCGTCTACTGTCTTGATGCCGCCACGGGCAAGACCCTCTGGCGCACATCCATGACCGGCTGTTTCCTGTATTTCCCGTGCTCGACCACTCCGGCTATCGCTGATGGCCGGTGCTACGTCTGTAATTCCGAGGGGCGCATCTTCTGTCTGGACGTTGCGGATGGGAACGTTGTCTGGACCAGCGCTGCCCTGGGGGCGCGCGAGTTCAACCACAACCGATCCTCCTCGGTTCTGGTCGTGGATGGCGTGGCCATCGCCTTGATCGACAAGTGTGCCTACGGCGTGGATATCCGGGATGGCAAGACCATTTGGAACGATCCCAAGCTGGCCGGCGGGCAGAGGTCGTCCGCAGTCCTGTGGAATGACAGTAGGACGAACTGGGCCCTTCTGCATGCCGCCGACAAGCTGGCGTGCGTGAACCCCAGGGATGGCACGACGCGGTGGTCCGTGCCTTGCGGCGGAGTTGCCACACCTGCGGTCATCGCGAACTACGCCGCAGTCAGCGTTGGCGGCGGAGCCAACGGGCTGGTGGTCTTTCGCCTGACATCCACTGGCGCCGAGAAACTGTGGAGCATTCCGGCGAAAGAAGATTACTCTGGACCAATCATTAGCGGCGACGATGTCTATGTGGTAGGCGGCGCCTATCAGGAGGCCGGCAAGGGCAAGGCCCGATGTCTCAACCTGACGGATGGCGCTATCCTTTGGGAAGAGCTTCTTGGCGATGCCCAGTTGACCAGTCCCGTGCTGGCCGACGGTAAGATCATCACCGTTTCCGGCTCGCAACTGGTCGTTTTTACTGCCGACCCAAGCCGGTTTACGCCGGTTGGAAAGATGGATCTGGGCCTGGATAAATGGTGCTCGCCGACGATCGCGGATGGCAAGGCATTCCTGCGCACGTCCAAGAACGTTATCTGCGTAGACCTGACGGCACCTAAGCAATAGCGGATGGGCAGCCGCACGCTGTTGTGACGGCCGCACTCTCTGGGAGGTGTTATGAAAGCCAGTGACATCCATGAGCACTTTGCTCCACATCGAGCCTGGTTGGAGCTACAACGGCAATGTGATGGAATTAAACTGGGCGATGCCCGGACGGAAGTACGTGGCATTGCCGTAATGTGGAAACCACGGCTTGAGCAGATCAAGGCCGCCGTGGAATTGGACTGCAACTTCATACTCGGCCACGAGTCCGTATTCCGCGAGGGTGGCGCGGGCGATGAGACCGCCATCGTGCAACCGTCGGAACAAGCGAAACTGGCCTATCTACAGGCGCGGGGGATCGTATGCTATCGATGCCACGATGCATGGGATATCTATCCGGGCATCGGCGTGCGCGATGCATGGACCAGAGGATTGGGGTATGACTTGACCCCTCCGCTGCCTGATTACCCTTACATGCGCGTTGTCGATGGAGGCGGAATCACCTTTGACGACCTGTGCTTGCGCGTGCTGGAGCGTGTCCGGCCACTCGGTCAGCAGGTTGTCATCGCCCGCGGCGACGGGAAACGCCGCATCAGGAGACTAACGCTTGGCACCGGCGCCGCCAATGATCCCGGTCGCATTGTTCGGACGGAACCGGATGCATGCATTATTTCAGATGACTATTTCCGCTTTGTGCGCGATGGCGTATTCCTTGAGGAAGCCAACGTGCCGTTCATGGTCCTGAACCATGCCACACTTGAAGAGTGGGGCATCCGCAACCTCTATGAATATGCCAGCAAAGCCTTTGCCCCGGTTCCCGTACACTACTTTCCGCAAGGCTGCGGATTCCACGTTGTGACTTGAGCCCCGCGGCTTCGTCGTAAGAGCTTTCCGAGCCAGCCCATGGCCCGCACCAATGCAAACAGAGGAAACGGGATTCAACTTGCGCTGCTGAATCCGTTCCCTCTGTCTGTCTATGGGCGCAGACCTTTGTGGTCGGCTTCACCCGTTCGATACCGCTTCGCCGCGTGGCGTTGGCGGACTACTTGGCTGGTGCTGCTGCAACCGTGTTCAACTGGTTATATGGCGAGTACTTGATCAGCGGCACCCAGGCGCGCAAAGCGACGCCGTTCTCGGTCAGCTCATACACGCGGATCCCGTGACCAAAGTAGCCGGTCGCGTTGGTCTGACCGCCGAATTCGCCGAAGGTGAACGTGGCCTCAGCCGAACCGCCCCAGAACCAGTTCTCCGTGGTGAACTCGGCCATGATTGCCGGATCGTCAAACACGAGTAGAGTGCGGCAATCCTTGGCCATGAAGATAATGCCCAAGCTAAATTGGCCCATCTGCATGTAGGTTTGCTGCCCGGTGCTGTTGTTGACCAGCACACCAAAGCCGGCGCCGCCGCCGGGGATGATTCCCATGGTCCAGTTCTTGAACACCGCATATCCTGGAGCCGACTTCACAATCTCCTTGAGTTCAGGCTTGTCCAGATAGAACTCCGCCATCGTCTCATTTTTCATATTCTGGACGTTGGTTTGTTTCTCCTGCACGGTTTCGCCCGAAACGACGCAGCCTCCCATGACGACCATTGTTGCGCCAAGCAACGCACTGAGACACAGACCACGATATGACATAACCGGCTCCTTCTCTGATTGTCCGAACCGAGACGAGGCTGCCGCCGCGCCTCAAGTGTTCTTGTCAGGAAACGGACGGACGAGAGACAGTTCTCGGTCCTCCCCGTTTCACAACAACAGATAGTATGACCTAACTGAGCCGTTTCGCCACTTCTAAAATAGCCGTTTTCCGGGCTTATCAGTACCGGCCGAATTGCGGCATGCCCGGAATGCCACACAACTCCTGACCGCATGGCAGCATCTATTGTGGAGTCCCCAGGGGCTTCGGAGACGATACCGGTCCACTTGCAGCGGTGCCGGCTCCTTTCTCTGCCCGGAGCGCATCATCCGTTGCCAACTGGAGTTGGCCGCGAATCACGCGCATTGGCTGAGCATCTCGCGAGTGATCTGAACCCAGCGCCGGACCCGGTTCGGATCGCGCTCCACGGTCTCAACATCTTTGAGCGTCACCTCAAAGATGCAGCCGCGCAGGCTGGTCAGGTCACGGCGCAGGATCGAGCGCACGCGCTCTTCGTCAAACCTGTAGCTGACCATGTCGGCGGGGCTGGGACGATAGCTGATGACATAATCGCGGCCGATCTGCTGGACACACGCGGCGACATCCGAGAAAGGAGATACGGCGATGCGGCGGAGATTGCGCACTTGGCGCAGCAACGGGATCTTTCGCGTCAGGTCTTCACAGCAGCCATACGCGCTGAGTGCAAACTGCTCCATGATCGGCTTCTGATATGCCAGCATGAACTCATTCCACAGTTCCGGCCCGACCAGCGCGAATTCCTGGCTGGCGCAAAAGTCCCAGAGCTGTTTGCGTTTGACGCCGCGTTGATTGGCGGCCGGATCGGCAAGCTCCAAGGCATACGACATGGATTGGTTCTGGTGATCGCACAGGCCCCAGTCGCCGGCGCGTTCCGCCTGTTCTTGTGCCGCCAGCACACCATCGCGCATGAACGTCAGCAGGCGATGCAGCCACTCGGGCCGGTCCATCATGTCGAGCATGAAGTTTTCGATGCCGCGCAGATAGCCCAGGTCCGAGGAAAGGTCGGCCGCCCACATGCGGTAGGCCGGGCCACGGTCGAGGTTGATGGTGATCAGGTCGCCGACGGCAGATGTTAGTTTCTCCTGGTTCCGTTGCGTTGCGGCCTCATCAATCTCGTGCCGCGGGAAACGAAGTTTGCTGAAGTCTTCGGGCTCGCGGATCGGATAGTCCAATTTGAAAGAGCCGCCGGGAACGCCGGAATACTGGTGGGGGATCTCCACCCCCCAGCCACGGGATTTGTACGTTGCCTCGAGGCTGAGCCACGGCTCATAGATGAAGTCATCTCCGAGCGTGCTGTGAAACAATCGCTCGCGCAGATAGTTCTCGAAGCCGCGCAGGAATGGGTCCTGACACTGGCACTGCGATTCAGGCATCTCCTGCCAGGCGAAGGCGCGGACATAGATCAGCGGCCGCTCCGGCTTAAGACTATTGAGCCCTCGCCACTGGCGGCGGCGCTCCTGCTGGTGAGGTTGTTGCGTCAGGTCGGCGTAGCGCCTGGAAAGTTCACGGAGAATCTGGATATCGCGATTCATTTGCCGGTGAGGAATCTGCGGAAGTTTCCTTCAAACATGTTCTTGACGTCTATCTCTGGCCGGCCAAGAGCGTCAAGGATCTCCTTGTCGCGCTTGATCCATTCATCAGCCCAATTGGTGGAGTAGCCCGATGCCAAGGTGTCGGATCCGTAGAAGACGTTTTCAGCGATGTCATAGCCGATGGTATACAGTTTGGTCAGCGCTTCCTTGCGGTAGATCACTGGCGTACCGGGTGTGGCATCAATGAACATCGGATTGGGCTCATTGCGGTACTTGCAGCAGTTGAGCACTTTGCCGTAGACGGCCAGGCACTCATCAACCCATGGCCAGGAGATGTGCGCCAGGGCGAAGCGCAGGCCCTTGATCTCAATCATCGCTTCGTACTCGGCCGGGCGGTTGTAGCGCGAGGAGTTCTGGCCATCCCAGAGGATGCCGGAGTGGAAGAGAATGGGTTTTCCGGTCTGTGCAATGGCCGCATACGTCTTCATCGCCCGTGGGTCGGAAGGATAGAAGTTCCCGCAGATGATCTTGAAGGCCGCCACGCCGGCTTTGACCGCCTGCTCAACCTGGCCGACCGCATCATCTTCGGTGGGGTCAATCCAGAAGGCCGGGAAGAGAGTGGGCCGGCCGCGACACCACTCCATCAGGTTGTTCAGCCGCGACGTGGTGTCCTTGGGGTTCTTGGTATGGGGGAACGATGCGGGCGGCCATGACAAGAGCATACCCCCCTCCATGCCTATGGATCGCATCCGCGCCAGCAGGGCCTCCGGATCGGGTTTGTCCGTCGACATGATGTGAATATGTGCATCGAGCATGATGGTCTCCTGTCCTGGTTTGGTTTCGTGCACGGGCACTATCCGATACGGCCCAGCGAATGTCAAAACGACAAGTCACGCTGATTGTACTTCTTCCGAATTGGCCATTTCCCGTTTTCTTCATGCGATGTAAAAGGGCGGTTGAACGCCACTATCACACCATCTGCGGCAAGGAGAGTCTGATGACCATTACGAACAGCCAATCCGGGACGAATGTGCATGAGGTCGCCGAGGGGATCTATCGCATTAACACGCCGGTTGTCATCGAAGGCGCGGGCGGATTCTCGTTCAACCAGTACCTGATCACCGATGATGAGCCCCTGCTCTTTCACACCGGTCTGCGAAAGCTGTTTCCACTGGTGCGTGAGGCGGTGGCCAGCGTTATGCCGGTCAAGAATCTCCGCTACGTTGCATTTTCCCATGTGGAAGCCGACGAGTGCGGATCGCTGAACCAGTGGCTGGCGTCCGCTCCGCAGTCGGTCCCGCTTTGCGGCACTGTCGCGGCGATGGTGTCGATCAGCGACCTTGCCGATCGGCCGCCCCGTGCGCTGGCCGATGGAGAGTTGCTCGCCCTGGGGAAACACCGCGTGCGTTGGTTCGACACACCGCATCTGCCGCACGCATGGGAATGCGGCTTTCTGACGGAGGAACGAACCGCAACGCTGCTCTGTGGCGATTTGCTGAGCCAGGGAGGCGCCAAGCTTCCGCCCGTCACAGAGTCGGACATTCTTGGCCCCAGCGAGGCGTTTCGCCACCAGATGGATTACTTCTCACACACGAGCAGCGCATCTGTGATGATCGAGAGGCTGGCCTCGACAAACCCAACAACACTTGCGTGCATGCATGGCAGCGCATGGCGTGGCGACGGGGCGAAACTGCTTCGTGCGCTTGCCGGTGCGCTATCTGCGTGATTTGCTTCGGTCACCCTGTCACGTCCGGCCGTCGCCAGGCCCGGACTTGCCGAACGCCGGGAACCCAAAGTCAGGGCGATGCTGGCGATCTGGCAGCGCCGGTTGAAGGTGGCAACGGGCAAAGTGCGGAAGTATCATCGGACTGTGACGCGCTATGAACAGAAGAGGTGAGCCATGCCACATGCCCCGATAGTCTGGCGGAAGACCAGGGTAATCGTAGTCCCATGCGCCCAGTGCGGTCGCAAAGTGCGCCGGTACGCACCCCTCCACCAGAAGAGGGCGCACGGATATTTCTGTTCTCAGCAGTGCCATGTGATCCATCGGCGCACAGGCCTCACCCTCAAGTGCGAGCACTGCGGCAAGGGGCACTATGTCCAACGTCGCGGCGTGAGACAGGACCGGCACCACTACTGTTCGCAGGCATGCTTCCATGCCGCCCACGTCGTGATCGTCCCATGCGCGCAATGCGGCAAGCCGGTCAACCGGGCGAGGAAGAAGCACGACAAGGCATTCTGCAATTTCGCCTGCTACTCAGCTTGGCGACGGGCGGGGTTGTTCCAGGCATGGAAGGCGAGCAAGCCGCGCGCTGCCCATGCTGTGCGGGCGCGGAAAACTGCTTCGGCGCCTTCCCCTCGTTGACCCCGTTGTTAGTACACCCGGAGGGACTTGAACCCCCAACCCTCGGTTCCGAAGACCGATGCTCTATCCAATTGAGCTACGGGTGCAGCGGCGAAAGATCATACGCAACGGAAGGAGTTCCGCCAATATGGCATCGCTTCTGCCTCAAGTGGCAACCTGATTACCCCTACGCGCACCTGCCGGACTGGAGTAGACTTGCTAACCATCATGGTTGGATCTCGGAACACCTTGCGCGGATTCTGGCTGGCACTTGCCTTGACCGGCATGTGCCTGATCGGTTGTGCCCCGGATGTCCTGCTTATCTCACCTGCGGCACGGCGAACGATTGACCGCTCTGTGGTGGAGTATCCGGCCGGATACCGCCTGCAGACGATCGTGCGGGAACTGACCGGGCCTACGGCGATCACGTTTGATAAAGAGGGATCGCTGATCGTGGCCGACCGCGGGCTGTCCGACACTCCGCACATTTTCGGGTTCAAGCCTGATGGAAGTCGATTCGAGATCTGGCCGGACCCGAAGCGACTGCCCTTTAACCTCGGGGCAACGCGCAGGCAGATTCGCGGGCCGATTGGCGGGATGGTCGCAGCCTATGGCAGCATCTACATTTACCATCGTGATGCCAGAGGCCGGGGCGTCATCTCGTCGCTGGACTATAACGGACGCTCCGCAACCGTGGTGGCGGATCTGCCGTGCGAGGGAGAGAACGGCGTACTGGATCTGGTGCTCAATTCCTATGATGGCCGGCTCTATTTCGCGGTTGGAAGCATGACCAATTCGGGCGTGGTGGGGCTGGACAACTGGGATGAGGGATGGGTGGGCGCGTATGGGTCGGTGTGCGACCGGCCGGCCGGGCGGTATCGGCTGCTGGGGTATCGCTTTGACACGCCCAACCCGCGGGCGGGATGGTTCATGGGGAGCGATATCGCGGTGACAGCGCCATTCCAGGCGTTTGGCAGAAGCAGCCAGATGTGGGTAACCCCGGCAGAGAACGGCAAGCCGACGGCCGCCGTGTATTCGGTCGCCGTTACCGGTGGCGATCTGCGTCTGGAAGCGCACGGGATCCGCTGTGGCAAGGGACTGGCGTTCAATGAATTTGGCCGGCTGTATGCAACCGATCAGGGAATGGAACTGCGCGGGACCCGGCCGGTCAAGGAAGATCCGGATACGCTGCTGCGGATCGTGAAGAACACTTGGTACGGCTGGCCGGATTACTCGGCCGACCTGCGGCCGATCACAGAGCGGCAGTTCCAGCCGCCGGTGGAACTGATTATCAAGACGGGGTATCCGGAGCTGTCGTTCTTATTGGACCACCAGGCGAGCGGGTTGATCCCGCCGGATCGGGATACGTTGTTGCAGACCACTTTTGCGCCTATGGCGGGCGCGTCGAAGATGGCGTTTGCGCCCTCCATGGGGCCTATGAAAGACCTCAACGGATCGGCGGTGATTGCGCTCTTTGGCGACCGGGCGCCGTTTGCCACCTCCGACCTGCCCGTCGGCGATCCGCAGGGATATAAGGTGGTTCAGGTAGATGTGGACAACCACCGGTGGCGCGACCTGATCTACAACACCCGGCGCGGACCGGGAAGCCGGCATGGCGGCAATCCGGATGCGCTGGAACGGCCGTTTGACGTCAAGTTCGGGCCTGATGGGGCGATGTACATCCTGGATATGGGGCAGGTGCGGATGGCGGGCGGCGAACTCGATCCGGCGACACGGACAGGGAAGATCCTGAGGCTGGATGTGGGCAAGTGATGCGGCTTGATCCTCACCCCGACGGCGCGTAGAGTCCGCACCCGTTAAAACAAGGTAAGGAGTTTATGGCCGAGAAGAAGGTTGGGATCTGCCTGCTGGGCTGTGGCACCGTCGGCGCGGGCGTCGTCAGCATTCTGCGGGAACAGCGGGCAATGCTCCGCCAGCGGACGGGCATCGACTTTGAGCTGCGCCATGTGGTGGTAAAAGGCCCGGAGGATTACCCGGCAAATGCGGCCGAACTGCCAATGAGCACTGACGCCGGGGCGGCGATCGACAATGCCGATACCGACATCGTTGTGGAACTGATCGGCGGAACCGCTGTGGCGGGCACATTTGTGGAGCGAGCACTGCGAGCCGGCAAGCCGGTGGTGACGGCGAATAAGGCGCTCTTGGCAACGCGTGGGGTCGAGCTGTTCAAGATCGCCCGCGGAAGCAAGACGTGTGTCGCATTTGAGGCATCCGCCGGCGGCGGCATTCCCATTATCGATGCGATCTCGCGCGGGCTGGCGGCCAACCGCATCGATGCCCTGCTGGGCATCGTCAACGGCACCTGCAACTTTATCCTCACCAAGATGACCCAAAACGGCTGGAGCTACGCCGAGGCACTCAAGCAAGCGCAGAGACTGGGCTTTGCCGAGGCGAATCCGGCGATGGACGTGCAGGGACGAGATGCCGCGCAGAAGCTGGCGATTCTGGCCGGGCTGGCATTCAACTGCCGCGTGACTGAGAAGGATATCTTCGTGTCTGGCATTGATACGCTGGATGCCATGGATATCCAGTTTGCCCGTGACCTGGGCTATGTGATCAAGCTGCTGGCAATCGCCGAGCGCAAGGAAGGAAGCCGGCTCTCACTTCGCGTGCATCCTTCACTGGTTCATAAGGACGATGTACTGGCCGATGTGTCGGGATCGTTCAACGCGATCAGCGTCTATTCGCACGCCCTGGGCCATGCGCTCTGGTACGGCCGTGGCGCGGGGCGGATGCCCACGGCATCGGCCGTGGTGGCGGACATTATCTCGGTAGCGCAGGGAATTCAGGGGCTTCTGTTCAATCAGATGCAGATCCTGATGGATGTGGTGCCGCCGGTGTCGGTGCAGCCGTTCGAGCAACTTGAGTCGCGCTATTACATCCGCCTGTCGGCCAAGGACCAGCCCGGAGTGCTGGCGCAGGTTACGGCGATCCTGGGCCGGCACGGCATCAGCGTGGCAAGCATCAACCAGCGTGAAGGCGGCGAGGATCGCACCGTGCCGGTGGTGATCACCACGCATAAGTCGCGCGAAGGCGCGGTGCAGTTGGCGCTCAAAGAGATCGATGCCCTGGGAACGATCCTGAGGCCCACGGTCTGCGTGCGCATCGTGGATCAGCCCGAGGAATTCGCGGCGGCATGATGCATGCATCGCTGGCATAAGGCACACCATTGGGTTTTGCGATGGCGACAGCTTTTGCAGCATTCGGTAACATCGGTATAATCCGGCAGCCTGCAAGTTGTTTGGCTATTGGGCACGAAAGGGATGACTTCGGATGAACTACCGGAAAATGCTGGTCTGCTGGGCTGTCGGCGCGACCCTGGCAGCGTTTTATGGATGCGCCCCCGATCCGCTGCCCTTTGACCCCTCCAAGATGCAGCAGAACAACCGGCAGGCAGCCAAGGAACTGACGCCGAGTCCGATGCAGCCGATCTCCACTCGGCTGGAGACAACCTATGAGCCGCGCAAGCCGGGGCAGGTGACCACGCGCCCGACGACGCTGCCAACAGCCGCCACGTCGCTCGATGCCCTTCCCACACTCCGCCTGTCGTTGCGTGAGGTGATTCACCGAACGGTGAACAACAACATGGATATCCGCGTGGCCGGTTATGACCCGGCGGTGGACTCCAACCGCGTCGTGGAGGCGGAATCGAAGTTTGACCCGACGTTCTTCTTCAATCCGTTCTGGCAGAACCAAGACTCGCAGTTCAACACTGCGAACAACATCAATAGCGAGTATCGTCTGGACACCTGGGGCGTGGCAACCGGCATCCGCCAGGACACCGAATCCGGCGGCAACTTCGAGCTGCGCCATGAAACGAATGATTTTCACCGGCCGTTCCAACCGTTCCAGACAGGCCCGACCACGCAACCGACCAGTCACCAGGATTTCTTCTCCAATAACCTTGTGGCTCAATTCAAACAGCCGCTGTTGAAGAACTTCGGCACGGAAGTGAACCGGGCCCGCATCACGGTTGCCAAGAACGATCAGCGCATCAGCCTTCTGGAATACCGGAAGAAGCTCGAAGAGACGCTGTTTGACACGGAAAAGACCTACTGGCAGCTTTACGAAGCTGAGCAAGAAGTGGTGATCACGCAGAAGCTGCTGAAGGCGACGGAAGATACGGCCGAGCTGCTGGCCAAGCGCGGCACGCAGGATGTGACGCGCGTTCACACCTCACAGGCGAATTCCGCGCTCCAGTTGCGCCGGGCATCGCTGATCAGTACCATATCCCAGGTTAAGGATCTGTCCGATCAACTCAAGCGGCTGATGAGCGATCCTGAACTGCCGGTGTCCGGAGCACTGCTGGTGTTGCCGGAAACGACGCCGCCGTTAACCGCAGTGATCTTCGACCCGCAGGACCAGATCAATCAGGCCCTGGAACATCGTCTGGAACTGGCCGAGCAGATCCTGCGCATCGACTCCAATTCGCTGATTACGCGCGTGGCGAAGAACAACCTCCTGCCGTCCTTGCAGGCAGTCACCACCATAACGAGCAACGGCGCCAGCCCCTACTGGGACACCGCGACCGGCAATTCTTTCGACTTTGACTTTATGACCTATAGCTTCGGTCTGCAGTTCGAGGTCCCGCTGGGCAACCGGCAGGCCCAGGCAATCTATCAGCGCACGCTGCTGCAGCGGCAGCAGTCGATCGATGCGTATCGGGGACTGGTGGATCAGACGGCGCTGGATGTCACCCAGGCCCTTCGCAGCGTGGAGACCGCATGGAATTCGCGCGATGCGAATCACCTTGCCGTTCTGGCAACCGCGGAGACCCTGGATGCCATCACGACGCGTGAAAAAGGTGAAGAAGCTCTGACACCGTCATTCGTGCAGCTTAAGCTTGATACCCAGTTGCGCCTGGCTGATGCCGCCCGTTCGGAATCGCAGGCTACGGCGAATTACGCGCTTGCGATCGCGGCATTGGAGCGGGCCAAGGGCACACTGCTGCGTTACAACAATGTGGTGATGGAAGAGGACCGCCTGGATGCGATCCAGCGCGGCATTGTGCTGGCGAATATCCCCAAGTACAAGCCGATGATGGCGGCAACTCGGCCGACGACCGCCGTTGGTAGTGGGGGCGCAAGCCCCCAATAAGCCGAGAAATCGCTTATTCAAACTCCATTGTCCCCGGCGTCACACCCATCAGGTCAAGCACCTTCAGCTTGGCGCGCGGGCGGCCGACGATGACATCACCGGCAAGGATGCGCCCATACCAGCTTAGTAGTTCGCGGGTCCCGTCGGCGGTGTCGCGCAGAAGTTCCACGCGGAAGTGATCAACGCCCAGGTCGCGCAGCCGGGGAACATAGGCGGCGATGCTCTGTGGCCGGCCGTTGTAGAGGGTATTGCGACAACCAGCGTCAGCCTGCAACGGATGCTCCACCCCGACGCGGTCGCGCAATCCGACCTGGTGCTTTTCGCAGGGCCGGCCGCAGTCGTGATAGTCCTTGCCGTTGGAGAGCAGGTGCGCATAGACGCAGTGTTCCATATGAAACATCGGCATGTGTTGGTGAAGCACCACTTCAAAGATACCGCCGGAGATGCGAGAGAGCATCGCTTCAAGCTGCTGGGCATTCAGATCATGGCTGGGGGTAAGGCGCGTAAGCCGCGCGGAGTTGCCGTCCGGCCGCCAGCCGTGACCTTCCATCAGCAGCCAGGCGGACAGTTCGTTGGCAACGTTGAGCGAATAGTCGCAGACCAGTTCGATCTGAGGATAGTGCTCGGCCATGTACGCCAGGGCACTCAGGCTCCGCACCAGAACCGCATCAGGGCCGCAATCGGCGATCAGCCTCAGGAAACCATCTTCACCAGGTTTGACGATGCGCATCGTAGCCAGTCCGACGCGAACGCCAGCCTGGCGGGCAATATGCACAGCTTCGCTATACCAGCGGATGTCTTCGAACTCGCACCAGATCGCCGCGGGCGGAGTACTCGTCTGCGGATCGCGCCAGAAGGCGGCAGCACGGAGTTGATCGAGGGTACGGACCAGGACGGTGAACTGGGCGGGAGCACCGGATTGATGGCCCTTGATCGGCGGGTAGCGTCCGGTGATCTCCGCTCGGATCTCGGCCAATGCGTCGGGAAAGGTGATCGGATGCGATGGCGACCGCTGGCTGACAAGCTGCTCAACAGCCTTGCGGCGCAGGTCGTTCAGGACGCTCTTGGGGGCCATGATCGGATCGGATGGCGCATCAGGCGTCTTGCCGTGCAAGCGTATCTCGCCCAGCTCATAGGGTGTATCACCCAGCCGGCCGAGTTGATCGCGCAGCAGGTTCTCATCGAGCGGGAACTTCCGCGCTGCCTCCGCTGGAGCATCCGATTCCACCGAGGCACTTCGCCCCTGCTGATCCATCAGAGTGAGGTGAAGCTTTTCCCCGGTCACAGCGCGGACATCACAATGGAGCATCTCGCGGTGGACAACCTGATCTCGGTTGTACGACTGTTCAAGCTGGCGATTGATGGCCGGGTCGTCGGTCTTCCAGACCATCGCCCCCGCAGAGATTGCGGAGGTGGCAATCGAGCCGTGGGCAAAGCGAAGTTCGGCCTGCCCGCTGCGCAGCGGACGCACTTCATAGACCCGCCCGCCCTGCTCATCCTGCTCAGGATGACCTTCGTCGAACACGATGCCGTCGCCGGGTTTGAGGGTCTCTCCCGGGCGCAGTTGAACAATCACTGCCTCACCCCGCGCCGCCGACACCGTGCCAACCTGCGCTCCACGTTTCTTAGAGAAAGTGCCTTGCACCAATGCCTGATGGTTCACACCGGAAAGGAACCCATGGCTGAAACCGCGCGAGAAACTCTGTGTGAGTTGAGCTTCGCGCTGCCTGCTGATCGCAAACTTTGTGCCGGCCGCCGCGGCATCGATTGCCTCGCGGTATGCCGCCGTCGTGGCCGCGACATATTGGGCGCTCTTGAGCCGACCCTCAATCTTCACACTGGCCACACCGGCCCTGGCCAGATCGGCGATCAGGTCATAAGCGGCCAGGTCCTGCGGTGAGAGAAGAAACTGCTTGCCCCGCTGATCGACCTGCTTGCCATCGACGATTATCTCGTAGGGAAGGCGGCATGCCTGGGCACACTGTCCGCGGTTGGCGGAGCGGCCGCCGATGGATTCGCTGGTAAGGCACTGGCCCGAATAGGCGACGCACAACGCGCCATGACAGAACACCTCGACTGGCATCGAGGTGCCGGCGGTGATCTTTGCGATATCGGCGATGGCAAGCTCGCGTGCGAGAATCACACGGCTGATCCCCAGCCGTCGCACCACCTCAATCCCGCGCGTATCGGAAATCGTCATCTGCGTTGACGCATGCCGCTGCAGGCTCGGGGCCATCTTGCCGATGAGCCAGAGCAGACCAAGGTCTTGTACGATGACGGCGTCGGCCGCCGCCGCGGCGATCTCGAGAATGCCCTCGCATGCCTGTTCCAACTCATCCGAGAAAATCAGCGTGTTGAACGCCACATAGCCGCGGACATTGTGAGCATGGAGATAGCCCAGTGTCTCCTGAAGCGTCTGCCCGGCAACATTTTCGGCACGATGGCGGGCATTGAAGTTCGTCAGGCCGAAGTAGACGGAATCAGCGCCATTGGCGACCGCAGCGCGCATAGCCTCGCCGTCGCCCGCCGGCGCCAGAAGCTCAATGGAAGATGTACGCTGACATTGCACGATCGGTGATCATACGCCAGATGGGGCCAAGTCCAACGCTATCGAGATCTCGCCAGCGACCTCGTCTACGTGGCTCTGTTCGTCGATCTCTGCGTGGAGATGCGGATGGGCAGCCAGCCCAGCGCAATGAGCAGCAGTTGGCTGCCGACAAAGATCAGCAGCCACACCAGTGCGCTATCCATGAAGCCGTAACTGTGCAGCCCGACGCCAAGCATGTTGGTTCCGAACCAGCTCCAGGCTGTGACGATGTTGCCGAAGATCGCCATCAGCGCCATTGCCCGATCTCCACCACCCACCCAGCGAGCGTGCAGCATGATCGCAACCCAGATCACAATGAGGACAGCGCCGTTTTCTTTCGGGTCCCACCCCCAGAAGCGGCCCCAGGACTGATCCGCCCAGATTCCGCCGAGGATGGTTCCTACGAAGCTGAACAACAGCGCGAAGCAGGCGACGCCGTAGATCATTCGCCCGATCGTCTTGCCGCCCCCTTCGGCAAATCCTGCGCTAAACAGGTTGCCCAGGACATACGCGATGCCTAACCCGCCTGCCACGAACACTGCGGAGTAGCCATAGGTGATCGCCAGCACATGCGTGGTGAGCCAGAAGTTGGAGTCGAGCACCGCCTGCAAACTGGCCATCGTGTCGCCGCCCTGGGCAAGATTCTGCGCGATTACCAGCGTCGCAGTTCCCACCAGGCTGGCCATTCCCATCACGATGCCGTTGCGGAAGAAGTACTCGAAGAAGATCGCCATCAGCACCGCGCCCCAGCCGATGAACACGGCCGAAGAATAGAGATTCGTCACCGGTGGCCGGCCCATCAGATAGATGCGCGCACTCATGGCCAGCGTCTGCACCACAAACGCCAGCACCATCACCACCATGGCAGATCGCCAGAGCGGCCGCTGCCAGAAGAGCATCGACCCGCACGCCAGCAGGAAGACGATCACATAGAGAGCCAGCGCCTGCAGGAACGGCTGGAAGCGACTATAGAAGACCTCCAGATTCATCTTCGCCATATCGCCCGGGCGCTGCTGCTGCAATATGCCGAGCCACTGTTTGATCGAATCGGTTGGCTCCAGCGATGGTTTCGCGCGATAGTCGCCCAAGGCTGCGGAAATCGCCTGAGCAATCGGCTCGGACTTGCCACCGTTCTGCATGGCCTGGTTGGTGACTTCGCCCAGCGGCCGCCAGGCATCCTGGCCGGCGGCCGGCGGCACCAGGTACAGTTCCGACCACTGACTCACCTCACTGTACAGTGAGATCTTCTGATACAGTTCCAGGATCTTGCGATCCACGACATCACGGTGATTGGCCGGCGTATCCGAAGCCCGATGCGCCTGCCGCTCCAGTTCATCCATTTTCGGACGCAGATCGTCGAATGAGAAACGCTTCTTGTTGGTATCGAGGTTCAGAATCGCCTGCACCTGCGGGTTATCAACGCGCAAGATCGGATACCGCAACGCCTGTTCCGGGCGGCATAGAACATCCAGCAACCACTGCAGCGAAGTGACCTTGGCGCCGGCGGCATCAACAGTCTGATCTTCGCCCGCGGTCGCCCGCAGGGAATTGCGTGCGAGGCTATCCAGCGGCTGCAGACGTCCCTCAAAGTAGACCGGCGCCTGGGCGATGTCATCTGAGGCAACCTCCGCCGCTTTGTTCTGGCCTAACAGGTAGAACGCGCAGCACACGCCGATGATGGCAGGAACTGCCACGCCTGCCCATCCGGCGGACTGGGCCTTCGGGCGGCCGGCAGGTTGGCTCGTCGCCGGTGCATCACGGGTGGTCGCAAAGCCCCAAACCCCGACACCAAACTGCAGCAGCATCCCGATCGTCCCGATGATGCACGCCGCATAGGGCATGAACATGGCCGGATTGTGCACCACCTGGAGAATCGTGGTGTCCTCACCGACAAAACCGCTCTGGTAGAACGTCTGCCCGCCATAGCGCAGCGGGTGATTCATCCAGATCACCTCTTCGCGATCAACGTTCTGGGCGCGGTCGGTTACCCGGATACGGCTGGAGTAGTTTTTCGGGATGTTCGTTCCCGGATAGCGATCGTTACGGAACTCGACCAGCTTGATTTCATATGGCAGCGAATAGCGTTTGGGCCGGATTTGCAGATACAGGCTCTTGCCATCTCCCAGCTTCACTTCCTGTGCCCTGTCCAGAGGCTCATAAAACGAAAGCAGATACGTTCCGCGCGACTGGCCCTTTTCCAGCACCGTCACATACATTGAGGGCGCATCGGATGAACTGCTGGCCGATCCTTCCGTGCTCCGCGTGCGCATGGTAACGCCCATGCCTGCCCCGGCCGTCGCCTTGGCCGTGGAGGCGCCGCCCGTCTGCGATGGTCCCAGCAATTCCGAGTTGGGCGCAAACTCATCCACCTGCAGGACAACCGGCATCGCCGAGTCACTGATCACCGCGCCGGTGCGCAATAGGTCCTGCCGAATCGACCACACCTTGTCATGATCGGGGGTGGAACGGTCAATCAGCGCCAGCTCAATTCGGCGCGAATCCTCCGTGTAAGCCACCGTTTCGCCCTGCTTGATCATCATCCGGCTATCTACCTGGGCAACGCTGGTCCAGGCCTCGCCCAGAAGCAGCACGATCAGCCCAAAATGGATCAGGTGAAGCCCAATCTTGTTCCACGTCAGAGCGAAACGTTCGTACAAGCTTGCCAGCAGATTCAACAGCATCAGCAGGCCGATGGTGTAGCCGCCGGGCATGGGGAAGCCGCCTGAGATCGCCAATTGGCCATCGGATGTGCGCGGCAGCACGGTGCCAAAATTCGCCCAGGTGAACCAGGAGTGGAAGTAGCGCTTCTGGACCTCGTAGATGCCTGCATCCACCTGTGCCCACGTACCGAAGTAGACCAGAAGCAGGGCAAGCACAAGCAGAACGATGGAGAGCTTTAGCGACGCCAAAGCCTGGATCACGTTTTTGATCATCGGTTATTTGTCTCCAGCAGTCACAGTACGAACAGACTGGAGGAATTGATCGAAAGCCGGTGCATTCTGTGTGACGGTGGCTTTGTCGCCAACCATTTTGAAGAACCAGGTGCTTTCGCCCTGCTTGAGCATGCCAACCATAATGCTCTTGGCCGGCCCATCCATGGTATAGACCTTCACGTCGCCGGCCGGCGATTTCACATCGCGAGGGACCGTCGTCGCCATATCCGTAACCGGCTCAAGGCCTACCTGCCCGCGCCAGCGGTTGATGTTGGAGACCATGTCGCCGAACTGTCCGCCAAGCCGGGTCACTACGATCTCGGCCGCCTTTTCACCCTCGCCAACCTGAAATGTCGCCTCGCGCATCATCCGCGGAGTCTTGTCTTCGCGCCAGGCTGCCGGGGCGGACCACACCAGTTCAGGCAAGGCAGCAGCCTGATCCATACCCGGCATCGCCGCACCGGGCTGAACCGCAGGGTGCCCCGCGGGCAGCGGCGTCGTAGTCGGCGCCGGCGTCGCTGCCACCTTTGCCGTATCCTTGGGTTGGCTGGTCTGGACGACGCCTGGCTCGCGGTTGCATCCTGCCAGCGCGCAAAGCGCCGCCACTACGAGCAATAGCCTCTCGCGCTTGCTTCTTCTCATACCCTAACTCTAGCATCATGCTCGCTTGTTTTCACCTGCATGAGCCAAGAGGAGCATGACTCAGCAAAAGGTCGGGCGCAGAGCATATATTTGGGGCTTTAACTTCCCGTAGTTTGCCCGTATCTTCTAGGCGAAGCGATCGTCCGGTCTACACGATTAGAGGAAGGAACCACCGTGGCCCAGATTCGGCCGTTTAACGGAATCCGTTATGCAAGCGAGTTAAACGCTCAGTTTGCCAACCTCATCGCACCCCCCTACGACGTCCTGGACGAGCCGGGCAAGAAACGTCTCCAGAACCGCCACCCGAACAACATTGTCCACGTCGATCTGCCGTTCATGCCCCCGAAAGCGGCCGGTCCGGATGCCCTCTACCAGCAGGCCGCCAGCACTCTACAGGCCTGGCTGGGCGCTGGAGTGCTGCACCGTGATCCGCGACCATGCCTCTATCCGTATAGTCAAACCTATCAGCACGGCGGGCGCTCCTTCCATCGCCGCGGCTTCATTGCTCTGGTCAAGCTTTCCCCATTTGGCGAGGGCGAAGTGGTTCCGCACGAGCAAACCTACAAAGGCCCGATCGAAGACCGGCTTAAACTGATGCAGCACACTGGCGTGCAGCTCTCTCCCATCTTCGGGCTCTTCTCCGATCCTCGGAACGAAGTAACCAACCTGCTGTATAAGAATCTCAGCCGGCCGCAACTCTCCGGCACACTGGAGGATGTGCGCAACGATCTCTGGCATGCCAACGATGCCAATACCATCAATGAAGTCACCGATCTGCTCAAAGCCCGGCCGGTGTATATCGCCGATGGACATCACCGCTATACGACTGCCCTGCAATACCAGCAGATGATGGCGCAAAACGGTCCCCTGCCGGTGAACCACCCTGCCAACTACTGTATGTTCGTCCTGGTCGGCATGCAGGACCCAGGGCTGCTGATCCTGCCGACCCATCGTCTGATCGGCGGAATGGCGAACTTTGATATCAACAGGCTCCGGGCGGTCGTCGGCAGTAACTTTACCATCGACCTCGCGCAGAGCCCTCCTGGCGATACCTTGAAGCTGGCCGAGTTGGTTGCCCACGGCCCGGTCCACACGTTCGGCCTTTACGATGGCAGGTCGAAGCAGGGCTACATCCTTAAGTTGAACAGGCATTTCGTGCTGGATACGCTGGAACCGAAGCGCAGCCAGGCGTGGCGTGAGCTTGATGTGGCGATTCTGCAGCGGTACCTGATCGATGAGGTCATCAAGCCGACCTTCTGCGGCACCGGCGAGCCCAACCGTGGCTATACGGCGGATGCTTCTGCCATCGCCGGAACGGTCGATGGATCGGTGTACCAGATTGCCCTGCTGTTGCAGGCCACGCCGCTGCATGCCCTGGAACATCTGGGCAAGCAAAATGAGGTGATGCCGCAGAAGAGCACCTATTTCTTCCCCAAGCTGGCGACGGGAATGGTGCTCAATCCGCTGCAGTAGCAGCATGATCGTGCGTCTGTTCCTGTCCGACCGTTAACGATTGCCCCAAAACGCCACTACCATTTGCCATGAGTGATCGATTCTATATCCACACGTTCGCAAACGGACTGACGCTGCTGTGCGAAGCCATGCCGGGGATGCAGTCGGCGGCGATGACGCTGCTGTTGCGTGCCGGCTCGGAATCCGACCCCCAGCAGTTCTGCGGCATGTCGACGATCCTGTCCGATGTGATCACTCGCGGCGCTGGCGCTCGCGACAACCGGCAGTTGACTGCCTATCTTGACTCGCTGGGATTGCAGCGCTCCACCTCGGCCGCCGTGCATCATCTGCGCCTGTCCTGCGCGGCGGTGGCCGAAAACGTAGTGACCGCCCTGCCAACCTACGCCGACATGGTCCGCCTGCCGCACCTGCCCGAAGATGGCTTTGAAGCCGCCCGTGGGCTGGCGCTGCAGGCGCTGGATTCGATCGAAGATGAACCTCGCCAGAAGCTGATGATCCGCCTGAAGGAGATGTTTCTCCCCTACCCGATGAATCGCAACACCATGGGCGAGCGCAAGCACCTCCAGGCGATGACCTTAGCCGACGTCCAGGCGAATTTCGCCCTCCGCTTCCAGCCCAACAACGCTATCCTCGCCCTGGCCGGCAAGATCGACTTCGCCCAGGTGCACGAGATGGCAGAGAAAGCCTTCGGCGACTGGACCGGCACCCAAAGCCCCGAACTGCCCCGCAAGGCCACCGGCCAGCGCACGTTCCACGAGACACAAAAGAGCGAACAGACCCACATCGGCATCGCCTGGAACTCCGTCCCGGAAACCGATGCCAGCTATTACACCATCCGCCTCGCCATGGAAGCCCTGGGCGGCGGGATGAGTTCACGCCTCTTCACCGAGGTGCGCGAGAAGCGCGGTCTCTGCTACAGCGTCTGGGCAGGCTACTCCAGCCTCAAGGGCCTGGGGTGCATCCTCGGGTATGCGGGCACTTCCAATGAACGGGCCCAGGCAACGCTGGACTGCTTCCTGGGCGAACTGGATCGGCTCAGCAGCGGCATCACCGCCCAGGAGCTCGAGCGCGCCAAGACCGGCCTCAAAGCCAGCACCATCATGCAGGGCGAATCTACTTCCGCCCGCGCTGGCGCCATCGCCTACGATCACTTCATGCGCGGCCGCATCCGCACCCTCGAAGAGATCAAGGCCGCCCTCGATGCCGTCTCGCTCGACCAGGTGAACACCTATCTCAAAGCCAACCCCCCGCGCGATTTCACCATCGTGACGGTTGGCCCCAAGCCGCTGGATATCCGCGGATGAGCGATATTGCTCACAACGTCCTGGATCTGCCATTGCTTAGTGTATCGGTCCGGCCGATCCGCGTGCACTACTTCCCAACCCTTCGTTCGACCAACGACCAGGCCGCCGAGATGCGCAAGCTCGGGCTGCTGTACGCCCCGGCCATGGTGCTTACCCCCATTCAGACCGCCGGCCGCGGCCGCGCTGGCAACCGCTGGTTCAGCAGTGCCGGCTCGATCACCGTCACTTTCGCACTTCCGGTGGAAGAGAACCTGCAGCCACACCAGCTTCCGCTGGTGGCCGGGCTCGCCGTGCGCAATGCCTGCGCGGAAATGACGCAACGCCGCGACATCCAGTTGAAGTGGCCCAACGACGTCATCTACGAGGGCCACAAACTCGCCGGCCTGCTCTGCGAGCGCATCCTGGGCGTTGACTTGATCGGCATCGGCCTGAATGTGAACACCGCCCCTGCGGATATCCCGGCCGACGTGCGCCTGGGCATGGCCTCGCTCTCGCTGATCAGCGGCGCACCCCACGACCTGACGCGCACGTTAATCCTGCTGACGCAGCACCTGCAGCACGCCCTGCTCACACGACACTCGTGGACGTTCGCGGCATTTATCCAGCAATATCGCCAGCACGACGGCCTGCTCGGGAAACTGATCACCGTGCAACCCCCCGGCGAACCCGTCGCGATCCGAGGCACCTGCGAAGGCATCGACACCGACGGCCGCCTCCTCCTGCGCAGCGGCCCGATCCTCCACCGCATCATCGCCGGCAGCGTCACCGTCCTGTAGGTGCCCCGCATCCCGACTCGCTCTCGCATCGGCGCATCATTCAGCGTCGGTGCCTCCTTGCCTGTGCGGGCGGACGACACTTCAGGCGGTCCATCTGCCCCGAACGGGGCAGGAGATTACAGCCCTGGGTAATAGCCAGCCCCGCCCCTCACCCTTACTTCTCCAACTTGAGCAACTTCAGTTCCGCCAACGCACTCTGGTATTCCACGAACTCCCGCACGTCGCTGGCAATGCACTTCTCAAAACAGTCCTTCGCCGTTACCTTGTCCGCATCAATAAGCCACTTGGTACCCGCATAGAAATACGCCTCACAGTGTCGTTCCTTCTCCGTCTTCGCGTCCGCGCTCGCTGCCGCCTTCAGGAAATCGGCCTCCGTCATCTGCCCGGCCAGGAACCCGCCTACCTTCGCCGCCCAATCGTCCACCTTCCCTTGGCGCGCCGTCAGGAAGTCCTGCAATTCCTTCCTCGCTGCCGCCGTCTCCCCCAATCGCGTACGCGCCATCCAGACAAAGATTCGCCCGTAATCGTCGGCGGGACTCAACTCCACGCCCCTTCGGAGATCCGCCAATGCCTCCGCCCAAGCTTGTCCTTCATAGCGCAGAATTCCGCGACTTCGATATGCCACCGCGTTCTTCGGGTCCAACTCAATGGCCTTGCTCAAATCCGCCAGCGCGCCCTCAAGATCGCCCTTGGCCTTCTTCGCCGAGGCGCGATTGTAGTAGACGGCGGCATAGCCCGGCTTGAGTTCGATGGTCTTGCTGTAATCCGCCAGCGCGCCATCAAGATCGCCCTTAAGACATTTCGCACTGCCGCGGCCGTAGTAGGATTCGGCATAATCCGGCTTGAGTTCGATGGCTCTGCTGTAATCTGCCAACGCGCCATCCAGATCTCCCTTACGATATTTCACACTGCCGCGGCCATAGTAGGCTTCGGCATCATCCGGCTTGAGTTCGATGGCTCTGCTGTAATCCGCCAGCGCGCCATCCAGATCTTCCTTACGATATTTCGCACCGCCACGGTTGATGTAGGCTTCGGCAAAACTCGGCTTGAGTTCAATGGCCTTGCTGTAATCCACCAGCGCGCCGTCAACGTCGCCTTTGGCCTTCTTCGTTAGGGCGCGATTGTAGTAGATCAAGGCATCGCGCGGGTTGAGTTCGATGGCCTTGTTGTAATCCGCCAGCGCGCCATCCGGATCGCCGTTACGATCTTTCGCATTGCCGCGGCCGTAGTATGCTTCGGCAGAATCCGGCTTAACAGCGATGGCCTTATTGAAATCCGCAAGGGCTCCCTCTGGATCGCCCTTGCCCCCCTTGACGCTGCCGCGGTAGATGTAGGCTTCGGCATCATCTGGCTTGAGCTCGATGACCTTGTTGTAATCGGCCAGGGCGCCATCAAGATCCCCCTTGGCCTTCTTCGTTCGGGCACGATTGTAGTAGACGGCGGCATCGCCCGGCTTTAGTTCGATGGCTTTGTTGTAATCCGTTAGCGCACCGTCATGGTCACCCTTGGCCTCCTTTGCAAGACCACGGCCCCAGTAGGCAGAGCCCAAATCCGGCTTGAGTTCGATGGCCTTGTTGTAATCGGCCAGCGCGCCGTCGAAGTCACCCTTACGGTATTTCACACTGCCGCGGCCATAGTACGCGTCAGCATAATCCGGCTTGAGTTCGATGGCCTTGCTGTAATCCGCCAGCGCGCCATCAAGATCACCCTTAAGATACTTCGCACTGCCGCGGCCGGAGTAAGCATCAGCAAAATCCGGCTTGAGTTCGATGCCCTTACTGTAATCCGCCAGTGCGCCGTCATGATCACCCTTGGCCTTCTTCGCCAAGGCACGATCGTAGTAGACTTCGGCATAATCCGGCTTCAGTTCGATGGCTTTGCTGTAATCCGCCAGCGCACCGTCAAGATCGCCCTTGGACTGCCTTACACCGCCGCGGCTCACGTAAACATCGGTATAATCCGGCTTCAGTTCGATAGCCTTGCTGAAATCCACCAAGGCACCGTCAAGATCGCCTTTGGCCCGCTTTATAGCGCCGCGCCTATAGTGGATGGCGGCATTACCCGGCTTGAGTTCGATGGACTTATTGTAATCCGCCAGCGCGCCGTCAAGATCGCCTTTACGGTATTTCGCACTGCCGCTGTTGGCAAGATCACCCGCGCTCTGGGCAAGAGCCGCACTCGCCGCAAACAGCAGGACCATCACCCACGCAATTACTCTCTTCATCGCATTCCTCCCGACCTTTGCTGTACCCAAGCCTCTCGACGCGACGCTTCCCGCATATCCTACTGGGAAGCCAAGTGAACTTCCAATTGCAGTTTCCTGCCCTACCTTCTCTGCGGCCCTGCGCCGCAGTTCAGTCGCCGCGGCGACCGTGAGACCGTATTTCTCTTCTTCCTAACTTTGTGCCTTTTGTGCTTTCTGTGTCCAATCTTCTTCCTAACTCCTTATCCAACCCGAACTTATACCGCTCCTGCAAAACTACCGAACTTCGGCTTGATTATATACCGAACACAAGTATAATACCCAACCTGACAACTGGGGTATCTCTCGAACGCACTAACTCTCTTTCACGAAAGGGGCTTCTTGCTATGCGCTACCATCCATTCCTGATTAAGGAAGACGTTCACGCCGAACTCGACACCGTCGCCGATCTCTCCAAACTCCCCATCCTCTGGGCCGTTCCCGACCTGATTCCCTGCCATCGTCTCACCCTCATCACCGGCCCCTCCGGCGTCGGCCTCACCGACCTCGCCTGCCGACTCCTCGCCCAAACCGCCCCCCTCAACCATCTCCTGGACGTAACCCCGTTGACGACCGGGACCACCACCGGGACCGCCGGCGTCTCGCCGGCGTATGACAATCCCCCACCCCAGCAGGAACCCGGTGCCAATGACCCATCCCGTTACGGAATAATCGATGATCACTATGATTCGCCCTTCCTCCCCGAAGAACTCATCCCCGACCCCGACGACCCCGACTGGGACCCCAACCTCCCTCTCGTCCCCGACACCAAACCCGCCCCCATCGACCCCGTCCTCCCCACCGCGCTCCTCATCTCCGCCCGCGATGAGGGCGACGTCCTGCGTCCCCGTCTTCTCTCGGCCGGCGCTGACCCCAACCGCATCCTCGTCCTCTCCGAGATGATCGTCCCCGACGATGATCCCGCCGACCCTTCCCCCATCCGCCGGCCATTCACCCTCAAAGACTGTGGCTTCCTCGACCGCATGCTCCACGAACACAAAAGCATCCGCCTGGTCATCATCGACAGTGCCGAGATGCTCTACACCTACGAAGCCCGGCCAAACCGCAGCACCCTCCAGCGTCAGTTCTACAACCTCCTGCAGGTAGCCCGTCAGCGCGAAGTCGCCATCGTCCTGATCACTCCCATCCCCCGCATCGGCCATAACCCCTTCCGCTCCGCCCTCTTAGGCACCCTCAACGAAGTCTGCCGCCGAGTCTTCCTCCTCGCCCCCGACCCCCAATCCCCCGACCACCGCTACCTCTTCTGCCTCAAAAACACCCTCCCCACCCCCATCCCCACCCTCCAACTCAAGCCCTCTGGTGGCCCTCTTCTGAATCTCCAATCTCCAATTTCCAATCTCCAATCCTCTTCCTCTCCTCTCACCTACGCCACCTACCTCCAGCTCATCCGCCGCCGTCCCGGCCCCATCCCCCACGCCCGCCTGCAAGCCCAGAAGTTCCTCACCGAGCTTCTAAGCCAAGGCGCCCTCCCCGTCGGCAATCACAAACACCCACCCGACAACTCGATTCGTGCCCAAGTGATCGCCGCCGGTCTCTCCTGGGGCACCATCCGCCGCGCCGCTACCGAAATGAACCTGAGCATCTTCCGCGACGCCGACTGCTGGTACTGGCAACTCCCCCCCGCTGCCCAATCCCAACCCGGCGCACTCGCGCCGACAACCTGCGCACCTTCGCCCATTCCCACACAAAAACCCACCCACAGCGTGGGCGGGTCCACCCTCCAATTCGCGCCAGAGCCCGACCTCGCAGCACCAACTCGCGCATCTTCCCCTGTCCTGGAGGAGGTCGCCGCATGAACAATTGACCAACTACCCATAACAACCGCACCTGGGCGCCGCACCTGCAATTCTCCTCACGCCGTCTCCGGCCGTATTTCAGAAAGAGACAGACGTGTGCTTCACGCGGACGCTTTGATCCGTAGAATGCGGCAACGCGGTTCAAATACCAGACCCAAAGGCCTACGCCATGCAGTTGGACTTTCCCTCTTTCTCTCCATGCAAAGACCCGGCTGGGCTGCCCACCCTCAAAACCGGCACCGCGCGCTTCTTCTGGCGGATCTTCACCCAACACCTCACCGAGGCCGGCCGCTGGTTCGCCATCCCAACAGGAGTCTTCGGCGTCTACGGCGCACTGTCCATGATGATCCAGGGCTACGTCGTCTTCTGCTATCTCATTGCCCTGTGGATGCTGGCGTTCGTCGGGATGCTCATCTTCCGGCCGCGCGTGCGTCTCAGCGCCTTCTATGCCCCACGCGTCTGCACGGGCGAAACCATGCCCGTGGATATCGAAGTCGAGCAGCTTGGCCGACTAAGCCAGATCGAACTGTTCGCCCTGGCGCATCGCCTGCCTTATGAAGTGGATGCCCAGCCCAGCGACGGCGTGGCGCTTCCGCTGCTGCGGCGGGGGCAGTCCTCACGCGTGCGGCTGGGCCTCAAGTGCAATAAGCGAGGCATCTACAAGCTCCGCGGCTTCCGCGTTGAATCCGGCTTCCCCTTCGGGCTGTTGCGCTCCCGGCGCGTCTTTGCCCAGGATACCGCCCTGATCGTTTACCCGCGCTTCCAGCCGTTGGGTCGGATGGAGTTGCCGGTCGGAGTGAAGCACCATCCCGGCGGGGTGCTGCTCGCATCCACGCTTGGCGAGAGCTTTGAGTTCATCGGCAACCGCGAATACCGCGACGGCGACAGCATCCGCGATATCGACTGGCGCGCTACCGCCCGCCTGGACCGTCCGATCGTGCGCGAGTACCGCGAAGAGTACTTCATGCGGGTTGCCGTCGTCCTTGATACCCACGTGCCGGCCAAATCTCCCGCGGCCCTGCATGATGCCTTTGAGCGCGCCGTCTCCGTCACTGCCAGCGTGGCGGATTACATGGCGCGGCAGGACTACCTGGTTGATGTCTTTGCGGCCGGGCCGAAGCTCTATCACCTGACGGCGGGGCGCTCTCTGGCCTATCTCGACCAGATCCTCGACATTCTCGCGGCCGTCGATGAGAACCCGGACGAGCCGTTCGCGGTGATTGAACCGGAACTGATGCAGAGCCTGGCGCAGATCACGACCGTTATCTGTGTCTTCATGGACTGGAGCGAAAGCCGCCGCGTCTTCGTGCGCAAACTCGCGATGATGGGATGTGGCGTGCGCGTGATCCTGGTGCGCGATGGCAAGTGCACGCTTGATCCCGCGGCCGACATCGACGTAATCGGAATGGCGCCCACCGTCACCAAAGAGATGTTCGACACCGGACTGGAGGCGCTATGAGTAATGACGCCCCGCTCAAGTCGGCCGCCGAATACCGCCCCACCTGGTGGATGCTGGCAGTGGCGCTGATTGCCAGCATCGCACAGTTTATCCAGAGCCCGGGGCAGCACCCGGCGATCATCATCCTGGCGATTGGCATCACACTCAGCTACCTCACCCGGCTGCGCCTGCCGGCCGGGGGCGTATTCCCATGGGTCATCCGCGGCACGTTGCTGATGGTGCTGATCTTCGTCGCGCCGGAGCACAAAGTCGCAGCCCGCTTCTGGTATCTCGACGAAGCGGTCATGTGCACCATCGGCATGTGCCTGCAGGCAGAGTTGCTGGTGCAGCATTGGCTGCCGTATCTGGGGCGCTTGCGCCTCGGCCAGATGATCGTGGCAACCGCGGGCATGATGGTCGCGGCGACCACCACCAGCAAGCCACAATTCATCGCCTTTCTCGGACCGCTCTATGCCCTGGCGAACCTGGGCGTGCTCAAGCAGTTTCGCCCGGCCGCGGCTACCAGCCCATCCGAGAATACACCGCCGCCACGTCGCGCCAGCAAACGCTGGCTGTTGCAGGGAGTGTCATTGGTGCTCGCGGTCACGCTCGGCTATGCCAGCGTGGGATTCCTGCACAACTCCGAGCAAACCCTTACTCGTCTGAGCGGGGTGTGGCTGTCCAGCTTCGTGAAGCAGATACGAGCGCGGGCCGGAATGGCCGGCAATGAGCAGCTTGGGCCAATCTACAACGCCGGCGGCTCCACCGACCGCACGCTCAAGATTCGCGGCACCCGCCAGGCCATGCACCTGAAGGGGCTTACCTTCGATCTCTACGTTCACGGAAGCTGGTCGCCGCTTTTTGCCCGCCGGGACTTCGATATCCCTACGGTGCAGTACCGGAATGTCGTTGGAGCCAGAACGTTCCAGGTGGATCGTCTTGCCGATACGTTGGACATGGTCTATCTGCCCTATAACACACCAGGATTCCTCCCGCCCGACGATGCCACGACCCTGATCGAACGGGGACACTACGCGGATGTGCGATGCGTCAGCGAGAAGTCGGACTCGATCACCTATACGGTGGCACTTCCCACCAATGAACTGGCCCAGGGGCCATTGTGCCGGCAACTGACTCCACTGGAGAAGCAAGTCTGCCTTGACGTTCCCGGTGACATCGACCGCGGTGTTCGCACGCTGGCCGCGACGCTCAAGAAGGAAACCCCGCAGGAGACAATCCTCACCGTCATCCAGAATCTCCAGGAGAACCATCGCTACAGCCTCAAGGCGCCCAAGGGTGACGGCGATCCAGTCAGCGAGTTCCTGCTCGATGCGAGATACAAGGATGCCCACTGCCAGTACTTCGCGGCCGCCGCCACGATGCTGCTGCGCTGCAACGGCATCCCCACCCGTTATGTTACCGGCTATTTCGCCTGGGAAGCCGATGGCGAGAATGCCATGGTCGTCCGCTCGCGCGATGCCCATGCCTGGGCGGAAAGCTGGATCGATGGGATCGGCTGGGTGCTGGTTGAGGCCACACCCGCCAATGGCACACCCGATGCCATCAACCCGCCAGTTGGCTGGTATCAGCGGCTTAAAGACATGACAAGCGATCTTCTGGCCGCCTTCGGCCAGTTCATCCGCTCCCTGGGCTGGGTGCATGTCGCCATCAGCGGCGGCTTGCTGACGACCATCGCGGTGACGATCCAGCTATTCCAAGGCTACCTCGCCCGGCGGAGACGCCCTCGGATTCGGGCATATACCTTCCCGGCCGGCGCATACCGCCGGCTGGCGATCGAGTTTGAGTCCATGCTTCGGCGCATGGGCGATATCCCTTCGGCCAGCGCCACCTGGGGTGAGCACCTGACCGACCAGAAGGCACAGACCCACCGTAACCGGCGTCAGGAGAAGATCGCGGCCGCCCGGCGCTTTGTCGAGGCATACAACCGCACGCGATTTGGCCGGCCGGAAGACCATGCGGCATTACACGAACTTGAGGAGCTGCTACAGCAGTTAAAGGAGTAAGCTATGGATACGAACGGGCAATTCGCGGCCGCAGCACGGCGTTTGGAAGTGAACCTGGCCAAGGTCATTCACGGCAAGCCGGCAACATTGCGGCTGGTGCTGACCAGTCTGCTGGCCAGTGGCCATGTGCTGCTGGAAGATGTCCCCGGCACCGGCAAGACCACGCTTGCCAAAGCCCTGGCCAAATCCATCAGCGGCATCTTCAAACGCATCCAGTTCACCCCCGACCTCCTGCCGGCCGATATCACCGGCTCCAGTTTCTACAACCCGCGTGATGGGCATTTTGAGTTCCGTCCCGGCCCGGTTTTCGCAAACGTAGTGCTGGCCGATGAGATCAACCGCACCTCTCCGCGCACGCAATCGGCGCTGCTGGAAGTGATGAGCGAAAACCAGCTCACCGTGGAAGGTGAGCGTCGCGAACTGCCGCAACCGTTCTTCGTGATCGCCACGCAGAACCCCATAGAATTTCACGGCACCTACCCCCTTCCTGAAGCGCAGCTCGATCGCTTTGCTGTTCGGCTGACGCTTGGCTACCCCGATCACGAGCACGAGATGGAAGTGCTTGCCAGCCAGCATGAGCATCATCCCCTGGAAGATCTGACCAGCGTGATCTCCTGCCAGGAGATCCTGGCCATGCAGAAGCAGGTGCGGGCAATCCGCGTCGATACGGCCATTGCCGACTACATCGTGCGGATCGTGCAAGGCACGCGAACCGACATTCGCCTGCGCCTGGGCATTTCCCCGCGCGGGTCTCTGGCGCTGTATCGCACGAGCCAGGCCGCCGCCGCCCTCGCCGGCCGGGACTACATCATACCCGAAGACGTGCGCGAACTTGCAGTCCCGGTTCTCGCTCACCGCATCATGCTCGATACCAAGAGCAAGTATGGCGGCGTACGCAACGAACAGGTCATCGAGGAATCCCTGGCGCGCATCCCGGTGCCGCGATAGGCGTTCGCATATGGCTGAGCACGCTTCGGTCGACATGTCTGGCTTCCGCACATTTTCACCGTGGCCCGACCGGCAGCTTGCGCGCTATAGTTCATGCGGAAGGCGATCTGGCGACGCACGCCCGGTTCTCCGATGACCGCGGAACTCGGGTGCCGCGTGGCCTACGTCCGCTGCCCTCCGACGTTGCAGAGGCACGGACGAAGTTGTTGGGTGCTGGGGAGTAGCGTAGCGTTCCCTTCCGCGTTACGCCCAGGCACCCGTACGTCAGCCGCTGAACCGAGAATTGGGGTGAACCATGGATGACTCCTCGCGAGTACAACCTCGCACGTTTGACGAGATGCTGCAGCCACCTCCGATGCTGCACCCACACCTGCTTGTCGTGCTCGAACACAACAAAGCCCAGGTCTACAAAACCGAACTCCGCGGTTCGGAGCCGCGGCACATCTATCCCTATGACCCGTACAACTACGCTCGACAGACCGGCGACACGCAGGATGATTCTGGTGACCAGCGCACTCCCGAACACGGCGGCTTCCGCGCCAAGCTGGCGCGGAGACTCCAAGGCGCCCACACGATCGTGATCTTCGGCCATGGCCCCGACGCCACCAGAGTCATGCGCGAATTCATCGATGAACTCAACCAGGACTACCCTGATCTGGCCAAACGAGTGATTGGGGCGAAAGTGGTCGATCGCCGCTGTCTTACCCCAACCGAACTGATTGCCAAGGTCCGCCAGGTGTATGCCCACCTTGATGCCTGAAATACGTCCTTTTTGGCGATGGCTCGATCAATTTCGGTTCAATCGACGCACGCTATCGCGGCGACACCGGCCAGAACTGGGCCGTCCAGGCTCTTGGCTCATCGGGTTTGAGTTTGAGTTCAAACCACACCAATGTCCGTCCGGGGTTTTTGGCATCATACGCCGCGGGCGGCGGGTCGGCCGGGCGGGACTGCAGGGCGATCCTCTCCGTCCCGGTGATGCGCAGCCGGACCTGTTTCCCGTCGCGACTGAGTATGGCGTCCTCCTTGTCCATGGTCACATCAGCACTGGTCATGATCATCCAGCGCAATGCCCCGCCGACTCCGGTAGCCTGCACCTCATCACTCACCTCGACGCTCTGGTCATCGCGAAGGCGCAGCTCGCGCGATGCTCTGGCAAGCTGCTTCGCGAAGACGCCTGACAGATCGATCTTCGCGCTGGTCGCGGTGGAAGAGACGATCTCGCCCCGGCCATCGATACTGTGGTCCTGATCATTCACCATCAGCACATTGTGCGAGCGGGCATTAATCCGGAAGACCTTCCAGCGGTCGGATCCGGGCGCTCGATCCCAGATGTTCATGCCAATCGACTCCAGTGAGTTGTAATCCTGCATGCCCAGATCCTCGACGAAGCGCGTCCCCATCATGTCGATCACAAACGAGCCGACATCCATGTGGCCATGTGGCGAAGATGCCTGCCCACCCTTGATGCCGGCGAAAGTGGCCTGCTGGTCCCATGAGGAGCGAAACAGGGCTACCGGCGAAATCCCGCCGCCGACATAGCTCAGCGCCGCCGGCCGGGCCTGCGGCATGTCTGCCTTGTACCAGACCAGCAACATTGGCAGCAGGCGATCGCTCGCCTTGGGCGAGACGGCATCGGGCTTCGCCGCCAAGCGGGCGAGCATCTCGCGCTCGCGATACAACAGTCCGGGTTCGTTCCTCCACGCCGCCAGGTAATACATCGCCGGTGACGGGTAGAATCGGCCGCCCTGCCCGGCATCGGCATAGTTGAAGAACAGCCCCGTCGGCCCGGCCACGTGCAGGAAGTATTCGCCCGTTCGGTCGAAGCCCGGCTGCTTCAGCAGACCGAAGTCCGAGCCCAACGATTTCTGCAGCGCTGCAATCAGCAGCACATGGAAAGTTGTGCCATAGTCCCAATACATGGGACCTTCAGGATAGGCGCCATCTGGGGCATACCCCTTGGCCGCGTATGGCAGTCCATCGATGGCGCGGACGATGATGCCGGCCGCCAGTTCACGCTGCTCATCGGCGACAGCGAGCGCTCCCAGGACCATCCCGGCGTTACATACCTGGTTCCAGTTGTTCTCGCCCTTGGCCCAGTATGGATCAGCGAGCGATGGCTTGAGCCCCTTCTCCACGATCGCGTTGCGGATCAGGGCACGAGTCGGCTCATCCAGGCCATCGTGCATCCAGTCGACACCAATGGCCAGAGCGGCCGTCATCTCCGCCACATCGAGAAAATGGCTGGGGTTCCAATCGGCGAAAGCGGCGGCCGCCAGCATCTCGACCTTGGCGCGATCGGCGTAGCGCTGCTCGCCCGTCAGGCGATACGCCATGCCCAGGTGGGTCATGCGTCGCAGGCACCGGCGTGATTCGTCGAGCAGACGCCGGCCAATCATCTTCCGCTCAACCGGCGGCTCGGTAAGCATGGCATCAGCCGACCGGCGGATCAGGTCCCACACTGCCTTGATCTGTGGATCGGCGGCAATCTCATCGCGCAACTTCGTCTCCTCGCCCCGGCCAAGCAGCAGCCTCGGTGCAGGTGGCAACTTCGTCAGTCGCGACTTCATCTCAAGATCAGGGGTCTCGGCCGACACGGCACACCGACACGACAGGGCCACGACGATGGTCGCGGCGGCGAGGAAGAACATGCTTTGCATGCCCCGGATGGTACTGCGGCAAGATGGCCGATGGAACGGCCGCGAAGGTATTGTGGCAGCAGGCGCGGAACTGAACGGCGAAACGGGATCAGGGCGCTTGTGGATAAGTAGCAGGTGCGCAGGTTGTTGGCGGAGACCCCACCATGGTTCTATCTGTCGTGTCAACAGATAGTTATGGCGATTTTTCCGGAGGAGGTGCGCAGGTTCGAGGCGCTTGTGGATAAGTCGAGCCAGATACGTAGTACGTGATGACGTAGGACGTAGAGAAGACAGGAGTCAGTAGAGAGGAAGGTGCTCAGGTTCCCATTGAAGGCACGGAGGCACGCAGGCACGGAGGGAACGAAGATGCTCAAGTTCGTGGGCGCAGTCGGAGGAACATCTGTAATCCAAATTACGGAGATGGCAAAGATGCTCAAGATCGAGTGCGCAGATCGGGTGGCATTTCCACTTTTCTGTAGGAGTATGGGTATTCAATTGAGAAAGAACGCTGCCTCTACCTATACAGGCGGTGTCGCGCTTTGTGCGCACAAAGCGCACCACTTGGTGGGCGGATCTTCGGTTTTCCATTGGTTTTTGGGGGCCGGGGTCGAGAAATCGGAAAAGATTGCTGTAAGTCGCGGTGCGCGCCTGTGCGCGCATGGCCAGGACTGAGGGGGCAGCGCGGGGCGGGCGGTTTGCATTCAGCAAACGCGCCCCGACAATACTCTCCATGTCCGGCGCACCTTCACCTGACATTCTCGAACTCTTCTGCCCCACCTGCGCCTACAACCTGCGCGGCCTGACCACGGACCGCTGCCCAGAGTGCGGCCAGGCGTTCGACCGCGCGACCCTTTCCAACTCCCCCATCCCTTGGATGCACCGTCTCCGCATCGGCAGGTCCGGCGCCTTTTGCCGCACCATTTGGCAAGCCACGTTCCACCCTCCTCAACTTGCCGCAGCAATGGCCGCCCCACTCCCCATCCGCGATGCTCTGCGCTTCTGGGCCATTGCCGTGGCAGGCCTTTACGTCATCACGGCTTGGCCGCTGATTTGGCTGTCAATTGACTTCGGCAACATTCCGGATTGGGGCCTCGATTTCCAACTGCCGATCGTTGCCGGCACGGAATTGCGGCCACTGCTCTTCCTGTACTGGCTTGCGCTGCCGTGTGCCGTGAGCCTGATCCAATGCCTCACAATGGCCCGCGCGGCCGGCAACGCCGCCACGCGGCAGCGTGCCGCGGCCGTCGGCCTCTATCTCACGGGCGCACTGCTGCTCATCCTCCTTGTCACATCAATCATCGTCGACGGCATTGTCAGCATCTGGATCGCCGGCGGCGATGAGTTGGCCAGGCACATTCCCTTTCTGCTTACCGTCCCACTTTGCGTCGCCATGCTCCTTCGCCTCATCCCCACATCCGGCGTCTATCGCCACATCGCTCGCACCTCACACTTGCGGACACTACTGGTCGCTCTTCGCCTGCTCCTGCTTTGGTGCGTAGGCGCCCTCGTTTGCTGCATCGGCCTACCTTGGGTCGCCGGCCTGCTCCGCATCATGTTTCATAGCATCCGTTAGTTCTGTCCCCCAGCCGGCAGCGTCGTCGGTTCAGGCTCTGACCCGACCGGCGGAGGATTCGGGTCCACCCACGCCGACAGATCCCGAAACTGGTCATCGCACGCAACCCCCGTCGTATACTGCCGCCCATACATCACGTGCGTTGGAATCGTCGACTCATCTTTTGTCTGCACCACCGCATCATCCCCTGCAAGGCACAACATCGGCCGCTTCCCTCCCGCTGCCAGCCAATACCGAATCTCGCCTCCATCCAGCGCTGTCGGGTCCTTTGGCACCGCATCGAGATACATCGGCACCAGTTCGGCCAGGCTGCTCGGATACCCCCCGTGATCACAGCGATACAGCGCCACCGCCAGCGCAATCAACGTACATCTGTGTTCGGCCGAATGCATCACCCAGAGCTGGGTACAAGCCTTCGCGACATCCCAACCGTGTGTAATCGGCGTGAGATACTGCAACACAAGTTTGTTCCCCGACCACCCGGGTGCGCTGGGCTTACCCGGACGCCACGGCATCTCGTATGGCAGACTTGGATGCTCGATCCCCTCGATCCCGCGTTGAATGTTCCGCATCCCCGCCGCCGCATCAAGAAGGTGGGCCGGCCGAACAACATACGCCCTGTTCTCGGGCGCGTTCAGCATCTCCAACTCCCAGACCCGATCGTCGCTCAATCCTTCAATAAGCTGCCTGCGAGTGGCTTCCTCATCCCCCAACCTCCGCATCAGCGCCAACACGGCTTCGCGCTTGGCTCCCGCCGGATTGTCTTTGCTCTCCAGCCTAAGTTCCGTCGTCATAACCATTGTCCGATGCATGGCAAGCATGCGAATTCCTATTCCAACAAGCTTGGAGGTAAAGGACGGCTGCTGATCCACTGCATCCGCCAGAAAGTACAGATCCTGCAGCGTCGCCACTGCCTCCTGATCATTGCCCTGGAAGTGGTGATACAAGGCCGTGTCCCCCAAGATGTTCGCCAACTCGCGCATCCACGCCATATCCTGCGTGGGGTAGGACACATGTTGCTCCCATACTCCCTGCCCCACGACCTGCGCCTGCCGCACCAGTGGGTATACCTTCGCGTGCGCCGGGTACGCGTTCCGCATCATCTGATGCCATTTCGCTGGATACGGAAGTTGCTCCGGGCACGAATACGCACTTGAAGCGGGAACATCTTCTCCATTCGGATTCGCCGCACTCGCCTCCTTTCCCGCCCGTTTCAGCAACACCACCGCGTTCTGCTCATCCGGCAACGGCCCAAGCCGCAGATCCTCCCACTTCAGTGGTTCCCCCCGCGCCCGCACCTTGGCAATCTCGACATCCAGCATGTGCTGCGCATACCACGCCCACGCAATCCACAGCAGCACCAATACTCCGACCCCGCCGGCCATCACCAGCATCACGCGCTTCACCCATCGGCTTAGCCAGCTTGCCTCATTCATGCCTATCCAGTCTAACGACAAGGGCCGCAGCATGCCCGCGGGATCATGTCCCACGCTGCAAACTGCTCGGGTTCCAGAAAAGGGGCATTCGCATTGGGACGCTTGGGCGCATCTTACGACTCCAGGACCACTATCGGCCCTTGAGTTTACGAATCCAGGCCCCTGCCGCCCCGAGGAAGTTTGTCAGCGCCTGATCAGCCGGTCACCGCTTTTTGTCTCCATGGCAGCACAGGTCTATCACCGCCACACTCGCCAGGATCAGCACATCATCCTCGCCGTCCGCGATCTCCACTCCATACGTATCACTGAACCGGAACCATCTTTTCGATACCGTCGCCACAACTTCGCCGCTCCGCGTAAAGGTGTACTCTTTATCCAAGAAATCTCCCACGGCCTCCAGATCATCCGGCCCCGGCACATCCACGGTGAAGGCGCACCGTAGGAAAGTAAACAGCTCTTTCTTCACCACGGCCGCCAACTCGCCATCGCGATAGATCTCATACGTCGGCCCCCATGACAGTAGCTTCTGCCTGATGAACGCCAACTCATTCCCGTTCATATCCTGAAACGAGAGCTTGTCCCCAATCGACAGCGCCTTGCCGTCCACGAAAAAGCAGTCGTTCTCCTGCTCATCCCGGATCGTGTAATCATCGCCCAGACAAAACACCTTCTGCTGAAGCACATACCGCATTGAGGACCTCCTTGGTTCGCGCTCATTATCGTGCGAACGGAGGTCGCGGCCACTATAAATCCCGTCCAATGCTCTACGCCATCGCCGCTTTGCCCGAACGCTGAGCGGGCAGTAACCGCACCGCATCAGACGCTCACGCCTCCAACAACTCGCTAATCTCCGTTGCAACAGGAATGAACCAACTCATCGTACGATGCAATGATGAAGGTTAAGTGCGGCTCTCCAGAGGTACACACCCAACGCCGATGCCAGCACCGTTGCCAGGGATTTGGGCTTTGTGCTTGTTCGCACGTAGTATTGACGAGATGAGTGGCGGCCGGAAGAAAGTTGTGGTGGCGATGAGCGGCGGGGTGGATTCCTCGGTCGCGACCGGTCTGCTGCTGCGCCAGGGGTATGATGTTGTGGGCGTGTTTATGCGGCTGGGGACGCCGGAGGGGGTTGCGGGATTGGATGCGGAGGCGGCCTGCGAGAGGCCAACCGGCAAGCAGGGATGCTGCTCGGTTCGCGATGCGCAGGATGCCCGCCGGGTGGCCGGGCTGCTGGGCATCCCGTTCTATGTTCTGAACTTCCAGGATGAGTTCGGCAAGGTGATCGACTACTTCGTGGCCGAGTACAACGCCGGGCGGACGCCCAACCCCTGTATTCGCTGCAATGACTGGCTGAAGTTCGGCAAGTTGGCACAGTATGCCAAGGTGGTCGGCGCGGACTATGTGGCCTCCGGCCATTATGCACGCATCGGCGCCAGCGGCCGCGACGGAACGAAGATCCTGATGCGCGGGAAGGATACGAAAAAAGATCAGAGTTACGTGCTCTTTGGCATCTCGGCCGAGCACCTGCAGCACACGCTCTTTCCCGTGGGGGAACTGGAGAAGGCGCAGGTGCGCGCGATCGCTGAGGAACTGAAACTGCCGGTGTTTGACAAGCCTGATTCGCAGGAGATCTGTTTCGTGCCGGATGATGACTATGCAGCGCTGGTGCGACGGCGCTCCCCTGAGGCGCTGCGGCCGGGTGAGTTTGTCGATGCTTCTGGGAAGACGTTGGGGCATCATGAGGGGCATCAGAATTTCACGGTTGGACAGCGCAAGGGGTTGCGAATCGCCTTGGGCGCACGGGCATACGTGACGGAAATCGATGCGACAACGAATCGCGTTACGCTGGGGACGAAGCAGGATCTGCTGAAGGTGAACCTGGTGGCAAATGATCTGAACATCACGCATCCAGAAGTGCGCGAGGGCGAAGAGATCGCTTGCCAGGTGAAGGTGCGCTATAACCAGCAGCCGCAGATGGCGGTGATGAGGATCGAGAATCGAGAGATGCGGGTGCGATTCGAGCAGGCCCAGTCTGCCATTACACCGGGGCAGGCGGCGGTGGCGTATCAGGGGGAGGAGTTGCTTTGCGGAGGGTGGATTGAGAAGGCATGGTAAGGCGGCCACTCCGGGATCGATTGCCCTTCCGCCGTGGACCCGGAGACGGGTCCGGGCGCCGCAGCCGGGACGGCTGCGCCACATTGGATTGAGAAAGCGTGGTAAGCTGGCTTACGTATGGTAAGATAGGAGAAATTGAGTGACGCTGCTTCGTTGATCTTTCATACTGGGGCACTGGGCGACTTCGTGCTCTCCTGGCCACTGGCGCTGGCTTTACGGCAGCTTCGGCCGGCCTGCCCGATCGTCTACATCACGCATCCATCGAAGGGCCAACTGGCCGCCCGGTTCCTGCAGACGCAGGCAACATCCATCGAGACGGGCGGCTGGCACTCAATGCACAGTGATTCACCGGCTTTGCATGTCGCAGCGCGGGATCTGGTATCGCGGGCGCAGCGGATCATCGTCTTTGGCACGGCGGAGGAGGGCGGCGAGACGATGTTCCTGAAGAATCTGCAGCGATTTGCGCCCGAAGCGACGATTACGCCTGTGGTGGCTCTGCCGCCGGCGGGCTTTACGAGTCATGCCACAAGCTTCCTGCATCAGCAGCTCGGCGGCGAGGAGCAACTGGCCGGGGCTTATGAGGTGGAATTGCAGAAGCTCGCGACACAGGGCTTGCCGGTACCGCACGCGCCCAGTACTCGAATCCTGATTCATCCGGGCGCCGGATCGGTGAAGAAGTGCTGGCCAACGGAATACTTCCTGGAGTTGGCAAGTCGGCTGCGCGGGGAGGCCCGGCCGGTGGAGTTTATCCTGGGCGAGGTGGAACTGGAGCGATTCCCGGGGCAGTTGGTTGAGGAACTCTCGGCGGCGTACCCGTTACATCGTCCCGCCGACTACGTGCAACTGGCCGAGGAGCTGCTGAACTGCCAGCTTCTGATCACCAATGACAACGGCCCGGGCCACCTTGCGGCCATCCTGGGGATCGCAACGCTTTCGCTATTTGGTCCCACGGAAGCGAAGGTGTGGCGGCCCATCGGTCCACGGGCGCATACGATGCACAGCAGCTCTTTGAGCAGCATCGCCCCGTCAGAAGTGCTTGAGAAGGTTCATCAGCTTATTTGAATTGCGGTGCATAAAGTCTGTGCGCATGAGCGTCTCTGTTCCAGAGAGGCAAGCCTCATGAGATGGATCACAGCAATAACGGGTGGGGTCATACTCGCAGCAGTTATTGCTGCCGCCGCAGACTCACCACAGCAACTCCCCTACCCCATTGTGGATACCGGCCAGACACGGATATTCAGCGAGCATGGGCAATTGCTTCGTGCTCCGGCCGCAGGTGATGCCTTCTATGGGCAGGATGAGATGTATGAAGGGCTTGTCCCTGCATACAAAGACGATGGCGATGGCACCATCACGGACTTGAACACGGGATTGATGTGGGTGCAGGCACGCGGAAGCAAAGTGACCTTCACGGATGCAGTTGCCGGGGCGTCCAAGTGCCGAGTTGGCGGATACACCGACTGGCGAATGCCCACGATCAAGGAGCTTTACTCTCTGATCAACTTCAACGGAGGCTTTCACCTGACGGTGGCGGCGTCGACGCCCTACCTGGACACGAAGTACTTCGGCTTCACCTACGGCGATGAATCGCGCGGTGAACGCGCGATCGACTGCCAGGATTGGAGCGCCACGCAGTACATCGGTAAGACGATGACCGGCAACGCAACGGTGTTTGGGGTGAACTTCGCCGATGGCCGGATCAAAGGTTACCCACGCGACCGAGGGCCGCGCGGCGAGATGCACAAGCTTTATGTGCGCTATGTGCGTGGGAATTCCGATTACGGCAGGAACAGTTTCCATGACAATGGCGATGGAACCGTCAGTGACAGCGCGACTGGGCTGATGTGGTCGAAGACGGACGGCGGCAAAGGGATGGACTGGAAGACCGCGTTGGCCTGGGTGCAGGCACAGAATGCCCTGAAGTACGGCGGGCACGATGACTGGCGGATGCCCAATGCCAAGGAATTGCAGAGCATCGTTGACTACACGCGAGCGCCGGATGTGACGCATTCGCCGGCCATTGACCCGATGTTCCAGACGACACAACTTGGCGATGGCGAATATCCGTTCTTCTGGTCAAGCACCACGCACCTGGATGGCCCGCCGGACCGGATGGGCGGCGCGGCGGTTTACATTGCTTTCGGCCGGGCGACCGGCTGGATGCAGTTCCCGCCGGACCAGGGCGAGTATCGACTGCTCGATGTGCATGGCGCTGGTGCGCAGCGCAGCGACCCCAAGAGCGGTGATCCGGCCGACTACCCGCATGGGCGCGGTCCGCAGGGCGACGTGATCCGGATCAACAACTTCGTCCGCCTGGTGCGGAACATCGAGCTCGATGCGGTGCGGGTCGTGAAGCCGGATCTGACGCCAATGCCGGTGGTTCAGGTCGGACCCCCTGGCGGGGAAATGTCGGGCGATGGGTTTGGGCCGCCGCCGGATCAACGGAGAAGACCGATGTCTGGCCGGCCACGCAGGTAGCTGGTGGGGTCACCAGCTCTACTTCTTCAGGAAATTCGCCAGAAGGCGCTGGCCCTGCTCGGTAAGGAAGCTTTCGGGGTGGTATTGGACACCTTCCAGCGGCCAGGTTTTGTGGCGGATGCCCATGATTTCATCTTTGTCGGTCCAGCTTGTGACGATGAAATCTGCCGGCACGGTGCCGGGACGGATCACCAGGGAGTGATAGCGCGTGGCAGTGAAGGGATTGGGCATGCCTTCATAGATGGCCTTGCCATCGTGATGAATCTGGTCCGTCTTGCCGTGCATCAGGCGCCAGTTACGCTCAACGATGCCACCGTAGACATAGCCGATGCACTGATGGCCGAGGCACACACCCAGGACCGGGAGCTTCGGAGCGAAGTGCTTGATGATCTCGTTGCTCATGCCGCCCTCTTTGGGCGTGCAAGGGCCTGGTGAGATAACGATGTGAGTGGGTTTGAGCGCCTCAACGTCCGCGATGGTGACTTTGTCATTGCGGAAGACCTTTATCGGACGCGAAGGATCGACCTCGCCCAACTTCTGGACGAGGTTGTAGGTAAACGAGTCGTAGTTGTCGATTAGCACAATCACGGAGAAATACCTTACGGGCAGAAGCCAGACCTGGCAACCAGAGCTGCAAGGCGCATGATTCCTCAGCTTTCCCGCACGCCCCACAGGCGGTTGGTATCGATGCGGTAAAACAGCGGCGTTACCGCGACTTTGGGGTAGCGCAGACGCAGACGTTTGGCTTCGACCAGGAGAAAATCGATCTCGTTGCCAATCTCAAACATCGGCGCAAACTGCGTGAAATGCTCGGTGGCGAAGTCACGATCCCAGCCGGCATGCTCGACCAGGCCATCGATGAAAGCCTGACGCCGCGACATCAGGTTGACCATGCCGCAGTTATCGTGGCCGATCAAGGCAATGTGGCGCACACCCCCGATAGCGATGGCATAGGAAACCTTGAATTCACTGTAGCGGAGATTGCCGCCGCCGGATCGGATGATATAGGCGAACTGATCGGGAATGCGCAGGTGTTTGCGGTGATCCATGCACATGCCCACGAGGAGCCGTGCGGTTGCGCAAGGCTCCAAGTCGCGGCCCATGTTTTGATACTGGAGCAGTTCGCCCACCGGAGTATGGCGAATCTGCTCCGAGATGTCTTCGATGCAGTTGACAGGAAAGAGTCGATCCATACAGACTGTCCTGGGCATCATAGTGGCCGGCGCCTGATAAGCCAGAGACCGGTCCTGCAACCAGGTCATTATTGGCAGCAACATCAGATCGTGGAGCGGGACGCCAGTCGGGCGGCGGAGTTGCGATGCAGAGCGGTGCCTTCAAACCTGGAGGATCGAGCCAACCAGCTATAGAAGAGAACATCGGGGCTCTGGTCGCCGACGGCAAGTGATGAGAGCTCAACGGCCCGTTTGAGCGTTACGCGGATGGCGGCATCGAGCGTGTCATAGGTCTTGCCGATCCGCTGCTTCACCCGCTCCAGGCGGGCGGGGGAGATCAGGCCGCGAGCCTGTTGGCCGGCAAGTTCTACCGCGGCACTGTCCAGGACGCCGGCGAGTTTGTTGAGATTGGCGATGCGGTGCAGGCAAGCTTCGACAGTCAACTCCGGAGGCGAAGCACCATCCTCGGGAACGAGCCTGGCGGCTCCGCTGGCGGCAATGCAGAGGCGGTAACTCAGAACCAACGAGCGAAGGTCATCGGGGCACTTGCCATAGCCGGAGAGGCCGGTGCCCCGGCAGGTTTCGCAAGGCTCGCGCCGCATGCCAAGACACGCGCGGCAGACGATGCCATTTTCCCCCCGACCGGTGCCATCGCATGGGGAGCACTCGCGCCTGCCGCGGGTGCAATAGGAACAGGAGCCGGTGGCATAGGCCAAGGCCAGGCCGCTGAGGCCTTCGCGGCCGATCGACGAGGTGATCCACTGCGTCAAGGGAATGGAATCGGGCGCCTGGCCGCTGGCAAGGATCTGCTCGAAAAGTCTCATGGCGATATGAGGCCGGCGCGCGGACAGTGCCGCATGAACGTCAGCCAAAACCGCGTCCGCATAGAGACGTGCATCCGCCACAACGGTACCCTCACAATGGCAACTATAGATTACCATATCAAGCGGCAGATTGGTAGGCACTAATTGCGGGAATTTGGCAATGGGGTGCCGATTGTTAGCCGGCGGTCGCGGGTGATAATCTGGAGATTTTGCCGACTTGCCCAAGTTCACCATTTATCCCATTTAGTTTCTGCCAGCGGCGGCGGCGGATCCAGTAGAAGAGGACAGGGATCATCAGGTCGATCACTTCATCGGAGATCAGCAGCCCACCGAGCACCGGGGCCGCCATCGGCCGCATGATCTCGGCGCCGGTGCCTGTGGCCCATAGCATCGGCACCAGGCCGACGATGGCGACACCTTCGGTCAGAAGCTTGGGGCGCAAGCGGTGGACAGCGCCCTCGATGACGGCGGTGCGAAGCTTGTCCAGACTCTCTATGTTCGCCAAACCTCCGCGCTTATCGATCGCTTCGCGCAGGTAAACGAGCATGATGACGCCGGTCTCGGTCGCCATGCCAAAGGCGGCCACATAACCGATCGAAACGATCACGCTGAAGTTGAAGCCGAAGGCGGCCTGGAACATGATCGAGCCGGCCAGCGCGCCCACGACCGCGAGCGATACCAGCAGTGAATCCATCCCATCATGGAAGGTGACGTAGAGCAGGAAGAGGATCATGGCGATGACCATCGGGAAGATCAGCGCCATGGTCTGGCGGGCGCGCACCTGGTGTTCAAACTCGCCGGTCCATTCAATGCTCATGCCGGTGCCGGCCAGGCGCGCCTCGATCGGGCGGATCGCCTGGCGGGCCTCATCGACGAAGCCGATGACATCGCGGTCGCGCACGTTCAGGGTGACGTAGTTTCGCAGCCGGCCGTTCTCGCTCTTGATCATGCTCGGGCCTTCGGTGATTTGGATATCGGCGACCATGCGGAGGGGGATATGCATGGTGCTGGGCTCGAGATCGGCTGAGAGGATAGACTGTTGGTTGTTGATTGTTGATTGCCTTGCAGGTGACGCGGTGGCGCCAGAGTTCCCTGACGTTCCCCCACTCATCCCAGCGCCGCCAGCGGCCGGCTTTGCGCCTTGGTCCATGGTACGGCGTGAAGACAAAGCATTGCCGCTCACAGCCTGCGAAAGGACAGCGGGCGTGGCGCGGGCCGTGATCAGCACATCGCCGATGGCATCGACATCCTGCCAGTAGTCGCGGGCATAGCGCAGGCGGATCGGGAACCGCTGGCGGCCCTCAACGGAGGTGGTAGTTTTGGCGCCGCCCATGGCAACCTCGATCGCATCAGCCAGTTCGCCCATGTTCACACCGTAGTATCGGGCCTTTTCCTGATCGACGCGAATCTCCACATAGCGTTTGCCCACGGCCTGATCGGGAACCACATCGACAGCGCCGGGGATGCTCTTAAGCTTCGCGGCGACTTCCTGGCTGATCTTCTGCACCTCTTCGATCGCCTTGTCGAGCGGCTTGCCTGTGGGTCCGAAGACTTTCACGCCAATCTGCGTGCGGACACCGGTGGCGAGCATATTCACCCGGTTGATGATCGGCTGCGTCCACGCATTGCCCCAGCCGGGCATCTGTAACTCAGAGTCCATCTCCTTGAGCAAATCGTCCTTGGTCTTCTGCCAGAGGAAAAGACGCTTGCTGAGGTCGGGAGTAAGGGAAGAAGAGATCTGAGATCTGAGAGTGGAGGTCGGAGATTGCATCTTGGCGTCGAACGTGGTCCCCTTGCTGCTCTTGACCAGGGCGTCGATCAGAAGATCGTTCGTCAGCCGCGCGCCATAATCGAACAGCTCCCAGTTCAGCGTCCTGGTGCGTTGTGTCCAGAGGGAATCGCGTTGCTTCTCCAGGTGAACGAGCAGGCGTTCGGCCGGGCTCTTGGCGGCAAAGCCGAGCGCCTGCACGACAAAGCGAAGGCTGTCCTGGGCGGTATTCGGCGGATCCAGGAGCAGATCATCACGCTGCGGGCAGATGCCACGGGAGACCAGTTCCTTCTGCACCGATGTCAGCAGCTTATCGACCTCTTCCTGCCGCAGCGATTCACTCAGGAGCTGTGCATGCGGCATCACGGCGGCGATGAGAGCCTGGTGATCTTCTTTGGTCGGTTCGCGCAGGATGGCCGGCTTGCCATCGCGCGGCGGCAGAGTATGGACGTGGTCAAGAACGAAAGTGACAGCCAAATCCGCGAGGGTTTTGGTAACGTCGGTCTCGTATTCGAGCTGCCGGCGGCGGGCAAGGTCGCGCAGGGCACGGTCAAACTGCTCGCTGACACTCATCGTGGCGACGTTGAGCAACTCAACGGCCGGGCCCAGACGCGGGTTGTATTTCAGGAACTGGGGGTCCTGCATCGCCTTGACGGCCTTTGACCAGTCATCCTTTGCCACTTGGCCGGCTACGAGCAGGTTCTGCTCCTGCAGTTTGGCGGCAACGATCCCGGCCTGCTCGGCCAGATCTTCATATCGCAACTTGCGCTTGGGCCACCAGTCGGGGGGATGGAGCGTGACGACGGTCTCTATCATGTCGATGGGCGAGGGATCGGTGGCGGTATCGGCGCGGCCGATCTTGCCGACGACACCTTCAACCTCCGGGAAGCCGCGCATGATGCGGTCGCGGAGCATGACATCATCCAATGCCTGCCCCATGGCAATGCGCGGAGCGCTGGTGGGCATGTCGAGGATGCTGCCCTCGTTGAGAGAAGGCATGAACTCGCCGCCAAGTTTGCGCAAGTGAGTATCGGCGAGATACGCCACGGACATAAACGATGCGAGGGCAAGCAGGCGAATGATCAAGCCGGCGAGGAAGCCGCCCTTCCGGCCGGTGGGGTCGCCGGCTCTACGGATGCGCATCCCGAGAAGGATGAACACCACACCCAGCCCCAACACCACCTGCTGCACGAGCGGCGAGCCGACGAAGCCAGCGCCAAGGGCCAGAATCACGGCCATCATCCACCAGACGGCGCCCGGACGGTCGATCACCCAGGACAGCATTGGCTTGTAGATATGGATGAAGCTGCGGACGATCAGGTTATCTTCCTCGCTCTTGAGCCGGCCGCGGATCAGCCCTGGGATCAATGCCGGCACGAACGTGATCGCCAGCAGCGCCACACCCACCATGGCGAAGCTCTTGGTGTAGGCCAGCGGGTGCGAGAGCTTGCCCTCCTGCCCGCCGAAGGCGAACACCGGCAGGAAGGAAAGGAGCATGATCAGCACGGAGAAGAAGATCGGCCGGCCCACCAGCCGGCAGGCATGAACGATGATCTCGGTGGTATCACCGGAAACCGGCTTGTCGCCGAAATGGCTCTTCAGGTCATGCGTGGCATTCTCGACCATCACCACGGCCGCATCGACAAGAATGCCGATGGAGATGGCGATGCCGCAGAGCGACATGATGTTGCTGGGGATCTTCAGGTGATACATCAGCAGGAAGCTGATCAGCACTGCCATGGGCAGCGTAAGGCAGACAACCAGAGCGGAGCGGAAGTGAGCGAGGATGAGCAGAATCGCGATGGCCGCGATGATCATCTCTTCCTTGAGGGTCCCGGTGACGGTGTGGATGGCACTTTCGATCAGGCGGGTGCGGTCATAGAAGGGGACGATGCGAACACCTTCGGGCAAGCCGGACTGGACCTTGCGGATGGCATCTTTGACGGCCCGCGTCACCGCCAATGGGTTCTCGCCGTCGCGCATCATCACCACACCGCCGACGGCTTCCCGGCCGTTCTTCTCCAGGGCGCTGCGACGATATTCCGGACCAAGCTGAACGACCGCCACATCCTTTACGCGGATCGGTGTGCCCTGCCGCGATTCGACGATGACATTCTCCAGATCATTGATGCCGCGCAGCCAGCCAACACCGCGGACGATGTACTCGGCCCCATTGGCGACGACGGTCTTGCCGCCGACACTCATGTTCGATCGCTGTATGGCGGAGTAGACACTGCCCAGCGGTAAGTCATAGGAACGGAGCTTGCTGGGATCGACATCCACCTGGTACTCGCGCACCATACCGCCGACCGAAGCGACCTCGGCCACACCAGGAACGGCCGCCAACTGATAGCGAACAATGTAATCCTGAGCAGCTCGCAGCTCATCCAGGCTCTTGCCTTCCCCCTCCACGTTGTACCAGAAGATCTGCCCGAGTGCCGTGGCGTCGGGAGCCATATACGGGACAACGCCCTGCGGTAACTGCGATTGGGCAACGGTCAGGCGTTCGAGTACTCGCGTGCGGGCGAAGTAGAAGTCGGTCCCTTCGTCGAAAATGATGTTGATCATCGAGAAGTTGAATTCGCTCGATGATCGAATCGACTTCACACCTGCGAGGCCCTGCAATTGCACGGAAAGTGGGTAGGTGATCTGCTCCTCGATGTCCTGCGGGCTGCGCCCCATCCAGTCGGTAAAGACGATCACCTGATTCTCAGAGAGGTCGGGAATGGCATCGACGGGGGTATGGATGACGGCATAAAGTCCCCAGATGGCGATGCCCAGCCAGGTGAGGATCACCAGCCAGCGGTTGCGGACGGAGAATTCAATGATCCTGGCAATCATGCGGCCACTAATACTCCGGTTTCACAGCAGCGCGTTCGCGGCGACGACACGCAATGAACGGACGATGCGTGATAGAATAGGTATTCGTATAGCATAACGTAAGCTGTGGATTGCCGGGTTCAATCTGGATTTACCCCTTCCTGCGCTCGGGGCAGAGATGTCGGCTTGCGAACTGGTGCACGACCTCTATGGGAAATCGACGAGGCTCGGCCTCAGGTCGCGGCCGATCGTGTCCAATGGCAGCACCGCCAGTCGCGGCGAGCATACAGATCTGGTATCATCGCACCCCAAGATGAGGTAGGCGTTCGAGGCTCCGACACGCGGGTGCGCGAGAAGGCGAACAGATGAGATTGAGCGACTGTCGGCTGGGCATCGTCGGGATGCTGGCTCTCGGGTATTGCACGGCCTCCTGGGGTGCTGGCCGCAGCCTTGATGACCGCTACGGCTGGTATATCGCCGGGTCTGGTGGCTGGACCAATGCCTCGGACCTGAAAACAGACGGCGAAACGAGCGACGGCGACACCGAGTTGCCAGAGTTTGATCTGACACTCGATCCCGGATATGCCGCCCAACTCAGCGTCGGCACGATGTTTGGGCCATGGCGCGCCGAGGTAGAGGTGGGCTATCGCCGCAATGACATCTCCGATGTGCAGGTGAACGGCCAGACCGCAACAACATCTGGCAGCGGGGACATTTCCGCGTTGACATTCGCGGTCAACGGTATCTACGACATCCCGATTGTTGATCGGCTGGGCGCATACATTGGCGGCGGCGGCGGCATAGGAATCCTGGACGGCAACGTGCGGGCCGAGACGAGCGACGGGGCCCGATACCAGCTTGACGACAGTGCCGCCGGCGTAGTCCTGCAATTCATGGCGGGACTTGACCTTAAGGTAAGCGACCAGTTGCACCTCACCGCAGGCTACCGGATGTGGGTCCTGCTCAGCGCGGACGTCTCGGTGAACACAAATGGCGACAGCAACACGGTCTTGATCCAGAGCGACCAGGGGATCGACCCGCTGCTCATGCACACGCTTGAGATAGGCTTGCGCTACGAGTTCTGAGCGCGGCCCCGCCGAACGCTCTTGCACCACTACCTCATGTTCGGTGCAATGCGGGAGGTGTGCGCTCATCGCCGCGAAGTCTCCTGTAGCACATGGTCGTCGCGAAGACCAGGAATCGGCGCGCTAGTTCGCCCCCTCAGGCTTGGCGGCCGCGGCGGGATTCAACCGGTCTTCGGCATCAATCAGGAACGCGCCGCGGGTGACGACGCGGTCGCCTTCGCTCAGGCCGGAGATGACCGGATACCAATCGCCGCTGGCCATCGGGCCGGTCTGGATCTGCTTCATATCAAAGATTCCTTCGCCGCTCTGGACGTAGACGATCTTGCGTTTGCCGGTGTCGATGACGGCGGAGCGGGGAACTGCCAGAAGCTTTTGCGTGGCGGTGTTTGGCGTGGCGGCAGGAACCACCTGGGCCTTGGGCAGCGGCTCAACGGCGGACCCACAGGTGAGCATCTTGCTGCCATAGTACGGATTGGAGGTCTCGCCATTGGGCTGCAGCCAGTCGGCTTTCGCCATCGGGCAGCGGTAGATGCTCACGGCCGGTGAATCGCTGGGAATCTTCGCCGCCTTGCCCACATCGATCATCGCCTGCGAGACATCCTTGAACGCCTCGCGAAGACCGGCCAGGTCCCTGTTCATCGTCTTGTGCACCGCGGCGGTGAAGTGCTCGACCAGCGGCAGCAGGTTCGCATCGGCCTTTAATGGTTCCATCAATGCGGCCGTCTCATGCAGGGCACTGGAAACCTGCTCGCCGGAATCAGCGGCAAGCTGCTTCTGAGCGAAGAGGTACCTCTTCAGGGCGGCCGCATACGGCTGAGCATACGGTGACGACTCGGCCGTCGCCGGTTGAGCCCTGGGCAGGCCCGCCTGAAGCAGTTCGGCCGTGATCGGCAGTTCAAAATGAACGTTGGCGAACATGCCGGGGCGCAACTTCATGTCCGCATTACCAACCTCGACGCGGGCATTGAGCGTGCGCGTCTGCGGGTCAAGTGCAAAGTCGAGGTAGGTCACCTTGCCGGTGAAGCTCGCGCCGGGGAGAGACTCAACCGCGATCTTCGCAGTCTGGCCAATGTGGATCAGCGGGATATCGCTTTCAAAGATCTTTGCCTGCACCCATAGGGTCGAGAGATCGGCAATCGTAAACGGGGTAGCGCCGACTTCCAGGTAAGCGCCTTCAAGCACGTTCTTCGCCACCAGCGTGCCGTCGATCGGACTGCTGACCAGCAGGTGCGTCTCCACGTTGCCGGTCTTGTCGAATTCGGCATCAATGGCGTCGAGTTGCTCGCGCGTGATCCCCCAGAGGACCAGCCGCTGCATGGAGGCGTTGTAAAGGTCCCCCGCATCCATCTTCAGGTCATCGTTGCTCTTGGTGAGCATGTCGTTCACTCGCTTGCGTGCGTTGAGATAGTCGCGGATGGCGGTGTAGACTTCAGGACTGTACAGCGAATAGACCGGGTCGCCCATTTTCACCGGCTGGCCGACGTAGCGAAGCATGAGCTGATCCACACGCCCGCTCACCCGCGCTGAAAGCTGGGCAAAGGCGGACTCGTTGTAATCGACGACGCCGATCGCCTCGATGGTGCGAGTTAGCTCACGGCTTTCCACCAGCGTCGTGGCAATGCCGGCCATCGCCACCCGTTGCGGAGAAAGCTGCACGCGCGACATTACATCGGCCGGCAGAACCTGTTGCTCCCCCTTCTTCCGCTTGATCAGAGGCATGCCGCATATCGGGCAATCCCCCGGGGCAGTGCGAATGACCTGCGGGTGCATGGCGCAGTAGTACTCAATGTCGCTATGGGCCGCGAGCATATCGGGCGGCACGTCTGGGCGGGTCCACTTATCCACATGGTTCTTGATGTCATCCCAGTAGCCCACGACCAGGCCCGCGATAACGAACACCGCGAGAAAGCGAAGCCGGGCAAGGACAACCTTTGTTACGGCAACCGCATTAGAGATAAGCTTGGCCATTTCGTACTCATTTGCCATTTGTCATTGTCGTCGTCGGAACGGTTGTCGCCACCGGTCGTATCGCCTCGACATCCATCCCGGCGATCTCTTCCAGTTCCGCCAGGCGTTTCTCGCGATCGATGCGGAACTGGTCAATCGAGCGGTTGACGTCAATCAGCATCCGCTGGGCGTCAAGCAGCTCGCCCAGCCCCAGCCGGCCGGCCGTGTAGTCTTGCCGGGCGGCCTGGAGAACCTGCCTGGTCACCGGAAGAATATTGTCGCGATAGAAGGCCTCCTGCCGCTCGGCATTGCGCAGGGCATACAGCGTTGCAACGAAATTGGCGGCCTTGTCCTGCCGCGTTTGCCGCAACATCGACTCCGATGCCTCGCGCATTGCCTGGGCCTCTTTGATGCTCGCCTCGATCATGGGAATGGTGGTCGGCAGCACGATCATCGCGCCGATGGTCTGTGAAACACTGCCGGTAAAGGCGGCCGTCGGGCTGATGTCGGGCAGGTACTGCATCTTCGCCAGGTCGATCGCATCCTGCCGGCCCTTCACCTGGGCAGCCAGACGTTTGATCTCGGGCGAAGTATCCACCCCCATCGCGATAAGCTGGTCATCGGCCGGGATAGGACGAGGATCGGGAAGCGTCTCGGGCAACTCGATCGGTGCATCGGTCGGCCGCGCCATCATGCCATTGAGCATCGTCCGCATCGCTTTGGCCTGCGACTGCATCGTGGCGATCTCGTTTTCCATCACTCGCGCGGCAAGCTGTGCCCTGAGCATATCCTGCTGTGCCGCCCCCCCTCCGCCCGCGCCGCCCGCCTGCACGCGCGAACGCACGTTCTGCACGGTGAGTTTCTGCAGTTCCAGGTTCTGTCGCATCAGACGGATCTGGTCCTGCATCAGCGCCAGATCGTAGTAACTGGTGAGCGCCTGCCTCTGGATACGAAACTTGGCTGCGGCAAAGGATTGGGCAGCCTGCTGGGCACTGGCCAGGGCAGCTTCGCCGCCCTTCCTGATTTTGCTGGGCATCTTCAAGGGCGTTGAAGGGTCAAAGGCCGCCGACGTGGTCACGCGATCCCATGTCTTGACGCTGCCTCCGGAGAACATGTACTCAAAGCCAAGGCTGACATTACTGTTGGGCCAGTAGCTGGCCGCCCCAATCCTCTCCTCGGCCGCCCGCCACTCGTCATACGCAGCCTCAAGCTCGCCATTGGCCAGCAGCGAACGTTGCAGCACATCTTGCCAGGTGGCCGGGCTGGGCAACTCCGGCAACTGCCGCTGGGCAAAGGGTTTCTGGTATGGCTTACCCGCCTCCTGAAGCTCCTGATCAAGCTGGTGAGTCTCCTTCGGCTTCATCATGCAGCCGGCAAACAGCAGCGCCAACCCGGTGATCAGCAGCACCCTCATCGCAGACTCTGGCCATCTATGCACGTTCTTCTCCACAGAACCAGGAACGAGCGGGCCATGGCGTAAGGTTCAACACTCGTACATCATCGCAGAGCCAGCCAGCCTGATTAGCACGAGGCATAGTATATCAGGCGATTAACATGGTGCGCCGAACTCCGCATCGCATTGTGCCAGAACATACTCGTGTGGCATGTCTGCAAACGCCGCAAGCACGACATGCCTGAGCCAGTTGCCGGGCCTGTCGGACCTTCCAGCGCATGCAACATGGGGATGGCGAAAGCGGTACATGGTTCAGGAACCGCTGTAACCATCACTTGGAGCACAAATGATGACTCTGAAGATCTACGCCCTGTTATCAATCGCCTGGCTGGTTGCAGGTACGGCACTGTGCGCCGATGCACCCGCAGCCAAGCCGTCCGTCCACGTCATCCACTTGCCCGACAATGCCTTCGTTCCGGATGTCGCGATTGGCGCGGACGGCACAATGCATATGGTCTATGCCCTGGGGGACAACGCCTGGTACGTGCGCTCCGCCGACAATGGGGCGACCTTCACTCCCCCGGTGGCGGTGAACACGTCCGGACAGGTGGAACTGCGAATGGGCGAGCGCGGGCCAAAGATCGCCCTGGGCAAGGATGATGCGATCCATGTGGTGTGGCTCGACCGGTGGGCACCGGGCGCAAAAACGCAGACGCGGCATGCACGAAGTATCGACGGCGGCAAGACGTTCTCTGCCCCGACCCAGCTCTCGACGAAGAACGGCATGGATGGCGTAACCATGGCGGCCGATCCGTCCGGGAATGTCATCGCCTTCTGGCATGCGTTCGATCCGCCGCAGAAGGAAGTCCCGGAGGGCCATTGGATATACCTGGCACGGTCGTTTGATAACGGTGCAACATTCGCCCCAGCCGAGCGGCTGCAACTCAAGGGCATCAAAGACCTGGCCTGCTCCATGTGTCTGATGCGAGCGCGGATCGGCACCGATGGGAAGGTGTATCTCGCCTTTCGCAGCGCCGAAAACAACATCCGGGATTTCTACATGCTCAAATGCGATGTACGCGAGAATGCATTTAGAGCGATTCGCGTGAATGACGATAACTGGCATCTGGAGAGCTGCCCGATGTGCGGTCCCGAGTTCACGCTTGATGTCAAGGGCGATGGGTATTGCGCGTTCATGAGCAAGCACAAGGTGTACTGGTCGGTACTGCCGGCCGGTGGCAGTGCGTTCCGCCTTCATGTCGCCACGCCGACGAATCAGGATCAGGAGATCTATCCCACGGCCGTTTCCAACGGCAAAGGCGATGTGCTGCTGCTCTGGCAGGTCGGCCCGATGGCAGTGGATAAGAAAGCCACCGTCCACTGGGCAATCTACAGCAGTGACGGCACCTTCACCGGACGAACGGCGCAACTGGGCACGACGACATCCGGAACCAAGCCCACGGCTTTCGCCGATCGTGAGGGTGGGTTTCACATCGTGACCACGGCCAAACCCTAAGAGCCGTGGTCTAACACGTTAGTATGGCCTACCCGACCATGCACAGCCGTGCTACCGCTGCGCCCGCGGGGGGCCTGGTTACTCGCCAATAAACAAATCCGCATTACCCAACACTTGTCCCCGTTCGTGTAATACAATTACTGCAGATGGGATCGCCGCACGCGTTACGTTGTGCATGGTCACCATGATGAGCAGACGGAGTGTGCCAGACAGCCACGCAACGTGCGACGCTTTGGGAGTCAGAGATCTGGTCGTGGGCGTGGCATACTTAGATTGAAAGGGGACCGCTATGTTGGCGTCACGTGGAAGTTCGTTACTTGCTGCCGCAATGCTCTTCATGGTTACAGGGCCGGCGCTAACTCATGATGCGTACGGCCAGATGGGCACAGGACAGCAAGGCGGCCAAACGCCAGTCGCCGCCGCGAGGCATGATCTGGCCACTGCGCAAGCCAACGTCGACCGGCTGAAGGAGCATGCTGAGCGCGCTCTCTCGCACGACAAGAATTGGACCGCCGCCAAGGAGGCGGTAACTCTGGCGGAGAAGAATCAGGCTGCGGTTTGCGAGCAGGTGAAACAACAGACGATGGCCAAGCCGGAGTATCAGGCTTTGGCTCAGCAGCTCGAACAGAAGGGCGCAGAAAACCAGGCGGCTGATGCCCGCATCAAAATGGCCAACATGGTCTGGGAGGACGAGCACAACTCGTCCGAGTATGCGGAAGCCAAGGCGCGCCTGCATGATGCAAAAGCAGATCTGGATGCGCGCTGGAAAGCCTATGAGACAAACGTACTGGCAAATGACCCGGATTGGCGAAGCGCCAATGCTGCCCTTGATGCCGCCAGATCACGTGTGTCGGCCGCCATGGGCACACGGAGAACCGGCGCGATTCGGCAGTCAGGCTCAGGAACGTCCAGCCGAGGCGGCTATGGTCGAAGCTCATCGAGTTCACGAGGTTCCCGATACTAATCGTTGCTCGTCGCTGCAGCCGCGGAAGCAGGCCGGGCGACACTGCTGATTGGATCATGGTGGTACGTGCTGGTGATGGCGGTGTCCTACCCCAATCGGGCGACCACATGTTCGTGCGGGCGCGCCGCAACCAGACTCTGCCTGAAAACCAATAGCCCAGCGGCCTTACGACTGCGCCTGCTTCACCAGGTCCATCCCGCACTTGGGACATTTGCCGGGCTTATCTGATTTGGAGCATCCCATCGGGCACACATAGGTCTCGCCCGTTGGACGTGTGCTGGGCTGCGTCGTGGCCGCTGCCATGGTCGAGCGCGGGCATGACATCGAGTCACCCCCGCCGCAGCATCCTGCGCCGGCCAATGCCCATGTTCCCACACCCAGAACCAACGCCACCGTAGCCAAGATCACAATTCGCATTCTAACTCCTCTTCGTTGTATACGTCTTCAACCAGAAGAACGTATGCACGCGGCGGAAGAGTTCATCCCGACTGCCCGTTTTGTCGAGCAACATCCGCAAGCTCCGCCAGCACGGCGGGCCGGCCCTTGCCCACGCAAGGGCCGGTGGTAGATTCCTGGCAGTCATAGAGGAACGCACATGATGAACCTGTGGCAATGCCTGGCGGCCGCCGCGATGTGTGGAATCGCTTCCGCCGCTGAACCCGCATCCGCACCGGCGACCCGCCCAGCCGCCACCCGCCGAGGCGAGGCGCCGCCAATCGTCTCGCCGGAGGTCCGCTCCGATCGCACGGTGGTATTCCGGCTGCGAGCGCCGCAGGCCGCCAAGGTGGAGGTCTTCGGCGAATGGAGCGACGACGCCACGCCACTGGCCAAGGACGATAACGGCCTCTGGATCGCCACCGTCGGCCCCCTGCCGCCCGATATATACGAGTACCAGTTTATCGTGGACGGCCTGCACATTCCCGACCCAACCAACCGCCACGTCAAGCCGTCGGCTACCATTACGACCAGCATTTTGGAAGTTCCCGGCGATACGCCGCTGTTGCACGAATTCCTGGCCGTACCGCACGGCACAGTGCGGCTGTATTCCTATCAATCCAGGTCGCTGGGCACACTTCGCAGCCTGCGCGTCTACACGCCGCCGGGCTACGACCAGAATCCGGAGGCGCGGTATCCGGTGCTGTATCTTCTTCACGGCTGGGGCGACAGCGAGGGCACATGGACCGACCTGGGCAGGGCGAACCTGATCCTGGACAACCTGATTGCCGCCGGCAAGGCCAGGCCCATGCTCATCGTCATGCCCAACGGCCATGCTGAATTCGCCCGATCGACGTCGCGGCCGGCCGGCCAGCGTAACGGCGGCCAACCGTTCGAACGCGACCTGCTGGAAGACTTGATTCCCTACATCGAGGCCAACTGCCGCGTCGAGGGGACGCCGGCAGGCCGGGCCATCGCCGGCACGTCCATGGGCGGGGCCCAGGCCTTGACCATTGGCCTGAACCATCCCGAATTGTTCGCCTGGGTCGGCGCCTTCAGTTCGGCCGTCTTCCGGTCCCAGAGCACCTTCGCCGCCGCAACGGCCAACCCCAAGGCCACCAACGAGGCGTATCGACTGATCTGGATCGGCTGCGGAAAAGGCGACCGCCTGCTGCCGCGCAGCCAGGAACTGGCGGCCACGTTCAAGGACCATGGAATCCGCCACCAGTTCGTAGAAAGCGACGGCCAGCACAGCTTCATGCTCTGGCGGCAATACTTGGCCCAGTTCGCACCGCGGCTATTCCAGGAATCGGAAAACGGGACAGCGACCAAGTAACTGAGCTTGCCCGACCTCGTGTTGACCGTCGGTGCGACCAGCGATACAACTCCTTGCTGATTCGGGCACAAGCGTGGAGATGGGACTATGCAAAGCGTGCGGGCGCCTCGGGCTCCTTCGTTGCTGGTACGGGCGGTGCTGGCGGTTCTTCTGATGATCGGCTTTTACCTGCTGGCCATTGTGATGGCCGGCGGAATGCTCTTCCTGGCCTATGCCATGGTGGTCTACGGCCAACGCGTGCCCGTGAGGCTACTGATCATCTGCGTGGTCGGCGCCGGCGTGATCCTCTGGAGCATGATCCCGCGCCGCGACCGCTTCACGCCCCCCGGGCCGCAGTTGCTGCCGTCCGAGCAGCCGGAGTTGTTCCAGCACATTCAGCAGGTGGCGGCCGCCACCGGCCAGAAGATGCCCGCCGAGATCTACCTCGATCGTGATGTCAACGCCTGGGTAGCCCAGCGCGGCGGCATCATGGGCTTCGGAAGCCGCCGCGCCATGGCCCTGGGGCTTTCGCTCATGCGCGTGCTCAGCGTTTCCGAGTTGCGCGCGGTGCTGGCTCACGAGTTTGGCCACTACCACGGCGGCGACACCAAACTCGGCCCCTGGGTCTACAAGACCCGCGCCGCCATTGGCCGGACCATCCAGGGCCTCGGCCAGTCGGTCGGCATGGTCCAGGCGCCCTTCCTCTGGTACGGCAAGCTCTTTCTCCGCGTCACGCACGCCATCTCCCGCCAACAGGAATACACGGCCGATCGCCTGGCCGCCCAGACCGAAGGCCGCGAATCCCTTGCCAGCGGCCTGCGCAAGACGCACGCCGCCGGCATGGCCTTTGCCCCGTTCTGGCAGCAGGAGATGGTCCCCGCCCTGTCGGCCGGTTTCCGCCCACCCATGGCCGAGGGCTTCGTGCAGTTCATGCAGGCCGCCCCGATCAGCAAGGCGCTGCATGAAACGCTGGATAAGGCTCTTCAGGAAGAAAAGCCCGATCTCTACAGCACCCACCCGCCGCTGAAACATCGCATCGCGGCCGTTGAACACCTCCCCGCCAACGCCGGCACGTCCGACAACCGCTGCGCTGTCTCATTGCTGCGAAATGTTCCACAACTCGAACGCCAACTGCTGACGGCAATCGCCGGCCCCGAAGCGGTGAGCAAACTCGCCGAAGCCCATTGGGGCGAACTGGGAACCAAGGTCTACCTTCCCATCTGGCGCAAACTGATCCAGGATGAGAAGGCTCTCCTGAAGGACCTGACCCCCGAAGCTCTCGCCACCCGGGCCTCATCGCTGAAGTCTCTCGGTTCTGCTGCTGATGTTGCCAAACGCATGGCCGTTATCGGCGCGGCCGTAGCGGTAGCGTCCATCGACGCGGGCGCCCAACTCGTCTGCGACCCTGGTGCGCCCGTCGCCGTCTGCAGAGATTCCGTGCGCATCGAACCGTTCGGCATCGTCGAGCAACTGGCTGCCAAGAAGATCGGCGGCCAAACCTGGTGCGAACAATGCCGGTACTTCGGCATCGCCGGCATCCAACTGAGCGAAGCCTCGACGTGATACGCCTCTGGGCCAGGGAGCAGGGACCCGGGAACTGAAGGCGATCCTGAACGAATGGCCCCGGAAGAGCCGGCTCACCCGTTCACGTCGACCGTCGCTCTGGATGCACATCATCATTTCCCCTATCGTTAACACAAGTTACTCGCTGGGCTTATGCTCCGTCGCGGAAACACAAGAAGCCAGTGAACCCCTGTGGGCCGCCACACCGTTATTACCTGATAGTGGCGGCCGTTGGATGGAAGCGAACCGCAGATGCCCGACGCATCGGAAACGTTCTACAAGATCATCTGGCCGCATGCCGCCACGCTATTGCGTGTAGCGCAAGTGCTCTGCCGCAACGAGGCCGATGCCGAGGACCTGGTACAAGAGACGCTGGTAAAGGCGTATCGGCATCTGGATCAGTTCGCAGAAGGCACGGATGCCCGGCGGTGGCTGATGACGATCCTCCGCAACACGCGGATCGACCGCGTGCGGACGCTGGCCGGTCGGAAGCGTGAGATCAGTATCGAGCAGGCGGAAATGGATCCGGCCGCCCCAGAGTCGGCCGCCGATACCAGTGGAACCTGGGATGATCCCAGGGCGATGCTCGAAAGCCTGAGCGATCAGGCGATGATCGAGGCATTGTTGGAATTGCCCGAGGAGATCCGCTGGTCGCTGCTGCTGGTGGATGTGGAAGGACTGGAGATGACCGATGCGGCCGGGATCATGGAGATACCGGTCGGCACAGTGAAGTCCCGGCTTCACCGCGGCCGGCGAATGATGCGAGAGAAGTTGCAGTCCCGATCCGAATCGGGAGGTGCATTATGATAGAGCCAAACAACGTCCCGACGCCCGATGCTACCGATGCTGCGATCGCCGCGCGATTGGTGCAGCTTTCCGCACGCCCAGTTGATCTGTCGCGCCTGCAGAAGCGCATCGAGGCCGAGATCCCCCGGCCCAAGTATCACACGATCTGGCAGATCATGGCGATGCGCTCCGTTCGAGCGGCTGCCGCGATGCTGCTGGTTGCGGTCACCGCACTGGCAATCACCATCGCTTCCTGGTCTGGTCCGGCACTTGCCTCAACCGACGACCTCCTGCAACTGCACCAGAGCCTGGTATCGCAGCGGATGGGCATGACGGATGTTTCGTCAATGGAAGCCGCCAATGCCGCCCTGACAGGCAAATGGCCCGGTGCCCCTGCGATGCCCTCGATGCCAGAGCACAAGGACATGGCCTGCTGCGTGCATAGCTTGGGCAAAGCCAAGGCCGCCTGCGTGCTGCTGGCGATCGATGGCGTGCCGGTGACTATGGCGTCGGCCGAAAGCGCTCAGGTGCGCATGCCAGAGATGCAGAAAGTCGAGCGCAGCGGCGTAACCTTCCATGTCCAGACAGCCAGCAACATCAGCATGGTCATGATCCAGCGCGGCGACCACTGGTACTGCCTCATGGGCCAGTTACCCGCAGACCGTCTGATTCAGTTCTGGGGCACGCTGGCGAAGTAGGTCCGCTACACCAGTTTCACCACCATCATCGTCAGATCATCGTTGCAGAGCATACCAGTGCAGAATCGCTTCTGCTCGGCAACCACCGCATCCAGAATCCCCTGGGCGCCAAGCTGAGCATTGGCCAGCACACATGCCTTGAGACGCTCGCGCCCGAACTGCTCGCCGGCGGCATTGGCCGCCTCGTGCACGCCGTCAGTACTGAGCACCAGGATCTTTCCCGCGCCCGCCAGCGGCATGCTGTGCTGGTCAAACTGCACACTGCCATCCATGCCCAGCACCATGCCCGTTCCGGGCAACTCGCTGACCGTACCGGCCGCCGGATCGACCAGCAGCGCCGGATCATGTCCTGCCACCGACCAACTGAGCATTCCCTTGTCATATGCCATCAGCAGCATCGTCATGAAGCGCCAAGTGCCATCCAGGTCGGCCGCCAACTGCACATTCATCTCCGTCAGAACTTCCGCCAGCGTGCCCGGCCGCTGCATCCGCATCCGCAGAAACGCTCTTGCTGCGGCCATCAACAAGGCGCTGGCCGGCCCATGCCCCGATACATCCCCGATCACAAAGGCAAACCCGCGCCCCCCGGAATCCTGGCCGGCCAGATAGTCCATATAGTCGCCGCCCACCGCATCACAGGGAATGCAGCACCCCGCGATATCCAGCCCCGGGATCGTCGGAGCACCCTTGGGCAGCAGCGTCCGCTGCACCTCGGCTGCCACCTGCAGCGAATCGGAGAGCTGTTGATTCTGCCGCTCCAGCACCTTGCGGCTCAGCGCCAACTCAAGCTGCGCGGCGACTCGCGCTTTGACGATCGCCGGGCGGATGGGCTTGGTGATATAGTCCACCGCGCCAAGGTCAAAGCCCTTTGTCTCATCCTCCACTTCGTTCATCGCGGTCACAAAGATCACCGGAACATCCTTGGTCCGCGCGTCGGCTTTCAGCCGCCGGCATACCTCATATCCATCCATGCCGGGCATCATGATGTCCAGCAAAACCAGGTCCGGCGCATCCTTCGAAGATGCCAGACGCAGCGCATCGGGGCCGCTGGTAGCCACGCTCAGCGCATAGTCACCGCGGAGCAGTTCTGCCAGAATCTTGATGTTCGCCGGCGTATCGTCCACGATCAGCACCCGGCTCTTGGTCTTGTTGGTCATAGTTCATCCTTTACGCCCATCGTCTTCGCCAATTGCGCCAGTGCCTCTGTTGCGCCCGCAAAATCAAACATATCCAGACTCTGTGCGACGTTCTCCAGCCCGTCGGCATGCGCGCCGGTCAGTTCGGAGCGGAGTTTTTCCAGGACGGCCTCCGCGTCGGGGTTGTTCTTCAGCAGCATCTCTTTAAGCTCATTGACCAGCGGCGTGATCTTCGCCAGGTCCAGTTCGCGCCTGGGCGCAACCTCTGCAGCATGCGGCGCCGACGTCGCCTGAGCAGACTCCCTGAGCACCTGCAGCACCGCCGCCAGTTCCACCTGCAACGGCGGCAAGGCCCTGCCAACCCGGTCCATATCGCCCGCCTTGAGCGCCGACTCTACCTCCTGAGCGGCCGCCTGCAGCGCAGATGCGCCGATATTGCCGGCAACTCCCTTCAACGTATGCGCCAACCGATGTGCCTCTTCTCCCCGGCCGCCATCCATCGCCTCCCGGATCTTCGTCACATGCTCAGCATAGCCAAGGAGAAAATCGTTCAGCAGCTTGCGGTACAGCTTTCTGTTCCCAGCCACCCGCTTCAGGCCCATGGCCGTATCGATCCCCGGCAGGTTCGGCAATTCCCCCTCGGTCGCCGCTGGCGGCCGCTTCTCCGCCACGGCACGCATCGACGGACTCACCCACCGGCGCAGGGTCGCATACAGTGCCTCAGGGTCGATGGGTTTGGTCACATGATCACTCATGCCCGCTGCAAGACTCTTCTCTCGATCCCCCGCCATCGCGTGGGCCGTCATCGCGATGATTGGCAGTTGCGCAAACCTGGAGTCCTTCCGCAGTTCTCCGGTCGCCTGGATTCCATCCATCTCCGGCATCTGGATATCCATCAGGATCGCGTCATACGCATACGCCCGTGCCTTCTCCAGTGCCTCCTTGCCATCGCCAACGATGTCCACGGTGATGCCCACCGCCTCCAGCAGTTCGCGGGCGACCTGCTGATTGATCTCGTTATCCTCCGCCAACAGCACCCTCGCGCCCTGGAGATCCGAAGCGGAGTCAGACGCCGCCCTGTCACCCGGAACAAGCTCCATGGCCGCAGTGGTTGTATGCCCCATCGTCTCCACGATCGAGTTGAACAACACCGACTGATTCACCGGTTTGATCAGGAAGCCATGCAGCCCTGCCCGCTGCGCCTCGCGCATGACCTCATCGCGCCCATAGGCCGTAACCATGATGATGCGCGGCATCGGTGATATGCGCTGTGAGGCAAGGATATGCCTCGATGCCTCCATGCCATCCATCACCGGCATGCGCCAATCCATCAGCACCAGCCGGTACGGCGTCCCAGCAGCGCAGGCCCGCTCCAATTCCACCAGCGCCGCTTCGCCGCTGCTCACAGCCGTAGGCTCAAAGGTCAGCGTCCGCAGCGATTCGGCAAGTATTTCCCGACTGGTCAGGCTGTCATCGACCACCAGTACCCGCATTCCTCGCAGTTCGCTTGCCGCCTGCGCCCGCCGCGGCTTCATACCATGCGCCAGCCCGAATTCGGCCGTGAAATGGAAGGTACTGCCCTTTCCCACTTCACTCTCCACCCAGATCCGCCCGTGCATCATCTCCACCAGACGTTTACTGATCGACAGCCCCAGCCCGGTACCGCCAAACTTACGGGTCGTCGAGACATCCGCCTGCGAAAATGGCTGAAACAGTTTCGCCGCCTGCTCCGGCGTCATGCCAATACCGCTGTCGCGCACGGAGAACTGGAACACCGCCTTCTCGCTGGTGCGTTCGATCGCCCGCACCGATACAATGATCTCGCCCGCCGGAGTGAACTTCACCGCATTGCCCACAAGATTTGTCAGCACCTGACCCACTCGCAGGGCATCGCCCACCAGGTCCAACGGGATATCCGGCGCTGTGCGGAACAGTATCTCCAGCCCCTTTTCCTCCGCCTTCACCGCGACGAGATTCGCCAGGTTGTCCATCACGTCGTCCAGGTGGAACGGCACCGACTCCATCGTCAGCCGTCCGGCCTCAATCTTCGAGAAATCGAGGATGTCATTGATGATCCCCAATAGCGCCTTGGCCGATGTGTCGATCTTGCGCACATAGTCGCGCTGCTTGGGCGTCAGGTCCGTCTGCAAAGCCAGGTGCGACATGCCGATGACCGCATTCATCGGTGTGCGGATCTCGTGGCTCATGTTCGCCAGGAAGGCGCTCTTGGCCTGCGTGGCCTCATCGGCCTTTGCCTTGGCCAGCCGCAATTCCTCCTCCGCCTGCTTTCGAAGCGTGATATCGGTGAAGCTGATCACCGCCCCGATGACCTTGTCATCCTTCCGTACCGGCGATGCCCCGTATTCCACCGGGAACCCGCTGCCATCCTTGCGCCACAGGAACTCATTATCCACCCGGCTCTCAACGCCGCTGACATATGCGGCGTACATCGGGCACTGTTCTTTCGGATACTCCGCCCCATCGGGACGATGATGATGGATGATGGCATGTGATGGCTGACCAATCAGTTCATCGGCCGTAAACCCGAGCATCTGGCAGCACGATGGATTAACGAAGGTGATCCGCCCCTCGGTATCCACACCGAAAATCCCCTCGGCCGTGGAGTCCAGAATCAGTCGGGTGCGTTCTTCCGCCGCCCGCAGCAAGTCAGCCTGCTCCTGTGTCCGCCGTTGCACCTCCGTCGCCAGACGCAGGTCATCCTGAATCTGTGCCCGCTCCTGCAGCGCTGGTATCATGCTGTTGAAGGTGCGCGCCAGGTCTCCCAGTTCATCGTTGCCCATTACCTCGGCTCGCGCTGACCAGTCACCGCCCGCAGCTTTGAGCGCCGCCGCCCGTAGCGACCGGATGGGTTTGAGCAGGCGATAGCTGATCCAACCGGCAGCGAGCGCCGCGGCCACGCCCATGCCGGTGATCCACCACTTCTGCGCTGATGCCAGTTCCCGCATCGGCCGCAGAAACAGCTCCTGCGGCTGCACAACTGCCACCGTCCACGGGCGCATGGTCATGCGCGCATATCCCGCCACACGGGGCCGGCCATTTGAGTCAGTACCCGTAAGGCAACCCCGACTTCGCCCTTCCTGCAACGCCTGGGCAATGTCATTCGCAGGCGTACCCTCGATACTCTTGAGTCCATACTGCGCCGGGTCAATCCTCTTCATCGCTTCGGGCGAAGGCGTACCCACAACGTGATAGATCCGCTTGGGATCCGGATGCGAGATAAACACATGATTGGCATCCACCACCACTGCCATCCCTTGCTCCGTTTGCAGGCTCACCTCGCGGCAAATCCGGTCAACCACCTCTGCCTTGAGCTTTACGGCCACAGCGCCCGCGATCGTTCCATCCCCGCGGCGAACCGGCCCCGCAAAATAGACCCCGGGTTCGCCTGTGGTAATCCCGACCGCCAATTCAGAGATCGCCTGTTCACCGGACAGGGCGCTGCGCATGTACGGCCGCGTGGCCTTGTAGTCCCGGCCGACCATGTCCGGGCTTGTGGAGACAATGCAGATCCCATGATCATCCGCGAGATAGGCAAGGGCGAGGTCCGGTTCATCTGCCAGAGCATCTTTTAGCCATTGCTCAACACGGGGAAGAGCTTTAGCCCGCTGGTCCGGTGGAGCCGAACAGGCTTCCATTACGGAAGCCGTCGCCGCGATAATGCCCTGCGTTCGGCGTGTATCTTCAAAGAGCTGATCCAGCCGCGAAGCTGCCAGCGATGCCACGAGTTGGAGATTCTGCTCGGCCTCCTTGCCAACGGTATCCACTCCGCGCCGAATGCTGAGGGTTCCCAGGATGACAAGGGGAATGACCGTTGCCGCCACCAGCAGCAGCACCATCCTGACCAACAGCGGCAGGCGAAGCTCGCGACGATCACGCTCCGGGGATTGCGGCATGGTCAACAGTATATGGCTCAAGAGCGGCGTGTCACCACCGCCTACAGACTCAGGCTCTTGCCCGTCAGGCGCGTATAGGCCTCCATGTAACGCTGCTGCGTCCCCTCCACCACTTCCTTGGGCAGCATCGGCGCCGGTGCGACCTTGCCCCAAGGCTGCGCTTCAAGCCAGTTGCGGACAAACTGTTTGTCAAAGCTCGGCTGGTCCTTGCCCACCTGATACAGGTCGGCCGGCCAGAATCGGCTGGAATCGGGTGTCAGTACCTCATCGATCAGAATGATCTTCCCATCGGGCGTCACACCAAACTCAAACTTGGTGTCAGCAATAATCACACCGCGCCCGGCCGCATAATCGGCAGCACTCGTATACAGCAGCAGGCTCTTCTCCTTCAGCGCCGATGCCGTCGGCAGACCAATCCGCTTCACCGCCTCTTCATAAGAGATGTTGATGTCGTGCCCCTGCTCTTCCTTCGTTGAAGGAGTGAATAATGGCTGCGGAAGCTTTTCACATTGCCGCAACCCGGCGGGGAGCTTGATCCCGCAGACGGTCTGGCTCTTGCCGTATTCCTTCCAGCTCGATCCCGCCAGGTAACCGCGGCAGATGCATTCCAGCGGAACCACCTTGGCCTTCTTCACCAGCATCGACCGGCCGTCCAACTCCGCCTTATACGCCTGCAACTTCGCAGGAAAATCCTTCACCTCACTTGCGATCAAGTGATGCTCGATCTGCTTGCCGAACTTCTCAAACCAGAACAGTGACAGCGCCGTCAGGACTTTGCCTTTGCCAGGGATCGGATTGGGCATCACCACATCAAACGCGCTGATCCGATCGGTGGATACGATCAGCAGCATCTCACCCAGGTCATACACATCGCGGACCTTGCCGCGCCGGACCGAAAACGGGAGGTTCGTCTGCAACACTGCGCTATTCATGGGCTTTCCCTTCACCTTGATACCTATCGGCCACGCGGCCGCAGATACGAGCGGAATGAACCATGTGCACTATTCCACCCGCCCAACTGTACTCCAACTTATTTCCCTGCCAGTTTCGCCTTGATCAGTCTACTCGCCGAGCCCGCGTCCAGGCCAGCGCCATGTGCCTTCATGAATGCGCCCATCGCCTGTCCGAACTGCTTCTCGGTGAAGGTATTCGCGGCCAGAAACGCATCGACCAGCTTCGCCGTCTCCTCTTCCGACGCCTTTTTCGGCAGGTACTCTTCAACCACGCCGATCTCGAACTTCAGCTTCTCAGCCTGCTCCTTAAGCCCCAGTTTATCGTATTCCTCAAGGCTCTTGCGGAGCTTCTTGGCATAAGACTCCACCACCGCCAGCGGTGAGGGTTTGCCGGGCATGATGTCGATGTTCTTCACATCGCTGATCAGCATGCGGATGACGCCCAGCCGATCTTTCTGGCCGGACTTCATCGCCGTCTTCATGTCTTCCTGCAGCCGAGTCAGCAGTTCCATTGTGAAACTCCGTGCAATCGTCTATATAATGTGTTATCCACCAGGAGCCTACGGGCAATCCATAGTACTCAGCTTTGGTGGATTTGACCAGAATAGTTTAAGGGTTCGCCTTTTCGGCACCAACCATGCAACAAGACCTCGTAGAGGGTGTTCTGCACATTCCTGACGAACGGCAGGATGGGCAACTGCGTGATCCGCAGCATCTGCTCCGGCCCATGCGCAATCTGTTCGTTCCCAGGCAGTTCATCCGCGAATACAAGCTGCGACCAGGTCTGCTGATCGGTGGCCTGCCCCGCGGCCGGCACCTCGCGCAGTTGAAGACCATCGAAGGCGGCTCGCCCGAGGACTACGCCACCAAAACTCATCTCTACGAGGGCACTGCGCTCGATCCCGCGCCCCTGCTGCGTCTGGAGAACGATCCCACCGAATACACCTCCCGCATCATCGATCTGATCGCCCCGATCGGCTTTGGCCAGCGTGGCCTGATTGTCGCCCCACCCCGCACCGGCAAGACCATCCTTCTGCAGAACATCGCCAAAGGCATCCACAAGAACTACCCCGAGATGCAGATCGTCCTGCTGCTCATCGACGAGCGGCCCGAAGAAGTCACGGATATGAAGCGCAACATCCCCGGCCAGGTGTTCGCTTCCTCCAACGACAACACCGTCGCAAAGCACCTGGAACTCTCCCAACTCGTCATCGAGCGCTGCAAGCGACAGGTCGAGTTCGGCAAGGACATCGTGGTCCTGCTCGATTCGCTTACGCGCATCGGCCGGGCATTCAACACCGGCGGCCGGCAAGGTGGCCGCACCCTCTCCGGCGGCCTGGACAACCGCGCCCTGGAGATCCCCAAACGCCTCTTCGGCGCTGCCCGCAAGCTGGAAGAGGGCGGCAGCCTGACGATCATCGCCACCTGCCTGGTCGACACCGGCAGCCGCATGGATCAGGTGATCTTTGAAGAGTTCAAAGGCACCGGCAACATGGAGATCACCTTGGACAAGAAGATCTCCGACATGCGCATCTTCCCCGCCATCAACATCCCGCAGACCGGCACGCGCAAGGAAGAGAAACTCTACACCGACGCAGGCCAGCTTGCCGCCATCCACCGCATGCGCCGTTACCTCACCGCGTTCAAGCCGGTCGAGGCCATGCAGACATTGCTCGAAGTATTGAAGAAGCAACCCCGCAACGACGCCGTCCTGGCGTCGATCCGGGCGTAGATTCTGACTGACGGATCATTAGAGGCGTGGTACAATCCAGACATGACTCGCGCGATCAGTATTGATCCTGAGGTGCAAGGCGGAACGCCATGCTTCGCCGGAACGCGTGTGCCCGTGCAGACACTGTTCGATTACCTGGCGCGCGACCGGTCCCTCGATTATTTTCTGGAACAGTTCCCCTCCGTTCGCCGCGACCTCGCCCTCGAAGTGCTGGCACAAGCCGGCAAGCTCGTCTCATCTCGCAAGGATCGACCAGCCGCATGAAACTCCTGCTCGACGAGAACCTTCCGCACGCATTGCGGCGTGAGCTTACGGGCCATGATGTCTTCACGGTCCAGTACATGGGATGGTCCGGAATGAAGAATGGCCAACTTCTCGCCGTGGCCGCCGACCACGGCTTCGATGCCGTGCTCACACTGGACAGTGGTGTGCAGTATCAACAGAACCTTCACGTCTTGCCGCTCGCAGTGGTGATCCTCCGGGCACCTTCAAATGATATCGACGACCTTCGTCGGCTGGTGCCCAATCTTCTGTCTCTTCTGCAGAGACTGCATCCCACATCGCTTGCCCTGGTCGAATGAAAACCGCGATCTCTTTGTGTTGCCATGGGCTTTAGTAGTGGCACGGTTTATCGCCAATGCCGAGACGTCGGCAGAACTGCCGCCTTGGGCCACGCCGCGATCGCCTGCCTGATTCGCTCAACGGCCAACCCTTCAACCTGCATGGTACGCCGGACAATGTCGGTGTATTGCTGCAAACCTTCGCTGCGTCTCTCGGGACTTGTCCTGCCCCAGAACGGAGCACGGTCGCACTCATCCTTCGCCTGCTGGTACAGATCGGCCGCAGCATCGAGGTCATCCGCCACCGCGGGATGACCCACCGCCAGCTCGCGCAGGTATGCGATGGCGGCCGACTGGTTGTATCGGAGGTGGATCATCATGTTGTTATCCCATGAATCCCGTCCCAGCCCTACGCCATCTTTCTGCTCCTGCAACAGTTCCAGCCATGTGGCAAAAGCCTTGGAACCTGTGAGTATCTTCGACGCATCCCAATCCTTCGCCGTCGTCGCCGCAGTCTCATCCCACAGCGCTACTGCCCACTTCAGGCTCTCCAGTTCTGCCTCATCCTGCGGCATCGCCTCCACCAGCTTACCGGGCACAAAGACGCCCCATGGAATCCCATTATCCGATGGACCGAACGCCGGTTGTCCCGGCGACGGCCAGACCAGAATCGGCATCCGGGATGCCGTGTCATAGCCGCTTACCAGCACCGCCGAGTCCTGCTGCCCAAGAACCGGCAGTCCCTGCTCAATTGCCGCAGTCACGGCCGATTCCAGGCTTGTCATGTACTTCTGACGGGCATCAGCGCCGGCCGCTGCGCCATCGCACGACACTCTTCTTAACTCCCGGCCAAACGCCCTGCCCACAAACTCAGCCCGCATCTTGAATACGTACGAGTCATTCGGCCACCACGCCACGTCATACTTCCCATCGCGAATCGGCCCGCTCAGATCCATCTGCAGCGCAAATGCCACGCCCGAATAGCCCATGACCCGCGCATAGGTAGCATCCTGTCGGCCGATGCTCTGCAGCAAGATGGCCAGCCCCTGGCAATATGGGTTCGTATTGGGATCTCCTGGCGAAACGCCCTCAATCCAGACCTTGCCTCCCTGTCGTACGATACGTCCCGTCATCTGAGGTGCAGATTGTGTAGCCGCCATGCTTGCTGCTCCCGTGGCCGGAACTGAAGTTGCTGATCCGCGCAGATGAATGGCCCAGTATCCCACGCCAGCTGCAACCGCCACGAGGACCAGACCCGCCCCAACGACCAGCAGCCCGCTGCCTGTCCTTGTGGCCGCAGCTCCCACTCCCGACAAACCGATCCTCGCAAGAGTCGGCGGCAAACTCGCCGGCATACTTTTATCCCGCCCGATCTCCTCCAGGCCCGCTGCCACCGATGCGGCCGGTACATCCACGCCGGCCTGACGCAGCAATTCCCTCAGTTGTTCGATGGCCTTCTCAACCCGCCGAGAAATCGTGCCCTGGGCAATGCCAAGTTCCTGTGCCAGTTCCTGCTGTGTGCGCCCCTGCAGGTAGGTACCGATCAGGCAGACTCTCAGATCATCCGGAAGCTTCTCGATCGCCTCATCCACGTGCCGGGAAAGCATCTCCCATTCATCCAGCGAAAGGATGCTGCTGTCCAGGCGAACCGCTCCCAGCTCATGTCGCTGACGCGCTCCTCGTCGGCGGATCAGGTCGATTGCTCGCGATCGTGCCAGCGTGTGCAGCCATGCCGGCAGTGGCTGGATAACCTGTGCAGCCTGTGCAGCAAGCTGCAGAAAACATTCCTGGGCGATGTCCTGGGCATCTTCGCGATTGCGTGTAATGCGCAGGCCGATGCTGTAAACCAAGGCGGCATATCGCCGCACAAGTTCGGCAAATGCATCCGCACTTCGCCGCCGGGCGTACGCTTCCAGCAGATCAGAATCGGCAGTCATTTCTTGTGCGCTCATGGGTGCCTCCACTTTTTTCTCGCACAAACCCTCTCTAATATGCGCGCAGCGATGCCAACGCCAAGTATCTCCCCTTTCCACGCCGCATACAATCATCAACTCACCATGCGTGTAAAGATCCTCGTCGCAAATGCATGGGTAACGCTTATTGCGCTTGTGGGCGCGGCATGCGCTGCATGCGCCGGGTGTAGCTCAAGCATATGGGAAATGCAGACGTATCGGGCACCCGCACTCACCAGCGCCCAAGGCGCCATCGTCAAGGGCGGCAACGGTATCTACGTGGTGGACGTCGACAACCAGAACGTCAGGGTCGGCCCCAGCGGGAACCCAGGGATTGGCGGCAACGAGGTGCTCCTGGCGCCGGGAAAGCATCGCGTACGCGTCGAGCGTGCTGTTGCCGACGTGGCGATTACTCTCAGGTACTCTCTCTCCAGCAAGGCAACCTTCCAGCACATCTTCGCCGCAGGGCACAGCTACCAAGTGCGTTATACGATCGACTACGAGATGGTGGATGAGACCACCGGCCAGACGATCCAGCCGCGGCCCTGAAGCGGATTCCCGTGGAGCGCGGCCAGGCCAGTGGAGCGCGGCCACCGGCCCGCGACCGGATACGCCACAAGCCCCTGCCCATCCCAGAACCGCCATCGCAGCCCATCGCGCGCCCTGAGTCTTCCGCTCAGCCCAACCTATCTCGCCCGCCCGGTCGCGGGCCGGTGGCCGCGCTCCACTACTCGCCAAACAGCGACCCGCAGCTATACGTATACCACTCGCACGGCAATCTGGCCCCATTCTCTCGAATGTACCTGCGCACCCGCTGTAACTGCATCTCATCACGAATCGCGTGATCAAACGGTTCCACCTGCCAGAGCGTACCTGATCGCCCCAGTAACCGGTTCACCTTGTGCGTACTGACGGATCGCCATTGCCCAACCGTCCGCTTCGGCGACTCCTCTCCACCAAGCAGCAACAGCGCATGGAGATGATTCGGCATGATCACGAAGTCACCCAACCAGTACCCCTCACCATCCCCATATCCTAGGCAGAACTCGACCTCAGCCCGGGTCGCACGATTCCTGAGCACACAGCACCCCTCTCCGCGATCCAGCCACCGCTCCCTCCGGCGATACCCCAACTCCGCATACTGCTCTCGTTGGGCCTCGGTATGCGGCGGCGGGTTAGCACGATCCCACGCCTCCAGTTCACGTGCCCACTGCCGCAGCATCGCCTGCGGGACCGAATCGGCAAGCCGCATCGTGATGTAGTAGATGACGCCTTGCTGAATCACATGCGGCAGGTTACGCCGAGACTCCATCCGAGCCCAACCCCAATCGAACTCGACATACTGTGGCGTCATGTGATCAGCCATGCCAATCAGCCTAAGCCTCGCCGCCGACGCAAACAAGTGGAACCCGGCATCTCCCGTGGAGCGCGGCCACCGGCCCGCGACCAGATACGCCATATCGCTCTGTCCATCACACGGCTCTACTCGAAGCCCATCGCGCCCCATTGCGCCTTCTGGTCAGTGCGGCCCCTTCGCCCTACCGATCGCGGGCCGGTGGCCGCGCTCCACGTAGAGCACTTCGGGCATACCCCACTCTGCAATTCACCTCGCCGCACCATCGCATCAGCGCGGTATAGTAGACACATGAACCTCGGCGTCGTCGCCTTCCTGGCACTCCTCACGCTTGCCGCCATCGGCCATTGCGCACAAAACCACCAAATATGGTTGATTCCGTCCGCGCCACATGTTAACTCAGGATTAGCTTGCGAGGTGTCCGCATGAGCACAGAGAGCACGGAGAGACCCGCCGCACGGCGCATCGGGCGACCAATTGCCATCTTCGCTCTGGTTCTGCTTGGGACCGCGATCTTGTGGTGCACGTATCGCTCCGGGCAAGCCTTGGCATGGGGTGCGGTGCGCGCCGTGTTAGGCCTGCTCGTAGTCCTGCTGCTCTGGTGTATGTGGATCGCGCTTGCGTCGCACCTGTGTCTCAGGCAAGCCCGAGGATTTGCGAAAGTCGCGGCGCGACTCCTGCTATGCGTCATGATTGCCGCCGGTTCGCTGCTGGGCTTGGGCACGTTGATGAAGCAGGTCGCCACCATCACGCGAAACCGAGAGATCCGGCAGGCCATTGACCAGGGGCTGTATGCCGACTGCATCGCCCTCTTGGACCATTGGCCGTCGAAGCATTCCCGGATCTTCCTTGGCGACGTGCCGCTGCCCAGGAGCATCGTGGAGTTCCATCCGGCTTACATCACCAACGATGCCATCGATTACCCGGGCCTCGGCCCGCCGAATATCGGCCTGTGCAAGAACGGCTTCGGTGGTTTTGCCGAGGGCATTCGCATCTTCCGCAGTGACGAGGATGCCCAGAAGTGCATCGCAGCGCGCGGTGCCTTCGTCCAGCGGATCGCGCCTGGGATATACTACTGGTGCGAATCGACGTAACGGCATTGCCTGCGGGTCCTTGCGTTTCACACGACCACGCTCGCCCACCCGAAAGTGCGCTCTGCCCCAGCAGCACAATCCACTACGATGCCGGTTCAAAAGCAGAGATAACCGCCGTCGTAACCGATTTGACCAAGCGAGGCTTCTCCGGGACCTCCCGCCACAAAGCCGACTCGTGAACACATACCCCCTGTCTGCCGCGCAAAAAGTTGCCCACCGCACGTCCACAGCGTATCTTCGCCCGCATAGTGCATTATCTTGCCCCCTTCCCAATCATCTTCGGCGTCTTCGGCATCATCCTCGGGCTGATGTGGCTCGTCGCCGCCGGCTCCGACGAAGACGGCGGCCCCGATACGAACATGCTCTTCGTCTTTGGCCGAATCTACATCGCGATAAGGGTAATCAAAGCCCTGATCCGCGAGCCCATGAGCGTCCTCCCCGCATTCGGCATCCTGCTCATCAGCATCGCCTTGATCTGGCTGGGAATCGTAATGCTCTAGCCCCCTTCAACGCGCCACCGCCACGAACTTGCGCACCTTCTCCCCAATTCCACCGTAACCATCTGCGCAATCACCACTTGCGCTCCAGGTGGTACCCATCAGAGAACTTGCGCACCTGTCACTTATCCACAATCACGCGTGGCTTCATCTCTGTGAGCTCCGTGAGCTCTGCGTGAGGTACTTCCTACCTCCGACTCTTCCACAGTTTCCGCAGCAGCCAGATCTCGCCCTGATGACATGCCTCATCATGCAACCCGTGCAGGATCGAATGCCGCACCGTCCCGCCATCCAGCGTCCGGTCGAGTTGCTCGTTCGTCAGCCCACCGATCACCGCCGCCAACCGCACCTGCTGCGCTCTGAGGTCCGTTACCACATCCGCCAAGGCCGGCCAGTGCGTAACCGGCGTCGGCTTGCTCTGCCAACTGAACATCTCGAACCATCCCCCGGGATACGATGGCTTAGCGCCGCTGGCCTTGGTAACTCCCAAGTGCTCAGTCACCACCAGTACATGCCCCGCATGCCACACAATTGTGTTGTTCAAGCCCGGCGGCGCAAAGCGCGCCTCTTCATCACTCACGCCATCCAGCAACCGCAGCGTCTTCCCACGGACATCGTTCAGCAACATCAGCAGCGTCGCATCGGACATAACTTCTCCTGTTATTACACATTGCTCTCCTCACAAGCTGGTCGACAGCCCATGATGACCTTGCCGATTGTACCACGACCGCTCTGCGATGTAATGCAGATCACCCCGTCCGCCGGAAGCGACACGTACCGTGCAGCCGCGCCGCCTGAGGCCGTCTTGCCCGGGCTTGGCGAGCGCGGCCAAGTGTTGAAGCGCTACCCGAAGGATATGCCCGTCGAGTATCATTCCAATACTCTGGAGCCCGATTATGTATAAGCCAGTCAAACTTGCATTGCTGATAACAAATGCTCTCGTCCTCTTCAGTCCCGCGCGGGCAGGTGACCTGTCTCCGGCCATCAGGCCAACCGTCGCTGCGATGAGCGACGGCAACATCGGCATCAGCCGGATGAAGGTGACAACGCAGCGCCGCGACGGCGAGTGGACGGCCGACGTCACCAGCTACATCACCCTCGATTACGTACGCTATCACCCGTTCACATATGAGGCCTCCATCGTCGATGGCAGCGGCAACGTCCATACCGACAAGCGCAAGCGGCCCTACACCGCCAGTCGCGAAGTGAGCACCGGCGACCGTGAGGACACCGACAAGTACACCGTGACTATCTCGCTGGTCGGCCTGTTCAGCAGCCGGCCGCCCGCCGAGTTGTTTATCCGCGCCCGTGTCCTCGACGCCTCGGGCAAAGTCGTCGCGACCAGCATTCTGCAGCCCTTCACACCGCCGAAGGACTAGATCCTGTTGTGCCCAAAGTTGTGATTGACAACATCGAAGTTCTCGCCCCCGATGGCGCTACGGTTTTGGAGGCCGCCGAATCCGCCGGCATCGCCATCCCCCACTTGTGCTATCTCAAAGGCATCGAGCCGCAGACAAGCTGCCTGGTCTGCGTCGTCCGCATCAACGGCGCCAAGCGCATGGTTCCCTCCTGCGCCACCAAGGTCGCCGATGGCATGGTCATCGAAAGCTCCTCCCCAGATGTCCATCTCGCCCGCCGCACTGCTCTGGAACTCTTGTTGGCCGAACACGCCGGCGAATGCTTCGCCCCCTGCAGCCAGGTCTGCCCGGCGCACCTCGATATCCCCGAGATGGTCCGGCAGATCCGCGAGAACGACATGCCCAGCGCCATCCAGACCGCCCGCGATGCCCTGGTGCTCCCCGGCGTGCTGGGCTACATTTGCCCCGGCCTCTGTGAGAAAGGATGCCGCCGCGGCACCGCCGGCGCGCACGGTGCCGCCGTTGCCATCTGCTCCCTGCACCGCCATGTCGCCGAAGTTGATCTGCACAACGCCGACCACTGGCTCCCCGCCTGCAAGCCCTCCACCGGCAAACGCATCGCCATCATCGGCGCCGGCCCGGCCGGTCTGGCCTGCGCCTGGGAACTGCTCAAGCTCGGCCACTCCTGCACCATCCTCGACTCGCACCCTCTGCCCGGCGGCACGCTCCGTTACGGCCTGGAACCCGGCAAACTCCCCGCCGAGATCCTCGACGCCGAAGTTGACCTCATCACCCGCCTGGGTGCCCAGTGGCAAATGGGGACAACCATCGCCTCGATCGCCGACCTGCGCACCCAGTTCGACGCAGTAGCCGCTACCGGACCTGTCCAAGGCGCCGCCGGCGGCGTCTTCATCTCCGCATCGGCCACCCACGCCCGTCACCACGCGGTACAAGCCGTCGCCGATGGCAAAGAGCTCGCCCATCAGGTTGATGACTTTCTGGCCAGCAAGCCCCACGCTGCCCATCGTCGGTTTGCAGTTCGCCTGGGCGCACTATCCGAAGCTGAGATGAAAGCCTGGCTCGGCGATACCAGCCAGGCGCCGCGCACCATCCCATCTGCTCCCTCCAAAGGTCAGAGCGCAAGCTTCACTGAATCCGAAGCTCAGGACGAAGCCGACCGCTGCCGCCTCTGCGGCTGTGGTTCCACCGACATCTGCGCCTTGCGCCGCTACTCCATTGAGTACAGCGCTGAACCTTCCCGCTATCGCGGCCATCGCAAACCCGTCCGCACGATCACCACCCACCCCGACCTCGTCTTTGAAGAAGGCAAGTGCATCGCCTGCGGCCTGTGCGTGGCCATCGCGAAACAGGCCGGCGAGAAGACCGGGCTGGCATTCGTCGGCCGCGGCTTTGATGTCCAGGTGGCCGTCCCCTTCGGCAAGGAACTCGCCGAGGGCCTGCAAAAAGCCGCCGAAGCTGCCGCCAAAGCCTGTCCAACCGGCGCCATCCATCATCGCCGTCCGTAGCATCGAGCGAGTTCCTCATGCTTCCGCTGCGCTGTCCATCCATGGATTCCCGTCATCATCTCTGCGACCTTCTCTGCAATGTGTGCGGAATCGGACGAGTAGCTGCTCCATCTTCCGCGGCGGTCCATCACATCATCAAGGTGCATCGCCCACTCGTTGCGGCAGAAGTGCTCGATCACGCCCTGCTCCACTGGCGGCGGCTCAATCCCTGAGATCCCGATCGCCTCCTGTTCACTCACCAGCGGCTCCAAATGCGTTCGACACGGCAACGCGTCTTTACCCAGATAGCGCACGACCTGATCCAGCGTCTGCTCGGCAATGAGCCGATACGTCGTCAGTTTCCCTCCCGCAACATCAAACCAGCCATCGCCCCGGCCGACGATCAAGTGCTTGCGCGAGATATCCGAAGGCGAGCCATCTTTGTTCGCGATCAGCGGCCGCAGGCCGACCCAGGTGGTGATCACGTCGGCAAGGCCGATGCCCGCCCGCGGGAATGTTTGATCTGTAACCCCCAGGATGTACTGGACATCCTCCGGCTCCGCTCGCACATCCTCGATGCGCCCGTCGTAATCGGTATCGGTTGTGCCCAGGATCACCCGCTGCCCATAGGGAATCGAAAACAGGATGCGTTTGCCCTCGGCCATCACCACCGCATCAGGGATCGGCAGGCGAGCTCGATCGATAACCAGATGAACGCCCTTGGTTAGCCGAAGCTTGATCGCACTAGGCTCAAGTTGCATCGCCCACGGCCCGGCCGCATTAACCACCGTCGATGCCGCCACCTCTCTCTCCTGGCCGTCTTCTCCATCCTGTAGCGTGCAAACCCAGAGATCGCCCCGCCGGCGAGCACGAACCAACTTCGTATAGTTCAATAGGACCGCGCTGTGCCCAGCCGCCGAGCGCAGCGTATCGATCACCAACCGGGCATCATTGGTCAGAGCATCGCCATAGCGCACCGAACCGGTCAATCCTTCCTGCTTCAGGCCCGGCAGCAGTGCCATCGTCTGGTCTCGGCCCATGGAACTGGATTCTGGCGCGCCATCCACGCCACAGAGCATGTCGTACACTCGCACGCCCACAGACAACTGCCACTTGGGCCAATCCGTCCCGCGATAGGTGGGAAACACGAACGCCAGCGGGGCCGCCAGGTGCGGCGCGATCCGGGCGAGGATCGCCTTCTCGCGGCCGGCCTCGCGGACCATCCCGACCCGCCCCTGCGCCAAATAGCGCAGCCCACCGTGGAGCAGGCGCGATGACCGACTCGACGTACCATAGGCGAAGTCATACTGCTCGACGAGAGCAACACGCAGATGGCGCATGGCCGCATCGCGCACGATACCCGCCCCGAGGATTCCGCCGCCGACTACCAGCAAGTCCAGCGGCTTTGACCCCAGTTCGCGGATAGCACCATCCCGCCAGGAACAGAGACTCCCTTGCATCATCGCATCTCCAGCACCATTGGGGCGGTGCTGCGCACCTACTTTATCTGCTCCGTTCCATTGACGCTGTTTTCACCGGCCAGCTTCCCGAGGGCATCGCTCACATTCAGCATCGCCCGGACGCTGTGGTAGCTCGCCTTCCACGGATTGAGCTTGCTCGCAGAATCCAGCTTGTCGCCGAGCACCTGTTCATACCAGCCACCATCTTTCGGATCGATCAGCAGGCTGTCGATCATCGCCCACTGATGCAGGAAAGCCCGCCAATACCGGGGATCCTGTTTCCCATAGGTTTCATGCATCAGCATCAGGGCGTTGAGTCCTTCCGCCTGGGTCCACCATGATTTGGACCGCTGATGCGGCTTGCCGAACGCAAAACCATCGTTGTAAAAACCGCCGTAGACGTCATCCCAGCCAACCTTCAGCGCATGATCCACCAGGCTGCGCGTCACCGGTCGGGTTTTGTTGCTGGGATTGGTGTGCCGCACGATATCCGCCTCCCAGAGCAGATACGCCGTCTCGATGTCATGCCCGAACGAGTCGCCCATCGCGGTTGCCTTCCAACTCGGGGTGAAGATCACATTCAGGCAACCCGGCTGCACCACCATCTTGTCGCGCACGATCAGAAACACCTCATCAAGGCGCTGCTTCACCAGGGGCTCGGGACTGATCTGCGCAAGCACCGTCAGTGCTTCAAGAATATGGATGTGCGAGTCCATCGACTTGAAGCCGTACGGATTGCTGATCAAATCAGTGGGCCTTTCAGGTCTCTGCGACTTGTCGGCCGACACGATCACATCGCCAGCACGATTCAGCGCCTCGTAGTAGCCGCCATTCTTCGCATCATGTGCATGTTCATCCATCCAGCGGAACGCCTTGAGTGCAAGCTCCAGCGCATCAGGATCGCTTGTCGCCTGGAACACGGTGGCCGCCGAGTAGATGCCGAACGCATTCCCGTAAACATGCTTGTCGGTCAGGCTCGCCGGGTTTCCCTGTTCATCGACGACCCAGAAGAACCCCCCATCCTGGGCATCCCACATCTTGTCCTTCAGGAATGCCAGCCCGTGCGCTGCGTACTTCAGGTACTCCTCGCGCAACTCCGGCCGGCGTTTGACGACTTCGGCCGCCGTCCAGGTCATACGGGCCTGATAGACGATGTTCTTGTTCCGCTCATCGGGCGCTCGCTTCTCCCAATCCGCCGGCAGGGCATGAATGAACCCGCCATGGGTCATATCCAGGCACCTCGGGTAGAAGAATGCCAACTCGCGGCGAAGGGCCTGCTCGATCCTGGCCTGATACACCCGATAGTCCTCCGCGGTCGGAGCAGCGGCATGCGAAGCCTTCACGCCCTCGTAGATGGCACGCTCCCCCGGCAACTTGGCGCCGGTCCCGGCAGCGCACCCCGCAAGGCACAATGCACCCACCACCGCGACGCACGCCCAACCGAGCAATTCCGACTGGAACATCGACCAACTCCTTTCCTGCACAAGAGATGTCATCTCATTATGCCCCCAAAGTCATGTCCACGATAGCGCCAGTCTCAGTGGAATCGCCGGGCGCCACACTTCAGGTGGAGAATGAGCGGCGGGGTCTGGTGCCTCTGTCACTGGCCCTCAAAGCGGATCTGGGCCGGGATCTTGTTGACCATGCCGGGAACATCCGGGCCGATGGGCGGCCATGCGAGGTCTCCCCACCAGTCCGGCTTGCTGGACCGATAGAGCGACGCCGGAAGGGTGTGGTTGGTGATCGCAGGATCCCAGATGACGCCATCGGTAACGCTATCCCAGTTCCCATGCCGCAGCAGCGTGGCCTTCACCTTGGTGTCTCCGGTACGCTTGGGACCTCCGTAGCCCAGCCGCCAGATCGGCTTCAGCTCCGCCGGCGCGGGCTGAGGATAGGCGACCTCGTACACATCGGACTTGCCCTTGGTGCCCAGGACGCAGCCGATCACCGTCATGTAGAGATTCTTGTGCTGCAATTCGACGGCGTTGTTATTCGAATTGGCCGTCTGATCCCGCCAGCCAGTGGAGCGGCACCGGAATACCGTGTTGTGGCTTGAGGAACCGTGAATGAAGTCGTTGCCGAGCTGGGGGCCGATGTTCCCCTCCCACAGATTCATCGAAGGATGCGGAGAGTGATTGAGCACGGGACCGGCAATCATCCAATGCGGCTCGTCGAACTGGATGTTGTGCAGATAATTGTAGGCAATGACGTTGCCGATGGCTCCGTTGTCGGTCATCACCCCGCCGCCATCGACCGTGTCGAAGATATTGTTCTCGACGAGATTGGCCGTCGATTGCAGGCTCAGTTCCAGACCATAACCGTGGTCCCGGCCGAATCCGTTGATCGCATTATGGAACGTGCAATCGCGGAACTCGTTCTGGAAGCTGTTGATGTGCCAGCAGCCGCGACGATTCATCCGGCTGATTTCCACGTTCTTCAGCCAACACTGCTGGGCCGAGTCCATTTCGACAATGTGCTCGTTCACCGGCTTGTCCTGCGTGAGGCTCAGGTTCTCCACACCCGCGCGCCGCACCATACTGCTGGCGCTAACCAGAGTCGCTTCCGGTTGAAGCGACATGTCGAGACTGAAGAACAGCGGGAGGTTCAGGGTGACGGTGTTTCCGTCGACGGCCGCCACCTCCGCAAACTGGCCGCGCGCCCGTTTGCCATCCTGCCGGCTGCAGTACGTGCACACGCCCTCGCTGCCGGCGATGTCCACCAGGACGCTGTCATTGAGCTGGTCGATCAGCAGCACGTCGCCTTGCCTGATCCCGTTCGTCTTGCTCAAAGTGATCTGCGTCGAGCCCTTGGTCGTGCCTCCGGTCACCGCATAGCTCCGCTTGAGCCCCCAGATGTCGTTGTAGGACTGCCCCCGCAGGTCGAGCACGGAGCGTCCCCCCTGTCCCTGATAGCGGATGATCGTCTTCCCCTGCCCGGCTCCGCGCAGCGTTTTGTCGCTGCGAAGATGAATAGTGTCTCTGGTTACATAGGTTCCGGCCGGGAGATGGACAACCTGGCCCGCGGGAGCGCTGTCGATGGCCTCTTGAATGGCTTTGGTGGCGTCGGTCGAACCGTCTCCATACGTGGTGGCATCGATGCTCCGGAATACCTGCGTGCGCCCAGGTATGCCTCCGGGGATGCCGGCCAGACTCCAGTCCACCCGGCGGTCGGCGGGAACGATCGACGCATCGGGCGCTGCGCCGAACGTCTCCCTGAATGCGAGCGACGACGCGGCGAATGCCAGCACCAACATCACCGACAGCGTCGAGCGGCTCATACTCTGAGTTCCTTGTGGCTGGAATGGGAGTCGATTTGTTTCCGCCAGCCTCTTTACCACCGCTACTATTTCGTCGATTCGTCCACACTCTCCGGACGCGGTCCATACATCGGCAACGGCTGACCCGCTTCATAGGCTCCGATGTCCGGCCCTTTGCCCGCAGATCCATCATTCACATTTGGGATAACCAGTCCCGCGTCCACAACGGCCGAGCCATCTTGTGGGCGAAGGTCGGGCGGGGCATACAGCGTCCCGGGTTGCTCCGGAAACGCCACGCCTCTGAACACATCGAGCCCTACCACCAAACCATGCTTCTCCTGAGGTCCCTTGCGCATCTCTTCAGCGCTGCTGAATACCTGTGTTCCGATCTTCCCTTTGAAAGGTGTCTGCCACGTGCCCACAGCGTCGTAGTCAATATCGCAGTGCGACCCCACCGCATACAGCGTCACCGCCATACCCGCTCCACTACCGTAGTTGCCCCACACCTTGCCGCCGGTGGGCCCGCCGATGCACAGGTTGTTCCGAAATAGCGCATAATCAAACTCCGTGGCCGCAAAACAGGCCATCCCATCTCCACTCTTCACGACCGTGTTGTGCAAAACCACGTCGCCCTTGCTGTAGCGATGCAGTTTGAACGGCACGTAGGTCAGGTTGTACATGACGTTGCGGATGAAATACGTGGGGCCACCCAGGCCCGGCTGCGAACTCAATCCCACAAAACAGTTGGTGATGCGGTTGCGCATGATCCGGCAGTTGCTCATGGCGAAATCGGCCTCGATCGCATCATCCGCGCCCACGGCAATATCGTTGTTCAGGATATCGATGCAGTTCTGGTCCGCCGTGTACGTATCCTCCATGGTTGAGATGCAGTCGCGGAAATTGCTCACCTTGTTAAAGCAGATGACATTCCCCGAGCCAGTCATCTCAATCCCCTCGCCGATATTCTTCCCGTTGGCGCCCATCGCCTCGGGCGTCCAGGGCGTCGTACCCTTGATAACATTGTCCGCCACATAGCAGTTGGTCGCCCCGGGCTTGTCGTCCGCGCGGATACCGAAGACCCCTTGAATGTCGCAACGCCGCACGACGCAGTTTTCCGCGCCAAGCAACTCGACCGCGGCCCCCTCCTTCGCACTGCGCACCACCACCCCCTCGAGGTACACGTGCTTGCGATTCTTCAGCGACACAAACGTAAACTTCGCCCCGGTGCCCTGCGCTCGATACACGATTGGCTTTCCCGGTTCCCCATCCGCCTTGGCGATGAAATCCCCATAGTTCCCATCGGCCAGCAGGCCGATCTCTCCCGGCTTTACCGTGTCAATCGTCGATGCATCGACCTTCCGGACCGACGCATCGGCCGCCGCCTTCGGCACGAGGCGCGTTCGGACGGTGACCATCTTCTGCGCGGCCCCGCCATCGGGATCCGTCAACGCCAGTTGGATCTCGTACTGGGTATCCGGCTTCAGATCGAGGATGCTCCCTGAGAACTTGTTGTCCCACGTGAACAGTGGGTTGGTCGTCTTGCTCTGGCCGGCCGGCACCCGCCTGAGCTCCATCGCCTGGTGCCAAGTGTCCGCCTGGGCTTCCCGGTACTTCACCGCCACTGTGGCATTCAGATTATCATCACCCTGAATCTTCCACTCCACCGCGAGATTCGTCACCGTCGGGAACGGCGTGCTCACTTCGCCCGGCACCGTCGCATCGCCCGCCAACGACCAACCCGCCATCATCAGGATGCTCGCCAACACCATCGCCACAGTATAGTTCTTCAACATCGACTCCTTCTTGAAAACGACTAACCTACCGCGCCTCAGCCCTTGATCCCAGAGAGCTTCACCCCCTGGATGAACGTCTTCTGGGTGAAGAAGAACAGCAGGATGATTGGAACAGTCATCAGCAGCGACATCGCCATCATCTGGCCCCATTCCGCCGAGTACTGGTTCTGGTACATCGCCAGGCCAATTGACAACGTGTACTTGCGTTCGTCCATCAGGTAGATCAGCGGTCCCAGGAAGTCGTTCCACGCCCCGATGAAGGTGAAGAGCGCAACCACGGCCAGCGCCGGGCGGCTCAGCGGCACCATGAGCTGGGCCCAGATGCGCAGCTCGCTGCAGCCATCAATTCGCGCTGCCTCGACCAGATCGCGCGGAATCGAGCGGTAGAACTGCCGCAGAAGAAAGATGAAGAACGCATTGCCCAGGAACGATGGCACCACCAGCGGCAGGATGGTGTTGATCCAGCCCAGGTGCTTGAAGGTCAGGAACAATGGGATCATCGTCACCTGGGCCGGGAGCATCATGGTGCTAAGCATGACCCAGAACAGGGGCTCGCGCCCGCGCCAGGTGACCCAGGTCAGCCCATAGGCCACCAGCGAGCAGCTCAATACCGTGCCCACCACGCACAGGACACAGATCATCAGGGTGTTCATCAGGTAGGCGACAAACGGGAAGGCGCGGATGCCTTCGCTGTAGTTGGCCGTGTGCAGCCAGAGGCGCTGGCGAATCTGTCCCGGCGTCACGCGCAAGGTTTCGCCCAGTTCGCCCTTTTCATCGTAGACCTGCACCTCCTGTTCGCCATTCTTTTCCATCATGGGACGCACGCGCATCTCCCGGCCGTCGACATCGATAACTGGCGCTCGTGGCACCAGGTCCATGTACGCGCTCTGAATCGTCTCGGGGACTTTGAGTGAAGTGCTGAGCATCCAGATGAATGGCAGCGTGAACAGCACCGACAATGCCGTCAGCACGAGCGTCGCGACCCAGGTTTGCCAGCTCTTGAGATGCATAGTTGTGCTCTGGCTTACGAGTGGTAATAGACCATCCGGTTCGACAGCTTCATCACGACCCAGGTCAGGCCCAGGACGATGGCGAACAGGATCCATGCCATTGCCGAGGCGTAGCCAAGGCGATACTCCGAAAAGGCGGTGTTGAACAGGTTCAGCGAGTAAAAGAGGGTGCTGTCCCACGGGCCGCCGCCGGTCATGATGAACGCCTGGGAGAAATACTGCATCGCCCCGATCAGGCCCATGACGAATGTGAACATCAGGATCGGAGAGATCATCGGCAGCGTGATATGCAGCAGGCGATGCCAGGCGTTGGCCCCGTCGAGGGAGGCCGAATCGTACAAGTCCTGCGGCACATCCTGCAGCGCTGCCAGGTACATGACCATGCCGCCCCCAGCACCCCAGAGAGACATCAGCACCAGCGCCGGCTTGGACCAGTTCTCATCGCTGAGCCATCCGGGGACCCACGCCTCGGGCATGCCCACATAGCGAAGCATCTCGTTGAGCAGGCCATGCTGCGGTGAGAGAATCTGGTTCCAGATCACCGCCGAGGCAACCATCGGCACGATCGTCGGCAGGAAGAAGAGCGTCCGATAGAAGGCCATGCCGCGAATCTTCATGTTCAACAGCAGCGCCAGCAGCAGCCCGATGACCATACCCAACGGCACGGCAAATAGCGCATAGCACCCCGTGTTCCACAGCGACAACCAGAACCTGGGGTCGCGCGAGAGCTCCACGTAGTTGCCCAGTCCTACCCACTTGGGCGGATCGAAGATCGGGTAGTCGGTCAGGCTATAGTAGAAGCTCATGACCACCGGATAGATCGTCAGGCTCAACAGCCCAACGATCAATGGCAGGCAGAACGCCACCCCCAGCGGCCATTTGCCTCGCACTCTCCCCCTCCCGCCCTCTCGGCCAATCGGTAATGCATCACTCATGGGGCCGCATCTCCCGTCTCCACTGTGCGATTGTCCGTCCGGTCGTTCGCCCGCGCCATGACATACTCCAGGCGATGTTGTGCTTTGATGGTGATCTCGTCGAGCACGGCCTGCGGGTCGCGTCCACCATAGAGCACCTCATCCGCGCCCCGGCGCAGCAGTTCCATCAGGTACCCTTGCGCCGGCATGAGCGTGCGGACATGCCGGGCGCCTTTGAGGACCTCGTAGAAAACTTCCAGATCGCGGTTGCCCTTGATGCTCTGGTAGTACAGGCTCTTTCGACACGCCGGGAACTGGCCCATCTCCTTGCCCAGTTTCATGGTTCCCTCCGGCGAGGTGCACATCCAGCGCATGAACTCAAACGCCTCATCGCTGGCCAATGCCCCACGGGGGACCGCCATGGACCAGCCCCCGACCCAGCCGTTTGGGTACTCACCATCCGGCGGCGCGGGGATCAGGCCGATACCGTATTCAAGGGTTGGGGCATAGCGCTTGATATCCTGCACCTGTTGCACGTGTAGCAGGCACATCGTCTGGCTGCCCAGGCGGAACGGGTCATTGGCCAGACCCACGAAACTGCTCTGGAAGGCGTTAAGTTTGCGCACGTCGTATTTCTGCCCGAAGCTGCGCAACCAGCGCAGCGCAGCGACGTTGTGCGGGTCGTTGGCGGTAACCTGGCCAGGCGACAGCGCATCGGCAGACGGCCGATAAAACTCTCCGCCAAAGGCATAGCCCCAGGTGAACATGGCGTTGTCCACGCCATACGGCCAGGGCAAGAGGCCGATCTGGATGAGGCGGCCGTTGGCGTCGAACCTGGTAAGCTTCTGGTTGTACTCATCGAGCTCGGCGATGGTACGGGGCGGCCGCTCGGGATCGAGCCCGGCTTCTCGGAAGGCCTTCTTGTTCCAACAGAACGCGAAGTTCGGATCCGCCCCCCAAGGCAGCGCATACACACGGTTGCGGAAGACGCTCTCGTTCCAACGCGGCAGGAAGAAGTCATCGCCCGTGAGGCCCGCACGCTCAACCTGCGAGGTGATATCCGTCAGGGCGCCGCGAGCGGCCCACTCGGCCAGTTGCTGACCATCCACCATGGTCACATCCGGCGCCTCACCACCGGCGATGGCGAGGAAGAGCTTCTGGCTGGCACTGAGGTTGTTGGCCGCGAACGAGATCTCGACATGGATCGTCGGATGAGTGCGGTTAAACTCGGCGACAATCTCGTGCATGGCCTTGCCATGTTCCCCGCCGAACGGCTGCCAGAACCGCACCGTGCGCACGCGGGCGGGGGCCTCTGGCGAAGTACTCGCGGTCGTCTTGCCGCAGCCGGACGTGAGCGCCGCCAGCACCATGGCCAGCAGGGCCAGCCACAGCCCATAGCGCTCTGGCAGGGCGCCCGAACTGTGCCTTAAACCCGCATGCCATCTCATACCACGCATTATCACCGATCCCGGAACGGTCTCCAAGTTCACAGATCGGGTCGCTGCGAAGGCGACGTGCGGAGCGACACAGCAGGCAGGTCTATAATGGCATGCAGGGATCGAGTCAGATGGCGGCTCAGCGCTGGGGCTTCGGCCCTTGCCGTTTCCGAATGAATCGAGAGAAGTTGAGGAGGAACCAACATGCAGAAAGCTTGTGAGTTTGATCAGGAACTGCTCATCCTGTTCGACGCCTATGTGCATGGCTCGATTGATCGCCGGACTTTCCTGGCGAGAGCGGGTAAGTTCGCCGTAGGCACGATGACGGCCGCCTCCCTGCTTGCAGCACTGAGTCCAGACTTCGCGTCAGCACAAGTGATCAAGCCGGATGATCAACGGCTGCGGTTCGAATCGGTCGTGTACCCATCGCCTCAAGGATACGAAAAGACACGGGGTTACCTTGTGCAGCAGGCTGAGGGAGATGCCAAACGCCCGGGGATATTGGTGGTGCATGAGAATCGCGGGCTCAATCCGCATATTGAGGACATCACCCGCCGGCTGGCACTGGATGGATTTCTGGCCTTCGCACCCGATGCGCTGGCGCCGCTGGGTGGATATCCCGGCGACGAGGACAAGGCACGCGAGTTGTTCGCAACGCTTGACCAGAGCAAGACCCGGCAGGACATGCTCGCGGCCGGCAGATATCTCAAAGGGCTACCGGAATGCAGCGGAAAGATCGGCGTGGTCGGCTTCTGCTGGGGCGGCGGGATCTCGCTGATGGTGGCTACGCAGATGCCGGACCTCAACGCGTGCGCTGCCTTTTATGGCAACCAACCCGCGGCCGATCAGGCCGCCAAGATCAAGAGCCCCCTGCTGATGCACTATGCGGAGAACGACCCGCGCATCAACGCCGGCCGGGCTGCGTGGGAGGAGGCGCTCAAAGCCGCGAAGGTGCCATACACCTCCTACAGCTATCCTGGCACACAGCACGGCTTCAATAACAACACGACGCCTCGGTACGACGAAGCGGCCGCCCAACTGGCGTGGCAGCGCACGCTCGCGTTTTTCAATGAACACCTGCGCAGTTAAGCGCCGGCGGGACTGGATTGACGGGACAGGGCGAGATTCATCTCGAATCGCTCGTAGTATCCGATCAGGTCGCCTTTGCTTGACCGGACAGGCGTTACGTACACTCGCAGATTGCGGTCATTGACCTTCAAGAACAATTCCTTGGAATCGCTGCGAAACCGCTGGACAATGGCCTTGATCTGCTCTGTGGATGCCGGATTGGAGTGGCAGTCGAAGACACAGCGGCCGACGAGATCCTTGTGACCCCGTTCCTGGCAATAGTGGTATCGAGCCGCCGGATTCATGTAACGGATGATGTGCTCAAGATCCACGAAGACCACGGGGTAGGGCAGCGACTCGACGATGGCGTGGCAGATCGACTGCTGGTCTGACTGCTCGTTCATTGGGTATTCCGTGTTGGAAAGCGACGCGCAAAACAGGTTGCTGCTCAGTCGAATTACGACTTGAGTTCAACCGTCCAGTAGGCGTTATCCAGGAACTGCTTCCAGCTCCAGTACCGTTCATCGGCCAGGCGAATGTTGATCACCGGCGAGCGCTTGGGCTTGACTGGCTTGGTAATCAGTCTGATATGCGCCTGCTCGGGCGTTCGCCCGCCCTTGCGCACATTGCACTTGATGCAGCAGCAGACGATGTTCTCCCAAGTGCTCTTGCCGCCCTGGCTCTTGGGCAGCACATGGTCCAGCGACAGATCCGTCGTGGGAAACTTTTTCCCGCAATACTGGCAGCGATTGGAATCGCGGGCAAAGATGTTCCGCCGGTTGAATTTCACATCCTGCCGGGGAAGCTTGTCATAACCAAACAGACGAATGATCCGCGGCACAGCCACCTGGAAGCGAACCGTGTGCACCCATTCATATTCATCGGGTTGGAACTTCGCCTTGAGATCCGACAGCTCCCGCCAATCGGTGAAGTTCAGGTTCATCCATTGGTTGCGCCCGGCGGCATCCTGCTCGATATGGATGACCTCGGCCATGTCACGGCAGAGCAGCGAAAACGCCCGCCGCACATTGACGACTCGGATCGCCTGGTAAAAACGGTTCAGCACCAGAACATTGGCATTGAGGGGAGCCGGCAAGGAGATTGCCGCCGCGGCCGAAACCGCGCCGTCAGGCCGGAACGAAGTTGCACCAATAGCCAGGCTCATATCTGAGTCTGCCCGGATCAAGCGGGCGAACCTTAGCGTTCCCAGAAAGCTGCATGGAAGACCTCCGGCTGCAGCCCACCAGCGAATTCTACACGAAGGCTCTACGTCATACCAGTTCGCGCACGCACTCCACGGCACATTGCCCGCCGGGATGATCCTCATATACTACAGCCTGCAATGAGCTGCGATCTTCCTGTCAATGCCTTCGATGAACGCCTGCTGGCGCTGCTGCGCTGTCCTCTGACGCGAAGCCCCCTGCGCAAGGAGGGTGATTGGCTGATCGCCGAAGAAGGTGGTCTGGCTTATCCGATTCGCGACGGCATCCCGGTTTTGCTGCCCGAAGAGGCGCGCCTTCCCGAGGGCGTCAAATCGCTGGATGAGCTGAAGCAGAAACTGCCGCGTCGCTAGGCCCTGTCTGAAACGCCTCTACTTCTCCACCGCCCTGGTTGTCGCACCGGCCGGGCGGCCATCGCGCCGTGCATCTTCACGGATTCCCCGGCGCAGCACATCTCTCCGCAATGCTGCGGTCCCTTCCTGGACAAGCGCGTTCGTGCGTGCGTCTGTTAAGTCGTCAGCCCGCGCTCGGTCGGCATCGAGCTTGCGCTCTTCCCGGCGCAACGCTTCCCGCAACCGGCTCAATCGGTGCGCCCGTTCGGCAAAGTTGGTTTCCACCTGCGGTCTCACGGCTATCCGGATACGGTCGCGAATCTTCTCCCGATCAGCAACCGTTGGCGCCGACGCCAACAGACCGTACAGGTCATCCTCGATTTCCACCTGCTTCACGCCGAGGTCGTAGAGCTGCGCATCCTCATCCTTCACCGCCTGCAATGCGCGGTACCTCGCCTCTACAAACGCCATAACCCCGCGCCGTGCCGCACTGTCCTCAGGAAGGCTCTCCGTCGCCTTGACGCGATTGGGGGAGTGTTCGCGCATGAACGCCATCACCTCCTGCATATCTTCATCGGAAAGCTTCTCCGCCGCGCGCCCACCCGCGCGTACGGCGGCACGCATCGGAGCAGCAATGCCGCCGCGCTGCTCCGCCCGGTCTGCCGCGAGCTGCGCCTCCTGGCCCAGAACAGATTGCGTCACCAGCGCCAAGACGCACGTCGCCGCGTTAAGCACCATCATCTCATGCATCTTCATAGAACTTCCCTTATTGCACCGAATCTGTCCTGGCCGGATCAACCGACAGGCGTTCGATCGCCCTCAATTGCTCCATGGCGCCGTTGAGACCGCCAGGATCGCTTGCCTCAGTCAACACCCAATCGCTGTCATCAAAAGTCGCCGCGAGATCGTCCGCAAGCGCACCCTCCGTCTCGGCATCTGCAGAAATCGGCTCAACCAGCGGGGGGGCATCCAGGTACGGAAGAGACAGTGCCTTTGCCGTCTGCACCTGCTTCTGATCCATACTCGCCAGGTACACGCTAAAGGCGATGAGCAGAATGGCCGCTGCCGCGACCGGATAAGCCCATCCGGGCATTCGCCAGCCCTCGTCCCGCTCCACGGCATCCTCGTCCCGCCGCATCTCTGCAGTGCGCACACGCATCGCTGAGATTGCGTTCCGAATCGCCCTCTCGGCCGAGATATCATCCACCCGCACCGCTCCGGCCAGGCCCTGCTCTGTACTCTGCATCAAGGCGCGCATTGTTTCCAATTGAGCCCGCAGGCCTCCATCCTGCTCCAGCATCCGCGCAACCTGCACTCGATCCTGCTGCGGCAGTTCATCCGCGAGATACATCAGCAGCATCGCCTCATCGCTATCGAGTTGTGACAGAAGGCTTCTCATGATTCACCAAGCGTTTCACGCAGTTTTAACGTCGCTTTGTGCATCCGCCCCAGCGCCGTGTTCAACGGGCAACCCAGCGTCTCGGCAATCTCCGTAAACTTCATATTCGCATAGTAGCGCATCAGCACAACCTGTTTCTGCGCCTCAGGCAGAAGGTCAATCGCCCGCTGCACTCGGTCCTGGGCCTCGCTCGCTTCCAATGGGCTGGCCGCATCCTGCCCTGATTCATCCTCCATCAGCCGCAGCCCATCTTCCATTTTTCGCTGGCGTGCACGCGACCGCCACACATCCGTGGCCTTGTTCGTGGCGATCCGGAACAGCCAGGCCTTGAAACTCCCGACACCAGACTGGGCGTCGAACCGATTCATATGCTCCAACACACCGAGCCACGTCTGCTGATGCACCTCTTCCGCCAGTTGCGGGTTGCCCGTCACGCGGGCCAGATAACCCAGCAGCGGCTTGGCATACCGCCGCACCAACTCATCACCGGCAACCGCATCGCCACCCTGAAGATGCGCCATCAGCACTTCGTCCGACGCGACGGACTGCTGGTGACCATCAGGCGTAGTCATCTGCGGCTCGGCCATGCGAACGTCTACTCCTTCAACGCACAATCCTCCGACTTATTGCCAGCCAGCGCTGAATCCTTGGCCCAGAGATGCAAGCGCAAATACTTATTCCACAAGAGGTTATGCTCATGTGGTTAACGCAGGGGCTGCCGCTACGTCTTGCGTCTGCTGATTACTTATCAAAATAGGCCTGCAAGTCGGCCGGGACTGGCGCTACATCCATTGGCCGGGAGTGGTCCCGCAGCGACGCCGCCGCCTGGCAGCCCGCCGCCACTGCATACCGCCCGGCCACCGGCGACGTATCCGTCTTACCGCCCTCCCGCAGGAAGCGCACAAATTCCGCGACAATGCGCGGATCCGCCCCACCATGACTCCCGCCCTCATCGGGAAAGAGGAACTGCTGATCGCCTTCAGGCGTGTAACCGGAGCGGCGGTTCCAGAGCCGCACGACTGTCTTCTCGCCCGGGACATCGCCGAAGTTCTCGACGCGGCCCTCGGTGCCGATGATTGTATAGTTGCGCCAGGCATCGGGTGCGTAGTGGCACTGCTGATAGGAACAAAGCACGCCGTTCTGCAATTCCATCAGCATCAGGCTCAAATCCTCAACGTCGATGATCGGATTGAGCTGCTTCTGCGACAAGGGCGGCCAATTCGAGTCCGACCAGCCGGCATTTCCGCGCTCATCCGGAGCATGGCGGTCTGTGATCTGGTTATACACGGTCAGGTTGCCCATCGCCGTGACTCGCCGCGTGTAGGAGCCGCACAGCCAATGCAGGATGTCGATGTCATGGGCCCCCTTCTGCAGCAGCAGACTGGTGGCGTTCTTCCGCTCCGCATGCCAATCCTTGAAGTAGGCATCGCCGCCATAAGAGACGAAATGCCGGCACCAGCCCGACTTCACCTGGCCAATGGCGCCCGAGTCGATCAGTTCCTTCATCTTCCGGATCACCGGGAAGTGCCGCATGTTGTGGCCCAGATAAAGCTTGGCCTTGCGCTCATAAGCCGAGCGCAGAACCCGGTCACACCCCTCGATGCTGATCGTCATCGGCTTTTCCAGATACACCGATTTCCCGGCCGCCAGCGCTGCCAGGGCATGCTCCTCATGCAGATAATCAGGAGTCGTGACAAACACCGCGTGGATATCTTTACGGGCAAGCAGTTCGCGATAGTCCTTGGTAACAAAGGCATCGTTTCCATATTTCTCACGGAACCGAACCAGCGGCTCTTCGCGGATGTCCGCCCCCGCCACCAGCCGCGCCCCCTGCTCCGGGTTATGGGCAAGCCCAGCCAACCCACCTCGCCCACCCGCACCAATAACACCAATCCGGATCTCATCGCGCATGGTTCACTCCTCAAAAGGCCGGCAGTCTAGCCGTTTCGCATAGCGACGTACATATCCCACAGCGCGGCCAAAACGTCCCGGGGACAGGACACCTCAGGCGGCCATTCTGCCCAAAACGGGGCAGGAGATTACAGCCCAGCGGCAAGGGTACGCCCGCAGCCCTGGGTAGACATTCGCGCAATACGGATCTGCCCTGAAGGGGCAGGACGTCACAGCCCAGCGGCAAGGGTACGCCCGCAGCCCTGGGTAGACATTCGCGCAATACGGATCTGCCCTGAAGGGGCAGGAGATTACAGCCCAGCGGCAAGGGTACACCCGTCGCCCTGGGTAGACATTCGCGCAATACGGATCTGCCCTGAAGGGGCAGGAGAACTGTCGCCTGGAGCGTAGGACACTTCAGGCGACACCTTGGGCGATAGTCCGCCGGTTTCGCCGAAACCGGCGTCCAAGAGCGAGCCGAGATAGCAGAGAACTTCGCATTTCGCGGATCCCGAATGATGGCCCTCTCCCTTTTTCCGCTCTTCGCTCTTTGTAATGAATCCCGAGAAATGGAATCTCCCCATGGCATAACGGATCGGAGTTCAGCGGCCGGGCGGGCGCCCGGCCGGTCCGCGGCAGCCGTGGGTTATCCCGCGGCCGAATCGCCGCCGTCTTTCGTGATGACCGGAAAACCTACCTGTTTAGGCTTGCGCCGTTCAAACTGATGTCGACCGTATGCGTACCCAGCGGCCAATGACAAAAGCTGTTGGGCAACGACAACGACGATGCCCTCAATTGTCGTCATCTCATCTGAGCCGAAGATCCGGATCATGAACGCCAAAACGATCAAGGTCACGAACCATCCGAAGATGGCAGACGCCCAAAATGTTCCTGATCGCCAGTAGGTCATAGCGGGATAACGGAGATCCGAAGAACTGCTCAGGCGGGTCTACCTGCCAACCGTTCAGATATCCAGAATTTGATGATGGACTGCCGAGTCACTCCCAGGCGATTGGCTTCCTTATCGAGAGACTCCACCATCCAGGTGGGAAAGTCGACATTGACGCGCTTGGGCGCCTGATTGGGTCTCCAAGCCTTGGCAACGTCCAGAGCTCCGGAGACGTCCTCGCCCGCGTCAAACCGATGGTCCAGTTCCTTAGCTTTCATAGAGTTCTCTTTCTTCCTTACGCGAGCGCCGGGCCGAGATAATCCTCGTTCGTTCCCCCCGTATGGTCACGATCGCGGACCAGGGCTTCTGCCCGATCTTTCCGATTACTATCGTTCGAGGCTCGTCCTCGGTCCGGGCCGGTATCTCAAGGAGATTCAAGTCTTCCCAGATTGCCTGTGCCTCGACAAAATCAATGCCATGCTTGACCTTGTTTGAGCGGCTCTTGTCAGCGGCGAACTCGAACTCCATAACGGTATAGATACTATACCATTGCCGACATCCAGACAAGCTGGCGAACATCGCACCATCCAAAGCGTGGCCGTCGCCTTCCACGCGGACAACTCGCGAGGCCCATCGACTGACGGCGAAAGCGGATCTGCCAGTGTGGCTGGGGAGATAACGCAATGCCGTTGAGCGGCGGGTTATGCCGCACGCTGTCATCCGACGACTAGACAGATGCCCAAGCCGATGGCCGTTGCCGCCCAGGCACCTGCTGCCCAAGCCCACTGACGCGCAAGCGGCTGTCGCTTGAGCACGCGTGCGTACCGTAACCAGAGTGCGAGCGCCGGACCCGCCAACGCGAGCACCAGGGCATTCACAACGAGGGGGCGGAGCAGAACATCCCATCCCGAAGCAGCAATGATCCTGGAGTAGCCTACGGCGACGACGCCGGTCGCCGATGCGCCCAACGGCGCGGCAAGCGCGATGACCCCGGCGATGAACGGCGCATGCACCGACCTGGCTTCGGTCACGGTCAGCCGGAGCACGCGCCCGCACTCGGGGCACCGATCACTTGTTAGATCACGCAGATCGTATCCACAGACCGGGCAGGGATGGCTGCGGCCATGGAGGAAGTTCTGGAGCAGCTCGGTCTCTGAGCCTTCGGACATAACGCTCCCTCTTCAACGCCTCGTGCGGCATAACGTGAGGCCAATCAGTGGCCGAGCCGGCACCGTACCGACTCTCGACCTGCGACCATCATACCCGCCGGCCCGGCCGGCTGCAGCGGTGGGTCATGCCTCACTCTCCGCCCGCGACCGCCGGAGAACGTGATCCCGATACGCAGACCAGCCCTTGAGTCCTCCGCGCAGCACCGCGCCCAGTTCGCCAGCCGAACCCACGACGATTGACTGAAAGCGTTCCTGCAGGTCAGCGGGAACATTGTTCTTCTGCCGTTCCGAAATCAGAAGTAGCGGACTGCCTTCCATTGCAGGAATGATGACCATGTCCCCCGCACGCGCGATGTCGAACACGAATGTCATCAGATCATCGCCAAAGCCTCGGATGTGGAACGCACACCCGGTAAAAGACTTGCCGGATTCAAGGCCCCCTGCCGAGAACTCCACTTCAACGCCATCAGGAAACGCAACCACGTAGAACCCGAAGTCGTCCGGCCCGCGGTAGTTGGCTGCCCCGAGTACTTCACGGACACGTCGCCGATCGACCTGAGCCGATCCACCGTCCGCGAACCTTTGGAGGAAAACGTCAAAGCTCACGGTAGCTCCTGTCAGGCATAACGGACCAGCATTCAACGGCCAGCCGGGCACCGAGCCGCTTTGGAGTCACAAGGACCGTTCCGCCCGGCCGGTCCGTTGCAGTGCCGGGTTATCTCGCAGCCGCGTCGTCGTCGGCATCTTCAATGCGTTTGAATTCTACGCCCTTGGGCAGTTCCCAGCGCAGCAGCACCTCGGTCCCGTTCGATGCCTCCACCGAAACAATCACGTTATCGGGGCGGCGACGCCAGGTGCGATGGATCTCGAGGCGCAGAGGATCATCGGACGTCAGCCGGTAGTCTTTCGAGTTTGCGATCGTCGGCGCCGCGCGGAACGATGTTTCCGTATCGAGGTTGACCGCCTCGCCCTCAACGCGTGTCACGCGCGCCTCCAAGGCCCACTCCTTCCGCCGCCAGAAGAGATACCGCGTCGCCGTGATCTCGAAGCGGATGACGTGTTCCATGACGCGGGATAACCTCTGATTAACCTGACCGGCCGCGCAAGATAACGTCCGGCCGGATTGCCGCCACTATACGGCGCAAGTTCAGCCGACTCAAAGGGTTTCGCATAGACGACGCCGCGGCGCAATGCGACGCATCGGGTGCATTTTGCATTTTGCATTTTGCATTCCGGCGGCAAGCACATACCGCCATGGTGGAGTCCCCGCCGCCACCCTAGGCAACGTGAAGATCTCCGGCCGGAAGCTGCCCTCGCATGCAAATCACCCGGCCGATCTGGCCAACACCCACACCTCCGCCCCCCAAGGCAGGCACCATCTCCCTGATGAACCTGGCCGGCACCTCCGCCCCCGATGGTGCACGTGACAAAACCCACCGGCACGCTAAAGGCAACCCATTCCATGCTGACCTCAGAGCCGGTGTTCGCCCCCGGCACCTGGAAGCTACCCGCCCAGCGCCCGCCTATCTGGGAGGTCCTCGGGTGACAATCCGCTGCCAATTCCTTTGCGTTCTCTGCGATCTATGTGGTTGCATCCTCTTCGTGGGGATCTCTCCCCCATATTGAATCTGCGCAAATCGGCGAGAATCTGCGGATCGGTCTCTCCCCGTCTTCCTTGGCGTGGCGTTCGTGGCGCCGTCAGCGGTACGGAATTTGCCCGCCGTGGCGGGCGGCCGTGAGACATCTTCCTTCAACACATGGAGTGCTGCGCATGTGTCGCGCAGGCGCGCACCGCGACTTACAGCAATCTTTTCAGATTTTTCGACCCCAACCCCCCAAAACCAATGGAAAATTGCAAATCCGCCCTCCAAGTGGTGCGCTTTGCGCGCACAAAGCGCGACACCCCCTGTATAGGTAGACACCCGTTATTTCTCAACCGAATACCGCCCACCGCCCTGCCAAACTGACAGTGGACCAAAGTGGAACAAAACGGAACGCACTCCGCGCTCCCACCGCACCCCAACACATTCGCTGGATGCAGCATCCCATGCGACATGTCATGCGACCTCAATGTCGCACCCATATCACAGGACACCGGTCGTTACCGCTCGGAATCCCCATTTCCCGATGCGACATAGCGTGAAACATGTCGCACTCCATCCGCCCGCCAAAGCAATCCACCTCACACACGACTCAAAGATGCGCACCGATCTTGAGCATCTTCCCCTTCGTCGCTGCTTTCATCCTTCATCCTTCTCTTCGAGCCTGAGCCTCAGAGCCGAAGGCCGCCTTCATCCTTGGCGTGAGTTATCCACAATCGCCCCGAACCTGCGCACCTCCTCCCCCAACCGTCACCTAATCTCCTGCCCCCGCAGCACTTAGCGCAGAGGGGGTACCCCCACCGAGAACCTGCGCACCTGTCACTTATCCACACCCGACCCCTTTTCGTCCTTCGCCCCTCTCCCACTCTCCGCGTCCCCATGTCTCCGTGTCTCCCTCTCCCGCCTTCTCGCTCTCCCCCACTCACGCCCTCGTCCCTTGGCCCTTCGCCTTCCTCGCCTCTTCCCCCAAAACCTCCAGATAGTGCGTCATCCGATCGCTTGGGTCATCCAGTCCGCCGCCAAAGTGCCGGGTTGGATCATTGTAGATCAGGCGAACCGGCGTCTCGGTTATCCGCAGCCCCGCCGCGATCGCTCGTGGCCACAATTGCATCGGGAACGCATACCCCTTTTCCGTCAGCCCCAGCGCCACTGTCGGTTTCACCCGATGCGCCTTGAAACCGCAGAAGGAATCGGTCAGGGAGGTCCCGAACAGATCATTGATGATGCAGGTCATCGTCGCATTGATGCTCCGGCGATCCTGCGGCGGCAGATCATCGCCCTGATCGGGTGCCAAATACCGCGAACCACTGACGATGTCCCACCGATCCGTCCTGATCGCGCGGATGAAATCGGGAATCCGCTGCGGCTCGTGCTGACGATCGCAGTCCATGGTGATCACCCAGTCATAACCCCGTCCATCCGCCCAGCCAAACGCATCAATCAGGCTGCCGCCATACCCCTGATTGACTTCATGCCGAAGTACATGCACTCCCTGCACGGTCGCCAGCAGTTCCGGCGTCCGGTCTTTGGAACCATCATCCACGACCAGAATCTGGTCGTGGTACTGCCGCACCTGCTGCAGCACATCCAGGAGGTACTTCTCTTCATTGTGCACAGGGATCGCGATCAATAGCTGCATGCACGAACCGAATCCTTCCTTCGCACCTTCAGGCGATGACAAGAGGCAATTCACTCCCACTGCATGCTAAGCTCAGGTACGGCCGAAGGTAAAGCGGCGTTTCGCCGCTTCCGACGCCAGCGCCATTCCAGTACACTCGGGTTCCGAACGCAGACGTGAGCGTTCGGCCGAACTATCTATGAGCGAACCTCTTGGCAACCTCTGTATCGTCCTGCACGGGCACCTTCCCTACGTGCTGCACCACGGCAGTTATCCCCATGGTGAAGCATGGTTATTCGAGGGAGCCGCCGAGACCTATCTGCCCCTGCTGGACATGATCGGTGAAGTTGCCCTGCACAAGGCCCGGCCGGCCCTGACCATCGGCATCACCCCCGTTCTGCTGGAACAGCTTGCGCATCCCCGGTTCAAGAAAGGTTTTGCCGCATATCTGCTGGAACGCATGGACCGCGCCCGCCAGGATCGCAAGGAGTTTGAGGGCAAGAACGAGGCCCACTTCGCCTACCTCGCCGGGCGCTGGGAGCAGTGGTACGGCCACAATCTCGAGATCTTCGAGCGGATGAAGCAGGACATCCCCGGCGAATTCGCCGCCCGCTGCCGTGAGGGGCATATCGAACTGCTGACCAGCAACGCCACCCACGCCTACATGCCCCTCCTGCTCAATGACGAGATGATCGCCGCCCAGATGACCCTGGGCACACTGACCAGTGAGAAGCACTTTGGTTTTCGCCCGCGCGGGATGTGGCTGCCCGAATGTGCCTACCGGCCACAGTGGGAACACTGGCTGCCGACGGTCCTCTATGACAACGCCCGCAATCGTCCCGGCCTGGAGCAGTTCATCGCGGCCGCCGGGGTGGATCACTTCTTCGTCGATACCCACCTGATCACAGGCTGCCAGCCGCTGGGCATCCGCCAGAATGGGAATCTGCAAGGTGTGCCCGAATCACAGGCAGCCTGGGACAACCGCGGCTGGCGCAATGTGCTGGAACCGGTGGGTGTTGCCTCGCATCTGGAGATGCCAAAGACGTGGGCCTTCGCACGTCACCCCCATGTCTCCGAGCAGGTCTGGTCCGGCTCCATCGGCTATCCGGGCGCCGGCCAATACCTGGAATTCCACCGTAAGTCTGGTGAGCGTGGCCTGCGCTATCACAAGGTCACCCACAACAAGGCGCCGCTCTCGAACAAAGACCCCTACTACCCCGACGATGTGCCAGGCAAGTGTTTCGAGCAGGCCGAGCATTTCTGCAACGTGGTCCGCGGTGTCCTGCGAGAATACCGCAACCAGACCGGCCGGCCGGGCACCGTGGTCGCTCCCTTCGATGCCGAACTCTTTGGGCATTGGTGGTTTGAAGGCATTCGATTCCTCCGCGATGTGGTGTTGAACCTGAACGCCGCTGGCGATGTGAAGATGCGCACGACGCAGGAGGCCCTGGACGCCAACCCGCGCGACAAGGTCGTCCGCATGCCCGAAGGCTCGTGGGGCGAGAAGGGCAACCACAGCGTCTGGATCAACGAGCGCAACCGCTGGATGTGGGAAATCGAATACCGCGCTGAAGGATCGCTGCTCAAGGCAATCTATGAACTTCCCTGGCGCGACAACGCCAAGGTCCACCTGCAGTTGCAGAATGCCGCACGCGAGCTAGTGCTCCTGCAGGCCAGCGACTGGCCCTTTGTTGTTCATACCCAGGGCGCAACCGACTATGGCATCCAGCGCATGGCCGGCCATTCAACCAACTTCAACCGCGCCATCGATATGGCGGCCGCGGTTGCCGCCGGCGCCAAACTCGACGAACTTCAGCAGGCCGAGACGGCCGAAATGGAATTGCACGACAGCATTTTTGACGACATCGATCTGAACTGGTGGATACGCAATGGACATTAACGTTCTGGTACTGAATCTCGGCAACACGCGCCTGGCAATGGGTGTTTTCGTCGACGGTGAGCTGCAGCAGGTCCGCCGCATCAACCTCGACGACCGGGCGGACCTGCCCAATGTGCTCAAGGAGCTCTGGAATCTTGTCGCCCGCAGGGAGGACGCCGCGATCGTAGGCTCCAGCGTGAATCCGCATCAGATGGAGGTGATCGAGCACATCGTCCGCGAGGCCACCGGTAAAGCCGTGCAGTGGGTCGGCCGCGATATCGATCTGCCTATCGACGTGCTGACCGAGAAACCCGCGCAGACCGGCGTCGACCGCGTCCTGAACATAGCGGCCGCGTACGAGCAGATGGGCAAAGCCTGCGTCGTCGTTGATGCCGGCACCGCCATCACCATCGACTGCTGCAACGACAAAGGCCAGTTCATCGGCGGCGCCATCGCGCCGGGCGTCACATTGATGCTCGATGCCCTGCACGACCGCACCGCGAAACTGCCGCGCGTCCAGTTCAAGGCGCCACATGATGCATATGGTCGGAACACCGAACAGGCAATCCTCCACGGTGTGTACCACGGCATCCGCGGCATGGTGAAAGAGCTGACTGAGAATTACGCCACCGCACTGGGATTCTGGCCCGACCTCATCGCCACCGGCGGCGACGCCAAATCGCTCTTTGAGGGCTGGGAACTGGTCCACGCCATCTCGCCCGATCTCACGCTGTACGGCATTGCTCTGGCCTACACCAATCACCACATCAAGCACGACACCTAAGCTCGGCAGAACATGCAGCCTTCTGGCAAGGTCATGATCCTCACCGCCACCGGCGTCTCCGCCATCGCCGTGGTGCGGATCTGCGGAACCGGGGCCAGCGCCTTCCTGCAGCGCCATTTTACGGCAGCTCTCCGTCCAGGCCGGCCCATCTACGGACATCTGACCGATGGCGAAAAGGAGTTGGACGACCCCGTTGTCCTCTGGGACGAGCTAACGCAGTCCGCCGATATCTGCACGCATTGCGGACGTTGGGTCGTGCATTCCGTGGTTGAACTCGCCCGCCGAGAGGGCTTTGAATTCGTGGATGCCAAGCCGCCGCTGCCGGTAGAGTCCGTCGATGCGGCCGATGTCTTTGAAGGTGAGATCCTGCAGTATCTGCCCCTGGCACGCACGAAGGAGGCGATCCGTACGCTGCTGAATCAGAGAGACGCCTGGAGCCACCTGCCCACGACTTCCGAGGCGCAGGCAACCATACTCGCAGACCGCTCGCTGCACTGGCTGCTGTGTCCGCCGCGCATCGCAATTATCGGCATCCCCAACGCCGGCAAGAGCACACTCGCCAACGCCCTCTTCGGCCGCGATCGCAACATCGTCGCGGACACCCCCGGCACGACTCGCGACTACGTCGAGGACTTCGCCAATCTCTCGGGGTTGCCGGTCACACTCGTTGATACGCCGGGCCTGAGATGCTCGACCGATGCCATCGAAATGGAAGCCATCGAGCTCAGCCGCGAGCCGATCGCCTCGGCCGATCTCCAGATCCTCCTGCTTGATCCAACCCAAGGCTCGGCGGCCCAGGAGGATCTGATCATCGGCCACCCCGGCGCCGTGCTGGTCGTCGGGAAAGCCGATGTCGCCGCTTCGTCCTCGTTCGGAGTACAGCCTTCAGGCTGCTCTTCTCAAGCACCTAGTACCAAGCACCAAGCACCGCTCGCCATCAGCGCCAAAACCGGCACGGGCCTTCCCGATCTCGACCTCGTCATTCGTCGGCACTTCGGCTGCGAAGTCCTGCCGCACAACCGCCCCTGCATCTGGACCGATCGCCAGCGTCAACTTCTGACACAGACGTGATACCGAGTTCCCTCCCGCTGCTCGATCACAATCCTGACATCCAGAAACCGCGAGACGATATCGGCATTGGTGGTTGTGTGGGCAGTCGGCGCGAGCGTCAAGAACTCACCCGCACCCGCCAGCGCCAGCGGAATCAGAAGCTGATCTGCCAGGTGCCTGCCCACCGGCACATCGGCCGTCAGATAATCCCTCACGTCCTCCGCGGCGCCGGACGCCACCTGCTCGGCCAGCACGCCCTTTTCGCCGAAGCCGACAAACACCTCCGTGACATGCTCGGATGCCACCTCAAGCACGACAATATTGCCCGGCCCACAATCCTTCAGGTCGCGAATGCGCAGCTCATCTCCAGTCCACCCCAGAAGCCGGCCGACTTCGCATACCTCGCGCTTCGCGATCTCGCCTGGAAGATTGGCGACAATGGCAGTGCAGCACCGATGCATGACCGCACCGCGCTCAATCAGCGAGATCGGCGTCAGCACGTCACACGGCTGAACCAGAGCCGTAAACCGGCCGCCGCCGGCCGGGTAGAAACCGGGGCGATCCAGTTCAAGCGTGAGTTTCGCGCCCATCTTCGCCAGCAGCGGCGCGAACGCCTGCTGGAGAAAGGGAAATGGCGGGGCAAACGGGTTGTGTGTGCCACCTTCAAGCGTCACATGCGTCGGACCATCAGCGCGCAGAAGCGCCGGCAGGATCGTCTGAAGAACCAGGGTGGTGCTGCCGGCCGTACCGATCGAGAAGCGATACTCACCAGCCTTTACCTTGCTTGGCACAAAGGTGAGAGACTGCGAGCCAATCGCATCCCCCTCGACATCCGCGCCGCAGATCTGGGCGGCCGCCTGCACCGCCGTCAGGTGCTGGCGCATGAGTCCCGGCTTGGCTCGACCCGCGCGAATCTTCTCGATGCGGAACGATCTGCCAGTCACCATCGACAGTCCCAGTGACGACCGCAGGATCTGTCCGCCGCCTTCGCCTTGTGACCCATCAATCAGAATCATCGAATTGACTCCTCAGATTGCCTGCCGCGCTGGAGTGCGGGAACTCGTTCCCGCTCTTGCGCCCGAGACTTATCTCGAGCCAACCGACTCCTCAGGAGTCGCCACACCGCTCAGGACAAGTCCCTCGCAGAAAAGCGGTGACAAGTCACCGCACTCCAAATCAGTCATCCGCGCCACTCGCATCCTTCACTACGAACCGAGCCTTGAGCCGCGCAACGGTTGACGCAAGGCCGGCTAGTTCCACTGACCGCAACACCTCGGTGAAGTCCTTGTATGCCTTCGGCGCTTCATCCTTTGGGTAGTTCCGACAGTTCGACAGGATGTCGGCATCATCCATTTCGCGGTTCACCTGCTGCTGATCGAGGGCGCGGATCGCGGCCTTGCGGCCCATCGCCCGGCCGGCGCCGTGGTTCACGCTGTAGCAGCTCTTCTGTGCCCCCTCTTCCGCCACCATCACTACCGAGCCCTGGGTCGGATTACCAGGCAGCAGAATCGGATGTCCAGTCTCCGCGAATGGCGTATCTTTCAACGCGTAATGGCCGGCAGGGAAAGCGCGGGTAGCGCCCTTGCGATGTACCCAGGCAAGCTGGTTGTCCACCACTTCCTGCCGCGCGATGTTGTGGCTGATGAAGTAGATGAGTCGGCCGGTCGTGCCGGGGATCACCTCCTGCACGGCTTCGAGGATCAGGGCATTAATCAGCATGTGATTGACGGTTGCAAAGTTTGCGCCCAGCGCCATGTCATCAAGGTAGAGATTCGCCTCACCTGTCCCCAGCGGCGCATAGACGAGGTGCTTATCACCGGACGGGAACGGCGTATCCCACTTCGTAAACAGAGCTGCAAGTTTGGCAAACTGATTCGTCGCCAGGATATTGCCGAAACCGCGCGAGCCGCAGTGAGAGAGGAAGGCGATGTGGCCATCCTTCAGGCCAAACGCCTCGGCGACTTGCTTGCGGCGCGGATCATCCGATATCTGTACGAGCTCGCATTCGCCGAAATGGTTTCCACCACCGTACGAGCCAAGCTGCTGCAGCTTCTCATCCAGATGCGCGAACAGGCCCGCCTGCTCCAGGCGCGAGAGCCGATCCATCAGTGCATCTGCGCTGCCATCGTGGCCAACATGGGCAGAGTCCTCACAGCGTTTCGCCCACTCTTCCGGCACACCCACGGCACGACAGACGGCCGGGGATGCGCCCTCGACCACCGCCATGCGGGCATCATCGGCACCGATCCTGCGGCCCTTGCGCACTGACCGCGATCCGCCTCCCGGTCCGGTGGGAATGCGCTCACAGATTGCTTCGATCATCGCCCGCCTGGTCTTTCGGTCGTCGACCGCCTCGCCCGCCAGATCAAGCTGCAGCAGGCTCATCGAGCACTTCACATCCACACCCACGGGACCCGGATAGATATGCGACGGTGATACCAGCACCGACCCGATCGGCGCCCCATACCCCGCATGGGCATCGGGATTGATCACCAGCTTGCTCACGCCCGGGCACCGCCGCGTATTGATCGCCTGCTGCACGCAGGTGGAGTCAAACCCATTGCGGATCGCCTCGGTGCCAATGATGGTGATAGGAGTTCGATCCTCCACCGGCAGAATGGCCGTCGCCTCGCCGGTGGGGATCATCTTCGGATTCGTTTGCTCAGCTGCATTGCTCATACGTCACATCCATTCACAACAGAAAAGGCAGCGCGACAAGTCGTTGCCGAGATGCACGCTCTACCACTGAGCTACGGCCTCAGTTACCAGTGTACTGAGGGAGCCGGCGGGATTCGAACCCGCGACAATGTATTCCCGACTGCATTCGCGCTGCTTGTCAAAGGCCCGGCGACAAAGAGTTGATGAAACTCGCAACCGCGCTCTCCCAACTGAGCTACCGCTTTGACACGGGCGGGATTCGAACCCGCGACCTCGGGCTGTTGAAGCATGTAGTTCCATCGGCATTCGCCAGACCACTTCCAGTGGCAAACACCCCGGCCACGATTCGAACGTGGAACGCAGGTTCCGTAGACCTGCATGATCTCCGTTTCACCACCAGGGCAGATCGAAGGCGAGGGCCGACAACTCATCTGACCAAGACACTACGGAATGTAGTCCTGGCCGCATTCGACCCTCGCCTTCGCATTCACCAACATCCGACGCTCACAGACGTTCCTGCTCAATCACACCAACCCAGTGATCCGCGCCCAGTTCGCCACGAGCGAACAGGCTGATCACTTCGAACACCTGATCGGAGAAGCCGCCGATGTTCAGGATGTCCGGGCTTTCCTGTGCCTGGGTCGAGCCGTAGGGCTGGATGTCAATGCACACCATCTTCGCCTTCGGGCGGCGCTGCTTGAGCCGGCTCCACTGCTGCATGGTCGCGGTACCGCGACCGCGGCCGCTGTCCACCCACGACTCGTTATCCGAGACGTAGATGACCAGATCCGCATGGTGCTTCGCGCTGTTGATCGCCATCAACGGCGCTGAACAGTTCGTGCCGCCACCACCAACACTTGCCAGTCTCTGAGCATTGGTCATGATCGAGTCACGCGGGTTCAAGCTCAGCTTGACCACATCCTGCTCGAACGGAATCACCGTCGCTTGCGGGTTGCGACGGATCACGCATGCCGCTACCAGCGCTGCTACATCGACACACCGGACGGCCGTCGTCGCGCCTGGGCGGTGCCCTGTTACAGGTGCCCGCATTGAGCCCGACACATCGCAGAAGATGTACACCGCGCCATCCACGGCAGGCACATTCTGCGTTGCGATCTCCATCGCATCCTGCAGGCACTCGCGGACATACAGCGGCACACCCGCATCCGCCTGGACGTAAGCTGTCATCAACTGGTACGGGAAGACTTTCGCCTTCGCGATCAGCGATGCATCCTTCAGTCGCCGGCCGATCAGGCCTGCCATGTCGTCCGCCTCGAACACGCCATGGCGGGCAAACGTGTTCAGGTTCATCCGCGTCATCTGCCACGGAGCATGCCGCGCGATGTCGATCCAGTGCTCCCGCTGCAGCGGCAGGGCCGTAAGCATCTGGAACGGCACGTCCGGCTGACTCGTAGCACTTGCGACCCCAGCCTTGAACGCCTCATACTGCTTCACGATCTCCGGCAACAGCAAAGCATCGTACGCCCGACCGATCAGGTAGCCGTAAAGCGCCTGACGCGAGTCTGTGCCCGGCTTCGGATGAACCATCTTGATCACATCCGCCAGGGACGGATCGTTACCGACCGACGCCCGGAAGATCTGCTCATCCGTCCGCTTCTCGAACCACTGCTGCACCATGCGCTTCGGCAGCGTACCCAGGCTCTTTCGGCCGGTGGCGCCCGATCGGATCATCTGGACGAAGTTGCGGAGCATCCGGCCATCGTCCATCACGCGGTCGAATACCTCGGCCATGAGCCCAGGGCTCCGGGTTGCCAGGATCGCCACCAGCAGCGCGGGCAGATCCTTCATGTAGCCCCGTGTGCGGGCATAGAGCGCGGTCTTCGCGATGAACTCCGGCTCTACCTTGCCACACAGGTCAATGACCGTCTGAAGCTGCATCTCGGCGGATGCATAGAACGTCGCGTTCAAGCAGCCGGTCGATGCATACTGCGCCACCATCTGCTTCGGCGACAGGACGTACGCCACGCCGCCGGCTTCGTTTACCGCCGTCGTCTGTGGAATGAGCTTCCCAACAAGCGATTTGAAGAGGCCCTTGTTTGCCATGATCTGTTTCTCCTTCTGGTGGGCATGTAAAGCAGTTGGCGTGCCAGCGCGGCGAATCGGCAGCGTGTTGCTTGTTGGTTGTTGATTGACAGGCACTTACAGCGTTACGGGGCGAGCATGAGCCAAACGGACATCACTATCCTCTGTATGTTTTCCTATACTTCCTTATACTACTATCTATGTCGAAGCGAACTGTCGTGATAGGTCTTCTGGGACCAGTTCTGGATAACGGCCGGGGGCCGCAGCGCTGGGAGCGGTGGCGTCCCACCATCTCGCTTTGCCAGCACGAGGACCTGCTGGTTCACCGTCTCGAACTGCTCTATGAGCCAAAGTTCACCACGCTGGCGAAGCTGATCGAGGAGGATGTCCGAGGCTGCTCACCGGAGACGACGGTACGGCCGCACTCCATCGCATGGTCCGATGCCTGGGACTTCCAGGCGGTGTATGGTGCCCTGCATGACTTTGCCCGCACCTACCCCTTCGACACCGAGAACGAGGATTACCTCGTCCACATCACGACCGGCACCCATGTCGCCCAGATCTGTCTGTTCCTTCTGACGGAGTCACACTACTTCCCGGCCAAGCTGCTGCAGACCTCTCCGCCCGGCAAGAGGCCCGACGACCCGGGGCAGTACGCCATCATTGACCTGGACCTGTCCAGGTACGACCGCCTCGCCTCGCGATTCGCGCAGGAAGCGCGTGAGAGCACCTCCTTCCTGAAGTCCGGCATCGAGACGCGTAACAAACGCTTCAACGCCCTGATCGACCACATCGAGAAGGTGGCGATCAACTCGCGCTCGCCCATCCTCCTGATGGGCCCCACCGGAGCCGGCAAGAGCCAACTCGCGAAGCGCATCTATGAGCTGAAGAAGGCACGGCGGCAACTCGCTGGCAGCTTCGTAGAGATCAACTGCGCCACCCTCCGCGGCGATGCGGCCATGTCGGCTCTGTTTGGTCACGTCAAAGGTGCCTTCACCGGCGCACTGAAAGATCGCCCAGGTCTCTTGCGTGCTGCGGATGGCGGACTGCTGCTGCTGGATGAGATCGGCGAGTTGGGGCTGGATGAGCAGGCGATGCTGCTCCGGGCAATGGAGGAGAAGCGGTTCCTGCCCGTTGGCTCAGATCATGAGGCCAAGAGCGATTTCCAGCTCATCGCCGGTACCAATCGCAACCTGGCCGCCCGGGTGGCCGAGGGACGCTTCCGCGAGGACCTGTTGGCGCGGGTCAACCTATGGACGTTCGTTCTGCCGGCACTCCGCCAGCGCCCGGAAGATCTCGAGCCAAACATCCAGTACGAGCTTGACCGCTTCGCCCAGACAACCGGCATGCGGGTGACCTTCAACCGCGAAGCGAGGGAGAGGTACGTCTGCTTCTCCGTCTCGCCCGAAGCGAAGTGGAACGGCAATTTCCGTGACCTGAACGCCTCCATCACACGGATGGCAACGCTGTCGGCCGGGGGACGCATCGATGTGGGAATCGTCGAGGCCGAGATATCGGTCCTTCAGCAGCTCTGGCAGACGCCGGATGACCATGGCGATGACGAGGCGCTGCTCCGGCAGTGCCTCGATGAGCGCACGGCAGCCACGATAGATCCCTTCGATCGCGTGCAACTCGCCTACGTGATCCGCACCTGCGTCGAATCGCGATCGCTCTCCGATGCCGGACGGCAGCTCTTCGCCATCTCGCGCCTGCAGAAGTCCATCGCCAACGATGCCGATCGCCTGCGCAAGTACCTCGCGCGCTTTGGGCTGCGGTATCCTCTCGCACTGCCTTGAGAGTGTATGGATCTGGTTGCAGTTCAGCAGGCCCCATGCCCTGCAACGCGACCTCTCCTGATCGAGTCAGCTCCTACCTTCGCATCTGACAGCCGCTTATACTTCAGAACAACGTCGGCTGATCGGGATCCTCCGCGATCGATTCCACTTCCCCGTCAACAACATGCGTGATCAACCGCTCGCCGCCTTTGACCTGCGACTTACTGCGGAGGATTACCCCGCCTTTTTTGAACGTGGTGATCGTGTAGCCACGCGCCAACACCTGCTGCGGGCCGACAGCATTGAGATGGCGATCGAGCAGTTCCAGCCGCGAGCGAGTCTGACCCAATCTGCTTCGTACCGCCAGATCCAGGCGAGCCTGCATGGCATCGACCTGCTGGGTCTTGAGCGCCAAGAGCTGCCGCGGATGGTGCTGCTGAAGGCGAATCTCGGCGGCCGCGAGCTGCTGGAGCTTTCGGGCCAGGAGATGCCGCGGCGTACATTCGGCAAGGCGCAAGGCCAGCGTGCTAAGCTTGTGCCGGGCGTCGGAAACCTGGTCTTCCAACGCCAGATCCATCCCCTGCTGCAGATCATCCAGCCGTTGGCGAAGCTCCTCGACGATGTCGGTCGGCCGGCGGAAGAACTCGTGGCGTTCGATGTTCACCAGCGAGGAGCGCGCCTCCTGCACGCGCGAACGCAGGGCATTGCCCAGCCGCGACGACAGCGCATCCACGTCATCGACCGCCGTGCGCCAGCGGGTGGTGGCCACCTGCGCTGCTTCGGTGGGCGTGTGGGCATGGTGATCCGCAACCAGATCGGCAATGCTGACGTCGATCTCATGACCGATGCCGGTGATGATTGGGATATCGCAGGCGACCATGGCGCGGGCAACGACCTCTTCGTTGAATGGCCAGAGGTCTTCGAGCGATCCGCCGCCCCGGCCGAGGATAATCAGGTCGATCCCCAGCCCGCGGCCATGCTCGTGGAGATCGCGGATGGCCTGGGCGATCTGGATGGCCGCCCCATCGCCTTGCACGGGAACGTGGTAAAGAACCAGATTAAGCCAGGGGAAACGCCGCAAGACCTTTAGCATGTCCTGGAGGGCGGCTGTCTGCCGGCTGGTGACCAGGGCAATGCGATTGGGGAACAGCGGGATTGGTTTCTTACGCTCCTGAGCAAACAGGCCTTCGGCTTCCAGCTTTTCGCAGAGCTGTCGAAACGCCAGTTCAAGAGCGCCTTGCCCGAGGGGCTCCATCCTGCTGACGTAGAACTGGTAGCTGCCGCGCTGAGCGTAGACCGAGACGCGGCCGGTGACGAGCAGTTCCATCCCATCGCCGGGCTGGAACTTCACGCGAGAGAAGTCGGTCTTGAACATCACACAGTTGATGCAAGCATCCGGATCTTTGAGGGTGAAGTAGGCATGGCCGGAAGCGGTATGGAACTTGAAGTTGCTAACTTCACCCCGCACGTGCAGGACCGCAGGAAGACCGGCCTTCAAGACTTTGTCGATCTGGGCGGTGAGCTGCGAGACCGAGAGCGGCGCTTCGCCTGCGACCGGCGATGCGGAGGCGACATCGGATGACGCTCGCGGTCGCCTCGCCGCGGCCTTGCGTGCGTTGAGCTCAGCTTGAAAGTCGAAGAAGCTGGTCATGGTTCCAAGAGTATACAAGCCCCGAGCTACTTGCGCACGGTAATCCACGTCGCGGCGGAGATCGTCAGGAGCATCAGGCCGCAGACGGCGGCGATGCCGGGGAGGTGCGTTCCGCCGGATGCCAGTTGCTGGGCGACGGCCGCCAAACCTGGACCCATTACGCCGCCGACGCCGATGAGCGCTTCGTGATAACCGCCGTGGTCGGTACTGCCTTCGGAGAGCACCATGCCGAAGTAGAGGCTGGACGAGAAGACGAAGCCCGCCATCAGGCCCAGCACGACCTCACCGGCCGACATGATCGTCACGACGCTCCACAGTGGAGCGCCCGCAAATATGCTCAGACGTTCGCCGGGAATCACGATCGCAAGATAACTCAGCAGCAGGAGGATGCCTCCGCCCAGAAGCCACTTGGGCCTATGGTGCCAGACGGTGGTAGCCCCCAGGAGGGCGAACATGGCAACGCGGGCGCCCATCCAGAGTGATGCCAGAAGGGAACCGGCCTTGCCCAACTCGGCCGCAACCGGCATCGTCGGGTACATCGCCATCAGGCTGTTGGCGACCACGAACGAAGCCGGAAGGCTGATCCGCGAAAGCCACAGCGCCAGCACACGCGATTGCAGCAGGTCAGCGTCAGGCGCAGCATGTTGAACTGCAGGCGCCGCCTCGGCGGGTGTGGTCTTGGGAAGCAGACGTCGCAGAACCAGGGCAAGCACGAGGCAGAGGGAATGGCTGATGATCGGCAGCAGCAGCGGACCCGCCGGCCAGAACTGAAGCAGCGTACCGTAGGCGGCGATGACGATGACCGAAGTTAGCGACCAGGACAGGTTGTAGATCGTGATTCGGCGCGACATCTTCTTCGGGTCGCAGTTCTCGGTGAGAATGCTTTCGATCATCGGCCAAGTGAGCGTCGAGACCATCATCGCGGCAACCAGCAGCGGGATGAACAGCCAGATCGAGCCGATCATCCCCAGGCCGGCGAGCGCCAATGGGATCAGCAAGGCCAGCATGACAAACTGCATTCCCAGCAGCGTGGCCGGCTTGGAGAAGCGCCTGGCGACCTTGCCCGTGGCGAGCGCCCCGATCGCATAGGCCGCGGCCAGGGTCATCATCAGCCAGAGATTCTGCTTGACAGTGAAGCCGTAGCGGGAAGTCATCAGGAAGGCCACGCCGTTGAGCAGCAGGTTGACGCTGACGGAGGTGAGCGCTTCGATCGTGACAGCACAGAGGACACCGGCGGTGGAGATGCCGGGGCGCGTGGATGTGGCTGGCGCATACGACACGGTCATCTATGCCGCTGCCTTTTCCCCGCCGAACAAGGCATCGATGAACCGGACCGGATCGAAGGTTTCGATATCCTGGGGAGTTTCGCCCAGGCCAACAAACTTGACGGGGATGGAGAGCTGGTCGCGGATGGCGAAGATCACGCCGCCCTTGGCGGTGCCGTCCAGTTTGGCCAGGACGATACCGGTTACGCCAATCGCCAGCGAGAAATTCTTGGCCTGCGCCAGAGCGTTCTGGCCGGTCGTGGCATCAAGCACCAGCAGCACTTCATGCGGGGCGCCGGGGATCCGTCGGGCGACCACATCGCGGATCTTGGTCAGCTCGCGCATGAGGTTTTCTTGCGTATGCAACCGGCCGGCCGTGTCGATGATCAGGATGTCGATGCCGCGAGCCTTGGCCGATTCGCAGGCGTCATAGGCAACGGCCGCGGGATCGGCGCCCATCTTGTGCTTGACGATATCGACGCCAATGCGCTGGGCCCAGATGGAAAGCTGCTCGACGGCGGCCGCGCGGAAGGTATCGGAAGCACAGACCATGACGCTCTTCTTCATCTCGTTCTTCAGCAGCCACGCCAGCTTGGCGATGCTGGTGGTCTTGCCGGTGCCATTAATGCCGGCGACGAGGATGACCGTCGGGCCGGAGGGAGCAAGGCGAAGCTCGCGATCCTGCTTGGGCCAGTTGGCGCCAAGCTGCTCTTTCACGATGCCCAGGCATTCGCTGGCATCCTTGATCTTGCCCAGCCGCCAACGGTCGCGCAGCTCGTTAACGATCCGATCGACGTTCTGGATGCCCATGTCGGCACGAAGAAAGCGTTCTTCAAGTTCAGAGAGGAACTGATCGTCAATCTGCCGGCCAGGAACGAACAGGGTTCGGACGTCGGTGCTCAGGACCGTGGCGGTCTTCTTCAGCGCCCCTTTGAGCTTGTCAATTGTCTTGGAGAAAAAACCCATGTCTTTGCCTTCGTGTCTCTATGTCTGCGGCAGTTGGCTCTTGTCAGTGAGGGCGACGTGCTCTTTTAAGAGCGTATCCAGGACGGCATTGACAAAGCTGGCGCTCTGTTCGGTGGAAAACTGCTTCGCGAGTTCGATGGCCTCGGCAATCACAACCTTCGGGGGAGTCTGGGTATTGAGCAGCTCCCAGGCGGCCAATCGCAGCAGGGAGCGATCGACACCAGGCTGACGCCTGGGCGGCCACTTGGGGGCAAGGCGCTCGACCCAAGGGTCTATCGTGCTGAACTGGTCAAACGCTGCGGTGGCCATCTCAACGGCATCAGCGCGAATCTCCTCATCATCCGTGCCATCGGCGACAACCTGGCGCGCGACCTCTTGTTCGTTCTTCCCCTGGGCATCCCAGGCAAAGAGAATCTGCATCGCCAATTCCCGTGTTTTGCGCTTTCGGTACATCATGCGTTTAGGTTCGAGCGAGTATAGGCGTTCGCGGGCACGGGCGAAACTGCCCCGGCATTACCGGCCACGAATTGCCTGCAGGGCGGCGATCATCTCCAGAGCGGCCTCGGCCGACTGGCGGCCGACATGCCCATGTTTGCCCCCGGCGCGATCCCACGCCTGCTGGTCGGTATTGGTGGTCAGAACGCCGAAGATCACCGGCAGCCCCCGCTTGATAGCGACATCTTGAATCCCACGGGCGCATTCACCGGCGACAAAGTCAAAGTGAGGTGTCTCACCGCGGATCACTGCGCCCAGGCAGATGATCGCATCAAACCGGCGTGTCGCGGCCAGGACATCGGCAGTCAGCGGAAGCTCAAATGCCCCAGGAACGCGGTGGAGTTCGATCCGTGCTTTGTCGGTTCCAAGCTCCTTCAGGCGCTTGAGGCAGCCTTTGAGCAGTTCATCGACGACTTGGGCATTGAACCGGGCCGCGGCGATGCCAATACGGGCTCCTTCCGACAACTTCGGCGGCATATATGCTGGTGCTCTGGTGCTCATTCGAGGGTTGAGAGTAAGGGGAGAAGTGGGCAAAGACAAGGAAGAGGTCGGGGGGCAGAAGTCAGAAGTCAGAAGTCAGAGGTCAGCGACACTTGGGGGTGGTGACATGGTGGAAAGCTTTGTCACTGCTGGAGTTAGGCACGAAATGTCACTTCGTAAGGGATGGTGACAAAAGGTGACATTTTGGTGACATTCCGGGACCCCGGCGCGGCCGGGATTTCGCTTCGCTCGACCATGACCAGGAGGCCGTCGTGGCTCTGCGGAAAAAAGTGTGACACTCTGTGACAAAGTGTGACCTTGGTCCGCAAGAACGTAATGCGTGATACGTCATGCGTTGAAGACCAAGAGGGGCGGTCGTGATCCTACGGAAATAAAGTGGGGCATTATGGGGCAGAATGGGGCATTGGCCTGGGGGATCGGCTGAGCAAAGTTGATGCCAGGGCATGACCCACCGACGGTGAGTCGGTGGGCTTTGGGTGGTGCGGGTATTCGGTTGCCAAATAGCCGGGACGCGAAAAAAACACGTCTCTCTATATATATGGGGTGATTTGGAGGCTGCCAAAAATGGAAGTTGAGGAATGACAAGGGGTTAACGGAATCCAAAAATATTTCGAGAATTCTGTGGATAACTTTTGTGGATAAGTCGAAGGCGAACCAAGGCGAAGGCCGGATTGTGGCCGGGAGTCGAGGCGGGCCACGAAAAGCTGCAGGAGCCGGGGAGCGGAGCGACCAGCAGGCGTTCCACCACCCGTACAACAGCGCCCGGGCGAGGTACACAGGGCTCAAGTGCCCGGTGAAATAGGCTTTGACCCTCTTTCCGGATGCCCATCAGAACAGTTTACGCTCGTCTGCCTCAGACCTACTGACCATGGCAATTCCTGGCATGTAGCGAAGGCAGAAGATATTGATCTGTATGCCTTCGGCCACCGCCGTCTTCTTATATCGCTTGTCCGTGTCGTTCACCTTTATGCTGTTGCGGCCGATGTCCCAGCAGATCACGCGCGGATACTGCGATGGCGCATGCCCATGTAACTTGTAGTTGTAGAAAAACCTCTCGGCCTCAACCACTGTATAGCGGTCCGGCTGGCTCTCCCTGTCCTCTTGGAAGTGGACTATGAGGTCCGGACCGTCACCCGCATGTGCGAGGGTCATGAATCGCGCGAACGGTAGTGCTTTGACGGCCTCAAGCTTCCAAAGGAGAGCAAGAGTGTCGTTCTCATTCTCGGGTTCGCGCCCGACGATGCTGGCGTGTCCTTGCGGGTCAGTGTAGACCACCCACCGTTGCTCAGGGGATTCCAGCTTCCGCTTCTTCCCATCTAGTGAGCTAGCGCTGGCGCGGGTCTTGCGCTGTGTCGCGACCTGACGAAACTCCAGGTATTTCTGCGATGCCTCGATCTTCTGGAAGACAGATTCAACAGTCTTCTTTAGAAGATCAGTCATGGCCGAATCGACTAATCCACTACGTGAAATGTTCATCTCTTCTTGGATTTCATCGCATTCGACGATGAGGCAGCACTTCTTGACGCCGGGATTGGCGGTTCGCAAGCTCTGGCTTCCGTATGCTTCCATATCCAGAGTCAGATACGGGATGCCCCTTACGGAGAGGATCAACCCGGTGTTCATCGAGTCGGTAGACAGGCCGTGTTCATCGGCATCCCACGTGTAGAAACCCTTCATGCGAACGCGGATGCTCACATTGGTGCCCGGCTTCTTCCCCTCCTGCACTTCGTCAACCAGTTTGGTTCCCTCCGTTTCCTTGGCCAAGATCAGCTCTGGAAAACCGAAGGCGAGTTCCTTTTCCTCGCCCATAACCGTCAGGTAGATGCGCGGCTTTGTCTCGCGTTCCCGTGTGTAGCCGACGAACGTGCGATGGCGAAGAAACGTCTCGATTTCGGACATCGTGAACGGCGTATCCCGGCGATGAGGCGGATGGCCCACCACCACGATCTTGGTGCCGCAGTGCTGGCCGTCGGCAGGAGGAAACCGATATATCCTCGGCTTAGGAATCACATTGCGGTTGATTGATCCCCAAGGGTCGTTTATCTCGACCTTGATCGCCTCGGTGTCGCCATTCCGGTACGTCTCGATCTCTACGCGGTGCGATTGGTACGCCAGTTTCGACCCCAGTCCCTTCCACGAGAACTCATCCGATTTACTGCCGATGATGGCGGAGAGCCCCAGCCCCAGGAAGCGATCCAACCTGCCAGGTGTCTGTTTGTGGCCGGTGTAGTTCATGCCGCAGCCGTTGTCGCTGATCTCGAAGACATGACCGTTCTGATTCACATAGTAGTTGATGCGAATCTCCGTCGCTCCAACCTCCTTCGCGCCGGCATTGCTGACCAATTCTCGCACCATATCCAATGGATGGAGTCGTTCCTTGATCAGGTGCTTCATGAGCCCGATCTCAGAAATCAGCGGATCGACCTCTGTTGCTGCGCTCTCGAAGGCATCGCCAAGCTTCGTCATATATGACTCCTGCGGAAGAAAGGGGTGCGGTTCGGCGCGGCTCAAGTGCGCCATGGCAATAGGCTACGTCCGCGGCAGAGAGAGTGCAATCATACCTGAACTGCTGCACGGATGCTGAACTGTGTGAGGACTACTTCGAGTCACGTTGCGGTGGATGTGGGCCTCGCCCGATCGTGCCGACGATCCGGTGATAGAGTTTCATCTCCAACTCTTCCGGGGTGTCCCACAAGACGTGGTTGAGCTGCAAAGTATCGAAGTGGGCTTTGCTCAGATCTTCTTTGCGGCAAGTGTGGATTACCGGCGTTCCAAGCCCGCGCGCAAAGGCCGCCTCGAAATAGACGCCGTTTCTGTGCCCGGTGAAATCGGCGATTACGAACGGCGCGAGCCGAATGCCACCCAGGACCCTGTCCATGATCCAATCGTTGTGTTCCTCAAAGTCCACGCGCGTCGCAAGATATCCGGCCCTTCCCACGGCAGGCACAATCCCCTTGTGGAATACCCCGTCCATCAGAGTCTTCTCGTCCTTGTCGCCAAACCACATGGCTACGAACACGGGGTTCTCCGCGGCACTTCTCCCGCGCGTCAGCTCCTCGAATCGCGCCCAGCCTTCTGGGGTAAGGGCAAAGTGTGAGGGCGTAAGATCGGCGTAGATCTTGCCATCCAACAATCCATACCGCAGTAGAGCAGTGACGTGGTATCGCGCCTCCTTCTCCGTCCCAGCAAAGGTTAGCGCGGTGTCACGAGTGTCCAATAGGATGTGGTGCCCCCCCGTAGGCGACAGGCGCGCAAGGTTGCACAGAGTGCGATCAATGCGTTCGGGCACGGTGCGCGGCCAGCGTGTTAGCAGTTCATCAAGACTGATAGGCGCGAGGTCAGTGCGCTCTAACGGACCATAGGGGTCCATGCCGTCCCGAAGCCAGAACTTCGGAAGGGGGCGAATGCTCTGCTCGCGCAGCAACGCGGAGAGGTGAACAGCATTCCATCTACTCCGCTCTGGCGGGCTCTTGAGATTCACATCGTCCATATGGGTGACGACGAATTCGCCGCACGCCGGGCAGGCTATGTAGTAGGCGGAGTCAAGGTTGGTTCGGTTCTCGAAGCTCCCGTTGTATTTCATTGGCACGGCCGACTCGATTGTCCGCCTTGTGGCGTCCGACCGAAGGCAGACCGGGCAGCCAAGATCGTCTGATCCCATGATTCACTCTCCCTATGCCAGTTTCATCGCAATCTGTTCGTCGAGGATCTCCCGCACGGTCAGGGGGATGATCACTTTGCCGCTCTTCTTGAAGAAGGCTTGAATCTCAGAGATGGCATCGCCGGAGAAGTCGAAGGAAACGAAGAAGCCTTTGGTGCGGTCCTCCCGCGTCATGACGGCTTCAAAGCTGTCAATGTCGGGACGGCCAACCTTGTCCTTCTGCTTCACCTGGATCGGGTACCAGTGGTCCATGAAGCCCAGTTGATCGGCGGCTTTCCTGGGAGTGGCGGTCACGGGATAGATGCGGCCGTCAATCCCCATATCGCCTACCTGCACCTTGTTGGGAATGCCGCCCAGCGCAATGACCGCCCAGTTCTCGAATTCGAACGGAGGTAGGTCGCGGAGCTTGTTTTCGCTCCATGGCAGATCGCGCACTACGAAGCCGCGACCGGCTTGCCAGAGTTTGTCATCTTCGCGGATGTTACAGACGGTGCGCAGACGCTTGGCCATGACCCGGCAAGCCGTGGGCGAAACGTCAATGCCGATCCATTGGCGGTCGAGTTGCTGAGCGGCAACGAGTGCCGTCCCGCAGCCGCAGAAGGCGTCCAGCACGATGTCGTTGGGATTGCTGCTGGTCTTGAGGATGCGTTCCAGCAGAGACAGCGGCTTCTGCGTTGGATACCCCAACGATTCTTTTCCGAAGTTGATCAACGGCCGGATGTCCGTCCACACTGAGCCAATGGGCATGCCCTTAGCCTCGTCCAGATATCGCTTGAGACGCGGAACCTTACCGTTAGGGCGGAAATCAATGCGCCCTTGGCGGTGCAGTTCCTCCATGCGTTCCTGGCTGTAGCGCCAATAGCGCGTAACCCCGAGAAACTCGTAGTGCGGATTGCCCTTGGACGGACTTGCACCTCCGGGCGCTGTTAGATCACCGTATTGGAATCGCCTTCCGGTACCCTCTTCGACGTTGGAGTAGAACTGCTCGAGGTAATCGTCGTCATAGGGCGTGTACTGGTGGTTGAAGGTGTAGTCGTCGCTCTTGACGTACAAGAAGATGGAGTCGTGAGTCCGTCCGTAGTGAGCGCTGCCCTGCTTCGCGTCGTTGTGCGCTGATTGCCGCTTCCAGACGATTTCGTTCAGGAACCGGTTCTCGCTGAAGAGTTGATCGAGCATCACCTTAACGTAATGGCAGGCGTGCCAGTCGCAGTGATAATAGAAGGAACCTGTCGGCTTGAGGACGCGGTGAAGTTCCACGCAGCGAGGGCGCATGAAGTCGATGTAAGCCTGGGTAGAGGCGTGCCGGTCGTCGAATGCTCGCTTCTCTTTGGTCTCGCCCCAGAAGACTTCGTAGTTGCGGTTGGAGTTGAAGGGTGGGTCGATGTAGATCAGATCGACGCAGGCATCCGGTAGTTTCTTGAGCTGTTCAAGGTTGTCGCCGCAGTAGATCACGCGGGTATCAACGAGTGCGGACGGTTTGGCGTGCGAAGGAGACACGACCGGAGGGACGGCGGAGGGAGCGGGAGTTACGTCTGTTTCCTGTTTCTTCTTGCCCATAGCGGTATGCATTGTACCCCGCAAAGGCCGGTAGACCAGAAGCGAGCGGCCGAATGGCCGGGTTCGGGTGTGGCCATCTTTTGAGGCAAAGTATTTAAGGAAGCGACTAACCAACCGCCGCAATGGACCGGCCCGGCGCTGCGGTCCTTGGTAGAATGAAGGCATGGTAGGTACCATCGAATAGTTCGAGGAAATGACTCTGCAATGACCAACGTTATCGTCGTCATCGGTGCTGGATCAATCGGTCAGGCGATCGCGCGACGTGTCAGCGCTGGCAAGCACGTCCTGCTGGCTGATCTGCGCCAGGATAACGCCGACGCCGCCGCGAAGGTCCTCGGCGACGCCGGATTCGAAGTGAGCACCGCAACCGTGGATGTCTGCTCGCGCCAGTCGGTTCAGGCGCTCGTCGAGACAGCCACAGCGCTGGGCGCCGTCACCGGCGTCATCCATGCCGCCGGTGTGTCACCCACGCAGGCATCGCCAGCCACGATCCTGAAGGTCGATCTCTACGGCACCGCGCTCGTGCTCGAGGAGTTCGGCAATGTCATCGCGCACGGCGGAGCGGGCGTCGTGATTGCTTCGCAGTCGGGGCACCGCCTTCCAGCGCTGACGCCCGAGCAAGACAAGGCGCTGGCGACGACGCCCGCCGACGAATTGCTTGCTCTTCCCATGCTCCAGCCGGATCAGGTGACCGATCCGCTTCACGCCTACCAACTGTCCAAGCGAGGGAATTCGCTGCGGGTCATGGCTGAAGCGGTGCGTTGGGGCAAGCGCGGCGCGCGCGTCAACACGATCAGCCCCGGTATCATCATCACGCCCCTCGCCAGGGACGAGTTGAACGGTCCGCGTGGAGAGGGATACTGGCGCATGATCAAGCTGTGCCCGGTCGGGCGCGCCGGAACTCCGGATGAGGTGGGGACTGTTGGCGCTCTGTTGATGGGGCCGGAGGGCGCGTTCATCACCGGGAGCGACGTCCTCATGGATGGCGGAGTCACGGCAGCCTACTGGTATGGCGAACTCGCACCGAAATGACGCCCAACGGCGCGCGAATCCCTGCTCTGGTTCGCATGCCGTGAGACGGCGCGCGCTCGAAAAATGTCGCTATGCAGATCGTCACCGATCCAGTCTGCGGCACGGAGCTTGAGGCGGAGGAGGCCGGGCATCATTCACGCCTTTTGCCCCGCATCTCGCGCGGTGTTGCTGACGAGGGCGGTGACGGCTTCCGTGAGGCGGGGCATGTTCACAGGTTTGGTCAGATGCAGTGCGAATCCGGCGGCGAGGCTTTGCCTGATATCCTGCTCCTGCCCGTAGCCGCTGAGGGCAATGGCGGGAAAGAGATACCCGCGGCCGCGAAGAGCGCGCAAGAGATCCATCCCGCTGCCATCGGGCAGGCCCAGGTCGCTGAGCATCAGATCGAACGGCTGAGAGTCTGCCAGTTCCAGAGCGGTAGCGACATCTCCCGCAGCACAGATCTCGTGGCCTTCGCGCGCGAGCACTTGCGTCATGACACGGGCGGTGTCGCCGTGGTCCTCCACCAGCAGGATGCGCAGCGCCGCTACCGGCACACCTTTGCCGGCGGCTTGATCGGGACGCACGGGGGCTACCGCGGCAGGCAGGTGGCTCAGCGGGAGGCAAACGACGAATGTCGCGCCCTTACCCTTGCCTTCGCTATGGGCCGTAATCGTGCCTCCGTGCATCTCCACCAGGGCTTTGGAGATGGCCAGTCCCAAGCCCAGGCCGCCGAACTGGCGCGTGACGGATCGTTCAGCCTGTTCGAAGGCGTTGAAGATGCGCGTCAATGCCTCGGGCTCGATGCCGACGCCGCTGTCACAGATTTCCACCAGGACTTGAGAGCCGTCACGCCAGCAGCGCACGCCCACGGAGCCGTCATGGGGCGTGAACTTCACGGCATTCTTGATCATGTTCCAGAAGACCTGCTGCAGGCGGCCGGCGTCGGCGTTGACCAGGTGCGGCGGGTCTTTGATTTCCAGGTGGAAATGCAGGTGGCGCGACTCAATGTCCGGCTTGCAGACTTCCACCGCGTGGCGCAGGATCGTAGATAATTCGACCGGCCGGAGGTCCAGTTCCACCTTGCCGCGGCTGATGCGGGTCACGTCCAGGAGGTCGTCGATCAGCCGCGCCTCCAATTCGGCGTTGCGGCGGATGACCTCCAGATGGTCTTTGGTCTGCTGGTCAAAGCGATCGTCCTGCTGGAGCAGCGACGCGGTGGCCAGCACCGGGGCGAGCGGGTTGCGCAACTCGTGACTGAGTACGGCCAGGAAGTGGTCCTTGGCCTGGCTGGCGTGTTCGGCGGCGACCTTGGCCGCGATCATGCCTTCCTCGGCGAATTGGCGATCGGTGATGTCGCGCAGGATGACGCTGAAGAGTTTTTTCCCCTCGACGGACACCTGCGAAATCGACGCTTCGATGGGGAACTCCTCGCCGCTGGCGCGCCGGCCGCTGATGGCTCCGAGATGACCCATCGCCCGCGAGGTCGCGCCGGTGGTGCCAAACTGGCGGATGTGCCCGGCGTGGACAGCGCGGAAGCGCTCGGGGATGAACCGCTCCACGGAGCCGCCGATGGCCTCTCGGGCCGGCAGGCCGAACATCTTCTCGGCGGCGGGGTTGAACAGAAGGACCCGCTGGCTTTCGTCAATCGTGATGATGGCATCCATGGCCGAGGTGATGATGCCGGCGAGTTTTCCCTGGCTGTCGGCCAGCGCCTGCTCGGCGAGCTTGCGTTCGGTGATGTCGCGGTTGCTGCCACGGATGCCAAGAAACGTGCCGGCCTCATCAAAGATCGGTACGCAGGCATGGCCGATCCAGCGGACGGCTCCGTCGCGGTGGATGATGCGGAACTCCACTTCGGGCGTGGCGCAGGCCTCATGACCGTAGCCGCGGTGTTCTTTGTAGTGGGCCTGATCGTCGGGGTGGATAATGCGATCAGCCAGCTCCGGGTCGGCCAGAAACGCCTCGGCGGGGTAGCCGGTGACGTTCAGGCAGGAGGGGGAGACGTAGCTGTAGCGTCCATCGGGAGCCAGCCAGAATTCCCAGTCGTGGGTGTACTCGGCCACGGCACGATACTTGCGCAGGGACTGGCGCAGCATGCGGGCCACCAGGCTCAGACCCAGCCCGCCGGCGAAGAACATCGCCTGTCGCACCCAGACCACGGGGTCGTGGCTGAACTCACCGACGGGCGGTATGAACAGCAGGTCAAGAGAGACGATTGCGAGGACCGTCGCGAGGATGCCCGGCCCAAATCCGCCGAACGCGGCTGCGGCCACAACCGTCGGGTAGAAGGCGAGATAGGGCGCCGGGCTGAGAATCTCCGGCAGTGCCCAGCGAACAGCGGTCGCGACCACCACCGCGCCCACCGCCAAGGCGTAGCGCCCTACGCCGTGCAGTAGAACGCGGCTTGTGGCTCGAACCGGCGATGTTGGATTCGTCCTCATATGCCTCAGAGGCGTTGCGGGCTGTTCCTGTCCTGCTTCCCTGCGCCCTGTTCACGCTAGCGGCGATGCCCATTCTAGGCACTGGAGGCGGATGGGCACCAGTGCAACAGGGATGTTTAGCGACGCATCGGGGAATCGGTATAGTTCCTGAAATCGCGTGCCGAGAGCTCCGGCATGTCGAGCATGGGAGCCGTGGACGCTCTTCGGTGCAATCCTGGAAGGAGAATGGACGCATGCGCAACGTGCTGGTGACATTTGCGGGAGTTGTGGCGGCTGTACTGGCGTGGATTGGCGGAGCGCCGGGGGCGCGTGCGGCGGAGCCGGCCGCTGCCGTGGTGCTCTACACGAGCATTGATGAGCCCTACGTCCGGCCGCTGATGAAGGAGTTTGAGAAGAAGACCGGCATTGCCGTGAAACTGGTGGTCGATTCGGAGGCCACCAAGACGGCCGGGCTGGTGGAGAAGATCCAGGCGGAGAAGGGTAATGCCAAGGCGGATGTGTACTGGGGCAACGAGCCCTTTCACACCATCAACCTCGCCAAACAGGGAGTCCTGACGCCGTATCAGTCGCCCGCCGCGGCGGACATTCTGGACCGCTGGCGCGACAAGGACTGGAACTACGTCTGCGTCGGCATGCGGGCCAGGACAATTGCGTTCTCAACTCGGCCGCAGTACGCGGCCTTGGTGGGCAAGATCAAGGGGATAATGGATCTGACCAATCCGGCCCTGAAGGGCAAGATCGGCATCTGCCATCCCGGCTTCGGCACGGCATCGGGGCATTTTGCAGCGATGTATATGGTTCTGGGCGAAGGAAAGTACACGCAGCTTATGCAGGGGCTGAAGGCGAACCAGATCAAGCTGTTGGGCGGCAACTCGGTGGTGGCGGAGCAGGTGGCGGCCGGAACGCTGGCGGCCGGGCCAACCGATACGGATGATGTGGCCAACGGCAAGGCGGAAGAGCAGAAGATCGATGGGGTGATTCCGGATCAGGATGCGGAGGGCGGCATGGGTACGCTGTTGATCCCGACGACGGTGGCTCTGGTGAATGGCGCGCCTCACGCCCAGAACGCGAAGAAGCTGATTGACTTTCTGCTGGTGCCGGAGGTGGAGAAGGGGCTGATCGAGGGGCGCTATCTCGCCTACTCGGTGCGCGGCGGCGAGAAGCAGGTGAAGGCGATGAATGTGGATTATGTTCAAGTGGCCGCGAACATGCGTAAGGCGATCGAGTTGGCGTTGACGATCCTGCAGGAGCGGTAATCGCAGCGGGTATCACGCGGATTTCGACGAGCGTGGAGGGCGCTTACAGCACCTTGTCGGCCACCTCGGAAGAGCGGACAGGTGCGGCAGGCAGCACGTACAGCCACAGCGCCCGCGCCAGGTTGCACAGAACCACGCCGGCGGCCGCGCCAGCGCCATCTGCGAGCCAGTCATTGAATTCGCAGGACCGGCCGGTCAACGGCTGCAGCCATTCGTCGAGAGCGCCGTAGATGAGAATAATCGTCAGAGTCAGCCAATCGCAATGCCGTCGGGTGACCTGACGCAATACGGCATTGAGGAGGAATCCCAGCAGGGAAAACGCGGCAAAGTGCTCGATCTTGTCGTTGACCTCGACATGCGGCAGGTCGCTGGCCGGCAGATGCGTGAGGGTACAGATCAGAAGCCAGTACAGTGCCAGGGAGATGATGGCCGCCCGGAAAAAACGCCGAGTCACTGCTTGTCTCCGGTGGGGCTGGGATTTACCTGAGGATCGGACTGTGGTGCTGGCTCGGGCGCAGGCGGGCTGGAGGGTATGGATGGTGCGGAGGGGATGGCTTCGGCCGGTGCATGCGGCTTGATGACCTTGAAGAGACTTAGCACTTCCTTAGCCAAGGCCCGGTAATCCTGGGCGCCATTGCTCGTCGGTTCGTACTGGAGGATCGTCTGGCCAAAGCTCGGGCTCTCGGCAAGCTTGATGTTGCGGCGGATGCGTGTCTTGAACAGCACAGCGTGCGACCAGGGCAGATCGGAGCCCTGCGCCTGGTCGATGAACTGCTGCAGGTCTTTGACAACTTCGTTGGAGAGCTTGGTCTGGCTGTCGAACATGGTCAGCGCGATGCCGGCGACCTTGAGTTGCGGGTTGATCTGCTGGTTCACCAGTTGGACGGTCTCGAGAAGCTTGCCGACGCCCTGCAGCGCCAGGAAATGCGGTTGCATAGGGATGATCACGTCGGTGGCGGCCGCCAGAGCGTTGATGGTGAGCAGGCCCAGGCTCGGCGGACAGTCCAGCAGGACGAAATCGAAATCGTGTTCGGATGCGGCCAGGCGATCGCGCAGCAGTGTTTCACGGCCGGCAACATTGACCAGTTCGACTTCCACGGCCGCCAGATCGATCGAAGAGGGCACGAGCGCAACACGCTTGTCGAGGCGCTGCATTGCTTCGAGGAACGATCCATCCTCGACCAGCATGGTGTAGAGCGACTTCTCGGTGGTGGAAGGCTCGACGCCATAGTTGATGGTGAGATGGGCCTGCGGGTCCATGTCGATCAGGCAGACGCGCTTGCCCGCCTCGGCGAGGGCTGCGCCGAGATTGGCGGTGGTCGTGGTCTTGCCAACGCCACCTTTCTGATTCATGACTGCGATAACTCGCATCTAAGGAAGCTCCGCTTCTCGTGTTTGCCGGCACTGCCGCGCCAGGCGGCCGCCGGTTTGAGGGCGATTGTGCCGGTTTGGCTGGGGGAACACAAGCGGCGGAGGGGAAAGGAGGGGGAGGCCAAAAAAGAGAGAAGCTCCCACCGTGGCCGGGGAGCTTTTCTTTAGATCACAGACAAGAAGTTGGAGCCACTGTCCGGATCGAATTTGTTAATCTCCACCGCGAGGTCACTAAAGATCTGGAGCCACACTCGCAGCGGGGGCTATATACAGCCCTTTACTTCTTGGCCTTCTTGGCCGATTTCTTCGCAGCAGGCTTCTTGGCAGCCTTCTTTGCAGCTTTCGCCATGGCGCATTCCTCCTTTCTTTTACTGAATGTACGCATATGCAATTTTGCAGTCAACGCTTTTTTACAGAAGCGCGCCATATTACACTCCGGCGGGTCGCCTGACGGCGGCGCAGCAGATCGATGCCTGGAGAGGCTTTTCGCATCGCCGCACGTCGCAACGTGCTCAAAGAAACAGGTGAAACATGGTCAGCCTGGAGAACCCGGCCGCGAGTGTGTTGCTGAATGTCCTCTACCTCGTAGGCCGGTATATGCACCTGGTGGGCGGCATGCTGCTGGTCGGCGGCATCCTGTTCTATGAAACCGTCGTGCCGATTGCGATTGCCGATCTGAAAGCCGAAGTGCAGCTCGCGATCTTCGCCAGGGCACGATGGGTATTCCGCTGGGTCGTGTGGTCGGGCGTCGTGATCATGGTGCTGACCGGCATCTACATGACGGTCTGGAAGCTCAACACCTACTTCCAAAGCGAATTCATTCCCGAGGTGCCCTACTTCCGGCACGCCCCTGGAGAGGTGCCTTGGCCGCTGCGCACCGGATGGTGGTGGGCGGCGCATATGCTCTCGGCCGTGCTGGCCATGGCGGTAGCAGTGCACATGGTGTCCGGTGATCGCCCGCCGCGGCACCCGGTGAGCTGGCTGCGGCTCGACCTGATGGTGCTGCTGATCGTGGTGTTCTTCGCCACCGTCACCCGCCAGGTCGATCAGATCCACCACGACCGGGCCGTGGAATGGATCTATTCGCCGCTGATAAGGTTAATTGACACCAGCCAGGAAGCCGATTCGACAACATCGCCCACGGCACCCGCAACCGCACCCGCCAAAGCACCGTGAACGAAGAAGAGAGCCAACCCGAAGCCATTCGCGCCGGCAGGCTGCATGTGCTGCTCTCTGCGATCAAGACGGCCGTCTCCCGCTCATCCGGACCTGGCGGCCAGAACGTCAACAAGCAGAACACCCGCATCGAGCTGCGTGTCTCGCTGGCCGCGGTGGAGGGGTTGACCGAAGCGATAGAACAGCGGCTGCGCATGCTCGCGGGCAAACGCCTCTCCACCAGTGATGAATTGCGCATTGTCAGCCAGCAGACCCGCAGCCTGGAACAGAATCGCGCCATCGCCGTCGAGCAATTGCGCCTGCTGCTGGAAGAGGCAGCGCACCTGCCGCGCCAGCGGCACGCAACCCGGCCCACCCGGGGATCACGCCGCCGCCGGTTGGAGGCAAAGCGTCGGCGTGGCGAAGTCAAGGTGACCAGGCAGGATCTTCCATCATCATGATTAGTCGCCGGCACAGCGGGTCACGTGCCCGCGCCACCCGCCGGACGCACATCCTGAGTCGTCGGATCAATCCGAATCGGCAGCACCACCCAGAAGGTGGCCCCCAGCCCCGCTTCGGACTGCACGCCGATTGTCCCACCCAGCAACCGCGTCAGGTCACGCGAAATCGACAGGCCCAGCCCGCTGCCGCTGTACTGGCGCGTATGGCTGCCGTCGATCTGGCGGAATTTGTCGAAGATCATGTGCTGCTTGTCTTGCGCAATGCCAGGCCCATGATCGGTAACCGCGATGCGCACCTGGCCTTCGCCCTGTCGCGATGCGCCCAGCTCAATCTGGCCGCCTGCCGGTGAGAACTTGATCGCATTGGAGAGGAAGTTGTAGAGAATCTGCTGCAGCTTGGCGGCATCCGTCTGCATCAGCGGCACATCGTTGCTGATCTGCACCGCGACGGTCAGCCCCTTGGGCTCCATCAGCGGGCGCAGAATGCTGGACAGGCCCTCAAACAGGTCCGAGAGACTAAGCTGCTCGGAGCGCACCTCCATCTTGCCAGCCTCGATCTTCGCCAGATCCAGCAGATCGTTGATCAGGTCCAGCAGCGACCGGCCGCTGTTCATGATGTTCTGCACGTAGCGGCTGACCTTCACATCAGATTTGGCCGAATCGCGAAGCAGCTCGGCAAACCCGAGAATGGAATTCAACGGCGTCCGCAGTTCATGGCTCACATTCGCCAGGAACTCGCTCTTGAGCCGATTCGACTCATCCAGTGCCAGGTTCGACTCGGCCATTTCTGCCAGTTTCAGGTCCAGGCCCTTGTTGATCGCTCGAAGCTGGTCTTCGCCGTCTTTCAGGTTTTCCAGCATCCGGTTGAATGTCTCGGAAAGGGCCTGGAACTCATCCCCCGATGCGATGTGCGTGCGGATGTTGAGATCGCCCCCGGAAACCTTCTCGGCCGTCTCCTGCAACACGCGCACCGGCGCGAGGATCAGCCGGTGGATGATCAGGGTCAGGAACACAACTGCCAGCAGCCCGGCCGTCGCCGCCGCGCCAACGATGATCGCGCGATTCTGCAGGAGTTGGTTTGGCGGAACCTGTGATGGAATCTCCACCGAAGCCAGTGCAAAGGCCCCCGATGGAGCGCCAACACTCTTGGCGATCCCTCCATCGCCGGCATGGCACACTCGGCAGCGCGGCTCCATGTAGAGCAGGCGCGAATACTGGAAGCGGTATGTATCATCGTCGCGGCGAACCAATTTGGGATACTCATCTTCGCCCGTCCGCCCCCGGAAATGCCGCCACGCCCGCTTCATGAGCGGGTTCTCCGCCTTAGAGATCGCCTTCAGCAGCGCAATGTCCGCCGGCCCGCACGACATCGCATATGGCTTGGCGGCACGCTGGGTCGTCGCCGATGTCGCCGGACCCGTCGCCGGTGCGCTATCCGCAGGTTCGAAGGCAAGATCCGTGTCTTCAGAGGTGGCAACACCTGCCACGGTCGTGGCCGGAGCCGTGGTCGCAGGATTCGTCGCCGGACTCACCAGCAGCATCCGATAGGGTATCACCGGCAGGCCTGCGAGCTGTTTCTGATAGGCGATATGCGCCTGAAGAGCGTTTTCGATCAACACATCCGCTGCTTTCACATTGACTTGCGTCGAAAGCTCTTCCATGCGAACAAAGGGAATCAGCACCGCCGAGAGGATGACCAGCGTCACCGCGACGCCAAAGAGCAGCTCGCTCTTGGTGGCAAGTGAAAGACGGAGATTGCCGAATGGGCGCATCATTGGCCGCAGCGGATTGTACCGGCGAAGCCAGAGTCGGCCACTATGGCGGGGTGTGCCCGCAGGGCAATCGCATTTGGCCCATTTGTGGCACGTGCCGACCCCGGCCGTAGCAATGCCGCTATCCGCAGCCGCTTCCTTGCTTCTCTGTTCTTGCGCTTCTTGAGCGCGGGCTTCGCCCGCAGCCCAAGAGAATTAACATCGATAGACAGGATGAACAGGATTTCGGTAAGACCGAAGCTTCATCGTGTCTATCCTGTCCATCGATGTGAGATCTTCTTAAGAACAGATGAAGTTGCAGGATAGCTGTGCAAAAGGGCCTCTGCTTTTGCGCCTTTTGGGCCTTTTCGCGGCCACTCTTCCCTGCGCTCTCAGCGATCTCCTGTTAAAGGAATTGGCCAACAACCGCGGTGCACAGACGCACCGAAGACTCCGGACACCTCAGTGAATCGCAATATGTTAGGTACGGGATTACGGCAGAGAACTCGACCACTTGCGGAATTGCGTTGCAGGCTGGCGGACTGAACGGTAGGATGCAAGACGCCGTGAGTGTATGGGGCCACTGGGATGTAACCGCAGGAGCATGCCATGACACAGTGGAAGGATGTCGGGCGTCGGGTAGGCAGATCCAGTAACGTGGTTCATCGGGCAGCCGGGACGGTGATCGAATCGCTGGAGCAGCGGCTGCTCCTCGCAAGCGCGCCTGTCATGGACTGGTCGACCTATTTTGGGGGTGGCAGCGTTGACGTGGGCCGAGGTATTGCCACGGATAGTGATGGCAACGTCTGGGTGGCCGGGTGGACGGCTTCCACCGACCTTGCGACCGGCGGCTTCGACAACACCTACAACGGTGGCACCGGCGATGGCTTTGTGGCCAAGATCAACGCCAATGAGACCCTGGCATGGTCAACCTACCTGGGAGGCAGTGGCAGCGATACGATTTACGCCATCGCCATCGATGGCGGTGGCAATGCTTGGGTAGCCGGGAGGACGGATTCCACCGACTTGGCCAGCGGCGGGCTTGATAGCACCTACCACGGCGGCGGCGACGATTTCGTGGCAAAGATCAACGCGGATGGCACTCTCGCGTGGCTTAGTTACCTGGGGGGCAGCGGCGAGGAGCGGGTCCCGCATATCGCCATCGACACTGAGGGCAACGCATGGGTGACGGGAATAACGGCTTCCACGGACTTTGCCAGCGGCGGCTTCGACACCACCTACAACGGTGGCAGTTACGACGGCTTTGTCGCCAAGATCAACGCCAGCGGGACTCTGGCGTGGTCGAGCTATCTGGGCGGCATCAACTACGACGGGATTCAGGCCATCGCCATCGATGAGGGTGGCAATGCTTGGGTAACAGGGGGTACCGGGTCGCCCGGCTGGACCAGCGGCGGCTTTGACACTACCTTCAATGGCCTCGGCGCGGGCTTCGTAGCCAAGATCAACGCCGACGGCACCTTGGCGTGGTCAAGCTACCTTTATCTGGGAACCAATGCCACGGACTCGGGCAACGCCATTGCGTTCGATGGCGATGGCAGTGCCTGGATACTGGGAGTTCTGGGTTCTCTGGCCAAGATCAATGCCGATGGCACGCTGGCATGGTCCAACAGCAATGGCGAGGACATCAGCCGCTTCCTCTGCGCTGGCATCGCCATCGACGACACCGGGAACGCCTGGATAACCGGGAGCGACCTCGTACCTAATACACCACCAAACGTCACCTTGACAGACGCCTTTGTGGCCAGGATCAATGCCGCCGGGACCTGGAACTGGCTCGCTTACGTTGGGGGGCCGCATCGTCCCTCAGGCAACGCGGGCGAAGCGGCGGATTCCGGATTTGGCATCGCCATTGACGCCAATGGCGCTGTCTGGGTCACAGGCCAGACTGGGAAAAGCGGCTGGACCAGCGGCGGATTCGATACCACCTTAAGCGGCGCCACGGACGCCTTTGTACTCAAGCTCATCGTGCCACAACATGCTCCCGTGGCCTCCGATCAATCCCTGACCACTGCCCAGGGCAGCGCTCTTAACGGCACGGCCACCGCCACCGATGAGGATGATGATGCCCTCACCTACAGCCCGGTGACCCAGCCTGCCCATGGCACACTCTCACTCCAGCCCGATGGCACCTTCACCTACACCCCCGCCGCCGACTTCTACGGACTCGACAGCTTCACATTCAAGGCCAACGACGGCAAGCTCGACTCCAATATCGCCACCATCAGCATCACCATCACCCCGGATCCGCAAGCCAATCTCTCGCTCTCCCCCGCCAGCATCCCCGAGAATCAGCCCTCCGGCACAACCGTGGGAACCCTCGGCGTCACCGGCCCCTACGCCACCGCTCCCTTCACCTACACTCTGGTCACCGGCACCGGCGGCACGGACAATGCCTCCTTCACCATCTCCGGCGCCGTCGTCTTGTCGGCCGCGACCTTCGATTACGAGACCAAAAGCACCTACAGCGTCCGTGTGGGCGCAACCGATTCCGGCGGCCGCTACTTCGAAAAGGCCCTGACCATCAGCATCACCAACGTCAATGAGGCCCCGACCAATCTGACTCTCTCTGCCACCACCATCCCCGAGAATCAACCTTCCGGCACGACTGTCGGCACATTAGGCACCACCGACCCGGATACTGGCAATACCTTCACCTACTCTCTGGTCAGCGGAAGCGGCAGCGCGGACAATGCCTCCTTCACTATTACGGGCAACCAGCTCAAAACCGCGACGAGCTTCGACTTCGAGACCAAGAGTACCTACAGCGTCCGCCTGCGGACAACCGACCAGGGCGGACTGTCGTTCGAGAAGGCTTTCACCATCACTGTGACCGATGTCAATGAAGCCCCGACCGACATCAGCCTCTCTTCCGCCAGTGTCGCAGAGAACCTGCCGGTGGGGACGTTCGTGGCCACGCTCAGCGCCACCGACCCGGATGCCGGCAGCACCTTCACCTATTCTCTGGTCAGCGGAACTGGCGGAACAGACAACGCCTCCTTCTCGATCTCGCTCAACACACTGCGGACCGCGGCCAGTTTCAACTCCCAGCTCAAGAACAGCTACAGCATCCGCCTGCGCACAACCGACCAGGGCGGCTTGTGGTTCGAGAAGGTCTTCACCATCACCGTGACCGACGTCAATCAAACGCCGACGGATATCAGCCTTTCCTCCACCAGCATCCCCGAGAATCAGCCGGCCGCCACAACCGTGGGAACCCTCTCCACCACCGACCCCGATACCGGTGATACCTTCACCTACACACTGGCCAGCGGGACAGGCTCCAGCGGCAACGCCTCTTTCCAGATCGTCGGCAATCAACTCCAGACGGCCGCTTCCTTTGACTACGAGAGCCAGAGCAACTACCTCATCCGCGTGCGCACCACCGATCAGGGCGGCCTGTGGTTTGAGAAGGCCTTCGTGATTGCCGTCACCAATGTCAACGAAGCGCCGACAAACCTGGCGCTATCCAACGCAACGGTGCCGGAGAATCAGCCAGCGGGGACCCTCGTAGGAAGCTTCTCGACGTCCGACCCCGATGCCGGCGACACATTCAACTATCTGCTGGTCAGCGGAACAGGCAGCACCGACAACGCTTCCTTCCAGATCGTCGGCAATCAGCTTCGCACGGCCGCTTCCTTCAACTTTGAGGCCCAAAGCAGCTACGCCATCCGCGTCCGCAGCACCGACGCCGGCGGCCTTTCCTTTGAGAAGGCCCTGACCATCAGCGTCACCAACGTCAATGAAGCTCCCAGCGATCTGGCCCTCTCTTCCACCAGCATTTCCGAGAACCAGCCGGTCGGCACGCCCGTGGGCACGTTGACCGCCACCGACCCCGACAGCGGCAATACCTTCAGCTATATTCTCGTAGGCGGCGCAGGCAGTACCGACAATGCCTCCTTCACCATCTCCGGCACCACGCTGCAGACGGCCGCCGTCTTCGATTACGCCGCCAAAAACTCCTACCACATCCGCATCCGCACCACCGACCAGGGCGCCCTGTGGTTTGAGAAAGCCTTTACCATCACCGTGATCAACGTCAACGCGGCCCCCACCGACATTGCCTTAAGTCCTGCCTCGGTTCCCGAGAACCGCCCGGCCGGCACCACCGTGGGAACGCTCTCCTGCACCGACCCGGATGCCGGCGATACCTCCACCTACACCCTGGTAAGCGGCACGGGCGGGGGTGCCGATGACAATGCCAGTTTCACCATCAGCGGCAACCACCTCCTGACCGCCGGCCCGTTCGATTATGAGAGCAAAAACAACTACAGCATCCGCATCCGCGCTACCGATGCGGGAGGACTCTATGTTGAGAAAGCCTTCACCATCACGGTGAGCAACGTCAATGAGCGCCCGACCGATGTTGCCCTAAGTAACGCATCGGTGCCCGAGAACCAACCGGCCGGCACGGCCGTGGGAACCCTCAGCGGCATCGATCCCGATACAGGCGATGCCTTCACGTATACGCTGGTAACAGGCACGGGCGACGATGGCAACGCCAGCTTCACCATCAGCGGCAATCAGTTGCTAACTGCGGCATCCTTCGATCATGAAGCCCAAGGCAGCTTCAGCATCCGCATCCGCACCACCGATGCCGGTGGCCTGTATGTTGAGAAAGCCTTCGTGATCGACGTGACGGATGCGAATGATGCGCCCACCGACCTGGCGCTATCCAACACCGTGGTGCAGGAGAATCTGCCCTCCGGCACCGTCGTGGGAGCATTCTCCACTGTCGATCCCGATGCCGGCGACACCTTCACCTACACCCTGGTCAGCGGCCCCGGCGACCAGGACAACGCCAGTTTCGTCATCGACGCCGGCCAACTGACCACCGCCAAGCGCTTCAACTACGAGTTCAGGAAGAACTACTCCATCCGCGTCTGCGCTACCGATTCGGGTGGCCTGAGCTACGAGAAACCATTGAACATCGACATCAGCGATGACCCCACCGATTACCGCGGCGCCTTCGGCTGGACCGGCGGCAAGAAGAGAACCACACTTGTTCTGGTCGACGCCACCGATGGCGATCTGGTCACCTTCAAGCTCAGCGGCACCGGCACCGGCAAGGTCTATGGCTTTCAAGGCAGCTTTGAGGACCTCTTCGTCACCGGCTCTGGCCCCACGACAGGCGTAACGATCACCGTGAAGAACGCCAAGGTGAAGAAGCCGCTCAGAGGCGACAAGCTGATGACCCTCGGCAACATCACCACCGACGGCATCCTCAAGACCCTCAATTCCTCCGCCTCCATCCTCTGCGGCCTGGTCCAGTTCAATACGCGCAGCGTCCTTGCCGGCAAGGCCAAGCTCTCCATGAAACTGCGTCAAATCACCGACTCCGACATCCGGGTGCAAGGCCTCCCCGTATCCTCGATCGCCGTAAAGGGTGATGTCACTGGCACCCGCATCCTGACCACCGCCTCGATCCAGACCCTGAAGATGGCCACGCTGCTGAATAGCGACATCCTCGTAGGCGTGGCCACCGATTGCGCTGAGCACTTCGCCACCGCCGACGATTTCGCCAACCGCACCGCCCGTCTGGGCAACCTGAAGGTCTCCGGCCGCAAGCTGCCCTCCAAGACCTCTCATCCCACCTACGTGGCCAACAGCCACATCTCCGCCCCAAGCGTCGGCGCGATCGCCCTGCTGAACGTCCCGGCCGCCTCCGATCCGCTCCTGCATGTGCTCACCGATACGGGCACGCTGACGGTAACCCGGTCGAAGCTGACCTCCACCCCCATGTTCGCCCCCGGCACCTGGAAAAAGCCCGGCCAGCGCCCCCTCATCTGGGAAGTCGTCGGGTGACAATCTCCGGCCAATTCCTTTGCGAGCGCAGTTTAGTCGCCGTGTCGAAGACCCGCCTGGGTGGGGCGACCGATCTATGTGGTTGCATCCTCTTCGTGAGGATCCCTCCGCCATATCGAATCTGCGCAAATCGGCGAGAATCTGCGGATCGGTCTCTCCCCCGTCTTCCTTGGCGTGGCGTTCGTGGACTTCGGCGAGCTCGCTTCGTCTGAGTTCAGCGTCGAAGACAGTCGAGTCGCGTCGTCAGCGGTACAGAGTTTACCCGCTCGAAGAGTCGCCGCGGCGATCCGTGGCGGGCGGGCGTGAGACATCTCCTCCTAAACACATGGAGTGCTGCGCATGTGTCGCGCAGGCGCGCACCGCGACTTACAGCAATCTTTCCCGATTTCTCGACCCCGACCCCCCAAAACCAATGGAAAAACGCAAATCCTCTCTCCCAGTGGTGCGCTTTGCGCGCAAAAAGCGCGACACCCCCTGTATAGGTAGAGGCCCGTTCTTTCTCAACCGAATACCGCCGCAGCGCATGGATAGGGCGATGCCTCAAAATGCCCCATAGTGCCCCACTCTATTTCCGCAGAGCCATTGTTGAGCGAAGCGAAATCCCGGCGGCGCCGGGACTACACCCCTGCTACACTTTGCTACACAAATGCTACACAACGCTACACTTTGCTACACCCGTGCTACACCTTAACAGGCAGCTCGAACTGCTCTAAGTCCCATCGCTGCCTGTACTTAGCGCGACGCGCCCCGCCGCCCATGCTACACCCCCCCCAATTCGCGCGCCCCTTCCCTCCGCCGTGACTTGCTCCAACTCCTGTCCGATACGCCACTTACGCCCCAACCGTCCCGAATTCGACCCCTGCTACATGTAGCACGCGACCTCTGACTGCAGTTTACCCGCCGTGGCGGGACTTCTGTCTTCTGACTCCTGACTTCTCCCACGGGAACCTGCGCACCTCCTCCCCCAATCTCCACCTAAACTATTTTTTTAGCAGCACTTACCGTACAGGGGGTACCCCGCTCCAGAACCTGCGCACCTGCTACTTATCCACAATCGCCACGTTCTTTTCCGCTTTTCGCTTTCCGCTTTTCCCCTTGTCTCCTTGTCCCCTTGTCTCCCCCTCTCCCCCTCTCCCCCTCCCGCCCTCTCCCACTCTGGCTCCCCACCCAACCACCCGGCCGGGCTTCCTGTCGCATCACTCAACTCTGGCCGAATGTCCATTGGCAGACACAAGCGCATGTGGTATGACGATATGACGGGTCCTAGAATGCAGCAGGCATTTACTGAGGCACCAGAACGAATATGAGTAACGCAGGACGACTTTTAGTCGTGGAAGATCAGGACTCCGAACGCAAGGCTATCGCTCAGCTCCTGCGCATCGATGGGTATACGGTCTTCGCGGCAGAGAGCGCTGATAAGGCGCTGAGCTACATCGAGGAAGGCATCGATGTCGTCTTGAGTGACCTGCACATGGGCGACGTCAGCGGGCTGGACCTGCTGCAACTGTGGCGAAAGAAGCGACCCAATACCCAGTTCATTCTCCTGACGGGCCACAGCAGCATCGGTTCCGCCGTCGATGCCATCAAGCTGGGCGCATACGACTACATCACCAAGCCTGTAAATCCCGACGAGCTGCGCCTGCTGATTCGCCGTGCCATTGATGCCATTCAAAAAGAACAGGAGATCGAAAGCCTCCGCCGGCGCCTCGATCACAAATTCGGCCTCGACCAGATTGTCGGCCAATCGCGGCAGATGAAAGAGGTCTTCGACCGCATCCAGCGCACCGCTCCGGTCGACAGCACCGTGTTGATTCTGGGTGAAAGCGGCACGGGTAAGGAACTCGTCGCCCAGGCCCTCCACCACAACAGCCCGCGTAAGAAAGGCCCATTCGTCGCGGTCAATTGCGCTGCCGTCCCGGCAACGCTGGTTGAAAGCGAGCTGTTCGGACATGTCCGCGGCGCCTTTACCGGCGCCACCGATCGACGCATGGGCCGGTTTGAACAGGCCGATGGCGGAACCTTGTTCATCGACGAGATCGGCGATTTTGAACTCGGGCTCCAGGCCAAGCTCCTGCGCGTGCTCGAATCGCTTACCGTCACCCCAGTTGGCGGCCACGAAGACCGCAAAGTTGATGTCCGCGTGCTGACCGCTACCAGCCGCGACATCCGCAAGATGGTTGATGCCGGAACTTTCCGTGAGGACCTGTACTACCGCTTGAATGTCGTATCCATCACCCTTCCCCCACTGCGCGATCGTCCGGACGATGTTCCGATCCTGATCGAGCACTTCCTCAATGAAATCTCGACGCAGAAGCACACCGCGGCAAAGAAAGTCAGCCCCGACGTCATCCGCCGATTCCAGAGCTACCGCTGGCCAGGCAACGTCCGCGAGTTGCGCAATACCCTGGAGAGCATGATGGTACTGACTGAGGGTGACATTCTGACTGAAGTGGATTTGCCTGAACGAATCGCTCAGTCTGGTCATAACTCACCATCTAAAATAGACTTACCGACAGGTCTGACGATGGATGAGTTGGAGCGATTGGCAATCACCAAGGCCTTGGATTCCTGCCAGGGTAACCGTACCCACGCCGCCGACCGGCTCGGCATATCCGTGCGAACCTTACAGCGGAAATTGCGGCAGTATGAGCGTAGTGGGATCATCAGCACCAACACCTGATCGGAGATCTGACACATTGTCGCACATAGGCCATTCTGTCGCGATATAATCGCCATACTTTCAGACAGATCGCCTTGCATGGGCGAGGATGAGTCGGCCAAACGCCGTTGATGCGTGCATTTCTTCACCAAGTGCAACCGGACTGAAGGCGTGGCACCGGCTTTGCGACACTCTATTCGGCGTGGCCGTAGTGGTTACGCGGGTACCAAACCACTTACACGATGGGGTAACGGTTATGGAGTCAGTCAGCACGCATCATGTCATGGCAGGCAAGGGCCTCACCAAATTTGACCCATACCAGCCGCCCACCGGGCGGACCATGGTCTTCCAGGTTCAGTGCCGCAATTGCAGCTATGAACCGGAAGATTTGCTTCATCCGCCGAAGATCTGTCCGAAATGCCACAGCCAGTCATGGGAGAGGTATACCCGCCCAGGCAGTATCCTGATGAATGCCGAGCGTTACGCAAGCTGATCCTGTAATCCACCAAAGCGATTGACACGCAAAGCCGCGGACAGGCCCTTTGTCTGTTCGTGGTTTTGTTTTGCGCGCTGTTCCTGCCCACGCAGCCGCGCGTTCCAATGCCAATCCGCAAAATGCGCGGAAACCCCTTGACGAAAAGCCATGGTTAGGGTCTAGTTATTGGAAACATGAGCCAAACCCCGTCTTCTGCCTGCGTAGGCATGAAGTGCGGGATGCAAAGGAGCTTGAGCCTATGAATCTCACACCTCGGCAGTTGGATGTCCTGGTCGCCGTCCGCAATTATCGGCACCTCCACGGAATGGCGCCGACCATGCAGGAACTGGCCGATCAACTCGGCACCAGCAAAGTCACCATCTTCGAGCACATCGAGGCTCTGGAGCGCAAAGGCGTGATTCGCCGCAACCCGCATATGTCGCGGTCGCTGGAGGTTATCGCCAAGTACCTGCCCGATGAGGACCGGCCCACGAAGCTTCCGTTGCTGGGCGCTATCGCCGCCGGCGCCCCCATCCTCGCCGTCGAGAACCGGGAAGAACTCGACCTGGAACAGATCTTCAAGAGCCGTCACGGCGTCTATGTCCTGAGAATCAAAGGCGACTCGATGGTTGAAGACCACTTGTGCGACGGCGACTTTGTCGTCATCGAGCGACGCGAAACCGCCCGCAATGGCGAAACCGTCGTCGCCCTTATCGATGATGCCGAAGCCACCCTCAAGAAGTTCTACAAGGAAGGTGGCAAGGTAAAACTGCAGCCCGCCAACAGCGAGATGAAGCCCCGCGTTCTCGATGCCCAGCGCGTCCGCGTGCAAGGTGTTGTGATCGGCGTCATGCGCGCTTGCCGGAAATAATCCGCTGTGGGCGCCGGCTTATCTGCATGCTTTGGCGGCCGCGCTTCTGACACGTCAGAGCGACTGACAAGGCAAGGCTCAAGAACGGGAAGGAGTACGCGCATGCCTCTGGGCAGCAAAAACGGCGATACGTCGACGGGTACCTCCAGCGCTGAGAAACCTGTTATTTTCCAGCAGTACTTCAAGAACGGCAACCGCACCTATGCCTCGCAGGTGAAGATATCCCAGATCGGGAAGAAGTATCTTGTCCTTACCGAAGGACACCGCGACCCCAAGACGCAGGAACTGAAGAAGCACACGATCTGCGTCTTCGAGCAGGATCTTAAGCAGTTCTTCGCGATCCTTCAGGAGACCGTGCAGTACCTGCGCTCCGTCAAAGACCCCGCCGGCGCCGCAACCGGCGTGGCCGGGGCGCCGGCCGGCGCCACTGCGACCGGAAACGGCCCCGCCAGATCTGCCAAACCACCGATCGCGGCCAGGTCTTTCTCGGATGCGAACACTGCCAGGGCCACGGTAGCAGCGCAGAAACTCCCGATTCCGACAAAGGCTGCCGCCCCTGCTAAACCCAGCATGCGGCCAAGCTCAGCCCGGCCATCGGCCCCGGCATCGGCCGCCAAGTCCGGATACCGGAGCGGCAAGCGCGCCAATGGCCGCTAGCCACGGTCGCTAAAGAAGATAGCGAGAACGGTTGACCATCCACTGGATAAGCCGGTCACGGTGAGGCCGGCGTCGCCAGACCTTCGGATCAATACACCTCGAGAAGCTGACGTCGTGCTCAAATAGCCGCAGCATCTGGGCCGCGAACAGGCGAGAGCGGATCACAACCGCCAACTCGCAGTTGTAGTCAATGCTGCGATAGTCAAAATTCGTTGATCCGAGGACCGAGATCTCCTCGTCGATCACGACTGTCTTGGCGTGCAGTTTGGCATGCTGCCGCTCATGCACCTCTACGCCGGCCGACAAGAGCTGCGCATAGAACGACCGGGCGGCCGTCACCATGGTAAGCGAATCGGTCTTTGTCGGAAGCATCAGACGCACCTTTACCTTGCGCCTGGCTGCCCGACAGAGCACCTCGACCAGGTCATCGCTCGGAGCAAAGTAGGCAGACGTCAGGCAGATGCTCCGCTTCGCATGCTGCAGCAGATTGCCCAGCATATGCGACATCTGGGATGCAAGGCTGGGAACTGCCGAGAGCACCCCGACCGGCCCTTCACTGCCATCGAGATTGTGGTTCAGCAGTGCCCGATTGAAGCGCCCACCGCGGCTGACATAGGACCAGGTGCGGATAAACGATGAGGCCAGTGCCTCTACGGCTGGGCCTTCAATGCCGATTCCGCAGTCGCGCCAGAGGTTGTCCAGTTCGGGTGTGTGGCCGATGATCCAGGAGCCGCCATACTCATTGGCAATGTTCAGCCCCCCCAGGCCGGCCACCTGCCCGTCGATGATGGTGAGTTTGCGATGGTCGCGGTTGAACGGCCGCCAGGAGAAGTTGCAGCGCCACGGGGCAATCGGGTGGAACTCGCGCACATGGACGCCCGCCCGCTCCATCTGGTGGAAGAACTCGTATGGAGTCGCCTTGGATCCGAAGGAGTCATAGAGCAGGTAGACGTGGACCCCCTCGCGGGCCTTGCTGACCAGCACATCGCAGAAGGCCTTCCCCGTCTGGTCGTCCGCGAAGATGTAGGTCTCGATGAAAATGCTCTGCCGGGCTGCCTTTACGGCATCATGCCATGCACGAAGCGCTTCGCCATCTTTGAGCAGTCTGACGACAGAGCCGTCCGAGAGTTGGACCGGTTCCGCGACTTCCCAGCCATCATCATCCATGCCCGGAACGATGTTCAGCCCGCGCGCAATGCCAGCCTGCCGCGCCGAGTGTTCGGGAACGTGCACAACCACTTCATCCGGTAGCGTAGAGGTCGCCGTGGGCATCGCCGCTGATTATAGCGACTGGTAGCCGCCTGTGCCGCTTGTCACTATAATCCGCGCCCCTGAAGTCATTGATGGAAGAAACAGAATAACAGCATGTCCAACCCAAACCCCAGCGGCAATCCCCTTCCTCAGGTCAAGAATGTTATTGCCATCGGCGCTGGCAAAGGTGGTGTCGGCAAAAGCACGATTTCCGCGAATATGGCAGTGGCACTGGCCCGTCTGGGCCATAAGACGGGTCTGATGGATGGCGATATCTACGGTCCAAGCATGCCCACGATGCTGGGCATCCGCGGCGTCCCGCCGCAGGTCCGGGAGGGAAGGTTGATCCCCTTCTTCGTCCATGGCATCCATGCGGTGACGATCGGTTCGCTGGTCGAGCCTGACAAACCGTTGATCTGGCGCGGTCCTATGGCACATGGTGCATTCAAACAACTGCTGGTAGACCAGACCGTCTGGCCTGAACTTGATTACCTGATCGTCGATCTTCCCCCCGGGACCGGGGATGTACCGCTATCTCTATGCCAGCTTCTGCCGCTGCGGGGCGCAGTGGTGGTTGCCACGCCGCAGCAGGTGGCACTGGATGACTGCATCCGTGCGGTGGGGATGTTCCGAACGCTCAATGCCCCGGTACTGGGTATCGTGGAGAACATGAGCTATTTCGTGCAGCCGGATGGCACCGTGGCCGACATCTTCGGCCGAGGCGGTGCACAGAAAGCGGCCCAGAATCTGGGCATCCCCTTCCTGGGCGAGTTGCCCATGTACCAGGAACTGCGTGTGAACTCCGATGCCGGCGAACCCCTGGCGAACTTCCAGGGCACACCCGACTTGCGAGTGGCGCTGGAGAAGATCGCAAACAATCTGGTTGGCCAGGTAAACCTGCAGGTATTGCAGGCACCGCAGGTGAAGTTGAATGTGGAGTAGTTTATAGTTTTCGCGGCGGCGACCACCGCACCCAGTAAAGAGGAAGACCCTATGACGCTCGATGAATTCTCAACTCTGGTGCGCCAGGCGCGGACGCATCGGCTCTACGTCAATGCAGCCACTGTCTCGCGGGATGCTGTCATCAAACTGATCGATGTAGCACGCAACGTCCCCTCGGGGCTGAACGTGCAGCCGCTGCGTTACCGAATCGTCACCGACGCCGCCGAATGCGCTGCGGTGTATGCGTGCACGAACTGGGCAGGAGGCCTGCGCACCGGTCCGGCTCCGACCCCCGAGCAGCGCCCCAACGCGTGGATCGTGATCGTCTCGGTCCCCACGCAGATCAGTCCCGCGGTCGATGTCGGCATCGCCGCGCAGACGATCAATCTGGCGGCCGCGGTGGCGGGCTATGTGACGTGCATGCTCGGTGCCATCGACCGCGACAAAATCCACCTGCTCCTGAAACTCCCGGCCGACACCAAGATCGAACTGTTGATGTCGGTGGGCAAGGCCGGAGAGAAAGTGTCCCTCGAAGACTTCGGGCCGGGCGTACAGATGCCCTACTGGCGCACGCCTGACCAGGTACATCATGTGGCGAAACGGAAGCTGGCAGATGTGCTGATCGGGTGATGCGGCGCGGCTCATCGCCTCTCAAGCGCCCGGGCAAACTGCTGGTTGAACAGTGTGGCGTATAGCCCATCGTGGGCGAGCAGGTCGGCGTGTCTTCCCTTATCGACGATACGTCCCGCGTCCAGGACGATGATCAGGTCAGAGTTGAGAATCGTCGAGAGTCGATGGGCAATGATCAGCGAGGTTCGCCCGCGGAGCAGACGCTCCAGGGCTTCCTGGATCAGTGCCTCGCTGGTGGAATCGAGGCTGCTGGTGGCCTCATCGAGGATGAGGATCGCCGGATCCTTCAATAGTGCCCGGGCAATGCTGATGCGCTGTTTCTCGCCGCCGGACAGGCGGAACCCACGCTCTCCCACAACCGTGTCATAACCCTGTGGAAGCGCGGCGACGAATTCGTGGATATTGGCCGCCTTGCACGCCTCGATAAGCTCGACCTCGCCGGCACCCGGTCGGGCGTACAGCAGATTCTCGCGGATGGAAGCGTGGAAGAGGAAGGTCTCCTGCGTGACCATCGCGATATGGTTCCGCAGCGATGCCTGCTGCAGTTCGCGCAGGTCAATACCATCGAGCAGCACTCTGCCCTCGGCGGGATCATAAAAACGTGGAACGATATATGTCAGCGTGGTTTTGCCCGAACCGCTGGGGCCAACCAGCGCCACGCGCTGTCCCGGCCGGATCTCAAAGCTGATGTCGCGCAAAGCAAATGGCTCGAGCGGGGGCTCAGTGGATGCCGTCTCAGCGGCCGCCTCGCGAGCGGCCGGCGGTATCGGGTAGGTGAAATGTACGTGTTCAAGCACGATATGGCCTTGCGTGGTGGGAACCGCGCGGGCATCCTTCCGATCGATCACATCCGGGATCAGATCGAGATACTCAAAGATTCGGTCGAACACCGCGAGCCCGGCCTGCACATCGACATAAACGGTCGCCAACTGCACCATCGGCCGATACAGCAGCGTCAGCAGCGCCGCGAAAGCCACGAGCATTCCTGGTGTCAGCTTCTCATGGATCGCTTCATAGCCGCCATACCAGTAGATCAGTGCCGGCCCGACGGCGCTGAAGACACTGAGAATCATGAACAGCCAGCGCCCCACCACAGTCTGGCGAATGGTCAGGTCACGCAGAATCTGGCTCCGCCTGGAGAACTCACTGGCATCGGCCGGTTTCTGACCGAAAATGCCGGCCAGAACAATTCCGCCGACATGCAGACGTTCGTTGAGGAACGCCAGCAGCGATGCCTGGCTCTCCTGGGTCTGGGTGGAGAGGCGACGCCGGATCCCGCCAACGATTCGTGAGGGAACATAAAACGCCGGCATCACCGCAATCGCAACCAGCGTCAGCTTCCAATTCATCCAGAAAAGCGCCACCGAGGTAGCCGCCAGAGTGGCGATATTGTTGGCGATCGTGACGACCGTGCCGGTGGCGACGCCCTGCACCGCGCCGACGTCATTGTTGATGCGCGAGACGATCTCGCCGGAGCGCGTGGTGATGTAGAAACGCAGGCTCAGTTTCTGCACGTGCTGAAACAGCTCATTGCGCAAGTCGTGCATCATTCCCTGGCCGACGCGCGCGGTAACCGTCTGTTGCAGCACACCGACGAACCCGGACGCAACTGCCAATGCAACCATGGCGATGCAGAGCCAGGTCAACAACCAGAGATCGGCGTGGGGGATGGCCTTGTCCAGTATCCAGCGCACGCACAGCGGCGGCACAACGCCCAGGCCCGCGGCCACGCCAATGCACGCCAGCACCACCAGCCAGCTTCGCCAGTAGGGCCTGAAGTAGCCCATGACCCGGCGCATGGTTGCCTTGTTGATCGGCGGCAGCGGTCCTTCCTGGCCGGGCTTGCTGAAGTGGTCCTGCAGCCCGTAGGTGCGGGTTAATCCCCCGGCTGTCGACATCGATCCTTGCCATCCGCCAAGACGCATGCGTAGAACTCCTCGGGCTTGTCGGTATCACGCGCCCGGAAGGGTGTCAACCCGCGTTTGCCATTTCGCGATCACCGATGAGTGGCGCCCATTGGTCATCGGCGGCCAGATCGCGCAGGACTTTCTTCGCGACCTGCTGAGCCTTCTGCTGGGCATCATTCGCTCCCCAGTCGATCGAGGGCAGATCCAGCTTTAGCTTCCTCCCCAATAAACCCAGCGCATTGGCCAGTATCCGACCATTCTTCTCATGCAAAGCGGCGATCGCGAGCGGAACGAAGTCCTCGGCGACCATCGCGGCCGCGTATTGTTCCAGCGAGCGAAGCTCTCCCGCATCAAGCGTCCGGCCGCTGGCCGATGCGTTCTGCCGCGCTGACTCGATGCTATTCACCGCCGGCACGCAGGTGCTGATCTGCTGATTGGCCAATACGAACTGCAGGGCCAGCCTGCCGATCGGCACATCGGGGCAAAGCTCCAGCCGCCCAGGCGCCGGGCGCAGGTGGCGCAACACTGTCACTGGAATACCATAGATGTGCCAGACGAGCGTCTTCATAGCTATCAGTGCTGCGGTGCGGCTCTGGACCTCGGCGGCCAGTTTGCCCTCCGCGGCCCGGTTGGCGAAGTTATACGGCACCATCGCCGTATCGAACGCGGGAAACGCGCTCAAGAGCCTCGCACCGTAGTCGGGCTCATGGGTTGAGAATCCGATAAGGCGCAGCTTGCCCTGCTGCCGCAAGCGATCAAGTTCATCGATCGCATCCTCCATTTCCGGCCGATGCGAGACCGGATCGCCCTGTTCCATGGCTCCGCAAATGAACTGATCTACGTGGTCGAATCCAAACGCCCGCAGGCACCCCTCCACCTCGCGGCGAACATACGCCCGGATGTCCCCGCGTTCGTGAAGGTAATTGGCGAAGAAATCCACGCGCATGCCCGAGACGATCAGCCCATCGCGCCGGCCAAGCAGACGCAGCGACTGTCCGAGCGATTCGATCTCGCAGTAGTACGTTGAGTCGAAGTACGTGATGCCGGCATCAATCGCAGCGCCAATAACGCGAGCCCGCTCCTGATCGGAAGCGAAGAACCGCGCTGTCCGGTCGATGCCTCCTTGCGTCTCGACACCCTCGCGATGGCCGCCAACGCCGACTTCGGAAACGCGGATGCCACTGCGGCCAAGTGTTCGGTACTTCATGGCCACGAGTATACGCGCCAGACTTATCTCGCGTCAGAGGCGCTGCGCTCGCCTAACATGCGCTGGCTCGGGGCGACCGCACTCCCCACTTGTCGCGACCGCCTGAGCGTATACGATATCGGGTTCGACCTGCTGCAGACGACCAAGTAATGAAACAACTATCGCCCTTCAGCGTGCTCTGCCTTCTCCTGCTGGCCGCCGCGTCGTTCGCACCGGCGCTGGCTCAGGATGTACCAGCAACGGCGCAGACCACTGTACTGCCCCGCTACGTGCTGACACTCCCACCCGGTTTTGTGCAGGTAGAGGGCATCCGCGGGAAAGCCCTCTGTGAGCCGGCCGACCGTGAATGGGTGCAGAAGGCTCTGTCGGCCGCCGATGCGACAACCCGGCCCAGCACTATGCCATCGGATCTGCTCACGCGCTTGGAGGCGGCCAAGGCAAAGGTTGTCGCCCACATGGCGGCCGACTACGCCGTTGACGACCCTGCGCCCCTGGCCAAACGCCTCGATGAATCACTGACGCCAGCGCTTCGTAAACTACAGGAGTTTGTTCCGCCGCTGTTCTTCCTGGTAACCACTGAACCGCGACTCAAGGAAATGCTCAAAGCCGAGCAATGGGTGAGCCGCGATTTTGTCTATAACCGCCTGGCGGATGAGATTGCATATCGCAAGTCAATCTCTCTGACGCTTGACCGGCCGATGGATGACACCGTGACCGCCGCGTTCTATGAGCCCGCCGACGACCAGGCCGCCCGCGCAGCGAAACTGGCCCGCGGCTTGGATTTGGCCCATCATGAGGTCGATCAGGTCATATCCGGCCGGGCGATGTTCCTGGCCCATGCTCATATGATCGACACGATCGCTCAGGTCGTCTTCAGGCCGCTGGACCTGCCGCGCGATCAGCAGTGGCTGGGGATAGGGCTCACCGGCGCGACCTCAGGCGACTATGCCGAAATGGTTATCGGGTCTCCGCGCATAGAACTGCTCCTGATGCTCTGCGCTGAACTGCGCACAAATCCCATCAAGACGAGCACGATCAACCTGCTGGACCCGACAGATCCGGCCGCGATCAAGCGGCAATACGCGACGGCGTATGCCGATGCCTACCGCCGCAAGTGCGTGTCGGTAACACTGCGTCTGCTCGACAAGAACCGCCCCGCCCTCCCGGATCTGATGCGGTCGCTGCGCAACACGCCCTGCAAGAGCGGCCAGGAACTCCTCGACCGCGTAAAGCAGATAACCGGAGTGGATCTCTCCGATGCGGTGAAGTAGAGCCGGTGACCTCACCGGCGGTGGAACGAGGGCAGAACGCGCACAGACCATGCTGTGGCGGTTAAGCTGGCGATAACGGCGTGGATTGGGAATTGTCTCTGCCATTGCTTTTGCCGCCGGTGGGGTCACCGGCTCTACTGTTTGGCCCTGCGTTGGCTTACACTTCCGGTATGAGCGCCTACGCCCAGTGCATCCAGGATTTGATCAGCGAACTCTCGCACCTGCCGGGGATCGGTCCCAAGTCAGCTGAGCGGATCACCTTCCATCTCCTAAAGTCGCGCAAGGAGGATGTCATGCGCTTGGCCCAGGCGCTGCAGGACATGAAGAGCAAGGTGCGGTACTGCGAGCAATGCTTCAACCTCGCAGAAGAGGAACTCTGCTCGGTCTGCAAAGATGCGCAGCGTGACCCTTCGGTGGTACTCGTCGTGGAGCAGCCGCGCGATCTGATGGCACTGGAAAATCCCGGCACATATCGCGGACTGTATCACGTACTGCTGGGCCGCATCGCGCCGCTAGAAGGAATCGGGCCTGACGACCTGACGATCGCCGGCCTGACCACGCGCCTGCAGGCGGGCACCATCAAAGAGTTGATCTTGGGCACGAATCCGAACGTTGAGGGCGATGGCACGGCTCTCTATATCGAGAACCTGGTCACTTCACAGTTCCCCGCTGTGCAACTGAGCCGTCTCGCGCGAGGATTACCCACCGGCAGCAGCATCGAGCACGCCAATCGGAGCATCCTTGCCGACGCCATCAGCGGCCGACAGCAGGTGAAACCTCGCTAATTCCGAGGAACATATAGTCGTTCGCATTTGTTACTGGCGGGAAATCTCGGTTATCATCCCCACCTCGCAGCCGTCGTCGGTTGCGTAACGTGATTGGCGCAAGACCAATCGTCTAGGAAAGGACTTACTTCATGGCAAAGATCGCTTTTATTGGGGCCGGCAGCCTCGGTTTCACGCGCGGGCTGGTTCGGGACATCCTGACATTCCCGCTCCTGAAGGATTCAACTCTCGTCCTGATGGACATCAACAAGGAGCGCTTGGACTTCGCCCGCAAGGCAGTCCAGAGCATCGTGGACCGTGGCAACTACCCCGCGAAGGTCATCGCCACGATGGATCGCAAGGAGGCCCTCAAGGGCGCCGACGCGGTCCTGTGCACCATACTCGCCGGCGGCGTGGATGTGTGGCAGCACGACATCCTCATCCCCAAGAAGTATGGCATTGACACCAACGTCGGCGACACGCGCAGTGTCAGCGGCATCTTCCGCGCCCTGCGGACGATCCCGGTCATGGTTTCCATCGCCAAGGACATGGAGAAGCTTTGTCCTAACGCCGTCCTGTTGAACTACACCAACCCGATGGCCATGCTCTGCCGCGCCATGCAGAAGACCACGGACATCAAGATCACGGGCCTGTGCCACAGCGTACAGGGCACCGCGAGCATGCTCGCCAACTGGATCGGCGCCAAGGATGAAGAGATCACCTACGTCTGCGCTGGCATCAACCACCAGGCCTGGTACACCGAGTTCAAGCGCAACGGCAAGAATGCCTATCCGGCAATCCACAAGGCCGTCAGCACGAACAAGAAGATCTACAACCACGAGAAGGTTCGCAACGAGATGTACCTGAATCTGGGCTACTATGTCACCGAGTCCAGCGGTCACAACAGCGAATACAACTGGTGGTTCCGCAAGCGGCCGGACCTCATCAAGAAGTACTGCACCGGTGGTTCCGGCTGGAATCCCGGAGAATACGCTTACATCCTGGACCACTACCGCAAGACGGCCACCTCCTGGAAGAAGGACATCAAGGATTGGTTTGCCAAGGGCGCTCCCATGAACCTGGCCCGCGGCCACGAATACGCCGCCAGCATCATCAACGCCTACATGGGCGGCGAGATGTTCAAGTTCAACGGCAACGTGCCCAACACCAAGCTGATCACCAACCTTCCCGATGACGTTTGCGTCGAGGTGCCGGTGGTGGCCACCAGGCGTGGGTTTGAAGCCATCCACGTCGGTGCCCTGCCTCAGCAGTGCGTGGCTCTGAACCAGGTAAGCGTCGCTGTCGAGGAGATGGCTGTCGAGGCCGCACTGACGGGCGACCCGACCATGGTCTTCCACTCGGTGGCCTACGATCCGCTTTCGGCGGCTGTCCTAAGCCTCGCCGAGATCAAGAAGATGGTCAACGAGATGCTCAAGAAGAACAAAGCCTATCTTCCAACCTTCAAGAAGTTTGAGGCATAACCGACTGGAAACGTCCAGCGGTGCGATGGGCGCCCCGGTACTATCCGGTAAGAAGATGCCCTGTCGCGCAAAGATGGCCCTGTGCTGCACCGGAAAACGGCCGAGTGCGGCACAGGGCCACCACTTGGTCATGCCTGTCCGTACTGAACCCGTACCTCGCCGGAATACCCCTGGCGAGTATTCATCCGGCGAATCCCGCCTAATGGAGCATCGTCATGAAGCGTGCCCTTACGATCCTGATTGCGCTTGTCTGCCTGGTCGCTCTTGCACCGGCGGGTCATGCAGCCTCCGGCCCAACCTCGACCATGTCCAGCGCCACGCCGCTCCAGGCAAGCGCCCAGGCCTATTACCAATGGATCGTCGGATGTATCGATGACATCAAGGCGCAAATGCCTGCGATCACCAAGTCAGCCGAGCGGGCGGCCGACCTCTATGTGAACAAGGACTACGACATCGCCGTCTACGGCGGGCAGGATTTCACTCGAGAGCTTTTCAACCGCAGTGGTGGAATGATGCAGTTGACCCTCGCCTCGCCCCTGCCGGGCACCGGCCAGGAGGTCATCGACCGCGTCAACCTCAGCAAGTATATCATCCTCGTCGGCCTGCGCGAGAGCCGCTGGGCGGAGGATATGGATCGTATTCGCCGGTTCCGCAAGCAGGGCAACAAGTTCGTCATCGGGTTCGGCTCGGCAGCACAATTGGCCCGGGCCCAAACCGACGGTGTCTGGTTCGATGCCCAGGTTGCCAACGCCGCTGCGCCGACGAACGGCCTGTTCGTAACGCCGCTGACCGGCCCGCTGGTGCCCACCGATTCCGTCGCCAATGTCGCATTGGGGTGGACCTGGCTTGGCGAATTTGTCGCGGCAAACACGCGCCTGGGCAAGATGCCGACGATGTACCAAGGCTACGACACCGGCTCGAGCGCCTACGAACGCGAGAAGAAGTACGCCAAGGTCAAATTCCACGAGGAAAAGCCCGTCGCGATCGAGGCCGGCCGTTTCGGAAGTGAGTACCTCGCCTCATTGCGCGAAACTCTGCAACAGATTCACGATCTCGAGATTGTCCGCATCCACCAGACCGCCCAGCAGGCCGTTGCCACCCGCGATGCCGGCGGCTCGCTCTATACCTACATGCAGGGACACGTCACCATGGACCTGTATCCGCACCCCCACGACCCGGGCTACTTCCAGAACTTCGAGCGAAACTGGGCTACAGCGCGGCGCGACCTGAAACTGGCCAAGGACGACTTCGTCCTGTGCATCGGGCAGTCGCAACTCTTTCGCGGGCCAGACTTCGAGAACTTTGCCGAACTCGCCCGCAAGGCCGGAGCCAAACTCACCTGGGCCATCTCGACATTCAGGAAGGATGAAGTCAACGCCATCCCGCCCGACGAACCGCTGATCGACATGCACTGGGCACAAGGCGATGCAGCCGTCACCATGCCCGGCTACGACGTCAAAATCCTTCCCACCAGCGGCGTCCTCCAGGTGGCCGTTCTGTGGATGATCAACTCCGAGATGCTGGGGATTCTCGAATCGCGCTATCAGGCGGCAATCCCCGGCCATTAGAACTCCATACGATTCATCAACCAATCAGGTATGATGTCCTACATGAAGAATGCACCAGTCTCGTTGATGCTTGCGACCCATGGGCAACTTCGCCGGCGCAAGCCCAACCTCGCAGTATTGCCTTGGGGCGCCACCGAAGCCCACAACCAGCATCTTCCCTATGGCACCGACGCCATGGGCGCGGAACGAGTCGCCTTGCGATCGGCCCAGATCGCGGCCGGCCGGGGAGCGCGGGTCATCGTGCTGCCCACCATCCCCTTCGGGAACAACGCCCAGCAGCAGGACCAGATCGCCACGGTCCACTTCTCCACCACCACCGCCCTGGCCATCCTGCGCGATGTCGCTAACTCGCTGAAGCGTCAAGGGATCGAACGGCTCATCATCGTAAACGGTCACGGCGGCAACAACTTCACGCCGCTTGTCCGCGATCTGGTGCTCGAAACCGGCATTTTCATTGCGGTCGTAAACTACTGGCAGACGTGCATGGAACTGCAGCAGAAGCTCTTTGGCGATCCCGGCGATCATGCCGGCATCCTCGAAACCAGTCTCATGCTGCACTTCTGCCCCGATTCGGTGCACATGAAGGCCGCAGGCCCCGGCAAACGCAATCCATTTGCCGTTGCCGCCCTGGAACAGAAGGGAGTCTGGACGCCACGCCCCTGGACGAAGATCCACCCTGACCTGGGCGCTGGAGATCCCCACGGCGCTACCGCCGAAAGCGGCAAACAGGCATTTGAAGCCTTCTGCGAATCTCTGGCAAAGGTCCTCGTCGATGTCAGCAAAGCGAAGCACCTGCCCTGAGGCGTAACGCTTACGTGTGGTAGTCCGCGTTGATCGTCACATATTCCTTGGACAGATCGCAAGTCCAGCAAGTGGCCATTCCTTTGCCCAAGCGGCAATTCAGGTCGAAAACGACCTTGTCGCACTTCATCGCGGTACTCGCCGCTGCCGCATCAAACTCCGCCGGCGCACCCTTGTCGAACACCAGCGTTCCCTGCAAGCTCAAGCTCGCCTTGGCCGGGTCAAACGCCACATCCGTCATCCCCGCTGCACACAGCACACGGCCCCACATGGGGTCGTTGCCATGCACAGCACACTTCACCAACGGGCTATTGGCAATCGAACGGGCAATCACCTTCGCGGCTGCCTCCGTCTTGGCGTTCCGCACGATGATCTCGATCACCTTGGTAGCGCCCTCACCGTCGGCCGCGATCTGATATGCCAGGCTCTGGCACACCTCGACCAGCGCCGCCGAAAACGCCTTGATATCCTTCGGGCTGGCAATCTTCACGCCGCTGGCCCCTGAAGCCAGTATCGCACAGGTATCGTTCGTCGAAGCCTGATCATCCACCGTGACATTGTTAAACGAGACATCGGCCCCCTGCTGCAGAAGCTTCCTCAGCACCACCGGGCTGACCGTCGCATCAGTTGTCAGGTACGCCAGCATCGTCGCATGCGGCAGCGCCATCCGCGGGCCGATCATGCCCGATCCCTTGCAGACACCCGCCAGCGTCACCTTCTGCTTGCCGATCTTGACCTGCACGGCCGCCGTCTTGCGACGCAGATCCGTCGTCATGATCGCATCGGCAAACGCCAGGGCATGCTCTGCCGAGTCGCCAAGCTGCCCGGCCGCTTCCACGATCCCCCGGCTCACCTTCTCCATCGGCAATTGATGCCCGATCATGCCCGTGGAGGATGGCAAGAACGAATGGGGATTTGCTTTGACCTTGTCGGCCGCCAGTTGGCACATGCGAATGGCATCTTTCTCGCCCTGCCTGCCAGTGCAGGCATTGGCATTGCCGCTGTTGACGACCACGCCGCGGAGCGATCCCGTCTTGATGTGCTGCCTGCCGATCTTCACTGGCGCAGCAAACACCTGGTTGGTGGTGAATACCGCGGCGGCCGACGCCATCGTCGTGCAGACCAACAGACCGATATCATTCGTCTGTTTGCGCTTAATGCCGGCATACACGCCAGCCGCCACAAACCCCTTGGGCGAAAGCAGATGAAGTTCGGGCATACCTTCCAGCACTCCTTCCAATTCTCTTATCTCTATCGACCTCGGCTATTTCTTGGCATCATCACTCTTTTGCACCAGCGACGCGATCGCCTCAAGTCTCTCGCGGATCGCCAGATGCTGGGTGCAGCGCCCTTCGCAGTCGCCGCACTTCGCGCAAGCGGCCGCCGCATCCGGTGCCAACCCCCAGTGCCAGTCCAGGCGATTCTTGATCGAATCCGGCTTATTCTCAAGAATCTTCATGTTGTAGGCATCCATGAGCTTGGGGATTTCGACATTCGACGGGCACGGCAGGCAATACCCACAGCCGGTACAGAATCCTTCGAAGCTCGAAGTAATGTGGGTCTTCACCCGCTCGATATGGTCAGCCGAATAGGGCTTGAAGTCGTTCACCGCCTCCACGGCCTCATCCACCTGTTGCTTGCTGGAGAATCCCACCAGCGCTGCCGTAATCGCCGGCTGAGAGATATTGAAGCGGATAGCGGCTTCAACGATATTCCGATCCTTTGGCCCTTTGATGAAGCCCAGGCGATCGGGATTATTCGGGATCAGCCCGCCTCCCAGCGGATTCATGGTAACCACGCCAATCTTGCGTTTTTCGGCCGCCTCCAGCGCCTTGGCGCGGAACGGGAAATTCAGCGCGTTATATCCGATCGTCATGCCCTCAAAATAGCCGGTATCAAGCACGGCCGTGCTCTCATCGCCACTGAGATGCGTCGATACCACCAGGTGCTTGATCAGGCCCTCTGCTTTGGCCTTCACTGCCTCCCCTACCGCTCCTTTTTCGATGCGCTCCGGAAGCTGATTCGGAGAAGTCAGACACCAAATGTGGAAGAAATCGATCTGGTCGACGTTCAGCCGCTTAAGCGACCGCTCCAGGCTCTTGCGCAGGTCCTCCGCCTTTGCATCCCCGCACTTGGTGGAGATGTAGAAAGAGTTCCGCGGCATCTGCTTGATGGCAGCGCCCATGATCTCTTCGCTCTTGTCGTTGCAGTAGTACGGCGCAGTATCGAAGTAGTTGATGCCCTTGGAATGAGCATACGTCACCAGTTCCGCCGAGCCGTCAATATCCTCTGGCTTGAGAAAGCGCATCCCGCCAAACGCGATCACCGAAACATCTTTGCCTGTCTTGCCGTACTTCTTGGTCCACATCTGTACTAGTTCTCCGAAAAAACAGTTATCTGGAGTCCGATTATCTGGACTTGCACGTTACATGCAATGTGTTGCACTGCACACCAGTGAAATCAATGTCGGAAATGCCGCTGCCCCGTGAAGACCAGCACCCCGCCGCGGCTATCCACCAGGTCGATCGTCTCCTGATCGCGGATCGAGCCACCGGGATGGATTACCGCCGTCACGCCGGCATTCATCAGGAACTCCGGTCCATCCTTGAACGGGAAAAACGCGTCGCTGGCCGCCGCCCCGCCTTTGGCCCTCGCCCCCGCCTTGTCGGTAGCGATCTTACAGCAGGTCATGCGCTCCTGCTGACCGGCCCCAGCGCCCACCAGCATGTCATTGTTCGCGATCGTGACGGCGTTGCTCTTCACATGCTTGCACGCCAGCCAGGCAATCGCCATGTTCCGCCTGTCGGCCGCGTTTGGCTGCTTCTTCGATACCACCCTCCAAGCCGACTCATCAACGCCCAGCAGATCGCGCTGCTGAATCAGATACCCACCGACAATCTTGTGCATGTGCAACTCATCCGGGTCAGCCTGCTCATAGGTGTTCACCGGGCCAACTTCCAGAATGCGCACATTCTTCCAGCGCGTCTTCAAGAGTTCCAAGGCATCCGCCGCGTAGCTCGGCGCCACCATCACTTCAAGGAACCACTTGCCACCCTCAGCGCTGGTCATCGCCTGCGCGGTTGCCAGGTCCACCGGCTTATTCAGCGCAATAATCCCACCGTACGCCGCCACCGGATCGCCCGCATACGCCTTCTCAAACGCCGTCTTGAGATCCGCACCTGTAGCGAAACCACAAGGTGTGGCATGCTTGACGATGCAGGCAGTCGGAGTCGCCAGTTCCTTCACCGCCGCCAGAGCGCCATCGGCATCAAGCAGGTTGATATACGAGAGCTCCTTGCCGTGGTGCTGCTTCGCGAACGCCACCGATGCCTCTTTGCACGAAGCTCCGCTCACATAGAGCGCTGCCTTCTGATGCGGGTTCTCGCCATAGCGGAGTTCTTGCTTCTTACAGAGGCTGACGACCATCCCCGAGCTCTCGATCCCCGCCTGTTTGGCGAGGTAGTTCGCAATGGCCGAGTCGTAGTCGGATGTATGAGCAAACGCCTTTTGCGCCATCGCCAGACGGGTCTTGTAGCTGCTGCCGCCCTTATTGGCGCGAATCTCCGCCAGCACCGCCTCATAGTCAGCCGGCGATGTGACAATCAGCACAAACGCATGGTTCTTCGATGCCGAGCGCACCATCGACGGACCGCCGATATCGATGTTCTCAATCGCTTCTTCAAAGTGGACATTGGGTTTGGCAATCGTCTGCCGGAAAGGATAGAGGTTGATGATGACCAGGTCGATCCCCTCGATCCCATGCTCTTTCATCTTCGCCACATGCTCGGGATTATCGCGCAGTGCCAGCAGCCCCCCATGAATCTTCGGATGCAAGGTCTTCACCCGCCCATCCATCATCTCGGGAAACCCCGTGACGGCCGACACGTCCGTCACACTCAACCCCTGCTCCCGCAGGAATTTAGCCGTCCCCCCGGTAGAGATCAGTTGAATCCCGAACTCTTGCGCCAGCGCCTTGGCAAAAGGCCCCAGCCCGGACTTGTCGGAAACCGAGATCAGAGCACGTTTGATGTTAACCAGGTCAGGCATGTGATCCTTCTCCTAATGACTGCGCGACGGAAGATAGCAGAAGGGACCGAAGCGGGCAAAACCACCCCCCACGAACGCTCATCCCGGGAGCGTGGACGTCCCCGTCCGCATCTTCGCTTTGCCCCCAAGCGCGTGGACGACATTCCCAAGACGTTGTGGCAACAATCCCGTCGCCTTCCGCCTTCCTTCTTCCGCTCTCCGCCCTTCGACCTCCACTTTTCTCTACACCACTTCCCAAATCGTCGGCCGGACCCCCGCCACCTTCAGGCTCCCAAGTTTGGCCACTCCTACCCTTCGCCTCAGCAGCAGGCTCACTTGCGAGAACGCCGAGCCAAAGGTCGGCAGCACCGGCGGGTTTACCGGCAGTGAAGAGACCGCGGACCTGGTTTTAACGTAAGTGATATCGGCGACATTGACCAGGTCATTCCCATCGAAGTCCGATCGGTAGCTACTGGTCGTCTCCGGCAGGCTACTGCGACTCTTGGTCTGGTTGATATCCGCAACATTCACTTTCCCCAGGCTCCCACCGGTCGAATCCCCCGGCAGAACATCGACCCGGAAGGCAAAATCGCCTCCCGCCGCCCCATTGCCAGAGGGGAAGACGCTGGTAGCGCCCACCTGGCTGTAACTGGCCGGGTTCGTCCATTCACCGTCCAGCGCATTGCCGGCTGTGTCAGTCACAGGTGTAGCTCCATCGCCGGGAAGGGCAACATAGAGCCTATCCGCACCGATCGCCGCCGAGAGCGACCAGGTGGCCACATGATCCGTTGCGCTATAGCTAAAGCCCGACACGCTATAGCTGCCCACTGATCCCACAATGGCAAACTGCGCCTGGGAAACCGACACATCCTCACTGAAGGCAATGGAGATGCGGTTGAGATTCCGCCAGGGCAGCGTCTGCAGTTGTGTGGCACCTGAGCCCACCGGAATGGCATAGCCATAGGTGGAACTCGAACCGCTCATATTGGCCGCCAGGAAGGAAAGGAAGTTCGTGTTCCAGCTCGAACCCCTCACATACACTGCTGTCACGGTAGGAGCAACCTCATCGACATCGGTCACACTGATCGTGAAGACCTTCTCAAACCACAGGCCTCCCTGATCCGTCGTCCGTACCCGAATGCTATAGCTGCTCTTGGCTTCATAGTCGAACGAGGCAGCCGTCAAAAGCTGATTGCCGCTGATGGCAAAGCTCGCGTTGTCCGCTCCGCCCACACCGCCGACCAGAGTATAGGTAAACGTGTCGCGGACGTCCGGATCGGATGCTGCAAAGGTCCCCACATCGGTCCCCGCCGGAAGGCCCTCGCTCACACTCGTGGAAGAGAGCGCGATATCCGTGGGCGCCTCGTTGGCGTCCGTCACGCTGACCGTGAGGACCTTCTCATACCACAGCCCGCCCTGATCCGTCGTTCGCACCCGGATGGAATAAGTGCCGCTGGCGTTGGGCGCAAAAGATGCGGGCATCTGCAAACACGACGCACTGCCAACGGCCTGTGCCGTCTGCAGCGTGCTTCCGTTGATCGAGAACAGGGCGTTGTCATCCGAGCCCGCACCATCCACCAGCGAATAGGTGAATGCCTCAGAGAAATCCGGGTCAAAAGCGTAGACCGATCCTACCGCTGTCCCGGCAGGCGAGTCTGCCGCCACCGTCGTCCCCAGGAGTGTGATATCTGTAGGAACCTGGTTTTCCAGGTCCACGATGCACAGACCATTCCAGTTGTCCGCAACGTAGGCATAGTGGCCCGCCAGGCTCACATCATACGAATATCCAGCCGTGCACTGGCTGCCCACCAGCACCGGCGCCGATGGCGTACTGATGTCAAACACCAGCAGCCCCCCGCCCTGGTTGTAGTCTCTGATCACCGTAGCATAGAGATAGCTGCCCGCCACCGTCACGTTGGTGAACAAAGCCGGGTAGGAATACTGACAGACGCGTACCGGGGCCGATGGCACACTGATGTCAATCACGTCCAAGCCGTCGGAATCAGCCGCGACATAGGCATAGTTGCCCGCCACGCTCACGCCTTCGTTGAAGTATGCAGGGTCACTCTCCATCCCGACCAACTGCGGATCCGACGGGACACTAATGTCAACGATCTCAAGCCCATTCCGAAAATCCACGACATACGCGTAGCGGCCAACGACGCTCACGCTCCTCATGTTATCTGAACCCATCCACTGCCCCACAAACTCTGGGGCAGACGGTGTACTCACATCCAGCACCACCATGCTGCGTTCACCCACGACATAGGCATAGTCGCCCACCACGCTCACGCCACAGGCCTCTCCTGGCGTGGCATACCGGCCAACCAATACGGGCGCCGCTGGATCGCTGATATCGACCACCTCCAGGCCACTGTAGCTCTCGGCGATGTACGCATAGTTGCCGACGATGCTCAGATCCCTGGCTTGCCCGGGCGTCTTGTATGTGCCAAGCAATTTGGGAAAGGATGCCGTGCTGACGTCCATCACCATCAGCCCATTGTTGCCGTCCGCAACGTAGGCATAGTTGCCGACAACCTGTACACGATCAGCCATCGCGTCCGTTTGGAATTCTCCGGCTAACGTCGGGCTTGATGCTGTGCTGACGTCGATGACCTGCAGGCCGCTGTTGTAATCCGCGACATAGGCATAGCTGCCCGCCACACTCAGGCCCCACGCGTATCCAGGGGTATCATACTTACCCGCGAATGTCGGAGCCGCTGAGTTGCTGACGTCAATCACTTCCAGCCCGTAATAACTATCCGCGGCATATGCGTAATGGCCCGCTACTTTCACGTCGCAAATCCAGTCGACGGTCGCGTAGTCTGCCACAAGCGATAGATTAGCGGGCTGGCTGATGTCAATAATCGCAAGATGATACATGTGCGCCACGTATGCATAGTTCCCTGCGATAGTCAGGCCCGTCATGCTTAACTCGCCCGTCCCGGTAGTTCCCCCGACCCGCACCGGAGAAGTGGGCTTGCTGATGTCAATCACCTGAAACCCGCCAGGCCCGCCCCCGACATAGGCGTAGTTGCCCGCCACCGCCACCCGACTAATGATACCGATGCTGGCAAGCCAGGAAACGCTTCCGGGAACCAATGGCTTGGTGATGTCGATGATCTCCAGGCCGACATCCTCCGCCAGGTAGGCGAAACGACCCACTACGCTGACATCCGCCACAAACCCGGCGGTGTCGTACTTGCGTACCAGCCGCGGTGCTGTGGGTGTGCTGATGTCGATCACCACCAAACCTTTGTCGCCCACGGCAACGTACGCATAGTTGTCCGCGACAGTCAGACTCTCTGTGCCGCAACTTCCGTCCACTGCCACTTCCGGGATAATCACTCGCCCCACATCTCTGGGAGATGATGGCTCAGATATATCCATGACCACCAGGCTCTGTCCCTGGCACATGTACGCCATTGTGCCTCGGGTCACCACCTGCAACACCGATCCGCCCCATTGCCCGGCCAGGGATACAGGATCCGCCATGCGGATAGAGAACACCTTCTCAAACGTCAATCCCCCTTGATCCATCGTTCGCACGCGAATGGAGTAATGGTCCATCCCGAATCGGAAATGAAGAAGATCGGCCGTCCGCAGTGTGTCCCCATCGATGGAGAAAAGCGGATTGTCACCATCGCCGGCACCCGCCACCAGCGTATAGGTAAAATCCTCATCGCCATCCGGATCAGTGGTAGAAAAGGCCCCCACTCTGGTGCCGACGGGCTGGTCGGCGGCCACGCGGTTGGCGGAGATAGTAATATCGATCGGCCGCTGGTTAACGTTCTGCGGCAGATACGTCACGTTCGCGCTCAGATCAATCCAGCGTTGGATGAGACACAACGAATATGATCCCGGCGTTACGCGAAGATCGTTGTAACTCACATTGATCTCGCGCAGGTGCGTCAGTCGCTCCAGTGGCGTCAGGTCGCTGATGTGGTTGTCCCGCAGATCCAACTGCTCCAGGTTGGTGGCGTATTCAAGACCGGTCAGGTCATGGATCCCACAGAATCGCGCCGCCAGGCTCGTCAGCCCTGCCATATCCTCGCTGGTAATCTCACCTGTCGGCATGCTCAGCGCCGCCCGAACCGCAGCTTCCAGATTTGCATCGGGTATGTTCACGACCTCCAGTGGCGCACTTTGCGCCATCGTCGCTTGGCCATACTGTCCCTGCTCCCCACCGCCCTGATCCGATAACATCGCACTTGGTTTAAGTTCGGAAACAACTCCCGATAGCAACGTCCGCTTTTCCAGTTGCTCGACAACGCAGCCGCACGCCCGCCGAACGGCCAAGTCCTGCTTTTCAGAGTTCCGCCGCGAAGATCCCATTCCGTCCGCCAGCGCATGCCGCTTCGCCACACCCGATCCAACCTTCCGCATCATAGCCGCTCCCACCAATAGCCCATGAGAATTCCTGGCCCACATGGCCAGCCGAGAATGAATCAGACATTACCACTTTCTCCATCCGCACGCCAGAAAATAACTATCCACTCCACCCGTAGTCATCGCGCACTGCACACCTTCCCCCAGACGCCCTACTTCACTTACCGCCCACCATAGCTATCATGACGCCCGGATTTACTTGTTTGAGGAAAACCATGTATCTCTCGACCGAACAGCTGGATCGCTACCGAACCACCATACAGAAGACCCATCAGTGGGCCTGCCGGAACTGGAACCGCATCCTTCAAGAAAAGGACCTCCAAGGCCACTACAAAGCCCCGGCCTTCTGGGCCGCCGTCGGCGATGCCCACATGGCCGGCATGCACCGCAAACTCATCGTCGACCGCTTCCTCCGTGACGATGGCGATTTCCGCATGTCCGATGACGTCAAGGGCTTCACCCAGTTCTCCTGCACCACCGTCAACCAGTACATCTACTCCAACGGCTGGCTCACCGTCGGCATGCAGAAGTCGGGTGCCTACGACGTGGTCGCCAAGGCGCTTAACTTCATCCTCAAGTTCCAGGACCCACGCCACGGCGGTTTTTATTACGCCTTCGATCCCAAGGCACGCCAGATCGACAAGAGCCTCATGGACAGCTCCAGCACCTCATCGGCCGGCATGGCCCTGCTGATGGCCGGCCGCACCGCCGAAGCCAGACGCGCTGGCGACTTCGTCCTGCGCCTCCTGGAACTCCAACCGGAACCCGACAAATACTACTTCTCCTGCATGCGCCCCGACGGCTCCTTGCACACCGACGTCTTCCGCACCGAAGACCAGTGGGATCCGCACAGCCGCAAGCAGAAGTGCCTCAGCACCCAGGCCGATGGCCTCAACGAACTGACCTGGCTAATCGGCAAGCCGACCAAGTTCCTCACCCGCTTGTACACCGCGACCGGAGAGCCGAAGTACCTCGAAGGCGCGAAGAAGGCATTCTTCTTCTTCCACAAGCTCCAGGAAAACGCCTGGATCAACTACGCGAGCTGCAAGACCATGTGGTCCGGCGCAGAGCTCTATCGCATCACCGGCGAGCGTGTCTTCGCCGAGACGGCCACTCGCTTGCTCGATTACTACTGCAAGACCCAGGCGCCTTCTGGCAGTTGGGTGCACACGCTCTGGTACAAGAGTGAAGAGGAGCAGACTTTCTCCTGGACCGCGGATATCACCTACGAATACGGAGCGGAATTCTCCGATGTGGTTTATGATCTGAGCGCCTCATAAGGATTGGGCTCCGCCATGCACGAGATGCGCAAAAAGTATCTGTCCGGTGTCCGCAGCCTGGTTGTGAAACTAGGCACGCAACTGCTCTCAGATTCTCAGAAGCGCCTGGACTCGGCGTTTCTGACGCAGATGGCCGGTCAGGTGATGGTCCTCCGCCGACGCGGGATTCGCGTTACGGTGGTCTCCTCCGGCGCCGTCGGTTCAGGCCTGCGAGTCCTGAACCTGTCCAGCCGGCCAACCGACCTGGCAACACTGCAAGCCGTGGCCGCCGTCGGACAGCCGCAGCTCATGCATGCCTGGGCCCACGCGTTTGAGTCGCATGGCGCCTCGGTGGCGCAGCTCCTGCTTACCCGCGAAGACATCGATGATCGCCGCCGCTTCCTCAATATCCGCAACACCATCAATGCGGTGCATGAACTGGGCGCGGTACCGATCATCAACGAGAACGACACCATCAGCACCGACGAGATGACGCGGATCACCTTCGGCGACAATGACATCCTCGCCGGCATGGTGGCGCACGCCACACAAGCGGATCTGCTGGTGCTGCTGACGGTTGTCGATGGCCTGCTCGATGAAAGCTCCCAAAGCGTCCGCGTCGTGCCCAGCATTGAGGAGGCCAGGAAGCTCGTGCGCAAAGAGAAGAGCACGCTAGGCAAAGGCGGCATGGATTCCAAACTCATGGCCGCCCACATGGTGACCTGTGGCGGCGATGCCATGGTGGTGGCAAACGGCCGCGACCGCGATGTCCTGCCGCGTCTGCTAGAGGGAGAAGTGCTGGGCACGCTGTTCCTGCCGGCCGAGAATCGCCTCTCGAGCCGGACACGATGGATATCGAGTGTTCGGCCAAAGGGAACAATCCATGTCGATGCCGGCGCGGTTACGGCCCTGGTTGAGAAGGGCAAGAGCCTCCTGCCGGCCGGCGTGACGAAGGTTGAAGGTGAATTTGAGCATGGCGACTGCGTCGCCGTCTGTTCACCCACCGGCGACATAATTGCCCGTGGACTAAGCAATTACGATGCAGATCAGGTTCGCCAGATTGAGGGCCGCAAAAGCGCCGAAGTGCGGCAACTGCTCGGGGAAGCCGCCTATGCAGAGCTGGTCCATCGTGATAATATGGTGATCGAAGGTAAGTAGGGATTGGGGACCGCGCAGGCCGATGTAACCTGCGCAACGGTAGAAACATACGATTCAGCTAACCTCTCGGGCACAAGTGTGTCTAATATGGCAACGAGGTAGCACTATGAAAATGAAAGCGACTTTGGCAGGCTTGGCGGTAATGTGTCTGGGCGCGACGGCGATGGCCGGTCATACCAGTTACTCAGTCGGCGTAGGCTTCAGCAACGGCTACAACTCGATCGGCATCGGCTACGCTCAGGGCGGCGGCGGCCACGGTTATGGTGGCGGCGGTGGCTACTCCCACGGTGGCGGCTACGGCTACGGCGGGTATGGCCATGGCGGCGGACATGGCTACGGCTACGGCAATTCCTTTAGTTTCGGCTTCCAGTCCTACTGCCCGCCGCCGGTCTACTATGCCCCGGCTCCGGTAGTCTACGCCGCTCCGCCGGTTGTCTATGCTCCGGCTCCAGTGGTCTATGCCCCGGCACCAGTGGTCTATGCCCCGGCCCCGGTGGTCTATGCTCCGGCTCCGGTCGTTTATGCCCCGGCACCGTGTTACCCGCAGTACTATGGAAACAGCATAAACTTTGGATTCAGCTATAGGCGGTAAGTGGCCGAAGGAATTGGATGATCCGGGCGGAAAGAGCAATCTCTTCCCGCCCGTCTTTTTTCTTTGATCGCCGCATCGCAATTTACCGCAACAAATGCCAGACCCGTTGCTCTTTGGTATGCTCCCCGCGATGCTGAACCCAAGAAGTATCTTCGTCGCCCGCCACGGCCATCGCCAAGACATGGCCGACGAACACTGGCACAAGACCGCCGCCCGTCCATCCGACCCAGGCCTCTCCGATCTCGGGTTCACCCAGGCGCGCGAACTGGCCCACCGCCTCAAGGACTGCGCCATCGACCACATCTTCAGCTCGCCGTTCCTCCGCACCGTGCAAACCGCCTCCGCCGTAGCCGATATCGTCGATTGCGAGATCAAAGTCGAGCGGGGAATCTGCGAATGGCTCAATCCGGAATGGATGCCGCAGGCTCCCGAACTGCTTCCACTGGAGGAACTGCACGCTCTCTGTCCCCGTGTCGACCTCACTTATCGCAGCCGTGGCAATCGCGTCTGGCCCGAGGCCGACGAGCAGCGCGACGCCTGGCCCAAGGTCGACGCCACCATCAAAGCGATCATCTCGGAATTCACCGGCAACCTGCTCTTTATCGGCCACGGTTCTTCCGTCGCCGGCATGGCGCTTTCCATCGTCGGCCAACCTCTGCCGCAGACCCTCAGCCCCTGTTCGCTGAGCCATTTTACTTGCAGTGAAAGCGGCTGGCAGACCATATTGTGCGGCTGCACAAAGCACCTGAGCGTCAGGGAAGAATCGTAAGTACACAGGAGTGAAGAATGAAGTTCACATGGGTTGCCGCCCTATTGTTGGCCGGAATGATCGTTCCCTCGGCCTCGGCGCAGGATAAGTCCCAAGCACTCATCATCAATGACTTCGAGACCGATGCCGATCTTCAGGCCATCGAAGTCCATGCCCTTGGTGGCAAACTCGTCACCGAAGGCGTCACCCACGGCAGCAAAGCTCTGGAGATCACCCTCGATCCCAAGGCCGAGGTATCCTACATCTCCGTGAAGCGACCTCCTGCTGACTGGTCGGGCTATGACGCTCTGATGGTAGATGTCACCAACCAGACCGGTGCCCCGCTGCCCGCCAGCGTGCTGATCGGCGACAAGGCCTGGCAGCAGAAGATGACCTACTGGAACCGCCACAACGCCTCGACCACGTTCGCCCCAGGCAAGACCACATGGATCATCTCCGTCCGAGGTATGTACCGCGGCGAAAGCGGGAGTCGCAACAACGACATCCAGCGCAACATCGACCCCAACAGCATTGTGGTCCTCAACCTCAACTTTGGCGCAACGGGTTCGCAAGGCAAGGTCGTCGTCGACAACCTTCGCCTGGTCAAGGCCGACCGGCCCCAGGATGTCTGGGCATTTGATTTCGGGCCGGAGAATCAGGCCGTCATGCTCGGCTGGACCCCGGTGTCCAACAACTCGGTCTACAGCCCCCAGAAGAGCTTTGGGTTCAACGCCGCCCTGTATGCTGCCTACGCCCGCGACACGACTTTTGGCCCAGCCATGCTGCGCGATGGCATCGAATGTGGCGGCCAGACCTTCCGCGTGAATGTGCCGCAGGGGCGGTACCGCGTCACCGTCTTCTATGAGAACGCCGGCTACTGGGATGGCGAGCAGGCCATGCAGTCGCAGCGCACCATTAGCGTCGACGGCAAAACGGTCTGGCAGGAAAACCGGCCCGAAGGGACGATGCACTACCTGACGCGCTTCGAGAACGTCGAGCCGATCGATGTGGACATCTGGGACACCTACATGGCCTCGGAACTGGCCAAGCCCGCCGTATTTGAAGCCACCGCCGGCAGCCAGGGCCTTGCCCTGAACTTCGACGCCGACCGCCCGCTCGGCTCGCGCGTCGCCGGCATTGTGATCTGCCGCGCCGATGACAACACCGCGTCTACCTGGGTCAAACAGCAGGTGGACGCCATGGCAACCGAGTTCCGCAGTGCTGCTGTCGCTCTGGACAAGCCTGCCCAGGCCTTCCAGGTAAGCGACGATTGGCAGAAGCTCGGGCTGGTCGCCTGGCCCGTGGATCTGCAAACGCCGATCAAGCCGACATCCGTTCCCTCCGACAAGATCGCATCCCCGGCCACTCTGCAAGTGTCGCGGCTGGCGGTCATGAATGAGTATGAGCCTCTCTGCATCGCCATCCGGCCGCTGCAGGATCTCGGCGCGTGCAGCCTGCGGATCGAAGGTTCACCCAAGGGTATCGACGCCCGCACCCAGGTCATCTGGTACAACACCAACCGCGGCTTCGGATCTATGGCCTATACCATTGATGCCCACACCGTCCGCGATCAGACCTCCGTCAACCTGCCCAAGGACATCACCCGCGAAGTGGTCGTCAACTGCCACATCACCGACAAGGCCAAGCCCGGCGATGCCAAGCTGACGCTGATCGTTGAGGATGCCGCAAAAGCGACTCGGCTGCGCGTGCCGCTCGCGCTCAACATCCACAACATCAAGCTGGATCGCAAGAGCGACTACCAGATGGGCTTCTTCGGCATCATGCCTCCCGATGCGATTCCCGCCGACCGGCAGCAGGCGGTGCTGGAGCAGACGATGCAGATGCTCTCCGAGCATGGCATGAATTACGTGTGCGGCGCTCCGAGCTTTACTCTCAAAGGCTGGAAGAACGGCAAGCCGATCATTGACTTTGCCGCCACCGATGCGTTCATCTCGCTCACGCAGAAGCACGGTTTCACCGGCCCGATCAGCGGGTATGGCGGTCCCGGTCTGGCCGGCTCGAGCGATGGCGACACCGCCGGCGAAACCGCCAAGAAGGTCGCCGCCGAATCCGGCATGCCGTATGAACAGGCCCTGATGAAGGCCTGGGGGGCTGTTGACGAGCACGCCCGCAACGCCAACTGGCCCCTGATTCAGGTCAAGCTGTGCGATGAGCCGCGCGTGCCCGAATCCGCCCAGCTCCAGGTTGAGTACATGACCATAATGGCCAAGATCAGCAAGCAGTACGCCAAGAGCATTCGCACCATCGGCTACTACAGCGCCAGCTTCAACAAGCGGCCTACTGACAAGAAAGACATGCAGTGCTGGGAACAGCAGATCTTCAACACCCTGGATGCCAGCTCGCTGAACTCTCACGACCAGTCTGTCATGGATGAGGCCGTGAAGCTTGGCAAGGAAGTGCACATCTACAACCAGGGCACTGACCGCTACTCCTGGGGCCTGTACCAGTGGAATGAGTACGTCAAGGGAGTCCGGAGCCGCCTGGAATGGCACATGAGCAACCTAAGCGGGTACCAGTTCTTCGACTTCGACGGTCGTACGCCGGACTTCGCGGCCGTCTGCTACGGCAAGGACACGCTCTACCCGACAATCCTGTTCGAGAACGCCCGTCAAGGCGCCCAGGATTTCTACCTCTGCCAGACACTTTCGAATCTCGTCAAGAGTGGCGCCGGCAGCGCTGCCGCCCAGACCAAGGCCAAGTCTGTCCTGGATGACCTGGCCAAGCCCAACATCGGCGATCGCAAAATGCCATCCGGTCTGAATATCGACAAGGTCAAAACGCAACTGGTCGAGGCAATCGAGTCTCTAGGCGCACCAGCCCAGTAGCCGCGGTGGAATGGAGGGATCGGCGCTTGTCAGTGCTGTGATCAGTGATACATTGTCTGATGTAATCCGTGCCGTTCAGCAGAAAACGGTAGCATCGACCCGTCCTCATTCGGACTTGAATCGGCGTTCGAGTTTCGTCATCAAAGGAGCATCGCATGAAATGGTCACTTGTTCTTGTTGCAGGCATCACGGCGTTCTGGGCGGCGCCCCTTCGCTCCGCGGACCTCAAGGAGAAGTGGCTCTACCTCGGTGGCAGCTTCAACTCCGAGCAGAATGTAAGCCGCTTCATTGCCGAGATGAATGACGCCAAGAAATCAGGCGTGACCCACATCGCTGCCGCCGAAGGTGTCTGCAACCGCCCCGACAATGCGCCCAAGGAATACCCCGATTATGTCCAGCGCGTCTTGGCCGAGGCCAAGAAGCTCAACATGCAGGTGGTTCCCCACGTCTATCCGATCGGCTACGGCGGGGCGTGGCTGTGGTACGATGGCAACCTCGGCGCCGCCATTCCCGCACGCAACGTCCTCTTCCTCGTCCAGGGTGGCGCTGCCGCTCCTGCGCCCGATGCGGATCTACAGCTCAAAAATGGCGGTTTTGAGGTCGCCGATGGTGACAAGCTCGCCGACTGGCAGCAGCCCGCCCCGGGGCAGAACACCTTCGTCGATAAAGAGGTCAAACACGGCGGCAACAGCTCGCTGAAGATCCTCGGCAAAGGCACTTCCCGCGTCTCGCAGACGTTCAATGTCAAGCCCTACCAGTATTACCGGTTAACCGTATGGACCAAGGCCCAAGGCCTCCAAGCCGACCAGGAGAGCTTCCTCGGCTCCAGTTTCGCCGGTTCCAAACGCCGACCGATCTACGCAAACCTGGGCGTGCGCAATAACGAAGACTGGACCAAACACGAGCTGTCCTTCAACACGTTCGAGGGCGGCGAACTCAAGTTCTCCATCGGCGTAAGCGGAGGCACCGGCGGCACGCTCTGGATCGACGACCTGAGTATCGAGCCGGCCGGCCTGCTCCACGTCCTCCGCCGCGAAATGTGCCCTCTGAAGGTAACCAGCGAGGACGGCACCACCGTCTATGAGGAAGGCAAGGACTTCAAGCCCGCCGCCGACCCCGGCGTCGCCGCCAAGCCTTTCAACGGCTACCGATTCGACCACGCCGCCCCGACAATCGAGCTCACCGATAGCTCGCGCATCAAAGCCGGCCAGAAACTGCTGGTCAGCTATTTCCACCCCGGCCGCATTTACGGCAGCCAGACCGTCATCTCCATCCAGGACCCCAAGGTCTTCGAGCTGATGGACAAGCAGATGCAGTACATGGCCAAGATCTGGAACACCTACGGCTATTTCATGAAGCAGGATGAGGTCCGCGCAGGCGGGTACGAGGTCCAGCCCGACGGCCAGAACCTCACCCCCGGCCAACTTCTGGCCAAACAGACCAAGCTCGGCTACGACCTGATCAAGAAGTACCAGCCCAGCGCCAAGGTCTACGCCTGGAGCGACATGTATACCCCCTTCCATAACGCCCGCCCCGCCGACAAGGCCGGCCCCTACTACTACGTCAACGGCGACTGGACCGGCGCCTGGGAAGGACTGCCCAAAGATATCATCATCATGAACTGGTACAGCCCCACTTCCCAGAACGTCAAGTGGTTCGCCGACCGTGGCCACGAGCAGGTCCTCTGCGGCTACTATGATGTCTCCGGCACCGACGGGCTCAAGAAGAACATTCTCCAGTGGATGAAGGTCACCGAGGGATCGCCCAGGATCGATGGCATCATGTACACCACCTGGAAGAACAACTACTCGAACATGGCAGAGTTCTTTAAGCTTGTGGACGAGTACCCCAGTTGGGCCGCTTCCACGACAGGCGAAGCCCAGCCTGAGCATTGATCGTCGTTCGCCGCGCTACCGTGCGACATAAAGCATCGACTAATAGACCCAATGGTCTCTCGGCCATTGGGTCTTTTATCGCGCCGGGCGCCCCAACTCCGCCTGGATCTTCGCGCGCAGGTGTTCAATGATGGCCGCGACATCTGCCTCGCCCTTGGTAACTGTCGCCCGCCGCGGCGAGTTTTCCTCGCTCCAACCGTGATCGCGGAAATTCACCTCGCCGATCCGCGACATGTCAACCAGCGACCGATCGATGTAGAGCATCAGCGCCGTCTCATTGATGCCCGCATGATCGCCGGGAAGGATCTGCGGCTCCCAGAACGGAATGACCCGCATAGAGCCTTCGCCATTGAGCTGATCCGCAACGCGCTGGACCATCTCGCATTGGCACGTGGGATAGTGCCCGCTGTAAAGGACCAGCACTTTGATCCCGGCGATCGCGAACTGCCGACCTGTGTCCACTAGGCTCGCCTCCGCAGTGGCATCAGTATAGACGTTTCCCCATTCGCCCGTGTACTTGCGGATCCGCTCCGGCGGCATCAGGTGGATGCCGGAATAGTAGTGCGGCGGAAACACCACACCTCCAAGCACCTGTGCCACCAGGCAACAGATGCCGTGCGCCTTGATGACGTCCAATCCCATCGGCAGATGATCCCCGTGCCGCTCCAGACATCCCACCGGCAAATATCCAACCGGGAACTTCGCAATCGCCTCACTTGCCTCCCGACCCAGCATCAGTTCGTAGCGAACGTTCCGCCGAAAGTCAGCGTTGTAGCTCGTCATAATCGATCTACTCCCACAGATCCGTACTCAAGTACTTCAGACCCGAATCACACATGATAACCGCGACGGTCTTGCCCCTGCATGATGTGCGCAATAGCTGCAAAGCCGCCGCCACGTTGGCCCCGGAGGAGAATCCGGCAAAAATACCTTCTTCTCGCGCCAGCCGGCGTGCGATATGCACGGCTTGCGTATCGCTCACTTTCAGATACCCATCGATGTGCTCGGGCCGCAGCAGTGGCAAGTCGGGCATGGAATAGCCGCCTCCCTGAATGCGGTGGTTGGGGCGGGTCGCCAGTTCGCCTGCGAGCACCGCCGCGCCTTCTGGTTCGACCACGAAACACTTGATCGACAGATTATGCTCCTTGAATGCGGCGGCGCATCCCGCGAAGGAGCCGCCCGTGCCGGCGAAATCGCAGAACGCGTCAAAGCCCCCGCCCGACTGCCGAATGAACTCCGGCCCGGTGTGCAGATAGTGCGCGCGGAAGTTACCGGCCAAGCGAAACTGATCAGCGCGAAAAGCCTTGCGCTCCATGACAATGCGCTGCGCCTCTCTCTCCACCAACTCTAGGTCCCCGCCGGACACCTGCCCCGGCCTGGAATCCGGCAATTGCCCGACGAGGACGACCTCCGCCCCCAGCGCTGCCATCATGCGCGCTCTTTCCATAGAGTTTCCTTTGGACATGACTGCCACAAAGGGATGTCCCTTGATGCCACAGACGATCGCCAGGCCCGTGCCGGTGTTGCCACTGGTCAATTCCACGACTGTCTGGCCGGGTTTGAGTCTGCCTTCTTCTTCGGCATCTTCGATGATCTGACGGGCAATGCGGTCTTTCTTTGAGAAGCCAGGATTCAGATAGTCGAGTTTGGCGAGAATCCGGCCGCTCATTCCTTTGGTAAGTCGAGACAACTCGACCAAAGGAGTGTCTCCAATGGCCTCGATGACCGACGCAAGTGGTCTATTCTGTTGATTCATAGAATCAGATGCTCATTCTCTTCTTCGCATCACTCTTTTCGTCAAACCAACGCGATGTGACGATCTTCTGCTCGGTGAAGAAGAGAACGCCGTCCTGACCGTGCGCGTGGAGGGTCCCAAAGAAGGAATCCTTCCACCCGGTGAAGGGGAAGAAAGCCAGGGGCACGGGGATAGCGACGTTGACGCCAATCATGCCGACTTGAACCTTCTTCCGGAAGGTTCTCGCAGTCATTCCATCTGAGGTGAAGATGGCTGTGCCGTTTCCGAAAGGATTGGCGTTGATCAGGTTGAGCGCTTCGTCGAACGTGTTGACCCGAACCACGCAGAGCACGGGCCCGAAAATCTCTTCCTTGTATATGGTCATGGAGGGGTTTACGTTGTCGAAGATTGTCGGACCCACCCAATTGCCCTCGGGATAACCCTGCACCTTATAACCGCGTCCGTCGGCCAGCAGCGATGCGCCCTCTCTGGCTCCGATGTCAATATAGCGAAGCACGCGCGCCATGTGCTCGCGAGTGACAAGAGGCCCCATTTCGGATGCCGGGTCAGTTCCCGGCCCAACGCGGAGTTTTCGGGTTTCTTCGACCAGTCGCTTGAGCAGCGGTTCGGCAACGTCACCGACCGTTACGCACACGCTGATCGCCATGCATCGTTCTCCGGCGGAGCCGAAGGCGGAGCTGATCAGAGCGGCGACTGTTTCCTGGATATTGGCGTCGGGCATGGCAACGAGATGGTTCTTGGCTCCGGCCAGGGCTTGGACGCGCTTGCCGTGCTTTGAACCGTTTTCATAAATGTAACGAGCCACGGGAGTGGAGCCTACGAAGGAGAGGGATTTCACGGTTGGGTTTTCAATCAGGGCGTCCACGGCTTCTTTGTCGCCTGTCACCACGTTGAGAACGCCAGGGGGAAGTCCCGCCTCTTCAAATAGTTCCGCCATTCTAAGCGAAGTGAGCGGGGTCTTTTCCGACGGTTTCAAAACGAAGGCGTTTCCGCAGGCGATGGCGATGGGCGCGAACCACATGGGAACCATAACCGGGAAATTGAACGGGCATATTGCAGCGCACACTCCAAGCGGTTGGCGCCAGGAGTGGCAATCCATCTGCGATGAGACATCTTCCAGGGTGCGCCCCTGCATTAGGGACGGAACGCCCGTGGCGAACTCCACCATGTCAATGCCCCGCCGCACCGATCCTGCGGCGTCACTGAGAACCTTGCCGTGCTCCTGGGAAACGAGGTGGGCAAGGTTGTTTTGCTCGCGCAAGAGAATGTTCTGATATTTGAACAGAATGGCGGCGCGGCGTGGCGCAGGAACGTCGCGCCAGATCTCGAACGCCTTGGCGGCGGCTTCGATCGCCGCGTCGGTTTCGGATTTGGAGCAAAGCGGAACACGTCCAATCACTTCGTTGGTTGTCGGATCGGTTACCGACTCAAAGCGGGCGCTTCGGCTTTCGATCCATTTTCCCCCAACGAGTATCTTGCGCGGAACTGAGCTTCGCGTTGTATCGGTCATAGTCTTGTTTCCCTTTCCGCACATCTGAGCTGGGCGCATGTCTGTTCAAGGTCCGGCCGTTCGTCAAATGCGCAAGAATGATGGTCATCCATACGCGATGTAGTACAACTCCACGATCTCCTGCTCCGTCGGAATCCGCGGATTGTTCCCGGGACTGCCACTGGCGATCGCGTCTTTCGCCATTTGACCGACAATCCGGTCCAGTTTTGACTTCTCCACTCCCAAATCTTTCAAGGATGGAACCTTCAGGTCCCGAATCAGGTTCTTGATCTCCCAAAGGCCAGCTCCCGCCGCCTTATCGTCGCCCATTCCTTCCGTGTCAGCGCCCATGGCGTCGGCGATATCCGCGTATTTCCTGGGATTTCCCATTAGGCTGAATCCCGTCACCGGACCGAGCAACGCAGCGTTGGATACGCCGTGCGCCACGTGAAAGTGAGCGCCAATCGGGCGCGACATGCCGTGAACCAGCGCAACCGATGCGTTTGAAAACGCGATGCCCGCCATGAGTGATCCCAGCGCCATGTTGGATCGAGCCTCGAGATTGTTTCCATTAGCGTAAACCAGTCGAAGGTTAGCCGAGATGAGGCGAATCGCCTCCAAAGAATAGACTTCGGTAAGAGGCTGGGATTTTAGAGAAACATAAGACTCAATCGCATGGGTAAGCGCGTCGAGCCCCGTGGCGACGGTAATTCCGCGCGGCATGCTGAGAGTGAGGTCCGGGTCCACCAGGGCGACGATCGGCATCGCGTAAGGCGAGCCGATCAGCATCTTGGTGTCCTTCTGTGTATCGGTGATGATGGTGTAGCCGGTAACCTCGCTTCCGGTTCCGGCGGTTGTGGGAATGGCGACCACGGGAAGACCGGGTTTGGGAACTTTTCCGATTCCCATGAAGTCGCTGATCTTCCCCTCATTGGTCGCGAGAATCGAAATCGCTTTTGCCGTGTCGATCGGGCTTCCGCCCCCCAACGCCACCAGTGCGTCGCAGTCGTTATGACGCAACAGTCGCAGACCTTCGGCGACAATGGCGTCGGTCGGCTCCGCGTCCACTTTGTCATAGACGGCGAATTGAACGCTCGCGGCGGACAACTTTTCCTGAAGCCGCGCAACCTGCCCCAGTTTCGCCATGACTGAATCGGAGACAATCAGCGCTTTCTTGCAGCCCAATCTTTTGACTTCATCCCCCGCGGTCTCCGAAGCGCCGGTGCCAAAGGCGCAAATCGCTGGCATTCGAAAATACCTTATGGCCATGTCAGACCTCATGTGTTTGGGTGAAGCTTTTTGTAGTACGCTTCCACTGCGTCATGATCGACGGTTGCGTCCGGTGTCATGCCAAGCTTCTTGTACAGTCCTCGCCGGGCCCGCATGTCCGCCAGCAGGATAGCGCGGGCGTGCCCGGCCACTTCCGCCGCCACTTCCAGCGGCACGACAACCACGCCGTCATCATCGCAGCCCACAATGTCGCCCGGCCGAACCTGCACGCCGCCGCAACCAACCTTCGCCTGGACCTCGACCGCTTCGATTCGGCCGGGGATGATCGTCCGCCCGCGCGCCCGCGAGCAGATGGGCGTTTTTTGCAGGGCCACTTCCCCGGTATCGCGACAGTAGCCATCGGTGACGATGCCCACCGCGCCGCGGCTCATCATGTTCAGGCTGTTGGCCGAGCCCCAAAAGCCGACTTCTCCGCTTCCGCCCGCGTCGGTGACGATCACATGCCCGGGTCGGATCTGATCCAGGTAGTCGACGCCGGGGATCTCGCGAAACCAGACCCCGTGGGCATCGACGATCTCTTCGGTGGTTTTGAGCTTCCACATCGGCCGGTTGGCCGGCACACATCGAACCGTAAATGCTACTCCCCAGAATTTCATTCCCAGCCAGAGCGGCCGGACCTCCGGGGCCATCAGTCCGATGTCAAAGTAGCCAATGCCATCCATCGCATCGACCACGTCGACCACACGGAGGTATTTGTAGAGCTTGCAGAGTTCAAAGGCATCGAACGACGATTTCTTCCGCGCTTTTGACATGGTCGCTCCTGCTATTTGCTTGTTCAATCACTTCTTCCACTCCAGCAGCATTTCCGCCGGTTCGCCCCAGTTCTCATCTCCCGATTGCACCTGGGCAGTTATGACGGTCCTCCGGTGGCCCGACGGTACCCCGGCGGGGTACACGCGGAACGTCGCCCGCTGCTCGTACCTGCCTTCGATAGACAACGGGATCGTCACCGGCTCAACTTTCCACCGTTCAGGCGTAGCCAGCGACACCTGAGTGGCTATCGCCTTTGGCAGGTGGTTGCGAACCACGACCGAAGTCTCGAACGCCTCGCCTGGGGCAATCGCTAGTGTATAGGGATAAAAGTGCACCCGGTTCGGATCGGTGCCGATATTGGGGTCCTCATAGGGCAGAACCGCGGCCACAAGGTCGCGGCGTGCGCTCATCGAGGCCATGTTGGCCTTGTACATCTCAGGATTGCCCGGGTGGGCCCCAGAATGGGCAAAAAGCAGGACCTCCGGGTTATAGTCAATCACCCGCTGAATGGCCTTGACGTAGCCCTGTCCCGGTTCCAGAAGGTAGTAATTGAGGAAGGTGCTGATCCCGTGCAGTTTCTGGTCGCGGTTGATCAGATTCGGATCGCCGATCGGAGTGATGTCCGTATCCCCGACAAAGAACACCTTCTTCCCGTCTACGACCCCGTACATCCCCTGGTGGTACATGGTCTGCCCGGGGAAATGACAGATGGTGAACTCGTACTCCTTCCAGCGGATGGTTTCGTTGTCGTGCAGCACCCGATCCACCTTGATATGCTCGGGGGCCAGGCACGGAAGGTTATAGCGGTCGGGATGCTCCAGGATGTCAGCGGTGTTGTCATAGGCCCAGACCTGGGCGCCATAGCGCTTAACCAGGTCAGGGATTCCGCGCACGTGGTCCTCGTGGAAATGGCTCACCAGCACCAGGTCCACCGTCTTCGCGCCCACGTCGCGCAGCAATGGAACGATCGCATCATAGTTCTCATATGTGGTCACGTTGGGCAGCGCGTAATAGTCGTAGAACAACGCCGAACCGTCGTTCGAGAGCAGCAGGAACGAGGTGTACTTCACGTGATACAGATGCTCGCTCACCTTCGTCCAGCGGCTGGGAACTGGTCGGGTTGCCGGGGGCGCGGGCGCGGGCGCGGCGGCTACCCTTGCCGCCGGCCGGGTAGCGGGCGCTGCCGGCTCCGGCTCAAGATTGTAGAGTTTTGTCAGGTTGGCCTTGAGTTGGGCCACCGCCGCTCCCGGGTCATCAATTGGGCCACCATGTGATGGCAGAAGCCGCTGGACTCCGGTTCCCAGCACACGGTCCAGTCCCTTCAGGTTCTTGCTGATCCCGATGAATCCGCCATCCCAGTACTTGTGGTCAAAGCTGTAAAGATTCCAGAGCTTGCCCGCCGAATGGATCATGTCGCCGCAGAACGCCACTTTCCGCCCGTCGATTTCCGCGAGGTAGGTCCCCGCTCCTTCGGTATGGCCGGGTGTGGCGATGCAGCGGAACTCGATTCCCTGCCAGGTGATGCTCTCGCCATCCGCCAGCGCACGGTCCACGGCGATATTGGCCCGCGGCTTGTAGGTGTCCGGCTTGAACTGATAGCGGATGTAGATCTCGAACTTGTCCCAGTAGCTCTCCACATCCGAGAACGACTTGGCATCCCCCTCGGGAACCGCCACTTTCGCCCCCAGCAGACGAAGCGCGGGCGTGGCGCCACACTGGTCGCGATGGGCGTGGGTCTGCAATACCCATTCCACTTTTTCCACACCAATCCCGGCAAGTTGCCCGAGCACGGCCCCCTCGCCACTGTCGATCAGAATCGCCTGGTTGCCGCGCTTGATCACATACACGTTGCAGGCATCCCGCAGCAGGTACAGGCTGTCGGAGATCTTTTCCAGGCGTGGCCCGGACACTTCCGCGGCGTTGACCTCTGACCAGCCGACCAGCATGAACATCAGGACCACCATCGCCACCGCAACAGGCATCGAAACGCGCATTGTCATCTCCCGGTTGACTCGTCAACTGCGAATTGGAACCATGAATATACCCGCTTTTCTCGTTTTTGACTCCAGTGCCACGTGATAATCCCGCCGCTTTGCCTACATCCGCACGCGCAGGTCTTTCACGTCCAACTCAACGTTCGTGTAGCCGTTGTAGGTGTTTAGAGTGGGCTCGACGGCCAAGTCCAGCCGCATGCCGCGGCGAAGTTGCCCGGCCAGCCGTCCGAACTTAAACGCGATGCATTTCATAGCGGTCGGTCCCTGGCGAATGCGCAGTTGCAGATGATCGCCGCTCTTGCCAACGACATTTGGATCCTGCACCAGTTCCACATCGTTGCAGCAGAGGATGGGCTTGGGATTGCCCTGACCGAACGGGCCAAGCCGATAGAATTGATCGACCAGCGGCTTGGTGATCTGGGACAACTCGGCCTCAGTTTCAATCCGCAATTCTGCCACAAGCATTTCCGGCGCGATCAACTTCCGGGCGTATTGGAGGAAGCGAGTGCGGAACTCATCGAACCTGCCGGCTTTCACGTGCAGGCCCGCGGCCATTTCGTGCCCGCCGGAGCCATCGAGCAGATCGCCCATCCCCGCCAGAGCATTGGCAAGATGGAACCCCGCTATCGACCGGCCGGAGCCGTGACCTTCACCCTTTTCCAGTGAAATGACGATCGCCGGGCGATGGAAGCGATCCACGATCCGCGAGGCAACAATCCCGATCACACCAGCGTGCCACCCTTCACCGCCAACGACGATCGCATGATGCTCCTCTGAATCGAGTTTCAATTCAGCGATCTGACCCAGAGCCTGAGCGAGGATCTGCTTCTCCGTCGCCTGCCGCTCCCTGTTCTGCTGCTCCAGGCCGGCAGCGATCTCTCGCGCGCGCTCCGGTGTGGCGCGGGTAAGCATTTCAACGGCCTCCTGCGCATGGCCCATGCGCCCGCAGGCATTAAGGCGTGGCGCCAGCACAAAGCCGACGTGATAGCTGTCCACCTTTTCGTTCAGCAGCCCGGCCGATTCCAGCAGCGCCTGCACCCCCGGCAGCGAGCATTGCTTGATCCCCATCAGGCCGAAATGGGTGATGATGCGGTTCTCTCCGACCAGGGGCACCACGTCGGCAATCGTCGCCAGCGCGGCCAGCGAAGTGGAGTTGATCAGCAGTTGCCGCAGTTCCGTCTGCACTTTTCCGTTGCCGCCGGCAAACTGCTGTCCGCTGGCCCACGCCAGTTTCAGCGCCACGCCTGCGCCACAGAGATGCGGGTTGGGATACGGCTTCTGGTTATCCGCCGCCATGCGCGGATGGACGATACAGAAACACTCGGGCATCTTGCCATCAGGACGGGGCTCATGGTGATCGGTGATGATCAGGTCAACGCCGCGATCGCGGGCAAGCTGCGCCGGTTCGAGGGCGGTGATCCCGCAGTCGACACTGATGAGCACCTTCGCCCCACCCGTGCAGATCTCCTCGATCGCGTCGGAATTGATCCCGTAGCCTTCGTCCACTCGATGAGGGATGTAGTAGTCAACGTTGCCGCCGAGCATGCGAATGGCGTGCCAGAGGATCGTGGTGCCGGCAATGCCATCGACGTCGTAGTCGCCATAAACGACGATCTTCTCGCCCGCGCGAATGGCTTGCGCCACGCGGCCGGCGGCGCGCCCCATATTACTGAGCAGTGCCGGATCATGAAGCATCAACAGGCTCGGCTGCATGAACTGCCTCGCAACTTCGGCATCAGCAATTCCGCGGTTCAAGAGCGCCTGGGCGACGATCGGGCTGACGCCAAGTGTCTGTGCAAACACCTCCGCCTGTGGCTGCCGCGGGAGGATCTTCCATCGTCTTGTTTGCATCAGCTCTGCTTTGCCGTGAATCGACCCGTCATTCGTTACTTCGTCTGTTGTTTGCTCTTCGCGACGATCGCCTGCACGCGCTGCTGCGCATCCTTCTGTGTGGGAGTATCAACACTTGCTACGCAGCTTGGGAACGATGCCAGCAGCAGCCCCGCGCCTTTGGTCGCATCATTCTTGGGCATGGCCGCCACAACCTGCTGCGACCGTTGCTGCAGAGCACTCAGTTGAACCTTGTCGGCAACCGGCGCCTTGCGGAGCTGCGCCGACGATGGACCCAGTTTGGCTACCTTGGCATTGATCGTCTGAACGCGGCTGGCGAGCGACGGGTGGTCTGACATCATCTCTGGCGTCTTGTCATACCCCTTCTCGATCATCTGCTTGAAGAAATCGGCGAAGTGCGCTGGATCCCAGCCGGCGCGGACATAGAAATCGAAGCCCATATCGTCGGCCTCGCGCTCATCGTTGCGCGTATAACCCATGCCCACAAACTGCCCGGCCGCCATCGCCGCCCCGGCGAACCCCGCCGCATAGGTCAGGCGCTGATCGTCCTTACCCACGGCATAGCCCGTTGCGCCGGCGGCCGCCGCCGCTCCCATCATCGCATACTGCCGGTTCATTCCCTTATGCACATGCCGACCGTAAACATGGGCAAACTCATGCGCCATGACCGCCGCCAGTTCATCTTCCGATCGGCAGAGTTGGAAAAGCTGCGTGTAGACATACATGTGTTCGCCGCCAGTAGTAAAGGCGTTGAGTTGGTCGCTGGCGACGAAGTGGAACTTCATCTGGTTCGAGAACATCCAGGAAGAGTCTTCATTGCTCTTGGTGGGTGCGTGATAGCCCTCTTTGGTCGCCTGTTGGGCAGCGGCAATGATCCGATCGCCGACGCTCTGGATGTACGTCGCAAGCTGCGGGTCGGTAATCACGGCCGGCTGCAGCCCGGCGTGAGTCTGCTCGGCCTGCGAGATGACCTGACGATCCGATGCACAGCCCCCGACAAGCAGCAGCGACACACCGATGAACACCGTCAGAGCCGTTCTGATGAGGGTCTTACCAAATCGCATATGAGTCTCCTTATACTATCCAGTGTTTATCCTGCCGTAATCTGAACCAGGCTTTCCAGCGCTCTCCTGGCGGCGCCACTGTCGATCGCCTGGCTTGCCCGGGCCATACCCGCCTTAAGGTCTTCACACGCCTCCGCGACAACCAGCGCCCCGGCCGCATTGAGCACCGCAATATCCCGGTGCGGTCCGGGTTTGCCCCCGAGAATCTCGCGGATGGCTGCGGCCGATTCGTCAACTGAGTTCACCTGCAAATCCGACAACCGCGCATAGGGAAGGCCCACATCCGTCGGGCTGATCGTAAAGGTCGTGATGCGCCCGCCGCGCAGCTCCGAGATGCGCGTCGGTCCGATGGTGGAAAGCTCATCCAGACCATCATGAGCATGTACAACCCAGGCGCGGGTGGAGCCCAATTCGCGAAGCACGGCCGCGAGGCGGTCCGTCAGTTCCGGGGTGAAAACGCCCAGCAACTGGTGCCTTGCCCCGCCGGGATTGGTCAAAGGGCCCAGCACATTGAAGACCGTCGGTATCCCTAGCGCCGTGCGCGCCTGGGCGACGAATTTCATCGCAGGGTGATGGGCGCGGGCAAAGGCAAAGCAGATGTTCGCCTCCTTCAGCGACTGCGCCAGGCACGCGGGAGTCACCTCCAGTTTGACCCCCAGCTTCTCCAGCACATCGGCCGACCCGGACTTGCTCGATGCCGAGCGGTTGCCATGCTTGACGACTTTCACGCCCGCGCCCGCGACGATCAGCGCTGCCGCCGTGGAGATATTGAAGGTGTGACGCACATCGCCGCCGGTGCCGCAGGTATCGAGGAGAATCGCATCCTTGTCGGCAGCGTCGGGCTCAACGCGCAGAACTTTCTGCCGCATCACGCTTGCGGCACCAACCAGCTCTTCTACCGTTGATCCCTTCGCGGCCAGTCCGATGAGCAGCCCCCCGATCTGGGCGTCGGTCGCCTGTCCGGACATGATCAGCTCAAACGCTTCACGCGCTTCATCGCGGGAAAGGTCTTCACGCCGGCACAGCTTGAGCAGAATGTCGCAGAATGGTGCGGACATACATCTCCTTGGGGATTCTCGTCCCTGGAATGTATGCCCCATGCCGGGCATGTGCAACCCGCGCAGCCCCTCTCCCCTGCTTCCTCGCCATGCACCGACCCGTCCCTACTTCGTCGTCCAGGCCCAGTCCGGGATGTCCCACTCCTCCCAATTCATGGAGTGCTCGACAAACGCGAAAGGCTCACGGTCAAACCGTGTCTTGCATGCGCTGGAGCAGAAGTAGTACACACGGCTCAGGTGGTCGCTGGTCAATCCCGCCTGCATCGCATCCAGTTCCTCGACCTCACTGCTGCATACAGGATCCTTGCTCATACGAGCCTCCCTTGGCAGACAAGCGAGCCGGGAGGTGGCAGGCATTCCGCAATCCCCTCTCGGGCGACTTCCCCAGATGTCGCCTCCCCGTTCTTACGGCTCGTCATATTATCATAGTCACGTATCTTCTCAGTGGATAGCCAGACAGTTTTGTCTTTTTCTTAGCTCCGGCCTAAGCAATCTCGTCCAAGCAAACCCAGCCGTTCAGACCGAGCGAACTCTGCAAGAGAACTCCGCTTCCCTCGCCCCTCACTCCTATCCAGCCGCCGCATCCGTGGTGCAGCGCGAGATGCAAGTGCAGCCTAATATTCTGCAGTTGGTGGGTCAGGCATGCTTTTGTGAGGGGGGAGAAGTGATGCAATGGCCGGCGATCCGCGCCGCTCCACTGCAACGCTACGGCATGGCCGTGGCGTTGGTGGCGGTATCCTGTGTGTTGCGATGGACGTTGCCGGAAGTGCTCACCGGCACGTACCTGCCGTTCTACCCCGCCGTGGCTGCCGCGGCCATGCTCGGCGGGTTTGGTCCGGGCATGCTGGCGACCATCCTTTCCCTGGTCAGCTCGGACATTCTCTTCGACAACACGCCGGGACACCTGGACCTGGGCGATCCTCTCTCGCTGTCCCGCGGGGCAATGTTTGTTTTCGGGGCTATGGTGGCGAGCCTGACGGCACAGTGGCTGCGATCCCAGCACATTCGCCAGATTCGCCTCGGCGAGGCTCTGGCACGCCTCGGAATAACCGTAGAGGCCTCCGATGACGCCATCCTATCCACGGATGCCGACGGCATCATCCAGAGTTGGAACGATGGAGCGCAGCGCATGCTCGGGTATGAGGCAAAGGAGATCATCGGCCGCCCGGTTACAGTGCTGCTGCCCCCAGATCGCCTGCACGAGGAGCAGCAGATCATGGCCGCGCTGCGGGCGGGCAAACGGATCGAGCATCTGGAGACGGTGCGTTTCGCCAGGGACGGCCGCCCCGTCGACGTGTGGGCGACGGTCTCGCCACTGACCGATGCACGCGGCCGGGTGAGCGGCGCCGCCAAGATCCTCCGCGACATCACCGAGCACAAGGCCGTGCAGCAGGCGCTGGAGCAGAGCGAACAACGATTCCGCACCCTGGTAACCGCCAGTTCGGAGGTGCTGTATCGCATGAGCCCGGATTGGAGCGAGATGCGCTGGCTCCGTGGCGGCGGATTCATTCGCGACACCGAAACCCCAAGTCGTACCTGGATTCACGACTACATCTACGCAGACGATCAACCACGCATCCTCGCTACAATCGACCAGGCCATCCGGGCCAGGAGCAGTTTCGAGTTGGAGCATCGAGTCGTGCGCGTGGATGGCAGCATCGGCTGGATGCTCTCACATGCAGTTCCCCTGCTGGACGGCAACGGCGAAATCGTAGAGTGGTTCGGCGCCGCCAGTAACATAACCCGGCGCAAACAGGACGAGGAAGGTCTGGCCGCCGCCAAACTCAGCGCTGAGAAAGCCAAGGCCGTCGCCGAGGAAGCGAACCACGCCAAGGATCATTTCCTCGCCGTGCTCAGCCACGAACTGCGCACGCCGCTGACTGCTGTTGTGCCGGCGCTGACGATTCTGGAACCAATGCTCAGCGGTGAAGGCAAAGCTCTGCTGGAGATGGCCCAGCGCAATGTGGAAATGGAGACTCGACTCATCGACGACCTGCTCGACATGACCCGCATAACCCAAGGCAAAATCGACCTCGATCGCAGATCCGTGGATCTATGCACGATCCTCCGCCATGCATTAGAGGTCTGCCAGCCGGACATCGCGGCCCGCCGTCAGCATTTCCAACTGGAGATCAAGCACCCCCCGCACCTCGTCCACGCCGACGCCGGCCGCCTGCAGCAGGTGTTCTGGAACCTGATCAAAAACGCAGTGAAGTTCACACCGCACGATGGCTGCGTGGGCGTGCGGGCCTATCGCCATGATGGCCTCGTGGTGGTGGAGGTAAGCGACAGTGGCGTGGGCATCGAGCCCGAGGCGCTGGGCCGAATCTTCAATGCCTTCGAACAGGGCGAGCGCACCACGACGCGCCAATTCGGCGGCTTGGGGCTGGGACTCTCTATCAGCAAGGCGTTGGTGGATCTGCACGGCGGAACGATTACCGCCTACAGCGACGGCAAGGGCAAGGGGGCGACGTTCGCGGTGACACTGCCGCTGCTGACCCGAGCCGACGGAACCACCACATCGAATCCGAAGCCGGCAACAGGCGCAGCAATTCGCCCCCTGCGAATCCTCCTCGTCGAGGATCACAGTGATACGGCTCGCATTATGCGGCGGTTGTTGCAGAGCTGGGGCAACCACGTCGAGCATGCGACAGACGTCGCCACCGCACTGCAACTGGCCGCGGCCCAGCCTTTTGACCTGCTGCTCTCCGATTTGGGCCTTCCCGATGGCAGCGGGCTGGATCTGATGCGGATGCTGCGAGCGCAGGGACTGGCTCGGCCAGGCATCGCGCTCAGCGGCTACGGTCAGGAAGCGGACATCCAGGCCAGCCGCGCCGCGGGATTCGCCCTCCACCTGGTCAAGCCGGTTACCATGCCGCGCCTCGCCGATGCCATCGCCAGCGTCGTCGCAGACTTCGATCAGGATCCACCCAACTCGCTGTCTCTCACTCCCTAACCGCGGACCCCGCGTTCCATTGCTACACGCCCTCGATTTTCGCGCCCTTCCGCAGTGCGTCCCGCATGGATCACACTGACGGCTGCGCTGATTCTGTCGTTTATTGTCATTTATTGTATGGCATCCCGCGGCTGAAGCCGGTACACTGATGCATCGGAGGGCACATCACCATGTGCTCGTCGGACGGGAAGACAGCCGAAGTCAAAGTATGCCCCAAGTGCGGCAAGACCCACACCGTTGTGTGGTCACCATTCAACGGGGGCTTCTACGCGGTCTGCCAGGGATGCGGTATCGAGACGCCCACCGCCAAGAGTAAAGAGGAAGCGGTTGATCTCTGGAAACAGGGCGTGTTTGAGCAAAGCTGACGAACTCCCGAGCATTGCGTGCGGTTCTCTTCGCCGTGACTACCTGCCCGAATCCCGATCCCTCTCGGACCTCTCTTGTGTTCTGTGCGTCGATCAATACCCCAGCGCCTGCCAGGCCGTGTTCTCCGAGTGCAATCTCATTGGCCAGTCGTTATAACATCCCATTGTCAAACTTGGAGCGACTATGACAACTCGGCGATGGTGGACGATTGGCGCGGCGGTATTTCTTCTCGTGACACTCGGGCTTGGGAGGCCAACTATGACCCTTGCGGCCGAAACGGCGGCGATTCCCGTGCAGTGGCAGAATGTCGGCCCCGGCGGCGGGGGTGGACACATGCTCCCGGGCATCAGCCCGGCCGATCCCAACATGATGTTGTTCGCCTGTGATATGGGTGGGATCTACCTGTCGCTGGATGGAACAAAGAGTTTTCACATGTTCCCCGGACAACTGACTCGCCGTCTCCAGGCCCCGCCAGGATTCCATCCCACCAATCCTGATCGCATATTGCTGATTTGCTACAACGGGCTCTGGACCAGCTTTGATCGCGGCCAGACTTGGAAGCAGACCATCGGTGACGGCCCTTCGCCACGCCAAATGGAATATGCCGGCCCGGGAATCTATTTCGACCCCTTCAATCCGGACATCGTTTACAGCATGTTCTCGCTGTTCGCCGGCGAGAAGACGACGCGTCTGATGCGCAGTCGCGATGGCGGACAAACGTGGAGCCACGTTGACAGTTGGAGGCCTACCGCTCCAGCGGGCCCCATCTTCATCGACCCGAGTCCCATCTTCATCGACCCGACCAGCCCGGACGACGCACGCGTGGTCTATACCATGGGCGCCGACGGCATCCTCGGCACCAATGATTGGGGCAAGACCTGGATCACGCTCAAGCAGGGCTTGCCGGCCGGCAAGCTCACCGGATTCTCGGCCGCATGGGCCGGCCAGGGCAAGAGCGCGTTCTACGCTTCTGTCGGCGGAAGTGTCACGGACGGGAAGTACGTCGGCGGCGTGTACAAGTCCGTTGATGCCGGGCGACACTGGGTCGAGGCGAGCAATGGCCTGTACCGTGGCCTGGCCAAAGGGCAACGCGGGCTGATGACTTACAGCCACTTGGTCATGGGCACGACCAACTTGGACCTGGTCTACGCCATCGCCTCTGGAGTGGCCGAAGAACCGGGAATGGACCGCGCTGTGTGGCGGACCAACGACGGCGGCAAGAACTGGGCCTGCGTCAGTTTCGGCCGGCCGGATTGGAAGCAGTGCAATGTCAAACCGGATTGGATGAGCCTTGACCTGGAAGGTGGCTGGGGCTGGAGTGGCGGCCCCGATGATCTCACCTGTGGCCCCACCCAGCCCGAGCGGGTTTTCTTCACCAACGGCGGCAACGGCTACGTCTCCACGAACTCCGGCGCAAATTGGGCCGCGATGTTCACCGACGAGGTCAACAAACCATTCTACCGTGGCCGTAATGCCGAAGTTCTCACCTGCTACCAAGTCTACAACGATCCCTTCGATCAGAAGCGCCGCTGGATCGGTTACACCGACATTGGCCTGTTCACCAGCGCTGATGGCGGCTCAAGCTGGGCCCTGGCCGCCAAAGGTTCGTCATGGCAAAACACCTGCTACGAACTGGCCCTGGACCCGGCCGTCCCCGGCAAAGCTTACGGCGCCTGGTCAAACTTCCATGACCTGCCGCACTGGAAGATGACTTCGCGTGATGTAAACCGTTCGACGGGCGGCGTGTGCGAAACCCAAGACTACGGCATGACCTGGAAACCTATCGGCGCTGAAGGTGGGTTGATCACCAACCGTGGTGCATGCACAACGGTCGTGCTCGACCCCGCCAGTCCCAAGGAGAACCGCACGCTCTACGCCGGGTTCCTCGACCGCGGCGTGTTCAAGTCCGTCGATGGCGGCAAGACGTGGAAGGAGGCCAACCAGGGGCTGCCCGAATCGCCACGCCGCAATGTTTGGCGCCTGGCCCGCCACCCTGATGGCACCCTCTTCTGCGCCATCACCGCGAATTTCCCCGGGAACAAGCACGTGCCCGGCGGCCTGTTCCGCTCCACAGACGGCGCTGCCACCTGGCAGGCTGTAGGCGCCGATCAGCCCTTTGACTGGATCTTTGGGCTCAGGCTCGATCCGCGCGACTCGCGCACTCTCTACATCTCCTGCTTCGAGGTGCCGCCGGCAGGTTCCCCGGCATTGGGGACACAGGTGCCGTGGGTCAAGGGCAATGGTCACGGCGGTGTCTACAAGACCAGTGACGGCGGCCAGACCTGGAGCAAGATCCTCGATCGCCCCTATTGCTGGGATGTCTCCGTGGACCCGAACAAGCCTGACACCATTTACGCCTGCACGTTCAACGGTGGCATCCACCGCAGCACCGACGCGGGCAAGACCTTCGTGCCCCTTGCCGAGCCGCCTTTTGTGTGCACCCACCGCGTCACCGTCGAGCCTGGCGATGACAGCGTCATCTGGGTGACGACCTTCGGCGGCGGCGTATGGAAAGGGAAAATCCAGGCCGCGACTAATTGATCTTGGCACCCGCGGCCGCGGCCGGAGCACCGATCTGCACCTGGTGTTCCGGCCCGGCAACACCGAACAGGTTCATGCTGCGGAAACTGACGCGGTAGGTCTCTGGCTTTACCGCCAGTTCAACCTGTTCGTCACAGTCGGCCCAGGCGACATTGCCGATCTTGACCTGGTAACTGCGGAAATTGGGCGTGAAGGATGTAAGCGAGACCATCGCTTTCTGCGCCGTCACGCGGACATTCGAAGCGATGACGTTGGGCGTCCACTCGATCCAGTCCCGGCGCGTGGTGGCCAGCAGATACGGCGTCTTGTAAGCCCAATGGGGCTTGCCATCGCGATACCACGTGTTGTTTCGGAAATGCTCATCGTCGAGCATGACCAACGAGGAACTGTGCGTCGCGGGCATGGCAGTGAAATAGTTGGTGCTGGTTTCCCAACTGCACCAGCGGTAAGTCTCGGGACTCACTTCCCAATCCGGGAACGTCTGGCTAGGGCTCTTGCCATCCAGCCCGAAGTACTGCTTGACTGACTTGGCATTGTCTTTCCACACCTCGTCGCGGATTTCCAGCGCTGAGAGCGGCATGCCGTCCTTCTCAAAATGCAGGTCGTACTTGGCGTCGATCAGCACCCACTTGGCAAACTTGTTGACCCACACCTCGTTGACGCCGTGGTGGCCGCCCCTTTCCATAGTGCCCGGCCCGCATCCCATGCGGCGAGCGACGTAACCGTAGCTATTAAGGACCGCACTCTGCACGAGGCTGAAATGAGCGCAATGAAATCCGCCGCCCTTTAGCGCCGCATCGAGAATGGCAATCGCATCGTCTCTTGCCGGGGTAGGGTGCTCATTCTCAATGCGAATGTGGGCGTGTATCCAATGCCGCAGCAGCAACATGCGCTTCCACTCATCCGTCTCGTTCTTGACCACATCGTCGAGCTGATAGCGATTGCGCAGCTCGGCGAGGCGCGGGCTATAGAAGTTCTCGAAAGCGGGGAACAACTCATTGGGCCGGCATTCCGGGTTTTTGATCGCGGGCGTGGCCGCTCCCCCTTCGGGAGTCTGGGCCACCGCTTGGGTCGCGAGGCAAAACGCCGCTGCCACTCCCGTCAAAATGATGTGCCAACTCTGCATGACCGCCTCCCTGTATTCAAGGCCTGCCACAAAACCTTACTTCGAAGCTCCCTGCCAGTCGATTTGAACTTCATGCACCGGACCGACCACGCCAAAGAGATTTACCGTGCGGAACGCGAACTTGTTACCTGGTTTTTGCAGTTTCAACCTCAGGTTGTCGGAGCAATCCTCCCAGCCCTTGGCGCTGGACATCTGGTAGCTGCGAAGGTTTGGCGTGAACGAGTCGAGACGAATCGTACCCTGGTCGCCATTAATCTTCACATTGGAATCGATGACGTTAGGCGTCCATTCGATCCAGCCACGATTGGTCGTGACGATGGCATAGTTCGAGCCGATAATCCAATTCTTCTTGCCGCCTCTCACCCAGGTGTTCTTGCTGGAAAAATCATCAGAATAGAGCACCTGCGAGGAGGGTTTGTATCCGGGCGTGTTGGTGAAGTAATTCGTGGCGACTTCCCAATCGATCCAGCGATATGTCTCGGCCGTCGGGCCGAATTTCTCGACATCTTCGCTGAACCTGTCGGTGGTCTCCCGGCCGTCCAGGCCATAACAGTTCTTAATGCTCTTGCCGCCATCCTTGATGACCTCGTCGCGGATATCCAGAGCCGACATCGGCACGCCGGCTCTTTCGAAATGCTTGTCGTACTTGGCGTCGACTACGACCCATTTGCTGAACTTGTTGACCCAGACCTCGTTGGTGCCGTGGAAGCCGTCCATACCGGTTCGGCCCGGTCCACAGCCCAGCCGGCGCGTCACGTAACCAAAGCTATTCAACACCGCATGCTGCACGAGGCTGAAGTGGCCGCAATGGAACCCATTGCCCTTCGCAGCTGAATCGAGAATGGCAAAGGCATCCGATTCCACCGGCACGGGGTTATTATCGATGCGTACATGCTCGGCGATCCAATGGCGCAGCAGGAGTATTCGCCGCCATTCGTCGTTTTCGTTCTTGACCACCTCATCAAGTTTGTACTTTGACCGAAGCAGTGCGATCCGCGGGCTGTAATAGTTCTCATAAGCCTGGAACATTTCGTTGGCGCGATACTCCGGATTACCAACCTTCGCCTGAACGAACTTTCCGGCGACATCACCGGCCGGAGCGGAGCTTTGCTGGGCCAGGCCTTGCTGAACCAAGAGGCCGGCAGCCAGGCATACGATAGCCGGGAATGATCTCATCGATCTCATGCGAATCTCCTGCGTTGACGAAAATCGGAGGCGATGCTCCGTCTTTGGCACTTGCTGCATCAAGGGAATGCAAAACCCCTCGAAATCGAGGGGTTCAGGGAAGTGGGCGCGGTAGGATTCGAACCTACGAAGGCGTAAGCCAGCGGGTTTACAGCCCGCCCCTTTTGGCCACTTAGGTACACGCCCGTATGCAATTGTCACCCGGAAGCTCTCGCGACCGGGGCGGGTAGTATCGCTGATGCGCTGTTTCAATGCAAGCATCACAAGCCGTGCTGTGGCCGGGGCTTATGATGATTCCCATGATCCAACCCGCTGGCATTGCGATGCCGAGGCATCCGCCGAGGGCGTGCCCGCATGCCAGAGTGGGAGAGGGCGAGAGAGTGGGAGGGAGAGAGGCGGAAACGAAGGGCGAGAGGGGGCGAAAGCGGTTGTGGATAAGTAGCAGGTGCGCAGGTTCTTGGCGGGAATACGCCCATCGCGCTATCTGCTTGCATGGCAGGGAGTTAGGATGAATTCGCGGGAGGAGGTGCGCAAGTTGTATGCGCATGTGGATAACTCGGAGGCGTGGTGCTTGCTCCTTGGTAACTTGGTGCTTGAGGAAGACAAAGGTGCGCAGGTTCGCGTGCGCAGATTGAGCGGCATCGCCTACTTGTCCGATAGGAGTTCTGGGTATTCAGTTGAGAAAGAACGATGGCCGCGCAATGGCCTCTACCTATACAGGCGGTGTCGCGCTTTGTGCGCACAAAGCGCACCACTTTGGGGGCGGAACTTCGATTTTCCATTGGTTTTGGGGTGTCGGGATCGAAGAATCTGGAAAGATTGCTGTAAGTCGCGGTGCGCGCCTGTGCGCGCATGAGCAAGGCTTCATATGTTGAAGGAGGCATCGCACGCCCGCTGCCCGCGAAGGGGCGCGGGAAGGCGAGAATGGGAGAGAGGGCGAGGGGGGGGAGATCGGAAAGCGGACTCTGTCATACGAGTGGGCGTGTCTGCGGCGTGAATGTCATTGCCGTCAAGACGCGGCGATCGCGGTCGGCCGCGTAGGCAAGGCTGGCATGGAAATCATCCTCGGTCAATTCTGGAAAGTCGCTGCGGATCTGTTCGTGAGACATCCCGGCGGCGAGCCAGCCCAGCACATCGGCCACGGCAATGCGCATGCCGCGGATGCAGGGACGCCCGCTGCGCTTGCCAGGTTCGATGGTGATGATGTCCTGGTAGTTCATAAGCTACTCTAAAGTAGCACACGCCGCAGGCTTATGGCCACTGCCAGGATTCAATCAGTGTCGTGCGCGATCGACGATTCCTGGAACCTTTTCCGTTTACTGGGGGTCAGAAGATTGGCCTATCAACGGGCTGGATGGATGGTTTCTGATCTGGCATCCATATCCTCCGGTTGTTGACTAGCCGGCCGTAAACTTCGGTCGTACGCGATCTCCGTCCATTCTGCTGTTCATGTGAAATCCAGTGATGGGGCCATCCTGAGAGATCTTAATGCCCAGCCCCAACTCCCGTAGTTTGATCGCAGCAGCCAGGCGCCCGCCTCCGATGCTTCCGCCGGGCACGCTCACTATGGCACCTACGGCAAGCACCTCGCAGTTGCTGTCCAGAATCAGCGCCCCATCCATACTGAGAAGGTCTTGTCTAGTCGGTCTTGGCAGCAGGTGGAATGGCTGTCCAATAGTCGTTGCCAAGTATTTGCCCTTTACGCTCTCCGACCCGACGCAGTCGCGATTCTCCACGACGCTCTTTAGGCGGTTGACCTTGTCTGAGCGCACAACACCGATGCAACCCCCAGTGTGCGCGAATGATACGTCCAAACATGATGCATACACCGCCTTGCGATGATCGGGAATGTTTGGAAGGCTCATCTGTGTGATGACTGGTGAGTGCGAGAACACCATCCACTTCGACCCGCGTCGCGCGGCATAGAGCCTGCCGAATTTGAAAACAACGATGTCGCCCGTCCGAGTGAGGCAGATCGCCACCTTTCCGTCCTTGGCCCACGATGCCACGGGTGCAAATCGCGACGGAGCGAACATTGGCATCTCGGATTCTGAGGGGGTCGCAAGGTGCTGATGCTCCATCACCGCGCCGTTGCCATCGCATGTAACGATGGTGTCTACGCCATTCGCGAGCACCGGTGCAAATGGCTCTTTCAGGAGGTCAACCAGTAGCGGACCAGGGACAGCGACGGGCACAGACTTCGTATCAACGCCGATGGACATGCGAATAGCATGCCCCTCGTATTTCTCCACGCTGAACGCGGTCAAGCGGTCGATGATCTCCAAGAATAGCGTTTCGTGAGTCTCACCAAGTGCGCGGGCAATCACTCTGCGCATGAAGTTGTGTTTAACATCGACGAGAACATATTTATCGGTTATCGAATCGAAGCGCGAGACGCAGTGGACAAACGCTTTGGCAGCTATCACCTCGGCAGACCTCCCTGTGCCCTTACTGTCGAAAGGCTGGCTTCGGATGATCTTCACACGGTATTTCGTGTTTTGAGTGGGCTTGAGCCATAGGGCGCATGGATCGGCGAAAGAAACCGGCTGATGCTTTGTGTGTGAGATGTAGCTCTGATTGTCCAGCGAGGTTCCAGAGAACATTGGCAGGAGATAGTCTGCCACGAGTTGGCGGAATAGCGTTTCATCCATGTCGTACAGCCTCCAGTTGGGGCACTTGCATTACCTGTTCCCACGCGGATCGATGGATTTCACCGCCACGTGTTTGTGTTCGCCGCCGGGAAACGGCAGCGAGACCGCACCCGACAGCGCCTCGAAGGGTTCCGGTTCCACCACGCCGCCAGCCTCACGCAATCTCTGTCCAAAATAGCCAATCCAATCGTCCGATACGCCCGTCCGCAAAGGGTAAGAGGACAAAGTGCAATGGGTTACGGCAAGTCCACGCCCGCCGCCACCGCCGCCACCCGGAAACCGAGGTAGTCGAACCGGAAGGCAGGAGGGATCCTGCTGCGGCCCGCCAAGCGGCAGAACCCCGGAAAGTTGAGCCAGGAACCGCCACGCAGCACGCGGAGGCTACCGGTGGGCGCTCCTGTGGGGTCTGTGGCCGCCCCTTTCTCATAGTCACCGTAACGGTCCTGGCACCACTGGCAGGCATTGCCGTTCACGTCATAGAGCCCGAAGGCGTTGGCCTTAAAACTCGCTACCGGCGAGGTGAACACGTAACCATCGTCCCAACTAAAGAACGTCCCGCCTTTTTGGTTGGGATTCTTCTTCTTCAGGCTCTGATCCGAGCAGTTCGCCCAGCCCTTGCCATCATCGGGATTGTCCCCCCACGGATACGCCGTTTTCGTGCCGGCGCGGCAGGCGTATTCCCATTGCGCCTCCGTCGGCAACGCGACCGTCTTGCCGCTCTTCTTCGACAGCCAATCGCAAAACGCCTTGGCGTCGTTCCAACTTACCTGCACCACCGGATGATCGCCCTTCTGGTCGAAACTCGGGTTGCGCCAGAAACAGCCGTCCATCTTCTTGAAGTCGATCTTGCCGTCCTTGATTTCAAATCCGACCGCCCAGCCGTCCTTCTCGGCGTCAGTCTTGTAGCCACTGTCGTTCACGAACGCCGCAAACTGGTCCACCGTCACATGGGTAATGCCCATGTAGAAGGGCTTGCTGATCGTCACCTCATGCCGAACTTCGTTCTTGAATGGGTCGGAGGTCGCAGCTTCCGGAATCCCGGCGGCCACAGCCTCTTTGACGGCTGCCTTCTTCTCCTCCTCCGGACTGCCCATGGTGAACTTGCCCGCCGGTATCTCCACCAGTTTCAGCGCCACGCCGTTGCCGAGGTCCAGGGTCAGTTCCTTGGTGGGCGGCGCAGCCGTAGGCTCCGCCCAAACACCCGTTGCCACTGCGCCAAAGAAGATCAGCGCCGCCGCGAGAGTCAGATTCCTCATGGATTGCTCCTTCCAGTCCTGCGCCAGCTTACCGCTGCGCCGGAGTACGTCAATGAATCCGCCAGCCGGGTCAAACGGCCAACAAACGGAAAACCAAACGGAAAACAAACGAAAAACAGGACGCGATTCGAATCGATGGATGATCTGGCCGCTCGAACAGGTGCAGACGCAAGAGCAGAGAAGATGGGCCGCGAAAAGGCTCAGAAGGCACAAGAGCAGAGCCCCTTTTGCGACTTCTGTGCTTTCTTGTGGCCACCCGTCTTCGCCCATTTCTCGAGGATCGGAAAACAGGACGCGCTTCAATTGCGCTACAAGGTATCTCGCCGGCAATGTCCGATCAATGATTCACCGGTCTGCCTCCAATTTGAACCTTTTCTCTACTGCTAGCGCCACTCCGGCCCTGTGCCTGTGGCGGATCGAAGGCGATCGGCGAGCTGCGCTGTGTGGTGCTGGATGTGCCGGATGTTGTTGATCTGGTGCTCAAGCTTCCCCTGCTTGTACCAGGGAAAACCGCAATCGGGAGAAGAGAGGTCCATCGCATCGATGCAGCCATCGAGCATGCCGCGGCAGAATTCGAGGTACTCTGTCATCTCGGCTTTTGTATAGGGAGCGAAGGAGCCGAGCGGGCAATCGGGGTCCTGCAACTGGCCGCGATGCCTGGACCACCGCACCATGCTGTGCTGGTCCTTCTGCAGGTAGAAATGCGTAAAGAAGAGCGTGTGGAAGGCAAGCCGCCAATATGCCGCACCATGCCCTTCGCCGGAGAGCCATAGCGACTCCGGGCATTGGTCGATCGCCTGATCGAGCATCTTCAGTGCCATTCGGTATTGAGCCTTGAGCACGCCGCGCGCATCCGTCGGTCGACCGATGTCACTCCTATCGCCGTTCATGGTGCCTCCTTGTGCCGGTGCATTCTACCACAGCTGACGGTATGGAACCGGAGTTATAATGTTTCGCATGATCCATCCCGCCCGCATCGCAGTTCTGAACGGCCAACCAGCACGCGCTGGCCACTATGTCCTTTACTGGATGCAGCAGGCGCAGCGGGTAAGCCAGAACCATGCCTTGGAGTATGCCATCGAGCAGGCCAATCTGCTGAAGTTGCCCGTGGTCATTGGGTTTGGGCTGATGGATGACTACCCCGATGCCAATCTGCGGCACTATGCTTTCATGCTGCAGGGACTCAAGGCCACGAAGCACGCGGCAACGCAGCGCGGCATCTGCATGGTCATCAGGAGAGGCAATCCCCCCACCATCGCCGCCGATCTTGCACGCGAGGCGGCCATTGTCGTCTGTGATCGCGGCTACCTTCTGCATCAACGCCGCTGGCGCGACCAACTGGCCGATGCCCTGCCAGTTCGGCTGGTACAGATAGAGAGCGATGTGGTCGTGCCGGTGGAGCAGGCATCGCAGAAGGCTGAGTATGCCGCTCGCACCATCCGCCCCAAAATCGCAAAGCTGATCAAAGGGCATCTCGTACCATTAGAGCAGCAAACGCCGATACGTGATTCCCTTTCACTCAACATCAAAGATGACCTGGACATCAGCGATATCGAGGGCGCTCTGGCCGAGCTGAAACTCGACCGCAGCGTCCCACCTTCGCGGCGATTTGTTGGCGGCACCGACCAGGCACAAGGCCTGTTGGCGGAGTTCCTAAAGAAGACGTTGCGGGGATATGCCACCATTCGCAATGAACCATCGGAGAGCATCTGCTCACATCTGAGTCCCTACCTCCATTTCGGCCAGATATCGCCGCTGGAGATCGCCCTGGCGGTAATGAACGCCGATGTGCCCGATCTCGACAAGACGGCATTCCTGGAACAACTGATCATCCGCCGCGAACTCTCGTGCAACTACGTGCAGTTTACCCCGCAGTACTGGACCTACGATGCCCTGCCCGCGTGGGCGAGGCGATCGCTGGAGAACCATGCCAAGGACCGGCGGGAGGCACTCTACACGCGGGAGCAATTGGAGAGTGCCCAGACGACCGATCCGTACTGGAACGCGGCAATGCGTGAGATGATCCATACCGGCTACATGCACAACTACATGCGCATGTACTGGGGGAAATGTGTGATCGGCTGGAAGCGGCACCCGCGCGAGGCGTTCGATGACCTGTTGTACCTCAACAACCGATATCTCCTCGATGGCCGGGACGCCAACGGATACGCGGGCGTGGGTTGGTGTTTTGGCTTACATGACCGGCCATGGACCAATCGACCCATCTTCGGCCAGATCCGGTGCATGAACGCCGCCGGCTTAAGGCGGAAGTTCGATATGGAGGCGTATGTGAAACAGGTCGATCAATGGAGCCGATGATCCGGACGCTTCGATTATCCGGGTGCGCATTCGCCAATCCCGCCAAATCCATGGTATACTGCATCATCCTGGCCGGATGGTTCCCGGCGGTGTCACATCAAAGTGCGCGGAGTTGGCGATGGTTCAATGCCCATATTGTCAGCAGGCCATGCAGGTCAACGGCCTGAACCCCGGATCGTTCTACATCCGTTGTTCCGGGTGCGCCAAACAATTCCCGGTGACCGTTGCCAAAGCCGGCGGCCAACCAGTCGTCGGGAAGTATTCAAAACCGGCGGCTGTCATCCCTGTCGATCCAACTTCTCCCGGCCAGCCTAAACTACGGCCTGTGGAGCAGGCCCCTGCCGCTGCGGCGGTAGCCACACGGAATCCCCCGGCCGCCAATCCCCATCGCATGATCGAAGATCTGGAACGGCTCGTCCACAGCTTCCATGCCGCTCCCGCGGCGAACCTCCGTACCTGGGCCATCCGCGGCGTACTGATCGGCACCGCCGTGATCGTGCTCCTCTTCGCTGCCGCACAACTCTGGGCGTGGGCGGGCGGTTTTGTCCTGTGCATGATCCTGGCATGGGTTCTGTATGAGGCACTGGCGGGCCTTTCCGGCCGGAGCTATCTCTATAAGCGGGCAACCGCCCTGCTGTTTGCCGGGGGGTGGAAAGACTGGGCGCGCCTCTTCATCGGCGTGGCGCTGATCGTCATGGCGATCCTCGTGCTGGACCTGGCGCCGATGGCAGTTGCATTAGTCCTGCTGGGATTAGGCATCGCGGCGGGCATGCACTATGGGATCGATCGCGCCGTGGCCGCGGAACGCTCAGCGCCGATCGCCGAAGCACAGGAGATGCTCAAGCGGCTGCGCCTCGCCGGCGCGGACGAAGAGTCCATACGCAAGTTCATCTGTGAATTTGGCGGCGATGGCTGGGAAGAGTTCTACGAAACACTCTTTGGGTATGAGTCGAAGCTCCAGGCCCGCGAAAAGTGGGGGAAAGCGATCCGCGGACATGAACGCCCGGAACACGCAAGCTGGCGCGACCCGATTGCCGCATGGCTGAACCGCCGCCTTGATCACGCACAACGGCAGCGCAACCAGGAGGATGCAGCGCCGGTTGCTGCAAGCGCTGATACCTCTGCCAAAGCGACCGATGCCGGCACCGCGGTGAAACCTATGACGGAAACCGAGCATGTGATGCAGGCCCGCCGCATGGCCGAATTGATGACACAGCAAGCCGAGCAGATCGCGCAGCAGTCCATCAAACGCCGTGAGCAGGCCGCCCCTCCGCCACCTCAGGCCCCGCCTGTAACCGAAGTCGTGCATGATCCGGATGAAGACGATGTTCGCCAGAGACCGATGCGTGGCGGCTACCTTTCGCGCCGATATGGCGGCCCCCTGGGCATCATCCTGGCGCCGCGGCTGCGCTTCTTCCTGGCCGCGTTCCTGCTGACGGGCTTCCTCATATGGCGTTACGACAACCGCGCTGCCCTGATGGCTCAGGTTGAACAGATACAGGGGCAGGACATGGACCAGACAATCGTGCTCAAACCCCCAACAGGGCTGGACGCCAAGAAGCTGGCAACGTCCGTGGCCGAAGGTGACAGGCCCCTGCGGGTCCGCGGCATGCCTGATCGCCTCTGCGATATGATGGGAAGTTGGCCCGGTGGAACGGCCGGGCTCATCCTGCTGATCAGCTCATTCATCGGGAGTTCATTCTGTGGGCTGACGATGTACTGCGCTGCGGGGCTTGTGCTCTTTGGCGCCAATCTGCCGGTAGTGCAGCAGGTTGCCGGCGACCGCGCCCAACTTGCGGCGATCATCGCAGGTTCCACGCTGGCGCTGCTCACCATGCTGTTCAAGCGTCGCGCGTATTGAACGAGGAGCACCCACGCACATCAGAGCCGCTGTGCGATGACCATGGTCGCATCGTCGGCCAGAATCGTCATTCCTGCGTGCTGCTGCACCGCATCAAACATCATCGCCACAGCATCGGCGGACACATCGCACCCGCGCAGCACCTGAAGCACCCCGGCCATTTCAAACTGCTGCCGATCCCCATCTTCACTGCGAGTGCGCGGCTGTTCGACGATCCCATCACTCACCGCCACCAGCATCGTCCCCAGCGGGAACGGCACGGTCTCTGCTGTATATCCATGGCCTGAGAATGCACCCATCGGAAGTCCCCCAGCCTTCCGCAGCGGCGTCAGATTCTTCCCATCCCAGAGCATCCCGTATCCATGTGCCGCATCGACATACGTGATGGTGTCGGCCGCCGTGTCGATCATCGCCACAAACAATGTCGCAAAGGATCCTTCGGGGCGGCGCGGTTCCATGAAGTCGTTCAGTCGGCACACCGCCACATCCAAGGGCACATCTTCCGAAAGCAGGGCGTGAAGAAAACCATGAATCGTGGTCATGAGCACGGACGCGACAACGCCCTTTCCCGAGACATCGCCGATCGTGATGGCCACCCGATGTTCACCGAGTGGGATAACGTCAAAGAAGTCGCCGCCAAGCAGTTGGCCCGGGCGGCTTTCGCCGGTAATACGCAATCCCGCGAACTCCACGCAGCGCGGCGGCAGGATGCACCGCTGCATGGCCGCCGCCTGGGCAAGCTGCGCAGTCATCGCGGCCTGCCGCCGCTCAATGTCGATGCGCTTGAGATTTGCCAGGGCGAGCGATGCAATCCGAGCCAGGGCCTGACAAAACTCCGGGGCACGAGGATGCGCACGCTGCTGAAGCGAGTCGCTGCGGGAATCAAGATAAAGATACGCCGCCACCGTTTGTCCGAGCATCAATGGCGCGCACAGCCCCGATTGAATGTGCAATGTGATGATGCTGTGGGATGCCGGCGAACGCAGCGGGTCGAGCATCGCCATTTCGCCGCGGCTTGCGGCCATCAGCAGCGAGCGGCTGTACACTCCCTGCTCTCGTTCAGGCGCGGTCGCAATCACTTCGATGCTGCCATCGGCATCCGAAGGGCGCAGGTATGCCGCATGAGAATAACCGGTGCCACGACGAGCGAAATCGAGGATGAGACGGGCAAGCGTTATTTCGTCGATCGCCTGATGAATGCCAGCCGCCGCTTCCACCAGCATCAGCACGGGATCGGGAATGGCCGAGCGCTCCGTCGGCGCCAGCGACCGGATCGCCGTCACCGCCTGCTTCAGGTCATCGGATGAGGTGATGCTGTGAGCCACCGCTGGGACATGGCGATAGCTGAACGTCCATGGTGTGAGGCGAATCAGGTCTCCCTCAGTCAACACATGGGGCTTGTCCGGCGGCAGGCGGTATCCATTCAGATAGGTTCCCCATGTGCTGCTCAGATCCGTGATGTACCAGCCCGTGCCATCAGTGCTGAACTGAGCATGATATCGTGAGATGCGCTCTTCATCGGCCGGAGTCTGCAGGTCGCAATGCTCGTGACGGCCAAGAGTTACTGGAGAGCGGTCCGGAGCAAGCTCCATGTCGCGAATGGTCGGGCCGGCAACGCGGATCAGATAACCGGTCCGGCCGGTTAGAGTCTTGGGCATACCATGGATATACCACGTGGCGGGGCGCAGGTCACGATGGAACTTTCGCAAACTTCCGCCCCTATGATCAAGAGCATTACAGGCCCCATGGCAGAACTATGAACCTATTCCTAATCACTGTCACAGGATAGACTTGGCTGCAAGAAAGGCACGGCTCTGATGCGGATAATGGTTTCATTCGTCCTGTTCTGCGCTACTTCATGGTCTTGGGCCGTGACTACCTCCAGTTGGGTGCAGAGAGCCGCTGACGATTTCGGCTCCGGCACCATGCGTGAGGTGGTCGTCGCCAGCCATGGCGAGCTCAGGCTCTCGCGCAGTACCCAGCCACTGATCAAAGATGATCCTCGCCTGGACGTCGTTTACTGTCTGGCGCAGACGGCCGACGGGACAACCTTGATCGGCACCGGTCCAGAAGGCGTAATCCTGCGGCGATCCAAGACCGGCGAGGTCACGCAACTATACGCGGCCGGTCCTGACACGCTGGTGACGGCCATGCAGCTTCAGCCGGATGGGCAACTGCTCGCTGGCATTAGCGGCCGAAAGCCTGGTCTGGTACGGATCAACCTGGCAACAGGCGAGTCGAAGGCGCTTTTTTCGCCTGATGATCTGCAGTTCATCTGGGGGATCCTGCTTCGTCCGGATGGGAACATCCTGCTGGCAACCGGGCCGACAGGGAAATTGATCGAGGTCTCGCCCGAGAGCAAACCGCGTGTGGTATTAACTTCCAAACAGCACAATCTGACTCATCTCATGGCGGACAAGGGTGACGACGTCATCATCGGCACCGACCCTGACGCACTGGTGTTGCGGGTGAACGTGAAAACCGGCGAGTGGTTTGTCCTCTATGATGCCGGTGAGTCGGAAGTCGCCGCGTTGGCGCATGATGGCGAGGGCAACATTTACGTCGCCGCCGCACTTGCCGCTGAGGTCAGTGGACGCGAGCAGCCGCCAAGCGCCGGCCGAAGCCGCTTGAGCCCGGACGTTCCACTGCGCCGAGAGCCCGCAGCAGCGCCTCAGCCTCCTGCTCTGCCAAACCCCAGTCCCGGAGAGCCCGAGCCGATTCCCAAGAAAGCGGTGCCCTCGCAGCGCTTGAGGATCCTGGACACGGATCCCCAAGAAGGGGATGTGCCCACGCCACCACAGACACAGCCGACCAAGACCCCGACACAGGCAATGGCCGCAGCCTTGGGCACAGAAGATACCGAAGGCAGCATGGCGGTGTATCGGATTTCACCGTCGGGATTTGTCACCGAGGTCCTGCGCCGCTCGGGCACGGTCTACTGCATGCTCTGGACGGGAAAGTCACTGCTGCTGGGCACGGGGTCACAAGGACAGGTGCTTGAGTATCGGCCTGGCGACGATGAATGCACCGCCCTGTGGCGGAGCGATTCACATCAGGTATCGGCCATGGCGATGCTGCCCGATGCGAGCGTACTGCTTGGACTGTCGAATCCCGGCATGCTCGTGCAGATGGGTGGCGGCTACGCCAGCAAGGGCACATTGACAAGTGACGCCCTGGATGCAGCGCAGGTCGCCCGATTTGGCAAACTGCAGCTTGATGGAACCTTGCCCGCCCGCACCGCCGTGACCGTGGCGAGCCGATCGGGCAATACCAGCGACCCGGATGCCGGTGGATGGTCGGCCTGGTCGGATGAGATGCCGGCCGCCGAGTTTATTCCGATCTCCTCACCGCCAGCGCGATTCCTGCAGTATCGCCTGACATTGAGCACCCAGGCGCCCGATAGCACACCCACCATCGAGCAGGTGAAGGCGAACTACATCGTGCCGAACATCGCTCCCAAGGTGAACTCGGTTGAGGTGGAGCCGGTGCCCAACGATGATGTGGACGCGGGGAAAAAGGCTCCGCCGGCGAGATCACCCGCCAGCTACACGATCAAGTGGGAGGCATCGGATGCCAACAGCGATCGCCTTGTTTACGCGTTGCACTACCGCCTGGGCCATCAGGGGCCGTGGATCCTGCTCAAAGACAAGCTGACAGAAACCAGCTATATATGGGAAACGCGCAAGATGGCCGATGGCCGGTATCAGGTGCGGGTCACGGCCTCTGATGAGCAAACCAACCCCGTTGGCGAAGGCAAGACTGGCAGCCGGTTCAGCGATCCTGTCATGATCGACAACACGCCACCGGTCATTGGCGACCTGAAGTCCGTGCCGACGAAGGATGGGGCTGAGATCTCGCTGCGTGTGGTGGACCGTACCGGCACGGTGGCCGGGGTAGACTATGCCGTTGACGCCCGCGATGACTGGCAGGCCGCCTATTCTTCTGATATGCTTTACGATTCTCCGGATGAAACGGTGAAGTTCGTCGTAACGAAGCTCGCGGCCGGACCGCATCAGGTGACGATACGGGCGGCCGATGCCGCGGGCAATACGGCCTATGAAACCTTAATCATCACGGTGCAGGACAGATAGCAGGAAGGACCGCAAATACCATGCATTACCCACATAAGAAGAGCAACATCAAGCGTGCACGCAAGATCGGGTTCCGCGCCCGGATGAAGACGACCCTCGGCCGCAAGACGATCAACCGCAAGCGTCGCGCCGGCCGGAAAGTCCAGGTCGTCTAGCGCCTGGCCGCAGCGTTACAAGAGAAGTACAAGACCTCATCGCCCGACACACGTCGGGCGATGAGGTCTCTTGTTTGGAGCACAGCACGACGCAGTGAATCGGGAAGGCGAGATCGTCCGCTGAGCCGGCAAGATGGCGAGGAATGCATCGCGACCTGATCCGTCATCCATAGATGATCGGCTTGATCACCGTGCAGCGGATCTGGCCCAGTGCCTGGCAGAGCTTCTGGTAGTGCTCTTCATCGCGATACAGACCGATGATCGCGCCGCCCGAGCCGGTGAAATGAGCGCTGGCGCCGTTGGCGCGGGCAACCTCGATCATGCGATGATTCTCCGGCGGAATATCCATGATCGTGCGCCGCAGGTCGTAGTTGGCATTCATCACCTTGCCCAGGGCATCCCAGTCGCTCTTAAGCAGTGCCTCTTTGCCCTGGTCGGTCAAATCGCGGAACTTGCTCATCGACGAGACAACCGCCTGATCGCCAGCTTCCCACAACGCCCGCAGGTTGCGGTGCGCCACCTCACTGATCTCGGCACGGGCGGGGTCGTACGCCACAAAGAGCGGCGGAAGCTGCCGCAGTTGCAGCGGCCGGTACTCGCCATACCCGCGGGTGGTGACCAGTTCCTTGGCAAAGTCCATGTAGACGATGCCTTCATACGTCTGGATCACGCGATCCTGCAGCCCGGCAGCGATGCCCAATTCGCCCTTCTCACAGTCCAGCACGAGCGTAGGCAGATAATGCTTCGGGATCTCGACCTTGTAGAACTGCATCAGTGCCCGCATGGTCGCAGTGACGATGCCGCTCGACCCCGACAGGCCTACCAGGCGAGGCACATCCGACTCAAACTCAATGGTAAAGTTGCCGCCATGCAGGGTAATCCCCTGCTTTCGGCAATAAGAGTGGAACTTGTAGATGGTGGCCTTGATCAGACGCATGCCGCCGTAATAACCGTGCAGCTTGACATCGCGCAGGAACTCATTGACGCTATTGAACTGGCACAGGTCGCCCGAGCCGGGCAGGACCTCCAGCCGAGGAGACTCCCAAAGGCGAACCGTTACCCTGAAGTTGCGAATCGCACAGGAAATCGTCTTTCCGAAGTACCCATCGGAAGGGTTGCCGACGATTCCCGCGCGTGCATAGGCATGCGTAGTGATTACCATATTGCTCAGGTGGCAGATTGAAACGGAACAGGCCGGCGAATGCAAACTCAACGCAGGAACAACCCGCCCACCGATGGTGATGCAACTACGCTCATGGAGTGTGGAATCGATGCCCAAACGTTTGCACGCCTCGATGCGGTTTATCGCCAGCACTGGAGCATCCCTCTGCAGGTAACCTGCCCAGATGGCCGACTGGTTCATCCCATCACCGGGCGCGGGCGCGACAGTGAACCACTCATCTCGGTACGCCACCTTGCCATTGAAGAGGCCCTGCGCTGGGGCGAACCGGCCGTCGAGCCGGCCGCCGAAGGGATGATCGTCTGGGCCGTTCCGCTCATGCACAATGCCAAGGTGCTCGGCGGCCTGGTGGCGGCCATCGCCGAGGATGTCGTCTTCCCCGATGGCACGATGTCCACCGCCCTGGATATCCGCGCAGCCTGCCACGACCTGCGCCGGCTGGCCGAAGAGGCGAACCTGACCAACGCCGCCCTGCTGGAAGCCCGCCGCTCCGAATCCAATCGCGAACGCCTGCGTGCTGAGGCCATTCATACCTTCAAGGCCGGCAGCAGCTATGACATGCGGGCAACCTATCTGCTTGAAGAACCGATGCTCCTGGCCGCCATCCGCAAAGGCGACCGGCCACAGGCTCGCGCCATGCTCAACCATATGCTCGTCGCCATGATCCATCGCGCCGGCGACAACCTGGACCTGATCAAGAGCTTCTTCATGGAACTGGTGGTCATGCTCTCGCGCACCGCCGTGGAAGCCGGCGGCGAACCCGAAGAACTTTTGGGCACCAACTACGCCAGCCTCGTGCAGCTTGCCCGCCTCCGCTCCGATGAGGAACTCTCCCCCTGGCTCTCCGACATCCTTGAGCGGATCATGAATTCGATCCACCGGCATCGCAAGCAAAGCGCCCCGGACATGCTCTCTCGCGCCCTGCAGTTCATGGCCGAGCACTGCTGCGAAAACATCTCGCGCGATCAGGCGGCCGATGCCGCGTTCATGTCACCCTCCCACTTCTCCCGCTACTTCAAGCACCACCTCGGCCAGAGCTTCACGCAAGTCCTCAACCAGATGCGGGTAGACAAGGCGGCCGACATGCTCGCCAACAGCCAGCGCGACCTGAAGATCATCGCCCTGGAAACCGGCTTCCCCGATCAAAGCTACTTCACCAAGGTTTTCAGAAAATACCGCGGGATGACCCCCGCCGAATTCCGCAAACAGGCTAAGTAAGGCACGCTTTTTATGGGATCGGGCACCTGACTCACACCGCGGTTTCAGGTCAACCCGAAATCACCCATGGGTGATTTCGGGTTGGCCTGAAAAGGCGTGACCCGACAGGAGTACACGCTTCAGCGTACGTTCGTAGTTCAGCCTTCAGGCTGTCCCCCGGTCCCCCAAATCTCCAATCTCCTCTCCATGTCCGCTTTCATCCTTCGTCCTTCCGCCTTCATCCTTGTTTTGGTAGAGCGTGCCGACCTCGGCCGCGGGTGCCGAACGCGAAGAAGACCTTGGAACGTGAGGGAGCACAGACACTCGCCACACACCACCTGTCCTGCTTGAGTGCGACTCGCGCAGTGGGAACGTGGCGCAGCGGTCTTCGATTCTGCTGAAGAACCCCTCAAAACGTGCGTTTCGCAGGACTCTGCAACGCGTTTTTCTGGACTTTTTGCATGCGAGTTAGGGTGATTATCAACTTTTTCAGCAGAATCGTCTTCCGCTGCGGTGCCGCGGCCGTCCTCGGCCGCATAGGCGGAGGGCTCAAAGGCTTTGATGCGCTGCTGACGCCCCGCTTGGCATGATCTCCCTACCCACGTCAGAAGTTCCACCCTCCTTCTTCTTCAAATCTTATTTCGCCTTAGATTCGCTGCCAGCCGCCGAATCTGCCGGAATCGCCGTCCCACACTCCGGACACCGCTCTTTGCTCGCCCGCAGGTCATACCCGCAGGTGAGGCAGAGACCAGCCGCCAGCCGTTGCCTGATCCGCCGCCTCGCATTGACCCATCGCACTACATACCAGAACGGCAACACCATGCCCATTACGATGTAAGGGATAGGCCACACTTGTACGATCCGCTCGGTGGCTCCGGGGTTAGCTATAGCGTTGAAGGATGCGTAATCAAACAGCGGTGGAGCTTTGATTCGGTCAGTGCGGCCATACCAGTTCCAGTCCGGCTTGGCTATGGCAACATACGACGTGCCACTGGGGGACGGTGGCATCGGCAATGCGCCAGGCGGATCACGACGTAACACCCAGCCACTCCCGACCACCATCCGGTCATGAAAGGCAATCAGGAAGAGGCTGTGTCTGGGGGCCGTGCTCAGGGCGTAGTAGTGACCGGTCGCGGCATACCCAACAGTCCAAGCCGACTTCAGACCACCGAGGTACAGCAATACGAGAACCACACACAGCAGCAGCGACAATGCCGAGAGAATGCCGAAAATGCGTCGCCTCACGTCCATCTCTTTCGCATGCTTTCCGCCTTTATCCTTCATCCTGCAGTTTACCCGCCGCGGCGGGCCTTCATCCCTCATCCTTCCGCTTTTCGCTTTTCGCTCTCCGCTCTTTTCTCGCCGCCACCTTCACCTTCGCCCACGTCATCATCTTCTCCGCTCCTTTCGCAATCAGCCCGGCCGTCCCGTTCCCAGCCCCACCCCATGCGGTCGACTTGGCCGCCCATCACTTCCGCAGCATGTCCTTGAGCACGGCCTTGCGCTCGGCTGCCGGAATCGCCACGGTCTTCACGGTTACGGCATTGTTGACCACAACCTCGTCATAGTTGATCTGCGTTCCCCATCGGATGCCACCCGGATGAAACATATAGTTCACACTTCGCGAGGGGAGCCACGTACCGTTATCCATCTGCTTGAGATCCAGTTGCAGGCTCATGCTGAAGAGTCGTTCCGGCTTGACCAGCGTCGCAACGTTCCACTGGTCTGGCGGGGGTACGATATTGTAGTCGTCAACACGAATCGGCAGGAGGCCATGATTGATCGACAACCAGATGCAGCGAGGCTCATCAACCATAAACACACCAGCTTTCTCGTCCCTGATTGTCCGTACGCCCTGATGAGCAATCATGGCAATGCGATAACACTCATCGCCGTCCAAAGTATCTTTGCTGATCTCGATATCCATTGCGGTACGAATCACCTCAGGCAAGCTTGATGTGCCTATCAGACAATATCCGATTCGAAATTCGTCTCTCAGGTCAGCAGGAGGATCGCTCGTAACCTGTGCCCATCGGTACGCCGAACCCGGATCCATTGAGTACCAGACGGTCCATCGGCCGGGGATGCCGCCAATCTCCGTTTCCAACCGATCCGCCGGCTTGTCCGCTTGCGTGATTCGAAGCAGATACTGGCGCCCTGATGCGACATCAAGAGAGTATTCACCCGTTGCGCTGATCTGCCTCGGCGGGCCGATCTTCTTCCCGGCAATATCCGTATCCTCCGGCAGCCCGTAATCGATGCGAAATGTGTACCCTATCCTCGTCGTCTTGGCCATGTTGGCCTCGATCTCGTCCGCGATTTTCGCCGCCAGTTGGCGCGTCTGCGGACTCACTTCCACCGGGAGCTTCGCCGCTTTGGCAACAGCCGGTGCCGGCCGCGCTTTGCTCTGCCCTGCCGCGATGCCCACTCCAACCCCGGCCGCAACCATAAGAACAATCACCGCCGCCACCACCTTCACCTTCGCCCACACCATCATCTTCTCCGCTCCTTTCGCAATCAGCCCGGCCGTCCCGTTCCCCCCCCCCCCCCCCC
>Ga0209083_1000026_pt1 | contig 233798 bp, 208 predicted proteins | sample AM7aDNAmetaG_FD_184132 | JGI IMG/M metagenome (GOLD analysis project Ga0209083, IMG submission 184132) | Freshwater microbial communities from Finland to study Microbial Dark Matter (Phase II) - AM7a DNA metaG (SPAdes) (version 3) | ecosystem: Environmental > Aquatic > Freshwater > Lake ...
CCATAGTCGAGACAGTTTTTCTGCCAGCACCAAAATTTCGATAAATCGAGATTGGACTGCATCGCTACCCCAACTTAATGGTTTGATGAGGTAGTATAAAATCTTTCAGTTAAGTAAGTACACGACCTGAAATTGCAATGACTCCATCAAGGAACTATTTAATGCTAATGATTATGCGACAGAGATACCGAAATTGCCGTTTTGGCAAGTCACATCTACAATTATGCCAGAACAATGCCTCGCCAAGCCATGATCACTGAGTTTAAATCTATTCTCAGCTCATACCCCAAGTTTTATAATTGGGAAACTACAATTTCAAACATTACAGGCTAGGAGGAGTAACAATTGAAACTCGTTCTATCAATTCTTGTTATTCTACTTATGGCAGGATTTACGCAAGCTCACGAGACTGTATGCCCAAACGACTGCGACAGTTTGAGCATCCAGGCTGCTGTCTATGCATCCCATATCAATGATACAATTGATGTATATAGCGGAACTTATAATGAGAGTGTAGTTTTAACTAAGGATGTTACTCTTAGAGGAATTGATACGGGCAGCGGAGAGCCTATTGTCAACGGTGACCTCTATCAGAACGGTTTCAATATGGCCTTGCGGGGCTTTGGATTCCAATCCGTTTCACCAGGTTTGGCAGATACGGTGAATATGACTACACAGAACACAACATTTTATTGGATAGAGAAAGCATTTGAAAACCCCTCAAAGTCTAAGGCTATTGCAAGCCTTGATAAGATAATCAAGGCAAATCCAAAAGATGCCTGGGCTCTGTATAGAAAGGGATGGATCCTGTCTGATACTGGAAGGTATGATGAGTCCACTGATGTTCTAAGAGATTCTATTAAAGTGGATCCTTATTTTGCATCTCCCTGGAATTTGATCGGCAATAATTTCTGGAAATTGAACAAATACGACAAGGCTTTGGAGGCTTATGAGAAAGCTATCCAATTGAGGCCAGATAAGGGACTCTACTGGTCTAGCAAAGGCGATGCTTTAAAGGAGTTGGGCAGAAATAGCGAGGCAGAGGCTGCCTACGCCAAGGCAAGTCTGTTGGGATACGGCGATTTTGCATCGACGAATATAACCACAGCCGCCAGCCCTAGTCTATCACCGGCCCCAACACATTCACCTGACACTTTCGTTATGGATCACATAATGGCAAGCAATGTCGATGAATCTACCAATAATGTGATTACGAGAGCCTATACATTCTCAAATACCGATAGCAAAGCATACTCATGGTTGAGCCTGGGAAAAGCAGGAGATGACACGGTCAAATGGATGTGGTACTCTCCAAATGGCTATCTATACAAAACAGACTCGTTTGAGGTTCCCTCTCCGAGCGATGCCTATTGGCGTTCTTATAGCGTCTGGTCTTATATCTACATTGCCGGCGGTAATGCAGCTAATATGCCAGGAGATTGGCATGTTGATGTTTACCTCGATGGCCAGAAAGCCTTCACAGAGTATTTCTCTATATCGGGAGATCGATCAACTGCACCATCAGGAGACAAATCATCTGCCCCAGTTGTTGAACCGACAGAGGCCGAGAGTTGGCTCAATCAAGGTATTGCTCTCGGTGATCAAGGCAAATATGAGGAGGCCATACAGGCTTTTGATGCGGTGATCAAGATAAATCCACAATATGAAGCCGCATGGTACCTCAAAGGCGCTGCTCTACATCAAAAGGCCAGGTATGATGAAGCCCTTGGAGCCATCGACAAGGCTATTGAGATCAATCCTCAAGATTCTGATGCGTGGTACCTCAAAGGCATGGTTCTTGATGACCTTGGTAAGTCCAATGAATCCATACAGGCTTTTGATAATTCTACTCAAATTGATCCCCAAAATGCAGATGCCTGGTATTATAAAGGCGAAGCTCTCTATTATCATGGGAAGTATGATGAAGCGGTTTACGCAATAGAAAAAGCTATCGGGATCAATCCACAAGATGCGGATGCATGGTACCTCAAAAGCATGGCTCTTGATGACCTAGGCAAGCACGACGAGGCGAATTTGGCCTACAACAAGTCCATAGAGATCGATCCTGAAATTGAAGCGGAATGGTGGGGCTGAGAAAGATATATGGACCTAAAAACAAGAACGCCAGTCTACACAAATTCATATCTGCCCTATAGATATCCTAATTAGGGCAGTGTCCCCACCTACAATTCATCCTATTACTTGCCGATGGGCTATATGCCCACGGTATCCAGCTGACATCCATGAGACTCGAGCCTGAGGCGAGTGAGAATGATTTCCGGCCGCTTAACGACGCTGGCCCTGGAAACCATTATTTCTCCGCCAATGCAGATCAAGTAGACCCAATCTCGTTAGCAGACCAAGAGGTATTAATAATCCCGACGAAGAGCCATTAACAGATGAAGACAATTATTATTCTTGTAAGCCTCCTTGCGGCCATCTCTCTTGCCGCGGCCTATACTCCGGAACAACAGACTACAGTCGACGGCGTTCGTCTCTCCTTCCAACTTGGTCAGGCATACGAAAAGGCCATCCAGGGCCAGGGAATCCCGGCCTACGATTCGCTGGTCGATCAGTGGAATGCATGGGTCGTTAAGAACTTCGGAAACGACACCGCATTGCTCGTGGCAAAGATCGCCGCGCCGACCAATTTGCAGAAGCCCTATTTTGCGGCCAACGATACAACAGGCAAGGGCATCGCCCATAAGGTAGATGGAAGTGCACAATACGCTACCAACGATGCCAATCTGCTGCCGGACTTCGCCATCGCAAAGTATGCCGCGTCGGAGCAGGGAAAGAAGACTGGCTCGGACTTCCTGGGTGGGGTTTGAGCCACCCAGATCATCCTTCTGGACGACCATAGGCCTACCGCAATTAACCTTTTTTCAATACCAGGCAATTATCCTTCATCCCAGCCATGGCGCTAGCCAGCATCACCGGCCCGTCAAAGCCACCCCTTGCCCTGCTGGAGTCCACAAAGATCTTGTCCATCAGCACCGGCGCACCAAAGGAGCTGGCTCCGCATAAAAACAACAGCGTTCGGAAGATCAGGTTTCCGCTGACACCATCCGGAGCTATGACGATATCGTCTCCCCGGCAGCCCTCAATCAGTATCCCTTTGTGGCTTGCATCCAACCCTGCCTCCCGCGCCCTGGCTGTGATAAGCTCTCCTTCCCGAAGGCTGCGGTCTACGCGCTCGCACCTGCCCCGGTCCTCCAGCCTGCCGCCCGAGAGTACAGCCGCCTTTGGAGCGACGCCCATGTGCTGCAAGAGCCTCGACCCTTCCAGCACCAGGCCCAACCGATCCAGTGCCGTCTCTCCCTCGTCAATGCCCACCGGCCCCAGCAAGAATGCCCAGCCTGATAGCTCCAGCAGGGCCAGCCGCTTAACCCTGATCTCGAACTGCTCTGCCAGGACTCGCATGGTCCTCCCTGCAGGCAGGTTCCCACGCACCGCGCCATCGATCTCGCCTGCGGCCAAGAGCCTCACCAGCTCCTTCCAGGGCTCGTTCGAAGGAACGTAATCAAACGCGCAGTCGCAGCAGGGCTCGCCCACCAGAAGAAGATCTGCATACTTTCCTGCCGACTGCAAGGAGACTATCAGATCTGCATCAGCATTCCATATACCGATGCCGATGCGCGCTCTCTTAGACATAGCCAAATCTTGCAGAGATTTTATAAAGTTGGAGTCCATCCCAAAGTTACCTGTTTATCAGTGTTTTAAATTGCATAATGATCTTTAGTGAATTCCAGTTACGCACTCTCGGGTCAGGTCAAATAGCACTGCCTCTTCCAATCCCTTGCGGATGATGAGCCGCCGATCTGCGGTCACCTGGCCGATGACTTTCGCCGTGAGCCCGCGTCTCAAGAACACCTCCAAAACCCTTTCGGCATCCTCAGATTTTGCGGTTACCACAAAACCCATCCCCGGATACATCTTCAGCCAGCTTGAGAGGTCCAGGCCCACAGGTACCGGGATGGACTCTACATCCACCACAGCCCCCACATTGCTTGTCTCCAGCAGCATTCCGAGCGTCCCCAGCAGTCCAGGATTGCTGATGTCCTTGCCTGCCCTCACAAGACCACACTCACCTAACTCCCGCATCGCACCCAATTGCAGGAGAAGCGTTTTGCTGTCTTTGAAGCTGGTGGAATCGAAGTTTATGGTGAACTTGGGGTGAGCCTTGCCATCCATATCGACCGCAGCGATTATCGCCTCACCCTCTTTGGCCGTGCTGCTCAAGATTACCGCATTCTTTTTCGCCTTGCCGAGAATGGCAACGTCCAGAGCGCTGTAGGGAGTGTCCGGATGAAGGTGTCCGCCGACAATGGGCACATTGAACTTCTCAATTCCCTTCTTCATGCCCAGCAAAACCTTATTTGCAATCTCTGAGTTGCCCACAGAGAGGACATCTACCATGGCCACCGGCCAGCCGCCCATGGCAGCGATATCGTGTACATTCACCAGAACTGAACAGTAGCCCGCCCACTCCGGATCGACTTCCATAAGTTTGGACCAGATGCCGTCAGCGGCCAGGAGCATGACCTCTTCACCGTCATCTATCACTGCGGCATCCTCCCCGAAAGATGCAATGATGCGCTCGGATTCTATGGGAAAGAATTGCATGAGGTTTCCAATCTGCTTCTTGCGAGTGATCCCCACAAATCCGCGCAGCTCAGCTGCCAGAGACTCCAGATTCATCGGAGAATGATGAGGCTTTGATCAAAAATAGATGTCGCTAAAACGCCGCCGCAAAGTTCTTAACCGACCGCTCTGAGGAGAAAGTGAGACGCTATTGGGTTAGGCGTTCTTTCAATAGATAAGTTCCAGTGGAAGAATGTCGTAACAAATTTTAGAATGTATCGGTTGCTATCGAAAGTTGATAACAGAATAAATAATTGTAGCAGATACATTTAGCAAACACTTCTCTAAACAATATATGTAGAAGCACCAACGCACTCGAACCCGAGGGGTAAAAAGATAAAATATATTATTAAGTTAGTTCGAAGTGACCTCCTACACCCGATTCAAAAAGCAGCTACTGTTCGTGATAATCACCAAAACGAGGCGAAGCCTTTGAGATGGGAGGCATCCGGAGAGCAAGGAGCAGAAGAACATTTATGAATCTACATGGCGTTCGGCAGAGATGAGGTTTTGAGAGATTGCTGATCAGAGATTGCAGGCAAGGTCGCTGTCTGGTGGCCAGGCTCGACCACGGCACAGACATCATCGGTCAGATCACTGACCTGGCAGTGGAGAAGGGAATTAAGACCGGCTTCTTGAGCGTTATTGGTGCCCTGAGCAGGGCTGAGCTAGGCTACTATGATCAGGTTTCTCAAAAATACGGCAAAATTCAGATAGAGGAGCCAGTGGAGCTTGTATCCTGTTTGGGAAATATATCCCTGCGGAACGGAGAGCCTTTTGTGCACGCTCATGCCGCTTTGTCGGACAGAGCTGGTAGGCTTTATGGAGGCCACCTGAACTCCGGCATAGTCTTTGCCGCAGAACTCTTTATGCAAGAGCTTTTGGGCCTGAATCTGGAAAGAGTGCCCGATTCGATCACCGGCCTGAATCTATGGGGTGAAGAGTGAAGAATTCCGAATACTTCGAATTTTTGCAGAAGGGCCTGACGAACGCCATGACCATAGCCCAGGCCGCGCGCAGCCGGGGGCTGGACCCCACAACTATAGTCGAGATACCGCTTGCAGTCGACCTGGCAGAAAGAGTAGAGAAGCTGATCGGCATCCCTGGAATTGCCGTAAGGATCCGGGAGCTGGAGAAGCAGGGCCTGAGCCGGGAAGAAGCAGCTCTTGCCATAGGCATCGATTTTGCCGAAGGCCGCCTGGGAAAAGGAACATCCAAGATCGAATCCGTGGAAAACGCCATCCGTACATCGGTCGCCCTGCTCACGGAGGGCGTCGTCGCGGCGCCGATCGAAGGAATCGCACGCGTGGACCTGGGAAAGAACGACGACGGAACCGAGTACCTCAAGGTCTACTATGCCGGTCCCATAAGATCGGCCGGTGGGACCGCTCAGGCTCTGTCCGTTCTCGTGGCCGACTATGTGCGAAGAAGCGTCGGCATATCACCCTGGAAGCCGAGGCCGGAAGAGGTGGAGCGCTATGTGGAAGAGATCGGCCTTTACAAGCGCGTGGCCGGACTGCAATATTCGCCTTCTGACGACGAGATTCGAATTATCGTGCGCAATTGCCCTATCTGCATCGAAGGAGAGCCCACCGAAGAAGAAGAAGTATCAGGATACCGTGACCTTGCCAGGATCGAGACCAACCGCGTGCGGGGCGGCATCGCCCTGGTTGCGGCAGAAGGCATCGCCCTGAAGCGGCCCAAGCTCAAGAAGCATGTCACAAAACTCGGCATTACCGGCTGGGAGTGGCTCGACTCCCTGGCCAGCGGTAAGAAAGAAGGTGGCGACTTAACTCCCAAGTTCCTGCGCGACCTCATTGCAGGACGGCCTGTGTTCTCTCATCCCTCCCGTCCGGGAGGCTTTCGGCTGCGGTATGGGCGGGCCAGAAATACAGGCCTGGCTGCCGCGGGAATCAGCCCCGCCAGCATGCTGATCCTGGGCGAGTTCATGGCTGCCGGCACCCAGATCAAGGTAGAGCAGCCAGGCAAGGCGGCTGCAGTGGCTCCGGTCAGCTCCATCGAGGGGCCGACAGTGCGACTGGTTAACGGGGATGTGGTCCGTTTCGATTCTGATCAGGACATCCTGGAATGGATGCCTGTGAGCTGCAAAGATCCCAAGACCATCCAGCTGGCTCTGAAGGCTCATGTCGCCAAGATTCTCGACCTGGGCGAGATACTGATCAGCTATGGCGAGTTCCTGGAGAACAACCGGCCATTGGCCCCGGCCTCATATGTCTTCGAGTGGTGGGCGGAGGAACTCAAGAAAGCGGGAGGCGATCCGGCTGGCCAGGAGCAGATCGGGGGGCTCGAAGCCATAGAACTCTCCAGAAAATATGGCGTCCCCCTTCACCCGTCCCATACCCATCTCTGGCATGATCTAAAGCATGCGGAGTATGAACAACTCAGAGAGGTCGTATCAAGAGAAGGCCTTCTGGAATCAGGAAAGCTCATCCTTCCACTGGAGGTCAAGGATTCTCTGGAGACGCTGCTGGTGCTCCATAAGGTTCGGAGCGAAAAGATGATAGTCGAAGATCCTCTGCCTTTCCTGCTCTGCCTGGGAATAACTTTGGAAAACGGCTCCTTAAAGAAAACTCCCGGCGAGTTGGCTGGAGATGAGCCAGACGAGAAAGAAGATTCGGCACTGGCAGCCGTCAACAGGCTATCGGGCCTCGTTGTTCGCGCCCGGGCGCCCACGCGCATCGGTGCCCGGATGGGCAGGCCTGAGAAGTCCGATAAAAGGCTGATGCGACCACCACCGCACGTTCTCTTCCCGGCAGGAGAAGAGGGTGGCAAGTCGAGGTCGATTCAGGAAGCTGCCAAGCACTCCACAAACAACTCGACCGGCATTATCAACGTGGAGATTGAGCGGCGCATCTGCAAAGATTGCAAAAAAGTGGGCTTCGCCTTCCTATGCGAATGCGGCGGCTTCACGGAAAAGAAGAGGGTCTGCCCAAAATGCAATATCCCGGCCAGTGATAAATGCCCCAAATGCGGAGCTGAGACGACTGCTGCCGCCAAGATGCAGATCGATGTAAAAAAGCTCTATCATCAGGCGCTGGAGCGTCTGGGAGAGCGCGAGCCTGAGACATTGAAGGGCGTCCTGGGCCTTTCCTCCCGGGATAAGACACCGGAGCCTCTGGAGAAAGGCATACTGCGGGCCAAGCATGGAGTAAACATATTCAAAGACGGCACCGTCAGGTACGACCTGACCGATCTGCCGCTGACCCATTTCCGTTCCGACGAGATCGGCACCAGTCCGGAGATTCTGCAGACCCTCGGCTATGCGGAAGACATGCACGGCCTGCCTCTGACGATGCCGGATCAGGTCTGTGAATTAAGGGTGCAGGACATTATCCTGGCCCGAGATGCCGGAGACTACCTTCTCAAGGTCGCCAGGTTCGTGGATGAGCTTTTGGTCAAGTTTTACGGTCTCGAGCCCTACTACAATGCAAATTCGCCCGCCGACTTGATCGGCGCTCTCATGGTTGGTCTGGCCCCCCATACATCGGCAGGCGTTCTCTGCCGCCTCATCGGCTATAGCCCGGCTTCAGCCGGATTCGGGCATCCCTTCTTTCATGCCGCCAAGCGTCGCAACTGCGACGGAGATGAGGACTGCGTGATGATGCTCATGGATGCGCTCCTCAACTTTTCCATGTCCTACCTACCGGCAAAGCGAGGCGGAAAGATGGATGCCTGCCTGGTCATGACCACGATCCTTAACCCTGCCGAGGTGGACAAAGAGGCTCACAACCTGGACCTGACCCACGTCTACCCTCTGGAGTTTTATGAGGCCACGCTTCTAGGCACAAACCCCAAGGACCTGGAAGGGAGGTTCGATCTGGTCTCCAAGCGACTGGGCACTGATGCCCAGTATGAGGGATTCAACTTCAGCCACGACACAACGGATATCGCAGCCGGCCCGAAAAACAGTGCTTACAAGACGCTGGAAACCATGGTCGATAAGATGGATGCTCAACTGGAGCTGGCGCGCATAATTCGGGCCGTTGATGAGCAGGACGTGGCAGAGAGGGTCATCAACTCTCACTTCCTGCCCGATCTGATCGGCAATCTGCATGCCTTCTCCAAGCAGAAGGTAAGGTGCGTGAAGTGCGGTGCCAAATACCGACGCCCTCCGTTAAAAGAGACATGCCCCAAGTGCGGGGGCAGGATGATTCTTACAGTGCACGAGGGAAGCGTCCGGAAATATCTGGAGGTCTCCATAAAAGTAGCGGAGGAGTATGGCGTGAGCAGCTACACCAAGCAGAGGCTACAGCTTTTGAAGATGGAGATCAACTCCCTCTTCAAGAACGATAAGGCTAAACAGACAGGTTTGGCTGACTTCATGTAAAATGTCAATTATAAAAAGTCAATCATTTCATATTTTTCAAGTACTGCTCAATCCTGTCCAGCCCCTCAGCAATATTTTCCATGGAATTGGCGTAAGAAAACCGCAGATAGCCCTCACCATTTTTTCCGAAATCGATCCCAGGAGTCACGCCCACATGCGCTTTCTCCAGAATGTCAAAAGCCAGTTTGTAGGAATCCCCGGATATGTGTCGGGCATTGGCAAAGACATAAAAGGCACCTGTCGGCTCGATTGTGATTCCAAATCCAATCTCCTTTAAGCGCCTGATCATGAACAGGCGTCGCTGATTGTAGATTCTCTTCATCTCGGCGACGTCCTGGAATGTATCCTGCAAAGCGGCGATGCCGGCCCTCTGGGCGAGAGAGCTGGCGCAGATGAAGAAGTTCTGCTGCATCTTCTGAATGGGACGGATAAACCTCTCAGGGGCGATGAGATAGCCTAGCCGGAGTCCCGTCATGGCATAGAGCTTGGAAAAACCGTTCAGGACAAAGGCATGGTCGGTATACTCCAGTATGGAATGCTCCCGACCTTCGTAGACCAGGCCGTGATAGATCTCATCGGAGACTATATAAGGCGGGAATTGGGCAATGGCCCTCATGGTGCCCTCCGAGAGGAGGTTACCTGTAGGATTAGAGGGCGAGTTGATGAGAATAGCCTTTGTCTTCTCGCTGATTCGAGCCTGGATGGCAACGGGTGCGAACTCAAAGCCATCCTTTTCATAGACTGGGACCCTGACGGGAACGCCTCCCAGGAAGCTTATGAAATTTGGGTAGCAGGCATAGCCCGGGTCGGAGATGATGACCTCCTGTCCGCCTTCCAGCAGAGCCGCAAAGACGAGCATCATGGCAGGCGAGGTTCCGGAGGTCACGACCACCTGATCAGGTTTCACGGAAACGCCGTAACGGTCTAGGTAATTTTGAGCGATCGCCTCTCGCAGCCCCGGGTCGCCCAGGCTGTGTGTATAGTGAGTGAGCCCCTCGTCAAGAGCCGACCTTGTCGCCGCTTTTACCGCGTGAGGGATATCGAAGTCAGGCTCGCCCACCTCCAGATGGATGATATCGATTCCCTGGGCTTCCATCTCTCGCGCCCTCTCCAGGACCTCCATGACGATGAAGGGCGTTATGCTTTCAGCTCTCTTGGATATCATTGCCCTTACCTTTTAGCGATAGATCGATTTGAAGGGATCGATTCGAAGGAATCGATTTGAATGGATCGACTCGAATGGCCTATTTTAAACCGGCGCCTCCATCATGAGAATCCATTGTCTGGCTCTTCGCGGAATTGCGCGGCCAAGAGGTCCCCCAAGGTCCCGATTGGTCGTTCTTTGTGCCAATCAAAGCTAGAGTGCAGAGTTGCATAGATTGTTCCCCGCAGACGCGGGGTTAGGGGGGCCGCCACGGCCTGGAGTGGGCCAGCTCCACTAGCGCGTAACACCGCGCGGAACCCCGGAAGAAGTTGTTAGATCTCTTGCGCTTTGTTATGAGATATGATAATGTCATTCAACTGCAGACTGAACTATGTAGATGCAAGCAAGGACAGCATCGCCATATTCTTCCGGGGTACCGCGAGTCGGCCCTTCGGGCCGCGGCCAACGGGGCCCCCTCAACGCCGGGGAGGCTTGGATGGATGGCTTCTTCGTGGTTAGCGGTTGCATAGCGAGAAGATCCCTTATGCCACCCTATCCACACCGCCCCGGCTCTGCAGAATAGGGTCTGTTCTCCTTTAGGCACCACTCCATCTCCGCCAGCATCGGCTCAATCTCGCCGCCTTCTTTCAGCTTCTGAACCATGATCTCGGCCAGGCAACCCTCTTCGATGCGTTTTGCCACCACAGGCAGATATCGCATCTCCTCTTTGGTTGCGCTCTTTTGCGCTATCCAGAAGAGCTTCTCCAGCTCCGGCCTCATGCCAGCCACTCCATGGCGCATGGCATCTTCCAGCATTGCCAGAAGATGGCTTTCCTCCTCTTCCAGCACCAGATCGGATCGAAGCAGCGCCAGAAGGAAGGCTGAGAAGGCCATATCCGAGTGCAGACATTCCTGCTCATCTATGGCTTTCACCTCCAGGCACTCCCTGGTGAAACGCACAATTACGCCCCTGGAGTTCACCCACTCATGGCAGAGAATCTCCCCCCGGCACTTCTTCAGTTCCCTGTAGATATCCTGGTTGATGCGAACATAATCTTCCACGCAATCCAGCTTCTCTGGGATGATGTCGTGGCAGATCTCGGGAATCTGAGCCTGGTTTTGCCGGTAGTAGACCAGCCGGTTGTCCATATAGGAAGTCGTCTTTCCCTCTACCAGCGGCGAAGATGCGGACACCGCTACCATATAGGGAATCAGCGAGCGGATCTTGTTGAACATAGTGACCAGATCATCCGGACTTTCGTAGGGATAATTGATTTGCAGCGCCTGAATGTTCAACCAGCCATGCTGCCGTATGTTAAAAATGCGGTCGTATGCTTGATAGTACTCTTGCTCGTCATGATCCCAGTAGGTCGTCTGATCCAGAGTGAGCAGGGGATGCATACCAAGGCCCAAAAACCCGTACTCATAATTCGTAGCCCGGTAGAGCTCACACAGCCCGTGGTAAAGATTCTCTTCCAAGAGGCTTATGCTTCCCGGGGTTGCCGGAATCAGCTCCAGAACATGCTTTTGCAGCTCTTTGGCCACCTGGATCCCGCCGAAAGGAACCTCATACTGCACCTCACCGCTTATCTGCTTGAGGATCTTGTCGGAGATCGCGAGTGGCCGATAGTTCTTGTCATTTATGGAGTACTCATGCTCCGTCCCTATGGGGGACTTCGCAGGCATGGCCCTGAGAGTCACCATCTTTGACGCCTTCTGGATGTTCATTGCCTTTTCCCCGAATTCAGGCATATGTTTCAATCCTTCAGCTTGATCTCAGCCACAAGATCCGTCTCAGGCTCATCTATCTTCAAGATCTCGGCCATCTCTTCCGGAGGTACCTTGTCCACGAGTTCCATGATTCTCTCTACGGAGGCTTCGAACAATCCGTCAAAAGCCTTTCGGTTTGCCTTAAGGAACCGGACCATGGGGCAGATGCTCTCCCTCTTGATGAATATTTGCAGAATATTTCCCTTCATATCGAAGGTGAAGGGTCCTGCGACGCATGTCTCGGGCTTGATGGAGTGGATACTGCATTTTCCATCCTGGAATAGCACGCAAAAACCGTCCGGCTTCAGACGCAACCTTTTGTAGCCGGCAAACTCCACCGCGTCCGCACTGACGCCGTTTTTCAGCAGTATGTCTATCCGTTCCTGGCTTAAGGGCGGCCTGGCATCAAAGCAGCAGCCACCAACCAGATGGCACTCGTTGCAGGCCTGGCTCAAGGCCTCGCACAGGTTTTCATCCATCAGAATATCATCTCTTCAATAATCTCTCTATCTCTTGATTTCCGGATTATCTTGATAATTTTCATTGTCTGCTCATCGCTCGCAGGGAACCAATCTGAAATACGCAAATATTGCCACGTCAGGCTCTATCGATTTAGCTCTTATCCATTCGGATAAAAAAAAAGGTTCGCGTCTACCTCTCACTGAGATCCATCTTGCTGGAGTAGACATCGTTTTCCACCAGGGCAGAGGCATTGGCAAATGCGGTCCCTGCACCCAGCCCGTATTCGCCCTCGAAACCGTGCGGACACGAGAATTCAGGGGAGAACTCATTGGCGTGTATGGAAGCATCTACTGTCGTCATCAGGTAAGAGATTATATTATGGAACATATCCGGATAATGCTCATCCTCCCCACCTTCCAGGGAGGGGTTATCATTAACCTCAATAACGTAGAGCTTTCCGTTGCTCTCCTTTATGTCCACGCCGTACAATCCTTTGCCGATGGCATTGCCCGCCTCTTTTCCGAGATCGATAACCCCTGACGGCACCTGATCGGCAGGCACGCTCTCCACATCGCAATAGACAACATGGCCATTGACGGAAGCCTGGATCTTGAAGGTCTCGGAGGGGATGATGTACCGGCAGGCGTAGAGCAGCTCTCCATTGATAGTGCCCACTCGCCAGTCGAACCTGCTCTCGATGTACTCCTGAACTACGATCCAATCCGAGAGCTTGAAGAATCTCTTGGCGATCTTCAAGAGTTCATCTACGGAGGAGGCCTTTTCCACCCTGACCGAGAAGGATGTAGACGGCTCCTTCAACACCAGAGGCGTGCCCAACTCCTCGAAGAGCTGCTGGGCCTGCTCTGCGTCCAGCTCCTTCTTCTTCAAGAACTTCGTCCTGGGCATGGACACATTCTTTTTCATGAGATGCATGTACATGTTTATTTTATCGGCGCAGATCTGTATGGAGCTGGGATCATCCACCACCGGTATGCCGTACATCTGTGCCATCCTGGCAGCCACATATGTGATGTTCATGGGGTCGGTGTTGGCGCGGATGAATAGCGCATCCAGCTTGGGGATCCTTTTGATGTCCACAGGAAATATGAACTCTGCTGTGTGTCCCATGCTCTCAGCCACGTCCCTGATTTTAACCAGGGCCATGAGCTGTGAAGAGTTGCTTAATGTCTTTCGATCGACAAAGATGCCAAGTTTACTCAAAGCGTTTCACCCTCCTGTCCAGAAGGTCCTGCAGCATTTCCGTTTCATCCTTAGATAATTGCGAATATTTCACCGGTGAGAGTGAGGAGAGGCGACAGCCTGACTCATCCTTGACCAGGACAATCTCAACCAACGGCAATCTGAAGACCTCATAGATCTTCTCTGCAATCGTTGATACCTTCTCGCAACAGTCTATGCTCTTGCCGAATATTGAGGCACATCTCACTACGGTTGAAGTATCGCTCATCTTCTGATAGCAGAAGGGGTACCTGCCATGGTTGGTGACGTGCTTAATGACCTTCTTCGCCTCCTCATGATCACTCACCAGGAAGTTGTCTGAGGGGGTGGAGAAGTAGTTCAGGCCATAAATCAAGGCTGGAAGCGGCACGAAGTGGTAGGATATCGTCCAGTCGCAAACCTGGATGCCTGCCAGCTTCGCCTTCTCCAAGCATATAGGGACGATGTAAGCATCCAGCACATCGCTGCTGCGGGGCGTGGTCTTGATTCCCTCATTTTCGTTCTTGACGATGGCGTAGTACGGCTCTGTCTTGTAGAAGTAACTCTCATTAACAATATATTGAGAGTTATCCTCCTTCAAGGTATACATGATATCCTTCTTAGGAATATGATCGCGTCGTTGGTTCATTTAAATCATCACCGCATGACCAGCGTGTGAGAAAATAGACTTATTATAAGGGAAGAGTTCGTGCCCGTTGGGCCCACTCTGTGGCGCTGTTGAGAATATCCTTGCGTACGATACCCTACGGTGTCTACTAAGACTACGGTGCCTGTCTGGATCGGATGCCATTTCATTCTCTGAAATTTGGATCTCCTCTAGAGCGTAAAGCTGCTGGAAGTATTTATCCTTGTCGACCTGGGGCGAGATGTGTTTCGAATTATTTGCGATCATTAATAGTGCATGTCTGTTAAATTTATTGAGTTCTCACCCCACATAGTGCGATATTTCGCTAGCGGATCGGAGGTATGGAGGGCCGACAATCTGCGCAATCTCATCCATTTTATCCCAATAGATCGGTCATCATTTCTGGGTTTGTCGTGGGAAGCTGGCAGACATGATCTGAGCAGACATAAGCCGTTGCCTTACCTTCCAGCTGGACCAGATCTTTTGCAAATGGTATTGCCTCGCCAATCTCTCGGCCTGATACCAGCACCACTGCTTTGTTGGGCAGGAAACGCGATCTAATGGCGTGCAACATCTCAATTATTCCTGAGTCCTCGGCTTCGCCGACGAGCGCGATCTCATGAACTGGCCCCAGTGCATAATCCAGGGCGCATAGCAGCATGGTGTGACCAGCGGGCTCTTCTCCAACCGCAGCAAAAGCGGCTCGGGACAGATCCAGAGCTTTCTTTCCAGGGTCCTGGTCTCCTGTGAGGTGCATGAGCCGGAGCATATTTTGCAGGGCAACGGAATTTCCGGAGGGCAATGCACCATCATAGTACTCCTTTCGGCGCATCAGCAATGCTTCCCCATCCCCGGGAGAAAAGAAAAAGCCGCCGAGATCTGAATCCCAGAAGTGCTGCAGCATGACCCGGTTCAGACGCATTGCTTCATCCAGATATCTGACCTCGAAGACCGTCTCGTATAGATCAATTAAACCCCAAACAAGGAAGGCATAATCGTCCAAATTGGCCTGAAGGCCGGCTGTGCCGCGGTAGCGATGCAGCAGTCGCCCCTCGGAATTTTGCATCTTTTCAATGAGGAAATCAGCCGCCTTTTTCGCGGCCTTTGCATATTCTGGCGCATTCAGGGCCTGAGCCCCTTTTGCCAGGGCTGCTATCATCAATCCATTCCAATCGGTGAGGATCTTGTCGTCCTTAAGCGGATGAGTTCTCCCCTCCCTCGTCTGAAAAAGCTTGACCCGGATCCGGTTCCAGGAATCACAGAGTTCACGCTCCGGCATCTTCAGGATCTCTGCCGAATCGCCAAAGGCAGACATCTGGCGTAATATGTTTCGTCCCTTCTCAAAGTTGCCCCTTTCATGCACATCATAGAGCCGGATTAAAAGCTTAAATTCCTCTTTATCAAGGACCTCTTTGAGTTCCTCTGCCGTCCAGGAATAAAATTTACCCTCTTCCCCCTCGCTGTCGGCATCTTCTGCGGAATAAAAGCCGCCCTCACAATTGGTCATATCCCTCAAAACGTACTCCAGGATCTCTCGTGCGGTTCCGGCGTATTCCCCTTTGCCCGTTGCCTGATAAGCCTCGATATAGGCGAGGGCAAGCAGTGCCTGGTCGTAGAGCATCTTCTCGAAATGAGGAAGAGACCATTCTGCATCTGTCGAGTACCTGTGAAATCCAAATCCTACATGATCGTATATCCCGCCCATGCGCATGGCCTGAAGTGTGGTCTCAACCATCTCCAGAGTTTGATCATCACCAGTCCGCCGCCAATATCGCAAAAGGAAGAGAATGTTATGGGGCGCGGGAAATTTTGGTGCATTCCCAAAGCCGCCGTTTTTGGCATCAAAAACTGCGGCCAGGGTTTGATAGCCTCTGGCAAGAATTGAGGCATCCAGGTCCCCAGACGCTGCCTTTGGATGCTGTAATAGCATAAGACAATCTAGGATCCTGTCGGCGGAGCTGAGAAGCTCATTTCTGTTATTATTCCAAATATCTTTGATCCGGGGGATGAGCTCCATCATCCCCGCCTGGCCATAGCGACCGTTTTTGGGTATGTAAGTAGCGGCATAGAAGGGTTTTTTCTCCGGAGTCATGATGATCGTAAGGGGCCAGCCGCCCCGGCCGGTCATGCCAATGGCTACGGCCATATACATCTGGTCTATGTCCGGACGCTCTTCCCTGTCCACTTTTATGCAGACAAAGGATTGATTCAAAAGCCCGGCTACATCCGGATCCTCGAAGGACTCATGAGCCATGACATGGCACCAGTGGCAGGTAGAGTAGCCCACAGATAGAAAAATGGGTTTATCTGTCATCCTGGCAGCATCGAAGGCCTCCTCACCCCAGGGGTACCAGTTCACAGGATTGCAGGCATGTTGTAGCAGATAAGGGCTCTTTTCTGCAATGAGACGGTTTGGCTGGCTTGCGGCTCTCGATAGCTCATTGCCGGAAATGGAAACTTCGGTCATGACAACCACATCATATCTCATCATCACCATCAGTACATGAATCCATGCCCTGAAAATCATTTTTCGTAAATCAAGTTATTTAGATATATTATCAATAATTATAATGGCCAGATCAAAGCTTGCCAATTTTCTAATTTCGATCTTTGTGGATACTAATATTATTTGTATTGTTGACTGTTCCTGCGAATACACGCTAAAATTTTTCATTATGGCTCAGATCAAAGCTACTGGACTGGAGGCACCAGATATGCATTAATTTATAAAGTCTCAATGCCAAAAACGCAATTACTATCCGTATAATGACTACTACTATTCTATAGAATATCAATATGATAACCCATCAGGTAATTCTTCGATATGTTTATATCCTCACGAGACGAATTATTTGTATACTCTACCGAGTATAGGGGTGAATGTTAAATGAAGGGAGTAATTGTAGCGATAGCGTTAATCTTAGCTCAATTGCTATGTTGCACAGCAATGGCGAACCCACCACTCGTGGCGCCAGTGCAGTATGAGCAGTTTTGTGAAGCACAGAAGGTATCAGGAAACGGTGTAATCGACGTGAGCACATCTATAATAGACAAGAAGCTCGCGCTGGAATATTTCAATAACATGGCCGGTGATGGCGATCTTGAGCTCGACCAGGAGCATGCTTACTCGCAAGATTCCGATAAGCTAAAGAGAAGCATAGATTCGGTCAATGGCGGAAACGAGTCCACACTCAATCTTTACGAGAAGACCAAGCTCACCTATTCCGGTGAGACTCCATTGGTAGGAACCAAGTCCCTGCAATCGAAGGCGTTTTATGGCGGCATAGGCGCGAAGGTCCAGGAGAACTTCGCAGTCACTGAGATGGAGAAGGATCAGACAGCATTCTTTGTCTCAACTGCGCCATACAACCCAACGGCGTCGACAAAGCCCCTCAATGAGGACTATTTGAATCTTCTTGCAACATACTATCCGGAAGAATATGCCCAGTACATGGCAGAGCCCGCTCCGAAAATGACCCCGGAAGCGCTCATAAAACAGCTGAAGGACGCAGGAAGAGATACAGACAGAGTAGCTGAACTCATGGGCAACAATCCGGCCCACTTGATTGGCTTCGAGACCAAGAATACCTTTAACGGTACATGGGGCACCGATGCCTCCTGGCATAAGATATTCTACAAGGATATCAAGGCCCACGAGTTGTTCTCCGGAACATTCGAGGCTGAGAAGACCATCAAGTTCCATGAGAATCCCGTGCCGGAAAATGAACATCCGGTTTGTGATGGAATAGATTGCTAGGACGCCCTGGCAATCAATTTGCCATTTTTTTGTGAATTTCTTTATAGAAAGTATGGCAGGGATTCGGCTCGATCACTTTTGTTTGTATCTCAATATAAAAATCAAAGGAGAGATCGCGAAATACGATCTCATTCTCGCTTTTATGGTTTGCGGCCATTCACATGGGCCCGAGAGGTGCTACAACCTTTTTGTAGACCTCATTAAGGACCTGGGCAAGGCCTGTGTAGATCGCGGATAGTCCGCAGATAATCCCCTCATATCCGGCCAGAGTCCCAATCGCCGGGCTGCCAAGAAAATCTCTTGCCGTCAGCAGAAGGAATAGTATGGTAAGCGACAGGAAGACGAATTGCAGGGCCCTATTAAGTCGCAGGGTTGCCATGAACATGACGAAGGTGAAAAGCCCCCACATAAAGAAATAAGCTGCCATGGCCGGCTTAGAAGGAGCTGTGCCCAATCCCAAACTGGGCAGAAGAATCAAACCCACCAGGCTCAGCCAGAAGAGGCCATAGGATGTGAAGGCTGTGGTTCCGAAGGTATTATTCTTCTTCCACTCCATCATACCCGCAATGATCTGGGCGATGCCTCCGTAGAAGATTCCCATAGCCAGGATCATAGTATTCAGTTCATAGAATCCGGCATTATGAAAATTCAGCAACACGGTAGTCAAACCGAACCCCAGCAGGCCCAACGGTGCCGGGTTGGCGGTGGTATCCTTGATGCTCAGAGAATCTATAGTCTTCTTTCTAACTTCTTCCAGAGTCATTATTTCCCTCCTGAATAATGATCGGCTAAGTTCTAAATATTAAATTGTTGCCCTTAAAATACTAATTAATAATAGTGTTAAATGCTCAATAGTTTAGAGAAATTGAAATCAAATTGACAAGTTCATAAAAGATAATAATGCAGACATAAGACGTATTAGGCCAATAGATATTGATCACGCATCCATTCCCTCTTTTTCAGAAATGGCCGCTTTTTTCGGCACTTAATATGACTGCTTTATCTGAGCATATCATACTGATGGCCTTCATTCGCGGTGCTGCCCATTCGTAAGTCCTTGGCAGACCATTTTGCCATCATAGTAATGAGCACTCCACCTCGACCCCCATTCGTTGCAGATCCGTGATCAGAATCTCCGGGTCTACGGCATGACCCATAATGTTCAATCCGGGTGGGATCTTTTCTTGCAGGTACTGGCGCACGCAGGCCACCACCGGCGCCGCGGTAATGAAATAAGCATCGTTATGCCTGACGGTTATCCGGACCCTTTTTGGAACTGTGCCGTCTTTTCCTGTCGCCTCCATGACTATCACTACCTCCTCTTGAAGCGGAGAAAACCTCTCAAGGGCATTGACCATCAAGCTCGCCAGAATTTCCCGTCCCAAACCCTTCCGTACCTTTCCCAGTACAAATGCGGCAGGAAGAACCAGATAATCCACAAACCAGTTCATGCCCGCGCCATATAATCCCAGCTCCTCCAGCCCCAACATCTCCGGCAAGGCCCACATCTCCTCCAGGCTCATAGGGTAGCATTGCTTTTTTCCTAAGGTACGGCCAAAGTCAAAAGTTACAGCATCTGTAACGCGCGCCTTACTCCATCTTCCTCCCCGGAAGAGATCTGATCTAAAGTCACCAAGAGAGTCTAAAAACTCGTTGAGAGCATCGCCCTTTTCAAAACGGGTGTTCATCGCTACACCTACTCGCGCCGTTTCATATCTGGTGAAATGACTTTTGGCCAGACGCACCAAAACAGAAGGGAGGCCAGGATTGAACCCCGCCTGGGTTATAAAGCAGCGACCCTGTGCCTTTATCTGTTCTGCCAGATTCTTCAAGACCGCCGCCCTTTGCTGAGGATAATGAATATCCAGATAATCGACATTTTCCTGGAGGGCGACAGTCGCCACTACCTCCACATAATCCAGGCTCGTGCTTGCAGAGATTATCAGACCCACGCCTTGCAAAGCCGATTTCAAGCTCTCATACTGCGAAGCATCCGCAAAGACGCCCGAGACTCGCGCCCCTGGAAATTCCGCATTCAGCCGCTCAGAGAGAGCCAGAGCCTTAGCTTTATGCCTGCCGGCAACGACAATATCACAATCGGTCTCCTGCAAAAGAAGACGAGATATGCTGCTGCCTGCTCCACCATAGCCCCCCAGGATGAGGACTCTTATCTTCTGCATATTGATCCCCTAGAAATCATTGTAGTCACACTGAATAATATAATTTACGAGAGAAGGATTACAAAAAGATCCTAAGCGCCTGATGGGCAAGAACGTGTTGCGATAGAATAATGCGATCTCATGATATTCGGAAAATTGTGTTGGGTCCCTTTAAACACTATGCGAATACTATATGCATTTGGAAAAAAGATATAGACGAAAATAGAAATAAGAATCTCTAATCCTAGCCACAAATAACATTGATCTAAATCGATATGCTCCTAAAGAAAAAACGGTCATAATTTAATATTGTGATATAGTTTTATCTTTTTTCTTTTTCAATTCTGCCCCAAAAACCTGAACTGAATTACTTTTGAACGAAATTCTCGAATCCTTATACAGTAAAATTTATATATGATGTATGATAAGTATGACCATGGATCCGGGATTTCTTAAAGACTTTTTAAGTCATCCATCCCCTCAGATGAATCGACCCGGATCCTCCCTTAAATTACTTTAGAAGGAGTTTTTCCCGCAATGTGAGCTGCCCCTTTATCGATAAATTTAGTTTAATTATGAAACTCCGCGGTAAAACGCAAGCCTCCGGGCATGGGGCCGGAATAGCTCCACCAGGCTCACTTCCTCCTCCGGAGTCAGCGGCTCAAACTCGCTTCCCGATCTGGCCAGTGCCTGCACTTCCGCCGGACTTGAGCATCCCACTATTGCTGTGCTGATATCTCGGGAGAGAGCAAACCGGAGGAGAAGCTCCGCCGTCACTCCATTCTCAGCGGAGATGTAGTGAGAAGCTCCCAAAGTCTTCATCCCGATCACAGCCAGGCCCCGATCTTTTGCCGCCGCATTGACCCGGTCCAAGAACCCGCCCAGCACCGCTTCTGCAGGATTGACGGGCATGAGGACGCTGTCCACCGGCCAGCTCACTACAGCGTACTTCAAAATTTTTGGGGCATGGTGACCGGTGACGCCTATGAATCGAACTCGTCCGGCATCCCTGGCCTCGACGAAAGCCTCCAGAGCTCCTCCCGGGGCCTCTATCTCTTCGAGATCCTCACGAGTTCGGAGATCGTGAATCTGCCACAGATCGAGCCGCTCCAGCCCCATCGTCTGCAAAGTCTGCTCCAGATCGATCTTTGCGCCTTCTTTATCCCGGGCTGCGGACTTGCTGGTCTGGAATATTCGGGAGCGAAGTTCGTTGTTCCTGGACCAGAACTGACCATAATAGCCCTGGCTTCCGGCATAAGCCGCGGCCGAGTCGAAGTAGGCGATGCCCTGAGCTGCGGCTTCCTCAATCACATTCTTCGCTTCCGGCTCGCGATTGTATGTGCGCAGCACTCCTTCGCCACCCAGCCCGACCTGGGTGACATTGGTGCCGGTCTTTCCAAATAGCCTTGTAGCGATCGCCACAATAATCTCCCTGCGGATATATTTGTTCGGGCAAAGTATAAAAAAGTCTTCGAAATAGGAAAGTTGGGAAGAAGCAAGATTTCCCGACTATTCTTTCATTGACAGTGATATCCTCATTCTCACCAGATCCACACTCATTACCTTGACCATAACCCTCTCTCTGGCCTTCACCACGTCGGCAGGGTTTTTCACATATCCATCTCGAAGCTGGCTGATATGCACGAGGCCGTCCTGATGCACACCCACATCCACGAAGGCTCCAAAAGCGGTGACGTTGGTCACAATTCCCGGCAGCTTCATGCCCACCTGAAGCTGTTCGATCTTCTCGACGCCCGGGGCGAAGCTGAAGGCTTCATACTCCTTTCTCGGATCGCGGCCCGGCCGGGAGAGCTCATCCATGATGTCTGCCAGTGTGGAGGCGCCCGTTTTCTTGCTTATGTAGTTCAATGGGTCCAGCATCTCCAGAAGGCCCTCATTTTTCATCAGCACCCTGACGGTGACTCCCAGGTCCCGTGCCATCTTCTCCACGATGGCGTAGCTTTCGGGATGGACAGCCGTGCCGTCCAGGGGATTGTCACCGTCCCGAATGCGCAAAAATCCGGCCGATTGCTCAAAGGCCTTCGGACCCAGACGCGGCACATTTTTCAGATCCCGGCGCGAGCGAAAAGGCCCATGCTCGTTTCTGTATTTCACTACAGCCTCCGCCAGCCTGGGACCAAGGCCCGAAACGTAGGCCAGAAGCTCCTTGCTGGCGGCATTTACATCCACACCCACCAAATTTACGCAGGCAGAGACCACATCATCCAAAGCACGCTGCAGAGCCGAGGTGTCTACATCATGCTGGTACTGGCCTATGCCGATGGCCCGGGGCTCGATCTTCACCAGTTCTGCCAGCGGGTCCATGAGCCTTCTCGCGATGGAGACGGCACCGCGCACAGTTGCATCCTGATCGGGAAACTCCTGGCGCGCCACCTCAGACGTGGAATAGACCGATGCCCCTGACTCATTGACCATGATTATCGAAATCTTGCCAGGAAGTGCCATTTTCCGCAAGAAGGCCTCCGTCTCTCTGCCCGCCGTTCCGTTGCCGACAGCTATCACCTCCACGCCATAGAGGTCGCACAGCTCCTGCACCTTTGCGGCCGCTTCTCTCGTCCTGTTATGGGGTTCGTGGGGGTAAACTACATCGCTCTTCTGCAGCTGTCCCATGCGGTCCAGCACAACCAGCTTGCAGCCGGTGCGAAAGCCAGGGTCCAGGGCCATGACGCACTTTTGCCCCAGGGGCGGGTCCAGGAGAAGCTGGCGCAGATTGTCGGCAAAAACCTCTATTGCCTTTTCTTCCGCCCTCTCTCTGGCAGCCGCCAAGGTCTCGTTCTCAATGGAAGGGGCCAGGAGCCGGTGAAGGCCATCCCTTGCCGCCTCGCTCACCAGGAGCGAAGCCGGACCGTCTCCTTTTATAAAGAGTTCCTCCAAAACCGCCTCCGCCTCAACTTCCGCCGGAGCTATATGCAGGCTGAGCACGCCCATCTTTGCTCCGCGCAGCATGGCCAGCAGCCTATGCGAACTGACGTGACCAATGAATTCCGACAGGTTCAGATAGTCCCTGAATTTTCCGGCATCGGAATTTGCATTTGTATTAGCTGCGTCGTCAGCCGTGGCCTGAGTTCTTAAGACACCCTCGGCCTGAAAGAGGGCTCTCATCCTGGTTCGAGCCTCAACGTCTTCGCTGATCCATTCAGCCATGATATCCTTCGCCCCAATCAGCGCCTCCTCTATCGTTGCGACCCCCTTTTCAGCATCAACAAATGAAGCAGCCTCCTTTTCCGGGTCCAGGAAATCGCGGGCTTCCTGCAGAAATATCATCCTTGCCAGAGGCTCCAGGCCACGCTCTTTCGCCACCGTGGCACGGGTTCGCCTCTTGGGCCGGAAGGGGAGATAAATATCCTCCAGCTGGACAAGCGTCTCTGCCGCCTGCAGCTTATCGTTAAGATCAGATGTGAGGAGGTCTCGCTTGGCCAGGGAACGAATGATTGCAGCTCGTCGTTCATCGAGCTGGCGCAGCCGAAATAACTGATCCCGGATCTCTGCAATCGCGACCTCATCCAGACCTCCTGTCGCCTCCTTTCGGTATCGTGCAATGAAGGGTAATGTTGCTCCGCCGTCCAGCAGCTCTGCAACCGCTCCGATCTCTCTAGCTCCATAGGGCAGCTTCAGTGCTAATTTTTTGAGGTGATCAGTCATATCGCGATACATGCAGGAAGGCAGAGAACAAAAAGGCTCTGGTGAATTCTGCCCAGGGGTTGGATAGCTCTATTAAGGCTGTCTCCCGACAAACCAAATTCCGATTTTGGCAAAGATTGAACTTGTGCCACGAAAAGGTGCAAAGACAGGGCACTATCTAGAAATCAAGTGATTTCTCGATTTTTCGAAGGCATAACGATGCACATTTGACGTTTCCCTATGAAGTTTGAAGTAATTATCCCCACACCAAAAAAAGGATATATATCAAGGTTTTACAAAAATATTTTGAATTTTTACATATTGGGAGAAAAGGGGATTCTTATTTACCACATTTGAGGGTATTTTGCGAAATGCGCTCGTTAATTATGCTATAACATCCATTTACTTTTGAAACCGCTCCTATTTTTGACTATTCTTCGAAAGCTTCCGCTATAGCTAATAGCCTTGGCATTTTTCAGTGTGCAAAGCTAGCATATGTTAAGAGCAAAAGCGGTAACCATCATTTTGATATGAACCACCCTTACAGTGGTAACAAGTACACTTCCCGCACCAAATACTCTTTAAGCCCAGTTAGCAAAAGAATCCACGATATATAATGGCGTTAATAGTATATAAACATTTATATATTAAAATTGGGCAGGTTTATAGGATTCCTCAACTATTTGTTCAATATTGGGGGCGCAGTCCACAATGTTTTTTGTCAGGGTGGTTTGCGCAGGCTCGCGTTTGGATGTAGGATGGATGGCGTTATAATGTCTTTAGGTCAATGCAAGTAAATCGAACTGAATGGCCGCCCGGCAATGCATACATTGATCACCGAGCGGCGCAAACAGCGTGGTCCTCAACTATTCATTTGCATTCAAATGAATATCTTTGAATGCAACTTGGTATCAGATACAACATCCGTGATACACATTTTTGGGATGTGATTCATGCTTATCAGAAATACCAAGCTCCTGGCGCAATATATAGAGCAGTATTTTGCCGCTGTTTTCCAGATCCGGGAGTGGTGCCCCCTCATCAATTCCGTGATAGTTCACTGGCGGGCCGAAATTCTCGCTAAGAAGCGCCCCAGCCGTGACCAGATTGAGACGACCGTGAGCGTCGGTTGCTCCGCCGGTTGCCCGCATGGGACAGTTTTCGCCCATGATCGAACGGTAGGCATTGTTGATCAGGAACAAATGAGCGTCACGTGGGGAGCGTATGTCTGGGCCGAAGACGTTTTTGGTTTCGACGGTAACAGTTGCCCCGCCCGCCTCTGTCTTATAACGGCTCGTGAGTTCCTTAAAGACCTTCTTGAATATACTTTTTCCTTTTATCTTTCCTTCTCTGCCATCCCATCCATGACCGTGGTGGCCGATGGCGTAGCGGACATCTATTCCCAGATTGATCCCATCTTTATTGGAGATGGGATTAATCTCGGAAAAGAGTTGGGTCAGACCATATGTAGTGCCATTCCCTTCATCATATACCGGGTCGAAACGGTAGAGCAGTTCGGGGTGGTTCTCGCCGAAGGGCCAGGTCCCGAAAGCCCAACGAATGAACTTGCACATCTCACCAAAGTGATTATTGGCCAGGATATCACGGTCCACAAGGAAGGCCAGGAAATTAGTTAGCGAAACGATGGGATTGGCGCCATTAGCCCGATTTTGTTGTGGCGCCGATCCGTGTTGGGCGCCAGCCACTTTGGCAGTAATCAGCACCCTAGAGCCCTTTTCTTTGGTCACGTGGATGTCCGCCGGATGATAATCCACGTCGTCAAAAGGACAGGCCCGATACCAGTCATAAATATTGGCCACAAATTTGTCCAACTCACCCTCGTTCAGCCTTTTCTTTGTGATAATAGCTTCGGCGGTAACCGGGATCATATTGGCGGAACCCACCGAAGATTTCAAATCGGCAATATGCCAGGTATTCTCTGGGGGCGCCGAAGTAACATCGTTCGAAATAGTAAATATCGGCCGTTCAATGCCTTTTTCGGCGCGCACACTCCAATAGGCGTCGAACACGATCCCCAGATCCGGCTCCTCATCTGAATTTGCGTCCAAATAATGGGGTGTGGACATATCGGTCTCCTCCGAAGTATCGAACAGGACCTCCAGAATCAGTTTATCTTTCAATTTATTGGACGCGCCTTCTTCATCCACGTCGACCTGCTTCAATGCCCGAGTAAACGCCTCAAAGGCCACCACCGCCGGTCCTTTGTCGTCGATTGCGCCCCGGCCGATGAGGAAGGGAGTCGATACGCCGTTATATACGCGAGTCTCCTCGCGTGCATCGAATGGATGCCAGTCCAGATTGCCAGGAGGTACTGTATCCAAGTGGCAGATCAGTGAAACCTTTCTGGGTTTTTTAGTCCCTTTTGGAACTTCTAAGGCGCCAGCGCGAAAGCCAAATACCCAAGCTTCTTTCTCATTGCCTTCGTCGTCCTTGTATTTTCCCTTCCACTCAAAGGGCATCATCTGGGCATTTGGGTATTTTTTATTATGAGCGTCCGCTTTCCCTTTAAAAAATACATTGATTTCTTCCAAATTTTCTTCCACGGTTTTCTCTTTCTCTTTAGTCCCATCTCGCCATGTTTCAATGCTGACCAATGTACTGGTATCCTTAATAATGACCTCAATCCAGGATTCAGTTGTCGAGGTCGGGGTTTGGTCGCCCTTCGTCACAATTTAACCTCCTCATTTATGGTTTTCCAAAGTACTGAACTGATTGATAAGCAAGCACAGTTTTTTTGAAAAGCTGCTCCGTTAGTAACCATCCCAGTGGTTTCACATTGGTTTCAACCTCCTTTGTTTCTACTTTTGATAACTTATTACCTTAGTTTGCTTACCTCATCACGGGCGGCGAGGACCAGCTTGATTAGCGTTTGCATGGAATCAGGATTGATATTGACGTTCATAGGGAACGACTTCAGGGCGTATATTACCGCATCCGGATCCGTTTTCGCCCGGTTATACTCGGTGGGGCGAAAGCCGCTGGTATAGCTGATATAGGGCGCAAAACCAACCCCAGGGAGCTGGTAGCCGGTACGGAACCAATTCCATAGCTGATCGGCCACTTTTTGCTGCAATTCGTTGTTCCGTTTCAGTTCGTCTTTCGCCTGGGGATCGCTCAGTTCCTTCTGGTATTGTTCCCGGGCTTTGGTCTCTTTCGGGTAAACTCTAAACAGGGTTACCAGGCCGTAATCATCGGGATTGACACAAACAATTTCATCATATTCAGTGATTTTATGGCGCAAATAATGTTGCATCTCCAAAATTCCGCCCAAAATGGCCTGAAATCCCTCATACCCAAAATACTTCAAGGTCGCCCAGCCTGCCATGGCGTAGGACCCGGAGCGTGAGACTTCCAAGGTGTATAACCCGGGATTATAGGAGGTCCGCTCCTGCAGGTATTGGGAACCTGGCCTCCGCATCAGATATTCAAATTCAACCCGATCCTTATAGACAAAAATACTGCAATTGTAAGGCGCCCAGCCCACCTTATGAAAATCGCAGCCAATGGCGTCCGCGTATACCATGCCCTTGACCGCCTCATAGTTTCTTTGAATCACCGATAGGATCTCCTCGGAAAAGCCCAGCGGATTTTTGGCGAAACTATAGTTGGCGAACGTCAGCCAGGACCAGCCAATGACTGAATCGCAATAGAGAAAGGTTTTGCCGTAAGGAGCGGGATTAGGATATTTATCGATTAATTCCCGCACTTTGGCCACCGGGTCGAAGGCGTTAGCGTCAGTGGTGCCCATGGTGCAGATCACGGAAACCACCGGGATTCCCTGGTCGTGAAAGGCTTTCAGCTTCTCTTCCAGGTCCTGCGGATCCATGGAGTTGGTATCGATATCAGTCTCAATCTCGACGATGTTATCCATGCCGAGCCCCGTCCAGTCGGAGGCGTTTTCCCTGCAATAATGGCCCTGTTGGGAGACAAGTATTTTGGCGTCGGTTCGGATCCCTGTCTGGCGGGACTGAAGTCCCAAGACTCGGGTTAGGGCGTACTTCAAGCCATAGAAATAACAGCCTGAACCGCCGAAGGTATAAAGGCCCCGGGCCGTACAAGGATCCCAGCCGAGGAGTCTGGCCAGCATTGCGGCGGATTCAAGTTCTGCAGCGGCCACTTTCCAGGAGTATTCCCCTTCAATAATGTTGGGACTGAATACATCCGTCATCATAGCAGCGATGATGGCCGCGATATTGGCAGGCGGGATCACGTTAGGCATGGTTAGGGGGTGGTTCCAGTTGGGCAGGCCCTCAAAAAGTTGAACCGATTTTTGAACGACGTCACTGACGTTGGCCAGCTTGTCGCCGAGTTTGGCCCGCTCCGTTTCTGCATAATTGGGCCCCTCCGGGTCGGTCGGCCCAGGACCCAAATAGGCGGGACCAGGATATTCGGGTTTCAAATTGTCTAACAGCGCAATCGCCTTTTCGATCTCTTCTGCCAAAGGATCCTTCGCGGGCGGGCGGTATGGGGATGGAAACGCATTGCGCATTTCCAGCCATGTTTTCGTCCAGTCTGGCTTTGGAACCTGGTTTAAAGCGTCATTCTCCTTCCAAATGGCTTCGAACTCTTTCGTGTTCATGACGATCCCTCCGTTTTCATAGGATTGATAAATAAATCTCTTTCTATACCAGTACCAGATAAGCTTGTCAAATTTCCAATAGCAATATTGCCATAATGAAGTCAGGGATTGCTTGATACCTTATTGTAGCGATTTCTCTTTCGTCTGTCCTTGACTTTGCCCTAGAATGTATAACTCCATGGATGAAATGCATTTCAAAAAGGAATTATCCATGTTTTTATATAAATACGCCCTTGTCTCGACTATTGAAAGTATCCACGATCACGGTCGATCCCATCCCACTGTTAGATGGCCCTGGCCGGCAAGGGTTCCTCATCAGCAGAGCATTGGTAAAGTTCTAAGCATATTCTATTTAAATCTTACCCCAAAGTTTTCTAAAGCACATCCTGTCTGCATTTTTCATTATTTGAACCACTGATCACCGGAAGCTCCACCTCAAACGATAGTATTTCTGGGCAACACATAGAAGACTTAATGCTGTAATCGATTTCGCTAAAACCATAATAAAGCAGCACTGGAATGGGATAACTAATTATATTAAGCTAAAATCGACAATGGTATGTTGGAAGGGACTAATAGTCTCATTCAAGCAGCAAAGGATAGTACGAGAGGATTCGGATCAACAAAGAATTTTATTGTTACTATCATAGGACAAAGACCCCGGACATCAACTTTATTATCGCCTAAGGTGCCGCCCCTTTTTTGGAGAGTCTACGAAAGATCTTCGCTGCCTGGTCGGCGGCGATGCAACCCTCTGCACATTTTCCGCAGTGGTTGCACCTTTCTTCGTCGATTGTGATGGTATCGTTCACTGTAATCGCCCCTTGATCGCAGTTCTTCATGCAGATGCGGCATCTCGTGCACATCTGCACGCGCAGGATGGTCTCGGAGACTCTTCGCAGCAGCTCCTCTGCCTCCGATTTGCCTGCCGTGATCATGATATGGCCGTTGGCAAAGGCTGTGGCCCGCCCGTAATCCGTCTTTATAACCACGGCACCCAGATCTTCAGCGTATTTCACCTGGCCGAGCATACTCAAGGCTCCGGCCACGCCCTGGAAAGGATGATTCTGGGGCGCGGTAAGCGTCGCTTCAATGGAATATTCGAGACCGCAGGGCGACCTTCCTCTCACCGCATGCAGCGCAATCTCCTTCGACTCCCGGCCCCGGGCTTGGAGGTCGATTTTATTGTCGGCAGCAATCTCGATCATCTTGGGTGGATGCCGTTTCCAGCGCCAGAAGCCCCAATCTATGTATCGATCTTCTAGATGGTTCGCCTCCGCCCAGGCTCGCAGATGACGAGTCCACTGGGAATGAAGTTTTGGATGCGACTTCTTCAAGTGAGCGAATTCGGATTGCAGAGAGGCCGGGCAGAGCCAGCAGCCTATGCGCTCGAAGTCCTCCTCGTAGAGCGGATTTGGCTCCATCTTGTTCCAATATATGTAGAGCATAACCTCCAGCGCCCTCCAGTTGCGAATGGGAGCGAGTGTAGTCTGGGTCGGAACATAGGGATTCCTCTCCACGGCCTTGATGGTGGAGCGGTTGAAGGATTCGTAGATCCGGCGCCCTTCAATGGTCACGCACCCTTTGGGATATTGCTGCTCCAGAAAGGACGTCATCGGTCCGAGCTTATTGGTCTTGCAGCACCAGCGAAAATCTTTGGCAGGAGGCCCGAAATTCTGCACATTTGCAAAGAAACTGCCTTCTGCCAAACTGTTTTCTGATGAATTTCCATCTGCTTTTATCTCATGCAGCCGGAGCTTTTGGGAACGGCAGAACTCACGTACGTACTCGACGGTTTCGGGAAATTCCAGACCGGTATTGATGAAGAGAACCTCAATTCTGGTTAGCACCTTTCGGCCCAGGATGAGCGAGGCTAGGCTATCTTTTCCGCCGCTGAAGGAGACATTCACAGGAAGACGGCTTCGGGATAGATAATCCTTGATCTCGCCCAAAGCCGTCTTCTCCAGGCCCTTCAGGTGTGATTCATTGGCAAGAATTGTCTCCTGCAGAGTGGACTTATGGTCGCCTAGCTGAAAATCCCGCTGCGTAACATCCTTAATGCGTATGGATTTCGAGCCGTCAGCTCGCTGGCGGACAACTCCCACACCTGCGAATTTTCCGATCTTCAGGACAACGTTCTCGCCTTCATTCAGGTCGTCGGCAGAAGGGCTTATGATCAAATCCCTGGCCAGCCACTTGCCTTTTATGTGCCCCTTTAGAAGGGAATCGTGACAGACCACAATGTTCTTCTTGGCATGCCCGGACAACAGGGAGGCGCCCGCCGTCTCCAGATCCAGCTTATGGCAGGAAGCGGTGATATCAAACCATACTGTCGCAATATGGCTTCCGTCCAGGATCACCTGATCCCGGCGGTCGATGCCTGCGATCTTATTGAGCAGAATCATCCGGCCGTCCAGGAAATGTGCGTATCCATAATTCTCCTCGAAGAGCTCCCGGAGAAGCTCACGACCCCCCCGAGAGCAGAGGCGAACATCGCCCGGTGGTGAGATCGGAACCCGAGAGCCGATGCTATTGCAGATAGAGCAATTGGCCGACAGAAGTGGAAGCATACATTTCTCGCACCAGAATAGCTCGCTCGTGCCCGGAGAAAAGGTTCTGCTGAATTCTCGCATAGATTCATCCAGGGTTCGGGCTTCTGGTATTTAACATGTATCTATGCGACCCTAAGAGTTATATCCGACCTGATCCGATAGCGAACTCTATATGAAAATCGCAGCCCTAATTTTGTTCCTATTCATATCTTCCGGATCAGTCGCCCAAGGGTCCGTGCAGCCCCACAGTGGAAGCGACACTTACGGCCAGGGATTGAGCTACCCGGATAACTCTGGAATGTTCTCCATCGCATCCTTCCCGGTTTTAAACAGCACAAACGGCACGAGCCCGGTCTACCTGAGAACCAATGTCTTTCGGCCCAACGAGAGCCTGATAAAATCCCTCAACCGCACCGATTATTATCAGATTATACGGCCACTATGGGACCGGTTCGACTTCTACTTGCCCATCCCCAGCATGTACGAATGGTTTTCCAACGACAGTGATACTCCCCTTCCAGCTGCCAGGAAGATCTCCGGAGACGACTGGAAAGCTGGTTCCAAAGACGTGGCGACTTCAACAATGAAGCAGTTTGTGGAGAACGATGTGTTCCAGCCGGGAGTCGAGCCGCACAATGATCCGGATCGCATGGAGTTGAACCATTTCCTGGAGAGCGATGAGCCGCCGGGAAGCCCGTTGCTCTAAATTTTGCCGGTATTGGATGCATTGAGATCCTTCGCCTTGCGGCCTCCAGCCAGTTCAATGAAAGCGGAAGATGGATGCGTGCCTCGTTCTTCGCCCGGGGCCCTCCTTGTCGCCTCTGCAACGCTCCGCAGATGCGTACAGGTTGTTTGCTGAGCTTCGGCGGAGCTTCCTGATCTCATGCCCCGGCTTATATTCCAGACATTGCAGTTTATTCATACTGCCTAATACAACCATCTCAAAATGGCCTAAATCCTCTTCTGGCAAAATCCTCATTTTATCCACTATAAGAATGAAGATCAAGCAAAACTGAGTGGTTAATGATATCGATCAATTGCTCTTAATGCTATCGATTCCAAAAATGTGGAACGTGGAGCGCAACATAACGGTTTACGAGGTCCGACTCATGTTTATAAAAATATCTTATGGCTCTAAAGGCTGAAAATAAGCTTGAAAAAAGGAGACAGAGGAGAGCGAATCAAGAAGGTTATACATGACCGATTTTGACTTTGGCCATTGAGTCTACCTACAGAACACGAAGGCGATCGCCTAATGGCTCGTCTTTCAAGCAGTTTCGCATTATGGCATATGAGGCCACGTGCGGGGGTCTCATCCCCCGCTCGTAATCGCATATCCAGAACCAATATCTGTAATCTATCTCACAAATAATACCATCCAGAGATTACTAGTAAGGCTTTCCTGACGCTCGAAGATTAAAAACGGAGGGGATTGTGCTGTGTCCCACCACTATATCCCAGTTCTTTGGCCTTGGAAAAGGATGCATTCGCTTCTGTAGTTCTTCCGATTGCTTTGAGAGCAACGCCTTTGTTGTACCAGGCTGCGGCATCGTTTGGATCTAATCTGAGGGCCTCATCGTAAGCCTTGACGGCTTCATTGTACTTACCCTGTTTCTCAAGAGCGTAAGCTTTGTTGTTCCAGGCAGGGAGGTTGGATTGATTGCGGGAGAGGACGTCATCATACGACTCCACTGCTTTGTCCCATCGTCCCATGCTGGCGGCTATATTTGCGCTGGAAAAGTCATCCTGGTCTCGGCCTGTATCCCCCTTAAGAAACTCTTCTGCCCCATAGAATAGAAAGCCGCCAACTATGAGGATCACTGTTAACAGACCTATTCCCGCAAGAATTGAACCCACGAATAGTGCCTGATCAAGAGGTCCCGGATCTGCTGTCCTGTTGCCCTGACCGAGAAGGGATCTCAATCGCTCTGGAGTGATCCAGGCCAGGAGCCCTGCGCCAGTGAGCAATACTCCGGGAGGAATCCACATGATCCATCCCAAGAAGCCTACGCCTATTGGAGCGATCCAGGCGATGTAGCCGACCGGAAAGCCCAAGAGCCCGCAGAAAAGGAGAAGCGTCCATGCTTTGTTCCTGTTCCTGGTGTAAAGAATTGCACCCGTCATCCCACCCAGACCCAGTAGCAAAAGTACAGTGCCTGCAGCTAGGCCCATCGCGCTCCAACCGCTGGGAATGTGAGATGACGAGAGACCGACCAGTGAGGCTAAAAGCTGTAAAGTTGCTATGAGCAATCCAGCTAGGCCGCCCAGGAGGGCCAGGGTCTGGATGATGAGCCTGCCCAGTTTGTCGTTATCGTACTGTCGGCCCTCTCTCTCCATCCTCATGTTCACTCATCCTCTTGAAATTGACTATTATTTATATTCCTTCATCTTGTGAGAGTGCCGGGGCAATTTCAGAGTCAGGAGTATATTCGTAGGTCAGTCTTTGTTTTGCTGCATACACCGTGCCTGCATTGCATATCTGAAAGGCTTGGCATTCCCAAGGAGCCACCAATTTTACAATGAATGGACGGTCTCCCTGGGGGGTGTTTACGTATGATTTAATAACATATTTACCTGGTTGGCCCTTGACCCATTTGGGTGGGGTGTCGGTTTTCTCCCCCGGTTGTTCAAGATAATAGGAACCTAAATCTTTTGGGAAGAAATCGGGCCCCCCTTTCATATTACCCAGATAAGGTTCCGTCTGATATGTTATTGTAAGCCATCCAGCATTGGGAAGTAATATAGTCTGCTCTTTACTTTCTATCCCCCCTACGCCAGGACCAAAATCATGTTTGGTGGATACAAGTTCCAAATCAGCAATGACCGACGCGGAAGCCGGAATCACATATGCACCCAGATGAGACGAATCATGGCCTTGTGCATTACCCTGTTGCCATCCCAGTTTCGTCAGAGCATCTTTTGCTGCTGATTGGACATACTCATCTTTGTCCTTGAGTGACGGGATTAACGGTTCTATGGCTCGTGTATCGCCAAGATTGCCGAGAGCCTCTGCAGCCCTCCCTCGAACCATATATTCTTCGTCCTTGAGGGCCTGAATCAACGGACCGACTACACGAGTATCGTTGAGCTTGCCGAGAGCCTCTGCAGCACACCAGCGGACATCCGAATTCCCGTCCTTGAGAGATAGAATTAATGGGTTTACCGCTCTGGGGTCTTTGAGCTCGCCGAGAGCCTGTGCAGCAGATGCTCGGTCATCGCTATCCTTGGCACTAAGGGTCTGAATCAATGGATCGACTGCACGGGTATCGCCGAGCTGGCCAAGAGATAATGCAGCATACCCTCTGACATTTGGGGCTGTATCATTGAGAGCCAGAATTAATGGATCTACTGCTCTGGTATCGTTCAGATCGCCGAGAGCATATACAGCCCACCCCCGGACCTCGCTATCCGTATCACTGAGAGCCTTGATCAATGGACCGACTGCTCTGGTGTTGCCAAGATCGCCGAGGTTTTCTGCAGCCGCTTCTCGTACAGACGGACTTGGATCTTGGAGGTCCTGAATCCACCTGTCCACATCATCAGCAACCGCAGGCATTGCGAATAAAGTCAGCAGGATGATCAAGGAAAACAACTCTGTCATCATGATCATCCATTTAGAACCTGTCAAGGAGATACGTTTATTGGTCGTTCGGTTTCATAGCCATAGCCAAATAATCTATGATATCAATGGTATCAATTTAAAGAAGGGATTTGAGATTCTAGATGGTTTGCAGGTTGCATACACTGCCCTATGCAACTTATAAGATCGCTTTCGAGCCTACAAGCAATTTTATAAATATGCTTTCTCCCTTGAAAGGTCCAGGAGTTGCGCGCCGGATTCTGCAGCGTATTTTTGATTTCACCGATCCTGGTTAATCGGTAACAGGCAATTGTCGTAAATTCATTCCATAGAATATGAAATGGCCAGGTAAGAAGAAGTGATTCTAGGACCAGTTAGAAGCTGGCGCGGTAAGATGTGCAAATCCAACAGGTTACACTCATGGGCGTGGACTGCCAGAGAGCGGGGCTCGCACGCGCACGAGCGCTCACTTATGGGCGCGAGCGGCCAGGGGGCTGGCGGCCACGGTGCAGAGCTGGATGGCAGGGCGAACGTGGCAAGGGAGATGGAGAACGGGATGAGTCTATATCATCGGCACATCAATCTCGGGAAGCGTTAAAGAACTATTTTCATTGATGCATTTTAAGCAACCCAAATGTATAACTTCGTAAATCGGCAAAAAATCACTTTGGCCTAATATTGGCCTAACGGCGCCACTATTTTGTTTCAAAATTCGCACAGGTTCAGCTTGCCAAACTCCTGGGTTATGCTCACTGCAGATAATTGTCGATGCTTACCAACTTCTCTACCTCGCCCTTGCTTATGCTAGAGTCCCGCAATACCTTCTCCTGAACCTCGATAGGAGCCTTAGCTCGAAGAGCCAGGGCGAGGCAGTCGCTGGGCCGGGCGTCTATCTCACTTTCCGTGCTGTCGCTCTTGATGGTAAGTCTGGCGTAATAGATGCCCCCATCCAGATCATCGATAAGCACGTTGGTGATGCTGGCAGACAGGCACTCCAAAACGGATATGAAAAGGTCATGGGTCATGGGCCGGGGCGACAGTTCCCCCAAGAGAGCATGATGAATGGAGATAGCTTCGGAGAGCCCCACAAATATGGGCACAATCCTCGCTTTTTCATCCTCCAGAAGGACGACGGGCGCGGGCGAGTTTCTTTCCGACTCGGCGATGTAAACCCCTTTAACCCTGACAGGAACCGGTGCCCCCATAACATCATCTTGCTCTATCATCTTATAAAACCCCATTGATCAAAATCCAACCTATTTTGACCGGTCTATGCCTATTCGCACACATACGCCTTCGATATCCCAATCCTTGACCAGCAATCCCTTCAATTCCAGTCCCATGCCCATCTGCAGGTCGGCTGCCCGAACCTCGCCTGCTATGTGCTCCTTCCTTTGCATTGCCAGATCTAGTATGGGCTTGCTCTCAATATCCACCATCGCCCGGATCTGATCCTGTAAAGAGAGATCCAGCTCTTTACGCATATCCTGGATGCGACGAATGATCTCGCGGGCGTATCCTTCCGCCTCAAGCTCGGGTGTAAGGGTGATGTCCACATAGACGAAGCCCCTGGAAAACTCAGCAGCAGGCAGGTTTTCCGGCGGCAATTCCTTGAACTGCACCATCTCTGCCGTTATCTTATACTCCATTCCATTATGCTTCAGAACGGCTTCACCGCAGCCGTCCAGCTGGCTCTTGACCTCGGATGCTGCCGCAGCAGCCAATGCATCTACAACCGATTTGGCTTCACCCTTAAAGACCGGACCGATCTTCTTATGAACAGGAGCCATCTCCAGGTCCATTTTAGGCTTCTGTCCCGGGAGAAGCACGGTTATCTTCTTGGAGTTGGTCTGGCCCCGGAGCACATTCTCCAGGTTGCCGAGATCCACCGCTTCTTTGGAGGGCGCGATTACTATCTCCGAGACCGGCCAGCGCAATTTGCGGCCGCCTTTCTGCCGGGCGTTGGATGCCGCCATGGACACATCCCTTACCAGAGACATGCTTGCCTCCAGGCGCTTGTCGATCAGCGGCTCCTCACCACGCGGCCATTGGCACATGTGGACAGACTGCGGAGCCGCCTCATCCAGCCCTTTGACTAAATTCTGATAGATAGATTCGGCTATGAAGGGCGTGAACGGCGCCATGAGTTTGCATAGTTTCACCAGAACCTCGTAGATGGTGGCGTAAGCGGCCAGCTTGTCAGGGTCATCCTGCTCAATCCAGGTGCGCGGACGGACCAGCTGGATATACCAGCGGGAGAGATCCTCTAAAATGAAGTCTGAGATGGAACGGACGATGCGGTGCAATTGATACCCTTCCATCTCAACCGTTACCTCTTCGGCCAGGCTGTTTACCCGGGACAGAATCCAGCGATCCTCCGGCCGCAGATTGCTCTGGTAGAGCGATAGATCCGCCTTCTTGGAGTCGAACTTGTCCAGGACCATGTAGGGCAGGGCAAAGCGATAAGCGTTCCAGAATATGTTAAGCATCCTGGCGGTGTTCTCCACCGCATCCCAGGAGAAATGCAGATCCTCCCAGGGGGCGTTGGCTCCCAGCACATAAAAGCGCAGTATATCGGCTCCGAACTTGGTTACAACCTCCTCAGGCTGGACGATGTTGCCTATGCTCTTGGACATCTTCCGGCCCTGGTCATCCAGAGTGAAGCCGTGCATGAGAACGCTCTTGTAGGGCGCTCTTCCAAAGGAGACCATGGAAGCCCCCAGCTGAGAGTAGAACCAGCCACGCGTCTGGTCGTGGCCCTCGGTGATGAAGTCCGCCGGCCACCAATCGTTGAACTCTTCTTCGTGACTGGGGTAGCGCAAGGTTGCCCAGGAGGCCACAGCGCTGTCAAACCAGACATCGAAGACATCTGGAGACCGTTTCATCTTGCCGCCGCATGGACAGTCCAGGAAGACAAGATCGACATCCGGCCGGTGCAGATCTTTGAGCTTCTGGCCGCTTCTTTCCTCCAGCTCTGCAGCCGTGCCTATCACATCTACATGGCCGCAGACGGTGCAGGTCCAGATGGGCAGCGGAATTCCCCAGTACCTCTGCCGGGAGATGCACCAGTCACGAGCATTGCGAATCCAGTCCGAGAACCTGGCTGACCCCGCCCACTCCGGATACCAGGTCACCTTGGAGACTTCATCCAGCATCTTGTCCCGCAGATCCGAGATTTTGAGGAACCACTGACGAGTGGCGATGAAGATGATAGGCGTCTTGCAGCGCCAGCAGTGACCGTAGCGGTGGGTGAGGCGGCCCTGGGCCAGCAACTTATGCCGCTCATCCAGATCCGATATAACCTCATTGTCTGCTTCTTTGACATAGAGACCCTGGTACTTCTCTCCGGCTTCTGCAGTGTACCTGCCATCCTCGCCCACAGGGCAGAAGATCTCCAGATGGTGATCCAATCCCAGCTGATAGTCCTCCAGGCCGTGGCCGGGTGCTATATGCACGCAGCCGGTATTCTCTGCGGTGACGAAATCCGCCTTATAAACGCCATGAGAGATCTCCTTTTGTCTTGGCACCAGGTCCAGGAGCGGATGAGTGTACGTCAGCCCCTGCATCTCCAGGGCCGAGAGCTCCTGTAGCAGTTCATAATCCTGGTAGCGGCCGATCTTCAGAACGGAGTCGACCAGACCCGAGGCCATGATCAGGATATCGGCCTCGCCGTCCTTCCAGGCCCTGACCCTGGAGTACTGGAAAGTGGGGTTTACGGCCACCGCCATATTGGCAGGAATGGTCCAGGGTGTGGTGGTCCAGATCACAATATAGGTGTTCTCTTCACCGATCACAGGGAATTTGACATAAATGGAGTAGTCGGTCTCATCCCAGTACTCCACTTCCGAGTCCGCTATGGCTGTCTGGCAGCGAGGGCACCAGTTCACGACTCGGAGTCCCCTCTCCAGGAGGTTATTCTCGTGCGCCTTTTTCAGTGTCCACCAGGCGGCCTCAAGATACTCGTTCTTCAAGGTCATGTAGGGATCGTCCCAGTCGAGCCATGCCCCCAGGATCTTGAACTGAACCGTCATGTCATCTTTTTGGCGAAGCGCGAACTCCTTGCACCTCTGTATGAACTTGTCGACACCGTAGGCCTCGATATCTTTCTTATTACGGAAGCCGAAGGACTCCTCTACCTTGACCTCGATGGGCAGGCCGTGCATATCCCAGCCAGCCCTGTCCTTGACCTCGAAGCAGTTCATGGACTTGTAGCGGAGCACTGAGTCCTTGATCACCTTGTTCCAGGCGGTGCCGAGGTGAATGCGACCTGTGGTATAGGGCGGTCCGTCTACGAAGAAGAACTTCTTGCCGCCTTTCCTCAATTCCCGAACCTTGCGGTAAGTTTCCGCCTTCTCCCACAACAATCTGACTTCATTCTCTAGATCTTGCGCATTGTACTGTCCAGCCACCTCGGTGATCACAGGCAAATCCTCCGAAAAACGATTTGCATCCATGTAACACCTCTATATTTAGCCTTTGTGACCTTCCGGAGGACAGGATTCTTTGGAGGAATTTGGAGGAATATTGATATACGGACAGCTCGAACCCAATTCACGAGGGGTTGTCTATCAAAGAGGAGATCTGGATCGAGAAGTACCGGCCTGAGAAGTTGGACGACATTGTAGGCCAGGATGAGATAATCCGACGTCTCAAGTCCTATGTAAAAACCAGAAACCTGCCACATCTTCTATTCTCGGGACCGCCGGGGGTGGGCAAGACTGCAGCCTCTATCTCCATCGTCAAAGAGATATTCGGCGACTCCTGGAGGAACAATTTCATAGAGCTGAATGCCAGCGATGAGCGAGGCATCGAGATCATCCGCCACAAGGTTAAAGACTTCGCCCGCATGGCGCCATTGGGTGAAGCCGATTTTAAAGTCATATTTTTGGATGAAGCGGATGCCCTGACCAACGACGCCCAGAGTGCGCTGCGTCGCACCATGGAGCGCTATTCCGCCACAACCCGGTTCATACTTTCCTGCAACTACTCCTCCAAGATCATCGAGCCCATTCAGTCACGCTGCGCCGTTTATCGCTTCAAGCCTCTATCCGCCCAGGCAGTGACAAAACGGATAAAATTCATAGCCGAAGAAGAGAAGCTGCAGGTGTCGGAGGGAGGTCTCTCCGCCATCGAGTATGTTGCAGGCGGAGATATGCGCAAAGCCATCAACGCCCTGCAGGCGGCAGCCCTTTTGGGTGACACGGTGGACGAGGATACGATCTACCAGATCACATCTACAGCCAAGCCTGAAGAGATCCGCAGTTTCATAAAGACGGCTCTGTCAGGGGATTTTGTGGGAGCGCGAGCGTCATTGGATGACCTCTTGCTCTCCAAGGGCCTCTCCGGCCAGGACGTTGTGATTCAGATTCACCGAGCCATGCTGGACCTGGATATACCGGATAAGGACAAGGTAAGGCTCATCGACCGCATCGGTGAGATAGATTTTCGCATGACGGAAGGCGCGAACGAGCGAATTCAGCTCGAAGCCCTGCTGGCGTACTTTGCTCTGATGGCAACGTAGACGCAGTGCGAGGCGATATTTTCCAGACTCAGTATATTTATTATTATATATTTATCATTAGACGAATATCCAGCCGCTCGCGGCGAAGTGTGCCACCGCAGCTGTTTGACTCATTACGACCAATCCCAAATCGACTTCCCCTGGCTCCTGCATTTCATTTGGTCTCTTTATCCGGATCCAGGATGCAGCTTCGCTGCAGAGCGGAGTTCAGCTCTTCTATACGCACCGGCTTTGAGACGTAATCGTTCATACCCGCCCCCAGGCATTCCTCCCGGTCGCCTTTCATGGCGTGTGCGGTCATGGCTATGATGTAGGGCTGGCGGCCCGGCATGCGGCGTATGCTCCTGGTCGCTTCCAGGCCGTCCATCTCAGGCATCTGCACATCCATGAGCACCACGTCATAATGATGGCTTTGCAGTGCCTTCAAAACCTCCAAACCATCCGCAGCAATATCTGCCCGGTAACCCAGCCGCCCCAGCATGCGCAATGCAACCTTTTGGTTTACGACGTTGTCCTCTGCGAGCAGTATCCGCAAATGTACAAGCATCTCCGGATCTGATGCAGTGGAAGGCAGGGCGGGTGATTCCTCAGGTCTTCTTTCAGAGGGTTCATTCGAGGCTTCCGCCCGAATTGTAAAGTAGAAGGTGGAGCCCTTTCCGGGATCGCTCTCAGCCCAGATTCTTCCCCCCATCAACTCAGCCAGATGTTTGCATATGGCAAGACCGAGGCCCGTTCCTCCGTACTTTCGGGTAGTCGAGGCATCCACCTGGCTGAAAGACTGAAATAGGCGGCTCATGCGGTCACTGGAGATGCCGATTCCTGAATCACGAACGATGAACCGTATCTCATGTTCTTTATCGGAGGTGCCCAAAGAAGATACGCTGATCTGAATTGATCCGGTCTCTGTGAATTTTACGGCATTGCCCAGAAGGTTGACCAGTATCTGTCGAAGCCTTGTCAAATCCCCCACGAGCTGCCCCGGTACCGCCGGATCGATCTTAAAGCCGAGCGAGAGACATTTGCTGGCGGCAGCCTCAGCCACCATATTTACAGATGTCTCCAGACATTCCTGGAGATCAAAGCTCTCTCTTTCCAGATCCAGCATTCCGCCCTCGATCTTGGAGAAATCCAGTATGTCGCTGATAACAGCCAGGAGCGAATCCCCGCTGCTGCGAATAGTCTCTATACAATCCCGCTGCTCCGGATCGATGTTTGTATTGAGAAGCAGTCCCGTAAACCCTATGACCGCATTCATGGGCGTGCGGATCTCATGGCTCATATTGGCCAGGAATGCTGACTTGGCTTTCGTTGCCGACTCTGCCCGTTCCTTGGCCAGCCGCAAATCTTGTTCTACCTTTTTTCGCTCCGTGAGGTCGATGCTGACGCCCACAAATCCTATCAGCCTCCCCCCCTCATCCGATAGCGCGCTAAATGCATAAAAGGCAGGGAATAAGCTGCCATCCTTCCTTTGCACTATGTGTTCGCTTTCACGATAGCCATGGCGGATAATATCTGCCATCACCTCTTTCATGAGAATGCTCTTTTCCGGAGGGATAATGGTATTCGCAATGCTGCGGCCCAGCACCTCATCAGACTTCCATTGATAGAGCACCTCTGAGAAGCGGTTCCAATAGATGATCCTGCCCTCAAGATCCGTAGCGATCACAGCATTACGAACCTGATTGAGCAAAGACGCCTGGAAGCTGACACGTTCTTCAGCAACTTTACGTTCAGTTATATCCTGACCGTGGGCGATTGTAGCTATGACTTTTCTGCCGTCTTCATCGTATATGGTCGCCGAGTTCCAGAGAACTGTTCTAACCTCTCCGCTTTCGTGCCTGATAGGGATCTCGACTGCATTCCAGCTCTCGCCAGAGAGGGTCCTCTGGATGTAGGCAAGAGATTCGGCACGGGTTTCATCGGGAAAGAGGATGTCGAGAGATTTTCCCAAAACATCTCCTGCAAGGTGGCCGGTCAACCCCTCAAAGGCGTGATTGAACCTTGTGATGCGAAAGTCAGGGTCCCAGACAATTATAGGCGCATTGGCATGGCCAAACAAGTTCTCCAGATAGTCTTTGGTCTCCCGCAGATCAGCCGCCGCTTTTTTGATCTTCTCAGAAGAGCGCTTATTCTCGGTTACATCGTTTCCAATGCATAGGACCTCGACGACCTCACCCCTTTCATTTTGCACTAGCCTGTAAGTCCAGGCGATCCACACTCTCTCGCCATTGCTTCGCACATTCTCCATGACATAGGTGGCATAGCCCTCCGGATGCTGCATGATATTCTCTATTATCGCCCGGAGATTGCAGCTTGTACTCCGGTCAGGAAAGATTGTATCCGCCACATTACGTCCCAGGATATCTTTTTCCCTATAGTCGAAGAACCGAAGGCCGAAGTTATTAATGAACCTGATACATCCGCCGGTATCGACTCTCATGATGACGCTGCTTGATGTTTCCACCAACTCTCGGTACTTTTCTTCGCTCTCCTTCAAAGCCGCTTCCACCTCAAAGCGACCAATGAATCCACCAATGGCGCTTGCCATGGTCATCAAGATGGAAGCCTCACCCCAACTCCAGATTCGCTCGCGTTCTCGATCATCAAAGCCGATGATGCCCCAGAAACGATTCGTAGTGAAGATGGGAACGATCAAGAAGGAGAGCACCCCCAGCTTTTCGAGCAGCAGTTTTGCCGGCATTGGCTGGTCCCTGGTTTTACCTCGCATAGGCATACCGCCCGAAAGGGTCTCAAACCATCCCGGCAGAGCGCTGTAGGACATAAAACCAAGATCGGGCCTGCACATTCTGGGCTGAACAGTATCACGAGCCCATTCGTAGCGCAGGCGGATTTGGTGTTCGCCACCCTCTTCTAAATAGTGCTCATAAATGTATGCCCGGTCTACGTTCGCCGAATATCCCAGGATTTCAAGTGACTGGTTCAGAGCAAGACCTATCTCCCCAGAGATCAAGAGATGGTTGGTGGCGAGCGCCGCTCCCGCCATGATCCGATCCCTTTCACGCAGATCGTTTTCTGCATCTATGTCTCCCTTCCGGATCATAGACGCGCATTCTTCTTCAGGAACTGCGGCACCTGGACGTTTCAATGTGATCAGAAAATTGCCGGGATTTCCGTTCTCCTCCAAGGAGGTGACGGAATACTCCAGAGCAATGCCCGCTAATCCAATATTTCCGCCATAGGGTTTTCTCAAATCTTGCGGGATCGATTCAAGAATAGTGGACACGAGGTCGCTCAGTACCTGTCGATGTCTTTTTCCAGGGACCTCATTTCCGGTCCGCCCCATCAGTCTCTCTGCGGCAGGATTCGCATAGAGCACATTACCCGTTTTGTCACAGAGGCAGACGGCATCATCCAGGACATCCAGAGCGGATCGGAACATTTGCTCGATATTCGTAAGATCACCTAACCAGAATCGCCCGGACCGGAGAGGCTTCTGCACCGGCTATTCTCAATGGGAGGCAGATAAGCGTATATCTGCCGCAAGGTATATCGTTGAGATCGATGCCCTCCAGGATCAAAATATCGTTTTCCAGAAGAGTCCGATGCACAGGCAGAGAGGCATCCTCATATCGATCTACCGAGAGATAGTCGATGCCGACCAAGCTAACACCCAGGGATACACAAAGCCGGGCCGTGTCGGGAGATAAACTGATATATTTTTCCGAGAAGACGGCGTTATGCATCAGCCTTTGCGATGAATTTCGAGTCTTGAAGAGAAGAGCCTCGCCTTTATCGATCGAATGCAATGGAATTGCATAAGGTTGGATTACCTCATCACCCTCGAATGCAATAATCTTTGCCGGGATGATGAATCGATTAAGAGGGTACATCTCCTGGGTCTTTCCATTCACGAGGAGATGAGACGGGAAATCTAGATGGCTTGCCAGGTGCGAGCCTAAGGTCAGGGCGGACAGGTTATATTCTGCTCCACCCCCTAACCGTGAGGCCCACTTCCGGGAGAACGAATCGTCACCGGGGTAGGCAGGCGCCGCCTCCAGGGGGACACTTATGTCGTGCATTTCTTTAAGATCCAACGCGTTTGGTAACGCTATTTCAGGTGCATGCGACATTGGGATTCTACCTTTTTTGCAATCAATTCTACCCCAGCCCCATTGCGCCCGCGCCTGCAGTTCCATCACAGACGAGGCCGACACCTAAGGATTCAGGCACGGTCCCTGCCAGGAAGTGGACATCTCGGTACTTGGGTTTGCCTGGCGTCACCGGCTTTTTAGTGGCATCGGGCAGAGCCGGGGCGATCGTTGCGTTGGATTGTTTAGGCTTTTGCGGGATTTGCATTTGCCAAGGTGGCAAATGCCCGAGAGATATTTGCGGCATGGTTAACGGAAGTGGAATTTTCCAGGGTTTGAGAGGTGCCGGTCATCTGTAATGCCAGTGGCAGTGCCATGATTGTGACAATGGTTGTTGTTTTCAAGTTCAGATCACCGTGTTATTCATTCTCATGCCTTGTGTGCCGATGTGGTATTTATTCCCTTCATCCGAAAGAGGGTTCTTGTTCATTCTTCACTCATTCCACACACCATTATCCATCATCCATTCTCTATTGTCCATACTCCATTCGTTCATCCCCGCGAATATCCTAATCCGCAAAGCCTTATAATCTCCAAAGGAGACGTCTCCTTATGAAGAACCTGGGCACCATGGACAGGCTTTTGCGGGTCATCCTGGCGGAGATATGCATCCTTATAGCCTTTTTTTGGGTGGCGGAAGAATGGCAAATTCCTCTCTACCTGATCGCAGCAGTGATGATGTTCCAGGCGGCCACGGCCACTTGCAGCATCAATACGATACTGGGCTGGAACAGCTGCGAAGTCGTCAGGCGGAAGGATAAGAATCTGATGACGATCTTTGTTGTTGTCGCTCTGCTCCTGGCAGGCGCCGGCAGTTATGCCAGCTCTGTTATAACACGAAACACATTCCTCGGTGATGCAGAATCCGTGAACGCATCCTATTCTAGAACTATGCAATCCCTGGGAGAGGGAAATCGAGAGAATGCACTTACGCAATACGAAAATCTGGAGAGCACTTTTGGAATTTTTTCTCAAAAGTATAGCAAGTACAGGCCGCTGACGGTCAAATTTGACGGCAATTTCACGGGTGAGATGAACAATGCCTCGTCGGCGATATCCGGCTCCGGGAAAGACATTCGCCAGGGTGATCTTGTGCAGGGTCGGGAGAAGCTGATGAGAGCCGGGCCGGAAATCCGGAAGATCATGGACCGGTAGACTGCTCGATCTACCAAAACCAGCAATCCCATTCGAGGGCGTCCGTTCTGCATCTATGCGCCCATGCGGGGAAGCCGCAAGCTGCAGGGAACCACAAAGGACAGCGGGAGAGGCACTAGGGGTACTCTCTTCGCCCGCGCCAAACAGCGAAATCTATTTTCTATCCAGGACCTTGATGAGGTGATAGCCGAACTTGGACTTCACCGGCCCCAGGACTTTGCCTTTCTCGCCCTCGAAGGCCGCCTTCTCAAACTCCGGGACCATTTTGCCCTTGCCAAACCAGCCCAGGTCCCCACCGCTTTTCCCGGAAGGGCATTGCGAGTACTTGCGGGCCATCTCGGCGAAGCTCTCCTGCCCGGTACTCAGCTTTTCCTGAACCTCTACCGCCTTCTTTTCGGTCTTGCACAGGATATGAACGGCATGAACTTCTTTTACCATTGATCAGGAGATGAGGAAACGAAGAGATAAAAAGCTAGGGGTAAGCCAGGCGCGTTAGCCATAGGATAGTAGATCTCATGGGTGATGCAGGCTATTGTGCGATCTCCTGCACCCGGCCCACCTGGCCGTCCTGCAGCATTACCTTTATGCCATGAGGATGGAAGGAAGAGCTGGTGAGGATCGTCTTCACAATTCCGTGCGTCCTTTTGCCGGTGCGCTGGTCCTTTTTGAGAACGACGTCCACCTCAAGGCCGGGGCGGATGTCTTTGCGATTCTGTCCATTTTTTGCGAGTATCATTTAACCTCTGAGTTTGTTCTGTTCCCTTTATCAAGGCTCCGGGTTGATAGCCTTTGAATTACCCCTTGCCATCATACTCGTACTCATCCAGCCCGTCCGTAGATATGGTCATCAGGAAGTAGGCGAGGCAGTCTCGCTTGAATGCGCTATCCCGTGAAGGTATCTTGACTCCCGTGATCCGGCAGATATCTTCCGCCTCAGCGGTCTTTCCCGCCATCTGCTGCAGCCAGACGAATTGCATGAGCTTCAATACATCAAGCCTCTCCGTCCCTTTTTGCAATCTCGATATCTCCTTCTTAACATCCGGGTCGCGGCTCTTCTCCCGCAGCATATCGACGAATTTAGCGGTCCCAAGGCATTCGGGGTAAAAGCAGATCACTTCCTCGCATTCCGGATCCGGGTTCAGCATCGGAAACGTCCTGCAAATGCTGGGACGGCTTTCGTAGATCATGCACCTGTGCGCCTTTTCATCAAGAAAGCAGCAATTCCGTTCCGGGCCGATGCTCTTCAGGACTCTATATCCAACCCTCTCTTCGGGATCGGGATTTGTAAATCTGGCTTCTGCCTCGGCTTCACTCAATTCAAAAGACCTGGCGATCACCAGCAGATCCTCACGATCCACCGGACCATACTCCTCGCCTCGACAGCATTCATTGCAGTTCATGCACTCAAAAAGAACCTGAGCGGCTATCTGAGGGAATTGGGTCTCCGGGATTTGGCTCTGGAACCACTCCCGGAACGCCTCTTTTTCTTCGTTCAGATCCAATTTATGCACCCGCCATCGCCCGGAATAAATTCCACGCCCCCGTGGCCACGAAGTTGACGGCCACAGCCCCCAGGATCAGACCCATGATACGGGTCAAGACCATGATCCCGGTTATTCCCAGTGCCTTATCGATATACTCCGAGAACCTGAGGACGAATAGAGTGATTACAAAGGTCATCGTGATGGCCAGGATCACCAGCCCTTTTTCTACGATGGTACCGGCCGACCCCATCAATACCACCACCGTGGTGATGGCCCCCGGGCCGGTAAGGAGCGGCATGGCCAGGGGAAAGACTGAGATATCCTCCCGATGATCGTCATCCCGATGATCAGCATCCTGGAGTTCTGCTTCCGTGACCTTCTTTTGCTGGCGAACGCCTCGCAGCATATCGATGGCCACCAGGAAGAGCAGGACGCCGCCTGCAACGCGAAGGCTATCTACGGTGATGCTGAAGATGCGCAGCACCAAGTCTCCTGCCACCGCGAATAGAATTGCAATGGTGAAGGCCACCAGTGTTGTGTGCCAGTAGATACGATTCTTCTCCTGATAATTCAGGCCGCTGGTCAGGGTGACATAGACCATGGTGGCCTCGATGGGATTGACTATCACGAAGATGGAGCTGAAGACATATACGAAGTAGAGGAAGTAGCCACCTATATCCATCGCAGTTCCCTTTTAGTTGATCTGACGATCTGACCATTCCTGTTGTGCATCATTTCTTGTCCGCCGGCCATGCCATTAAAATATAGGTGTCATCTGGGTTTAAAAATCTCCCTGAATGGGCCTTTTTAAGTTTGAGATAACTCAACGAATTGAGAGAGCAAGGCGGCATCCGGCTCCAGGCCAGCCTTCCGGCAGGCTTGGAGAGTCAGACTCCGCCAGTTTGCGGTATAGGTCAGATGCCTCCTGCGAGGGCTCTAGCGCATCCTCACGACGGCCAAGGGCGGAAAGCGCAATGCTCAGGTTGTTAAGCAAGCCCGCTCGCCTGGCTTCCTCGCCTGCCGGGAGCACAAGCAGCTTTGCTTTCCTCACCCTTGCCACCAGCTCTCTCAGGGTCAACGTTCGTTCTGCCTCGGGCAAACATGCATCCAGTTTATCCAGGAAGGACCAAACTTCTTCGTATGAGGCCCCGGTACAGGCATCCAGGACGACCTCCAGGTTGGGACGCGATTCCTCTAGCCGATTCAGGGTTACGCTCTCTCTGGCCGGCTGCCGCTCCAACCAGCGGGTCCAGGTGGGCAGCAGTGCGACCAGCCGGGTTCGCCGTTCCTCCTCGGAGAACGGCCAGTGGCCGAGAGCGTATTCGGCAACTGTAGCGTGCCAGCGCCAGACCTGCCCTGCGGCATCAAAGTCGGCAAGTGCGCACTCCCGCAGGTTCTGGAGGCCAGCCACTCCAGCAGCGGCCCGCAGCAGGCCCTCCGGGGCGCTGCCTGCGGGAAAGAGGGTCAACGCCGCCCAGGCGGCAAGCCCTGCCTCATCCAACCGGGACGCGCTCCAGGCATAGACAGTTTCTACCAGAGCGGCAAAGTCGCCGTGCCTTTCCGATATCTCTCTCAACAGGTCATCCAGGTCCCGCCGACGCGCCTGGGCCACCAGCTGCTCCACCAGCAGGGGGTGGCCGTCGACTGCCCTGGCGATGAGGCGAGCTTGCTCCTGGGTCATGGGAATCTGCCGCTGCCTGGCCAGAAATATGGCATAGCGAGCGGCCTCCCCCTCGGCCAGACCGCTGTGCAGAGGCATGGGCCTGGCGGCAGGCAGATCCTCTAGAGCGTTGAGGGACGGGCGCAGGGCTAACAGGGCGGCTCTCTCTCTGCCCAATAGCCGCAAAAAATCGCGCAGCCGGGCCAGTTCACCCGGAGGAAGCGACTCCAGGTTGTCCAGAAGGAGCAGAGTAGGCTGCGCTGCGGTGTACCTGGCCAGGTCATCGGTCTGCTCCAGGCCCAGGGCGCCGGCCAGGGCGGTCAGCATCTCGGTGGCTGTGGCGGTGCGAATATCCTCGGGACGTGGTCCCGCTGCGTAGGCCACGCCGCCCGGGAACCGCCAGGCATTTCGATGGGCTGCCTCCAGGACCAGACTGGTTTTGCCGATGCCGGGCGGGCCGGAGAGCACCATGATCGCCGGGGGGTGGGCAAGGGCGCGGCTTATCTCCACCAGTTCCCGGCCGCGCCCCAGGAATAGGGTGCCTTGTGAGGGCAGGTTTCCTTTCGGGCGGGGTCGCGCTTTGAAAGGGACGCCTGCTGCACTGCATGAAGCATAACATTCTCAGCCTGGATGACGACGTTCTCTGATCCTGTCACCAGCACGCTGTGGTCGGCGTCACTGCCGATCTGAATCTCCCCGCGGGGCGCTTCGCTCATTGGCCGTACCTCCCAAGATTAACCGGGTTGTTCCCATGAGATGCCTTCAAGGTGACGGCCGGGAACCATCATTTCTTTAAACCCCTGGCAACTAGAAGGGAAAGCAATGGATCTAGAGACCAAAGCCCAGCTTCTTGCGGTGGGAACGGTGCAGCTGGCCCAGCCTCGATCAGGCGGCCAGGTATCCACAGCGGGCCCTGGGGCCGGAGGCCAGTCCATCTTTTTCCAATCAGGCCAGAGGATGGTGCGCCTCTCTGTCGTCGCAAGCTCACCTCTGCGCCTGGAGAGCCGCCCGGATGGAGCCGCCATTTTGAGGGACGGCATAGAGATCGCCTGCGGCCAGCTTGTGGACCCTCTCTTGCATTGCCCTGAGCAGGCCTACATAACCGTCTCGGAGCGCTGCATCTATGACTGCAAATTCTGCGCCGTGCCAAAATTGCAGGGCGGTGTGAAGTCGAGGCAGACCATACGAAAGATGGTGGAAGAGGCGAGGAAGACGGGAAAATTGCATGGCATCTCCCTGACCAGCGGAGTGGAGGAGTCTCCAGAGCTTGAAGCGAAACGTATGGCAGAAGTCGTCCGTGATCTTTTGAGCTTTGGCGTGCCCATCGGCGTCTCCATCAGCCCATTTCCCGGCGTAAATCAAATTCTAAAAGATGCAGGCGCAGATGAGGTCAAGTACAACCTGGAGACTGTAGATAGGGAGCTGTTCGACAGGATCTGTCCAGGCATCTCTTTTCAGGGGATCCGGGATGCCTTGCAGGAGGCGGTTGCCGTCTTTGGCCGCAACCGGGTATTCTCCAATGTCCTGGTGGGCCTCGGCGAGTCAGACGAAACACTGCGCCAGGGCATCGATATGTTGACTGAGATGGGCGTCCTTCCCATATTGCGGGCTGCATATCCCCATCCACTGCGGCTGGGCGAGGTCGAGATCAACCGGCCTTCGGCAGAGAGGCTGCTGGAAATGGCTCGCTATCTGAAGAAGAAGCAGGAAGAGAATGGTCTGGACGGCGAGCTTGCTCTTACGGGCTGCTACCGCTGCACGGGATGCGATCTTGCCCCGGGCAGGGATCTTTAAGCTTTAAGGCGCTCAGAACTCAATATCCTCATCATCGAATCAGACAGGCCTTATCATCATTGCGCCAATGATCCAATAAGCTTAACCGAGATGAATTCTTTTCGCCGGAAGATGGGACCATTCTGATCTAGACAAGCTTAGCTTTTTCTCATTCTTCCGGGGTGCCGCTCAAGGCCGCGGCCGGTCAAGCGACGACGGCAGTTAGACTGTAGACTAATCGGAAGCCCAAATGTCTCGAAAGACCACGATTTTCCAGAGTTGAGCAACCCGCCTTCATCTCCCTCCGGGTCCGGCCGGAGGCAGACTCTGTCGGCTGGCTTGCCGCAATCCACGCAGAAACGCCACCTAAAAATACCCATGCATCCCGATCACCGAATATCCTCAGAACCATGACGCCATAGGGAGATCCTTTGTTGGAGGCACAATAGACAGCCAACTTCTTGCCCGCTGGGATATTTTTCATAGCGGCAATCAGGTCAGTGAATGGATTGTTAATGGCTCCTTTGATCTGGTTCTGTTGGTAATCCAGGGGTTACCTAATATCTACAATCACCCTGTTGGTATCATTTTTGCTCCTGTTGAGAAATTCCGGAACCGTCATCATGTAGAGACTGTTGTTCCAGGCTCTGTCAGGAATGCATCTACCTTCATCAAGTAATCTGGAGCTGCGTTCCCGTTCTCTGGCAGAGAGCAAGTATGATGCATTCCACATGGCAGACAATAACCTTGTCCAATGCCTGCTGATGCCACCAGAAGCATAAGTACTAATGAATATTTCACGGTCCAGCCTCCAATTGCCAGTAATCTTTTGTACCATTATAAATACTTATAAATATCGCAGACACACGAGAGACCAAGATATAGCGAACCATATTTTATCGCGAAAGTTTAACGGGATCTGACAAGCCAGAGGACGATGCCTATCATTTTTCCAGACGGAACTCTACTGGTCATAACTGATTTTCCTTAAGACGAACCTCTTCTGAGCTTCGTCCCCAAAGCAGACTCCCGATTATCTCATCAACATCCGCGATCCCGACGCTGAAAACCTTCGCCAGTTATCTCCCCCAGGCAGTCTTCTGTTCCAAATCGCAAATCGTGTGATCCCCTGCCCGATGGATCTTTTGGCTCTGGTGACCCGAAGAGACGGAGAGCAAAAGGACCAAGGAGGCGGAAAAGGGGGATATAGGATGGCATGAAGTGCGGAAAGGGGAAGTGCAGATGAGATTATATAATAGAAAACCAAACGTTGGTGAGATTGCACACTAAATGGACACTGTGGATACTAGAGTTGCTGCATTAGAGGAATCAGATAACAATAAGCTTTTAAGAATATATAACAGGCTTGAGGGCGTCTAATTGGGGGGGGAATGCGTGGAAGCGCAAAAATCGAACACATTGCTTAACCAAAAAAGGCGTAATTATTTGGGTTTAATATTTGCTATGATTGTCTTAATTCAATTTGCAGCATCTCAGGATAGATCTGTATTGCCAATAATAACTATCAATTTAGAGGATAACATTGATGTGCCAAGTTCTCTCGACATTGAAGGAAACATCTCCAAAGAGCTACCCAGTGGGACATATATGTGGCTAATTGTAAGCCGCAACTCGAACCCTCAGATGGGACGACCACAATGTAGGATTGAACCATGGAATGGAACATGGAATGCTCAGGCTATTTTCAGTGGCCCAAATGAAAAATTTGACGTCATTGTTATTTTAGTCAATAGAACAGATGACCAGTACTTTGATAAACATAAGGGGAATGAGGTCTTAATTCCTGAGAAACCTATAAGCAGTTTCAGTAAAACGGTAAATCTAATGCCTAACTGAAAAGGCTTGATCTAGCAACGAGATTCATATCCCAGAAAGAGCACCAAATATATGGAGTGCGAATAAATGAGTGGATTTGATGATTTAACAAACAATGGCTCAGAGTCTTGGTGCAAGAGGTTTTTTATTTTTGCTTTTATTATAAGCACTTGTGCCATACTAGTACTGATGCCCGTAGCCTCTTCTCAAGAGAACTCAATAGCACATTCAATCAGGATAGATAATCCAAAAGAAGGATCAGATGTGCCACATGAGGTAGAAGTCAACGGCACAGGCGATGTTCCTGAGGGTCAGCATATGTGGCTGGTTGTCAATCCGCATTCAGCTTCGGGCCAATGGTGGCCGCAAGGTGGAAATGAGATTATGCCTGTCGACGGGTCGTGGCACATAAATGCTCTTATCGGTGGCGGAAGTCAGGATAATGGCAAGAAATTTGACATAGCGCTTATTCTTGTAAATGATCAATTTCATCAGTATTTAAAGGGGTGGGTAAGTGAAACAAGCAGGAATCAAAATTGGCCAAGTATATCGTTACCATCTAATGTTACTATAGTTCGTCCAATAGTAACGGTATCGCTCAAGTTAGATGAGAGTTTAAAGCTTCCTGAGATCATAATCGAAAATCCAAAAAATGCAATCGAAGATCCAAAAAATGGCGAGGTTCTGAGCTCCGTCGAGGTTAGCGGCAAAACTAAAGGCGATATTCCACATGGCTGGCATATGTGGTTAGTTGTCAATCCGCATTCAGCACCAGGACAATGGTGGCCTCAAGGGGGAAACGAGATTGTACCATGGAATGGAACTTGGTATACTCAAGCCTTGATAGGTGGAGGGGAATCAGACAACGGCAAAGTATTTGACATAGCCGCCATCCTTGTAGATGAAAAGGATAACAGCTACTTGAATAAATGGGTTTTTGAGACTAATGAGAATCAGAATTGGCCTAGCATATCATTGCCTGCTAGCACGAAACGGTTAGCTCTTACCAGAGTTATTAGATCGAAGAATCCTATTCATCAATAAGCTTCTGGATCTAAGGCTCTTGCACAATCTACCAGGACGACTTGGATAAGACATAGAATTCAAATATGCCCAGGAACGGCACAAAAATGTTTGGGCCGGTCTTGGGCTCATTTCTAAATTGAATATATATTTACCGAACCAAGCTTGCTATCAAAAAAGCCAGAAAAAGCAAACTTAATATGTTCTCAAAAAGAAATAAATATATCCATCCTCCACGAATTTTCGAATCAAATGAGAAATGTGAGACAAAAATCAGAAGGCTCAAGTAGAATGCTTGAATGATGTTTGAATTATAAAATATCCAATATATCAGTCCAAAAATAGCAACTAGAGCTAAGCACGCAAATAGAGCCTTTTGGGGTTTTACGCCGTACCCATATACAAAATCTAAGAAGATATTCTTACTAAGTTTATCATTTGCCCGCAGTTCATAATAGCAATCATCTGCAGAACTATAATCCCCCTGTTTCCTAAAGTTATCAAACAAAACCGAATATACATTTCGATCATAATTTAAATGTGGTTTGATTGAATTCCAATCAGCAACCAGTTTATCAAATTCTGATTCGTCTAGGAAGATCTTTGACTTATTATTGAACCTAACATTTTTTATGTCGATCCTATGGATTTGCATGTAAGTTAGATTCAAATTATCTGCTAATTGGATGTCAGATAAGACCATGGTATCATTTATTTTAGCATGATCGAAATTTGCAATCCCATTAAACAAAGCTCCTCGAAAGGATGATTCTTCGCCAAAATGGGCATAATCAAAAGAGGCATTCTTGAAGAACGTTGCAGCTTGGAAATATGGGCCGGAAGGGAAATTGGCATGTCCAAAGATAGCATCCTCCTCAAACCGAGTAGTTTCAAATTTCGCGGCATTACTTGCAACATCGAAATCCGCGCCGCCAAAGAATGCCACCTCAACAAACTGTGCTGCTTGAAATGTGGATTTTACATTAAATTGTGCATGTCCAAAATCTGTTCTGTTCAGAAAGATACTTTTATCAAAATTAGCGCCACCCAGGAACTTAGTATCTCTAAAATCTGCAGCTTCATTGAATTGGACGCTATAGAAACTAGCTTCCTTGGTAATGCTTGTATTGAAAAAGGAGAAATCCTTCTCAAAAATCCATTTCCGGAAGTTAACTTTTCCTAATATTTGACAATTTGCTATAATTATCTTTGAAGATATTTTTTTCTGCGGAATGTATCGACGAGTGATATCCAAATCTCCCTCAATGATATATCCCGTAAAATTTACAGATGACCCATTTTCAATTGCTTTCATAATCTCATTGTTAATATAATCAGCAGAAACTTTGGGAATGGTTGAATCCCCATAACTTATACATGTGGCCAATGATATCGCTATTACCATTGAGATCTGCCATAACTTCATATCATGCCCCAAAGAGACAATTTAGATGTCTGAGCTCCCCATAGAACTTAAATTTAACCTAGATTGTCTTAAGACGAAATGTGATATAATTTATAATAATTAAACCATGCAAATTCCAATAACCTACCCAATCTTGCCCGACATTTAACATTATTGAACCAAATGATTCGAGCTGCACAGATAACATAGCTCGCAACATGGTGATCACCCTAGCCGATGCATTGCCAGACCCTACGCAGCAGGAGACTTATAGGCTTAGGATTGCGAAACAGGGCGACGCGCGCGCATGCGGGCACGTCTCATGGTCGAGGCCGAGCCATCGATCGTTCTCCATCCATAATGGCGTGGCGTCTGTTCGAACATGCACTCCGTCGGAGGCTTTCTCAAACACGTCCAAGAATGAAGGGCAAGGCTTCATAAATTGTCCCCCGCGGTCGCGGGGTTAGGGGGGGCCGCCACGGTCACAAGTCTGGCCCCGTCACCCCAGCGCGTCTCACCGCGCGGAACCCCGGAAGAAGTGAGACCAATTCTTGGCGTTTCTCTCTTTTCTTTGGGCCTTCGACTTTTCTCTAGTGAGCTATGTGATTGAAAAGATGTTAGCCTATGGATTATGACCAAGCGATTGCGAACTACCACCACAGAGTCATAGAGCGCATGGGGGACTACAATCATATCCATCGCCTCGAAAGGATTTAGTACTCATGAATCTATCGCACCTTAACACGGGATCTATGAAAAGTAATACTGGTGTTTCCATGAAGGATGTAGGCATACTTGTACTCGGGCACGGTTCCACCCTGCCTTACAATAAGGAGTTGGTGGAGTCGCTCGCCCAGATGATCGGCAAAAACCACACGGGGCCAATCAGGACCGCTTATCTCAACATGAACCATCCCAACATCCATGAGGGGCTGAAGAGCTTCCAAGGCACCAATGTAAATAAGATCGTGGCCTTGCCCCTCTTTCTGGCTCACGGCGTTCACACCCGCCAGGATATTCCACAGGAATTGGGCGTGGACCCGGAGAAGCGGAGAGGCATTTTGAATATATGGGGCGAAGAGGTGGAGGTCATCTGTGCCGAGCCCCTGGGCGTGGATGAATGCATTGCAGCACTCGCATGCAAGCGGGCCGAAGAAGCCCTAAGATAGCCGTACTCGACACCATCCACGGGGGAAGTGTAATCGCCCGCAAGATGGTCGAATCAGGCATTGAGGCTGAAGCCCTGGAGGTGTATCACCACACCACCAGCCTGGCGGGATTTGACGAGGTTGCCGCCCCGGTGCACCTCGGGCCGAACAATCCCCACCTGGTCGAGGCCAGGAGACGGAACCTGAAGATCATCACACACCATCAAGCGGTGGGCGAACTCATGGAACCAGGCTTGAATGGGGTGGAGGTCTTCGAGATCACAGGAACGCACAGCAAGACCTCGACTGCACTCTTGCTTGCAATGATGCTCTCCCGCCAAAAACGGGTCTTATCTCATACCACCCGCGGCCTGGAGATATGGAGCGCGGGCGATCCTCATCTCTTGAAAAATGGTCTGAGCATCACACCAGGAAATGTGATCACCGCCGCCGAGGCGGCCGTGACGCAGGGGGCAGACGCTCTAATCTGTGAGATCTCTCTGGGAGGCACGGGCCGGGCGAACTACGGGATACTGACTAGCCTTTCTGGAGACTACCGCATTGCAGGCGCCTCGAAATGGGCCAGCACTGCCAAGCTGCAGATGATATCCCTGGCCAGGAAGGGCACAAAGCTGATCGCCAATACTGATGCCAGGATCTCGGCAGATATTTCTTTTGCCAGTGATGGACGGGTAGACGCAAAACCGGATAGATTGAACTTTGGCGAAGATGAGCTGGCGTTATCTTTGGGCGAGGATCTGGACTTTGCCGGCTACCGGACGGCAATAGCTGGAGCCGCAGCCGCTGCAGAGGCAGCTGGAATGGACAGAGACGCGATTGCCCGGTCTTTGCAGGACTTTGATGGCTTTTCCGGCCGGATGAAGATCAAACGCTTGCGCGACATGACCTACTTTGACAACTCCAATTCCGGTCTCAAAGTCAGGGACGTGGCGAGGGCATTGGATCGGGCTCAGGGTCCCGACCTGACCGTCGTGGTGGGAGAGGATGCGGAAACCGTGTGTGAGGGGCTGAATATCCCTGCCCTGAGGGACTTGCTCCGGGAGAGGCGCGCGGAGATGGCAAAGCTTATTCTCGTGGGGAAGAGGCTGGAACCCCTGGCAGCTGAGCTGAAAGCCGATACCGCAAGAAACCTGGCCGAGGGCCTAGGAAAGGCAGAGACATTTGGCCTGAAAAGGCTGCTCTCATGCGTGAAATGCTTTAGGTGAGATGAAAAAATGGCGAACGAGAAAAACTTGACAATACTTCATCCCAGACCGAGCTCCATCGTGGCCGCTCTCTATACTCTGCGTGACCTTGGGGCCGATGTGATCATACTGCATGGCCCGAGTGGGTGCTGCTTCAAGCATGCCCGGCTCCTGGAAGAGGATGGGGTGCATGTACTGACGACCGCTTTGGATGAAGCAGGATTCGTCTTCGGCGGCCAGCGGCCTTTAACCAGTCTTCTCAAAAAGGCAATGGAATTGTTCCATCCCCGGCTAATGGCGATCTCAGGAACCTGTAGCAGCATGATCATCGGCGATGACCTGCATCAGGCCGTACTGGACGCGGACCTGGAAATACCAGTTTTGGAGGTGGAAGTTCATGCCGGCTACAGAGACAATACCAAAGGAGTGATCCTGACTCTAGAGGCGGCATTGGACAAAGGAATTATCGAGGAGGCTGAGTTCCAGAGACAGAAGATCCTGCTCGAGAAGGCCACCGAGGTAGAGAGGCTCTACGGAGCGGCGAGCCGTGAGTATCTGGCACCGGAAAGAGGCGACCTCAAGTATGAGGCGGCAGGAAGGCTCCTGCAGCTTATCAGAGAAGGAAAACGCGGCCTGAACATTCTCAATGCCAAGAAGGAGACCGCCTACATGTTTGCAGACATAACTGCGGCCGTTGCGGAAGCCGCGGGCGGACAGGTGGATACTCTAGCCAACCTGGATGACCAGGTAGGTCTGCCTAAAGTAAGAAGGGACGCCAGGAATGTCGCTCGCGACCTCAGAGAGAGGAATGTGGATTTCAAGCTTATCGGCGGACTGGACGAGTATCCCGTGACCGGTGATGCCGTCACTCGACTTGCTTCCGCCGGTCATTACGACTTCGCCGTCATCTCTGGTGTACCCCATGCCCTACCGTCGTCGGCTCTGCAGGGCATGGAGATATTCTCCATCACAAACGGGCCCCGTCAGGTCAGGCCGCTGCGCGATCTAGGCCACCAGCATGTCATAGTAGAGCTTGACCTCCATCCCAAGACGATGGGCGTGACCTCTCTCGTGGAATCGGAATTCGGAGCTACACTTCGGGCCCTTAATAAGGCCAAAGCTAAAGAAGAGATGCTCTGAAAAGAGCAAAATTTTATTACTAAAATCTAGAGACCACTCTGGGCAGCACTTCCGTCAGCAGTGCATATATGACAAAGCCCATGGCACCGATTAAGCCAATGCCGGCCATAGATACTTTGGCAATCATGGTGAACTCTTCTCGGCTGGGCTTTCGGGCCAGCTTCAATACCCGGATGTACTCGTTCACGTTCGTGGAAGGCATGGATACGCCGAGGTCCATATCATCCAGCTTGTTCTTGAGATCGAGCTTCTCTCTTAAGGAGCTCTTCTTCTCAGTCTCGTCATTTCCCTCGCTCATTCCTCATGTGGAACGAACTAGAGAATAAAAAAGCTTTCGATCAAGAGAGATGAGGCGACTCGTCAGTTCCTGAGCCATCAAATATATTCAGGCCTCATTGGGCCCCTCGATCTCCACATGCGTCTCCTTCTTGTGAACCATGCCCTCGAGGAACTTAGGCATTGCTTCAGCCAGATGCTCCGCCAGAGAGTGCCGGCTCTCCTTCAGCCTCTCTATTCTGACACCCTGTTGATCGATTATTACCACGGCAACAGGCTTCATGCCCAGGCCCCCGCCGCCCCCACTGGGATTATTATCCTTTCCCGATCCAGACCCTGCGCCAAACCCCATGCCCACACTCACCAGAGGGACAATGGTCTTGCCTTCCACGGTAATGGGATCGCCCACTACAGTTCGGGCGGAGAGGGACTTTTGCATCTCGCCTGTTATGGTTTTTAATACATCTGTCAGTCCGTCCATGTTGATGACACCTATTATTTATGGTCGCTGACAGATGAAAAAGCTTTCTTCTCTCCCCTGCGGTCAGGGTGCGTCTGGTCCGGTAGAACGACCCAACCCTTGGTTTTGCGGCTTCTCCTTGAACCTTATGAGATTAGTTATAAGATCATTGTAAGGCGTAGAGATGCCAAGCTCTCCGGCATACCTGGAGATGGCCCCGTTAAGAGCCTCGATCTCCGTCCTTCTTCCCGCCTGTATGTCCTGCAGCATGCTGGCGCGGTGACCTGCGGTGGGTGGGAGCAGTGTCTCCAGGAGATAACGATAGTAATCATCCGCGCCTTTGTATGGAAGCGTCACTCCCAGCCCCCGGCACACCAGGAAGATCTCTTTTATGATGATCCGGATTATGTCCCTTGCCACCTCGTTCTCCCCCAATCTGCCATAGGGAACTTCGAGCATTGCCCCCAGTGGATTGAGGGAGCAGTTGTAGAGCACCTTTCCCCATAGGGCGGCCCATATCTCGTCTTTTGTCACGATTCGGGTGGGAATTCCTGAGTGGCTGAAGTCCTCCTGCAGGGTTTGCAAGAGAATCCGGTTCACCGGCCGGAAGGGCTCGCCCAGCAGGACGTCGTCGGCGTTGACGGTAACCCTGGCCTGGCCAGGGGTTGGAATCTCTGCTCCAAAGATGATGCGAGCGCCCACGGTACGCTCTTCTCCGACGCAGCGGGCAATGGTCTCCCAGTTATTGAGACCGTTTTGGATAGAGACCATGATGCCGTCTTCTGGCAGGAGCGGCGTCGCCTCCCGGGCGGCCGCCTCAGTATCTTTGGACTTAACGCACAGAAGTATGGTCGAGTATCTCTTCTCGGCGCCACCCAGACGGGAGAGGGCATCGATCTCTTCCGGCGGGATGAAGTGATCTCCCCAGATGCCCGTGATCTTCAAACCGTTTTCCTGAAGGGCCTGGAAATGAGCACCTCGGCCGACATACGTCACACGACGGCCAATCTTCTGCAGAAACCCTCCCAATACGCTGCCCAAGGCGCCTGCGCCATAGACGAGATAACTGGGGCTCTGGCTTTGGTCCATAGAACACGGTTTTAGAGTTGGCTCCTTAAGAGTGTTTCGAATTGGTCAGCTATTTATCATCATCCTCACAAGCCCCGTCGCCTCCACCCGCCCGTATCCGCCCCGCTTTGCGGACGCCTCATCAAACCTCTCCACACCATCCGACTCAATTCCATATCCCATGATAGCGAATGGCACAGGATCGCGACTGTGCGTCTTGGTGGAAATAGGCGTAGCATGGTCGGGCAGGAGAAGCACGCGCCAGTCATCTCCCATGCTCTTTAGTCCTTCAATCAGCGGGCCTACTACGTTCCGGTCAAATAGCTCAATAGCCCGGACCTTCTGCTCCAGATCGCCTTCATGGCCTGCCTCGTCGGGAGCCTCGATGTGCAGATAGACAAAATCGAGATGGTGCAACGCCTCCAGGGCTGCCTGCACCTTCCCCTCGTAGTTGGTATCTATGGTCCCGGTGGCGCCTGGAACATTGATGACCTCCAGACCGGCATAAACTCCGATGCCCTTGAGGAGGTCCACAGCCGAGATCATAGCTCCCTTCAGGCCATACAATTCAGAGAATGCAGGCATTGCCGGCGCAGGACCCTGGCCCCACAGCCATATGGCATTCGCGGGCCTCTTGCCTGCAGCCACGCGCTTCAGATTCACAGGGTGGCGGGCTAAAATTGGCCGGACCGCTTCCATCAGATCGATGAGAGGCTTTCCGTCCTCGCCACGGGGCAGATGCCCTTGAACAGGCTGATCGCTGATATCGTGCGGCGGCGTGCAGATGGCCCGGGCCCCTGACTTTAGCACGAGAAGGTTGCGATAGCTAACCCCGGCATAAAGCCTGAGCCCTGGCATCCGTGGCTTTAAAGCCTCGATCAGCTCGCGGCCCTCCTCGCTGGAGATGTGCCCCGCGCTGTAGTCTTGCATAATGCCATTCTCTATTGTGACGAAGTTACAGCGAAAGGCTATGTCGCCCTCCGACAGGGGCACGCCCATGGCTGCCGCTTCCAGGGGTGCGCGACCGGTGTAGTACTTCTGGGGCTCATAGCCAGCGACAGAAAGGTTGGCCACATCACTTCCCGGCGGATATCCTTCCGGGACCGTCGATGCCAGTCCGTTTCTGCCGGATCTCGCGATCCTATCCATATGGGGCTTATTCGCCGATTGGAGAGGGGTCTTGCCTTGCAGAGCCGCCAGCGGCAGGTCTGCCATCCCGTCGCCCAAAATCACAACGAACTTCATCAGCACTACCCTTCTGGAAAATAGTATTAATCATTTCTTCTTTTTCCTGGCCGCTTCCGCCTCCAGAGCCTCACGAGCGTTGATCCGTGCCAGATGCTTGTTGAGAACCTTGGCCAGAGTGTTGAGCTTGACGCGAGTACAGGTCGCGCCTCTGGTGATGCCCGTGACGATATCCACTACCTCGCCTTTGGTTTCGATCTTCTGCCTGGGCGGCTTGACCATGCTGGTCTTGATGCCTTCCCTGGCGAAGTCCTCCATATCCATGGGACACTGGGCCACGACTACCACGGGAATGTCCACCTGCACCAGCACCTCCTTAGCTTTGTGGATTACATGAGAACGCACATTTCCCAGATGGAGAACGGCAATCTTATGGCGTGCCACCTGTTCGATCTCCTTTTCGGAGAGGCCGAAGGTTGGGCCGTAGCCTCGCGAACCCTGGGGAAAGCTCTCTGGAACCCCTGTACCTGCCTCGAGAACCAGCACGCTGGTCTGGATCCCTTCCCGACGCAGTCCATAGGTCATCTCGCAAACGGGTTTGGTTATGTGACGACGCCCTGGCGACATGGCTATGGCGATCACATCCGGCTTTGTCGCCTCGGAGAGCGTACCCCTTTGAGCAAGGCCGCCACCCTTGGCGAGACCCATGCTCTCCCGGCAATCGACCACTTGAGTTGCCCTGCCAATCATGCTCTTCTTTTCAGCGGGGATGGAATATAGACCTGACGAAATAGAGACCCGGGCCAAAAGTCTCTAGAGAGCCTTTTTAAACTCGTAGAAAGAGGAAAAATCATGCTCTACTTCATTGGCCTTGGGCTCTACGACGAGGAAGACATCTCCGTCAAAGGCCTGGAGGCAGTCCGCGCTGCTGACACGGTTTATGCGGAGTTCTACACCTCCCGGCTAATGGGCACCACACTAGAGAAGCTGGAGGCATTGTACGGCAAAAGAGTCTGTCTGCTCTCGCGCGAGGAGGTTGAGGTCGATCCCGCCTGGCTGGAGGAGGCCAGGAAGAAGGACGTGGCCTTCCTGGTAGGAGGCGATGCCATGGTCTCCACCACCCACCTAGACCTGCGGCTTCGTGCCGCCAAGATGGGCATCAAGACCCGGGTGATTCACGCCAGCTCCATCGTCACTGCGGTTTCCGGTTTATGCGGCCTGCAGAACTACCGCTTCGGCAGATCCACCACAATTCCATTTCCGTATATCTCCCGGGGGAAGCGCATCATTCCCGAGACGCCCTACCAGGTCTTGTTGGAGAACCTGGGCAGGAATTTGCATACTATGCTCTTTCTGGATATTCAAAGCAAACCGGTTGAGCGATATATGACCGTAAATGAAGGCGCAGCCCTGCTCCTGGAGATGCAGGCAAACGCTGGTGAGCGAATCCTGGACAACACTTTGGGCATCGGCATCGCTCGTGCAGGTTCTCGGGAGGCCTCTGTAAAAGCAGATCTCCTCCCGCGCCTGACAGGCTTTGATTTCGGCGGGCCCTTGCATATCATAATCATTCCTGCCAGGCTCCATTTCATGGAGGCGGAAGGGCTGCACATCCTCGCAGACGCTCCGGCATCAGCCTTGAAAGGTTTGATTCGACCCAGTTGATCCGGGTATGTCGCCACGAAAATATAAGGGCATAAGAAGCTATTAATAAGCCAACGGTATTCCTCCCGCCATACTGGAATATGCAGCACAGGATTACATAGCAGAGGAACATATGCCCAAAGTCACTGTAGAAATACCTCAGCACATCGTCGACGATGTTCAGGCTCATGTCGGCGATGGAAAGAAGTTCGTGAGCTTCTCCGACGCCGTAAGATCTGCCTTGAGAAAAATGCTGGATCAATTGGACGAGATAGACCGACGCAGGGGGCGCGCCCAGGAATGAAGCTCGGAATGATCACAGAGTTTGACGCCGCTCACAGCCTGCCCGGCTATCAGGGCAAGTGCGCCAGACTGCACGGACACACCTACCAGGTGGAGATGGTGGTTGAGGGCGATGTGGGAGAGAACGGCTTCGTCATTGATTTTTATCAGCTCAAAAATATCCTGGCGGCGGTTTTGCAGGATCTCGATCATAACTGCCTAAATGAGATTCTACCCAATCCCACAGCGGAAACTATCGCCCAATGGATCTCGGAGCGGCTGAAAAAGGATATGGAGACGACATCTGTCAGGCTTTTCTCCTTGAAGCTCTGGGAGGGAAAGAACAAATGGGTGATGATCGAATGAGTTACACTGCAGTCAGATCCCAGTTGCATGCGGCCTCTGGGTTATCTTTCAGCTCCTTCATCCGCAGGCTCGCCTGCTCCTCGTAGAACTTCTTATATTTTTCTTCTTTATCTTTCTTGGCCCATTCTTCCACTTTTTTGTCCAAAGCCTCGAACATGTACTTCTCGGCTTCCTTGACAGTGTCAAGATCTCCTCTAAGTACAAGAATTTCTCTGTCCATTACTTCGCCGGTCATCTCCATCTTGCCCGGTCGCAGGAGAGCCTCCAGCTCGAACTTCTCAATCAGCTCGCGGATGACGGAGACGGGCATGCTCAGAGGAATAGCCAGGTCGTAAAGGCCTTTCAAATCTTCTTTATTTTCTTTAGTTTCATTCTTGGGAGTGTCCATAAGAGCCATAGTGATAGTCCTTATTGCATCAATTTAAGGCTATCGAAGAGCCCGTAATCAATAGACGAGTTTGCATATAATTAATAGTATATCATATCAATAATATGCTGCGCAAATTATGGTGCGAAAATGTTTCGGAGGCTTTGACCGAAAAACGAAGGTGACATCCATTTTCAGGGTGCATGACAGAATCTATGTACAGAAGTCGTTCAGGGAAACAGTTATTAATGGGATCATCAATGCAGAGTGCGGACCGGGCCCGTAGCTTAGCCAGGTTGAGCGCACGGCTGATAACCGTGAGGTCACGCGTTCAAATCGCGTCGGGCCCATCACTCTTTTTTGGGGAATAATCGTTCTGATTTGCATATCTCGATTCGTTCTCAAGAGCAGTGCTGCTGAAGGAGAGCTAAGGAAGGCACCGAAAAATGGGACGCAGTTTATCTTCCACCAGGGCTTCAAGTGCCTTGATGATTCAAAACGTTTATGAGGATAGAACGGTCTCATGCCTTTTGATGTCTAAGAGATCTGTGGATAAGGGAGATCGGGGCAAAAAAACTTCGGCTGGAGCCCAAGAGGCCAGGCCGGAGGCTGCCACCTCGGTCCCCCTGGAAAAAAAGGCCAACGCCAAGAGCAAGGCCAATATTCAGCAGAATAGCGACTTATACCTGTACGCAGGATTGGTACTGGCGGCACTCCTTTCACTCTATCTTCGCGCTTATATTCCCTGGAAGTCAGTCTTCACAGGCAACAGTGTCATCTTCAGCAGTGAAAGCGATGCCTGGTATCATATGATGCTCGCCCAAGGCGTTGTGATCAACCACCAGAGGCTCTGGTTTGATCCCATGACCAACTTCCCTCATGGAACGCCATTGTACTGGGGTCCTTTCCTCGAGTGGGCTATTGCCATTCCCGCCTTTATCCTCGGCCTTGTCCATCCCAGCATGCATCTCGTTGATGTAGTCGGAGCCTACATGCCGGCGGTCTTGGGAGCGCTCCTGGTCTTTCCGGTCTACTTCATAGGAAAGGAGCTGGGCGGCAGAAGCTGCGGCTTCGTCTCGGCGTTGATTATGGCAGTGATTCCCGGCCAGGTCTTCAGCCGCACCACACTCGGATTCACAGATCATCACGCTGCAGAAATCTTGTTCACCACCCTCACCATGATGTTCTTGCTCATAGCGGTGCGCTCCGGAAAGAGCATGACACTAAGAGGATTGCAGAAGGACTGGTCCTCATTCAAGAACCCACTCCTTTACTCCGCTCTGGCCGGTGTTTCGCTCGGCCTTTACATCGATGCCTGGTCATCCGGATTCCTCTTTGTTGGCGTGATTCTGCTCTTCATATTCCTGCAGAGCATCTTCGACCACATAAAGGGAAAAAATGTAGAGTACTTAACCATCAGCAGCGCCATAACGTTCTTTGTGGCCACACTGCTGGTGCTCCCCATCGTGAAGCCCAGCTTCGGCTTCAACCATTATTACTATAGTCTCTTCCAGCCCGCTATACTTCTCCTGGGCGTGGCAGCGGTCATCATTTTCGCAGTTTTGTCCAGATATCTCAAAGAGAACGAATTCGACAGATACTACTATCCCGGCGCAATGGTGGGAGCGGCGATAATCGGCACAATGATACTATACTTTGCCCTACCCCAGTTCATTAAGCCCCTCCTGACCGGCCTCAGCATATTCCAGCAGAAAACCGGAGGTTCAGCCACGGTTGGTGAAGCGTCCCCATTGTTCTCAGATGGCGGCGCATTCTCTCTGGGCAATGTGATAGCCTGGTTCCCCGGCATCAGGTCCTTCGGTCTTGGCAACATGTCCTTCGTTCTGCCTGACGGCCTTGCCATGCTCTTTACCACCTTTACGTTCGCCTTAGTGGCGCTGATTCTGCTCCTCATTCGAAATTCCAAGAACCAGAAGCCCACAGATATAATGATCATAACCTGGTCCCTGGTCATTCTCATCCTGGCCATCGCCCAAAATAGATTTACCTACTACTACGGAGTCAACGTAGCTATTCTCACGGGATTCCTATGCGCATGGGCGCTCCAGAGGTTCAACATCGAGGAAGTGGTGCACAGTTCTGTTGCGCTTAGTGAACCGGTCGAGCTGATAACCTCAAACCTCAAACCCATTCTGGCTGCATTCCTGATTTTCGTATTTGTCATATGGCCCAGCCTGACCATGAGCATAGTATTTGCTCAAAGCGCAGGCGGACCTGATTCGGACTGGCTGACCTCCACCGCATGGCTGCAGAACAATACGCCAAATCCAGGAATGGATCTCTATGCAAAATATGAGCAGCCTGCTGAAGGCAAGTATGTCTATCCGAGTGCCGCTTACGGCATCATGTCCTGGTGGGATTACGGTCACCTCATTGAGACCATCGGCCATAGGATTCCCAATGCCAATCCCTTCCAGCAGGGAATCGGCAGCGTCACAGCGAATGTGCCGGGATCCTCGCCCTTCTTCCTGGCAGAGAATGAGAGTCAGGGAGAAAAGGTGCTCACTGAATTAGATCTGAACAGGTCGCGTTACATGAATACCAAATATGTGATGATTGACCAGCCCATGGCCATCGGCAAGTTCCACGCCATGGCCTCATGGAGCAATCTTCCCACTTCGAAATACATGGCATTGGTCTACCAACAACAAGGAGACCAGCTAGTTCCGACACAGCTCTGGCGTGAATCCTACACCAAGTCAATGACGGCACGCATGTTCTTCTTTGATGGCTCTGAGGTGGCAGGGGACCAGGGTGTTGGATTGGCCTATCGCGGTATGGATGTGGGAAACGGATTTACCGTCCCTGTGCTTACAGAGGCGCCCATGATCACCAAAAATCGCACCCAGCTGGATGCATTCATCAACGAAAGCAAAAATCGGGGAGATCTGGCAGAGGTCGCGGCCTCCAGCCCCAACAACCCGTCATTCCCACTGGAGGCTTTGCAGCACTTCAGACTGGTGCATGAGTCAGAGACTCCAGTAACCAGCGACGGCCAGAAGTTCGTCAAGATCTTCGAAAATGTTCCAGGCGTCGTTATAAAGGGAAGTGCCCCGGCGGGAACGAAGGTTATAGCCGCGGTGCCTGTCATGACCAATCAAAACCGGGCTTTCTTGTACCAGCAGTCCAACACCAGCGATGCCAGCGGCCAGTTCACCCTTGTACTTCCCTACTCGACGGAAGGTCCGACTGCCAGCGGCACGAAATTCGATACCAAGCCCATGAGCGGCTACCAATTGTCTATAGAAAACAAGACCTACGAATTGAAGGTGCCTGAGGAGTACGTCCTCTCGGGAGCTGTCATCAACGTATCCGGATCACAGCAGACAACTGCCACGGGACAGGTTCCATGAAGCTCCTGGAAGAGATGAGCTGGCCAGAGATAGAAGCAGGACTCAAACAGACCAAGACAGTGATCCTGCCGGTGGGGGCGACTGAGGAACACGGCCCTCACCTTCCTACGATCACGGATACCATTCAGGCCATGGAGGTAGCGCGGGCTGTTGCGGACAGGCAGAACGTATTCCTGGCGCCGCCCTTGCACTACGGAGTCTGTCGCAGCACGCGTGGCTTTCCCGGCACCATCACGGTAAGCCACGATGCCCTGAGGGCCTTCGTGAAAGATCTGCTCATATCGTTCACAGATAGCGGCTTTGCGAATGTTATGATCCTGACCGGGCACGCAGGCGGGCAGCATATGGCAGCCCTGGAGGAAGCATGCCAGATGGCCGTGGAAGAACGAGACTTTCGCGTCAGCCTGGTATCTTTATTCGACTTTATTGACGCCTCGGCGGTGCAAACACCCCATGACGGGCACGCAGGCGAGATGGAGACCAGCCTGATGATGGTGATTCGCAAAGATCTGGTGAAGGGAAAGCCGAATGAGCATTTCCCGGTTAGACCCAGGTTTTTGATCATGAAGAATGTGCGTCACCTCATGGGCAACGGCGTCATGGGCAATCCGGAGCCTGCAACTCCCGAGAAAGGAAAAGCCTTCTTCGATATGGCGGTAATTGGAGTCATCGGAGCACTGGAAGAGCTCGAGAGCGATTTTGGGAAAAAGTGATCCGGGCTCGGCGACTCATCCTTTTTTTCCTTTATTGTTTTCTTTCATTTATTCTCCGGCTCGTTTTCGGTTTATTCGACAGGTTTATAAATAATAAATTTAACCGAAAAAACGTGCCTGACAATATCGCTAAATGTTCATTTGTAAATCACAAGATCAGGCTACTGAAGCCAGGGAGGCTAGCTTCAGGTATCTTTGGCCACTTGGTCTTTTCTTTCTTTTGATGTAGGGCGGAAGGGCAACAAGCAGTTTGCCCGGAATCTGCCCGGCTGCGGGATGATAGTATGTTATCAGAAAACGATCTCAAGGTTCTGAAAGCAATATCTGAAGGCGATTCTGATCCTCAGAGCATTGCTAAAAAATTGGATATGAAAGTCGAGGCGGTGCGAGCCTCCGCGGATCTTCTGAACGAGCAGGGGCACGTTCAGGTCATCAAATCGGTGGAGGAGATCTTTGCTCTGACGGAAGAGGGCAAAAAGTATGCCCAGGAAGGTCTCCCGGAGAGAAATCTACTTTTGGCTATTGGCCCCGGCAAACCAATGGCGGATCTGAAGGACCCATCTGTTAAGATCAGCTTGGGCTGGCTGCGCAAGAAGGGCTGGGCCGCAATCGAGGCGGGAGTGCTCAAGCCGACTGGAGATGCACCCCAGGGAAAGGACGAAGAGATTCTGGAGAGTCTTTTAGCCGGGCTAAAGAGCAGTACAGTGCTGGACAATAATGGGCTGGCTGCACTCAAGAGTAGGGGCCTCATCACTTCAAGCAAGACAAAGTCCTGGAATTATAAGACGACTCAGACAATTGGTGTAGCATCTAATATCGATATCGTTAACGAAGTTGGCCCTATCACATCAGATATGATAAAGAGCGGGCACTGGGAAGATGATGCACCATATCTTACGTATAAAAAAGAAAAATTTCACATTCGACGCTACGACGTCACCCTCGCCGCAGACAAGATCTACCCCGGCAAAAAGCACCCCTACCAGCGACTGATCGATAACATGCGAGAGATCATGCTGGAGATGGGCTTTGTCGAGATCAAGGGCCAGATCGTCCAGTCCAGCTTCTGGAACTTCGACGCGCTTTTCCAGCCGCAGGACCATCCTGCCCGGGAGATGCAGGATACCTTTTATCTGGATAGCCAGGCGGAGATTCCCGATTTTGCTAAAGTCAAACAGATGCACGAATGCGGCGGAAGCGTAGGCTCCACCGGCTGGGGCGGATGCTGGAGGCCGGAGGTGGCGCGGCAAGAGGTTCTGCGCACCCATACCACCGGCGTGACCATCAAGTATCTCGCCGACCATCCCCGGCCCCCGGTCAAGGCCTTCGGCATAGATCGCGTCTACAGGCGCGAGGCCATCGATACCACGCATACACCGGAGTTCGAGCAGCTGGAAGGCATTGTCATGGACGAAAACGTGACCTTCTGCCATCTGCTGGGCATCCTGAAAGAGTTTTATGCCAAGATGGGTTTTGAAGAGGTGCGATTCCGGCCGGGCTATTTCCCCTACACCGAACCCTCTGTTGAGCCGGAGGTCTTCATAGACGGCCTGGGGTGGGTGGAGCTGGGAGGAGCCGGGGTCTTCCGAAAAGAGGTCACGGCGCCGTTCGGCATCGAGCATCCCGTGCTGGCCTGGGGCCTGGGAGTCTCGCGCGTAGCCATGCTGAAGCTGGGGCTCAAGGATCTGAGACTGCTTTATCAGTCGGATATCGAATGGCTGCGCCGGACGCCCGTTTCCATCAAGCTGTGAGGAATTGACCATGCCCGTTGTCAGACTTTATTACGAAGATATGGAGAGGCTGATTGGAGCCTCCCGCGAGACGATCATGAGCAGGCTGGCCATGATGGGTGCAGACATAGGAAAGAGAGCCGAGAAGGACCATGTGGATGTGGAGTTCTTCCCGGATCGGCCCGATCTCTACAGCGCAGAGGGCGTGGCGAGAGCCATGCAGGGGTTCCTGGGCATCAAGACGGGGCTCGTCGAGTATGCCGTGGAAAAGGGGCCCGTCGTCCTGCAGGTGGAGGAGTCGGTAAAATCGGTGCGCCCTCTCATAGGCTGCGCCATAGTAAGGGGCCTCGAGTTCACGAGCGAAGCCATCGAGTCGCTCATGGGCCTGCAAGAGGACCTGCACTGGGGCCTGGGCAGAAACAGGCGCAAGGTTGCTATCGGTGTGCATGACATCTCCCGTGTAACCCCTCCCTTCCGCTACTTTGGAGAAGATCCCGGACGTAAGTTCGTGCCCCTGGACTTCACTGAGGAGATGACCATGCAGGAGATGCTGCATAAGCACCCCAAAGGCAAAGATTACGGTCATATCCTGGAGGGCTGCGAACGCTATCCACTCATCGTGGACTCGCTTGATCAGGTGCTCTCCTTCCCGCCCATCATAAACGGCGATTTGACGAGCGTCACTGAAGACACCCGTGATCTTTTCATTGATGTTACGGGAACCGACCCCATGGTCTACAAGGCCCTGAACATCGTGGTGACATCCCTGGCGGAGCGGGGCGGCAGAGTGGAGAGCGTTCTGGTGAAGAGAAGTGAGGGCGATTTCCTGTCCCCCAATCTGGAACCATCCCTTTGGGAGGTTCATGCAGATGAGGCCAATAAGCTCATAGGCTTCAACCTGACGGGAACAGAGCTGGCCGAATGCCTGCAGAGGATGCGTTTCGGAGCCCAGGCCATTGGCGGCGATCTCGTGCGAGTGTCGGCCCCGGCCTACAGGGCGGATATAATGCACTCCTGGGACATCTTCGAGGACGCAGCCAAGGCCTTTGGTTACGAGAAGCTTAAGGCCGAGCTGCCCCGTACGGTGACCGTGGGCCGGGCCCATCCAGCCGAGGTGCGCAAAGCCGAGATTCGCGAGGTTATGTCGGGTCTGGGCTATCTGGAGACCATGCCTTTCACTCTGACCAATGAAAAGGTGCATTTCGAGTGGATGAGGCGCTCTGCTGATGAAGCAGTGGCGAGAGCGACGCATGTCCTTCACCCCATCAGCGAGCTGCATACCATCCTTCGCACCTCCTTGCTCTCCTGCCTCCTGGAGATCTTAGCCCTCAATCAGCATCATCCTCTGCCTCAGAGGATATTTGCTGTCGGAGACGTGGTGGTGGACAAGAAGACCAGGATGCATCTGGCAACGGCCTCGATTCATAGCGGCGCCAGTTTCTCGGAGATCAGATCGGTGATCGATGCCGTCCTCGGGGAGCTGGACATATCGCCAGAGATCATTCCATCCCAGGATGGGGCTCTCATGCCCGGAAGAGGGGCGGATCTGGTGCTCGATGGCCGGAGAATAGGCTGTTTTGGAGAGCTGCATCCACTGGTCTTGCGAGCCTTTGGCCTCGAACAGCCCATTGTGGCTCTGGAGCTGAAGTGGGGAGAGCTCTAAAGAAAAAATGGAGGGAAAGGAGAAAGATGGCGTGAAAGCGCACCTTCTTCGTTTTCTTTTTCTGCAGGGCACCACGTGGCCGTAAAGATCTGAATCACCAACAGTAGCGTATGCTTTATCTTGGTGGAATGGTATGACAAACACAACCGATGAAAAATCGCAATTATTAATCTCATAGTCAGCTTATGGAATGATGGTACCATGAAGGTCCGAGATCTGATGAGCTATCCCATAGCCACTGTGACTCCTGATGCCACAGTGCAGGAGGCCATAGAACGAATGGCAGGCGAGAAGAAGGGCAGCGTGCTGGTGGCAGGAGAAGGGCTCCTCAAGGAGTGTCTGGGCATCGTTACCACCAGCCAGATCTTCCGGAAGGTATTCGCCAGGGAGCTGGACCCGGCAATGGTGGCGGTCTCAGAGATCATGACTCCGGCGCCGCTTATTGTCATAGACCTTGATGCCTCCACCCGCGAGGCTGCGGAACTGATGCGAAAGCATAACATCAGAAGGCTTCCCGTGATGAAGAAAGGTGCCCTGGTGGGGATCGTCACCAGCAAGGACCTGCTCGGATGCGTAAAATGATGCACGCGGGCGATTGAGTTTCCTTTTTCAAATGGGCAAACGCAGAGTTTAAATATCCAAAGGTCAAGTCCCAGGTGTCGGGTCGAGGTCGCCTAGCCTGGTATGGCGCAGGTTTGCTAAACCTGTTCCGCTCCGCGGATCGAGGGTTCGAATCCCTCCCTCGGCGCTGCATCCGTTTTCGATATATTTCGATATAGATAGTATAGGAAAGCCGTCTTCTCTTCAGTGCTTGAAATTCAAGACCTCATCTGCCTCATTTCCGTTTAGCTTTTTGCCATCGGATGTTGATTGCAATGGTGGAATTTTCCCCAATTATCGATCCCGTCGCATCTAATAGAATAACTGAGCCCAAAGGTTCGTCTGCAAAGGGAGAATTGATTGCCATCGAACCTGCCGGTGAAATTAAGGTGTCATTTGGTAAACGCAGACTCTTTTTATTACCAAACACAGAAGTGGTCACGATTTCCCATCCGGAGACGTTTACGGAGGCAGATTTATTTCTATTAGTTAATATAATTTCGTATGTGCTTGAATTGGGCGAGGTAGCATTCTGAACCTTTGCTGTCGTATTACGATTTAGGGACTCGGGGTGGTATTTAGTAGAAGTCGAATACAAGCCGGATTTATTACTAAAGCAAGACGACAGATCTTTGCATTCAAATTCAGAGAGATTTAGCTTTAGCGAATCGTGAGATAAATTTTGATCATTGTATGTTGGATAGATATATGATGGACCGCTAATTAAGTGACCATTGATGTAAATAGAAACGCGATCATCGGCAAACGAGCGCGTCGAGGCTACTAACATTATCGTTAGCAAGATAAGAATGACTATTGATTTAATTTTTATCCCTCTAGGAAAGAATTTCTATGTTACTAAATAAGTCTTCCTCTTATCAGACAGGACTTACGCTATTGGATCCATAAACAGCATCTGTGGCTAAAATGGATGGAAAACCGTCTCTGGTTTTTGCATAATCAGACAATACTAGAGAACCACTTGTTGTAGAACGTCTTGGTTCAGAACTGAATTTGTTATGCTGAGCTTCTGCAGGATGCCAACTGCTTTACCTTCAGTTTCGTGAGGCGAACCCGGCTCGCCTGAGTGCCGCTGTTGCAGCGACGGACCACCGCGGCTGTATGCCGTTGAATCCATGCAGCCAGCCAGTCGAAGCCGGCGAAGCTTGAGGAGTTAGAGCGAAGTAGCTCGATTCTTCATGCTGCCCGAGCGAGCCAGAAGAGCTGCGATTGACGAGGCTGGAAGCCTCCCGTCTCAATTCGGAGTGCGGTTGCGGCAGACCAGAGTATTCCACCGCCCTCAGTCACCGGTGAGAGAGGGCGCATCCTCAAAGGCGGGGCAGTTCAAGGGACAGGAGCCTTCGCCCTCACTCCAGGGCGACTGCACCGGATCGAAGTATTCGGTTTCATTGGATATCGATGCCCCCACCACCTCCTGCAAGCAGGCGCAGCTGCTCAAAGGCTGAACCGGCGTTTCTGTAGGCGTAGGCGCACAGCCGCCCAGCCAAGCGCGGTCGATGACCGACAGATTTTGTGCCTTCACAGATCCGGAGCTGTAGTTGCCCTTGACCAGTGCCCGGTTGACAATATTGCCTGGGCATTTCTTGATATTCAAGTCGATCCCGATCTTTGTGCTGTCGCCGATGGCGAGATGGACCAGCGCCCAGTTGGAGTTGTTCTTGCCGATCTGAAGGGGACGAAGAGTGGAGTTGATGAAACGGGCACCTGCGGGAAAGAGGTCCTGCAAGAAGATGGGACCGAGTGCGACGTTGCCGTCGTTGACGATGGTGATAGTATAGACGGCCACGTCGTTGACTAACCGGCCATCTTTGCAAAGAGAGAGATGCGGCTCGTCGAACCTGGTGCCCTTGGAGATCACGATCTTTCTTTCCACTTTGTAGTCGCCGATCAGGGTTTCATCCTGTTCCACCTGCCGGGATCGATTCAGGCCGTAATTTCTGCCGTAAACCGTCCTCAGATCCGATCTACCGGAAAAGGAGGAGTTGCTTTCCAGCTCCCCGAGGCTCGAGGCTTTTGCCTCCCTTTTCAGCCGACTAGCACTGGAAAACGCTTCCCCGATAAAGCTGGTCGGGCTGCGGGACCACATTCCTTCCGACCATTTCCCGGAGAGGTTTACGAAAGTGTGAGGTGCGACTTCATAGCTCAGACTACCCTGACGGGCATCCAGATCCTTGGCCATAAAGTCGGAAAAGGTTTCCATCTGCTCCAGGCATTGATAGGCACCGGTTCCCGACTCATAGCTTCGTTGACTGTCCCGGACCTGGGCATCCTTGGCCACATGGCCATTGCCGGAGACGGACCGATCTGCTATCAAGCCCAGGCCCAGATCCAGGATGCTTTCGGAAAACTGGAAGGCTCCTGCGTAATCCTCCCCAAGGGATACGTCTCCAGCACGTCCTGCAGGGTTGGGGGACTTCTTTTGCGTTCCTATATGCGCCAGCCCCCGAAAACTGGATTTGAGATCCATCTTTGATTGGTTCTTGTCCAGCTCAAAATGACTCTCGCTGTCCAGCCTTGTTGAATATCGGTAGGACTCCCGGAAGGTGGTGTTGGTGATGCCGTTTTTGGCACGAACATCCTCATGCCATAGGCTCGATATGTTCCGGGCACGATTTCCAGGCAGCAGAATAGTGGCAGGAGAATAGCTGGTACGGAGATTCCGATCCAGCTTTATGGATTTGTTGGCAGTAAGAAATCGCAGATCTTCCTGATTTTCGTATTTCCCGCTGCCGTGCTCTCTCATAGAGAGGTCGGTACCATCTTCCGCCAGAACCAATACCCCGGCAGTTTTGGAAAGCTGCATCTGATCCGAGGTCACGTAGACCCGGTTGGTGATGAGGGAAGGCGCCCGGTTGGTGGTATAATCCTGGTATTTTCGAACAAAGCCCTTTCCTTTGACGGTCTGATGGCTTTCGTACTTTACATCCGTTTGAGGCACCCTCACGGTCAGGTCAATCTCTATGCATTCGCCGGGCTCAAGGCTGGCGAACCTCCAGATGCCGTCCTCTGCGGGCGCAGGCGCCGCCGAGACTTGCTCCACCGTGGTATCGAAGACATCCCGAACAGTTACGTTGGTGGCAGGCCTGCCGCCGTGATTGCAGACTCTGATGATGTAGTTAATCTCCTCGCCCCGGCGCACTGCCTTTTGCAGAGCGGTTTTATTAACATCCAGGCGTGTCCCGTTCTGAACTGAAGTGAATATCGTGCCCGACTTGGGCCCCAGCTCATCGCACTCGATGGAGAACCGGTTTTGCAGCAGCACGCCGTCCTGCAGGGTTTCATTGACATGAACTTGGATGGCAATACTGTGCGGCCCATCAGGAGTGAGATTGGAGAGATTCCAGGCGAGGGAATCAGCATTGGTCTTGGCGTTGGCCTTCAATTCAGAAGGAGCCGGATCTGCAGAGAGCAAGGTGACGTGCGGGTCCAGTTCGTCACTGATGATAATATTGTGCGCCGCTTTGCTTCCTGTGTTCTCATAGGTCAGAGTGTAGCTGAGAGGCTCGCCCACCCCCACAGGATCGGGGTCTGCAGTTTTTCGAATCGAGAGGCTCATGACGCTTGTACTGGCGGAGGCACTCTGAACATAGTCATTCACTCCGCCTTCTCCCGTGCGCTCGCCCGGACTCTTTCCTGCTGCACTGGTCCAGGAAACCCTGGCATGATTGACGATTTCCCCGCCAGGCGATGCCCGGCTGGTGGCATTGAAGCGAAGGAGGATCTTTCTGGAGCTATCCCAACCAGGATCAATGGAATCGATTTGCCACTTCAGGCTCTGGCCGCTGGAAGATGTGGAGGCGACGGGACCGGACAGAACCTCCAAGGATCCAGACTCATATGTGAGGCCCTCTGGAAGGAGGTTTTCCAGATCCACATCGTACGCAGGCGCATGGCTCGATTGTGAGTGGCAGACGGAAAGGAGGTATGAAATGCGATCTTCCGTCGCAGCAAAGGGCCTCGATGCCTGCAACTCCAGCATCAATTCCGGCTCGACCACAGTCAGTCCACCGGCTTCGTCGCTGTCGGTCTTGCGGCCCTTTCCATCCGTCCAGCTCATGCTGGCCTTTGTTCCCGCGAGCACGACGCCATCCTGGCACTCAGGTGCATTTTCCAGCCGGCAGTTGTAGGTGATCGCAATCGTCTGCGCCGGAACGGCATCTCCAAAGAGATGGCAGACTTCTACGGAGCCATCGGAATTTGGGATCAGGATCTCCTGCAAAGGTGCAGAGCCATGCAGGGACAGGCTGCTCCGGTTGTAGATCAGACCTCTGGGAATTGTATCGTTGATCCAGAGGCTATGCGCTCCCTTGGGTAGGTCGGCCTCGATCTCATAGTCGGCAAATTCGCCGATGGCCAGGCTTCGAATATTGTCCGGCTGCTTGCGAATGGCGGTTCTTCCGCCGAGTTCGGAGACCGTTCTCGCCTCCTGACAGGGGCCGGTTCCCCAGCTGGCTTTGAAGATGCCTGAGTGGCCGCCCGCCGATGACATAACCCTGGCCTTCAATCTGATCTGCACCTTATCGCCCGGAGCTAGAGTCGTATATTCCCGGACAATTTCGGGCGCCGTCGAATCTATGCGTATCAGTTGCAGACCCGTATCCAGTGTGGCATTGAACGCAACACTGCAGGCGGTTCCGTCTCCATCGTTCTCCAGAAGAACCGTCCAGTCTACGACGTCACCTTTGGAGACGTCAAATCGATCCGGGGTTGCAGAGAGTGTCAAGTTTGCCCGCCTGACGGTCAGCGGAAGTGATGGCGCAGAAATTGTGCCGCCGGAGGAGATGATCTCTCCTGAGAGCGAGGCCTGGCGAGGTGCATCGCACCCTGGAGTGAGATTGAACGACAGGGCGAGAAATTCCCCTGCATAAATGTCGGCGGAGCTTCCGCCATTGGATGAACCGGGAGTCGAAGCCTGGAATTTCCAATCCGTATCGCTTCCCAGATCCTTGCCGTTCGGATAGCGAGCCTGACAGAGTCCGTCATTCTTCTCATCCTTGGCTTCGGACGTCCGGTCGACCTCTCTGCCTGAGGAATCCAGGAGTGTAATGCTGGTCAGGTAGGAGTTGATAAGCGATCCATTGGTCCAGGCGAGGACCTGGTACCCATCCGAATTGATAACAGTCCCCGCTGAGACTTTTACGGATTTTCCCGAGTAGCTGTCCACGAGCATCCATCCACCGATATTGACCGCCTGGGAGGTTGGATTGTAGAGTTCAATCCACTCTTTTCCGGTGTCTGTGCCTGCAGGATTCTGCTCCCATTCGTTAATCACGAGGCTCCGGCAGGATTTCAGCGCTGGACCGAGGTCCCACCTCAATGATTGGCCAACCTGGGCAGGCTCGCAGAGTGAAGACTTGCCGCCCATGATGATGCTCGAATTTCCACCATAGCCGAACCCCCCGGGAATATGGAATAGAGCAGATAGATCGCGGGCATCAGTATTGGAGACAAACACCATTTTGTAGACGCCACATCCAGATACATCAACCTCTTCCGGAGCGACGAGGCCCAGGGACGAGGCAGCGACCGGTGATAAAACGGCCAGCAAGACCAGAGAGAGCACGATAAAGAGATTCTGGTGTGGTAACGAGCGTTGCGGACGTAGATTTGCTGTAAAGTTACGAAACGATCTATGGACATCATTAATTAATTTTAATAATTTTAAATGAGTTCTAAGCTCAAAATCATGGAAGAGCTTGTGCTCACAAGAATTGCTGCACGTGGAATCAATTTCGGGGGGCATATAATGGCATTCTCCAGTACTAGGTCGTGGAATCAAGCAGGAACTAGAGGAGGAACATATCTTATTTAATATTTTCTGTCAGTTTGGTGCCTTAAGAACATGACAGAGAAATGAAGAGATTAGAAAATTATTAAAGGATATAAAATGGAAGCGCGAATTCACACAATTCATTCCTCGCCGCCGCACCCGCGGCTAGGCTCCTGCTACGCTTCCCTGTGCACGCAGCCGCCCACGCTCGCCCATGGCCGGGCCCGCGCCCACATACGCACGCACGCGCGACCACCGGCTGCACGCAACGGTTTTTTTTGCCAGAGGGAAGCTGGCCAAGAGAAGGCAATCGTGGCTTTGAGATATGGAATTCAAAGCATGATTGGCATATAGTCCCGAAACCATAGGGACTAAACATTATAAATAGCAAATGAATCAGAGAAAAATATCACATGGACGAGACGACTCGAATGGAGAAAATGCTATATGAGCCGACAGATAGCAGGTCAGTGAACCCTGAGTTATCGTCTCCCACCTCGCCCAGCATGAAGGCTCGTCAAGTCCCAAATAAGCTCAGTCAGTTTCTAATTAGTTTTTTTCGATCCCCAGATATCTATGCAACAAAACTCTTTGCTTTTCTAAAAATCTGCATCTTCGTGCTGTTGTTACTGGGCATAATCTTTATTCTTTCCAAGATATATACTGAGCAAGGCATCGTGATCCTACCTTTTGAGATAAGTAAAAATGAGAATCTGAGTGGTATCACAATCGCCGATCAGCTCACTGCAGAGCTGATGCGAATTCAGCAGATCCACAATATTAGCTATGAGGAAGTAGTTCTACCGACAAGTGGAGGTCAATTCTCATCAACATTTTCTGCAGAACAATCGCTTGGGAACCTTGAGATGGTAGTTCCAAAAGCAGAGGTTGTGGAGTTCAGTATGGCGAATATAGGAACCATCAATGCAGGCCCTGGTTCGCTGTCACTGGGGAATATCATAATTGCTTTTAAGAACATATGTCCTGGCAGCAAACCAGTTACTACAATAAGAGGCAGCCTGCAGAGATATGGCTCAACTATCGTTCTGGTCGCAGTGCTTGAAGGCAGTAAAGTCCAGAGCTGGATGGTAAGGCAGCCCGTTGATAGTAGTAACGAAGAGCAGCTCCACGAAATGATTAGAAATCTGGCTTACATGATAGCACATGATCGATCACAATCCACCATATCGGCTAAGACATGGGAAGGTCTTAAGTATTATACTGAGGCCCTGGATGCCTACCATCAATACAAACTGTCAGGAAATACGGATGATCTCTCACTTGCAGGCAACTATTCATTAAAGGCGATAAGCTCAGAGAAAGGATACGTGAGACCTTTTGGTTTACTGGCGTCGTTGGAGTCTACATATGCTATGATCGGGAGACAGAACGATGCAATTGAGTATTGCAGCAAGACGATAGAACTAAACCCTACATCAGCATACGGCTGGAGCAACAACGGATTTGCGCTCGAAAACCAGGGCAAGTTTGATGAAGCCCTCAAGTCTTACAACGAAGCTATCAGGCTAGATCCCAACTATGCCACGGTCTGGAACGGAAAGGGTTTTGTTCTTTATAACCAGGGCAAGTTTGATGAGGCCATTAAGGCATACAATGAGTCTATCAGGCTAGATCCAAACTTTGCATCGACATGGAGCAACAAAGGAATGGCTCTCAACAACCAGGGCAAGTTTGATGAAGCGCTCATAGCATTTGACGAAGCCATCAGGCTAGATCCAAACTTTGTCATTGCCTTGAACAACAAAGGATTGGCTCTCAACAACCAGGGCAAGTTTGATGAGGCCATTAAGGCATACAATGAGTCTATCAGGCTAGATCCAAACTTTGCATCGGCATGGAGCAACAAAGGATCGACTCTCGAAAACCAGGGCAAGTACGATGATGCCCTAATAGCATTTGATGAGGCCATCAGGCTAGATCCAAACTTTGCATCGGCATGGAGCAACAAAGGATCGACTTTCGAAAACCAGGGCAAGTACGATGATGCCCTAATAGCATTTGATGAGGCCATCAGGATAGATCCAAACCTCGCATCGGCATGGAGCAACAAAGGATCAACTCTCGAAAATCAGGGCAAGTTTGATGAAGCTCTTATAGCGTTAGACGAAGCTATCAAGCTAGATCCAAACCTTGCGTCGGCCTGGAACAACAAAGGAACTACTCTCGAAAATCAGGGCAAGTTTGATAAAGCTCTTATAGCGTTAGACGAAGCTATCAAGCTAGATCCAAACCTTGCGTCGGCCTGGTGCAACAAAGGATCTACTCTCGAAAACCAAGGCAAGTATAATGATGCCCTAATAGCATTTGATGAGGCCATAAGGCTAGATCCCAACCTTGCATCGGCATGGAGCAACAAAGGATTTGCTCTCGAAAATCAGGGCAAGTATGACGAATCCCTCAAAGCATTTGATGAGGCCTTAAGGCTGGACCCGAACCATGAAGCGCCCTGGGATGGCAAAGGCATTACTCTTGAGGCCCTCGGAAGGCACACCGAGGCCGATGCCGCCTTCGCCAAGGCCAGGGAGCTGGGAGGCAACTGAACCCGGGCCCGTAAGTGCATGCCCATCCGCACGCAGCCGCCCGCGCTTGCCCATGGGCGGGCCCGCGTCCACACGCGCACGCACGCGCGACCCGGCGGTCCGCTGCATCATCTTTTTAGGAACCATCCCAACCTCATGCGAGTTTATGAAGTGTATAACCTGGAATTCATTCCTATTTTTTTATAGGCCCAGAATGAAGAGTCATAAAGATTGGCGCTAGATTCATGAGATCTATGCGATCCAAAACCTAGACGTTAATTATCAAATCGTCCGTAGAAAACAGATCTCAAAATTGTATCTGCTATATAATCAACAACAAACTCGCGGGTGCTCTTGATGTTCCAATCAACTGCTATTCGTGAAATAGGCCCAAGCCCTTATGATATATTTGCCATACAAAATCCATATCAAGACAAATATCCCAAAAATAATGTAGAGGTTGGTGATATACACCAACCACTGCAGAAGACGCATCTTCTTCTCAGGCGTCCCGAACCGGTCTTCGAATTTTCGCTCAAACCAGCTCGTCATCGCAGGATTCAAGCGGAAGCCTTGGCAGCTGCTTCTGCTGCCTTGGCGGCTTCCTTCTTGAGTTCTTCTGCTGCGGCTTTCCTCTCGGACTTGCCCTTCAGCATCTTCAGCTTGACCACGTTGTCCCTTTCCATCTCCTCTAGGGCCATGGCGATGAACTTGATGGTATCCTTGAGTTCAGGAATCACCTTGAACTCCAGGGCATTGACCCGCCTCTTGGTGCTGTCGATATCCTCGACAAGCCTTATCATGGCGGTCTCTACCTCTGCAGCCAAAATGATCTTATCCAGCAAGCCCTCGTAGGCATCAGCGGCTTCATCGATGGCGGCACCGGTCCCAATGATGCCGTAGCCACGCTCGAACATCTTCTTATGCACAGCTTCGGAGGTGATCTTGGGAACCACTACGCCCATGATGTTTCGGGAGTCAAGCTGGATGACCGGCTCTTTTTGCAGGGAATAGGCCACGCTTCCTATGGCAACAGTTCCCTCAATGGCCATGGCCATTTGAAGTCTCTGCTCAGCTTTGAGCAGAGCCTCAACCAGCTCTTTCCTGACCGTCTTGGCCTTGCTTAGCACCTCGAAGAACTCAATCATGAGGCCGTCACGCTTCATTTTGAGGAGCGAGTGACCAGTTTTAGCGACCTTCATCCTTTTCTTGAGAGCGATCAGCACGGCCCTGGTCGGTTTAGTTCCTCGAATTACGGCCATGATCTCACTTCGCCGGTGCTTGTGCAGCCTTGGCTGTGCCTGCGTATTTAGGATGGTATTGCTTGATGTATTTATCGTCAATCCTGGTGAGCATCGCTTCCGGCAGGTCTGCCAGCAGCTCCCATCCGATCTGGAGGGTATCGAAGATAGACCTATCTTCATCTCTGCCCTGGTTGACGAATCTCTTCTCGAACTTATCGGCGAACTCAAGGACCAATTTATCTCGTTCGGAGAGAGCCTCTTTGCCGACGATGGCAGCCAAGCCGCGCAGATCGTTGCCCTCTGCATAGTATGCATAGAGCTGATCCGATACTGCTCTGTGATCCTCGCGAGTGTGGCCCTTGCCGATACCGGAGTTCATAAGCCGGGAAAGCGAGGGGCGGATGTCGACGGGCGGATAAATGCCCTTTCTGTGCAGCTCTCGGGAGATGAGGATCTGGCCCTCGGTGATATATCCGGACAGGTCTGGTATGGGATGAGTGATATCGTCGCCGGGCATGGTCAGGATGGGGAACTGGGTGATGGAGCCCTTCTTGCCCTTGATGATGCCAGCTCTCTCATATTGGCAGGCCAGGTCGGTGTACATGTAACCTGGGTAGCCACGTCGTCCGGGCACCTCTTCACGAGCGGCGCCCATCTGGCGCAGAGATTCGCAATAGTTGGTCATGTCCGTGTAGATGATGAGCACATGCATGTCCAGATCGAATGCCAGATATTCAGCGGTGGTCAGTCCCAGCCTGGGAGTCAGGATTCTCTCCACAGCCGGATCGTCTGCCAGGTTGAGGAACACGACTGCCCTCTCCAGAGCACCGGTTCTCTCGAAATCAGCCAGGAAGTGCTGAGCCTCTTCATTGGTGATGCCCATAGCGCAGAAGATAACTGCGAAGGGCTCGGCTTCTCCCAACGCCTTGGCCTGCCTTGCGATCTGCAGAGCAAGATCGTTGTGGGGCAGACCCGCACCGGAGAAGATGGGCAGCTTCTGGCCGCGTACCAGTGTGTTGGTACCGTCGATTGTGGAGATGCCGGTCTGGATGAAAGCGCGCGGCTTCTCACGGGAAGCTGGATTGATGGCAGCTCCTGCAATATCTCTCAATACCTCTGGCACAATTTCCGGGCCGCCATCTCTTGGCTTTCCGGATCCTGACAGAACGCGTCCCACTATGCCTGGTGACAGTGGCATCTTGATGACGTCTCCGGTGAAACTGACGGCAGTATCCTTGGATAGGCCGCCGGTTCCCTCGAATACCTGAATAACCACGATCTCATCGGAGGAATCCAGCACCTGCCCTCTCTTCAGCTCTCCGCCAGTTCTGATCTCGACGAGCTCCATGTAGCCCACGGGCTCTGTCTTCTCCACGAAGATGAGTGGTCCGGAGATCTCAGTAATAGTCTTGTATTCCTTTGTCATTTTGAACCCTCCTCACTTCAGCGCCTTGAACTCAACGTCCATCTGAGCCAGAACCTTTGCCAGGATGGGCTCATACTCGGCTTCCAGTCTTACCTTGGCCAGAGCATCCTTGGATGGAACAGATGTGATCTGCGCCACGGATATGCCCTTCTGGACTGCCTCGAAGGCGTAATCCCTGTACTTCAGGATGGAAGCCAAGAGGTCGAACTGCTTCTTGTAGGGAGAGAATGTATCCACCGGGTGGAATGCGCTCTGTGCCAGCCAGAAGTTGATGATCATCCTTGCTACTTCCAGTGTGACCTGCTGATCCTCAGGCAAGGCATCGGAACCGACGAGCATCACGATCTCTTCCAGCTCGGCGTTCTCTTGCAGTATGGACATGGCGCGTCTCTTGTTCTTGTTCCAGTCGGGGCTGACGTTCTCTACGAACCAGGCCTCGAGGTCCAGGTCATACAGCGAGTAGGAATCCAGCCAGTTGATGGACGGGAAATGCCTGCGCTGTGTCAGCTTGGAGTCCAGTGCCCAGAACACCTTGACCATTCTCAGTGTATTCTGAGTAACGGGCTCGGTGAAATCTCCACCGGGCGGGGATACAGCACCTACAATGCTAACTGAACCCTGACCGCCGTTTAGAACCTCGGCACGTCCGGCACGCTCGTAGAAGTCGGCGAGTCTTGCTCCCAGGTATGCGGGATAGCCTTCTTCACCAGGCATCTCTTCCAGACGCGAGCCCATCTCTCTCATGGCCTCTGCCCAACGAGAAGTGGAGTCAGCGGTCATCAAGACATCGTAGCCCATGTCGCGGTAGTACTCTGACGTGGTCATTCCTGTGTAAACAGAAGCTTCACGAGCAGCCACTGGCATATTGGAGGTATTGGCATAAACGATGGACCTCTCCATCAGGGGCCTGCCGGTCCTTGGGTCTTGCAGCTCTGGGAACTCGTGCAGCAGGTCGGCCATCTCATTGCCGCGCTCGCCGCAGCCCACATAAACCACAATATCGACATCTGCCCACTTGGACAGGGTCTGCTGCATAACCGTCTTTCCAGTGCCGAATCCGCCAGGAATAGCTGCAGTTCCGCCCTTGGCCAGGGAGAAGAATCCGTCTATAACCCTCTGTCCAGTTCTCAGGGGAATGGTAGGTGCCAGTTTTTTGGTCACAGGTCGAGCCCGTCTTACAGGCCACTTGTGCATCATGGTGAGCTTGGTTCCGTCTTCTAAGACGGCGATGGTCTCTTCGACGGTGAAATTTCCAGAGTAGATCTCCTTGATGGTTCCGCCCTTTTGATTGGGTGGGACCATGATCTTATGCTTGATGAGCAGTTGCTCCTGAACCTCACCAATGCTCTGGCCGGGCTTAACTACATCGCCCTTTTTCACTACGGCCTTGAACTCCCACTTCTTCTTGTGATCGATGCCATCTACGAATAGACCCCGGCTGATGAAGTCTCCGGATGCCTCGGCCAGCTTGGGTAGCGGCCTTTGGATACCGTCATAAATTTGGGTCAGAATGCCTGGACCCAGTTGTGCTACGAGCGGAGCACCTGTCTCCCTGACGGGCTCACCGGGCCGCACGCCGCCCGTATCCTCGTATACCTGAATGATATGTTTATTGCCGGAAATGCCGATGACTTCGCTCATCAGGCCTTCCTCGCCGACCAGGACCAGGTCGTACATGGCAGCCTTCAGGCCCGTAGCCTGAACTAGAGGTCCGGCGACTCGCTTTATTTTCCCTACTTCCATAAATCAACACCTATTGCCCTTTTAATCTTCTCTCTCATCTCTGTGCTCTGCTCGGTTCCGATGGCAATCATGGTAGGCCTGATAGAATCGGAGAGCTGCTCTTGAAGCCTCTTGGGCAGCTTATTGTAATCCGATTGCTTCAAGACCAGAATTCCCACATTGGAATCAGCCATGACCTCGCCGATCTTTGCGACTATCTCCTCTTCGGTGTTGGCCGCATAAGATTTTTTAACTCCTGCCAGATTGAACCCGAGGACGCTCTCGCTGCCTCCCACATAAGCAATCTCCATTTTTAAGCCACCACCAATTGCTCCTCTATGAGTTCAGCAGGAAGTCCGGCTTCTTTTCCTCTCACAATCTTCCTGATGTTGGAAACTTCAGTCTCTTTGCTCACCATGTATCCGAGCACCGGCAAGATGGATAACGGGTGATAGTTTGAAAGAGCCCATGCATACCGGATGAGATACGCCCTCAACCTTGCCTCGATCCTACTGACTGCATCAAGATCTACAGATGCAATATCAGAGATCGAGGACCAGAAGGGATAGCCTTCCAATCCACGCAGGAACTCGCCGAAGGGCTGACCTGCCATGCGAGCCAGCTCGTCGTGCATCTTTCCTCCGGGGATAAGATTCTCTTGTATCACGGCTGCATCGACGCCTGCCTTGTTCATCCTGAAGAGGGTGATCAGATTTCTGATATCGATCTCTCTTCGGACGTACTTAAGCAGAAGGCCGCCACCTACGGACAACGTACCACCTACGGCACGCTCCATTCTGAAGTAATAGAGCTTGTCCAGGGCGTTCTCGAGTGTAGCCAGATTCTTGCCATCGTACTGCGCCAGTGCGCTGGCATAATCGGTTCCATCGAAGGCCGATATGATATCCTGAATGGTATCCTTCTTGGCCAGCTCATCGAGGTACTCAGGGGATAACTCGCCTGCAGGCACGAAATATTTTACGATCTCCGTGTCGGAAGCCCCATAGAACTTGCCTCGCAAGAGCGTCTTGATGTTCCAGACGTCCCAGCGCCGGAGGTACTCCAGAATCAGGAACGAGGGCTCATCTATTGAGACTCGCTCCAACTTCCTGAAGGTTTTTGCCATATTGGCAAAGGTGGCGTGCTCAATCAGCTCCACCCCAGAGTAATCCTTAGAGAGCGCGTCGATCTCATCCTTATACTGGGTCTCTTCCAGGTATCGGGCGATCTCTGACATATCCATGCTCATCATTCTGGCATACATTTCTGCCGGAACGAGCTTGGTTTTCATCGCCCGGACTCTGCCCGTGATGTAAGCGTACTTCACCGGTTTTCCGAACTTCGGCAAACGTAGTACAGGCATCGTCCTCACCCGAATAAGATCCTGGAAACCTCTTTCATGTGGTTACTGAATACCTCACGCGCAAGAGTTTCGTAGGTTAAATCGTAACGCAGAGCCCCATCTTTGCTCTCGACCACAACGCCGCCGATGATGTCCAGGTTCCCGCCGTAATTGGGGGCGAGAGAGGATACGAAGGCCTCATCTCTCTTATTGGAGTAGACCTTCATATCCTTGAGATCGTAAGGCTCGAGCATCTTTTTGAGCATAGACTCGTTATCCTTCTTGGGAAGATTTTGGATCTTCTCAAGGAGCATTGCCCGGGCCTTCTCCAGGAGTTCCTTGTGAACATTCAGCTCCGATCTCTTTACTTCGAGATTGGCGCTGGAAATCTCCCTGCGCTCGATTGCCTCTGTTATATGTCCGACCTCAGTTTCCTTTCTGGACTTAATTTCTGCGGCACGTTCCCTAGCTTCATTGAGTATCCTCGCAACCTCTTGGTCCGCGTCGCTATTTATCTGAGCGAGCTTGTCCTTGCTGGTTGCCAGTACTGACTCAACCACTGCATCTAGTGCCATTGCCTCTCACCCTCTGGAATGGCCAACTTAAGGTGTCACGATACCAGAGAAAGGCGTCCAGGCGAACATCAGAATCAGCGATACGGCGAGGCCGAAAATGATCAGTGTCTCGGGCAGAAGCATAAGGAACAGACCCTTGCCCAGGAATCCGGGCTCCTCAGCCACGACGCCAACCACTGCTGCGCCGATACCCTGTTCACCAACACCAGCACCAATGCCTGCTAATCCAGTAGCAAGGCCAGCGCCGACAGCCAACAATCCGTACAATACTCCCGCATCTGCAACAATTGCCATTTTCCTCAATCCTCCTTTTTATAAATATTACATTTCGCGTTCAATTTCTCAATTCGAAATATCGCATTCATGCTTTCAGGAACCTCCGGACATGTCCGAAGGGGCTGTACTCCACTCCACCACCATGAGCGCTGTAGAACTTTGTAAACATCTCCACATAATGCAACCTGAGAGGATGCATGAATGGAGACAGAATTCCCAGCAGGAAGTTGATGAAGTGCACTACCAATAAGACCAGGACGCCCACAATGATTGCAGGTATCGTGAACTCAGCGCTATCTTTTGCACCACCGCTTAGCATGGGCATTATGACATAGAAGGCCAGCTGATTTGCAGCATATGCCAAACCGACCGATGCCAGGCCGATGGCCAGAATCCTCAGGTAGGATATCAGGTTGCTCACATAGGACGGCACGTGAGCCAATCCCATGGCGCCTTCCGGTCCCATTACCATCATCACAATGGAGACAACGATTACCACTGCGCCCAGATATACCATGATCATCTGTCCCATGACCAATCCAAGTAACGCTATTGCGAAGAATACCTGGAAAAGCATCACAGGAAGACGCTCGAAATAGGCGTGCTTCTTCTCGCCGTAGTTCAGCTCCGTCAAGATGCCCAGGATAGAACCGACGCTGCAATGAATGACGCCGATAAAGATACTGGTTCCGATCAACAACAAAACAGCATTACTTGCCAGACGATCCATGGGGAATATTCCCAGGGGGCCCAGCCTTCCCAGCGAGCCGTAAACGCCTTCGCCGAAATAGAGGCCTACACTCTTTAAATGCTCTAATTCAGCCTCAGGCAATTGTCCCATGACCCTGCCCCATAATCCCAGGGGGCCAAAGATCTCGCCATAGAAGACTCCGAATATGATCGACCATACGCTGCCAATCATGACGATGTTGATCAGCTGCTGCCACCCTTCGGTTCTGAACCTCTTCTTCAGCAATACCAGAACCAGGAACGTCATAACGCCATATCCGACATCTCCCAGGATCATGCCGAACATGATCGGGAAGAAGACAAATATAAGCAATGACGGATCGAACTCCTTGTACTCCGGAATGGCAAATAGCCTTGTGACCAGTTCATAAGGCCTCGCCAGGCTCGGATTATCCATCTGGGTCGGTACGTCTTCGCCTTTCTCTACAAGGTCGTCTGCTTCTTTGTCCGCGATCAACTGTACTTCAAGCCGGCCTCCGGCCGCGCTTTCCAGCTCGTTCTTCAGCCTGCTGAATTGATCGCTCGGAACATAGCCGTCAATCACAAAGGCATTGGCCGTCTCAGCGAACCTGAGTGGTGCCTCGGTCTTGCGGGTCTGCATTGATAGATATTCGTCTGTTGCCAGCATCAGATCTTCATACTGCTTCTTCATGTCGGCCAGCTTCTTTTTGAGCGGCGCCATTTCGCCGTCCAAAGATTTAATGCTGCCTTCAAGAGTTGCAATCGCCGAATCAACATTGCCTTCGAGCTTGGGAACAGATGTCTCTGAAAAACCATGCTCGGAAAGAACTGCTGATACTTCTCCGGCCTTGTCTGCAGGCACAAATATAGCTACAAGAGTTGCATTCTTGGCAGTTCCGGTATAGATCTCATTAACCGGAGAGACCCTCGCTACGTCTGCATCAACAGGCGTTGCTGCCGTGCCGACAAAGGTTGCCAGAGAATCATAACCATAGTATGCATCTAACGGCAGCGGCAAGACAGACAAAGGAGTTAGAGCCTTTATCTGGTCCTGTTTGGACTTAACTTCCGCTTCGATCGCAGTGATGCGCTCGAAGGTGGCGGTAACTTCTGCACCGACATTATTTAGAAGGTTGTCCATCTCGGATAGAACCTGCGACTCAGGATAGGTCTTATCAGGAGCCTTGTTCTTTATATCAAGGTACCTGGTGGCAGATCTGAGTTTTATGAGGTCCTCAGAATATTCCTTGGCTTTGCCGATAGGCTTTCCCAACTCGAACTCAGGCTGGTTGCCATTGTAACTGACAATATGCAACAAGCGCAACTCATGCAGTTTTTCTACAACTGGAGATATTACGTCCTTTGACCCGGCGACGACTACGCGACTCATCTTTACGGGTCTAAGCATGCAACAACCCCATGAACTCCTTCATCAGATATTCGACTGCTTTGTCCAGCTTTGCGCTGGCGCTGCCGCTCAATGAGTTGACGTTCTTTTCACCACTCTGGATGATTGTCTGCTTCTTAGTCTTGACTTCGCCCTCTGCTTTGGCAACGCTCTTGTCATAGTAGTCCTGTGCATCAGTCTCGGCGGATTTGACGAGGTTCACTGCTTCAGTAGTGGCAGCAGCTATCTTCTTGTCCTTTTCTTCCAGGACTCGCTGGACTGCAGTCCTGGCTTCAGCCTCTGCCGTTTTGATTTTCGATAAGATATCGTCTCTAGCCATCTGATCCCTCTACATGCTCCCTCACTACACCTCTTCTATTTTCAAACAGCGCTACATCACTTTGGCTCGTGATAAACGATTTGACCCATCCTCATCTACCAATATAAACTCTTCGGTTTTGCCTTTTGAGCGGAGTTGCCAATCTGATCTTTCCACTTACGACCCCCAAAAACACAGGGCTCTTTCCAGCTCTTTGTGGTCTTTTGCATATTCTTTAAGAGGAATTTGCTTTTGCCATGCCTCTACTGCCTGAACCATAGCCCTGGCCCCGGCTTCTGTTCCATCCGGGTGGCCATGCACTCCCCCCCCCGCCTGAACGATGCAATCTATGCCGTAGCCATCCAAATTTCCGTAGACTTTGGCAGGGTATATTCCGCCCGAAGCCACTGGGAAGACCCGCTTGTAGCCACTCCACACCTCACGCAGGGCATCTCTGGAGAGATCGTTCTCTTCTGTTCCCAGCGCCATCTTGCCCATGTAGCTTCCCGTATGCAGGTTAGTGCCTCCCGTCATGCGCACCAGTTTGGAGATGAACACCATGGAGATGCCGTGACCCTTATCGCGGGTGAAAGCCCCGTGCATGGTCCTGTGTACGTGCACCGGGACCTTCACATGCTGACTGAGCACCTCCAGGGCAGAGAAGCCTGCCGTCAGGACATCAATCATGACCATATTGGCTCCATGATCCACAGCCACCTCAGCGCGCTCCAGAATTTGATCTGCGCCGGTGGTGACATTGACTGCATAAAAGGCCTTCTTGCCCGTCTCTTTCTCCACCTTCTCCAGGGCACTCATTACCGCCTCCAGCCGAGGGATGAGCGGGCAGAAGCTCTGATTGGTAAGAGTCTCATCATCTTTTACCAGGTCCAGACCGCCGCGAACCGCGGCCGCGGCCACCGCTGCTGTGCCGGCCGGATCCAGGCCCACCTTTGGCTTCACAATGGTGCCGATTAGAGGCCGGTCGTGGACGCCCAGGATTTTTCGCGTGTCTTCAATTCCGAACCGTGGACCCTTATGCGCCCGCACCAGGCCCTCCGGGAAGATAACGTCCTGCAAACGCACTTTTTTCAGAGATCCCAGGCCGAAGAGGTTTCCTGCTACCACAGAGAGATACTGGGGAACGTTTCCCGGCTCAAACAGCTCTTCAGGAAAGCCGATCTCAACATCGGTTCCTTCGGCCGATATAACCCTGGCCGCAAGAGGATTGTCAGCGCCCCGCACGGCAGTCCATGTCCCTGTCGACTGCTCGGCGGCAATTGCTTCGGCGGCCTTCTTGATAGGAAGGTCGGTTTCCACATGATATTTCGCAATCAATTCCATAATGATGCTCCTTGTGTCTATCAAAAGCCAGCTGCGCCCCTTATGCACCGAGGACAATTCACCCCCCTAAATGGCATTGAGGCTTCCATGGCTGCAACCGGTTATAGATGGATCTCTGGCAGATATAACAACTCTGCAGGAGAAGCGTAAGACTGTGTAGTCCCGATACTCTTGACGTTATATACCCATCCCGGATGCATGGGTAAGAAGAACAAAATCATAAAGCTAACTCCCAGAAAAATAAGTTGCATAATCCGCCACAAAACCAATGGCAATAGCACCAAATCAACATCGATTGATCATAAAATTAGTTAATAAGTTTAAGCACTGACCAGGTTGACAATTCGAGACGGCGACAGAAAAGGCCAAGAAGCTCAAGCCCTGCGGAGCCGAATAGGAGCTTTTGGCGGACGCCTTCCTCCGGCAACATTCGCGGCATGGGCCCTATTCGCTTGCGGAACTGATAAGTTCTCGGGGAAAATTCTGACAAACAGAAATTAGAGGATGGAAACACATCTTTTCGGTGCGGGGGCAATATATTTATTATCGAAGAAAAAACTTGCCGACTGCTAAAAAATAACAGGAGAATCCATGGTTGAAGGCATAAATGATCACACCCGATGCATCGTTGATCTGAGGCGCCACATGTGGATTGGTGGCATCGAGGAGGATTTGCGGCGGCTCATCTGGCAGATTGCCGTGGTCGGCAAATATATTTCTGCAAAAATCCACGAATCAAACCGCAAGCTGGCCGGCTTCAAGAATGTTTACGGCGAGGATCAGTTGGCGCTGGACCGCATTTCCGACGACATCTTGATAAATATGCTGCGCAACTCCGGATTTGTTCGCGAGTACGCCTCCGAGGAGCTCGAAGATATCGTCACTATCGGTCACGGGCAGGAAAAATATATTGTCACTGCCGATCCGGTAGATGGTTCTTCCCTGGTAGATACAAATCTGGCCATTGGAACGATCATAGGCATACACCAAAATTCATTATTTGACAGCGGCCGAAATTCAATGGTTGCAGCTCTCTATATTACCTACGGCCCGCTCATCACTATGATTTATTCGGCCGGAAAGGGCGTGCATGAGTTTGTATTGGATCGCGAAGGAGAGTATGTCCTGTCCGAGGAAAATATCCGGCTCAAGGAGAAAGGGGCGATCTTTTCACCTGGCGGTCTGCGCAAGGACTGGACGGACAAACATCTGAAGTTTATCAATAAGCTGGAGGCAGACGGCTACAAGCTGCGCTACAGCGGAGGGCTTGTTCCTGACATCAACCAGTTGATCATCAAGCGGGGAGGCGTATTCACGTATCCTGCACTGAGGAAATCGCCCCGGGGGAAGCTGCGGTTGCTGTTTGAACTTCAGCCTATGGCCTTCATCATGGAACAGGCCGGAGGCCTGGCTACGGACGGGAAAGATGATATTCTTTCCCTCAAAGTGACATCCGTTAATCAACGGTCGCCCGTCTACATCGGTTCGGCGGCGGAAGTGACAATGGCGGGGCAATTCCTGTCGCAATAAATACATTTGAGGGGGGCAGCGATGATTTACGAGAATAATGATCAGCTAAAAAAAGGATGCGAATCCATACTCGCCTATGACGGCGGCGATGTTCGCGTCTTGAATGAATCCAGGTTTCAGGAAAAGCTAATTGATGATTTAATCCATACGGTCGTTTTCAGTCTCGACCCAAATACTCAGGAAGCGGCAGGTTTTCTGATTCGCCGTGGAGCCGCAGCGCTAGGAATCTTGCCTGCGTCGATCCAATCCCTTTACATGGCCCTTGGCCGTAAAGAACTCGGCGGATTTACCGTTCCGGCGATCAATATCCGTGGCATTACCTACGATGTGGCGCAGGCAGTTTTTCGTGCCGCGATAAAAGGGAACGTAGGGCCTTTTCTTTTCGAAATCGCCCGTTCGGAAATAGGCTATACAAAGCAAAGGCCGCAGGAGTACACCTGTGCCGTTATGGCGGCGGCTGTTAAATCCGGCTGGCGCGGCCCGGTCTTTTTACAGGGTGATCATTTTCAGATAAACGCCAAAAAGTTCGCAGCGAATGCCGAAAAGGAAACAGAGGCGGTTAAGAATTTAATCAGGGAAGCGATTGTTGCCGGTTTTTACAATATAGACATCGATACTTCTACACTGGTTGATCTGTCGCAGCCCACCATCAAAGATCAGCAAAGAACAAACTATACGCTTGCGTCCGAGCTAACCGCCTTGATTCGTGATCTGGAACCGGAAGGCATCACTGTGTCCGTAGGCGGCGAAATCGGCGAAGTTGGCGGTAAGAACAGCACTGTCGATGAATTGCAGATTTTCATGGACGGTTATCGGGAAGAGCTCAAAAAACAGGGCGAGGCCCTAAAGGGAATCAGCAAGATCAGCGTGCAGACCGGGACGACGCATGGCGGTGTGCCTCTGGCCGACGGCACAGTTGCCAAAGTCAAGATCGACTTTGATGTGCTCCAGAAGCTGTCCGAGACCGCCCGAGCGCAATATGGTCTGTGCGGCGCAGTTCAGCATGGCGCTTCAACCCTGCCCGATGAAGCCTTCGACCGCTTTCCCGCCACGGGAACGGCCGAGATTCACCTGGCTACCGGCTTTCAGAATATAATCTATGACAGCAGAGCTTTCCCGGCTGAGCTGAGGGCAAAGATCTATGATCATCTGAATGCGGAAATGAAAGCCGAATGGAAAGAGAAGGATACGGTAGAGCAGTTCATCTACAAAACCCGCAAGAAGGGCTTCGGACCGTTCAAACAGGAGCTGTGGCACCTGCCGAACGATGTCCGCGATAAAATCTGCAATGAACTGGAGAGGCAATTCGCCTTTTTATTTGATAAGCTCAAAGTCAACGGCACCCGGCCTGTCCTGGATCAATTCATCAAGCCTGTTGATGTGCCTCTGAAAATGCCAGACGCGCTGAAAGGCTGAAGCAATCGCAGAGTGACGCCATTATGAAAGCGGCTGTATTGGAAAAAAATTGCAGATGTTCTGGGGAATTCTCAGCCGCGTTCTTTAATGGAAATCCACTATATGCAAAGTCCGGATAGATTGGCATGGCTACATTCAGGACTGCACACAATTAGGCTTAAGAGTCAAAAGCCATAATATAACGCTTAATAAAGATAAATCAGCAATATTCGCCAAAGGGCATCAGATGGGATTGAGATGACAAAGATAACAATCAGCCTTATAAAAGCCGATGTAGGCGGCTACCCCGGCCACTCTTCGGTCCATCCCGCTTTGATCGAAACTGCGGAGTCAAAGCTTGCAGAGGCAAAGAAAGCAGGCGCTTTGACAGACTTTAGAGTGCTGGCCTGCGGCGACGATCTCGAGCTGCTTATGAGCCACAATAAGGGCTGCGATAACGGTGAAATCCATGCCCTAGCCTGGGAGACCTTCGAGGAGGCCACCGAGGTTGCCAAGAAGCTCAAGCTCTACGGCGCCGGACAGGACTTGCTGGCGGATGCCTTCAGCGGCAACATCCGGGGCATGGGACCGGGCGTGGCAGAGATGGAGATCAATGAACGCACCAGCGAGCCAGTCGTCGCCTTCATGATGGACAAGACTGAGCCCGGTGCCTTTAATCTGCCAATTTTCAAGATCTTTGCGGATCCCTTCAATACCGCCGGCCTGGTCATCGATCCCGCCTGCCATCACGGTTTCACCTTTGAGGTCTGGGATATCATGGAGCACAAGAAGGTCTTCATGGACTGCCCCGCGGAAATGTATGATCTGTTAGCCTTGATCGGCGCCAAAAGCCGCTATGTGATCAAGAGAGTCTTCTGCAAGCCGAACAGCAAGATATCCGAGCAGGAGGCCGTCGCCGTGGTGAGCACGGAGAAGCTCTTCCAAACGGCTGGAACGTACGTGGGCAAGGATGATCCTGTAGCTCTGGTCAGATGTCAGTCCGGCCTGCCGGCCCTGGGCGAGGTGCTGGAGCCCTTCGCGCTCGGGCACCTCGTCAGCGGATGGATGCGAGGCAGCCACAATGGTCCGCTCATGCCCTGCTCCTTTGAGACGGCACATCCTACCAGGTTCGATGGTCCGCCCCGTGTCATTGCAGCCGGCTTCCAGATGGCTTATGGCAACTTCGTGGGACCGGTCGATCTTTTCAAGGATGTGGCCTTTGACCGAACCCGGCAGAGGTGTCTGGAGATCACGGACTACATGAGGGCGCACGGCCCCTTCGAGCCGGGGAGACTGCCCATGGAGGACATGGAATACACCACGCTCCCTCATGTCATGAAAGTCCTGGCGAAAAGGTTCGTAGATACGGAATAGTCATCCGCATCTTTTTCGATTTATTTTAATTTAGTCTTCGTTTTAATTTGATTTTCTATATTTTTCCATCCGCCAAGCTGGGGTTCTTTATAGTTTGCCGCGCATTAATATAATAGAACTCTGAGGCGGAAAAGAGGTGAACCGAAAAGTGGCGGATTTGGCAGGGGCAAAAGACGAGACAGAAATGGAGGCAAGAAACCCGAGTACGCCTGAGAAAGAGGCTTTGAGACTCACTCCAGAGGTGACAGAAGCTGCCGCTCATAAACCCAAGATGCGCCGCCGCCTGAAGGTGGCCCATCCTGAGCGCTGCATAGGCTGCCTGGGATGCATGTTCGCCTGCAGCAGAATTCGCAGGGGCACCGTCTCTCTCCAGGATAGCGCCATCAAGGTCCAAACCCAGGGCGGAATCGAAGGCGACTTTCGAGTCGTGGTCTGTCGCGGCTGCATGGATCCACCCTGTGCCAGAGCCTGCCCCGTGCATGCATTGGAGAAGATGCCGGACGGCAGAGTGGTCTTCCATAAGGATCTATGCACGGGCTGCGGAAAATGCGAAGAGGCCTGCCTGGTTGGCGCCATCTCCTTAGGAAAAGAGAAAATGCCTATCAAATGCATCCACTGTGGTGCCTGTGTGGACTTCTGTCCTCATGGCGTTCTGGAACTGGAAGAGGTCCCTGTCTCGGGAGGATGAAAATGCTGCGAAAAGTTCTTTACATCGATTTGACAAGCGGCGAGTCCTTTATCCAGGAGAGGCAAGAACTCTTCGAAGACTGGATGGGCGGCACCGGCGCAGGGATCAAACTGCTTCAGGAAGAGTGTCCTTCCGGCACGGACCCGCTCTCGCCAGAGGCGCCCATAATCCTCTCCATCGGCCCGCTGAACGGCATCTTTCCCGTGGCCACCAAGACCGTAGCAACATTCAAATCGCCCCTTACCGGCGAATTAGGCGAGTCCTATGCTGGTGGGAGGCTCTCCCTGGCCATGAGGTTCGCAGGCCACGAGGCCATTGTCATCCGGGGCCGGGCAGATCGACCCAGCTATATCTCCATAAACGATAGCAAAGTCGAGATCAAAGACGCTACATCGATATGGGGCATCGATGCCCAGACCACGGGCGTGGTCCTGCGCGAGCACGAGACAGGGGTTGGCCGCAGGTCCATTATTCGCATTGGGCCAGCCGGTGAGAGACTTGTTCGGTATGCTGGGGTGGTGGTGGACACTTACCGGCACTTTGGACGGCTGGGCCTTGGGGCCACTTTCGGCTCGAAGAGGCTTAAAGCACTGGTGATCTCTGGTACGGAGCATGTCGATGTACCGGATGCCAGGAGGTACAAAGAGGTATACAACCGCCTCTACAAGACCGCGGTTCAGACGGATGTGATGGAGAAGTACCATGATATTGGGACCTCCGTGAATATCAATGTACTCAACTGGCTCAAAGGACTGCCCACCAAGAACTTCATTCTCTCCAGCTTCCCGGAAGGGGAGAAGATAAGTGGAGAGATGTTTGCCGAAAAATATCTTTTTCGAAGGCTCTCCTGCGCCGGGTGCCCCATCGGATGCGTGCATATTGCCGCCCTGAAGTCGGCTTTTTCCACCCATCACGAGTTCGAGGTCCGGAAGGTCTCCTACGACTACGAGCCCATCTATTCCCTGGGCTCGAACCTGGGAGTCGAGTCGGCGGAAGGAATACTGCAACTGATCGATGTCTGCGAGAGGACGGGACTGGATGTTATGTCTGCAGGAGTGGTCCTTTCCTGGGCAACCGAGGCCCTGGAAAAAGGGCTCATCACGACCAGCGAGACGTTGGATGTGCCGATGCAGTGGAACAATGTAGAAGGTTACTCCCGGGCACTGGAGAACATCGTCACGGCACCTAATGAGTTCTATCAGGCTCTTGCCAGGGGCGTGGATTATGCTGCCGAAAAGTATGGCGGCCGGGATTTTGCCATGGCTCTGGGAAAAAATGAGGTCTCCGGCTACCACACCGGACCCGCGTCCATTGTTGGCCAGCTGGTAGGAGTACGTCACTCTCACCTGGACAATGCCGGGTACAGCATAGACCAGAAGGCGGCCAAGAAGCCAATGGACCCGGAAAGAATGGTGGACGAACTCATCCGAGAGGACAACTCCCGCGGCGTCTTCAACAGCCTGGTAGGCTGTCTATTTGCGCGGGGCGTCTACACCGAGGAGAACATAATCGACTCTTTAGGTGCCGTTGGCATCGTCAAGACCGGGGAAGAGCTGCAGGACCTGGGAAAGCGGATCTTCGAGGAGAAATATAAATTCAAAGTGCAAGAGGGCTTCGACCTCTCTCATGTCCGGGTACCCAAAAGGTTCTATGAGACGGTTTCCCTCTCAGGCAGCGTAACTCCCGAGACCGTGGAAGAGATGCTAAGGATTTATCGGAAGAAGAGAGGGTGGAGCTAACTACTGAGAGCTGGCTACCCCGCTTCTTCTTCGGGAGCGGATTCGATTTTCACTCTCTTTCGGGAAGGCTTACGGATTTTGGAGGCATCCGTAGTCGGCTCTTTTTTTGGTCCTTCTTGAATATTCTCCAAGAGATTCTTTCTGCGATCTCGATCCTTGATTGTGCCTTTGCGGATCATCCTCTCCTTGATCATCCTCTTTACTTCGTCGCCCCCTACTGAGAAGACCTCAGCGATCAATTCCCTGGCCACCTCCAGCTCTCTTCCGATCAATTGGTCGCTAGCGCTGGATTTTCCTGCCAGATCGCATAAATGATCGAGTGGCTTATCCACCAGCTGGGATGAGTACTTGTCCGGCTCCTCCTTGTAGATCTTGAGCATGCCGAATATGTATGGGTAGAGCGGTGTGGCAGGACTGAGCCGATAGAAGGTGTTGGTCTTTTTCTTGGACTCGGCGCGAGGCGATGGGAGGATCCTGCGTTCCATGGAAACGACCTCCATGCGCTCCAGCTTATCGAGTTTATTGATAAGAGTGGTCTGGTTCCAGAAGGGGCCTCCGCCGGTGGGCCCCAGCTCCCGCCAGATCTGGTTGAGCTGCACAAAACCTCCCTTTCGCTTCAGGTAGACCAGAAGCGAGGCCAGAGGCAATTGATCGCGCTGCAATGCCGAGTAACGAATGAACTCATCCAACATGCATGTAGTAGGGGCAAATAACTCTAAAGCCTTTTCGGTTTTTTTACAAAAGCATTTTTAAGCTCTCACGCACCTCAATTCGGCAGGAGATACAATGCAAGCGATCATTCTCGCCGCCGGTGAGGGGAGCCGGATGAGGCCGCTCACAGCCCATCGGCCCAAGGTCATGCTTCCCGTGGCAGGAAAGCCCCTCTTGGAGCACATCGTCCTCCGGGCACGAGCAGCAGGCCTGGACAGCTTCGTAATAGTAGTGGGATACGGTGCAGAATACATCCGGCCCCACTTCGGCGACGGCAGCCGCCTGGGCGTGAGGATCGATTATGCCGTCCAGGAGAGGCAATTGGGCACGGGCCATGCTCTGATGGCAGCCGAAAGCGAGGCCGCGGATCGGTTCATGGTTTTAAACGGCGACGTCCTTCCGGATGTCGGCTCCCTGCAGAGTATGGCTGCGAGCGGCATGGCTGTCTCGGCTATCGAAGTCGATGATCCGACGCGATACGGCGTCTTCATCCAGGAGGAAGGCATCTTTCGATCCGTAGTGGAGAAGAGCGACAAACCTCCTTCCAATCTGGCCAATGCCGGGATCTATCTATTCAAGAGAAGCATCTTCGACGACCTGCGAACTCTACCCAAATCGGTTCGCGGTGAGTACGAGCTGACCGATGCACTGAACAGGGCTGCAGCTCGGGAGTCGATCAGGATAGTAGAGCTCAAGAGCTGGCTGGAGATCGGCAGGCCCTGGGACATCCTGGCCGCGAATGCGGTTCTGCTCCCGGATGTGTTGCCCGGAATCCTGGGCAAGGTTGAGCCCGGGGCGACGTTGCTGGGGAATGTATCCATCGGCCAGGGTACCACCGTCCGATCTGGAGCCTATATCGTAGGCCCGGTTCTGATTGGAGAGAACTGCGATATCGGACCTAACTGCTACATCCGGCCCACGACGTGCATCGGCAACAACGTCCGGGTGGGAAACGCTGTGGAGGTCAAGAACAGCGCCATCATGAACGGCACCAAGATAGGTCATCTCTCCTATCTGGGCGACAGCGTCATCGGCGAGAGATGTAACTTCGGCGCTGGAACCGTCTGCTCCAATCTGCGCCACGATGGCGGCAACATAAAGTCGTACATCAAGGGTCAGAAGACGAACAGTGGGCGGCGCAAATTGGGGGTTATCATGGGCGATGAGGTACAGACCGGGATTAATACCACCATCTACCCGGGAACGGTCATCGAGTCCGGCTTTTGGGGGTCGCCGGCCGCAATTATCCGGGGCCTGGCCTCAAAAGAGAGGAAGAGCTGAGCTCCAGGGCATTGGCCATCATCTCAGGCCGGAAACCCGGGGCTTTCTGAAAACGGCATTGAATCGGATCCGATAGATGTCAATTTACTTATGGCTCAGAGATACGACAAGCCTTTTGAAGGCAGAGGATGAGCATAGAATTGAATGACGAGAATCAAGGTTGAAAGGAGATCTTGATGAGAGATTTTATTTCCATAGCAAAGCCCATCATAGGCGAAGAGGAAGTCGAAGCCGTGGGAGAGGTGCTGAGGAGCGGCATGCTCACCCAGGGTGAGACGGTCAAACATTTTGAAGAGGAGTTCTCGAAATACCTGAACGTCCGGAACTCCATTGCAGTCAGCAACGGCACCGTCGCCCTGGACCTGGCTCTGAAGGCACTGGGACTCGGGCCCAACGACGAAGTCATCGGGCCCGCATTCACCTTCATCGCAACTGCCAACTGCATCCTTTACCAGGGCGCGAAACCCGTCTTTGCAGATGTGGATGCAAAAACCTTCAACATCGACCCAGATGACCTTTTGGAGAAGATAACTCCCAGGACACGAGCGGTTATTGGCGTTCACCTCTACGGCCAGCCCTTCGACCTTAAAGCCGTAACGCAGATCTGTGAGGATCGCAATATCGCTCTGGTGGAAGACTGCGCCCAGGCTCACGGTGCAGAGTTCGAAGGAAAGAAAGTGGGCTCTTTCGGCACAGGATGCTTCTCTTTTTATCCCACCAAGAATATGACCACGGGCGAAGGTGGCATGGTCACCACCAATGATGATGCTCTGGCCGCTCGTCTGCGCCTGCTGCGTAACCACGGAGACACGGGAAAATACAATCACGTCGCCCTGGGGTACAACTACAGGATGATGAACCTGCAGGGAGCCATCGGTCTCTTGCAGCTCAAGCGATTGGAAGGTTTTGTCGCTAAGCGGATCGAAAACGCAGAACGCCTCAACCAGAATATCAAGATCAAAGGGCTGACCACACCATATAGAGCGAGCAACGTCCGGCATGTCTACAATCAATATGTAGTCCGGCTGGAGGATAGCTTCCCAGTCTCCAGGGAGAAGCTCATGGAGCGCCTTCAAGCAAAGGGAATTGCATCGGCCGTCCATTATCCCAAAGCTGTTTATGAGCAGCCTCTCTACCGGGAATTGGGCTACGGAGGGGAAAGGTGTCCCGTATCTGAGGACGTCGCTCGCCGGGTGATGAGCCTGCCTGTGCATCCTTCTTTGAGCCCATCGGATCTCACGTACATCGCCGAGACCATTGACAGCTTCGAGGCCTGAGCATGGATGTTGGTGTCATCGGCGTCGGCGTCATGGGCAGAAACCATGTGCGCGTCTACTCAGAGCTGAAAGGAGTGGATACGGTTTACATCTATGACCCGGTTCCTGAAAACGCAGAACGTATGAAGGAGTTCGCCACCATCTGCAGCACAGAGGATGAGCTGCTAGGCAAAGCAGAGGCAATCAGCATCTGTGTTCCCACCAGGTACCACTTTGAAACGGCCAAGAAAGTCATTAACGCCGGCACAGACTGCCTGATCGAGAAGCCCATCACCTTGACGGTCGATGAGGGAGCAAGGCTGCTCGAACTTGCTCAGGGTAAAGAGATCACTGTTGGTGTAGGCCACATCGAGAGGTTTAACCCCATCGTGGAAGAGATTAGAAAGATCGCCGAGCGGCCGGATTACGTATCCATTAAGCGGCATAACCCCACATCAAGCCGCATCACGGATGCCTCGGTGGTAGAGGATCTCATGATCCACGATATTGATATTGTCTTCAATGTCCTGTTCAAGGACGAAAATGACTATAAGATTTACTCTGCCGGCAGCCGTAACGTTTGCGAGGCCATGGTGGTCTTTAGCGACTCGGTTGTATCCATCTCCGCCAGCCGTCTCTCCTCTAAGAAGTTCCGAACCTTTTACGTCGAGGCCGAGGACTTTACAACAGAGGGCGATTTCATGACCCAGGAGGTCTATATCTATCGAAAGCCTGGGAAATACGGCGTAGAGAATGAGCGATACCTGCAAGAGAACATCATCGAAAAGGTTCTGGTCAATAAGGTTGAGCCGCTAAAGGTTGAGCTGAAGACCTTTTTGGACTGCGCCAGATCCGGCAAGAGATTCCCGGTCACGCCGGAAGAAGCCCTGAAAAATCTTGAAATTTGCGAAAAGATTAAGCTGGGATTGCGTTGCGCGTCGGGAGGCTAGAATGGTTTGGACTCTTGCCGTTGTGGAGAGATCCGGGAGATGACCGGCCCCCAAAGCTACTACGCTCATCCCACTGCGATCGTTGAGAGCCTGGCTATTGGAGAGGGCACAAAGATCTGGCACTTTGCCCATGTGCGACAGGGCTCGAAAATTGGCAAGAACTGCATTATCGGCAAGAGCGTTTATATCGATACAGGAGCCGAGATCGGAAACAATGTGAAAATCCAGAACTTCGTCTCCGTTTACAAGGGCGTCTCTATAGAGGATGATGTCTTCGTAGGACCCTCGGCCACCTTTACTAACGACCTATATCCACGTGCGTTTATTTGGGATGAGGAGCACGTTGTTCCGACGCTCATATCCAAGGGCGCAAGCATCGGGGCCAACGCTACGCTTGTCTGCGGTATAACCGTGGGAGAGTATGCAATGATTGGAGCCGGAAGCGTGGTGACAAAGGACGTTCCGCCCTTCGCACTAATCCTGGGTAACCCCGGCCGCAAAGTCGGTTGGGTCTGCTATTGCGGCCAGCGTCTGAAGGCAATCCCACAAGAATTCGTCGGCAAAACAGTTCTTAAATGCCCGGCTTGCGAGAAAAGTGTAGAGATCACGAATTAAAGACTCGCGAAGTGTCAGTTGAGGAAGGATAATAGAGATGTCTGAGGAGAAAGCGAGGATCGCTGTGATTGGCCTTGGCAACGCCGGGCTCCCCCTGGCCGCTGTCATTGCCGATAGCGGCATCGATGTCATCGGAGTGGACATAAACGAAGGGCGCTGCCAGCTTATAAATCAGGGGAAGAACCCGATCCCAGAGGAAGAGGGCCTGGAAGAACTGATAGGGCTACACGGAGGAAAGAGGCTCATCGCCACATCACGTTTCATAGATGCCCGTGATTGCCGGAACTACATAGTGATAGTGCCCCTCTTTGTAGACCCGAGCAACAATCCCGATTTCACAATTATGGAAAAGGCCCTGCAGTCCTTAGGCCGGATCTTGAAGAAAGGAGATCTGGTAGTCCTCGAGACCACCTTTCCTCCGGGAACTACGGATAATAAAGTTCGTCGCTGGCTCTGCCAGTCAAGCGGTCTCAAAGAGGAAGACTTCTTCCTGGCATATTCTCCGGAGAGGATAATGACGGGATATAGCATCTCAAGGCTGAGAGATTTTCCTAAAGTGATCGGCGGCACGGACGAAGAGAGCGGTTTTAGGGCTTATCAGGTCTACAAGCAATTCATATCCAATCTTCATCTGGTCTCATCTGCCAGAGTGGCAGAGATGATCAAGGTGATGGAAGGATGCTACAGAGACGTGAACATTGCTCTTGCCAATGAGCTCTTCAAGATCTGCGAGGAGATGGGGATCGACTTCTCTGAGGCCAGAGAGTATGCAAACCATAAGTTCTGCAACATTCATCTGCCTTCCACAGGCGTAGGAGGCCACTGCATTCCCGTATACCCCTGGTTTCTCATAAAAGAGATGGAAAAGCGAGAGCATTTCGACAAATGCCGCTTACTGCATACATCTCGCCTCGTCAACGATGAGATGATTCAGTACTGGGCCGAGAAAATACTGCTGGAGTGCATGAAATTCGACAAACCGCTTTCGCTCGTTAAGATCTGCATCAAGGGCATTACCTTCCGTGAAGGTGTGAAAGAGTTCTATCACAGCCGCAACCTGGCCCTGGCCAAACTACTGGCAGATAAGGGCCTTGACGTCTACGTCGCCGATCCCATCCTCTCTGAGGAAGATGTTCGCGGAAAAGGCCTGAGATATCTCAAAGCAGTTGATGCAGATCTGGTTTTTGATCCTTTTGAGCTGAAGTTCGAGGTGTCAGGCCGAACTACGAGATCAGGAGCCCTCCCATGAAGGTGGCATCTATCGTTGGCGCCCGGCCGAATTTCGTCAAGCTTGCCCCCGTATCAAGAGAGGTGCGAAGACGGTTCGATGAGGTAATAATTCATACCGGTCAGCACTATAATTATGAAATGGATAAGGTCTTCTTCAATGACATGGGTATACCGGCTCCGGACTACCACCTGGGCGTTGGATCGGGGAGCCACGGCCACCAGACAGGTGAGATGCTAAGAAAGGTAGAAGAGGCCATAATGTTGGAGAAGCCTGATGTGGTCTTGGTCTTTGGCGACACCAACTCCACACTGGCCGGAGCACTTGCGGCAGCGAAGTTGCATATCAATGTAGCTCACGTCGAAGCCGGCCTCAGATCCTATGACAAAAACATGCCCGAGGAGATAAACCGAGTGCTTGTGGACCATTGCTCTGACCTGCTGCTCTGCCCGACAAAGACCGCTGTGGAGAACCTGAAGATAGAGGGAATCAAAAGGAATGTTTACTTAACAGGAGATGTCATGGTTGACGCGCAAAGGGATTGCGCAAAGATAGCCGAGAATAAATCGCGCATCCTGGCGGATCTGGACATCGAGCCCAAAGATTACTGTCTGGCGACGATCCATAGAGCGTCGAATACCGACGACCCGGATAAGTTCAGAGCGATTATAGAGGCGCTGGAAGAGTTGGGAGATATAGTCTTTCCCTGCCATCCACGTGCCGAGAAATATCTCAGACAGTTCGGGCTCTGGGATGATCTGAACAGGCGTGCCAGGGTCATCAAGCCAGTCGGCTATTTTGATATGCTCATGCTGGAGAAGAATGCTAAAAAGATTCTTACCGATTCAGGGGGCGTACAGAAAGAAGCCTATCTGCTCGGGATTCCTTGCATCACTCTAAGGGATGAGACTGAATGGGTCGAGACAGTGGCGGACGGATGGAATGTGCTTGTGGGCTCGAGCAAAGAGAAGATAGTCCAGTTGGCCAGGCATTTTGAGCCAAGCCAAGAACGTCATGATGTCTTTGGTAAGGGAGATGCGAGCATTAAGACCGCAGAACTGATTGAAAAGCTGGTTTGTGGTTCGCTTGATTAGAGTGGAATCATGAGGATACTTCTTTTAGCCAATCAGCCAGAAAGAACCACACGGCTGAAGATGTTCGGAAGCACTCTCAAGTCCCAAGGACATGAAGTGATTATCCCCAACTTTGGCACCAGAAACTGGATCAAAATTGCCGGAATGGCGAAGAAGATCGCCAGAGAAAAAAAGCCTGATGTAGTTCACATCTTCAATGTACCAGATGCAATCTATCACGGCTTCGCAGGTCTGAGGGGGGAAGGCTTCAGGAAGCTAATCTACGACTACAGGTCTCCCTGGGGCATCGAGTTTGCGCAAACCTTCGGCAAACCAGGCAGGATATTCGCGGAGCATTTCGAGAAAGAACTGGCAAAGAATGCCGACATCATCACCACTGTAAATGCGCCTTTAGGCCGGAAGGTGCAAGAGTATGCGCCCGAAAAAGAGGTGCAGGTTATACCCAACTATCCCTTCAGTTCCTTTGCTAAAGGGAATCTGGAGGTTGACAGTCCGGAATGGGCGGTTAAACCCGGAAGAGAACCAATAATCTTCATAGGAAGGATCTGCACCCAGGAGGGAATTGGAAAGCTCTTGGAGGTGGCGCGTTCCATACCCGACCAGGAGTTCTGGATAGTTGGTGGAGGGCCTCTTGCGAAGTGGTATCTCTGGAGAAAGCCCGATAATGTGAAGAATTTGGGCTGGCAGCCCCATGAGAGTATAGCAGCCCTGCTGCATAAGGCCCGGCTCTGCCTGATACCCAGAGAGGAAAACGCCCTCACGCCCTACTCCACAGACAAAAGCGTCTGGAAGCTCAATGAGTACCTGGCACTGGGGAAGATAGTAGTAGCCTCAGGCGTGACCATGGAGGAGAAAAGAAAGAACCTGGTGGTTGTGAAGGCAAGAGAACTTGTCAATGCGGTACGTGAAAATCTCATGCGAGAGCCCGAGAAGCTGAACGCTGAGGATTACAGGTTCTGGGAGATGAACGATAGGATTATCCGAGAGGTTTACGAGAGCCTCTGAGTCTTGGAATACCACCCAGAAATCCATGCCGAAATGAGTGGTAGTGGTCTCACTTGGCATCCAAAGGCTTGCAGAGCATCACTCCACTGTCACGCACTTGGCCAGGTTTCTGGGCTTATCAATGGGCAGGCCTAGCTTATTGGCCGTGTAGTACGCCAGAAGCTGCACCGCCACTGTACACAAAACTGCAGAGTATATGGGGCTCGTCTCAGGCAGCTCGATCACCCTGCTAGCCACCTTGGCGATATCCGGGTCTCCTTCTGTGGCGAGAGCAATGACCTCAGCGCCGCGTGCTCTGACCTCTTTGATGTTTGACTGGATCTTTTTGCCGCAGGTGGCCAGAGCCACCACCGGCGTCTTTTCCGTGATCAAAGCCAGCGGCCCGTGCTTGAGCTCGCCTCCTGCATAGCCCTCGGAGGGTATGTAGGCGATCTCTTTCATCTTCAGAGCGCCTTCCAGAGAAATAGGATAGAGGTAGTCCCGGCCGATGAAGAAGTAGCAGCTTGCGCCAGCAAACTCCTCGGCGATCTTCTTAATCTCCTCTCTCTTCTCCAAAACTCTCTGCACCAATCCGGGCAGTTTGGTTAGCTCTATGAGCATCTTCCTGGCCTGATCGGGCGTCAGATGGCCACGGGCCCGGCCCAGACGTATGGCCAGCAAAATGATCGCCACTAGCTGAGATGTGAAGGTCTTGGTCGCAGCCACGCCGATCTCCGGCCCGCAGCGGGTAAAGATCGTCCCGTCCACCAATTCCGTCACAGTTGATCCGACTACATTGGTAATAGCCAGGCTCCGACCGCCGCAGGTCTTGGCCTTCTTCAGGGCAAGAAGAGTATCCGCGGTCTCTCCAGACTGAGTTATTCCTAAGAGCAACGCCCGCGGACGCATCTGAATGTTCAGGAACTCGGATGCCACTTCCACATCCACAGGCAGGCCGGCGGCGCGAGCAAACAGGTTCTTCGCCAGCATTCCTGCATGGTAGGATGTGCCGCAGGCAATGATGGTCACCCTCTCCAGGGATTTTATCTCCTCTTCGCTGATCCCGAGAGAAAGCCGCACATCCCCATCGATCTCGGAGATGCGTCCGGCGACCGTCTCGCGAATGGCCCGCGGCTGCTCATGGATCTCTTTGAGCATGAAGTGCGGATAACCACCCTTCTCGGCGGCGTTCGCATCCCATGTAATTCGCTCGATATCGACAGGGCGAGGACAGCCCTCGTGATCCATAATCTCCACTCGATCCGCATAGATGCGAGCAACCTCGTCATCCCTCATGCGTATCACATCTTTGGTGTAAGGAAGTAATGCAGGAACATCGGAGGCCACATAAACGGCACCTTCGCCCTTTCCAATCACCAATGGGCTCTCCTTTCGGGCGCAGACAAGATATGGCGAGCTGGCTGCGAGCACAGCCACGGCATAAGAGCCCTCTACTTTCGCCAGGGCCTTGCAGACGGCTTGATAAAGATCTCCTTTGTAATAAAAGTGAATGAGATGCGCCAGAACTTCGCTGTCTGTTTCGGACTGAAACTCATACCCCATCTCGGTCAATAGTTCTCGCAGATCAAGATAGTTCTCAATGATCCCGTTATGCACTATGGCGACTTCGCCCGAGGTATGGGGATGCGCATTTCGATCGCTCGGCCGTCCATGCGTCGCCCAGCGGGTATGGCCTATGCCCATGCATTCTCCAGGGCACCCAAGTCTCTTGTAGACTTTTTCCAGATCAGCTATTCGGCCGGATGACTTGAGAACATCGATCTCCCCGCAGGATTTGACAGCTATGCCCGCTGAATCGTAACCCCTATACTCCAGCCGTTTCAGAGTATCAAATAGGATGGGCCCTGCCAACTCGTTGCCGATATATGCGACTATTCCGCACATCAGCAAATCACCCTGCTCTCTCGATCTATCCAGCCGCGAATTGAGGCCCCGGATCCGATTTGCGCACCCGTGCCCACTACAGTTCCCGGTCTCACCAGAACTCTGCCTCCTGCCGATACGTCATCTGCAAAGATCGCGCCGAACTCTGCCCTCTGGAAGGCGTTCTCCACCTCAACGATGCAAGGGCCCGTCTCGATGACCAGTTGATCTCCAAAAGTGCAGCTCGCTCCTATGACAGAATCGGATACAATAGTTCCAGAGCCGATCCTGGCATCATTCATGATTATGCTGTTGCGAATCTCGGAATTAGATCCGATCTTTGCCGAATCGCCGACAGATGTGGACGGAAGGATAGTGGCATTGGGACCGATATCGCAATCCTCGCCGATGGAGACCGGGCCCACCAGATAAGATCCGGAACGGATTATGCTGCCCTCTCCGACTTCTACGGGACCTTTGATCCTGGCACCCTCTTCTATTTCTCCGCAGATTTTTGGATCTCTTATGCTGAGAGCCAGACTGTTGGCATTTAGCAAATCCCAGGCGAATATGGCGTCCGCCCATATGCCTTTGCTGATCAAGGGCACGATCTCCTTGCCGCCTCTTATCATCTGCGAGATGGTCTCGGTGAGTTCATAAGAACCGCGCTCGGAGATAGGGGTTCGGGAGAGATCTTCGAAGATGGCGGGGCTGAATTTATAGGCACCCGTATTGAGGAGCCCTCCACAGGGCCGTCCGGGCTTCTCGATTATGGACTTTACCCTCTGCTGCTCTACCATCAAAACTCCGTAGTCGCCCGTATGCTGACGAAGAGCGGCTAAGATCACGTTATCCCCTTTTGCATTGATCAGTTCCTTGATCGCCCTGCTGTCGATGAGGTTATCTCCATTGACCACGAGGAACTCCTCATCCACGAAAGGCTCGAATTTACGCAGAGCATGAGCAGTTCCCAGAAGCTCTTTTTGCTCGATGTAAGTGATCTTTACGCCGAAATCGACGCCATCCTCGAAATGATCCATTACCCTCTCTTTCTGATATCCCACTACGATGAAGAGGTCTCGAATGCCATTTGCTGCTAACGCTAGGATGACATGTTCCATGAAAGGCCGGTTCCCTACAGGCAGCATGACCTTGGATCTGGTCTGGGTAAGCGGCCTGCACCTGCGGCCTTCTCCTGCCGCCAATATGACTCCCTTCAAATCCATCACAGCCAGATAACTCAAACCAACCATTGGAGCGTTACCTGTTTTATATCTTTTCGGTCCGGGATTCATAAAAAATATGAAAGGAGCAGGTCGAAAATGCCCAGGCTTTTATAGGAGCAGAGAACAAAACCGTTGGCGAGACGAAAGGGAAATGAGGATACTAGTTATACCAACAACGGACTGGATCAGACATCCGGTACCCAACCGGCTCAACTTCATCTTCGACATTCTGGCAGAAGAGCATGATGTTTATGTTCTGCACTTCGGCTTGAAGAGGTTCCAGAGCCTTGAAGCAAGATTGACGAAGTGCAACCTCGTAGACGGGAGCTGGATAGCGATCGATGATCCGTCGCTCTATTATTTGCTGAACTTTCCATATCACTTGTGGAAGATCAGGAATATAGCGAAGAGCCTGAAAATAGACGTCATCCTCTCCACTAATATTCTGCCATCCTTTGCCGCCAATTTCGCAGGGGTGCCCGTAGTTTTCGATTATCTGGATCATCTGGAAGAATCGGCATCTATTTACTACCCGGGCTCTGCCCTGGGTGAGATCGTCAAACAGACAGTAAGCCATTTTACCAAGTACAATCTACGCCATGCTCGTTCCGTCATTACCGTTACCAAAGAGTTATCAGAATTCTTGCTGGAACTGGGAGTAAAGGATGTAACTGTGATTCCCAACGGTGTGGATACGAAGTTGCTGAGGCCCATGCCTATGCAAGAGGCCAAGAACTCTTTGGCTCTGAAGGGTGCGGTTTTGGGCTACGTAGGCTCTCTGGAGCACTGGGTGGACCTGGAAACGGTAGTGCAGGCGCTGCCGAGCCTGGATGTGACTTTGCTCGTGGTGGGACCAGGCCTCTTCACCGATTATGGAAGCATGATTAAGAAGATGGCAGAAGATCTTGGAGTGGCCAAAAGAGTTGTCTTTACGGGTGCCGTGAAGTACTCCGAGCTATCCAGGTTTATCAGTGCCATGGATATCGGGCTCAATCCCCTGAAGATGATGAAGAAGAACGAGTATGCAGCCGGAGGCAAGGTCTTCAATTACCTGGCCTGCGGCCGGCCGGTTCTCTCCAGCCGCATGATCTCCCTGGAGAGGCTGCTCGGGGACGAGATTTACTACTATGATGACGTGGAGAGCTTTATCGGGCAGGTAAAGATGGTTCTGGGAACGAGACAGGATGAGAAAAAGCTCAGAATGCTTGCCGAAAGATATGACTGGAGAGCCATCTCTCAGCAATACGAAAAGGTCTTAGAAGGGGCTTGGGGTGAGAGGGCGTCAAAATGAGGATTGCTTTTGTGTATTACGCCTCATTTTCTTCCTTCATCAAGAGAGATTACGAGATCATTTGCAAGGCCCATGAAGTCGAAGAGGTCAACTTCTCGTGTCCCGGCGACGCCGTGAAATTGATGAAGGCTGTTGCGAAGTGCGACCTCGCCCTGATATGGTTTGCCGGAGGCCATGCCTTTGTCGCGGTGCTGCTTTCTAAATTGCTGAGAAAGAAATCCATGATCATCGTGGGCGGTTTCGACGTTGCCCGCGTCCCTGAGATAGACTACGGCCGATTCACACAGAGCTGGACAAAGAAATTTCTCACAAAATCAGCTCTGCAATATGCGGACAGGGTGCTGGTGGTTGATCCATCTCTGAAAGAGGATGCCATCAAGAATGCAGGAATCGATGGGCACAATATAGACTATCTGCCCACCGGATATGATTATAATAAATTCGTGCCCGGCCAGGCGAAAGAGAATCTGGTCATAACTGTGGGCTATGTAAGCCATTCCGTCATCAAGAGAAAAGGCTTTGATACATTTGTTCGGACAGCATCCCTCCTGCCGGACACGAAATTTTTGCTCATAGGAAAGCTGATCGACGATTCTGCGGATTCTCTAAAGGAGTCTGCCCCAAATAACATCGAGTTCACGGGGTTTGTCACCGATGAGGAGCTTCTCGGCTACTATCAGCGCTCTAAGGTATATTGCCAGCTCTCAGCCTACGAAGGCTTGCCCAATGCTCTCTGCGAAGCCATGCTCTGCGAATGCATTCCTGTGGGCACGGATCGCAATGGAATACCCACGGCCATGGGAGATACAGGCTTTCTTGTGCCTTTTGGTGACGCAATAGCAACATCCAGGGCAATAGCCACTGCATTGGAGGAGCCTATGGAAAGGGGCCAAAAAGCGAGGGCGAGAATTCGAGACCTGTTTCCCGAGATGAGAAGAGAGAGAGGATTGCTGCAGGCGATAGAAGAGGTAGCAAGTAAATGAATGCCCGGATCTGCATATTCATCGCATCATCCTCTTTTTTGACTTTTGCCTGGCAAAAAAAGAGAGGTGAGAAGAGTTGAAGGTTCTGATTACTACTAGCTACTGGAAAAATTCCTCTGGCGGGGGCATCAAGATCTACCTGGCAAATCTGGTTGAGGAGCTGCAGAAGAAGGGGCTGGACGTAGATGTGGTATTCAAAAACGGAGAAGATCAAAACAATTATAAAATAAAAGATGGTGAGTCAAATTCCATATTTCCCTTGAAGATACTGCAAGCGTATCTCACACTGAGACGACTGAAACCGGATGTCATTCATTCCCATGGCGGAATTTACTATTATCTGATTGCCGGCTATTTTTACAGGATCCTTCACCCTGTCACCCTCATCTATACCTTTCATACCGAACCTGCAAAGGACAACCAGATCAGTCCCCTGCGCCGCTTCTTCCTTCAGAATCTGCTCAGCCGATGCAACCGCGTCACCTTCGTATCTTGTGCCCTGATGAGCAGGGTGGAAGAGAAATGGGGCCTGAAATTTCCCAGATATGCTATAACGTATGCAGGCGTCGATCACGAGGATGTTATGGAGAGCGAAAAAGCGGCTTTCCGGAATGAATTCGAAATCCCCGAAGGCTCCATAATCTTGCTGGCCTTGGGTCTGACGGCCCTCCGCTACAAAGCAGAGGGGCTCAAGATCCTCATAAGAGCTTTAAAGATCATCAGGGACGAATATCCCAATACCATTCTTCTGGCCACGAGAAACGGAGGCTATATCCCGGAGCTGAAAAGCTTTGCCAGTGGATTGGGGCTAAAGGAGGCAGTGATATTCACCGGAGACGTATTGAACGCACGCGTCCCCCTGGCGATCTGTGACATTTACACCCACATCTCTCTAGGAGAGGGGCTGCCCATAGCCCTTCTTGAAGCAATGTCCATGGAAAAAACAATTGTTGCGACATCGGTAGGAGGGATACCTGAAGCTATCCAAGACGGGATGGACGGCCTTCTGGTAGAGCCGGATGCAGAAAAGATCGCCGAGAAGGTGTTATATCTCCTGAAGAACAAAAACAAAGCCAGGGAATTGGCAGGAAACGCGAGAAGGGTCGCAGAAGAGCGATTCACCTGGGAGAAGTCCGCGAACAAATTTATCGAATTGTATCTTGAAGGGCGAGAGATGGCAAAGCTTTGAGCTCTTCAGGTCATAGCGGCCTCATTTTAAATTATCAAATTATCCCGGGTGTCCTGCTCCATTGGTCCATCCCATCGATTTTCCATTCACGGGTTATCCATGCGGGGCTCTTTCAGCATCTCGGCCAGCCACTCCAGATTCTTCCTGCATAGAGCGCATATCATTCCTGCCACCGCTTTGGCCTTTGTCTTGGGGCTCTTAGAAGCCATTGCCTTCAAGAAATTCTCCCTGGCACCGCTCCAATTCTCTTCAATGAGGCAGGCACGACCAAAGTAATAGTAGTAATCAGCAAGCCGGGAGTCCAGCTCCCCGGGCTCGCACCCCTGGCCCGCTATGGCCGCCCGCTCCTCTGGAATAAGACCCCGGTAGAACTCTGCCGTATGTCTGTTGGCCTTGAACATTGCCAGCCTCATGGTTGAAGTCACCTGGCGATCATGCATTCGGTAATAACCCAGGACTTCATCAATCGCCTGGAAGTCGCCCATCAAGCCCAACTCCAGCCAGGTAGGCCGATCCAGATATGGCACATAGCGCGGTTGATTGAAGCCCCCAATGGCAATCAGTGCGCTCTTGCGGCAGATGGCTGTGCATGCCGTAATGGGATTATAAAAGAGCAGCTCCCTGAGCATATCGTGTCTGGAGATGCCGAGGTACGGCGAGATGTCATCCGGGCGATATGAGGTTATCTTCCCAACGCTGTCTGTGAGAGCGCCATACCCCCAACTGAGGACGACACTGTTCTTCTCAAATGCCTTGATCTGTCGCTCCAACTTATAAGGAGGCCAGAAATCATCGCCCTCCAGTATCGCTATGAATTGCCCCTTGGAGCGCTTGAGGGCATCATTATAGGTCTGACCCAGGTGCCATATTCCCCGGTTTTCCTGCCGGATAAAAGTTATTCTCTCGTCGTCATACCTGGCCACAACTTCAGCCGTACTATCGGTCGAGCCATCATCAATGACGATCTGCTCCCAACTGGAATATGTCTGGCCAAGAACACTCTCGATGCATTGAGCTATAAACCGATCATGGTTATATGTTGGGGTTATTATCGAAACCTTTGGACCACTGACCATGACAATTCCTCCAGAGTTCAGGCGCTAAGAAATTTCTTGCACTCACCAGCTTCCTCTTCCCATTGCATATTTAGCTGCCCTTTTTACCGAGCCCTTGAATCTTAAGTAACGGCTAATCATCTTGTATTTCAATTTAATTAGCCTGAGCACAGATACGGGATAAGCGGTGTTCCAAACGCCCACCGATACATAGATAATGGGATAAGCATCTTTATGTTTCGCTATTACTTTTTTCAATCCGCGATAGTATCCTTTTGATAAATTGCCCAGAGAGAGATGATAAACATAATCTGGTATGACATAGACATCATATCCCTGCTTCTTAATGCTGAGGCAATAATCCACCGCATAAAGATGCCAATCGTCACAGGTCTCTTCATCAAACTTCTGCAAAAAAAAGACGGCTCGGGGGATCAATATCAGGCATTCATCCAGAGTCTGTACCTTCTCCGGCCGGTCAATTTCTATGTTGCCTGCAATCCTAGGAGGTTCGCCATGTTTCAGGTTTGATACAAGCCCCCTTATCATCTCACGATTCCCAGCAACACCTGCGATGCCAAGATTCGGCAAAAGTCTCAGTCTTGACTCGACATTCTCTAGCCAGTCTTTCGAAAAGAGTTGCACATCCTGGTGAGCGAACATCAAGTAATCGCCCTTCGCATCCCTGCCACCATTATTTAGCGCCTCTGCCGCGGACCTATAATTATTGCCTGTATTATCGAGAAGAATTAACTCATAATCAACACTTTGTCGATCCAAGCCTTTTAGAAGACAGTTACACAAAACCGCTTTATTGTTATAGACACATATCACCGAGATCATTATACATCAGCCGCTGCATATAGCCTGTAGTAAATAGATGGCTTAATTGCCCCTAATTTGACCAAACGGCGGAGAACAGGCCGGACATACCAGGGATGCAAATTATAAGGCCAAATGGGCTCTGCCTCTATCACATTGAATTTGGTGAAGCAATTTGAGAGCAAGTTCTCCAAATCACTCTTTGTGAAGAAGTTCACGTGATCTTTCTCTAACATGTGTTCGAAGGTTAGCCCGACATCTCTTAGCATATGAAACTGCGTACAATTAGGTACTGTGATAAGCACGTTTTTTCTTGCAACCCGATTAGCCTCTTTTATTACCTCTTCCGGTTTTGCCACATGTTCCAGAACCTCGAAGAGAAGGACGGTATCAAAGGATTTGTCTGGAAACTCAAGATGCTTCAGATCCATGACATGGGCATCGAGTCCTTTTTGCTTTGCCTTGTTGATATATTCAGAATTTATGTCCACGCCTACGCAATGATAGCCAAGATCGCCCAGTCTCTGAATGTAATCACCTGTAGCACACCCTGCGTCCAGCATAGTATCACCCGCATGCATAACGGCGAAGTTGATCAAGCTTTCCGAGGCGCAGTTTGATTGGCTCAAATACCAATTTTTCGTATTCCTGAAGATCTCTTCATATCTCATCAATGGATCTTGTCTGCTTGTGATGTATAAAATCGTTCTCATTCGTCCGGATTATCTATTTATAGCCTGTCGCATGAGCATCATATCCTCAGAATCTATGCCACGGACGATATATAAGGTAAAGAAATATACAAATATTGCAGATATAATTAAAATTATCGGATATGCCTCTTTAAAATACAATACAAAGATGCACATGACCAGAGACGAAAATAAAATTCGAATCAAATAGGCCTTAATGATCGAAAGCGGAATTCCATAATTCAATCTGTAACTGAAGAATATAATGCTGCCGACAAGCAGAAATTCGGTGAATACTGTAACAAAGCTTGAGCCAATATAGCTAAATTTAGGAATTAATAATAGATTTAATAATACATTCACAACCATGCAGACCATTGATATCTTGGTAATGATCCTTTGCTGATTGATAGACTCCAAAAGCCTTGCAAAAGCTGCACCGACAAACGTGAGCACTATCGTCCATATGATAATCTTAAGAGCCACTATTGAGTTTTCGAACCCAACACCAAATACAAATAGGATTATTTTATCTGCAATAAGGGTTGTTCCCATGCCGAGGGGAAGGCTGAGAATTAACATGAATTTGAGGTACTTGGTATAAAGCAGTTTTAAGAAAGACGGAGAAGATGTAAAATATCTGGACATAACAGGAAAGATCACCACATTGATCACATTGGGTATGAATAGCATCATAAGCATTAGCCGATAGGGGGCATTATACCAGCCCACTACCTCATTGCCCTTAAGACTGGAGAGCATTATGGAGTCTGCATAGGTGTAAATCATGCCGGACAGGGAGGTTATGCCAAAGGGCAATGCCTCTTTCATCATAGGCCAGATCATTTCTCGATCAATCTGCAGGGCATGAGTCAAATGCAAACGGTTCGCGACAAATAGAGTGTAAGCTAAACCCAGAGTGCTACTGAAAATATAAATGCAAGCAAAGCCAATTACGCCAAAGCCCTGGCTTATGGCATATCCGGCCCCCAGAAGCATTGCTATGTTGCCCAAGACGCTGCCTATTGATATATACTCAATTCTCTCAAATGCTTGAAAAAGCGAGTTGAAGGCACCATTGAACGCAGAGAGTATTATGGATATTGAGATGAGATAGATCACATCAATTTCAATCTTTTCATGACCCGTCAAATTAACAGCTACGACAATAAAAGCCACTGTGATGATTACTAGAATAGACTTTATCAGCAAGAGATTTCCCAAGAACGTTGTGGCAGAATTCTTATTCCTGGCAACCTCGCGTATGGTTAATGTGTTGATGCCAAGGTCGGTGACGACTCCAAAGATGCTAGTAAAGGCCAGGGCGAAAGCGATAGTACCATAGCGCTCTGGACCCAGGTAGCGGGCGGTGTACATCGAATACACCAAACCCATTATCATAATAACTACGTTTGAAAATGATAAGATGACAGTATTCCTAGCGAGCCTCTGTGAGGTGCTCAAAGATTATCACTTGAATGCAGGTCCAAACCAATCCCAAGGCTTGCCGGTCCGATCCTCTTTCTTGCCGTTGATGGTGGCAGGCATTATAGTCGGATCGTTCCAGGGCCTCCGGATCTCATCGGGACTAGAATAATTGTAAAGCCTATTCACAAAATACACTAGCATAGCTGGTTCATTTCCAACAACTCGAAATCCATGCCAGTAGTGTCCCGGCACCCTGACCATCTGAGGAATGTCTCCTGCAGAAATGATCTCGTCCAGCTCCGCGGTTTCGTCTTCATAGGCGCAGATCTTAAGAGCACCTCGTACTACCAGGAAATGATCCACCTGCCCGCGCTCATGCCTATGCCAGGCCCGTACCATCCCCGGATAGCTCACAGACATATTGGCCTGGACAATCTCATCCTGAATAACATCGGACCAATCAGTTCTCATGATCTCGGTGAAGAAACCGCGCTCATCAGCAAATCGCCTCAAAGGCTTTATAACAATCCCCGGTAGCATAACTTAGCCTCCGAATTCAAAGTTCTTAAATAATTCTGTTGGCGTACGAGCAAAGCATTTCATTGCACATATTTGGCCATTACAATTATATTGAAAGGGCGAACAAATTCTGAAGTTATTATATTTAATCCCATATATTCTACCATGCCCCTGGCGACTTCAATATCGAATACATGTTGGTGCAGGCATCTATTTAAATGGTTATCCTGCGATCTTTTCTTGAAAGAGGCATAGTCGCCAACTTCCGGAGATCGTTTCAGATCGTGCAGCTCCAATATCTCTGGAAGGTGAGTTAAATCATCTTCTCCAACATCGTTTTCCAGGTCATCTACCAGATGGTTCAATGAAGTGATTGAGCGATTGTGGTCAAAGGTATTTTCCTTATCAGGCACTACAAACAGCAGTATACCATCATCCTTGAGAACTCTCTTCCACTCTGATATTGCCTTTAGAGGATTGGCCATATGCTCGATAGAGTGCGATGAGAGAACAAAATCATAAGTCCCTGGACGGACTTGGGCGAGGTCCACTGCTTCGCAGATGTACTGGTAACCTGGTTCCTTATCTTCTTGATATTTGTATGTCCAACCTTCTTTTAATTTTCCTTCCCATATGGTCTCTTTGCTATAATTACAACCATCAAGGCTTCCAACTACCGGATAAATGGGCAGAATTCCGTGCTCGTTGAAGATACTACTCGGGCCCCCAATCTCAATCCCATGTTTATATCTTAAATTATCGAGATATATTTCGATATTATTAGCCCTAATAATAGGTGGACTTCTTATAAGATTCGAGGCTATGCGAACTTTCTTCCTCAACCAATGCGATCCGATCATCTTCGATCAACCTGAACTGCAGTCATTCTTGGGTACTCATCGCAGATGAATCACATCAGTTCGTTCCAACATCCGCCTTTAGAGCCCCTAAGGCTTTCTCAAGCACGTAGGGCTTTTCCATCAGCTCCCTGGCCGCTTTGGATGTATCCAGCGATGAATCCTTCGGCCTTTTGGCATCCCATTTCAGATCCGCCATCCTGGATGGAATGATGAGGTCTGAATCGAGATCAAACACTCGAGCCACTTCCCTCGCGAAGTCATACCTGGAAATCCTCGTAGCTCCAGCCAGGTGATATACTCCGGAAAGCCTTCGATCTGCCGCCTCCAGGACCATTTTGGCCAGATTGGTGTTCAAAGTGGGAGTGATGAATTGATCCGTGACCACCCGAACCTGTTTGCCGGATTTGAGGCTTTCTATCAGCCAGAGGGCGAAATTGACCTTGCCGCTTGCGGGGCGGCTGCCATATATCACGCAGGTTCTGGCTATGCAGCCCCGGCAGAACTCTTCACCCAGGAGCTTGCTCTGGCCATAATAGCTCACTGGATTGGTTTTTTCATCTTCCCGGTACGATCCTCGCTCTCCGTCGAATACATAATCCGTGGAGATATAGACAAGAAAAGCGCCCGCCTTTTCCGCTGCCTTGGCTATGGCCCGCGACCCCTCGACATTCATCTTATAGGCCAGCTCTCGCTCTCGTTCACAACGATCCACGTCGGTAAGAGCCGCGCTGTGAATGATGACATCCGGCCTCAGCCGATCCACCAGATCGTAAATGCCTCTCTCATCCATCAGATCGAATCGAATAGCTCTTCCACATTGCGGCTCGTTATGGGCATATCCGCTGAATACCTGGTTGCCTCTGGCAAGAGCCACTTCGGCCAGCTTGCTTCCCATAAGGCCGCTTCCGCCTGTTATGAAGATTTTCATGGACTACCACTTCAGCTTCCAGGGGGCAGCACTCAAGACCTTGTCATCCACCAGAGGCTTGTACCAGCTGGTGTTTTGCAAATACCAGCTCACAGTCATGCGAAGCCCTTCCTCAAAGCTCTGCTCGGGATGCCAGCCAAGCTCTTTCCTGATCTTGGAAGAGTCGAGGCTGTACCTGGCATCGTGGCCAGGCCGGTCCTCCACGAACTCAATCCGATCCTCGCCCATTCCGAGCATATCGAGAATGCTCTTGGCGATAGAGAGGTTGGTCTTCTCCTCGTTAGCTGAGATATTGTAGATCTCACCCTTCCGGCCCCTCATAAGAACCTTCTCCACCGCCCGGCAGTGATCCATCACATAAATCCAGTCTCTCACATTCTGCCCCGTGCCATAGACAGGAATCTTCAAACCCCCACGTGCCCTGATTATGGTCTTGGGAATCAGCTTTTCCGGAAACTGATACGGTCCGTAGTTATTGGTACAGCGGGTTATCATGGCCTCCAAGCCATAAGTTCGGGCATATGCCAGAACAAAGACATCTCCCGCCGCTTTGCTGGCGGAGTAAGGCGATGAGGGCTTCAATGTAGACTCCTCTGTAAAAGAGCCGTCCAGAATGTCCCCGTAGACCTCATCGGTGGAAATTTGCACAAATCTGGCCGTTGGATTATGATTTCTCAAGGCTTCCAGCAGGCTATATACACCCATAACATTGCTGTGCAGGAAAGATCCCGGACTGGATATCGATCTATCCACATGAGTCTCTGCGGCAAAGCTCACGACCCAGTCCACATCCTCGATCAGGCTGCTTATAAAAGCCTCGTCGGAGATGTCTCCGTGACGATAGGTGTATCGATCCATGCCTCCGAGGTCGCACAGATTATCGGCATTAGATCCATAATGGAGAGCATCCACATTTATTATATTGCAGTTCTTATGCTCCGCCAGCATGAACCTTATGAAGTTGCTTCCAATGAAACCCAGGCCACCCGTAACAAGAAGCTTCATAATAGATCACAGCGAGATATCTGAGTTGTCCCCGACGATTAGCCTGTTTCCTTTGGGCAGAGCGACACACTCCTGTATTCGTACATTCCTGCCGATGAGGCTCTCTACTATCTTTCCCGTATTGATTATCCGGCTTTCATCCATGATTATGGAGTCCTCAATCTCCGTCCCACAGATCCGGCATCCGTCTCCCACGGAGGTATAAGGACCTATGTAGGAATCAGATATGACGCTTCTATTTCCGATTATGCAGGGCCCTTTTATCACCGATCTCTCGATCTTTGCATCCTTCTCAATGATCACTCTGCCCATCACGCGAGAATTCTCCAGCAAGCCGTCATTTCTCGTCGTAATATCATCGAGTATGAGGCGATTGGCTTCAAATATATCCTCAGGTTTGCCTGTATCCTTCCACCATCCTTCAACAAAAGAGGCATCGACTTTATAGCCATGCTCAATGAGCCACTGGATGGCGTCCGTGATCTCCAACTCATCTCTCCAGGAAGGTTTGATGGCCTTACATGCATCGATTATCACAGGCTTGAAGAAGTAGACTCCTACCAATGCATAATTGGATGGAGGGGCTTTGGGCTTTTCCACCAGCCGCCTGATGCTGCCGTCCTGGTTCAGGTCGGCAACCCCAAAGCGCTGAGGGTCTTCGACTTCTGTGAGCAGCACGCTGGCGTCGCTTCCGAGCGACCTGAATCGCTCTTCATGACGAACTATGCCGTCTCTTAGAATGTTATCCCCTAGATACATCACAAAATCATCATCAAGGAACTTTTCTGCCACCAGTATGGTATGCGCAAGCCCCTTGGGAACACCTTGATAGATGAATTCAATTCGAGCATCCCAATCCCGGGATTTCACCGTATCGATGACCTGATCCTTGTTAGGGCCCAGGATTATGCCAATATCCTGCGCTCCTGCCTCGATCACATCTTCTATGGCATAGAACAGAACTGGTTTATTAGCTACTGGGATGAGCTGTTTTTGCTGAGAGTAAGTAAGAGGTCGGAGCCTTGTTCCGGAGCCGCCGGAGAGTATGAGAGCTTTCAAAAATTATACCTCGGTAAATGTCCAATAACCGGTTGATCAGCCTACAAGATATATCCTTCGACTCATCTCTTTGGAGCGCTCATGATCCGATAAGATGAAGACGTCCACGAGGATGCCCATCCATTTCAGGGCCCCGGATAGATGACCTCGATGTTGTCCATGTTATGGATCAGTTTCCTGAGCTCTTCGCAGTTTATGGGATGCTTGAATTCACTGCACAATTTGACCCTTTCCGATAGAGCACCGAGCTCGTTATCCTTCAGACGGTAACCCATCCTCTGCGTGATGTATTTGAGGGCCTTAGCTCCGGTATGCTTGCCTATAATGATATGCCTTGCAGCGCCGACGAGCTCAGGCGAGTAGAGCTCATAGGTCCTGGGCTCCTCAAGAACCGCAGCCACGTGAATTCCTGACTCATGGGCAAAGGCATTTGTTCCCACTACTGCTTTGTTCCTGGCCACAGGAACCTCAGAATAGGTCTCCACAAGCTTTGAGAGGTCTTTTATTTTGGTTAGATCGTAATTGCTGATGTCGTAATGCAGCCTTAAGGCAACCAGGAGCTCCTCAAGCGGCGTGTTGCCGCTGCGCTCTCCAATGCCGTTCACTGTGGTGTGCAATTGCTTCGCGCCAGCTTCCGCTCCGGCCAGCGTATTGGCCAGGGCCATTCCCAGGTCGTCGTGGCAGTGCATGCAAATGGGCACCTTCACCACCTTTCGAAGCTCGCTGATCATGTAATATGTCGTCCGGGGATTCATGATTCCTACGGTGTCGGCGACACTTACATAGTCGGCATGGTACTCCTCTGCCTTCCGATAAAGCTTCTTCAGGATCTCAAAATCCGTTCGCGTAGCATCTTCTGCCGAGAAGCGCACTATCAGGCCGTGGTCCTTAGCGTATTCTACCGTCTGCAATGCACAGGCTATCGCCTCCGGACAGCTCATGTGCAATTTATATTTGAGATGGAGATCAGAGGTGGCGATGAAGACGCTGATCATATCCACGCCGCATTCGATCGCAGCATCGACATCCTTCTTGACGGATCGAGAGAGCGCTGAGATCTTGGCATCCAATCCAAGGTTGCAGACCTCTTTTACGGCGTTCATTTCCGCAGCGGAAACAACGGGAAAACCGGCTTCAATGACCTCGACACCGATTTCGTCAAGCCTAATCGCGATATCCAATTTCTCATCGGCTCGAAAGACTACTCCCGGCATCTGCTCACCATCGCGAAGAGTTACATCGCAGATCTCAATATCCAGATTTGGGGTCTTGGCAAGGGCCAGAAATTCGTTGAGGGAATAATCTTGCATAGCGCGCAATAATGCGGATTCATTACATAAATTGGTTTCGAAGGAAAGGGATTTCCGGCGAGCTACGATGACTAGAGATTTGCGAAGCGCTCCAAGATCCAACGGTTCCGCACTTCCGGATGAAACAGGATGCCATAAAGAGGAAGAGTGCCTCGCTGGAAAGCCACCGGGGCATCGTTCCTTCCCGCCAGCCTCAGGAATCCTTCGGGCAATGTTGCGGCAAAATTGTGAAGATGATAGCCCTCTATCTGTCTGGGCTCTCCCAGCAATGGCGATGATCTTATGATCTCAATCATGTTTAGACCGATAGCAGGTTGCGGCACAATCGAGCCCCCAAAGGATGCGCTTATGACCTGCATCCCGGCGCAGATGCCCAACGTGGGTTTATTCAGGTCTTTCAGCCAGGAAAAGGATTCGATTTGCTCCATGTAGGCGTTATCCTTCAGCGCCGTGCCGCATAGGATCACCTTATCATAGCTTGCCAGAACGTTATCCGTTACTTCCAGATAATGGCATATTTTGCAGGGAAAGCCGGATCTTTCCAGAATCTCTCGAATGGGGTGGACGAACTCAAACCTGGACAGGGAGTTCTTTTTATAGCACAGGTCAGCCAGAAGGATACGGCATATCATTTTTCCACAAGCCTCATCTCTTCGATGATATATTGTCCCCTATAATACGCATAGCTTAGAGATGCCTTCAGGATTTCGATCTTCTTCTTGAATAAAGGGCCGTCCAGGACGAATGTTTCCAGCTCTCCGCCCTCACCGGAAGGGTTGATTTTATATTTTTCCTGCAGCCCGGCAAGGCTCTGGATACGCTCTTCCGTCAGTTCAGCGCCCAGCCATGATTCCTCAAAGGGATAAGCGTAGACTCCGGAGATTATGACGCGAAAGCCGAACGATCGCAACTGCCGGAGATAGTCGATCTGGTTTATCTGCCAGAGCGGATTGAAACACCATAGATCCAGGCACCGGCAGATCCTCTGCACGCGAACTGCCTGGTAGACGGACTCGATTGCTCCGGTAACCACTCCCTGGATGCCATATTGATCCCGGGCTGCAGCCACTGCCGCCATAAGATCCTCCAGCTCCGCCTCTTTTTCACCGCGTGTGGGCCAGGAGAGCAGTGGAATTCCCATGGCCTCTGCTTGCAGTTTGGTGCAGCGGATGTTTGGCGTATGGAACATGTAGCTATCCGCATTCTCTGAGACCACAGTTATCAGACAGGCTATGTCGTTCTTTTCCCTGGCACGCCAGCAGGCAAAGACTGAATCCTTGCCGCCGGAGAAGAGCACGCCCAATTTCATGATTCAGTCGAGGCCAAGCATTCGCCAGACCTTCTCCAGATCCAGGTTGGCTTCGACTGCCTGGGCCAGTTCCTGGAATCCGCTGCCCTTTGGGGCCAGGGCCCGACCTTTTCCGGGCGCGCATGGATTCTTGCGTTCGTAGAGGTAATCCAAAAAGGCATCGCGGAAGTTCTCGTTATCGAAAATACCGTGCAGATATGTGCCGATCACAATTCCATTTTCTGCGACGGCCCCGTCGTCTCCGAAGGCAATCTCGCCCCCGGAACTTGTCACGCCCATGTGGATCTCGTAACCTGTGACCTCCTGGCCCCGGATCTTCTCCAGGATGGGGCCACCGCCTGTCACACGCTTTTTCACCTGCACAGTTCTCTTCTCATAAAGATCAAAGCGTGTCACCACATCCAATAATCCCAGACCTGGAACGGTTCCCATGGTATCCTCTATGCCGCAATCGATAATCTCCCGGCCGAGAATTTGGTAGCCCCCGCAGATGCCGAGAATCGGCGTGCCCTGTAAAGACTTTATCTGATCCGCCATGCCCTTTGCCTGCATCTCCTGAAGGTCGGATACAGTGTTCTTGGTGCCGGGTATGATCACCGCATCCGGTTGGCCCAGGGGCTCATCCAGATTAACATACCTGACGTGGGCGCTACGCTCCAGAGGTTCGAAGTCGGTAAAGTTGCTGATGCGAGGAAGCCTGATTACTGCGATCTCCACCTGCCCGCCCGCAGGCCCGGCCGACTTGTCCCCCAAAGAGACTGAGTCCTCCGATGGTATGTCCAGATCGAGATAAGGCAGAACGCCCAAGATTGGCACTCCAGTCAACTCTTCCAGTGACTCGAGGCCGGAGCCGAGGATAGCGGGGTCCCCCCGGAACTTGTTGATCACGAGGCCCCTAACCAGTGGACGGACATCCTCTGGCAAGAGCGCTACCGTACCGAAAAGGCTGGCGAAGACGCCGCCACGCTCGATATCCCCGACAAGGATTATGGGGGCCTGGAGGAGGCGGGCCACGTAGATATTGGCGAGATCCCTCTCGTAGAGGTTGATCTCCGCAGCTCCTCCTGCGCCTTCGACTATTATGTATTCGTAGTCCTTCTCCAGCTCTTTGAGGGAGCTGTCAACGACCTCTTTCAGCTCTTCGATATCTCTGTAGTACTCTTCTGCCGACTTATCGGCCAGAGGCTTGCCTAGGACTATGACCTGACTGGTTCGGTCGCCCTTGGGCTTGAGGAGAATGGGGTTCATGAACTCGTTCGGCTCCGCCCGCGCGGCCCATGCCTGCACTGCCTGAGCGATGCCGATCTCCGCACCGGATGAGGTAACCCAGGAGTTGAGACTCATGTTCTGGGACTTGAAGGGCGCGACACTAAAGCCCCGATCGCTGAGAAGGCGGCAGAAGGCAGCGACGAGCGTGCTCTTGCCGGAATGGGAAGTGGTGCCGAGGACCACGAGGAAGCGGGACATGAGAACGGAGATACCGTGCAAGTTTATTTGCCTTTTGGAAGCTGGAGTTTTGCTAATATACCAATTAATAAAGCGGAATCTTCCTGGTCCATCCAAAGCAGGAAACCAAGAAAAAGAACAAAAAAAAGAGGCCGTAGCGTTCCTGGCCTTGCGCGCTGATTTAATAGAGGATCACTTGGGATTACGGTGTAACTCGGCGGGAAGTGTTTCCTGCCGATGCATTCAGAAACGATAGGTCAGAAAGTGGAATGCCCACCTCATTTTGAGGAATTATTGAAGCCGAGGAATTCATGATCCCTGCGTTTGTATTCTGATTTGAGAAGGCTGACGAATTAAACACGCCCGGGTCTGTATTTCTCAGATCTAGAACCTGAGGTTCCGCAATCTTGCTCTGTCGGACAACATCCGCCGGGGTCTGAGCGAAGCCGAGAATCGTTAGAGTAACAAGTACACAAACAATGAGTTTCAGCATTTCATCTTCCTCCAATTTGAACTCCAGGCACTCTGATTTGCCTTATGCCTGGTGGCAATATGCCGCAGACAGGAAACCACTTCTCATAACCCGTCCACGGGATGCACTCGATCCAGTGCATCAACATCTGTTAGGTCTTAATGCAATTTAAGGGTTTTAAACTATTTATACTATACTACACTAAAAATTTGCTATTTGGAATAGTGGAATAATAATTGTGCATGCTATTTTGCATTTTCAAGTTTGATTTAGCCAATGGTTAATGAAACTCACGTGAATCATTTAAGGTCCTCGTGGGCTGTCTAGCGCGGTAGCGTTGTGCTCAGTGTTGATTTTAAAGCAGGATATTTGGAGCAGGGATGCTTTCGGCAGGGTATCTTAAACCAATAACTGGTAAAAAAAGAAGGCATCTTTTCCCCGGGAGCTTTGCCGGTTTAGCATCTTCGCCTGCATCCTCCCGCATTTCCCTCCAGCTTATCGGCGGTTTTCATGGCAGCCATCGCTTCCCGGCCTCTGCCCAGGCATTGCATGGCCAGGGCCTTATTGTACCAGGCTCCGGCAAAATAGGGGTCCACGACAAGTGCGGCTTCAAAGCAGTCCAATGCATCTTGATACTTTTTTTGTTGGGCCAGAACCATCCCTTTGTTGCTCAGAGTATAAGCATGTCTGGGGGAGATCTTAAGGACCTCATCGAAGCATTGCAGCGCCTCATCCAGACGATTCTGATTGGCCAGAATGAGTCCTTTGTTGTTCCAGGCATCGATCAGGGTCGCATCAAGGCTTAATGCGAATTCATATGCCTTGATCGCTTCTTCCATCTGACCTGAGTTGCATAGCTCATTTCCTTTTTCCAGCCAATAACCCGCTGATTGCGTCTCTCCTGAAGACGGTATCATAAGAATGGTGTGCATGAGATTATGTGACGACATATTCATGAGCATTCCGTTCAGGGCAAAAAGGTTTTGCAGGGGCTCAAACTTCCTGGTGTTTCGCTCTCTTGAAGGCATCCTCTACCGCATCACGGATTATGTAGCCGCCCTTATGCAGAACGGTATCGCCAAGTTCCGTGTCGCGTTCCATCGACCCGGTGCAGGGATATGCATGATGCGCTTCGGAGATCCTCTCCCTGATGTCAGGCTGATCCGGCTCCAGCCCCAAAAGGCGCTTGGCCACAAACCAGGTGGATCCGCAGGGTGCTGTGCGAACGACGTTAGCCGCCAGAATGTGCTCTTTGCCCTCCCGGCTCTTTTGCAGCGTCACATCGATCACAGGTTCTCCAATCCCTGCCTCTTTGAGGAAAGCCGAGATATTGGGCTTGGCCGGATCGGGGCGAAGTGCGCAGAAAGGCTTGGCGAACGCAGCCTCTAAACCGATCTCTGCGGCCTTCTCCTCCAGCTGCTTCCTCTGGCCTAAGGGTAGATCGCGAGGCGATTCAGAGCCGCCCACTATGCCCTTCACCCCGGCGTCTTTCAATTTTGGAAGGAGGCCGAAGAGTATGTCGGGATGGACATTAATGACCATGGCGATGTCTGCGGCAGGGATTTCCTTGGGAAGAAGTGGTTCCACATCATCAATAAAGTCACCCAACGTCGCAGGATCGGGCATCTCCACCAGAGATACGATATTCGCGGCATAACCCGGCCGAACGTTACGGCATAGATTGCAGGCCTCGCCACAGGAGATGCAAAAGCCCGAGTAATTGATGAGGTTGCCCACTACCCTTTTACCGAACTCTCCATTGTAGAATACTACCAGTTTCAAGAAATCACCACGATTGCAGAGTAATAGAATCAGAACAAATAACCTATCGATTTAGCGCACAAATAATGTTTGCGGGTCCAGACGGGCCCGCAAGAACGTCTCTCTTAGCAGCTCTATTTTGCCGCGGCCGGTGCATTCCATGCTCTTAGGAAGTGGCGCGCCGCATAAAGGAGCGCCGCAAATCCCAGGCTCATGGAGACGAGAGAGATCAGACCGCCGACATATGGCAGCAGGAAGAGGACGTTGAGTATAACGAAGCCCAATACGAAGAGGATGAGATCTCCCTGCTTCATCTTCGCTAGCTCAAATATCCATTTTCCCAGGCTGAAGGAGACAAAGGTGCCGCTGAGCATCAGGGCGGCAAGTATGAGGAGAGATGAGATCAGAGCGACCGGCAAGCCCACCATGGTTATGGCCACCAGAAGCGCGGCGATGAATGAGGCAATGATCAAGACAAAACCGATGACGGTCTTGAGTAAGGTAGAGCTACGAATCTCGCTATCTACTGCCGCGAAAATTCCGGGAACGTATTTTACCAGGATCAATCCCAGTATAAAGTAACCAATGATGCTCAAGAGGGCGAAGACATTGAACTGACCCCGGTTCTCGTCTCTCTGCGGAGCCTTATTCTCTGTCTTATAGAAGTCCACTTTCCCTGCTGAACCGCTATTGGTGAAATTATTGGCGTAGACGGTCAGAGTGCCGTTGACACGACCTGAGTTAACCACGTCGCCGCCGCCGATGAGAGCATCTCTAGCAATGGTCTTTCCGGGACGTATGCTCACAATGCCGCCTGCAGCCACCAGATTGGTGCCTATGTTGCCTCCCAGATTTACGTTCCCTCCTGCTGCCACAACCTTCCCGCCTACCTCGGAGTTCACATAGACCTGGCCCCCGGCAGCAATGACGTCACCTTTTACAGGCGCATTGATATTCACCGTGCCTCCTGCCACCACAACCGAGTTCACCGGGGCATTGATGCTCACCATGTTGCCCGCAGCAAAGACATCATCCGCGATAGGCGAGTCTATGGAAATCGTGTTCCCGGAAAAGGTTCTCAATGCCTGCCCTCCCGAAGAGAGCAGAATCAAGGCCATCAAAATAAGTATTATGTTAACGCACTTCATCACATTCACCAGAATATGATGGGATCTTATCTAATAAATAACCAACATATGCCTTCATTTACCATAAACTTCATTAATAACTTGAATAATTGCCAGGTCAAAAAAGAGTGAGAGCTCATAGAAAGGCCCTTGAAAGGGTCCATAAAATCATTATCATTAGGTGTATCCTTATCCATAGCGCTCCTCTTTCCAGGGGTCCCCGTGATTATGATAGCCGTGGCTCTCCCAAAAGCCTGGCCGGTCCACTGATGTGAACTCCACGCCCGTTATCCATTTGGCGCTCTTCCAGAAGTAGAGCCTGGGAACGACCAGGCGCACAGGATAACCATGCTCAAGAGATATCTCCCTGCCATCGTGCCTGGTTGCCAGGATGACATCCTCCTGGAAGAAGTCGTCCAGCGAGAGGTTGGTGGTGAAATCACCCCAGGCATGAACTATGGCAAACCTGGCTTCAGGCAGAATCTCCACCAGGTCTTTTATGGCAGAAGCGGGCAGTCCTTCCCAGAGATTATCCAGCCTGGACCAGCCTGTGACGCAGTGCACATCCGAGAAAACCTTCGCATGAGGTAAGGCCTCGAACTCAGGAAGGCTCAGGCTTTGCTCTTTCTCCACCAATCCGAATATTCTAAGACGCCACTCATCAGGGTTAATTCTGGGAACATTCCCGTAGTGAAGGACAGGCCAATTATTGGTCTGCCTCTGTCCGGGTGGCACTCTGACAGTTCTTATCGTATCCGGACTCTTGATCACGGCAACTGAGGGCATACCTCATTATCAGATTCCATACGGTACAAAGGTTTCCGTGGCGAGGGCTTATGAACTGGTGGCGTTACTGATATGATTGATCGACATTGAGAAAACTTCCTGAACTTCTCGCACCTGCAGGCTCGCCCGAGGCCCTGCGCTCAGCCATAGCAGCAGGCGCGGATGCCGTATACCTGGGCGGCAAGAGATTTGGAGCAAGAAAATTTGCCACAAACTTTGACGAACCGGCTATTTTAGAGGCGATAAACTACGCTCATCTGCGAGGCGTCAGGGTCTACGTCGTCGTCAACACCCTTGTTAGAGAGGATGAGCTGATGGACGCGGCAGAGTACCTGGTCCGGCTCTATGAGATGGGCACAGATGCCGTTCTTCTGCAGGATCTGGGAGTAGCAGCACTCGCAAGATTGCTTGTGCCTGAATTAGAAAGGCATGCCTCCACGCAGATGACCATCCATAACCGCGAGGGCCTTCTCTATGCAGCGAGAGCCGGATTCAAAAGGGCGGTTCTGGCGAGAGAAGTAACCCTGGACGAGATCAAGAAGTGGGAGTCAGAGAAACCGTCCACCGGATTGGGCCTGGAGGTATTCGTGCACGGAGCTCTCTGCTACTGCTACTCCGGGCAGTGCCTTCTCTCCTCAGCCATCGGCGGGCGCAGTGGCAATAGGGGAATGTGCGCTCAACCCTGCCGCAAACCCTACGTGCTGCTGCGCGGCAAGTTGGACGAGTATGGGCGGCCGGTGAGCCTGGCAGCGGAGCCGCAAAAAGAGAGCTTTCTCATATCCACGCGCGACCTTTCCGTTTACAGACATCTGGATAGGATCGTCCGCTCTCCTGTGCAATCGCTGAAGATCGAAGGCAGGATGAAGTCCCCAGAGTACGTGGCAGTCGTCACCGGCATTTATAGAAGAGCCCTGGACTCCATCGCCCGCGGCTCGTGGTCGGCCTCCCCGGAGGACGAGAGGGATCTGGCTCTGGCCTTCAACCGCGACTTTACAGATGGCCACCTTCTCAGTGCCGGGGATGTCATGGGCAGAAAGGCGTCGGATAATCAGGGTTTTCTCATAGGCAGCGTTGCCTCTTACGACCTTCCAAGAAGCGAGGCGCAGGTTCGCCTTTGCGGATCCCTGACTCTGGAGAAAGGCGACGGACTGGTCTTCCAGGCGCCGGGCCAGGAGATGGGTCTGGTGGTGCAGAACGTCTTCCAGAAGGACGGCCTGCTGCGGCTAAAGACTCCGGAGAGGGTGCGCCCGGGGGCCAAAGTCTATCTTACGGGCAGCACCGCCCTGACCAGGAAAGCGCAGGCGATAATTAACTCTGACAAGACGGAGATTCCCATCGACCTTGATATCTCCTGGGAAGATGGAGACTGCCTTGTCGAGGGAAGACTGCAGACGGGCCAGAAGATCGAGGTCAAGGCGGGATTCAAGATGGAGAAAGCGAAAAAGCAGCCCCTAACCCAGCAGCAGATCGAATCCCAGATGCGCCGGACGGGCGGAACGCCTTTCGTCATCGGGAAGATCGATATGGACTATCCTGGCGACCTATTCGCCCCTCTGGGTGCCCTGAACCAGCTGCGCCGCGATCTTCTGGATAAGGCAGAGGAGGCTCTCCTGGAAAAGCGCCGCCCAACTGCTGAGAAGGTCGTACAGGCGCGAGACCGCCTGAAAGAGATGAGATTTGCTTGTCATCCGGCCATTGGAGAAGACGGGGCAAGGGCAGTCCGCGTTCCCACGTTAGCGGTCTATGCCGACAGCCTGGAGACGGTAGAGGGTGCATTCGAGGGAGGATGCCGGCGAATCTATTTCGAGCCGCTTCCGCTTCCAGGCGAACAAGGAAACCGCGCCAATGGGATTAAGAAAAGGCTTAAGGAGGCAAGAGCCATCTGCCGGAGCGCGGATGTGGAGCTGATCTGGAAGTGGCCGAAGATCACCAGAGCTGATTTTCTCGAGAATGCCAGGCTGCTGCTCAATGATGTCGAAGCAGCCAGGATTATGGTAGAAAATGTTGGTGACGTCGAGGCCGTCCTGGCGGCGTCGCCGAAGGCACGAATCTATGGCGCTTCAGGCCTGAATGTGTGGAACCATCTGACCATCCAGGCGCTCGCGCCGCCCCTGCAGAGCCTCACGCTCTCGCCCGAACTATCTCGAGATCAGCTCGCCTGCACCGTTGCTGCTGCGCGCGAGCAAGGCAATGTCCCCGAGCTGGAGCTGATGGTGCAGGGCAACCTGGAGGTAATGGTGACGGAGGACAGCCTTCTGAATCTCGTCAGAAGAAAACCCGAGCCAGGAGAATTTTGGGGCTTGCAGGACTTCAAGCGCATCTTCCCCTTACGACAGGATGAGGGAAAGACGCACATCTTCAACTCCGCAGAGACCTGCCTTCAGGATCTCATGCCTGATCTCTTCCGGATCGGGCTGGACGGCATAGCTGTGGATGCCCGCGGCAGGACCCGGAAGTATGCCCGGGAGATGACGGAGATTTACCTGAAAGCGATAGAATTCACCAAAGCGGGTGGCGCGTCGCAAGAAGGACTGCAGGCATTGAAGGAGCAAATCCGGCCCATGGCTCTGGGAGGCATAACCTACGGCCACTTCATCAAAGGATTGAAAGATGAGATCTCCTGAGGACCAAATGAAACAAACGGACAGATAGAAGAAAAAAGATTGCCTTAAAGATCCCGGCCGGAGATGAACTGACAGTAGCCGTAGCTTATCGGCCCCTGCTTTGTCGTCTCGCAGGGAAATTCCGGGCACCGGAAGCACAAATCTAAGCCTTTTCGAAAAGCGCAGGTGGCAATCTGGCACATCCTGTTCTCCCGCGGCAGGCAGCCCGTCTCACCATTAGGGCACATACCCTGGACCATTCGTGGACAGACCTCACAGGGGATGCCGCACACCCCGATCTTCATTATAATCCCTCAGACGACGTAGTCCACAACTACCCTGCTCTCGCAGACCTTGCCGACGAAGTCTGCCACTTTAATGTGATCGGGGTGCTGCTGATAGCTGGACAGGGCCTCTTTGCTGAAGAACTCTGAAATAAGGACCAGATCGTATGCGACTGTGGCCTCACTGAAGTTGACGCCCACCTGGAAGAATTTTATCTCATTGATCTTGGCAGGAAGGGCCTCCAGATACGACTTAAGCAAATGAGTATTGCCCAACTTGTCGTTGCTCTCTGCAAATCTCTTGAACTTGAACATCACAATGTGCTTGATCACCGGATAGGGCCTCCCTGCGCGATTCTACGCGTGCGGTTTGGACTGGAAGTTTATAACGGTTTTCCTGGTAGAAAGATCGACTTTGGAGAGGAAGTACTGCGGCCAGGCGGCACGACTTTCTGATTGCGAAATGACCGGAACTTGCACTTCATCCCCCCATTCAGCGCACGAGATAGCTCTACATCATCGACACTGCTTGATAGATTCTTATAGATCTCGTGCTGGTACCCGCAAATGAAGCAAATTCCTCATTAGAGTCATATTCCTCAAACTATTTTGCATTATTGATGATTAATCTCGTGGAAGGCCTGGCACGAACCCCCTAATTGGAAATGCATTTCCCCAGAAAGAATAATGGTCTTTTAGCATAATGATTTTATTGGGATGAATATTGCTATAAACTTTTCGTATGTGTTTAGCTCACTAAAATCGGCATCTATAAACTCATTTTCAGATCTCCTCGCGCTGCTATTCCGCGAGAGGTGATTGGAGTAAATTCAGCTATTGATATCTATTTTCAATCTCACGCAAAATTATTTTCACCATTACATTATTGATTAAATCCAGTATCGATAGATAGATTCATAGGGACCTAAACACATACTTTTCGCGAATAGTCCAATGAATTTTTCGCCTATTCAACTTCATATTCTGAACTTCAAATTCGGAGCGTAAGTAGGTGCGAAATAATTTCGGAACTCTACAAGGCTTTGGACCTCTCTTTCCCATTTTGCTACACCCCATTATGTCGATCAGATATATAAATAACAACTTATTGCAGATTCACGACCAGCGCGCTACCACAAATAGATATTTATAGTAAGTCTCTTGAGTTCAACCTCACATAATAAACTAGTGATAGTAAGGCATTTGGTGGGATTAAAATGGGGGATCAAGAAGAGGGGCAACGTGTTCCAGATCCATTAGGAGACCTAATGATGGCATTTGGAATAAGCAAAATAAGAGGTTGGTTTGCATTCCTATTTCCGCCCTTGCTATTATATTGGTTCACCACCAGCAATAAACCAGTTTCTATTTATAATATATATGAGATAAACTCGGTGTGTGGAGCATGTTGGCTTATCTTAATTATATGGGGTTTTTTATTTATCTATCAAATAATGATGATGATTTTAGCTAAGATTTTATATTTTGCGGGATTGCCCCTAAAGAGAGATTCCGTTTTATTAAAATTTGCTACTCTTGCGGACAAATTAAATGGACTAATTATGAGCTTTCTATGGCTCTTTGTGATAATCTTTGGCTATTCTTGGTCATTTAATTATGTCCCACTAAAACCAATTATTATGAAAATGTTTTCCTATTTTTCCATGATTAGTTTTATAAATTACTACCAACTAACACTTTTATGCAATTCAGACATATCATGGGCCATAAAATATATTATGGGACTAATCGGATTATAAAATGGATGATATACTTTGGCATTATCTATTATCGATCTGTGGTTCATTGCGCTTGCCTTTAAGTTTATCCCAAATCCCGCAGGTGCACATGCACCTTCCAAGACGTAACAATTTCTTGATAACGATTTTCTGCAAAACCACGTAGATGCAATCAATTGGTTTTGGGTAGAATTATATTCCACAATAACTATAGCGTCGGCTTCTCTAAAGTGAGAACTATTCGTGAAAATGCTTAGAGGCTTCAGCAGTGCATTCGCATCAGAAATGCGATACCATCCAACGCTCCGGGCATGGAGATGAGATATGCGATTTGTGATGTATCCAGATGGCATTTTCATGAACGAGACTCTTCTGAGTTCTATGCTGTGTGCAATAGGAATCTTTTCGCAGGCCGTTGCTCCTTGACCCTCGCCCCAGATTGCAGGAAAGAGCCACTAAATCATCTTACACCCATCGATTTCATACCGCTCTTTGCCTCATATTCTACCTCAGCATCACCTTGCTCATCGTCACCAGGAACAGAGCCATGAGCAGCCACCCTGCCAATGTCTCAATCACCGTCAAGAACTCGAAGCCCTCAACGATGCCTATATTCTGCGGACTGCGCCCCAGAAACTCCATACTGCTGAAGTAAAAGGCATCGTTTATCGATATGCTGACAGCCCCGTGCGTCACCGCAGCCAGTTGCAAGGCGTGTCCGCCCCAGAAGATCCCTGTAAAGAGGAGGATTAGGGCAAGGCTCAAGATAACGGTATGCGAGGGGCGAACTCCATAGCCGCAGGAGAGCCAGGCCAGTTGGTCGATCAATTTGGGAATGAGCTTAGACTTGCGCGCCTGCTTTTCCTTCCGGTACTGGTAATAGCATTCGTCCTCATCCTCGAACTGCTCCAAATTTCTGAAGTTCCGTGTCAAGGTGAGATAGACCGAGCCGTTAAAGGGAAGATGCTCTCGGATCGTGTTCCAGCGAACAACGATGCGGTTGAAGTTGAAGTCCTTCAGGCTTATGCTCGACCCTTCATCGAAGAATACATCAGACAGACGCAGGGTGTACACTTTGGCGTTGGTGAGGTTGAGATTGCGGTGAAATGCCGCTCTGCCAAAGTCGGCATCATTGAACCTGGCCCGGGAAAAATTGGCCTCCGTTGCGAAATGGGCTCGTGAGAAGTTGGCCTCTCCCTGAAACTGAGATTCAGAGAATCCGGCATCCTCCTGAAATTGAGAATCTGAGAAATTGGCCGCCTGGTTGAAGACTGTGCCGTCAAAGTCCACCAGGCCGGAAAAAGCAGCGTGATCGAAGAACACATCTCCCTTGATCACGGAGTACTCAATCTTTATTATGGAATTTATGATCTTACGCTTATTCTTGTTCCGGGGCAGGTCCAGACGGTGCAGATCCAGGTCTCCATAGATGATGACGTTCTCGTACTCAACCGATTTGCCCTCTTCGATCTTCTTATGGATCTCCTCGGCTTTGATCATCAATAGGCTATCGACCATAAACGAAGAAAGATATCGACATAAACAGATAATCCTTTTGCTGAGGACTCACCGAGGACTCTCTCCATCCCCCTTCCCCAGGAGCATCTCCTCCACCCAGTCCCAATCATGCTCATAGATATGCGCCGAGGCACTCGTGGTCGAGATCGAGCCCAGCTCTGCGCCCACTTCACCCGCAACATACTCCAGCACTCTGGCCAGGCCATAGAGATTGGCAGGATAGGCTCCAGCAAAGTCGTGGCTGCGAAAGAAGACGGCCAGATTGAGGCGCCCATCGCGCAGTTTGAAGTCGTCCACAATCATGCAGGGAACCTCATCCTTGGCTGTGTCAACGGGCGGGATCCAGGTTACAGCCGTGGCCCGGCGCGTGGCGGATGACTCTTTGAGACGACGGATGACCTGCTCGATCTGGTCCAGCGGAGGCACGCCCGGCAAGGACCAGGCACGCAGGCGTTCGCCATAGGTGTACTCGAAGCCCGGATTCACGCCGCTCAATAGCTGCCCGGCATACTCCTCCAGGCGCTCCTCATTCCAGGAATATTCTTTGGGAATCATCTCTTGATAGGGGTCTTCCACCACTACCTGCATGGAGAGCAATTCCCGGATCCTGGTGCCCCTCTCATCAGTGATCTCCTGGCCCTGCCGCCAGATGAGATTCAGGCCCCGGTGCCAGGCGTCGGAGATCGATCTCGCGCGAATAAATCTGCCCAGTTTTGCCATAATACCATTTACCTTCCCTGCAAAAGCAAAGGACTGATTGTCTAGCGCCCTTTGCTCTTTAGCTCAGCCAGAAACTGCGGCGGAAAGGCTTTGACAATGTCAATCTTTTTGACACGACGCGTAACAATGCCGTATTTCTTGGCCAGTATCTTCAGCTCCCTCATGCAATAGAGCCTGGCGACTTCCTCATCATCCATGACAAAAGCTACTCTTCTCCCGGGTACTTTAAGTTTTTCGGATTTCTCGGGCCTGCAGTCAATATCTCAGGCTCTGAGCCATGCCGGATTCAGGCTGGACTCAGGCAGGATTCAGGCTTTCAGCCAGGCCAGGTTGCACAGTTCCAGGCCCAGGCCACCGTAGCTGAATTTTATGCATATCAGTCCATTATGCACCAGTACTAATATCAATATTAATATAACTTCAAGAAGGATGAGCAGAGCTATGAGAACGATGCCGAAGCCTGGCATCCGGATAACCTCAATGACGAAATCCCACAAAGTCCTTCCCACTACCATTACGACCCTCACTCACAAAGCGCACCGGAAGGTGTTTTGCTGCAGAGTTATTAAATTATTAGAATGCGAGCGGAGCGAAAGTAATCCCGGAGGGAGGGATAGGAAACATATTTTATAAAGAGACTCTCTACATCAACACCAATGGGCGACTTCGAATGGGCAATGGTCAATGCCCTGAACTCATTCTTCGAGAAGGAAGGCATCGCAGCCATAGCCTACCGCCTCCGTCAGTCACGCTTTGCCACGCAACTGGTGGACATCCTGGTCGACTCCAAAACTCCCGAGTACTATCTGGCCATCGAGTGCAAGAGCCTGGATGCGCGCAAGACGAAATCGCTCTACTTCAAGCAGCACTTCAGCCTTGCCGCAGGCGGCCATCAGATGGAGCGGGAGACGGATTTCATCACCCGCTCCGGCAGGCAGGGCATACTGGCGGTGGAGCTGCGCCGTGGCGCGGGCAAGTCCAGAACCGCGCACCTCGTCCCCTGGGGGCAGATATTCCAGAGCTACAATGCTGGGAAGGCGGGCGTATCTATTCGGGATATCGAGGTCAACCCGCCTTTGGAGAGAAAGAAGGGGGCATACAGGATCTCCCGGCTGGATATAGTGCGCATCTCCGGATACTATGACCTGGCTCTGGAGAGCGACTCTCTGGAAAGCGACCAATCTTATGAGGAGCGGGAGAATGAAGAATTTAGTTAGGGAATTTAATGAGGGCATTCAGGCCCCCTCCTTTAGAGTTGTCTCGTTGACTCGCTGAGTTCGCGGGAGTTGCGACGCAGTCGCAACATGATGAAAGGATGTCCCTGGTTCTTCAAAACGTGACGCTTCTGGTAGAACTGGCGTTCAAAGCATTCTTCGGAAGAGTAAATCTGGATAGGAGCCTGCATATCCAAGGTTCAAAGAAATGAGTAGATACGAGAGCATCACGTCTAATGGGCTCCCTGGGGCTGGGCTCGCTCGAATGCGGACGGACGCTCGCGGTCGCGGGCGGCCAGAAGTCTTGCGGAGAAAAACTAAGCCATTGAGCCTTACAAAACCTGACTTCTCTACATCCCCGTCGATCTATATATGCCTTCCAAAAATAGCTTCTCTGGTAACCGGCTGGCGCCTAAGAGAATATAGAAGGTTTGGCCCTTCTACTTAAAATTCCATGTTTTTGAACTCTTCAATCTCTTCCTGTGTCAAGAACTCGTGCCACTTCACAGGGATAATTTTTAACACAGATCGGCCATCTCGTTCGGCTTTTTGTGTCCGTATCCAGCCATCCTTTTCTAATCGTCGAACGGATCCGTATACTTTGCCGCTTGACCACCCGAGCTCTTTAGCCAATTCATATACGCTAGATCTTGGCGTTCTATTTATCACTTCATAGAGCTTATAGTCGGTGTCAAGTCCTTCTCGGACCCTAGCGTCTCGCGCCGCCTGCATCCCGTTGCTTCCCGATTTCCCTGGGTTCATCTCCGGCCTCCTACGTATTGTTAAGCACGTACTAATAAGATGAACACACCCTCGTTGGCGGTATCAAGTATTAGTCGTATTCTACGAGTACTTCTAATCTATTTATAGCTATCTAAATTGCATAGATCCAATAAAAACGCATCATAAACTGGTTTTAAGTAGTTTTAACCTATAAGGAATATTTCTAATAGCCAAAGAAGCAATAAAATATATTCTTTCAAAGGAAATCTTATATACCAGTTTGATATGATAAATATAGCAATGCATCAATCATTAGGGGGGATGATTATAGAACGATAATGATCTCACTGATATTCAGAAGCTAATACTCTACAGTCTTTGCAAGGCAACACAAGGAGGGAAAAGATCTCACGTCCCCAAACCGTACTTTATGGGCAAACCCACACTGCAAGGTCACAATGCAGATAAGGCGTTACGTGATCTCATAGCTTTGAACTACATTCTGAAGCATCCGACAGGTAGCGAAATGACCTATGCGCTTGATGAGCGAGGGCTTGAAGAGTGCAGAAAGCTCCGAGAGGACTTGAAAAAACTCTGAGATACCACAGCGTAATTTGATTCTAGCCGATGTTGGCAATTCGATAACGTGCGGTGATGGGCCTTTAGAGTCTTCCTTTCCTCTAAAGGTTCGATTAAGGTATGATGATGTTTCAGCCCATCAAATAACGTATAGGGTTTTGTGCATGGTTTGTAAGGTATTCTTCGACCGATTTCAGTAGGTATTTTCCTAATCCAGGAACTTTTTTTTCAATCCAGCGATACATCATTTTCTATGAACAAGAATGGCTGAGGCCCTCATGCTCGTGGACCTGGGTGCCAAGGGCCGGGCTCGCATGCGGACGGGCGCTCACGGGCGCGGGCGGCCAAGGGTCTTGCGGCCACAGTGTACAGCCAGGATGGCAGGGGCGAATGTGGCGAGAGTGATGGCAAGGGGGAAGAGGTTGTATTGACGAGACCTGCAAGAACATGGGTGCCGGTTCCAATCATAGTCTGCTTCTTCTGCCCCGTAAAACAGCCTTATACCCCGCTATATTCTCCCGGGCCCATCCCTATGTCTTGCAGGGCGAGAGCATCTGAACAAGTTCATTGGATTAACCTTTTATTCCAGCCCCGATCTCCTTAAACCATGAAGCTTCCGGGCACGGCGACTGAGGAGGAGAACATCTACATCGCCATGGGAAAGCTCTGCATTCAGCCGGGCCAGGTCTTTTTAGATATCGGCTGCGGCTCGGGTGCCGTCTCATTGGCAGCCTCTCGCTTCACAGACCAGATCTTTGGCCTCGACATGCGACCGGAGGCGGTGGAGATCTGCAAAGCAAGTGTTCCCAGCGGCAAATTCTTCTTGGGGAATGCTCTTGAGATTCTCTCGAACCTTCCCGAAGTAGACAGGTGCTTTGTCGGCGGCACGCGCCAGATCGATGAATTCTTGCCTCTTTTACTGAAAAAAGCTAGGCCCGGCTGCATTATTGTGGTAGACCTGGCTCGAATCGGCATCGCCTCTCGCGTAGCGATGTTGATGAAGGAGCTGGGCATATTTCAGGAACTGCTTCAGATCCATATCCTGCGGGGCTACGATCTGGCAGGAGACATTGCCCTCAAGCCCGTAAACCCCATTTTCATGGTGATTGGCAAATGTTGATCGGCATAAGCCTTGGCCCCGGCGACCCTGAGCTCATGACATTCAAGGCAGCAGCGGCCTTAAAGCGGTGCACAAAGGTCTTTGTGCCTGGAGAGATGGCAGCAGAGCTTGCCCGGCCATTTTCTAATCCTGAGATCCTGGAGTTCCCCATGATCGAAGACGAGGCGGAACTGGAAAGGATCTGGCGCCTGAACGCAGAGACCATAGCCCGTCATGCGGCCGCCGGCCCGGCCGGCTTTGCCTGCCTGGGTGACGTCAACACCTTCTCGACCTTCAGCCATCTCAAGAGGGTGATCAGGCAAAACCATCCCGGGATTGAGATTGAGTCCATTCCCGGCGTGGGAGTTGTTCCGGCTCTTGCCTCCCGCTTTGATGCCGCCCTGGAGAAGTCCTTTGAGGTCTCGGACGGCTCAGAGGTGGAATCGGTCATCAGGATAAAAGCGACAAGACCCCGGAAGTTGGCAGAAGAGCTTCGCCAGAAGGGCTACGATGAGTTCGTGCTGGGCACAAGGCTCTGCACGCCCGAAGAGAAGATCATTCGGGGAGAGATGCCGGAGAGAAGCGACTACTTCAGCGTCCTTCTGGCCAGGAGGCGGAAGTGAAGGTCTACTTTGTCGGCGCGGGACCGGGAGACCCGGATCTGATCACGGTTAAGGGCAAGAGGCTTCTAGAGGAGGCGGATCTGGTGATATTTGCCGGCTCCCTGGTCAACCCGACGCTCCTGGAAGGGCTGAAAGCGGAAAAGATGGACAGCAACGGCGCTTCTCTGGAAGCCACCTTCGCCAGGATGGTCGATTCCCTGCGTGCGGGCAAGAGAGTGGTGCGTCTGCACAGCGGCGACCCATCTCTTTACGGCGCCATACTTGAGCAGATGAAGCCGCTGGAAGAATTGGGCATCGAGGTGGAGATCGTTCCCGGAGTCTCCTCCCTCTTCGCCGCCTCAGCCGTCCTGAAGACCCAGCTCACACTGAAAGGGTCTCGGAGTCCCTGATCGTGACAAGGCCCGCGGGAACTACACTGGAGAAGGATGAGCTTGCAGCTCTGAGCCGGCACGGCACAACTATGGCCATTTTCCTTGGCATCGACAAGATCAGAGATATAGTCGATTCCCTGGACCGATCGCCCGACACGCCCGTAGCCGTGGTCTATCATGCCTCCTGGCAGGATGAGAGAGTCTTGCTTGGAACTTTGGGCGACATCGCCGCTAAGGTGGTGGCAGCCGGAATAGACCGCAGTGCCCTTATAATCGTAGGAGATGTTGTAAAGAGAACGGGATTTCGGAGGTCTCACCTATACCGGAATCGTTAGCCGTACTCGTCTTCCCCAGAGACCGGGAGAAAGGAGAAAAGATAGTTCAGGCTTTGGAAGAGCGCTATCGCCCCACCCTTGTCCTTTACGAGGAAGAGAGGATGAAGAGGCTGCTGGAGAAGTACGAGATGGTAGTGGCGGTGATGGCGGTGGGAATTGTGGTAAGGAGCCTCTGCCGCCACCTCCATGATAAGTGGACCGATAGACCGGTAGTGGCCGTCGACTCATCTCTTTCCTGCGCGGTCCCGGTCGTGGGAGGCCATCACGGGGCCAATGATCTGGCACTCTTTCTGGCAAGCCGCCTCGGGCTATATGCCGCCATAACCACCGCCACCGACGCTTCAGGCCGGCCCTGTCTGGAGGACGTGGCAAAAAAGCTCGGTTCGGAGATTGTCAACAAGGAGTCTTCCAAGCTCATCAACCTCGCCTTCCTCAAAGAAGACGTGCCGATACTGAGGTTGAAGGGGCCGAAGATCGTCGTTGTAGATGACGATGTGGCCGTCTTGAAGGCCGGGGGCCTGGTGCTCGGCATTGGTGCCAGAAAGGGCGTAAGCTGCACAGAGGTGCTGCAAGCAATCGACGCGGCACTGAATGAGGTCGGCAAAAAGAGGAACGATATCGGCATTATGGCCACAGCCTGGCTTAAGAGAGACGAAGATGGTCTGACACAAGCCGCCCGATCCCTGGGAAAAGAGATGGTTTACCTCTCCCGAGAGGATCTTAACTCCCAGATCGCTGTCACGGTCACGCCCTCCCGGGCCCGTGACCTCGGCCTTATCGGTGTGGCCGAGCCGGCAGTTCTGGCTCTGGCGACTAAACTTATTTTTCCCAAGAAAGCTTACGGGAGGGTGACGGTTGCTATCGGAGAGTAGACGGGCGGAGGCCGGTTCGGATCACAAATTCTCCATCGTGGGAATCGGCCCGGGCGCGTCGAGCCTTCGCACGAGGGCCGCAGCAGAGGCCATAAAATCGGCAGACTTTGTGGTCGGCTACAGGCCTTATCTGGACCTGATCAGCGATCTCTTGCCCGGCAAGACGGTCTTCTCCAGCAGCATGGGAAAGGAGGTAGACAGGGTCCGGGCGGCCGTAGACCTCCTTAGCCAGGGATCGGTAGCTCTGGTGAGCAGCGGAGACCCTAATGTCTACGGCATGGCCGGGCTGGGCCTGGAGATGGCGGCGCAGCCGAAAGCGGTGGAGATTGTGCCCGGCGTCACATCCTTTACTGCCGCCGCCTGCGCCGCAGGCCTGGCCTTCCGCGAATGCGTCGCCGTGATCAGCCTCAGCGACCTTCTCACTCCGTGGCAAGAGATAGAGGGCCGCTTGCGGCTGGCGGCAGAGTTTGAGATGCCGGTCGCCCTTTACAATCCCCGCAGCAAGAGACGCGACTGGCAGCTCATACGCGCTCTGGATATCTGTGGCCAGAGGAATGTACTCGTAGCGAAAGACATTGGCCGCGATGGAGAAGAGCTCTTCTGGACCAATTCCGCCCGGCTCCTGGAGAGCGAACTTCTCCGGGAGAAGATCGACATGACCACCCTCGTCATCATCAGCGGCAGAGGCGCTTTCCAGGGAGAGGCCGCCCGCGAGGCTGGAGTAAACCTGGTGGGCATCGGCCCGGGAGACCAGGGATTCCTGACAGGGGAAGCAGAGAGCATATTGAAGAGTTCGGTGAAGATCTTCGGAGCACAACGATACCTGGACCTGATTGGAGACACAACTCCCGCCAAAAAGGTAGCCCACTCCGGCCCCTGCCCCAAGCGATCATTCGACCGCTTCGTGGAAGCCAGGGAGATTGCCGGAGCAGGCAATAAGGCATCCATTATCACGGGCGGCGACCCCAGCGTCTTTGGCTCCGGCTGGAGGATTATGGATCTGGCAGGCGGAACGGTCCCGGTTCATCTCTCTCCCGGCGTCTCCGCCTTCTCCTCTGTGGCCGCAAGAGCCGGAGCGCCGCTGGTAAACGACTTTATCCTTCTCTCCAGTCAGGATGACGGGTCGATGCTCTCCCTGCTGGCGGGAGCCGGCTTTGGCGTCGTAGTCTACAATGTAAAGGGGCATCTAATTGCATCTCTCCTGCAAGACGTCGATCCACTGCGGCCTGTTGTTCTGGCCCGAGATGTGGCGCGAGATGGAGAGGATATGATGATTCTGACCGCAGAGGACCTGCTGGCCGCAAATCCATCCGGTTTCCGCTTCACTCTTATTGTCGCCGGACCAAATTCCTGCATAAAAGAGGGCCGGATAATAACCAGACGGGGATACGAGGCCAAATACAGCTACTAAGGCTAGCTACTAAGGCGGATTGCATGATGAAAGATTACACGGATATCGGGGCCACCACGCCCGAGGCTTTGGAAATAAGCAGAAAGAGCCGGCAGCTTATCTCGGAGCTGATTGGAGACCGGAGCCTGGAGGACAGAATCACGCAGAGGTGCGTTATTGCTACGGGCGACCCCAGCGTCGCCGAGATTCTGAGATTCCAGAATGATCCCTTCCAGGCTGGCCTGCATGCCCTGGAGAAGGGAGCGCATATTTATGTAGACATAAAAATGGTGGAAGCAGGAGTCTTGAAGAAGAGCCACAACAGCCCCATTGAGGCCTTCATTGGCAAAGGCGACTCCCTGGCCACGGCCCGGGGGATCACCCGTACCTCGGCCGGAGTCATGGCTCTAGAGGGTGAGCTGACAGGGTCCATAGTAGTGATAGGAAATGCGCCTTCCGCCCTGCTAACTTTGTGCGAGCTCATGGAGTCGGGCAAAGTCCTACCAGATCTTGTCATAGGAGTTCCGGTGGGCTTCGTCAACGCCCGCGAGAGCAAGGAGAGACTTCGGAAGATCGATGTGCCGTCCGTATCCACGGCAGGCACCCGCGGCGGAACGCCAATTGCCGTCGCAGCTCTGAACGAGATCATAAACACTTATGCCAGAAATCATCACTGACCCTGTCACAGGTTTTCAGATCCCGGCCTCCTGGATCGTATCCTGTCCCGATCCTCAGGCTCTGCAAAAGATCCAGAGCGGCGGATGGGTTCTTCTCTCCAACGGCCTGCTCTTGAAGCGCGGACTGACTACGGGAACAACTGCAGCCGCGGCCTGCAAAGGAGCAGTCCTGTCCCTGGCGGGATCCGTCGATTGCCTGGAAGTAATGACCCCCGTAGGAATCAGGGTCTCCCTGCCCGTGGTCGGCAAAGAGGGCTTTTGCATCGCAGTCAAAGATGCCGGCGACCATAAGTTCGATGTCACTCACGGCCTGGAGATCGTAGCACAGGCCAGACCGTCTCTGGAGACGAAACTGGTGGCAGGACCGGGAGTAGGCAGGATCGTCGCCCGAGGATTATGTGATGAGGTGGGAAGGCCGGCCATAAGCCCATCTGCCCGGCAACAGATTATGAAAGCGATCTATGAGGGCCAGGAAGAGACTGGCCTTGATCATGCGCTGGTGGAGCTAAGCCTTCCCCGAGGCCTGGAGCTGGCCAAAGAGACCCTAAATCCCCGGCTCGGCATAATGGGCGGCATTTCCATACTGGGCTCAACTGGTTTTGTGGAACCCTGGAACGATCACTTCATCAGCGACAGGATCCAGGAGCTGAAAGGAGACAAACGGGTGGTCGTAACCACGGGCAGAACGGGCCTTAAGTTCAGCCGTATTCTCTTTCCCGATCATAAGGCTGTGCTCATGGGAAGCCAGCTCGACCGGCTGGCATTTGAGATGGATCAGGAGAGCATCCTTTGTGGCCTGCCCGCTCTCATCCTCAAGTGGGCCTGGCCCGGGGTCCTGGAGGGAACGAATTATGGCACAGTGGCGGAGATGGTGGAAAAGGAGCCGCAGCATAGGAACATCATCCTGGCCCTGGAGAGAGCCAAGAAGAAGCTGCCCCACACCCGCATCGTTCTGCTCTATAAGGACGGACGAATCTTGGGAGAGGCTCCTTGAAAACGGAAAGTCCTCACGGTGGGTCAGGGAAAAAAATGAGCGAATTTACGGGGTTAGACATGAGCGAAATGACTGACTCGATGTTCAAGCTGCGAGGATTTATCCGGCAAAAAGATAAGAGTTACTTCGTCGTACGGGTGAAAACGCAATTGGGCAATGTTAACTCTGAACAATTGGCTGCACTATCCGATATCGCCGGGAAATATGGCAGGGGCTATATGACGTTCACCACCCGATTGAATATTGACATCCCATGGGTAGTACAAGAAAATCTTGATGCCGTGAAACAGGCAGTAGAAGAGGTTGGATTAAAAGTTGGTGGGACTGGATTTACTGTGCGTCCGATTGTGGCCTGCAAAGGCACGACATGCAATAATGGTATAGTTGATACCCAAAGTCTAGGAAGATTGCTGGACGAGAGATTCTTCGGGAAGAATCTGCCTGCGAAATTTAAGATAGGCATCACTGGATGTCAAAACGACTGCGCCAAGGCCGAGATAAACGACCTCGGATTCGTGGGACGACGCTCTTCTCTGGCTAAAGGCGAGAGAGGTTATGCCGCATATTTTGGTGGCATGTTTGGCAGGGTCCATAGAGAAGGTCGACAAGCAGGTCCGCTCCTGTCCCAGGATGAGGCAATCGCCCTGACAGAAAGGGTGATCGACTACATGGAAAGGAATGCCCGTCCAAAGGAGAGGTTGGGAATGCTGATCGATCGTACGGGGTGGGATGAGTTCCTGATTGCGATCGGCTTGACGCCGGAGTCACTTTGAACCCAGAGTGACCTTTGGAGCTTCCTCGACGAATTAATCAAATATAGCATAATCAAATCCAATAGGACCAAATGCAGGCAAGATCATGATCATAGTAGGAGTAGGCACAGGTCCGAAGATGCTGACCCAGGAGGCCAGAGACGTAATCAACCAGGCCAGGCTCATTTACGGTTCAGAGAGAGCCATCGATCTGGTCAGAGATCACATCTTCCCGGGCTCTTCGGTTAAAGTTATAGAGGACTACGGGAAGCTCGCGAGTCTTCCAGAAGTGGCCGTGGTTCTGAGCACGGGCGACCCCATGCTCTCCGGTCTGGGATATCTGAAGGGCAGGGTAATCCCGGGGATCTCCAGCATGCAGGTTGCCTGCGCCCGCCTGAAGGTCAGTTTGCTCAAAGTAGTTCCCATCACGGTTCACGGCCGGAGTCTGGACATGACTGCCATAGCCTTTGAACTTCGTCGCGAAAGATGCGTCTTTTTGCTTACGGATGACAGCACTGATCTTGAAGGCCTCTGTCGCTATCTGGAATCTCAGGGCCTACAGCGAGCCGTAGTCTCTCTCACAGACCTGGGCTACCCGGAAGAGAAGATCGCAAGAGGGAGCACGGCCTCGCCGCCGCAGGCTCCCGGTCTGTCCTGCGTTCTCATTGGCGAATTTTGAGGAATCTCATGCCTCAATTCACCCGGGCTCCATTGCCTAAATAAGTGGAGGCCGGGCGAGGAACGGATCGAGGTATGGCTCAAGGATTGCAGCTCTTGCAGGGAAGATAGCCCTGCCTCTTCGCATCCTCCGGACTCGTGAAATCAATCCTGTTCTCCGGCTTTATCTTCGCGACGTAGCGGCAATCCAATCGATGATACTTTTTGGAAGTACTGCTGCCCACCAGTGCTTCTGACGTATCCGCAGACAAAGACACAGCCAATGGCTTGCCGCCAGATGTATCATTCTCCACCTCAGCCGTCTCGACTGGCAAACTCCTATTCCCGTTCTCTTTCCCCTTGGAAGAGGCCAAAGTCCCAACGGAACCATCTTTTTTTGCGGCCTCATTTTTTGCCGTGTTTCCGGCACTATTCGAGACGCTTTTCTCTGCAACCACGTCTTTCGAGGTCTCAATTCCCCTAGTCTCTAGCGTCTTGGCTCTTTCTTCTCTCGCTGCCTCTTCCCGGGCATTCTGTCGAGCGAATTCTGCATCCATAGAGAGGGATTCCTGTCTGGATTCAGAATCTTGCAAGGACTTTGCCAGGCTGCATTTTCGACTCTCGCAGGCCAGAGTGCCACCGGGACCTGACGCCTCTACAGTGCAGTTGTAGTTTCCAGGTTGGATCCTCATATTCTTGGAGATATCAAAGCTGTAGTCCAGATTGGGCTCAAGTTGCATCAGCAAGTACTTTGTACGCATCAATGGAGCTCGTCCATCACCGACAAGAGTGGCGTTGAGCAGGAGATAAGGAAGTGAACCGTTGCCCATGAGCAAGACTTTTCCCCGCGCGCAAAAGAGATCGCTCTTCACATCAGCCACGAAATCCATCTGCAGATGGGTGAATGGTCCCCCTACCTGCCGATCTTCAGCTCCAAAAGAAGGTATTTGAGAGAGTTGCGGCCCTTTATCTATGCAGCCAATCATAAGGAACGATGTCAATATAAGAGGAAATAGAATTAGAGATATACCACACTTACTAAAAAATTTAATACCCAATTGATCAACCCCTTTATTTCCAGTGGAGATCTGCGAACACCAAGATCTGAGCCCCTATTAAGGAGATCAGAGAGGCTCAGCCCTGCATGGATCGAAACACTCGCAGTAAACCCTCAATGCAGTCTAATTGCTTCTTCAGCCTATCCAGATCCTGTTCCACTTCCAGGCACCTTGTGAGCTCTCCCAGGCGGCGCAGCAAAGACGCACGCAGGTTCGCCTTCGCCCTCATAAATTCAACATCTTCCCGGGTTTCAATGACCGCCTCTTTTGTTACGGGTCTCTCCGACAAGCCTTCACCAGCCCCTTTCTCTGATAAAGGTGCCCACTCGGGATTTGATTTGTCACCTTGAGCCGCAGAGCCTGAAATCTCCGCATTGCCCAGAGACGATAGCTGCTTATCGGGAAAGGAGCAAACCGGGCAGACGACCTCCCCCTGGCAACGGAAGAGGGGCGCACCACAGTCATGATGCGTAGCCAGCATAGTGCAACCCTTCTCCAGAAGCTTTGTTATTTTGCCGAGAACTTCATCCTCATCCATTGTCCCATCACTCTCATCCACATACGTTTAAATACAACGATATAGCATCTTCGTACAACTGATTAAGACGGATACCGTCATTAACCTTTTTCCCATAGATATGGGTGGTGATTCTACGACAGCTGAAAATGTCCTTAAGCAATGCGTTGAGGTATTAGAACGTATTATGAGTGATGACGCCGTCCCGAGGAATATCAGGCGCTCTGCTGAGAGCGTAAAGACCATCCTCGCGGACGAGAAGGCAAGCGACGCAATCAAGGCTGCATCCGCTATCTCAATACTTGACGAGATAAGCAACGACCCCAATATTCCCCTTCATACCAGAACTCTGATCTGGAATGTTGCCAGCCAGCTGGAGACCATACCTGTAGCTTAAACTTCTCTCCCGAATACAATTGAACAAGCGTCTATTATTGGCTGAAGATACGAAAAAGAACAAAAAATGACCCTTTTGCGTCAAAGACGCTCCTAAACATGAGGATGCTGGGATAAGGGTGACCGTGTGATTTCCACTGGAACCTCTGTCTCTTCACCCATCAGCCCATGATATAGACTGCAATTATAGTGCATTTTCGGCTCTTAGCTATTTAATATGGATGAATTAGTAGGATGCACTCTTGTCTCAATGATTTGCTGTCATCAGGCAACCTGGAGCGATTACGATCTTATCGCGATTTGATGAAGCTTGATATGAGAAGAGACATAAGACACGAGCATTCGAAAATATTCTGAAAAGCAATTGAATTAGAGAAGAGAAATTAAAAGAGATTGCGAAATAAGAAACTGCAAACGAAAAAGCAAAATATTATTCCGTAAAGTTTATTTATACACCATTTCCTAGTTATCAATGAAATGAAGAAAAGAAGATTGCCCGATGCTATTTCCAAAAAAATTTAGGTCACTCGCGCGATGAGTCGTCATTTGCTTGCTTTCAAAAACACGAAAAAACAAACGGATTTAAGGCGTAACAGCCACATTTAGTCGGAAAAATTACTCTTTTTATACCCAATAACAGTGATAGTACTCGTTAGTTTTCTTGTAATAAAACTTAAATACAAGTAAATTCATAGCTACAACTGACTGATTTTATTTTACTATCTATCAAGAGAACCAACATTGATTTTATTTGATTTCCACTGGAAACCATGGGGTGGGAGGGCAGAGTTCCAATGGAAGCCAAGGGGAGTTTACCATAACTCTTAATATCCCCCAGAACGATATGAATTTGGTTTGAGGGGAATTATCTTGGTATCTATATACAAAGGGTTATTTGCCGATTTATTAGCGCAGGAAGGCATTTTTCAATCTAGAGATGTCCTGCGCCCAACATATACACCAAGTGAGCTGCCTCATCGAGAAGAGCAGATCAATAACTTGGCATCAATTTTAGTTCCTGCATTAAGAGGTGAAACCCCCTCCAATGTTCTCATCTATGGAAAGACCGGTACTGGAAAGACCGCCGTAGCCAAGTACGTAGGAAAAGAACTGGAGGAAGCAGGCTTTGGCGACATGAAATGCGCTGTGATCTACATCAACTGCGAAGTTGTGGATACCCAGTACAGGATTCTGGCACATCTGGCCAGACACTTCGACAAAGAGATCCCTATGACCGGCTGGCCTACAGATCAGGTCTATGCAGAGTTCAGGAATGCTCTGGATGAAGAGAAGCAGGTCGTAGTGATAATGCTGGACGAAGTGGACAAGCTGGTACGAAAGGGAGATGACGTTCTCTACAATCTCTCGCGGGTAAATTCCGACCTCCTTCGTTCGAGGGTCAGCATTATTGGTATCTCAAATGACCTCAAATTCACAGAGTTTCTGGATCCAAGAGTCAGAAGCTCTCTAGGCGAGGATGAGATCATCTTTCCACCATACGATGCCGAGCAGATTAGGGACATCCTGGAACAGAGGGCAAATGTGGCCTTCTGTCCTGGTGTTCTTCAGGAGAGCGTCATACCATTATGTGCAGCATTTGCAGCACAAGAACATGGTGATGCCCGTCGAGCCCTTGATCTCTTGCGCATATCCGGAGAGCTGGCAGAAAGAGCACACTCCGTTTTCGTAGGCGAGGAGCATGTGCGCCAGGCCAGAGAAAAAATAGAGCAGGATCGAGTAGAAGAAGTGATCAAAACTCTGCCCACTCAGTCCAAACTGGTACTCTACAGCATTGTTCTCTTAGAGGAACAGGGCACAAGAAACATCACCACCAGCGCTGTCTACAACATGTACAAACAGCTATGTCCCTTGGTTGAGACAGACTATCTGACCCATCGCAGAATAACGGATCTCATTGCCGAACTGGATATGCTGGGTATCCTGCATACTATCGTGGTCAGCAAGGGCCGGTACGGTAGGACCAAAGAGATCACATTGAGTGTCTATTCCGGTAAACTCAAGGCCACTCTGCAACAAGATTACCGGCTAAAGGTCCTGGCCAACGTCAATGTACCTCAGCAAGCTCGTCTGAGCCTTTGATCTCCTGCGGCAATTATTTCAGAGGAGCGTCCTGACTCCTCTGATTCTTCAACGAGATCGCTCTTAGCAATGTGGAACTTCTCTTGCCTCCATCACACGAGCCTGGGCTAAAATCCAAGGCCCAGAAAATGTAGCAAGATGACCAGGAAAGCGCCCAGGATCCCGCCGATGCCGCAGATCAATATTACCAGCCAGCTGTAACCGATGTCCAGGCCAGCAACATGGTTGGCAAGAAAAAGAATCACTAGCCCCACAACTGCATTTATGATGAAGTTCTTGATGGATCTCAGGATCAAGAATGCACCGAAGATTATGACAATGATTAATAACACGAATCCAGCTTCAATCATATCGACAGACTAGGGAGTACAAACTATTAAAAAGTCTCCTTTTTCCGGCATCATACCTTGAAATGCTCCATCTCGCTGGCCAATCGGTGCAGCTCTTTTATGTCCAGAGACAGTGGATCTATGTGCACCAGCATTATGGCATTCTTCAGGGCAATTTCATCTCTCTGGGATTGAACGAACCGGAGTACGGTCTCGTAATTGCTCTGAGTAATGAGATACCCCATGCCTTCCAGGAGGATAAGAGGATAGTTCGCTCTGTTAAGGAAATCGGATATCACGCTGCTCAGGCGGGGGAAGTTCGTTGGGTCCACGGTTCTGTATCCCGGCTCGCTCTTTTGCGTCAGCCATATAACGGTATCTTCCGGCACATTATACCTCTCATACAGAGTCTCGGGATTGTAACGGCTCAGGCAGAGGCCTTCCATGCCATGCATCACCAGCTCGCTGAAGATCTCCAGGATTTTTTGCGGCTTTTCTTCCTCAATGATGTAAGTTGTTCCCGGGATGAGAGATATCTCATAGGGACTCCGCCCGTAGCTCTTCATGAGACCTGGCAGGGCATTGATATGGTCAAAGGCGGGTTCGTGCGCTTTGATGATTCTGGCTAGCCTTCTCAGAGCCGTGAAGAAGCCACGTCTTGTCAGCACCAAATCGTACCTGACATTCAGAGGCGGCAAGGAAAGCAAAGCATCCTGCATATCCGGCTCACAGACCACACTGGAGTCATCGCATGTCTTCCCGTCCCTGGCCGTGCTCTCAAATAACTCGCCTGATGCTATTGCTTCGTTGGCAGCTGTTACCACCTCTTTTCTCACTCCTTCGCTCAGACTAGAGAGCATAGATTCCGAGAAGAGACGGAATAGATACATAGAAAGTGAGCCCAGAGAGAAGAGCAGCTCCTTGACCTCGTTGACGCTGGATGTCATGGGCATGTGAACAAACTCCGGCTTCTCCGCCAGTATCAGATGTGTCTTATGGCCAAGTAGCTCCATCTGGTAGACGAAGTCCAGCATATCTCTCTCCGGTACCAGGTCCTCATTCTCTTTCACCAGCTGCTCAATGCTGTCAATGAGCACAATGCTGTTTTTGCTGGATTCGACAAATGCTTTTATGGTCATGAAAAGGAGCGGCAAATTTCGCGGGGAGATGTAGCGATCGCTTCCCTTCTCATCGCTCAGCTTGATGATGGGCGTCTCCTTGAAGCCCCAGCGAAGCCTCACATCTTCAGGAGCATAATGGGTTATGCATAGCCCCTCTATACCATGGGTGATCTGATCTGTAAAGACCTCATAGGCAATCTCAGGCACTACGTAGAGCTTTCCCGTCTTCAAATCATACGTTGGGAGCGTTGCTTTCGTTTCTTCCTTTACCGGCTTTACGGGCACCTGATCTTCTACTATCATCCTTGCAGCGGAAGACCCTACGGAGCCCGTGAGCGTCTTCTCGAACTGATCCCACAGCTCAAGGAGCTGCTTCGTCTCAATCTTCTCCCGGCTGGTGCCAAGATGTTCCAAGTAATCATTGACCTGGGTCTTTGCAGTCTCCTCGCCTATGTAGCGCGCCAGAGTTGCCTCCAGCTCTTCAACTGTTCCCTGACGTATTACCCGTCGTTCATTATCCGGTGGCAGGGCCTCTTCATGGCAGTTATCTACGAAGCATTTGGCGATGGCCAATTCTTTTGTACTGGCCGTCGTCTGGAGCGATATGAGAACGTACAGGCTGCAATTGAAAAGAAGTGTCCAGAAGACGGAGTTGCTCCATTTGTCCAGGTCAAGGCCCAAGAGATCCGTGGGCTTGAGGAAGGCAATGCCGAAGGGTCCATCACTGACCAAATTTGCCAGTACACCGCTCTTTCCGGCAACTGTAGGAATGAGGGCGGTGTAGGTCCACAGCAAGAAGCCGGATACCAGCCCGGCCATGGCTCCTTGACGGTTGCCTCTCTTCCAGTACAGGCCTCCCAGGGCGGCAGGTGCCAGCTGACTGGCCGCCAGGAAAGAGACGATGCCAATATCTGCCAGTATCTGGTAATTTACAGCGCGCGAGTAGAGATACCCCAGGAGCACCACCAGAAGTATGTTTAATCTCCTAGTGTTGAGGAGAGTATCGGCAAGATTTTTTTGCTTTTTTATATGTCTCAAGATGTACGGCAACTCCAGGTCGTTGAGAAGCATAGTGCCCACAGCTACGGATTCAACCAGGATCATGGCGGTGGCGGCCGAGGTCCCTCCTATGAAGACGAAGAGCGAAAGTAAATCCTGATTATGAGTGTAAGGTATAGTTATTATGAAGGCATCCTTCAGGCCTCCTGTATTGAGGAGCAATCCTCCCCAGGCAATGGCCGGAACGAATAGGTTGATCAATAGGAGATAGAGAGGAAAGAGCCACATTGCCTTCTTGAGGTGCTTCTCCTCGCAGTTTTCCACTACCATGACATGGAACTGTCTGGGCAAGAATAGAATTGCGAAGAAGGATATCAGAGTCAGGGAGAACCAGAGGGGATACTTGACATCAATGAGATCGGCATACGCCGGATTGTTCTTGGCCTGGTCGACCATCTGGCTCAATATATTTCCATAGCCTCCAAAGATGCCGTAGGCGACGAAAAGCCCCGCCAGGAGAAATGCCACTAATTTGACCAGGGATTCAAAAGCTACAACGGCGATCAGTCCCTCATGATGCTCCATGGGGTCGAGATGACGTGCGCCGAAAATAACCGCGAAGGCTCCCAGGAGAAGAGCCACCACGAGCTCACTTTCCACCGGGAAGTCCAGCAATATGTGAGGACCGCTCAGGATCTCCAGTGATGTAGAGATGGCTATGAGCTGCAGGGCTACATAGGGTGTCACCATTATAAGGCTCAGTACGGCTACCACGGCACCTATGGCATAGCTTCGACCGTAGCGGAAGCTTAGAAAGTCGCTGATGGATGTGAGCCTGTGCTCTTTTGAGACGGAAATCATTTTTCTGATGACTATCCAGCCCAAAGTCATGGCTAAGACGGGTCCCAGGTAAATGGGCAAGAATTCCAGGCCGGTGGAAGCCGCTCTTCCTATCGAGCCGTAAAAGGTCCAGGCTGAGACATAGACGCATAGAGAAAGGGCATAAACATAGGGGTTGGCAACGATGCTTTTGCCTAAGTGTTTCCGGTGGTCGGCATATCTGGCTATGGCAAAGAGCAGCAGCAAATAAAGGACCATGGCGGCCAGAGCAATATTGGGTCCTATCATTCGTAAATCCCCCGGTCGAATAGATAGAGCATGATTATGATCGCGAGCCATACTGCTGTTATGTATATCAATATCAGAGGTATGCCCATCACGGCGTAGCCGTAGCTCAGAGTGAGCATGGGCCAGTTGAGGAGCAGCCATCCTAAGACGAAGAGAAAAGCCCAGAACTCTTTCTGGCCGAGGAGATCGTGGTAGGAGTGCGGCATAGCTATAAACCCGGGTAAATTACTATTCCTTTAACGGATATATCTACTGCACGCTTTCCTGAATGGTGAGAGGTGCCGCACATCTTCAGGATCTCGATGGACCTCATTCTTGTTAAATTTATTTCAACATTATGCAGCAATATTATTCCGTCTGCAACTTGTGCTATTGGTATCGGGTACGGAGCTCCGGGCAATGCATCCTCTGCAACCAATGCTACCAATCCCTTTTTCTTGATCAGGTGCGATAGCTTGATTAGGAAATGCCAGTATTCGTCCTTTAGCACATCTTCCAGGACGGATAGATTTTCCATGACGATTCGAGCAGGTTTGACCAAATCGATCTGCATCTCGACGGCTTCCAAAATTTCGTTTGATCTTCCTGCCTTTTCTATTATGCCTTCCAGCTCTACGTAGTAGATCTCCTTCTCGAAATAGGTTCTCTTCACAAATTCGTAACTGGAGGCAAAATTGAACAGCAGATCAGGCGGTCCGCCGAAAGTTAGGAGGTAGAGCCCGTGCTCGCCTCGATCTGCGCCTTTGCAGAGAAACTGGGTGCAAAATGTAGTCTTACCTGCCCCCGCGTCGCCTGCCACAAGAATGAGGGACGGTATGGGAAGCCCACCCTCAATCATATCGTCCAAACCTGGAATTCCTGTAGGCATCCTCTCTATAAAATTCAAATCCATTCACCTCGTTTTCCCAGGCATTCGAGGCCCGTTCTCTTACGGATCTTGATTCCATCTTCTATCGGTACCTGAGATTGCATGGTTAATACGCCGGGTAATTATGTGGTGGGGCGTCTATGAACGGCTCAAGACATGTCTAGAAATTATTAGTACCTTATCTTATTTGTCTTTATTCTTCAAGTTGTTTTTTTGTTTATCAGACGGCTTTTATATCAGGAATTCATTCTCGCTAGCGTGAGATGACTTGATCCTTAGAACTCATTATTCAGGCGATATTTCTGCGGAAATGGACGGAAAAGAGGTTACTCTGGCAGGCTTCGCCCACGAGTCTCGCGACTTAGGAGGCATAGCCTTCCTGGTGCTGCGAGATAGAACCGGCCTGGCTCAGATAACGTTAGTCAAGAAGCTGCTAGGAAAAGAATTGTTTAAGAGCGCGCGCACCATAAGCCGGGAGAGCGTAGTAGTGGTTCGGGGAAATGTGAAGGCAGAGCCGAAAGCGCCCCGTGGATACGAGATCCTTCCCACGGAGATCAAAGTGCTAAGCGTCGCACAGGTGCCCTTGCCCTTGGACCCCACAGAGAAGGTGGCCTGTGAGCTGGACACTCGCCTGGACGCCAGGTTCATGGATATTAGGAGGCCATGTGTTCTGGCTGCCTTCGAGATTGAGAGTGCAGTGCTTCGTTGCCTCAGAGACTATTTTTACGAGAAAGGGATTACTGAGGTCTTCACCCCCAAGATAGTGGCTGCGGCTACCGAGGGTGGAACTGATCTCTTCCCCATCAGCTACTTTGAGAAGGAGGCCTTTCTAAACCAGAGCCCACAGCTCTACAAGCAGATGCTTATGAGTGCGGGCATGGACAAAGTCTTCGAGATTGGGCCCATATTTCGGGCGGAGGAGCACGACACGCGCCGCCACCTGAATGAAGCCATCTCCATCGACCTTGAGGTCAGCTTTGCCGACGACAAAGATGTCATGGAGATACTGGAAGGGGCAGTGGTCGGGGCCTATGAGTATGTAGCTCTTAATTGCCGCTACCAGTTGGGTGTCTTGGGCCTGGACTTACAGGTTCCGAAGCTTCCCTTCAAGAGGATCACTTACACCGAGGCGCTGGAAATGGCCGGAGAGAAGGGGGGAGTGAAGATGCAGTGGGGAGATGATCTGGACACAGAGACGGAGAGGTTCCTGGGCGAGACCATCGGCGAACATTACTTCCTCACGGACTGGCCGTCTTCCATAAAGCCCTACTACACCTTGCCCTACGAGGATAAGCCCGAGGTCTGCCGGGGATTTGACCTCATGCATCCGCGCATGGAGCTGGCCAGCGGGGCCCAGAGGGTACACGACTACAACCAGTTAGTAGAGCGCATAATAGGGAAAGGGCTGGACCCGGATGGCTTCGAGTTCTACCTTATGGCCTTCCGCTACGGCATGCCGCCTCATGCCGGCTGGGGGCTGGGACTCTCCCGGCTGGTCATGACCATGCTCAAATTGGAGAACATTCGGGATGCTGTGATCTTCCCAAGGGACCGAAAGCGCCTGGTGCCTTGAAGCCGGGGCCAGGGAGACTATTTTGGTCTCGTTTTTCCTTTTTTCATTGATCTTTGATCAACCTTAAAAGCTTGCGAAAAATAGTATGACGTTTCTTGCGAAAAATGCTATGGGGCTGCCAAAGAGCAGCCAACGATTTCGGCAGGCCGGAGGAGCATGCGGGCCTGCGCGAGAACCTTTCCTGATAATAGTATCGCTTTAGACCTCGTCCAACTTATCGATGCCTGTCTTCTTTACCTTCGGCTTCCAGATCTTGTCAGGCATCCATGCAGGTGCTCCGGCCGGCTTGTCCACCTGTACTCTCTCTCCTACGAACACATGCACCTTCTTGGTACCGCGTTCGCGCAGCTTGATATCGGTATACCCGCGGTTGGCGGCCTTAAGTGCAGCTTGCCGGGGTGATTTTCCTGTGAATACTCCAATCTCATTTCCCTGGGCATCCCTCAGGGCGAAATTTCTCATCTCAGCCATATTATTTCCCTCCTTCGTGGATATAATATGCGTCTCTGATTCGGTATATTAATTTAATCCAGATGTACCGCCTAAAAAGCCCCTGCGGAGGACGGCCTGTTCAGCAGATGTATTTGCAATAGCAGTGAAAATCAGCTGCTATACAGAAAGTCTTTGAAAAAATAAATGACAAACGCCTCCCTGTGAGACATATTACTTCCCCAACAGGTGGTTTTGCAGTGATAGCGAACCCGCGCTCGCATGGGCGGGCTCGTCGCCAGACTTCCGAGCACATAGGCCCGCCGTCCCGCAGAAGAGATCGATGACTAATGGGGGCCTTGGATTTCCGGTACCTTCGTTCCTAAACTTGCCTTCCTTGCGTCGGTATTACCAAAAAGTTGTAATAGTTTTCTATTACCATCATCTTTCTCATTCGATCTATATAACCTCAGAACCTAAAGCACATCGATTATAATATAGTTGCTCGGAATCTCGGCTATAGTGAGGATAGTTATGTATCTACCGGGTTTTGTTGCGTTGAACCATCTATACTTGTAACCAGGCGTAGCAAAGCCATAGCTGAAGTATTTCGCAGTTTCGTCTGGATAGAGATCACAGAACATCATAGTTCCCGCAACAGGGACGTACATCAGCTCTTGCACCCAGTCGCCTACGGGACAGGTTGCATACCATGACCATCCTGCAGATGAGGCCATCCAGAGAACTGGTGATTTTGCCGGGAATATTTGATAGAATGATGTCCAGGGCATGAATGTTTCGTTATAATATACCGCACTCGGAGGAGATGCCTGGATATTGTAAGATAGCAGCACTTTCTGCTGACTGTCTGGCGGAGCCCGAGTCGAATAGGTTGCAGTTACTGCACCAGTGCTTGACGGCGCTCTCGGATAGGCTGCGATAACACCCGTAGGCGCGGTTATTGTCTGGGTTACTGTTGTCTGCACGGCTGGAAGGGATGCCGGTAGCGATGAGTACGCGCTGGATGTCGTCGGTTGCACAGCTGCGGTCGTGGTTTTCTCTGGATAAGCTCCATGTGCATCCGATTGTCCTTCCCCGACGGAGACGATACTAATCAACGCAATTCCTAGGCATAAGACCAACAATGCCTCGGGCATGTTCAACTTCATTTTGCAGACCCTCCTAATCAAGTAATTCTGGTTTCATGTAGTTTGTTATATGCCTCAAAGCTGTATTTCAATTATTTGTTGCCAGTTTATAGCAAGATTTTGATGATCTCAACGGGACCAATTGCGCTTGGGACAAAGCTTTGGCCATGAAGCCCGAGATCCAACCAAGCCGTTTGAAAGAGCATCTCTCATACTTTTTATAAGCAAGAAGGCCATATTTAGGCGAAGACAAGAATCATGTGAACAATAAAAAGAAGTGATCGTCATGAAGAGAGAAGAATTCCTGATGCAGATTGAAGGCTGTATCCTACCTGAGATGTTTGATCAGCATCTCCTTGATCATGCGGCAGAGATGTTCGGAAAATGGGGAAAAAGTACGCACATGAACGAGAAGGAGCACCTCTTCGAGAGCTTTGGCCTGGCCTCCAAACCAGACGACCGCAATGATATGAAGATGCAGAAGATAGCCCTGCGCTTTGTCTGCACAAGGATGATGGAAGCCAATCTCAGCCGGAAGGACGCCGCCGATCTCATCCGGAATCTAAACAAGATCAAAGACCCGGGATACGAATGGCTGGAATAAATAAGATGGAATGGTAGGACGCGATCGCGGGCTCGAGTCCGCGATGCATCTCACTATTTGAGTTTCTTCATCAGCCAGCCCATATTCTGGCCCAGAACCCTCATGGTCTGCATCCCTTCCGGATCTCGTTCCACATCCTTCTCCGCGAGCCCCATGCCAATATTCCAGTAGCTTGAGCCTGGAATTACCATCTGGTTGATCAGGAAGAAGTGGTTTATGGAGTCGAAGACGTGAATCGCTCCCGCCCTCCGCACAGCCACCACAGCCGCGCCCACCTTGCGCTTGAACATATCCCCGTTGGCTTTGCCCACAAATCCCGACCTGTCGATGAGAGCCTTAAGCTCCGGAGTTAGGTCGCTGAAGTAGGTGGGCGATCCCAGGATAATTCCATCCGCTTTGGCCATCTTCTCGATGCATTCGTTTATGATGTCTTTATCCAGGGCGCACTTGCCGTCCTTCTTCTCATGGCACTTGAAGCAAGCGATGCAGCCCGATATAGGTCCCTTCAGATGAACCAATTCTGTCTCTATGCCCTGGCCTTCCAGTTCCGAAAGAGCAACGCGGAGCAGGGCGGCGGTATTTCCATCCTTTCGGGGACTGCCATTGAATGCAACAACTTTCATGCTTATTTCACCCTCTAATTCGTTTCAGATCTCAATCAGCTTATATTCTTTATTTCCGAGGCCGATCTCTGCCCCGTAATCCAACTGGATGTTTCCGATTGTATTCTCCCAGACTCCTAAGAACTTGTCCTTTCCAGGCTTATGGTTTCTTTTCAGAAGGGAGTTTGAGAGGCCCATCTGCCGGTTCACCAGATCATAGCTCGCCTGATCAATGGCCACCGGGTCGCGAGAGGCCAGGATGCCGATGTCCGGAACGAGTGGAGCATCGCTCCAGGGTACGCAGTCGCAGTCCGGGGTGATGTTGAGCAGGAAATTGAAGAAGCCCGTCCGGTTCTCTTTTCCGGCCACGGCTCCCAGCGCATACTCTGTTATCCTCTCCATGAAGGGCGGCACCTCCACAAACCAGTCGAAGTCCAGGGCGTGCGATGGGCAGACGCGCAGGCACTTGCCGCAGCCTGTGCATCGATCGTAATCCACTGCAGTGATTCTCTTTTCCACTGTGATGGCCTGATTCGGACAGTTCTCCTGGCAGGCCTGGCAGCCGAGGCATAGCTCGGCATTGAAGACGGGCTTGGCAGAGTGCTGCTCCGCCTTTCCCCGGGCCGTAGCGCAACCCATGCCCAGATTCTTTATGGCGCCTCCAAAGCCTGCCGGCAGGTGAGCCTTGAAGTGCGAGACAACAATCAAACTGTCAGCACTGGCCACCTCTCCCGCGATCGAAACCCTTTGAAAATGCTTTTTATCTATCTGAACTTCCCGGAAGTTATCGCTTTTCAGCCCGTCGGCAATGATAACCGGCGCGCCGGCAACGGCGCGGCCAAAACCGTGCTCTGCGGCTGTCTCCAGGTGATCGACTGCATTGGCGCGGCTTCCCCCGTAAAGTGTATTGGTGTCGGTGAGGAAGGGCAAGGCTCCCTGTGCCCTTACCTTATCTGCTATCGGCCGGACGAAAACGGGATTTACATAAGAGTCGTTTCCCCTCTCACCGAAGTGGATCTTTATTGCCGTCAAGTCCCCTTTATGCACTACCTCACGGAGGCCTGCGGCGTCGAATAGCCTTTGGATCTTGTTCTGCTTGTTCTCCTGGTAGCTTCTCGCCCTGATGCCGGCAAAATACACTATGCTCTGCAATTTTGGCCACCTCCATAAATGGAAGTGTAATCTGCTTCTGGAACTAAAGAAGCTGATGCTCATTCTTCATATTCTTCTCGATATTGAAAAATGGCGAAAGGATATATGCCAATGACGACTAAGATTCTTCTTAGAGATGATAGCCATTGACCGCTAAAAACTACGAGGCCTGGGGGGTATTGGAGTCCGACTACCCGAGGAAAGGGGCTGTGGAGGAGCAGCTCAAGTTCCTTTTGCGCTATGCGATCCTTGCCCCATCGGGTCCCAATACCCAGCCCTGGAAGTTTGCCATTAATGGAAGTGTCATTTCCGTCTTCGCCGATCTGGAGCGGAGCCTTCCTCATGTCGATCCTGATAACCGCACCCTCTTCATGAGTGTAGGCTGCGCTATCGCTAACCTCGTCGCGGCCGGGAAGCATTTCGGTTTTTCTACAAGCTCAAACTATTTTCCCAGGGGTTCGGAGAACAATCTGGCAGCTGAGGTGAAGTTCGAGCCGGGCGGAAGTAGCATGTCTGGAGGAGATCTATTTCCTGAGATTACCAAGCGCCACACCACAAAGGACAGATACGAGAACCAGATGATTGAAATCAGTATTTTAGATGATATCAAGAAGTGCATAGATCGCCCAGGTTTCGTTCTCAGCTACCTTTGCGATAAGGATTCAAAGTCCATGATGGCGGATCTGGTCTCCCGCGCCCATCAGATTCAATTGGCCAAAAAGGAGTTCCGCCAAAACCTTGGTGAATGGCTGCGCAACAACTGGACCGGAGAGCCGGACGGCATGCCCCTTTACACATTCGGCGTGCCGGACGCAGTTTCGCTGGGGTTTCCCGTTGCCTTCAAGGAGTTTGATCTGAGCCGGGCCGTCATCTACAGGGATTCTGGCCTGATCCACGGCTGTTCTTGCCTGGGTGTCCTTACAACCGATCAGGATGACAGACCTGCCTGGACCTTATGCGGCACCCTCCTGGAAAATTTGCTTCTCAAGGCCACGAGCTATGGCGTGAGTGCCTCTTTCTTCAGCCAGCCCATAGGCCTGCCGGAGCTGAGGACGGAATTGGAGTCATCGATAGGACGCGGTCACCCTCAGCTCATCTTCAGCCTGGGAAGGGCGTTGCCCATGCGCTCCACGCCCCGCCGGCCTTTAGAAGATGTAATTCTGGAATCGTCTTCTTAGACGGATCTCTTTGAGCTGACGTCAGGTCGCTCCAGTGCCGATCTAAGCTCTTCGATCTGCACCGGCTTGGAGATATATCCGTCCATGCCGGCCTTAAAACATTTCTCTCGATCACCCTCCAGGGCGTAAGCAGTCATGGCCAGGATTCTGGGCCTCTTTTCCAAGATCATCTCCGAAATGGCTCTGGTCGCTTCCAAACCGTCCATCTCCGGCATCTGCACGTCCATGAGAATCACATCGTAATGCTTGCGTTGCAGTGCCTGCACGGCTTCCCGTCCATTGGAGACCACATCTGCCTTGTAGCCCAGCTTCTTCAACATGAGAAGAGCAACTTTCTGGTTGACCTGGTTGTCTTCTGCCAGCAGTATGGTCATATCTGGATGATCGGCCTCGGGGCAAGAGATCCTCTTCATCCTATGATTTTTTGGTATGAGCGCTTCATGCAGGGCAAGGCGGAGGCTATTTTGCGTGACGGGCTTGGTAAGAGTCCTCCCGCCTATCCGCTGTCGGCCCGATCCTACAAGAGTAATTGTAGGCAGTCTTTTCTGCATCTCCTCCGCGAGCTCTTCGGCACCAGGAACCTCTACATCCAGAATTGCAGCATCAAAACGGCCTTGATCCAGCTCTCGTGCTTCAAGAGCAGAGATTAGAGGATGGACGTGCATTCCCAAGGAGCGGGCAATGGTGACGAGTTCCCTCAGGCAATACTCGCTGTTCACCAAGGCCATTATCTTCTTTCCTGCCAGATAGAGGTCAGGAGCGTCTCCAGAAAACGGTTCTGTCTTTATTTTAAAGTGGAAGGTAGAGCCCGATCCTTGCTCGCTCTCCGCCCAGATCTTGCCTCCCATCAGCTCTACAAGCCTTCGGCTTATGGCGAGGCCCAGGCCCGTGCCGCCGTATTTTCTGGTGGTGGATGCGTCAACCTGGCTGAAGGACAGGAAGAGTTTATCCCTATCCTTTGGAGAGATGCCTATCCCTGTATCGGATATGGCAAAGTGGATCTGGCCCGGCTCGTCTGCCAATTGCACATGAATCGCTACATGGCCTCTTTCTGTAAATTTAACGGCATTGCTGAGAAGGTTGGCCAGTACCTGGCGCAGCCGGGAAGAATCACCGAGAATGGTTCGAGGAACACTTTCGTCGACTACATAGGTCAGATCGAGCCCTTTTTGCTTGGCCTCTGTAGCTACCATATCCTTTGAGGATTCGATGCATTCTCGCAAGGTGAAGGGCTGATGCTCCAGCTTCATCTTGCCTTCATCGATCTTTGAGAAATCCAGGATGTCGTTGATAATGGCGAGCAATGCTTCACCACTGCTGTAAATGGTCTCGACAAGATCACGTTGCTCTGGAGTAAGACCCGCATCGAGCAAAATCCCGGCTAGGCCGATGACGGAGTTCATGGGAGTGCGTATCTCATGGCTCATATTGGCCAAAAATTCGCCCTTGGCCCGAGAAGCTGCATCTGCCGCCTGCTGCGCCATTCGAAGCTCTCCTTCCGTCTTTTTATGCTCGGCCATCTCCTCTTGCAGAGCAGCATTGGCCCTCGAAAGCCACGCCGTCCTCTCCATCACCCTCTTCTCCAGCTCTTCTTGCGTTCTTTTCAAGACCTCCTCTGTCTTCCTCCGCAAAACCGCGTCCCCAATGCTTCCCGCTGCCGCATGCAGTATGGCAATTTCGTTGCCTATCCATTGCCGCAGGCGTTGGCAGTCCTCAAAACATATAGCCGCATAGAACCGACCTTCAATGAAGATAGGCACGAGCAAAAAGGAACGAATTCCATTCGTCTCCAATATCTTTCGACCAAATGCCGGAACCTCAGAAGTCTTGCCCTGGATGCAATTGTCACGAGCCAGTGTATCCTGCCACTCCTGGAGAAGATCATTGATGGAGAAGTCTCCCGAGAATGGCTTTGCAGGCTCTCTGAACCATTGCTGTGGCAGGCTTTGCAGGTGCTCTTGATGCAATGTATCAAAGTTCTCCAGTATTTGAACCCGGTCTGCATCTGCGGCTTCTCCCAGGATTCCCAGAGTCTTTTGCACGGCATTGGGATCCGGGGTGAGCAGGCAGATCGTGGCCTTGGCGACTCCTTGCAGCAGCAAGTCGCGTCTATGCAGCTCCTCTTCAGCCCGATGTCTCTGGATGAGCTTCCACATACCGCTCATGAGAAGAGTGAGCTGTCGCACATCGGCATCATTGTACTCTTCTTCCTTATTGCCCACACCTGCCACAATTACTATCTTGCCCTTGTCCATTATGGGCACATTCATATGGCGTAGAACCATAACATGGCCAGGCGGAATGCCTCGCTTTTCGGCGCAGGTGGAATAGTCATTGGTTATTATTGCTCTTCGCTGTCGCACCGCCTCGCCCCAGAGTCCTGTCTCCTCCAGAAGATAGACCATCTTTTTCTGGTCTATGTTGCATTCCTGCATGGCTCTCTTGGACCAGTGGTGCATTACGAGAGTCTTCTCTTCTTCGTTCACGAAGGCGAGATAGCCAAGGTTTGAGCCGGTCAGTTTCACTCCTGCTTGCAGGGCGAAATCTGTTATCTCTTGAATGGATGCCTCATCCATCTGGTTAAGCTTCTGCAATGCCTCCAGTCGGGAATCATCCAGGAGCAGGGCTTCCTCGGCGCGCATGCGATCGGTAATGTTGTAAAAGTTGGCCAGGAAATAGATGGGCTTTCCAGAATCATCTTTGACCAATGCGCAGATCATCTCTGCCATGTAGGATTGGCCGTCAACCATTCTTATGGGGATCTCACCGCGCCACTGTCCACAAGAACGGATTGCAGGAATGACCTCTTCTTGCACCTTGCTCCTGCCCTCCATGCTTGTGAAATCGAATACAGTCCGCCCCTTCATCTGGGACGCATCAGAAAATCCACTCTTCTTCAGGAGGCTGGGGTTGACGTACTCGATATTGCCTTCCAGGTCGGTGAGCATGATGGCAGTGGGAGACGTCTCCACGACTCTTGTCATCTTCCGTATCTCTATCTCTGCGGCCTTCTGATCGGTCAGATCTCGCACGTATCCTGCCAGGCCCAGTGTCATTCCAAACTCGCCCTGCCAGGGGTAATAGATGGAATCGAGGTAGCGTTCCTTTCCTTGGATCGCGAGATGCACTTCGGTTCGCGCTCGATTTCCTGTTAGCATGACTCGCTCTTTCATCTCCCTTATTCGTTTGGCTTCGGAAGGGGAAAATATTTCGTCTTCGGTCTTTCCCAGAGCCTCGGAAGCGTCTATTCCGAAGGGTTTCTCGCTGGAAAACCAGGTGTAGCGCAGATCGCGATCTTGCAAGAACAGGCAATCCGGAAAGTTAGATATCATCTGGTGAAAGGCAGCTTCACCAGCAGAGGCGCGGCGCTGCTCCTTTAAGGAGGCGGAAATCTCATCCAGATTTTGACCCAATTTATCAAGAAACGCCGGTAGTCGTTTCCCCTCCAGGCCGTTCTCCAGGCAATCCTCTACATGCTGGCGTATGCGTTGGATCTTCGTTTCTATGTCGTCGCCTGTAAGCCTCTTTTCGCCCAAAGCTCTATCACTGCCTGCTTACAATGGGATTGGCATCTTACGTCCTAATCAATATATTGAATACACCAGAACATATATATTTTTGATCATCCGGCTTCCTCTGCCTGGGGGCATCGCAGGATCGGGTGCATTCATTGAGGTGCAAAACGAATCCTCGGAATTTCGTCTCAATGAAAATTACGGGTCGCTTAGTGATCTGCTGAAAGATGCTAACAATGGATGCAATTAAGGTTTGACGTCAAAATGAATCTCTTGCGTCAGATTTCCGCGAAAATTTTCAGTATTCTTCACCGCGACCAAATCACGATTTCCCTGCTCAAATCATTGAACCGAATGTGCATCGTGTAACGGATGAACATGCCTAAAAATTTCTTACCTTCATCCCCTCCCGCGTTCCAATAGTTCAATCAGCTCCTCGGTGTTGTACCTCGATATCAGATCGATCAATCTATCCATCCGCTGATAAAAGCGCCTAACTCTTTCGACCCTCTCCAAAGTAGCCGGAGATATATTTTCACAGGCACGAAGATCCTTTTCGGTCTTTTCCAGAGCTACCATTATGCTCTGCATCTCCTCTCGTTTGTTTATTATCATATCTTTCTTCAGAGAATCAGGATCGGTAACTGGTATATAGTGATATCTCTTATCTCCCTGTATGATCACCCTCTTGGCCATTCCCAGCCTTTCCAATGTGCTCATATTGGAGCTTACGGTGGACTTGCTGTAGCCGGTATCCTCTACAAGCTGGTCCATGGACAGTGGTTCATCGGCCAGAAAGAGCGTGCCGCGCAAAACACCCACGGCATCACAACAGCCACAGCTACTGGCCCCCTTGACACACGCATCAACCATATATCGTTTTAAGATATGGCTTTCATCTTGATCCATCCTTTTGCTGAAGACCACAAATTTTAAGTACTTTTCGCATGTTTCGGACGTTTGGTAATTTCCGAACGACACGGGAGTATGTTTAATGAACGGCATGGATCGGCTGGGCCAATGGATCGCAGATAACCCTACCATAATAATGGCTGCCGCACTTCTTCTAACGATTGTCTCACTCCACTATGCCCAGCAAATTGAGATGCAAGGGATGACCACTGAAAGCATGGTGGGCAAGGATTCTCCTCTCTATCAGCTTTACGACCATCTTTATGTTGAGAATTTTGGTACGGAGTCCATCGCGGTGCTTGTTGAAGCTGATGATGTCACGAAGCCGGAAATCCTCAAAGCGATGCTGGTGCTTTCTGATAAGATGAAGGAAGCACCGGATGTTCTTGGAGTAACAAGCATAGCCGATATCGTGGCAGGTGCAGAGGAGAGCGAGACCGGTGTGCGGGGCATTCCTACTCAGGCGGCTATAGATGAGATTCTATCCGATCCCGGCAATCCGGCAATAAATGCCATGATGCCTGATAAGAAGCATACTATGCTCTCCATCGAGCTGCCTGTTTCCCTTACGGAAGCACAGCTGGGAGAACTTTATCTGGAGACTGGCGGCCAGGTAAATGTGGCAGACTTTCCCGGCGACGTGGGGGTAACGGTCACGGGTCAACCGGCGCTCATGAAGTCGATTACCGAGGAGATGGCCAAGAGCAACGGTCCCATTCTCGCCCTGGCAGGACTGCTCATGATAGTGGCGCTGCTGCTTACCTTTAACCACGTCAAATGGTCGCTGCTGCCTATACCCGTCGTTTTCCTGGGTGTGACCTGGACTTTCGGAGCCATGGGATTGTTGCATATACCTTTTACCATGGTATCAATGTCCGCCTTCCCGGTTCTGATCGGTATTGGTATCGATTATGCCATTCAGTTCCACAATCGGATCGATGAGGAGTTCTCCAAAGGCGTATCCCCGGTCAAAGCCGTGATTGAGACGGTCAAGCATGTCTCTATGCCCGTCATGATCGCCTTGATCATAACGGCAATGGGGTTCGTTTCTCTCTTGACCTCATCTGTGCCCATGACCAGAGATTTCGGGCTGATCTGCTTGATTGGGCTCTTTCTCTGTTACCTTTCCGCTCTATTTGTGGGGGTAACTTTGCTCTATATAGTTGAGCGGAGGGGCACCGTCCGGAGGTCAAATAATGATGGCGATGCCGCTGTTAACGTGCCGAAAGACACGGCTATCGGAAGCATATTAGAGAGGATATCGGACATTTGCATCCAAAAGTGGCACATGGTGCTGGCTATCGCGCTTTTGCTCTCACTGTTCGGTGTCTATGCAGATACACAAGTCCTCGTAGATACCGATTTCAAGAATTATGTGCCTCAGGATCTTGGACCTTTGATTGAATTCAGGCATATGAGCGATATCTTCGGGGGCACGGATACGATCGAGCTGCTCGTTCAAGCCGATGATATCACCGATCCTGCCATATTGAAGTGGATGGACGAATTTTGCATCTATCTTAAAAATTCTAGAGACCAGATATTTGGATATACCTGTCTCGCAAATTTCGTAAAACAGGCAAATGGAGGGGAGATGCCAGAGGATCAAACCACGATCCATAGTTTGATCGATGGGCTCCCATCTGCCGTGCGGGATAGGTATCTGGATGGCCACAATACGGCTATAATCGACCTGAATGTGGGCAAAGCCATCACCAACCTGGGTGCAGAGGGCACGGATCGGCTCATCAAAGAGATCGACAAAGATGTAGCGTGGCATTCTCCACCACCAGGGGTATCCGTCCGGGAGACCGGAGACTCGGTTGTGATGACCACCGTCATCAGTGCCCTGACTACCGGAAGAACAGAGATGACACTGCTCGGTTTGGGTCTGATCTTTATCGTGCTCCTGTTCATCTACAGGGATCTGATCAAAGCTCTCCTGCCCGTATTGCCCATGCTTGTAGTAATAGGCTGGATGGGCGGGGTGATGTACATATTCGGCATGAAATACACACCGCTTACCGCATGCCTGGGAGCGCTAATCCTTGGCGTAGGATCCGAATATGCAATACTGATGATGGAGCGCTTCTACGAAGAGTTGGCTAAGATCGGGGAACCCCTGGAGGCTCTCAAGATCGCCACACGGCGCATCGGCTCGGCATTGATCGCCTCAGGCCTCACCACGGTATTCGGATTTGCAGCCCTGATATCCTCTCCCTTCTTGATCACAAATAATTTCGGGACCGTCACCGTCCTGGCGATAATATTCGCTCTCTTGACGACCTTCACCGTCTTCGTGGTGCTCATGTACCGCATGGAAATCAGACGCGAAGTAGTGGAGAATGCGAAGTATGAGATGTTGAAAGCCCTCCGGCTAATGAAGTCCGGGAGGAGGATGATTTATGAGACTTAAAATTGCCTTTATTGCCGTTTGCCTATTCGCTTTGATCGCTGCTGTTCAGGCTCAAAACACATACATTCCCTTTGAGCTGGGCGGAGACAACTACTATACCATGTACGGCGGTCCGAATATCTCTGCCAGCGTTGCCGGGACTGATGAGTTCCAGCGTGGGGATACTGTTTCTCTATACGTGGATTTGACCAACTATGGAAGGACATTGGGTTTTGACGAGGATCAAACACCTCAGAACCCTAAAGAGTTCGCTCTGGCAAATAGCGAGTTGCAAGAAGAGTACAAGAAGACCACAGCGCTCGGAATTACGGCAAGCCTGAGGTCCAATAATCCTGAGGTCGACGTAAAATCCGGCGATCAGGTAGTGCAATCCCTAAAGTCGGGAGATAAGACCCAATCGCCCTTGAAGTTCACCATCAAGATTGGAGAGCACGCTCCCGCGGGAATTTATACCATCGGTCTGAACCTGTCTTACGACTACCAGGATAACGTTCGCGTTTATGCATCAGGCCTTTCAACCAGCGGAGGCTCGCCAACTCTCGTAAACTATAGAGTCTCCTACATCTACCAGAAGGCGAATCAGACGATACCCATCATCATCGTTGTCAAGAAGCAGGCCGACTTCGTAATAATAAACGCCACAGCCAATCTTTCTGCAGGTGACAAGAAGATGCCGGTCGAAGCCACATACAAGAATATCGGCGACGATCCCATCAGTGATGCGGTGGCAAGGCTGTCCATATTCAAGCCATTCTCTTCCACTGACGACCAGGCTTACATTGGGGCTCTTGGTCCTGGTGAAGAGAAGACCGTCGTCTTCAGGATCGACGTGGACTCCGATGCGACGCCAAAAGGTTATGGCATAAATAGCGAGATCAAATATACTGACATCAACGGCGATACCGTTATCTCGGAGAGCATGAAGATCCCGGTTTCGGTTAAGGCTGCAACAGCTTCTCTGCTCTTGCCGGCGATCGTCATTCTCATAATCATAGTCGCGGCCGGAGGGTACATGTACAGAAGAAAACCGAAGAAGGCCTGAGACCGGAATCCTCTTCGGCGCTCTTTTCTTTTTTCATCGTCGGGCAAAGGTTACTGAAAAATTGTATCGGAAACTCACTGAAAACTTCCTTCGGTTAGAAATGTCAAAATCGTATGCATTGGATATGCCTAAAATCTCCGGCAAACGGCTCCCCAACCGTCAGCTTCCCGGAGGGCGGTCTGATTGAGTTCCATGGAACGCGGGGGGATTTGTTTCCGCTTCCCGACACTGTCTCATCTTCTAACGATGAAAAAGGCAGGCAGTAGGCCAAGCTCTTGCGCGGGTCCATCGATCGCCAGCCCTCAACAACGCACGAATTTATAGAATGTTGACACTTTTTGGATCTTATGTCATGGCCATGAGCTCAAGCTTCGCCCTGTCTGATTCGCCCGATCCGGGTGTGGTTTCCGCTATCTGTGCCTCGTCTTCGGATATATAAGCCAGATAAAGTTTGCGTCGAGTTCCTTGGCTCATCTTGACATGTTTCGGGTCCAGCTCCAGGGCGCGTTTCATCACGCTTATGACTGTTGTTTTATTCAGTCCCAGCATATCCACCAGCTCGCTGGTAGTGTATCGCCCCGGCCTCTCCGCCATGATATCTATGAGTGATCGTGCATGGTTATCTAAGGCTTTTCCATCACCTGAACTTGTTTCTTGGACCGGCGCCTGTCGCCCCTGTCTGGTGCGAAGCTGGCTCTTCAGGTCGGCTACCTCTTTGGAAAGGCGATCAACCTGATCAATCAGCCTACCCAGAAGTTCCACGTCGCTCTTCTTCGAGTCGATCTCCCTGGATATTTTTTCGATGGCTGAAACGAGCATAAACATGCCATGCGCTTCTTTTCGTTCTTTTTCAATCTCTTCGGCCTTTGTTTTGTATAGCTCTAAAAGCTCTTCGAACATTTATTGGCTACTCCTAGTATCTTCTAGTTCGGTCTCATTTCGAAGCGAATTAAAAGGTTGCCGATCATGGGTGCACTACGCTGGTATATATACCTTTCTCCAAACTGTCAGACTACGCTGGCATAAATATTTCTAAAATGATTGATTCAGATTCTCTTTACAATTTCAGGCAATTCTTGAATGTTCCTTATGATCTCATTCGCAGCCTGGCGTAATTTTAGGGCGGGGCGGGTATCCTGCTGTACCGTCAAGATAGCAAGGTCCGCTGCCCTCAAAGCATAAAGATCGTTCAGGCCGTCACCAACCATCACCACTAGACGGTATTTCTTCTTCAGATCCATTACGATCTCCTTTTTCCGTCGCGGGCTGGCGGCGGAATGGATTCGCGACAAGTCTATGCCGTATTCCTTGAGGCTTGTAAGGCTGCGCATGCTGTCTCCAGAAGCCACATAGACGTCCGCACCAAGGTTTTCCAGATCTAGCAGGACATTCCTCAATCCCGGAAAAGGGGCGCCACCCGTGCTCAATGTGTAGGCTATTTCATGCAGATCCCGGTCCACTATCATGCCCGTAGTTCGATAGATGCCCGGGCACCTGGCTCTTACCGCCAGATATACCTCCTGCAGTTCGCGAACTCTGACTTGAGAGCGGCCCAAGATGCCGAGAACCTCATCTCTCGAGATATGACTGCTGGAACAGCTTATCTCCACGCACTCCTCCCGGCCCTGGACAAGTGAGCCCAGCAGGTCGTCGGGTCTACTGGAGACGACGAGATCCGGATCCATCTGAGGCACCACAAGGGCCCGGCCTTTCTTCTCCATGATCAGCTCCCAGGTAACAATCTTCTCAAGAATGACTCCTCGACCGATATCTTTGGCCACGCGGTACATCATCAAGATTGTACCTGCTACGTCCATGACCACGGCGAGATCTCCAGACATCTATCATTGGTTGGATAAAAGGATGAGATCAAACTATCGGCGGCAAAAAATGGTTGTTCAATCCTTAAACACGTCGCGCGGAATATCGATAGGTACTTACGATTCGAAGGGAACTATCAAGATGAATGTTCAGAGACGTTCACGAACGAAGTGCTCATTGCGGTGTTCGCGATCCGAGAATAGCAATCCCTGGGCGCATTATATGTGTCCTTCTTCTGCTATTGCTCTTTGCATTATCTGCTGATGCCAAAACGCTCACCGTCGGACCGGACGACAGCCTCCAGGCCGCAATATTCATGGCCCGTACAGGTGACGTGGTTCTGGTATCGGAAGGAACATACTGCGAGCACATCCGAGTAGATAAATCCATAATTTTGCGCGGTCAAATGATGCCTGTCTTGGATGCCACCGCCAGCGGCAGTGCCGTCACTCTGCTGGCGGACGGCATCACGGTAGAGGGCTTCAAGATTGTTAATGCAGGTAGCTGGCCCTCCGAATCCCTTGCCGAGGCAGGAATCAAGGTTCTATCCAAAGGAAATCGGATAACCAAAAATGACGTTAGCAACAATTTTAACGGAATTCTCCTGGTAGGCGTCAAGAACAACAGCATTCTCGACAATGCAGTTTGCAGAAATTTAGGCTACGGCATCCGTCTGGAGAAGGCTATCGGCAATACCATTTGCAACAACAGCCTGGAAGGGAATTCGCTGGACGCATTCGACGATGGATTGAACTTATGGGACAAAAACTATTACGGCGAGTTAGATAATTCGGCAGTTGGCCGCAAGGATCGAGGAGACGGCCTATCTGAGGGGGGCTACAGCATTCCCGGTGGCAGGAGCGTTGATTTGCATCCTCGATATGGAATACGGTAATAATTTGAAATATATCCGGGAAATTTATTTATTTTAATCAGAAAATGGCGGCTGAAAAATGGATCATTTCATCCCTGGCAACAATAACTTTTTTAGCTAGAAGAGCTAATGTGTGCTAAGATAAGAAATGGGGTAGAAGCACGAAGGGAGTAGCAATAGCTTTGTTGCTAATGTTTCTCTTCTCTCTGGGGCCGGTCTATGCAACTCCTGCCATCAACGAGCAGGGCCAGGATGGAGATTTTAGCAACACGCTGAAGGTGACGGGAACAGGCACCTTCGAGGTGGGCGTCTCCGTAAAGGACAGGCAGCTAGCCTTGGAGTATGACAATTTCATGACCGGCGATGGCGACCTGGAGATGGATACAGGTACCGTCGAAGCTCAGAAGTCTGCCAAGATCCCAGGGTTGGTCAACGGCTCAGCTGTGCCGCTGGACCTTTTCGAGAATACCCGTCTCACCTACTCCGGCAAGACTCCCTTGGTGGGAATAAAGCATATCAGCTCCAATTCATTCTGGGGCGGCATAGGCGCAGATATCACGGAAACCTTCTCAGTCACGGAGATGGACAGAGTTGGAAGCAGCTACTTTGCTTCTGCCAACCCTGCTTCCTATACCGGCGATCCCAATAAGATCGCAGAACTGCTCAAAGCAAGTCCAGTACAAACTGTGGGCATAGATACCAGGAATGCCTTTAACGGTACCTGGCAGACTGACGCTCACATGCACAAGATGTTCAGCAAGGATCTCAAGGTCCATGAGGCATTCACCGGCAAGTTCGATGTGGAGAAAAGGCTGGTGTTCCATGAAAATCCCGGCGAAGAGAAGGTGCAGCCGGGATGCGGCATAGACTGCTAATGGATCAATGTGGCTATTTTGGCATCTATTTCGGGCACGGCAAATATCCCCGGCTTTCATATGAACCTCATCTCAGAATAATCTTTTTATAAATCCGCAACTAGGGATCTTTGGTGAGTGGGTTTGATGACAAATATTGATGCCAACGGCAGGATCCAGCTTCCTCTTGCTATCAGATACGGCCTGAACCTCTGCTCGGGAGACAAGATCGCGGTGGATCAGCTCGGGGATGGGACAATCATCCTCAAGAAGATCGAGGGCGAGGAGAATTTGGCTTGCAGGGATCGGTCCCAGGACAGGATGAAAGAATCGGCACATAGCTAAGATCTCTCCCTGGAACCATTGGTGCCACTCGAAATGAGCAAATATAAAATAGTTTGCCCGAATAGATCGGTGGCGCCTCCAAGGCGGCGATGGCTATTTAATGATCCCGCATGAGAGACTGGCCAGGGTAAGTGATATGAAGGACTTGATCGTATTTTGCGTAGTCTTTTTGTTATTGGCCGTGAATTGCTTCGCTGCACCGTTGCAGCTCAGCGGAGGCACGGGCCGGTCCATTCTTGGCACCATTGATTCAAACAACAGCACCAACCAGACCAACTCCAGCAATGAGGCGGATCTATGGGGTTGGGGGAAGCTGCCCTTAGGCTATTCCATGAATGCCACCGGGAAGCTGATCGCAAATCCGGTCAATGATAACGGCTTAGTGACGGTGTCGCCGCAATCTCTGCGATAGCTCAAAAAAGATTCTGACGGACCCGCCGGGATTCGAACCCGGGCCCGAGGCTCCGGAGGCCTCTATTCTATCCAGACTATACTACGAGTCCATGCTTTCCTTTTCGGGGTGCTCGGGAACTCCATTATATATCAGCAAAATTGTGGATATATAGGCAACGGGCTCTCTTCCCCTGGAAGCAGCCCTACCTACTCATCTAGCTTTCGAGAACAATCTCAATATTTACGTTTTTGGGTACCTGGATTCTCATGAGCTGCCGCAGGGCTCGCTCGTCTGCATCCAGATCGATGAGCCTCTTATGCACTCTCATCTCCCAATGATCCCACGTGGCTGTTCCTTCTCCATCAGGACTCTTCCTGCAGGGAACGACCATCTTTTTCGTGGGCAGTGGAATAGGTCCCGCCATGTGGACACCTGTTCTCTGGGCAATTCCTTTGACCTGGTTGCAAATATCGTCCAGCATCAGAGGATTTGTGCCGGAGAGCCGAATTCTTGCCTTCTGCATGTTTACACCAAAAAATTTGGCTTAGCGTGGGACCACGCTTATGCACATGCCGGCGGCGACGGTCGTGCCCATGTCTCTAATGGCGAATCTTCCCAGCTGTGGGATCTCCTTCACTGGCTCTATGACCATGGGCTTGGAGGGCGCAACCATGATAATGGCCGCATCTCCTGCCTTGATGAAGGCCGGGTTCTCTTCCTTGACAGCTCCTGTCTTCGGGTCCAGCTTGGCCAGAATCGCAGTTAGGGTGCATGCGATCTGAGCGGTATGGCAGTGGAACACGGGAGTGTATCCTGCCGATATGGCGCTGGGATGCTGCAACACTACTATCTGGGCCTTGAACTCCTTGGCCACGGTTGGGGGCTTCTCAGCCGATCCGCAGACGTCACCGCGACGGATATCCTTCTTGGAGACACCGCGCACGTTCCATCCGATGTTGTCTCCAGGGAATGCCTCGAGAACTTCTTCGTGATGCATCTCGATGGACTTGACCTCACCAGCCACGCCGGCGGGCTCGAAGATGATCTTGTCGTTCTTTCTCATGACGCCCGTCTCAACTCTGCCTACTGGCACTGTGCCGACACCAGATATAGTGTAGACATCCTGCACCGGCACGCGCAGAGGCAGTTTGGTTGGCTTCTCTGGCACCTTGAGGCCGTTCAGGGCATCCAGCAGGGTCGGACCCTTATACCAGGGCAGATTGGCACTGGATTTCGCGAGGTTATCTCCCATCAGCCCGGAAATGGGCACGAAGGGTATCTCTTCCAGCTTGTATCCGACCATCTTCAGGAGCTTGCCTACCTCATCCTTAACCTGGTTGAATCTCTTCTCATCGAAGGGTGGTGTGGTGGCATCGATCTTGTTCATGGCCACGATCAACTGGTTGACTCCCAAGGTCCTGGATAGGAATACGTGCTCCTTGGTCTGAGCCATGACGCCGTCCGGGACAGCTACTACCAGTACGGCCGCATCGGCCTGGCTGGCTCCAGTGATCATGTTCTTCACGAAGTCCCTGTGACCAGGGCAGTCCACTACGGTAAAGTAGAACTTGGCGGTATCGAAGCGGTGATGGGCGATATCGATGGTGACGCCCCTCTCCCGCTCTTCCTTCAGGCTATCCATGACCCAGGCGAACTCGAAGGTTGCCTTTCCTTTGGATGCTGCTTCTTTCCTGTACTCATCAATGACGTGAGCATCTACTGCTCCCGTCTCGAACATCAATCTGCCTACAGTGGTCGACTTACCATGGTCGACATGTCCAATGAATGCTAGATTGAGATGTGGCTTTGCATCTGCCATAACTTATCTCCTCCAACTGGCACTATCCATATTTTTCAGTATTTCTGCCTTTGTGTTTAATCTTTTCGAAGGCCGAACTTATACAACCTTCAGATAATCGCTTGGTTTGGGCATTTCCGGTTTCAGCCCCTTTCTTGTCCTGATCTGTTTGACGGTATCTAGCAGCAGGTTGTTGGGCAAGGGCTCGAATCCTGCGAACTCCGATGACCAGAGAGCTCTTCCTTCGGTGGCCGACCTTATGGCCCCGGAGAATCCGAACATCTGTGCCACAGGCATTTTGGCCTTGAGGATTATCATGTCGCCCTGGCTGTCCATGTTCAGGATAACGCCCCTGCGTCCCTGGATCTCAGACATGGCTCCACCCATTTGATCCTGAGGCACCTGTATATAGACGTTCTGGAAGGGTTCCAGCAGAACTGGGTCCGCCATGAGTATTCCGGCCTGCACTGCCTGTCTGACCGCAGGAATGACCTGAGCTGGGCCGCGGTGAACGGCGTCCTCATGCAGCTTCACATCGACGAGCTTGGCTTTTATGCCCTGCGCAGGTTCTCTGGATATGGGGCCGTTCTTCAGGGCCTCCTCGAAGCCCTCCAAGATGAGCTCCATGGTCTCTCTCAGGTACTGAATACCCTTGGTCATGTTGAGAAGGACATTGGTGCCAAAGTATCCGACAATGCTCTTGGCCTCCTCCTTTTCCATGCCCTTTTCGATGAGAACCTTCCTGCGCTCGACCTCTTCCATCTTCATGCTGATCTTGCCTTCTCTCAAGGCCTCGATCACGCCCGGTTCCAGGGGCTCAAACTCGATGTAGAAGCGGTTGTGGTGGTTGGGTGACTTTCCTTCTACGGGCCCGGCTCTGCCGCTGATGGACTCACGATATACTACTATGGGTGGTGAGGTCTTCAACTCCACGCCGCGATCGCGCTGAAGCCTTGTTACAGTGACATCCAGATGCAACTCACCCATGCCGGCCAGGAGGTGCTCGCCGGTCTCCTCGTTGATGGTGACCTGCAGGGTCGGGTCCTCTTTGGCGATCTGCCTCAAGACCTCTACCACCTTGGGCAGGTCGCGGGTATTCTTGGCCTCGACGGCTACGGTCATGACCGGTTCAGAGACGTGCTTGATCTGCTCGAAGGGCGACATGTCCTGTTCCGAAGAGACGGTAGAGCCCACAATGGCATCTCGCAGACCAGTGACTGCCGCGATGTTTCCGGCAGGAATCTCCTCAACCTCAACTCTCTCTGCACCCATGACGATGCCCGTTTGCTGGATACGGTTGGTCTCGACCACGCCGGATACGTATAGCTCCATGCCGCGCCTGAGGGTTCCAGAGAAGAGCCTTCCCGTGGCCACCTCGCCTGCGTGCGGGTCGATCTTCAACTTGTTGATCATGAAGGCGACTGGACCCTTCGGATCGCAGGTCGCCATGGCTTTTCCGACGGGGCTATCCCAGTCGCCGTGCCAGATGACCTTGACCCTCTCCCTTTGGGCGGCGATGGGGCTGGGAAGGAACTTTACCACCATATCGTTAACGGCTATGTAAAGCGGCACTTTTTCGGCCAGCTCCTTCATCTTTCCTTCCCGGCAGTAATCGACAACCTGATCAAAGCCGATGCCTGTCTTCTTCATCTGAGGAACGCTTATTGCCCAGTTGTAGAGGGCTGAGCCGAATGCGATATTCCCTTTGGACGCATCCAGTTTCCAGCCGTTTTTGTATTTCTCTTCGTCCATTCCCTGAATGAGCTTATTGACATTGTCGATGACCTTGCCCAGGCGGGCAGCCATGTCCTTCTTCTCCACCTTGAGCTCGTTGATCATGCGGTCAACTTTATTGACGAACAGGACCGGCCGAACGCCTTCTTTCAGGGCCTGCCGAAGCACCGTCTCCGTCTGGGGCATGGCGCCTTCGACAGCGTCCACAACGACTACAGCGCCGTCTACGGCACGCATGGCACGAGTGACGTCGCCTCCGAAGTCTACGTGACCGGGAGTATCGATCATGTTGATCAGATATTCTTTGCCGTCCACTTCATGGACCATGGATACGTTGGCCGCATCGATGGTGATACCTCTGGCCTGCTCCAGGGGATCGAAATCCATGAAGAGTTGCTTACCTGCCAGCTCCATGGAGATCATGCCTGCGCCTCCCAGAAGGTTATCAGAAAGGGTTGTCTTACCGTGATCAATATGCGCTACGATTCCAATATTCCTGATAAATTCAGGCTTATCCATCAGAGTCGTCACACGTTCTGCTATCTTTTTCCTCTTGCCCATAATACGCCTCGCGAAGTTTAAGATAAATGTTATAATCCAGACTAGGACTCAGATTCCTCGGACTCAATCTATTTAAGCCTTCGGCCTTCTCAGGGTGGTTTCGATTCGGATTGTTTTGAATGCTGGGGCTGCCTCCTTTTTTTAGTTAATTGCCCATTGGTAGGCAAAGCTTAAATCGCTGCGAAGATAGCAAAACAAAGGTTTTTACGATGGCGCGCTTGGTAATGAAGTTTGGTGGTGTTTCCGTTGCTGACGGAAACCGGCTGAGGCATGTGGGCGATCTGGTCAAGCATTTCAACCGCGACAATGAGATAGTTCTCGTCACCTCTGCCCTTCAAGGCGTTACAGATGACCTACTGGCCTGTGCCAGAAAGGCGGCAAAAGAGGGAAACGTCTCAGATGTGATCGATTTTATGGAGAAGCTCACGGATCGACATAATCAGGCTATATTCGATGCAATCAAAGATCCAGAAATCGCCAAAGAGGTTCGTGAGACGGTATCCATGAAGCTCTCCGAGCTGGAGAAAGCCTATATCGGCATCTGCTATTTGGGCGAGCTGACACCGCGCTCCTTAGATTATATCTCCAGCTATGGCGAGCAACTGGCTGCTCCCATCCTGGCCGGAGTTTTAAGGGATCTGGGTATCCCCTCTCAGCATTATACCGGCTCGGAGGCCGGAATCGTCACGGACAGCAACTACGGGGACACCAGACCGCTGGAAAAGACCTACAGTCAGATTCCCCAAAGGCTCTTGCCCCTCAAGGGGGTTCCGGTGGTAACCGGTTTCATAGCCAAAGACGAGAAGGGTACCATTACTACCCTGGGACGTGGCGGCTCAGATCTGTCCGCCTCGCTCATCGGGGCGGCCATAGACGCAGACGAGATATGGTTTTGGAAGGAGACCTTAGGGATCATGACCACGGACCCCAAGATTGTGCCCGAGGCCAAGACAATTCCCATCATCTCTTATCGGGAAGCCATGGAGCTGTCTTACTTCGGAGCCAAGGTCTTGCACCCCAGGGCCATCGAGCCCGCCATTCGCAAGGGCATTCCAGTGCGCGTCAAATGCACATTCGATCCCGATGCCCCGGGCACACAGATTGTGCATGAAGATATCCCAAAGAAGGATGTGATAAAAGCGGTCACATTACACAAGGGCGTGGCCCTGCTGAACATATCCGGTGCAGGAATGATTGGGACACTAGGAGTGGCCGCTCGCGCTTTCACGGCACTGGCAAAAGCCGGCATTAACATCGTCATGATCAGCCAGGGGTCTTCTGAAGCCAATATCTCCATGGTCATCGAAGAGCGTCAGGTAGAGGTGGCCGAGGATGTATTGCGTTCAGAGTTCCCTCAGGATCTGGTCAAGGAGATCTCTCACGACCATGATGTCTCAACCGTGGCTGTAACCGGCTCTGGAATGGCCGGCACTCCCGGAGTCGCCGCCAGGGTCTTCAAGGCCATGGGGGCGGCCAAGATAAATGTGGTTATGATCAGCCAGGCATCGGGTCAGCACAATATCTCCTTCGTGGTCGCATCCAAGGATGGAGAACGGGCCGTGAGGGAACTGCATAGCGAGTTCGGTCTGGGCGGTGAGGTATGAGGAAGCTTACGTATGCAAATGCCGGTGTGGATATCAACTTAGAGAACAGATCCATTGACGCCATGAAGGCCGTGCTGACCACGAAGCGCAAGGGGTTCGGTGCGGCAATGACACAGATCGGCCACTACGCCGGATTGCTGGATATGGGAAGCTTTGCCCTGGCCATGACTACAGACGGTGTAGGGTCGAAGGTTCTCATCGCCAACGCCATTGAGAAATGGGATACGGTGGGCATTGACTGCATCGCCATGAATGTGAACGACCTTTATGCCATCGGAGCTGAGCCCATAGCCTTTGTGGACTATCTGGCTGTAGAAAAGGTGGACCCGGAGCGCGCGGCGCAGATTGCCATCGGGCTAGCCCGCGGGGCTGAAATCTCCAATATGACTATCGTGGGTGGGGAGACGGCTTCCTTACCGGAGATCATTCGGGGCTTTGACCTGGCGGGAACCGCCATCGGAGTCGTGGACAAGGATAAGATTGTGACCGGAGAGAAGATCCAGATGGGGGACACGCTCGTTGGTGTCCCCAGCAGCGGTCTGCACAGCAACGGCTACACTCTGGCCCGCGCCATCGTAGCCGAGTCCAAGTATACTTATTTCGATCAGATGCCGGATGGGAAAAATACCATCGGAGAAGAGCTGCTTACACCTACCAGGATCTATCCCGAGATCGTAGAGCTGGTCCGGCAATGCAGTGTGCACGGGCTGGCGCACATAACCGGCTCCGGGCTTCTCAAGCTGCACAGGATCACGGATCTTGGATTTGAGATCACCGATCCGCTGGAGCCTCAACCTATCTTCCGGTTCCTGCAGGAGCAGGGGAATGTCGACGATGAAGAGATGTACAGGACCTTCAACATGGGTATGGGCTTTGTTGTGGTAGTAGCCGAAGAAGAGGCCCAGGAAGCCTGCAGGATCATGGGTCCCGGGTCTAAGGTTATCGGGTCTATTGTAAAAGAGGGTCTGAAGGCAGGCCACCTGACCCTCTAGGCCTGTTTATTGCTTTTTTTCAATGAACATCTCTTCCAGTTTGGTTTTTATCGTTCTGATGGACTCCACCGCCGGGCAGTCTGCATCGATGGGCGTAATTCCATCCAGATCGGCCTGAACCAGGCATTTGTCGAAGGGAATGGTACCGAGGACCGGTATGCCCATCAGCGCCAGCTTCTCGGCTACCGGTCCCGGATCATCCGCCTTATTTATGACGGCGAAGAACCGGGTAATACCTATCTCTTTGCCGAGATGCATTATCCTCTCCACGGTCTCAATGGATCTCATGCCCGGCTCGACCACGGCGATCATAGCGTCCACTCCCCGGGCAGTAGCGCGGCCCAGATGCTCTATGCCCGCTTCCATATCCATGATCACCAGGTCCTTTTCCCGAACGATGACGTGCCTGATGAGCGCTTTGACGAAAGCATTGGCTGGACACATGCAGCCCGAGCCGCCTGAATCGATGGTGCCCATGACCACCAGCTTGACGTTGTCGGGACCGGTGCAGCCGCACATATTCACCACATCGTCGACCTTGGGGTTCATCTTGAACATGCCCCCGGGCATGCCCGCTCTCTCCTCTACCAGGTCTTTATGATCCGTGACGGGTCGCGGGAGCTGCTTTATTCCAAGCGCCGAGCCCAGATTCATGCTCGGGTCGGCGTCGATGGCCAGAACGTTATAGCCGTCGCGCGCAAAGAGGCGGGCCAGAGTTCCTGCCAGGGTGGTCTTTCCCACGCCTCCTTTTCCTGAGATGGCAATTTTCATTCTTGTGAACCTCTTGAAAGTGAATATCCCTATTTTGACATGTATGTTTATATCGATTCTGTATGATCTAGTATCGGACAGAATTGTGTGTTATTGTATAGTATTAGCGAGGGGGCGTTTGGCAATAGGCAGCAGGAGGATCGAGCGAACTGAAAAGCGCGCTTTCATCGACGAGGGATATTCCGAGGAGGCCAAAGCCTAGTGGCTGACGATCTTAAGCTTGGCATCAATGCCATGGAAGTCCTGAAGAAGAGATACCTGCGGAGGGACGAGAGCGGGCAGGTGGCGGAGACGCCGGGTGAGATGTTCGGGCGCGTCGCATCTCACGTCTCGCGGGCCGAGACCCGCTATGGCGACGATGCCGAGTATTATCGAGCCCGTTTTCTAAAGATGATGCAGGAGTTGGACTTCTTGCCCAATTCCCCCACGCTCATGAATGCAGGCCTGCCGCTAAGCCAACTATCTGCCTGTTTTGTTCTTCCTGTGGAAGACTCCTTGCCCGGCATCTTTGATGCCTTGAAGAACATGGCTCTTATCCATCAGAGCGGAGGAGGCACGGGCTTCTCCTTCTCCCGGCTGCGGCCAAAAGATGACGTCGTGCAGGCCACGGGCGGGGTGGCCAGCGGTCCCGTCTCATTTATGCGCATCTTTGACACGGCCACAGATGTAATCAAGCAGGGCGGCCGACGTCGCGGCGCGAACATGGGCGTTCTCCGGGTCAATCATCCAGATATCCTGGAGTTTATCGATGCCAAGTCGAAGCCGGGGTTCCTGGAGAACTTCAACATCTCTGTGGCGGTGACCGATGAGTTCATGCAAAAAGCCCGTACGGGAAGTGAGATAGATCTGGTCAATTCGCGCACCGGTCTAGCCGCGGGCCGGCTTAATGCCGCGGAGCTGATGAATCTGATTGCCAGCTCCGCCTGGCGGGGAGGCGATCCGGGAGTAATCTTCATCGACCAGATCAATGCCGCTCATCCCCTGCCCGGACAGATCGAGGCCACCAATCCCTGCGGCGAGCAGCCGCTGCTTCCGTATGAGTCCTGCAATCTGGGGTCCATCAACCTCTCGCGAATGGTGATGAAGGGCGAGATAAACTGGGACCGGCTGGGTGAACTGGTCTCTTTTGCCGTTCGTTTCCTGGACGACGTCATCGATATGAATCGCTTTCCGCTGAAGCAAATAGAGGAGGCGACGCTGCATAGGCGCAAGATCGGCCTGGGTGTGATGGGCTTCGCTGATATGCTCATTCTCTTGAACATCTCATACAACTCTGGCGAGGCCGTTCGTACGGCAGAAGAGTTGATGAAGTTCATCACCGAGCGAGCCCGGGCCGAGTCTGCCCTCCTGGGCGAAGCCCGCGGCTCCTTCCCGCTCTTCGAGGTGAGCCGTCTCAAGAAATGGGGTGCCATGAGAAACTCCACCGTTACCACCATTGCCCCCACGGGCACCATCAGCATCATCGCGGGGACGAGCAGCGGCATCGAGCCCTTGTTCGCTCTCGCGTTCGTTCGCAATGTCCTGGATGGGGCCCGTCTCCTGGAGGTCTCGCCCCTCTTTGAGCAGACGGCAATAGCGCGCGGCATCTACACCCCTGATCTGAAGGCGGAGCTGGCCCGGAAGGGCTCTGTGCAGGATATCAGAGGCGTGCCCCTGGATCTTAAGGACCTGTTCGTCACGGCACTGGACATCCCGCCCGAGCAGCACGTTCGCATTCAGGCCGCCTTCCAGAAGTATACGGACAATGCCGTCTCCAAGACTGTCAACCTGCCTGCTGATGCGACTGTAAGCGACGTTTTAAAGGTGTACAATCTGGCTTACGATCTGGGGTGCAAAGGCGTGACGGTCTTCAGGTACGGCAGCCGCAGCCAGGTGCTGTATCTGGGCAATGGGGAGACCATGCCTGGGTGCAAGTACTGCGGGTGACCAAAAGAATTTTATTAAACAGTGCATATTAGGTTTCGGTATGTATCGACAACAATCCCGGAAGATCTCCCTTCAATTCGCTCTTGTCCTGCTCTGCATCGTTATTTGCTGTTCTCTGGCCGGACTCTCAAATGCCGAAAATATGGGAAAAATAATTCCCACTAATTTATCCAGCAACCCATTAAATAATTCAGGTCCGTCGCTCGGCATATCCTCGAAATCCTATCTCCCTCCGCCGGGCATAATGCCCATTGTCGTGTTGCAGGGTAGTCCCTATGAGATGGGATATCAGTACGGCCACCAGGCCAAAGACTACATTGCAATCGTGCGTGACGCCGCCTGGGCCAGTGCACTAACGACGAACTCGTCACAGGAGATCAGGCAGAGCTGCAAGGAATACAGACAATATATCGCAAGAGAGCTGTACCAATTCGATTTCAGCTCATTTTTCCGGGGTATGTCGGATGCCATGATTGATCAGGGTTTGCAGTTTGGTCCGGATGATCCGATAGTGATGCTCTACTGGGGCGGAAGGCAAGGGCCACAGCCTCCTGATCACTGCACAGCCATAGCTGCTTTTGGCAATGCCACCGGCAGTGGTATGATCGTCGGGACAAATTTTGATTACTATCATCTGCCCTCTAATTCATATTCGATTATCCTTGCCCTCTACCCCGATTCAGGGAATTCCTGTATCATTCCCACCGGCGCTGGCCGGACAGGAAGCAACTCTGCCTTCAACGAAAAGGGGTTGGTATACATCATGGCCGCAGCGCCACAGAAGGGACCGGACGACAACGGTCCCGGCATCAGTGGCTTTTTGGAGCTGCCCTATGTGGCCATGACCTGCGATACGGTTGCCGAGGCGGAAAAATTCCTATTCAATTCGACCCGCATGTTCGGCCTTAATCACATGCTCCTTGATGCCGGTGGCAATGCCACGGTTCTGGAGGCCACTCGGGCCAGATATGCACTGAGAACGGCGGGGGACAACAATGAGTCGGATTATCTGGTTATGACCAACCATTATCTGAATCCCATCATGAAGCCTTCTCAACCGATTTGGGACCCACAAAAGTACTATCCTTCCAGCTATTATCGATACCTAACGGCCGAAAAAATGATCGCCGACCACCAGGGCAGATTCAACTATTCAATGGCTGTTGAGACCCTCACCTTGACCGATTGGTGGGACGGGAAGGAATGGCATCTTGACGATCCCTGGAGCACCAATACCATCAATCGCTTCCGTCCTGATGTTGCCACCCTCTATTCGGCCATAGCCATTCCGAGCGATCATAAAGTCTCCATCTGCACGGGAAATCCCGGCATGCCTTACTGGGGCACTCTGGCCGTCGACCAGACCGGAACATATGTCAACCTATCCTTAGGAAAAAGGCCGGAAGACCTCGTATTTGGCCTCAAGGAAGATGCATCTGCTGCCCTGTGGAAGACGGTACAGGTGATGGGAAAACAGCCACCGGGAAATTTGGCAAATTTATGGGAGGACGCGGAAAACAATTACTGGAAAGCGGTCTGGTGGCATAACCATTCCCTGCTGGAGAAAACGAGTTCCGAAAAGGCGGCTGCCTGGGGAAGAGCGGCAACCAACTTTGCGGAAGTGATCGCGCAGGCGGAAAAGATCCAGGTGCTTTGCGGGACTCATCCGACAAATTGATCTGCAAAGAATTCCCATAACCTGCACTATCCTATTTGTCCAGGTTGTCGGATGGAAAGGAGGATAGGGCCAGAGGCGGCAAAAAGGTAAAGGTAGGGAGATTGTAAAGAAAAGCCGCCCCAGGCCACAAGCCACCAGCAAATATGTTCCTCCTTATTAACTGTGTCGGTTGAAGCCTCTAGCGGATGCTTTCTCGCGTCGCGATCGGACCGATAAGCCTAAAAGCTTTTCTCATCATCCAGCAGGCATGAAGCGCATCGGCATCGCCGACACCACCTTTGCCCGCGTTGATATGGCCCGCGCGGCCATCAGCGCGATCAAAAAGGAAGCATCTGTCGAGATCATACGCTACACCGTTCCCGGCATCAAGGATCTGCCCGTCGCAGCCAAGAAGCTTCTGGAAGTGGAGTTGTGCGACCTCGTCATGGCTCTGGGCATGCCCGGGCCAGCGGATAAGGACAAGATGTGCGCCCACGAGGCCTCGTCCGGTCTGATCATGGCTCAGCTCATGACCAACAAGCACATCCTGGAGGTGTTCGTACACGAAGACGAGGCCGCGGATGAGCCGACGCTGGCATGGCTCGCGGAAAGGCGCACCGCTGAGCATGCCCTGAATGCGGTTCGCCTGCTCTACTATCCTGAGAAACTGACCCGCCTGGCCGGCACAGGCCAGCGTCAGGGCTACGAGGACGCCGGACCTATCGAGGGCGGCGGATCCGGCGAAAACCTCGGCCACTGAATAAATTTAAAGAAAGATTCGCCAGGGTGTCGAAGCAGCCTGAATCGTTCCTTTTTCTTGCTTTGGAGCATTCGGCAGTGCAGCGTTTGACAATGTAACGATTGGCATCGTTTCATTTAACCTTGCGGCATCTGGCATTGATTTATTTAGCCTCGAGACTGATTCATTTAACCTCGACTTTGATTCGTCTAACTTTGTTGTATTTGGGATCGATTCGCTTAACCGGGCGGCATCGGACATAGATTCATTTGGCCTTATTTCGCTTCCGTTCGAAGCGACTGGAACTGTCTCATTGGAGGCAGTCAGACCCGACAGGAACGGTTGTGCCCTGCCGGCAACGGACGGGAGCACAATGTTCACGCTTTCATTGAAGCCCTCAAAGATCATGGAGGTCGTAGAATTCACACGCATCTCCTGTCCGGCGGCAGGCAGACCCAAAGACTGAGGAGTCACATTGATGACTTCATGTACATCGGTCTTTTTGAGAAGATGCACATCTTTGGTTATCCAGTAGTAGACATCCAGAGTCATATTGCGGAAGAGATCTGTGCTGTTCGCGGACGCCATCGGCAGGTAAGATGCAACCTCACCGGAGAGCTGACCCGCATAGGCGCGCATATCAATTTTAGCTCTGACCTTGTAGCAGTTCTGGCCCTCCACGGTCTCCGCGCCCATCAAGGTGAGGTCGGACTGATTGAGCATATTGACCTGCTGCGCCATAGTGTCCTGCTGAGACCCGGCTGTTGCAGCCGCTGGCAGTCTAAGAACCGTCCAGTTGCCATCTAACTTGAGGTAGATGGTGTTATTGAGTAAATACTCATCCAGGGCAACGGCTGAGGCATTGACCTCATTGCCTTTGGCATAGGTGAGAGAAGCCATGACCAGTTTCAGGGCGTGATCAGTCATGTTCGCAGAGCCTAACCCCATGGAGCGCGTATAGAGCCTCCGGGCCTCCCTCGAGGAAAGGTTGACCAAATCTATATCCTGCGCCATTTCCATCGAAAAGCGATAAGATTCGAGCTTCAGAGAAGAGTCAACCACCAGTGCCCTCAGGGCGGAGGCATTCATATCCTCTTGGGTAGTGCTGTTCATCTGGCAAGAAGCGGCGGAACTGCAAAGCAGCAGTGCCAGCGCTAAAAGCGTAAGGTTTCTCATAGGCAGCATACGGAGCTGGTGGGGTATATCTATTTGCTCTATTCGATCATCTCAATCATCTCATGCGTCTCCCTAGTAATGGCCTCGCGCAGAATCTCCATGGTCGATTTGATGGCTTTTTGGGCGCTGGTGATTGACAGCGTGACCGCCTCTGCCTTCGCAGCGGCGCGAAAGAGTTTAGCGGCCTTGGGAAAAGCCTTCTCGTTGGGCTTGAAAGGCAAATGCCGTGCACTTCCATGAGAAATGCCTGGAGGCAGCTGATCGATATGCTAATAAGTCACTCCTATTAAGATCAATGCCACGGATTGATAAGCACTATTGAAACAAAAAATAAATATTTACAAATATATGAAAAGTTCATTTGCTAAACATGATATTTGATCGCACAGATTTAAGTTACAGGTCTAAGTTAAGTCGGGCCATTGTGTTGAAGAACACATCATCCAGTGGGAAAACTATTTTTGTGTGTAGTTCCTATAACACTTTTGAATTCAATCGATCAAGGGCAAGGATCGGCGAAGGAGCTCAGGGTGAATCTATGGATCGGGATATAAGGATCGTGCTGGTTGAGGACAATATAATGGATGCCGCTTTTACGAAGCGGGTCTTGAAACATAATAAGCTGAACAAGGATCTTATTGTCGCCACTAATGGCGAAGAGGCCATGAAGGCTCTGAAAGGCCTGGTCAGGGGAAATCTGCCACTGCTCATCTTATTGGACATTAACCTTCCCGACATCAGTGGCATCGATCTCCTTACCCTCATAAAGAGTGACAAGGATCTCTCCAATATTCCTGTTGTCATTCTTACCGGATCAAATGAGGATCTGGATATCCAGAAGAGCTATGATCTGGGAGCAAGCAGCTACCTGGTCAAGCCTATCTCCAGTAATGCTCTGATGTTGGTTATCGAGAGACTATTTTATCCCTGATGCGAGGCTCCTTGCCGCGTCAAGGTTTCCTCGATCATCCCGGCGAGAGTCTTCTGGCGTTTCCAGGATCATTGGTGTGCGCAGCACCGCTGGGTGGCTCAAAATTGCCCTAAAACCCGACTCACCTATATGCCCTAAACCTATATGCTCATGTCGATCCAGATGCGATCCCAAGGGTCCCTTGCAGTCGTTGAGATGTATGAGCATGAGCCTTTCGAGGTCGATGCAGTCCTGAAATTGGCCAAGAGTTTTCTCCAAAGCAGAAGCTGTTCGCAGATCGTAGCCTGCGGCAAAAAGATGGCAGGTGTCAAGGCATACACCTAAACGCCTCTTGGCGTGCAGTGATTCCAAAAGGGAGGAAATTTCTGAAAAGGAGCTGCCCATGCTGTTCCTGGTGCCGGCACTGTTCTCCAGGAGAATGACCACATCGTTTTTTGCCAGGGAGAGTGCAGTATCCAGGGCACTCATAATCCTCTCCAATCCCCTCTCCCGCCCTTCGCCAAGGTGGCTTCCCAGATGGGTTACAAGATACGGTATGCTGAGTGCCTGGCAGCGCATCAACTCCTGAGAGAGAGCCTGCACCGATTTCGCATGAACGTCGTCTCTTGGCGAGGCTAGATTGGGGAGGTATGGCATGTGGGCTACAGCTGGAGATAATTCGGACTCTTTGAGCCTGGAGACGAAGCGATTCATGCAATTGGCTGAGACGGGCTTTGATCTCCAGGCCCGCGGGTTGGATGTGAAGATCTGAAACGCATCGCAGCCTTTTTCTTGGGCTCGGTCAACAGCCTTAAACAAGCCGCCTGCAACTGAGACATGCACGCCCAATCGCATCATGTGCGCTTCCAGGGAGAGCATCTCGGATCAACCTTGCCCTGGAGGATGATCGATAATCGATATTGATAATGGCGGCCGGGGTTAAGTCGCGATGCCGATGATGATGCAGTCAAACTGAATCCATGATGAGCCCTATGAGTTCTGAGGCACGCGATATTATATTATGAATACGATATGTGAAGATAACCCGGGAATGGTACAGTAAATATAGCCAAGAGACAAAAGAGAAAAAGACTTTCTAGAGGTTAAAATTTTCCCGGATCACTGATGATTGTGTGAGCCTTGGCCCATCGACTGATATTGTCTATCAAGTTCAGCTCCACGATCTTTCGAGTATCATAGAGCATCTCTGCCACATCATTCAAGGCAAAGCTCTTCTTCTGGCCAGACTTGTCTACCACTTCGATTGCCTCTTTGGGCATGGACTTGCCCAGTTCCCGCATCTGGCCTGCCAGCACAGAACAGGTATTTTTGAGGTATTTTATCGAGTAGTCGGACGTAGGCTTCCTGTCGGCGAGGTTCTTATTGACCTCTTTAATAGACCAGCACGTGGTGAGGATATCCCTGAACATCTCGGCACCCTGTCTTTTCAGGGCGTCATGGATATTTAAACGCTGTGGAGAAATCGGAAGAAAAAGGTGGGGCTGGTGAGATTCGAACTCACGATCGACGGGTATCTCCGATACTGAAGTTCTTACAGCCGGAAAACGGTGGCTGATAACAACCCATTTCAGTGCTCCAACGGATCATCAACGACCTCCCCGTCGAGAGATCTCAGTAGACCCGTTGCTCATCATTAAATATACCGCTGGAGCCCATCGCCCTACCTGGCTAGGCCACAGCCCCGGTGGTTTTAAAGCGGGCCGGGAGGGATTTGAACCCCCGACCTAAAGGTTAAGAGCCTTTCGCTCTACCTGACTAAGCTACCGGCCCGGACCCCTCAAGGTCGATGCTGGATATATACGTTTCGGATGATGCATTTCAAGAAATTGGCTCGAAATGAGCCACTGTGCACGCTTTTGTAATCGGAGCAAATGATGAATCATGTCATTGAAACCTATGCCTGGCACGGGAAAGGCTGGCTGCAAAAAAAGAGACGATAGGGCATCAAATGCCCGTCAATAATTGTTGATATACCTCTCGATCTCCCAGGGATGAACAAAGGTGTTGTATGCCTCCCATTCGGATAGGCCGAGGCGCATGATATTTTCGTATACATGCTCGCCAAGAGCAACACGAATCACCTTATCCGCTTCCAAATAATCCAGTGCCTCCTTGAGATTGGCGGGCAGTGTCTTAATGTCCATAGATTCACGCTCCAAAGCTGTGAGATGATAGACATTAAGATCCACTGGCTCTCCCGGATCGATGCCCCTCTTGATCCCGTCCAGTCCGGCTGCAAGAATGACGGCGAAGGTGAGATAGGGGTTGCAGGTCGGGTCAGGTGAGCGGAACTCCAGGCGAGTAGAGAGGCCGCGGCCTGCAGGTATGCGAATAAGCGAGGAACGGTTCGGTCCGGACCAGGTGATGTAGACTGGAGCTTCGAAGCCCGAGACAAGTCGCTTATAGGAGTTGATGAGCGGATTGGCAATAGCGGTTATGGCACAGGCATGCTCGATCAAGCCTCCTACGAAGAACCTGGCCAGATCGCTTATGTTCAAGTCTGTATCAGGATCAAAGAATGCATTCTCCAGGCCGCGGAAGAGCGAGATGTTGGCATGCATTCCCGTACCGGATGCGCCGAAGATGGGCTTGGGCATGAATGTCGCGCGCAGGCCCTCTTGCATGGCAATGGTTTTCGTGACGTACTTGAAGGTCACCACTTTATCTGCGTTCTTTAAAGCATCGTCATAGACGAAGTCGATCTCGTGCTGTCCGCGAGCTACCTCATGATGGGAGGCCTCGATGGTGAAGCCCATCTGCGTCAGTGCCCTGACTATCTCACGGCGAACGTCTTCTGCCAGATCCACGGGACCCAGATCGAAGTAACCTCCATGGTCGTGCGGGGTGGTCGCGGAGCCTCCATTCTGCTTCTCAAAGAGGAAGAACTCCAGTTCCGGACCGACGTTCATCGTGAAGCCCATCTCCTTCGCTATTTCAAGTTGTTTGCGCAATACATAGCGAGGATCACCTTCGAACGGCTTCCCATTGGGGAGGTGCACATCGCAGATTAGACGGGCCTCATTGGAGCCGTCCTTGCTGCGCCAGGGCAAGAGGCTGAAGGTGGAGAGGTCAGGCCGGAGGACCATATCAGACTCCTGGATTCTGGCAAAGCCCTCGATGGATGAGCCATCAAAGGATATGCCGCTCTTCAGGGCCTTTCCCATTTGGGTAGCGGGAATGGCCACGTTCTTCACAATTCCAGATATGTCCGTGAACTGTAGCCGGAGGAACTCCACGTTCTTCTCCTGAATGATTTTAAGCATCTGCTCTTGGGAATACATTACGTTTTCAACTCCTCTGCGACCCGTGGAAACTACATACGCAGAAATCCGCGAGATTAAATACCCAAAGCCATACGCCAAGGCATTTATGAAGATTTATAAGTCTGGCTTAACCCAGGTGTTTTAAATAGCTAACCGATGGGAAATACAGCTTCCTGGCAATCCAGGAGTGCTGTGCAAATATGCTTATCTAGTGTCATATTCTTCAAGTGGATTTGATGTCCGGCAAGAGAGTTCTGGTGGTGGACGCAGGTGGCAGAGGAAATGCTATAGCTCATGCCTTTGCCAGGAGCGAGGCAGTTGAAACCGTATATGTTGCTCCAGGTAACGCAGGCAGCGAGATGATGAAGAAGTGCCGTCTGGCAACGATGCAGGGCACGGCGCCAAAGACGATCTCGGAATTGCTCGCGTTTGCAAAACTGGTGAAAATAGACCTGACTTTTGTTGGGCCGGAGGGTTATTTGTCCGATGGTATCGTCAATATCTTTCAGGAAGAAGGGCAGAGAATCCTGGGCCCGCATAGAGAAGCGGCAATACTGGAGAATAGCAAGTGCACGACCAAGGACCTTCTCAAAGGTCTGCGGGTTCCAGTGCCGCTCTGCCGGAACTTCGACGACGCCGATTCTGCAAAGGAGTATGCCATGCACCACTGCTCCGAAAACCCCGGCAAGGGCCTGGTGATCAAGGCAGACGGCCTGGCGGCAGGAAAGGGAACCGTTGTCTGCGCCACAACTGAAGAGGCCCTGTCTACCATTGATCGCATAATGGTGAGCCCCCGGCTCTTTGGGAAAGCCGGGGAGCGGATCGAGATCGAGGAGCGTTTGCAGGGGCGCGAGCTGATGTTCTTCGCCTTGAGCGACGGGCGGACGGTTCAGCCGATGCAGTCGGCGCTGGACTACAAGCAGGCCTATGCCTCAGACGAAGCCGTAGCCGTTCGGCTCTTCAATAAGAATGCCGGCAACCCCTATCTGGATAACAATCCCAATACCGGCGGCATGGGAGGTTTTTCGCCTCATCCCTGGCTGGACGAGGAGCTGACTGATAAAATAATGAATAGAATCGCCATCCCGACGGTGCGCGGCTTCAAAGAGTCCACGGGCCACGAGTATAAGGGTGTGATCTACTTCGGGCTCATGATCTCGGAGGAGAAAGAGCCGTCCGTTCTGGAGATCAATGTGCGCCTGGGGGATCCTGAAACGGAGGTGATTCTTCCCAGGTTGGAGACGGACTTCTACCAGCTCTCAGAAGCGGTGTTGGATGGAGAATTGGATTCGGTGCCGATGCAGTGGTCCAGGGACGTCTGCCTGGGGATTTGCGCCATATCCGGCCGGGCCATCAAACCTCTTGCCTCAGGCGGCCCAGAGCGACCAGGCTATCCAGGAGAGCACTACACCAATATGCCGATCAGCGGCCTCGATAAAGTGGACCCGGATATTCTGGTTTATCACAACGGCACGGCCAAAGGCGATGATTCCGCTGGCAAGAGAAGGCTATTCACTACGGGCGGACGGGTGCTGACGCTGGTCGCGCGCGGCAAAAGTCTGAGTGAGGCCAGAGTTAAGGCTTACGACAATATAAAACGTATCCATTTCAATGGAATGCGCTACCGCAAGGACATAGGTCTCGGATATGTCTGAAAATCCCTTGATAATCTTCGGCCTGGAAGGAACTGCCTGGAACCTCAGCGCCGCCCTGGTGAACGAAGAGGGCGTGATCTATGAAAAGAGCGCCACTTACACGCCGGCCATTGGCGGCATCCACCCTCGCGAGGCCGCGCAGCACCACGCGGAATACATGGCCAAGGTAGTAGGAGATGTTCTGGCCCGATCCCGTGAAGACGGCTTGAAATTGGATGCCATCGCTTTCTCCCAGGGTCCGGGCCTGGGGCCGTGCTTGCGCACGGTTGCGACAGCGGCACGAGCGCTCTCGTTGCACTTAGGGGTACCCCTCGTCGGCGTAAACCACTGCGTGGCCCACATCGAAGTGGGCAAGTGGCAGTCCGGGGCCCGCGACCCTGCCGTGATCTATGTCAGCGGGGCAAATACGCAAATTCTCGCCCTGCGCCGGGGTCACTACAGGATCTTCGGCGAGACTCTGGACATCAGCGTGGGGAACGCCATTGACAAGTTCGCTCGCAGCGTCGGGCTGACGCATCCAGGCGGGCCGAAGGTTGAAGAGCTCGCGCATAGCGCGAAGGAGTACATCCCTCTACCCTACACCGTGAAGGGCATGGACCTCTCTTTCTCCGGTCTTTCCACGGCAGCCACACAAGCCGCCAAGAAACACGATCTGACAGACGTCTGCTACAGCCTTCAGGAGACGGCTTTCGCCATGCTGGTAGAGGTGACCGAGAGGGCCATGGCCCACGCCGAGAAGAAAGAGGTCATGCTGGTGGGCGGCGTGGGGGCAAACGCCAGGCTGGGCGAGATGCTGAACACCATGTGCCTGGAGCGTGGCGCGAAGTTCTTCCTGCCGCCCAGGTCGTTCATGGGTGACAACGGCAGCATGATCGCCTACCTGGGACTACTTATGCTCAAGAGCGGCGCGTCGACTCCGTTAGGGGAATCGAAGGTGAGGCCGGGATACAGGACGGACGATGTCAGGGTGACATGGGCCTGATAGAGCGAGACTGCCTAAATTTCAACGACCAGGATGAATCAATTGCAAACTATGGTTCGGAATGCATATCGAATCGATGATGGCCTAGATCATCAATAAGAACTTCCATGTTTCCGAAGTCTATCTCAAAAAAGAGGAGCGGATTGAAGCACTTTGCATGATCATGGTCCTGTGTCTTCTCATATATCCATTCGCTGACTGGAAGCTCAGGCAAGAACTCAAAACTTTAAAAAAAAATTTGTTATAGATCAGAATGCTTCCAAGATCCTCGATCAACATCAATTCTGATTCGTTCTCTCAGCTTCGCTGGATTGGGTCCATTTGGAAGTTGGATTAATCTGTTGATCCGGTTGGGAGGAGATGGCCCCTTCTTGAGCCCCTTGAGACAGATCAGCACTTACCAGATAGACTGCACCTTCGTCCGTTTGAGTAACGTCGTAACTCAAGCTGAGGGGACTGTAACCCTCTTTTGTGAAATTGAACTGCCAGGTTCCAGGCTGTCCGCTAACGACCACCAATCCATTCGAGTCAGTCAGTCCTTGTAACGGTGTGCCCGCTGCATCCTGTCCCGTGACCTGGACGCCGGATAGCATCGTCCCGTTAAGGTCCCCTTCGTGAACGTCGATGGTCAGAGCGACATTATCTACGGTTGGAGTTGCTTTTTGTAGATAAACAGAACCATCACCGGTCGCCGTGACATCATACTTCAAAGTCAGGGTGTTGTAACCGTCCTTTGCAATTATGAACTGCCAGGCACCCGGTTGTCCTGAAACCACCGCATCTCCGTTCGAATCTGTAACTGCTTGAAAGCTGCTGCCCGCTGCATCCTGTCCGCTTACCGAGACACCCGAAAGCAGGCTCCCATTGAAGTCCCCTTCGTATACATGGACCGTCAGAGCGACCTGATCCTGGGCGGATGCGACCAGCAGCGTGCTGCTGCTCACTAATAGCATTAATATCGCTAAACAATAACTATTTTTCATATCAGTTTTCCCCTTAGACTAATTACTCCTCTATTCTTGCAATCCATTTGCTCATTCTATATTGGACATGATATGCATCTACTTGTGGCATCATGGCCCGTGATTGAGTTAGCCGCGAACCCTTGATTAGGAGACCACCCGCACCAACAACAGAGGAATTACAAAACCACTATATTTCACCACGACTATGAAAGATCATCACCCAAAAAAAAGAGGATGATTTGTGATATTTTCTTAGATCATTCCCACTGGCTTAAACATTTATATTGAGGATTACTACTTTGACGCCAGCATTGCCGCCCTTTTCCCTGTCGCCCATCATGGACTTCACGTTCTTGTGGTCCATCTTATTGCCATCCTGACCGCCCATCATGGACTTCTCGGAGCCGCAGGGCTGTTGTGCATTATCCGGTCCCTGGGGCAACTGCTTGCCATCCTGACCCATCATGGACTTCTCGCATCCGCAGGTGTTCTGCTTACCGTCTTGGCCCATCATGGGGGGCATCTGCTTGCCGTCCTGACCCATCATGGACTTCTCGCATCCGCAGGTATTCTGCTTGCCATCCTGGCCCATCATGGGGGGCAACTGCTTTCCATCTTGGCCTGCCATGGACTTCTCGCATCCGCAGGTCTTCTGCTTGCCATCCCGGCCCATCATGGGGGGCAACTGCTTTCCATCTTGGCCTGCCATGGACTTCTCGCATCCGCAGGTCTTCTCTTTGCCGTCTTGACTGCCCATCATGGAATTCTGGCAGCCACAGGTCTGAGTATTATCTTGGCCCTGAGACATCTGCTTGTCGTCATGACCCTGCCACATCTGGTTGGCATCCTTTCCATTTCCATTGTCCGGCATTGAAAAGGCCGGGATGACAAGAACACATAAAGCGGCCAATGCCACCAAGAACTTAACGTAATTCATTTAATATACCTCCACTCAGGATCATTTCTCTACACGGAGAATTTTCCTGCACATGCATCTTTCTTTGAACGATATAAAAAGATGGGGCCGAACGACTATGCAACGAACTTCGAACAACTCCGGAATTAAAGGTTAAAGAAGGTTTAGATGCTTATTCATATGCATTTAATGGTTCTGTTTTCTAAAATATTCTTTAATTTTGGTTCAATAGTAGAATCAGACTTTAATCGCCTCTTAAAATGAAAAAATCATCCATTCTGAGGATAATGTAGGTGCAATTATCTGCTAAGAGCCCAATAGCGACGGGTTTAGGATTCTTCTTAAAAATTAAATATGAGACCTGCCGCGAGTAGTATTGAGCCCGGGTCTAAAGGGAATCTTGTGGGCATTCTTCGAGCGAGACGAATAAAACAACCCCTTCATAAACATGAAACACCTTGTCACAAAGGCTTTTCGCAATCGTTTATCGACGTAGTCATTTATCGAATTTGCCGCAAGGTTTTCATACCCGATTCCAGGAAATGATTATTTGTGAACGCTTTTGGTCAGCTTGATCCCCAGATCAGGGCGAGGCTAGCGGAGCAGTCTATTATCGAGCCGACGCTGCCCCAGGAGCAGGCCATGCCGGCAATTCTGGCAGGCGAAAATGTGCTCCTCATTGCGCCCACCGGCACCGGCAAGACCGAGGCTGCGAGCTTGCCGATCTTTCACCGGATTCTTGCGGGGGAGAGGAAGGGCATCCAGGCGGTTTACATCACGCCCTTGCGCGCACTGAACAGAGATATGCTGCGCCGCTTTCATGAATGGGGGGAACAGCTTCATATTACCGTGGCAGTTCGTCACGGCGACACCAGCCAGAGTGATCGGAGGAAGCAGTCGCTCAAGCCCCCGGATTTGCTGATCACGACACCTGAGACGATGCAGATAATGCTGACCGGCAAGCGCTTGCGGTTGAATCTTTCCACGACCAAGATCGTAGTAGTTGATGAGGTGCACGAGATGGCCACATCCAAGCGCGGCTCGCAGCTGGCCGTGATCCTGGAGAGGCTGGCAGAGCTTGCAGGCGACTTTCAGCGTATAGGTCTCTCTGCCACAGTCGGCTCGCCGGAGGCCGTAGCTAAATTGCTTGTCGGATCAAGTCGTTCCTGCAAAATCGTCCAGACGGATATGGAAAGGGCGAGCGACTTTCGAGTAGTCAGCCCTCAGGCCGCCCGGCCAGACTACGCTACGGCAAGTCATCTAGAGTGCGATCCCCGCCTGGCAGCGCAGATTCGACTGATCAGGGAGATGGTGCATACCAGAAAGTGCCTGATATTCGTCAACACACGCCAGGCGGCTGAGGTTTTAGGCTCACGATTCAGGCAACTGGGCGAGCCCATTGGCGTCCATCACGGCAGCCTCTCTGTGGAAGCGCGGGTGGAAGCGGAGGAGGCCTTCAAGACAGGAGCCCTGCGGGGGCTCATCTGCACCTCGTCTATGGAGCTAGGAATCGATATCGGCGATGTGGATCACGTCATCCAGTACAGTTCACCGCGCGAGGTATCGAGGTTGCTGCAACGAGTGGGGCGATCAGGCCACAAGATCGGCCTCATCTCTTCCGGGACAATAATCGCCACCTGCGCCGACGATGTGGCCGAGGCCTGCGCTATCTCCAGAAAGGCGGCAGCAATGGAGCTAGAGTCGATCCAGATTCACGAGAAGCCCACTGATGTCCTGGCTAACCAGATTGTGGGGTTAGAGATGGATTTCGGAGATATCAGCCTGGAAAAGACCTACCAGATTGTATGCAGAGCCTACCCCTTCCGGGATCTGACACTCAATGAAATACAGGGAGTCGCCGACCAGATGGAAGAAAACAGGCTGGTTCGACAGAACAACGGGATTTTGCAGAGAACCCGCAAGGCTCGGGAGTATTACATTGAGAACCTCTCCATGATCCCGGATGAGAAGAGGTTCAATGTCTATGATATCGTGGGCCGACGGTCTGTGGGAACCCTGGATGAAGCATTCGTGATCAGCTTCGCCAAAGCAGGAGCCACCTTCGTCACCAAGGGAGAGATCTGGGAGATTACGGAGATCGGAGAGAACGAGATCAAGGTCGTGCCCATTCATCGCAGCGGCGAGATCCCCAGCTGGACCGGCGAGGAGATTCCCGTTCCCTTTGATGTGGCGCAGGAGGTCGGCCGGATCCGGCGAGAGATCCGCGAGACCCTGGAGAAAGGCGCGGTGGACAAGGGCGAGGGCGGGAGCACGCTGGCCATAGAAGAGCTGCGAGGGTTGTATCCTGTAGACCAGGAAGCGGCAGAGGAGCTGGTCGACCTCATAAAAAAACAGATGGAAAAGAACCTGCCCGTTCCAGATGAGTCAAACATCGTTGTGGAGAGCGGTGGAGAAGGGGTCGTCATCAATGCATGCTTTGGCCACAAGACCAATGATACCCTGGGAAGGGTCATCACCGCCATCCTTTCCGCTCGCTTTGGCAGCAGCGTAGCCATGCAGATTGACCCCTATCGAATCGAGCTGACGCTGCCAAAGGCCTTGCTGGCGGAAGAGATAGAGAAGATGATCCGGGATCTGGACCCGACATACGTCGAGCCCATCCTGGAGATGACCCTGAAGAATACCACCCTCCTGCGCTGGAAAATGGTGCATGTGGCCCGCAAGTTTGGCGCCTTCTCCAGGGACATAGACTACCAGAGGGTAAGCATGGCGAAGCTTCTGGCCGTCTTCGAGGGCACACCCATGTACCGCGAAGCGTTGCGGGAGATCTACCACGACCGCCTGGATATAAACCGGGCCAAATGGGTTCTGGAGAAGATCCGGGAAGGAACGATCACAATCACGACCAGCGGGCTCTCGCCTATCGGAACCAGTGGTCGAGGTGGAGGAAGAGATGTTACCTCGCCGGAGCATGCCGATGCGGCTGTCATCAACCTGCTCAAGAACAGGATCATGAACGACCGGGTGTTGCTTTTTTGCGTGAACTGCAAGAAGTGGAAGTCCATGCGCCAGGTCGAGCGCGTGCCGGAGCAACCGGAGTGCCCCCTATGCGGATCTCGCATGGTGGCCGCACTCAAGCCCTGGGAGGAGGAGGAGATCAAGGTTGTCAAGAAGCCGGAGAAGAAGAAGACCGCCGAGGAGAAGCGCAGAACAAAGAGGGTATTTCGGAATGCCAATCTGGTCTTGAGCTATGGCAAAACCGCCGCAATAGCGCTGGCGAGCAGGGGCCTGGGGCCGGAGACGGCAGCACGGGTAGTGGGAAAACGGCAGAGTGATGAGCTGGAGTTCTACAGGGACATCCTGAAGGCGGAAAGGGAGTACGCCAGGACGAAGAGATTTTGGGGATGATGGCCGTCGTCGTGAGGTGTTCCTGAGGTTAGCTGCCATTGGTAGGTCAGGCCGATAGCCATCTCACTAGTGATAACCTCCTCCGTCAAACTCCGCCATCGTGCTGTATTTGAGTATGGAGAAGCTCATCATCTCGCATCAGCAAAATCCCATAATACCAGTCGGAGGAGAACAATCATTGGTAACGCATATTTCTCTAGATCTCTATTGCGTTGGATCCTGATCTCATAATATTCTTATAAAATGAATGCCTATCTTTAAGGCACACAACCGGAGATTTCCTGGAACACAAAGAGTGTCTCATCGGAGCTTTGCGGTCTTGCAGATGCCTGAAGCTGTATCCAGCATCTCATGAGCGTATTGACCTATGTGGGAACGAAAATCCACACTAAGAATTGAGGATTTGTTACTTTCAGAAATTTGATGGCATTATGAGTCTTGATGCTGGCATAAATGCGGCCAGAATCGCGAGCCTTTGCATTCACGCACGCTTCCACGTGCACGAGGCTGAGAAGATGGAGATAGAAATTATGAGGTATGAAACGACATGTGATCCTATTAGGATTCTTTTGGTGGAAGACAATCCCTGAGATGTGCGATTGACAATAGAGGCTCTAAAGAGAAGGAAGTGAATGAGAGATGCAGAAAAATGATGAAATAGAAAATGAGAATAGAGCTGCTTCGAGGAAGAGAGATATTAGCGATATCCTGGGAACCAATGATTACGATCGCATGCAGGCACTCGACAACAGGTTTGCCGAGATCGAGTTAGCCATCCCGACCAAGGAAGACTACGCTCTCCTGCAAGATGTCACGGTCATGCTGCAAGAGGAGATAAAGGATAGCAGCGACCTGGAGTACACAGATGATGATTACGATGAAGTGACCAGGGAGCTCTATGAAGATCTGCTCGATGAGGATGCCGGTACCGACCTGCGCGGCCGAGCGATCATAGGCTTCGCGATTGACCTGCTGAAGAAGGCATTCGAAGGCCTCGAAGAGCCGCAGGAGGAAGAAAAGGAGGACGAAGAAACGGCAGCCGAGGAAGGGTCGGGCGAGTAAGAGGCGTTTGGCGACCAGTGAAGCCATATCCGGATGGCTTCAATAACAGCTTATCTGGAAACAGAAAGATGACTCCGCCAAGGGTCGATCAATTATTGGGGCGAAGGCATGACCTCATAAAAGAATGCAAGAGGGCAGACCCGTGTCAACTAACGAGCGAAGACGCTTCTGCCGGATCCTTGTAGCTCATTTGCGGCCAAAGCGAGTAAGCCCCCCCGGGCAGAGGAGTCTCTATTGCCTTTTCCACTACATGCTCTCCGACATCCACTTTATCAGTATAAGCCAACTTTATGCCGGCCTCGATGGCCCTTATTGTCGAAATATTCCAGCTGAAGAGACGCGCATCGTAGTACAGGTTCATGAGAGCGCCTTCCTCTGTGCCAGCCTGCCCAACCGTATTTAAGAAATATTCGACATCCTTTTTATGTGCACCCCGGAGGGACGAAAATTTCATGATCTCATTAACCGACAACGAATTCAATTAGAACACCCCCTCTACTAACTGCTCCTGAATATGGAATAGATCGACGAGTTCAGACTCATCCACCCTCTGTAGAGAAGCCATGCGCTGGTCAATTGTTCTGTAGCATGGCTGTTTGGCATGTACATATAAGCCTTTTATGACACATATTGCGAATTATAGTACAAAGTGAGAAACATGATATGGCTTTCAATGGCAGGTATCATTTGCGAAATTTCTCCACCAACAGAGGACTCCGGATCTAGAGAAACGCTCGGGATGAAGCATGTAGGGCAGAAGAGGTTCCGGCTACAGCAGTCTGCCATTTTTGGCAAACCGGGAGGCACAAAGCGTTTGGTTTAAAAATCATCAGGACTTATTATTGAAAAAGAGAAGTGAATTTTATGGATGTCAAGAATAAGATAGTCGTTGTAACCGGAGCCTCATCAGGAATCGGCCTTGCCACGGCAAGACTTCTCACAGAACGAGGCGCAAAACTCGCACTCGTTTCCCGCTCAAAAGAGAAGTTGGAGGCACTCTCAAAAGAGCTTCCCGAATCAATAGCGATTCCTGCCGATATGACAAAGCCCAATGAGATCAAGAGAATGGTGGAACAAACGATGGATCATTTTGGGCGGATTGATATCCTGGTCAATAACGCCGGTCAAGGGTATTATGCAACCATTGAAAAAACTGATCTCGATATATTCCATCATATCTTCGATCTGAACCTGATGGGACCTCTCATTGCCATGCAGCAGGTCGTTCCTATTATGAGAAGACAAGGACGGGGTGCAATTATCAACATCAGCTCAGGGACAGCGCTCATGCGTTTGCCGAACTTGGGTGTGTATTCGTCTTCGAAACGTGCGCTGGCAGGTCTCAGCCTGACCGCGCGTGAAGAGCTAAAGAATGATCATATTGTTGTCGGTGTCGTGTACCCCTACATTACTCTCACCAATTTCGGAAAAAACACGATCAAGGATCCACAAGGCGAAGACAGACAGCCAGGAAATAGTCCAACTCCAGCAGATACGGCGGAATATATAGCACTAAAGATACTGGAGGGCATCGTGAATGGAGACGCTGAAATCTTTGCACACGATTGGATGATGAAAATGGCAAAAGGAGGAGCATAAGATCCACCATGCTGCCTAAACGGACAGGTTTGATGCCACAAGACAATTATAGGGACCGCCATTGTGCCCCCCGTCCAAGTGGAGGAACATGATTCCGGTATGCAGACCCGTGGAAAGTCTGAAACCTTTTTCAGCTAAATCCGGTGATCTTCGCCGGTTATGGCCTCAAATCCAGTCACAACATCGAGCAGTTCTTAAGTGATAGCCGCCTGACGCCGTCTATAAAATTGAGCACTTAACTCATCCAGATGTTCTTCTATATTTTTTCAGCCCATCTGCGTGATCCGATCCTACCAGTTCACCCACACCAAATAGCGAGGAGCCATTAAATTAAATACCCGGCAGCAGAGCTGCAGGGTGCGCTTATTTGACGGGTCTTAAAGTGTAACTTTTACGTCCTGGCCAGCAAAAGCCTGTCGGAGGTGCTCTTCCTGCTCCTTGGAGAGTGATGTCTTCAATACCTTGACGTTCTTGTACTTCTTCAGCTCGTCCATTACTTTATCCGGTGTGGATTCTCGAACCAGCATGAACAATGCGGAGTTTCCAGGCTGAATGGTATTTCCGGCTTCTTTGATGAACTGTCCGTCCACACCCTCATTTGCAAACTTCCCGGCAATGGCTCCGCCTGCTGCACCGAGAACTAATCCGAATATAGGTACAAAGAAGATGAAGCCGATCAGAAGTCCCCAGAAGGCTCCGCCCAGAGCTCCTGCCTCCACCAGGTCGACTTCATGATGGACCTTAACCTTTCCTTCTTTGTTTCTAACAATAACCGCAGCATCTTCCAATCCTATTAGATGCTCCTTTTCCAGCCTCAACAGGTCATTTCTCATCTGCCCGGCATCAGTCTCGGTGTCGAAGGCCAATATAACCAAATCGCTCATATTTCAAAACCCCAATACATTAATGCACCAAAACGTTTGTAGCTTATAATATAAAAACGTTCTAGCATAACTGTCATGAAAATGATTAATCAAATGGCTTCGACGTACCCAGGCGGCGGAGTTGTGAGCATTCGAATAAAATAAATTCTCTAATCATGATTGAGTTCATTGCGACTTTGCATACTGGTTAGCGCGTTGAATAGAAATTAATTCTCTGCAGCATATTAAGACTATGGATTGCAGAGGCGATTTTGGAGGAGTAAACTGAACCCGGGTGCAGGGCCACTGCGAATTTACAGCATTTATGGCATGCTACCAGATCTTCGGATAAGACTCTGCCATTAAGAGCATCGAGATGCTTCGGAGCCTTTCCCCTTTGAAAAGTTTAGAAAGCCTGGGGCCATCTCTGGTAGTTTCATCTCTGACTGGTGCGACTCAGGCCGTCAAAGTCGATTCTGTTTTCCACCAAGCTCACTGCGCTCAATCATTTTTAAAAAAATATAACGATTTTGGCTAAATCCACTTCAGCACCTTAGCTTCTCTGGATTTGGAAACATGCGTCTCGTTCGGATAGCCGAATATGAGCGGTGCAACCAGTTCATGGTCTTCAGGTATCCCAATCTCTGCCAATGTCTTAGGATCCTGATTCAGGAAGGCGGCAAAACCGATGAAACAGCTGCCCAAACCTGCCTGGTAGGCAGCCAGGAACATGTTCTGTGCAGCCAGGCCGCAGTCCAGCAGGTTCACTGTTCTCCATTCCTCACTCTTCTGAACGCTGACCAAAATGAGAAGTGGCGCGCCATAGAAGACTACGTCCTTATCCGATTTGAATGCCGCCTGGAGGTTCTCCGGAAGTGGCATTTTCACTGTCACCAGCTCTTTCGTCCTGCGGGACAGCTTGTTGATGATCTCTCTATTCTCAACGATTGTGAATCGCCACGGCTGGCCGTTCATGCCCGAAGGAGCCCAAGATCCGGCAGACAGTATCTTGTTGACGACGTCTCTTGGCACAGCTTGGTCCTTATAGCTGCGTATGCTTCTCCTTCCCATTATGCATGCATCTAATTCCATAATTAGAAGACGCATTCATAATATTAAATGCTTTACTTCCCAGGAACCATGACACCGCAACCGCCCACGCCTAATATAGATCATGAGCCTGAGTTTGATGTAAAGATCACTTCATTTGGGTGATTAATCAGAGGTTCGATGAGTGTGATATTATGCCACCTTGCACCTCGATTCTCTCAATGATTCCCCAAAGAAATGCCATAGCCGAAAAGCTTATATCTCGGCAATTGACGTATATAGTACATGGCAAAGGTCGAAACTCATTTCTTTCCCCTCCATATGACTTTTGCCCCCCTCCTAATTCATGATTTCTCAGTGATGCCTCTCGTTTCGGGCGGGCTCGGCTCTCAATAATCGCCATCCAACCTGAAAATTCCAGTATGTAATAACCCCAAACCGGAAGGCCGAAAAAAGTGACAGGGCTTGATGGCCTGGCCCAGTTCCGGGTCACCCATCAAACAGCGCGCACCTCACCACTTCCGTCTGCTAGGCATCAACCTGGAAAAATTTCCAGCGTACATTGATTCATCCTTGTGATTGACGTCCGGAAGAAGGCGGCCTTATATGCGCCCGTTACTTCCCAAAAGGCGAAGTTGAGCCAGTGGTTCTCGACCAAAACAATTTGTTTAGAGATATGACGTCCCGCTATCTGTATTCGAAATTACTACAAATATGGATAGTGAGCTCTTTCGAGGCGTTATTCTACAAACCGCTTAGGATTTCAGAGATATCTGGTCTTCCTCGTACATTTTGGTATTTGGACATTGTTGTATTATGAGTTCCGCCTCGTACGATCCTGGCTTGTCGGCTCGGGGAGTGATCTTGAAGATCTTGCCTGTCAGCGCCAGCTCTGTGTAGCCGTTTTTGGCGACTGCATCAAACCCATGAGCCGTAAGAAAGGCGGCCATTTCCTGGGAACTCATGGCTGGTTTTTCAAGAGATGAAATCAGGTTCTTCACGTCAGAGATATCTTCAACCGCTGATGCCAGGCCTATTGATGTCGTTACTATGGCAAATGCAATTATTGCCATCAGATAATTTTCCCATCCCATATGGATAAGATATAGCCCAAGTGATCATATAGACGATTGCGATTGGATCTTATTGAAAATTAGACACATATGATCGGAACAGTTGATCTATATACTGATCAGAAACTATGTTCAGGGCTTTCCAGGAATTGGCAGTCCCATTTGGAACTCCATTAGACTTCTTTGTACGGGTTTCTCCAAAAGCTGAACCGACTTGCGCCACTGACTGGCTGGTGTCTTAATCCTTCGTTGCATCTCCGCCATTGCCTCGGGCAGACTCCCCAAGTGCATTGGCAACGAGCTCATTGCCTTACGGGCAACCTCTCTCACTACCCAGACGCCCAATGGTGCATAGTAAGCTTCCGAGATCTCCCGCACTGCCAACACCGCAGCCTGGCGCCCCAACAGGGCCAGGTGCTCCAGCGCCGCCAGGCGCGCCGCGTAATAGCCGCCCGCCAGGCCGCTATATCCAATCTTTGGCCGCGCATCCTCCCGGTCCCCGCCTATGAATCCGTCCTCAGTCCAGACGGAGCGGGGCATCCAGATCTCAATCAGCTCGAAGCTGAAGGGACGCGGCAGAAGCAGAATCTCAAAGTGGTTTCCCAAATCCTCTCCGGAAAAGAGATAATAGTCGTTAACCTGTGTTTTGTCCAACACGGCTTCCTTGAGCTCTTTGCCTATCATGTCGTCCGAGGCGGTTATGGACCAGCGCGTCGGCACCAGCTTTCTTTTCCTGCCTAGCAAGCCCAGAGAAAGCATGCGAGATATGTGATCCATTCCGATGCCCGAGGAATACAGCTCGGCGAGAGCTACGGAAGCGACCACATCACTGTCCTCTACGATCTCGTCCACCTTGCGAGGGATGAGCGGATTGGTGGTGATCTCCATATTCTTCAGCTCTCCGGATGGGCCGGAAGGGGAGAGCACCCCATCGAACTGGAGATTTCCCTGTGGCGGCTTGAAGAAAAAGACCTCTGTGCCTACCGGCGCAGACGACATGGCGATCTGCTGGCAGGCCTCCAGCAGCTTTCCCGGTGACTGTGCTTCCTTTATCCCGATCTTTGTCTCGGAGCGTACCATTTGCGAACGCGCTGCGATGATCTCCCCCATGTCCATGCCCAGCATTGACGGCGTCCGGGCTTCGTCCAATGGGATGACGGGCCCGGCTCTGACCAGCGGGTAGCCGTACCTGCCTACAAATACCTCTGGAGGAGACATTCCTTCCATGCGATTGCCTATTTTGGGCAGGGCGGATATCTCCTCCAACCTCCGCAGTATGGGGCAGACCGGCCTGCCGCAGTGTCCCCGGCCTTTGCAGGTGATGCATTTCATCGCACTTTCAGCAAGACCCTTATAGGATATATCCACTACCATTCTTGCCATGAATGACAGGTTGATACCGGCGATCGCCCAGGACTGGAAGACCGGCGAGGTGCTGATGCTGGCCTATATGAACGACGAGGCTTTGGCCAAGACCAGAGAGACGGGGAAAGCCCATTACTGGTCTCGCTCGCGAAAGAAGCTCTGGCTGAAAGGCGAGTCCTCAGGGCACTTTCAACTTGTCAGGGAGATACGAGTCGATTGCGATGAAGATGCCATACTGCTGATGATCGAGCAGGAAGGCGGGGCTTGCCATACCGGTTATAGATCCTGCTTCTACCGCACCATAGACGGCAAGGTGGTGGGCGAGAAGGTCTTCGATCCCGAGGATGTCTATTGATGTCCCTTGGCAGTTCCAGGTCCTATCTCCTCTATCGCAATCCTCTGCTCAAGGCTGAGGCCAGCGTGCAGGAAGGCCGGGTAAAGGTCGATATTGCGGGGCCGCTGGCACATCTGCCCCTGATCAAATCCAGCATGGAGATGTTTGAGGGCCAGGTTGCAGCTCATGCCGGACAGGAGCGGCTCTCCCTGTCCACCTGGATTCCTCCCCTGCCCGGTCGGGCCTTCGACCGGCTGGCGAACAGCCGCATGCGGGCCATGCTGGGGCTGCGCACCCCTGACCAGGTCACCATCTCCATCACGGAGGAGTGTCCCAACCGCTGCGCACACTGCGCCCTGCCCAATTCCGGAAACAAGCTTCGCCTTTCTCCGCCCACGGTCCGGGACCTCATCAGCCAGATTCTGGAGATGGGTACCACGCTGGTGATATTTGATGGCGGTGAGCCCGCACTTTATCCGGAGCTGCCGGAATTGGTGCGGTGTGTGGACGATCGAGCCATCTCCACCCTCTTCACCTCTGGTGCGGGATTCACCGCCCCACTCGCCAAGCGGCTGAAGGAGGCGGGCCTTTATGCCGTCAATGTGAGCCTGGACAGCCCTGTGGCAGAAGAGCACGATGCCATGCGCGGAAGAGAGGGGGTCTTTCGGGAGGCCATGCAGGCGGTGGATAATGCTCTCCAAGCAGGTCTGCTGGTCGACCTATACGTCGTCTTGCGCCGCGAGAACATCTGTCATCTGCAGGCGTTCCATGACCTCGCTCGACGAGTGGGCGCGCATGAGCTGACATTCTTCGAGGTGGTCTCAACGGGGCGCTGGTCCGATCGAGTGGGTTTGGCCCTGACGCCCGGCGACCATGCCCTGCTGGCAGACTTCGTCCTGAGCAGAAGAGCGCGGGCGCCCAGGATCTTCTCGGTTCCCGATGCCTACAAGCGCTTTGGCTGCTTTGCGGCCCGCAGCTGGATGCATGTGACACCGGCTGGAGAGGTCTATCCCTGCTCCTGCTACCCGGAGTCCTGGGGCAACATCTTGTTGGAGCCGGTGAAGAAAATCTGGCAACGAATGGGGCGTTTTCCCTACCAGGGAAGCAAAATATGCCCCATGAGAAAATAAGAAGCTATTTTTCCCATTTCAAGCAAAATTGCTTTATTATAAAGGCCTGAAAGCCGGATCAGAATTAAACTGAATTTGTTTAGAGACATCATGATCAATAAAGCTATATAGGACATTAATCATGAACAATGTTTGATCGAATTATGGATTTAACACCTGTTCAAAGAGACATCTTAACCGCACTGATCAACATTCATCGCATCGAAGGACGAGCAGTAAAGGGCGAGGAGATTGCCGAGCTGATAGATCGCAATCCAGGTACCATACGAAACCAGATGCAATCCCTCAAGGCCCTGAATCTGGTGGAAGGCGTGCCGGGGCCCAAAGGCGGCTACCGGGCTACAGGCGGCGCCTTTGAGGCGCTCAATATCGAAGCCACCGGGGACGTTGTAACCGTTCCCGTAATCAGGAACGGCGTGCTGATGGAGGGTGCCACTGCCAGCGAGATCATCTTCAACAAGGTCATGCACTCGCAGCAGTGCGACGGCGTGATTCGCGTCATCGGCAACATCAGGGACTTCAATGTGGGAGACGAGATAGAGGTAGGGCCAACTCCCGTGAACAAGCTCTACCTCAGAGGTACTGTTCGGGGCAGGGATGACACCATGAGCCGGGTCATCTTGCACATCGATGAGATGATATCCGTGCCCAAGGTTGCCATCAAGAAGATCGCCCGCCGCGCCGTGCGCATTCCTCCCAGCGTCTCGCTTCAGGAGGCGGCGCGCATTCTGGTGCATAACGGCGTTTCAGAGGCCCTGGTGGACGACAGCTCACCCGGATTGATCAACCTGGCCGATGTGACCCGTGCTGTCGCGGACGGCAGGACAAGTCAGGAAGCCCGAGAGATAATGACTCGCGGCTTCCTCACCATCGATTCAGAGGAGCCCATCTACGAAGCCATCAAGATGCTGGGTAAGACCGGTGCCAGCCAGCTGGTCGTCTCGGAAGAGGGTGTACTCTGGGGTTTCATCTCTCCCGGAGACCTCATCAAGTCGCTTACTCCGGCCTGATCTCAGTACCAGTGTGCCCTCCCAGGGCACCTTTTCTTAAGTTTTCCAGCTTGCTGCCCAGGACAATGGATGTGGGGATGCAGCTCCTCTCGATGATCTTGGCAGCCAGCGGGTCGACGGGCGAGCGAGAGCCCGCTTTCATCTCAGTCTCCATGGCCAGGCGCGCCAGAGCCTGGTGGGTCATGCGCTCCAGCTTTTTCGCAGCGGGGTCCTTCTCCGGGTCGGCGGTATAGACGCCGTCCACCGATGTGGCGACGATCAGCTTGTCGGCATGCACGTACTCCGCCAGGAGGGCAGCGACTGCGTCCGTGGTCTGGCCGGGGGCAACTCCGCCCATGACCACGATCTTGCCGGGCTGGCTGAGCCGGGCGGCCTGGGCATAGGAGTCCGGGATCTCCTGCGGCGCGGATGCGCCCAACGCAGCGACGAGCAGGGCAGAGTTGAGCTTGGTCGCGCCGATGCCGATGGTGTCGCAGAACATCTCGCTGGCGCCTAAGGCGCGGGCTTTTTCGATGTACTCGCGAGCGATCCTGCCGCCGCCAACGACCACGAAGATCTGGTGCTCTGCGGCGAGCTGCCGGAGCGCGTCAGCGTACTCATGCAGGCTCTGGACATCGCGGCCTGCCAGGATGGAGCCGCCTAGAGAATAGACGAATATCATGGGAAATGGCTAGCAAGTGAGGGGATAAAAAGGTTGCCGGGTTTTGCATTTTTGGCGAGGGCGCATCTTCATGGGGACTGCAAAGAGATTTGGATTACAGGTAATGGCTCTGGGCTGATCGCCATTATTTTTGCCACGCCTTGAGCTGTTGCAGAGCCTGTTCTGCATATGGACTCTCTATCTGCTCATAAATCTCAAGTGCCGATTTTGACAGTTCAATGGCCTTTGCCCGCTGGTCAAGCTTTTCAAGCGCAAGGCTCATGTTTAAAAGGTGGTTTCCTTCATTGAGTCGGTCCCCGAGCATGCGAGATATTTCCAGTGCCTGCTCGTAGTACTCAATGGCTTTGGCGGGCTCGCCCAAATGGAAGTAGGCATTGCCCAGGTTGCCCAGACGTATTCCTTCACCCAGCCGGTCACCGATATCGCGGGCAATTTTCAGTGCCTGCTCGTAGAACTCGATGGCCCTCCATGGCTCGCCCATATGGGAATAGACATTGCCCAAACTACCCAAACAGGCTCCTTCGCCCGACCGGTTCCCACTATTATGGGCTATTTTCAACGCTTGCTCCTGGAATTCGATGGCCTTGCGCGTCTCGCCCAGATCAGAGTAGTCATTGCCCAGGTTGTTCAAATGGCTTCCTTCATTGAGCCGGTCCCCGATTTTGCGAGATATTTTCAGCGCCTGTTCATGGTAATCGATGGCCTTGCGCGTCTCGCCCAGATGGGAGTAGGCCATGCCCAGATTGCCTAGGCAGCATCCTTCGCTCCGCATGTCCCCGATTTTGCGAGATATTTTCAGGGCCTGTTCGGAGTAATCGATAGCCTTACGCATTTCGCCCAGATTGGTGTAGGCTAGACCCAGATTGCCTAAATGTTTTCCTTCACCCTGCTGGTCTCCAATCTCGCGAGATATTGCCAGTGCCTGTTCGTTGTACTCGATGGCCTTGCGCATCTCGCCGAGATCGGAGTAGGCATTGCCCAGGTTATTCAAATGGTTTCCTTCATTGAGCCGGTCTCTGATCTCGCGCGATATTTTTAGTCCCTGCTCGTAGTACTCGATGGCCTTGCGGGGCTCACCGAGGCGAGCGTAGGCATTGCCCAGGCTGGCCAGGCCATTTCCTTCACCCTGCCGGTCTCCGATCTCGATGTCAATTTTTAGTGCCTGCTCGTAGTACTTGATGGCCTTGCGCGTTTCGCCCAGATAGGAGTAGGCATTGCCCAGGTGGCCCAGGTGGGCACCTTCTGCATTTCGATTCTTTGTCTTGAGGACTGCAACCAACGCCGCATCCGACCATTCAATAATTGTAAGCGGATGTAGCCGCAGATTCATGATAGCGCCTGCCCAGGCAAAGTTGCTGCAAATCTCGGCAATTTCCGGGCTTTTAAATGCATTAATCTTCGCCCATTTCTGTCCCGCCTGAATATTCATCCAATCGGTGTCGAATTGAATTAAACCGATTGACAGAGATTCTCCTCCTCCTCGGAGGAAAAGCTCGTTTGCTTTCCAAAGAAGTTCTTGATAATGCTTTGCGTGCCTCTGCTGCGCAAGCTCGCGTGCATCAAACTCCTGGCGCGAGTCGGCAAAAACTCTTGCCAGGTCATGCAGACGGTAACGCCCTCCTTCGCCGGTGGCAGATGGGAGGAAGTCAACCAGGCTCCACTTCACAAGCTCTCCTAGTGCTTCTTCGGCAGGATCAGGTTCCATCTCCCATACTGCAGCCGCACCGGCGCGATCAAAGTCGGCAGGAAAGACGGAGAGCAAGCACCAGAGCTTTTGCAGCTCCGGGGTGAGAAGCTCGTGGCTCAGGCTGAAGGAGGCTTCCACCAGGTCGAGCCGCTTTCTGGCATCGTTCAGCCTTTCCACATAATCGGCCACATTCAGGTTCTTCTTCTCAGCCAGGGCGGAAGCGGCATTTCGCAGGGCCAGGGGCAGGCAGCCACACAGTTTTGCCAACTCCTCTGAATGTCCGCCTATGCGCCCGGCGATCTCCAGAAGCAGCTTTTTGGCGTCAATAAGCGGCAGAACGTCCAGGTCCGTCTCTTTCAGGCCCGGCAGGACGAACTTGTTCCGGGAGGTGATGAGCAGAGCCGATCCTGTCGAAGGCAAGAGCGGTTCCACCTGCTCCCGGCTGGCTGCATTGTCCAACAGGATCAAGGTTCTCTTGCCGGAGAGCACCGAATTGTAAAGACCTCTCAGACCATTGAGATCTTCGGGAAGGCGTGCCTCCGCCCCCAGATAAGCACGAATGACGAGGACCATCGCTTCTGCTGTTGCCATGGGTTTCGGGCTGGTGCCCTGCATATCCAGAAATATTTGGCCATCGGGAAAACGATCGTTGAGCTTTTCGGCCAGAAAAAGCGCCAGAGCAGTCTTGCCGACTCCGCCCATGCCACGAAGACCGGAAATGGTTGCTCCCTGGTTGAAGTTAGCAAAAATTTCGGCAATCTCTTCTTCGCGACCGGTAAAGTCGGCAGGTTTCTGAGGGATCTGGTGTGGCACAGGTGGCGGAGCGGATGCACCATAATTATTTGTCTGGCTGGCTATGTTGGTTTGTGAATTAACCTTCTGTTCTTTCTGATCGAAGCTGGGATCGCCGCTCATTTTCTTGAGTGTCTACTTGGTCCCAATGTTCACAGCACCATGCACATTTCCGATATTGGTCTGAGTGCCCACGGTCTGCCCCCGCTGATCGAAGGCGACCTGAGTCGAAGCGGCGTCTTTCGGCATTTCATCTAGGAGCATTTTGATATCCTCTGCAAAAACCGAGTCTGCTTTCATCTTTTCCGTAAGGATGCCTTTGAGGGCACTCTGTCGATCCTCTGATTCCGGCATCTCCTTGGCGCGGGTCAGAGTTTGTTCCGCATAAGAATCTCCTCTGAACTTATCCACTACAGCTTGGCAAAGCTCAACGACCTTTCCACCCAGCTTTTCCCCGGCTGTTTTTGTGAAGGCTTCAGCGCCCTTAGCCAGAAAGGGTGTGGCCAGAGCGGCTAGACTAACTGGATCTAATACCATTTCTATCGAAACATGATTGAATGTTTTAAAGATAAGTCTATTGGGTTGTCAAAAGAAGTAGCTCCGCACTTGCCCGTCCTCCGTTCGGCGACGAGCTCTCCGGGGCGCTTCTTCGGTTGCCCCTGGACCCAATTCAGGGAAAGCAAAATAAATATGAAGCACATAATCATCATAAAGAAAGTTGACATTTCGGTGGTGCAATCAATGAGGATAATTGGAAAGTCGATATTAATCATATTGGTAGCCGCAATACTCTTGCCCGCACTGGCTGCTGGAATCGGCAATGTGGAATACAGACCTGCAGAAAAGGCTGCAGAGAATCTCTTCAATAAAGGCATCGGAGGACCGTGGGTAGGCGGCGATCCTTTTGGGTCAACCCAGGTTGCAGACCACAGCCATGCTTTTGCTCTCCTGAATCCATCCCCCAGTTACCGGATCATAGGATACCTTGACGTGACTACTGGCATGATTATTGCAGCCGATGGCGGCAATAGCGTCCAGTTAAGGCCGGGTCCGGGCAACTATCCGGTCTACGGATACTTCAGCGGCACCAAATTGGTGGGGGTTTTCATCGATTTCAGCTCATCGGGATGAACGAGCGGCGAACCTGCCTCAATCCGAATAAATTTGGTTCATTGCTGTTTCGATTGGATAATATGAATAGAGCCCTCTGTGAGTCCTCCGTGCGCTCTGTGGCTCTGTGGTGGACGTCCGTAACCGCTGAGGGCCAGCGTGCACGCGACGTTTCAACCACATAGCTCAGTCTCTATTTTCAGGATCTTCCGGCCCCGTCTCGATCATAGCCTTTTATCCAGAGAGAGCAGATTCAGCCCCATCTTCTCGTCCCAGACCCTTTCTGCCTTCAGCCCGGAGAACTCCAGCAGGACCACTTCCACAATCAGGTAGACCTCGGCCTTTTCCCTGATGCAGCCCACAATCGTTTTGGTGCCCCGCCCCAACCCGGAATGAATATGCAGCATCGGTCCTTCGCTTGACGGGTAGATTGTAGCCATGCCGAAGACCTCCCAGGCGCTATCAAAGCTTTCGTAATGCGGGACGGGCGGAATTACAGGCACTTCCGGCCCCGTCACAGCCCGGCCGTCACGGAGGGCCCCCATGAAAAGAGCCATGCAGGACTCGATCTTCTTCTCCCGCAAGAACTTTTGCAGCGATGCGATCAAGTCTTCACCGTGGTCCATCCTCAGGACATAAATCCGCCCCAGATTTCCTTCTGAATATTGCATGATTTACCTCAATCCATTCTCGTTCTTCTTCCTTTTCTTCTTCGTTCCCTTTTCCTCTCCTTTCTTCTTTGCTTCATTTCTGAAAAACATTTGGGAGATAATCACAGAATTGACAATCTTCAAATCGCCTTATGCATTAATGTACTGGAAAATTGTAGTTCTGTGGTGTTGTCTATGCCCGTGAATCCCAGGAGGGTCAGAACCCTTCATCAGGCGGAAGAAGAGAACGGCCCGGTGGTCTACTGGATGAGCCGCGACCAGCGGGTCAGCGACAATTGGGCACTCACTTACGCCCAGGAGCTGGCCGATGAGCATGACTCTTCCCTGGCCGTGGCCTTCTGCCTCACCCCGGAATTCCTGGGTGCGACGAGCAGGCACTACCACTTCATGCTGCATGGTCTCAAAGAGGTAGAAAAGAGACTGCAGGCTCTGAAAATTCCCTTTTTCCTGATGCAGGGCGATCCCGGGCGCGAGATTCCGGATCTTCTGAGCGACACCGAGGCAGGTGCCCTGGTTTGCGATTTTTCTCCTCTGAGGCAGAGCAGGGAATGGAAGAGTGCTGTGGCAAACGAGATCGGTCTTCCCTTTTACGAGGTTGATGCCCATAACATCATCCCTTGCTGGTTGGCATCGCCCAAACAGGAGTGGGCCGCCTACAGCTTCCGGCCGAAGGTCCAACGGCTGCTTTTCGAGTTCCTGGAAGAGTTCCCGGCAGTGCACCAGAATCCGTTTCCGCCTAGCGGGGTGGTTGGGAACGATTGGGATGCTCTGGCAAGGAGTATCAAAGCCGACAGGGTCCCTGATTTGAGCTGGATTAAGCCTGGAGAGATCAGCGCCTCAAAGTCCCTGCAGAACTTTTTAGAGATGAAGCTCTCCCGTTATGATGCGGATAGAAATGATCCCAACCGGGATGGCCAGTCGGATCTTTCTCCCTATCTGCACTTCGGCCAGATAGGAGCCTCGAGAGTGGCCCTGGAGGCCATATTGAGCATGCAAGACGCAGGGGCATTCCTGGAGGAGCTGATCGTGCGCAGGGAACTCTCTGACAACTTCTGCTATTACAATCAAAACTACGATAACCTGCAGGGTTTCCCGGCCTGGGCGAAGTTGACCCTGGAAGAGCATGCCAGAGACAGACGAGAGTACCTCTGCGGAGTAGAAGAGCTGGAGATGGGTAAAACACATGACGATCTCTGGAATGCGGCTCAACTGGAGATGGTCCGGCGTGGTAAGATGCATGGCTACATGAGGATGTACTGGGCCAAAAAGATCCTGGAGTGGACGGAGTCTCCGGCGGAGGCGCTCCGCACTGTCATTTATCTTAATGACCGGTACGAATTGGACGGCAGAGATCCCAATGGTTATGTGGGAGCGGCCTGGAGCCTCGGCGGCCTTCATGATCGCGCCTGGAAGGAAAGGCCGATCTATGGCAAGGTGCGCTACATGAGCTATAGCGGCTCGAAGAGAAAATTCGATGTGCAGGCTTATATCGACACCTGGAAACGCGATATGCTTCCAACAGTATGAGAATCAAGCCGGAAACATTGGAGAAGAATCAGTCGTTCCAGAAGAACAACCAAATAGATCTAAATACCTAAATATATCAGGAATAATTGCGTAAAAAAAGGCCGTTCATCTTTTCGGCCGGATTGTGGTGGGGGGAGGTTTTCATGGATGATAGAAATGTTCAGCCAAGCGTCTGGTATTACGGCCTGGCCGTGCTGATAATTATCCTCGGATTTGTTGCATTTGCCGAGTATTTATTCGCAGGAGTTTCGAGTACGGAAAGCGGCCTAATGCAATTGACGGCCCCTGGAAGTGCAGAACTGAATCTCAAGGTGCCGGGCGAGTATACCATCTTTTATGAGAGCCAGAGCTATTTCAATGGCAGCGTCTACAATACAGGCGGGCAGATGCCGGGGGGCCTCAAGATCATTGTATCTGAGAAGGCGTCCGGCGAGACTCTGGCCACCTATACGGCTACTGGAACCACCTATTCGATGGGCGGCCGCTCCGGCCAGTCTATTACGGCCTTTAAAGTGGAGAGGCCTGGAATCTATTGGATCAACACCTCCTATCCCAAAGTGCCCGGACCCGAGGTTGTTCTGGCTGTGGGAATAGGGTTCGTTGAGGGCATATTCCATTTAATAACCGTGGCCATGCTGCTCCTTTTCGGCTCAATCGCGATTGCGGCCGTCATCACCTTTGTAACCTACACCAGACGGAAGAAGGCTATTATTTCGCAAAAAGAAGAAGAGAAAATGATCCGGGGTGGGCAATAAAGACCGTTACGAACAGGGAGTAATATGGGCTGAATGGAAGTGGAGCGATTTCAAACCTCCCTTCCCACGGAGAAGGCTTTGCCCAGAAGTCTTCCCACACCGTGGTATCGGCGCCCCTCCGGAGAGAAGAGAATCGGTCTGATCTTCTCGATATCCGGGAGACCGTCTGGTCCCAGACATTCCTCATCCGCCGTTACATCCAGGATCTCCCCGATGAATTCCGTATGCAGGCCTATCTTGATAGAATGGAGCAATTTGCACTCCAGTGCCAGAGGAAACTCTTTCACAAATGGCGCGTCCACCAGTTTGCCCTTCATCGGAGTGAGGCCGGACCTGGAAAATTTGTCCTCATCCCTCCCGGAGACCATGCCGAAATAGTCCGCCTCTTTGACGTAATCTTCAGTTGGAAGGCTAACCGTGAAGGCCTTTCGCTCCATGATATTGCCGTAAGTGTAAGTGGCCTTGCGAAGAGAGACAGCTATGCAGGGCGGACTGGAACAGCAGATGCCCGCCCAGGCTGCAGTCATTACATTAGGCTTTCCAGCGTGGTCATAGGTTCCAACCACGCAAACGGGCGTGGGGTATAGTAGGGTCTTCGCTCCCAGAGATCTTTTCATAAGCCTCTCCCATTCATTCTACCATCCACTCTCCCATCCATTGTAGTGCACCCTATCTTCCCGGTATCTCTTAGGCTGAGCTGGCTCTTCATCCGGGTATCCCAGCGCCGCCAGGGCAAACGGGGTGATCTCCGGAGGCAAAGCGAGCAGCCTTCGAAAAGCCTCTACCCGGTTGCTCAGAGGATAGACCCCGGCCCAAACCGCTCCCAAACCCAGGGCATGAGCGGCGAGCAAGAGATTCTCCACCGCAGCAGAACAATCCAGCACCCAAAATTCCGGATACTTCTCCTGTGTCGAATCCCCGCAAACCAGAACTGCGGTTGTCGACTGCCTGCACATGGCGGCTGTAGAGCAGATCCTCGGCACCTCATCCAGAATCTTGCGATCATCCAATACCACAAACTGCCATGGCTGCTCGTTTCCTGCAGATGGCGCAAACATTGCTGCCTCCAGCAGCTTTTTTATTGTCTCGCGGGAGATAATCTGAGGCTTAAATTTCCTGATGCTCCGGCGAGTCTTGATAGCATCCAGAGTTTCCATTGCTATACCTTCAATTGAATATGATAGTTATCTGCATTGTTTGCATAAATCTATATGCTGACTTGAGGGTTCTGATCAGGATCCGATCAAATATATTCTCAGTTCCGCTGTTTTAATCTCCGGTAAGGTTATTCTTGCTTAAAGGTTATGGCACATTTAGGCCAAGGGGGAAATTTGCCAGGGTTTTAAAAGGTGGAGAGACATTCGGCAGGTAGAGATATGATATGAGAAGAAAGGACAGAGAGATTTCGGATCTTGGCGAAATGGAGTCGATAATTCGGAGGGCGGACATATGCAGGCTGGCGTTTTGCGACAGGGGTATTCCCTATGTGGTGCCTCTCTGCTTTGGGTATCGGCGAGGGGCAATTTACTTTCATTCTGCCAGGGAAGGAAGAAAGCTGGATATGCTTCGCAATAATAGCCTCGTATGCTTTGAGATGGATCTCGATCAAGAGCTGATCAGATCCATAGATCGCTGCAGCATGAGATACCGGAGCGTTATTGGGTCCGGGTTGGCAAGAATTGTGGAGGAACGTGATGTTATGGCAGAGGCTCTGGACCTGATAATGCGCCATTATCGCCAAGAACCCTTCATCTATTCCGAAGAGACCCTGGAGAGCACGGTTATCATCAAAGTCGAGATAGAGGAGCTAACGGGAAAGGCTTGTGGATACTGATTCTACCAGGATCCTGCCCTTTATTTTTTCTGATTATGACCTTCAAGATGAGATATTGTACTGTCGCACGTCCATTATCTTTGGGATCAAATGCTGTAACAATCGTTATCAGCAGGACACATTCAAAGCTTCGGATAGACTTAAGTAGCATTGTGTCGTGAATTGGTACCGGATGAACCTTACATTCCAATGAGTTTATGGGGCATGATAGTTTGGCACCTTTTATCGAGATTCGGGATCTGACAGTTCGGTTCGGTGATGTTGTAGCTCTTCGCAATATAAATCTGGTTATAGAGGAGGGCGAGTCGGTAGGTATCCTGGGAAGGAGCGGCTCCGGCAAGAGCGTCCTGATGCATGTCTTGCGCGGAGTAGAGTCATTCCCGGGCATGAGCGGAAGCGTGATCTTCCATGTGGCCAGGTGCATGAATTGCCGCCGTGTGGAGCCGCCCAGTCGTGCCGGCGAGAAGTGCAAGTGCGGAGGAGTCCTGGACCATATCGATGCCGATCTTGTGGCCCTGGACATAAATGATCCTCTGCGGCGCGATATTGCAAGACGGATGGCCATAATGCTGCAAAGGACCTTCGCCCTCTACGGTGATGAGCGAGTGATAGTGAACGTCATGCGAGCTGTGGAGGAGACAGGAGACACCATGAGCGTTCAGGTTGCCGCCGACCTGCTGGATGAGGTCAATCTCTCTCACCGGCTGATGCACGTGGCCAGAGAGCTGTCCGGTGGAGAGAAGCAGCGCGTCGTTCTGGCACGCCAGCTCGCCAAGTCGCCCATGGTCCTCCTGGCAGATGAGCCAACGGGAACTCTCGATCCGGCTACGGCCAAAGTTGTGCACGAATCCATCAAGCGCGCCGTTCATGACTTCAAGATGACCCTAATCATCACCAGCCACTGGGAAGATGTCATGGTTGAGCTGACCCAAAGAGCTATCCTTCTGGACCAGGGAGTGATCAAAGCGGAAGGCAAGCCAAAAGACGTAGCGGCTCAATTCCTGGCCATGGCCGGAGAGCTGGGCCTGCGTGAAGAAGTCGCGGTAGGAGCGCCTATAATCAAGGCCAATGGCCTGTCAAAGAGATATATCAGCATCGACCGGGGCGTGGTGAAGGCTGTGGATAATGCGAGCCTGGAGATAAATGAGGGTGAGATCTTCGGCCTGGTCGGCATCTCAGGAGGCGGCAAGACCACTCTCTCCAAGATGTTGAGCGGGATTATAACACCCACAGGCGGCAGCATCTCGGTCCGGGTGGGAGACGATTGGGTGGACATGACCGTTTTAGGGCCTAACGGTCGCGGTCGCGCCACCAAATACATTGGCATTCTCCACCAGGAGTACACCCTTTATCCCTCCCGCAGCGTTATCGAGAACATGACCGAGGCCATTGGCCTATCTCTGCCTTTCGAACTGGCGGAGAGGAAAGCTATCCATACACTGGAGACAGTAGGATTTGGAGAAGATCAGGCAGTGGCTGTGCTCGAAAAGATGCCTGATGAGCTATCCGAGGGTGAAAGGCATCGGGTTGCCATGGCACAGGTATTGATAAAAGAGCCGAGAATAGTAGTCCTGGATGAGCCCACGGGAACCATGGATGCCATAACCAAGATCGAGGTCACAAAATCCATCCTCAATGCTCGGGAAGAGCTGGGCGAGACGTTCGTAATCGTGAGCCATGACATGGATTTTGTTAAGAATGTCTGCGACAGGGCCATGCTTATGCGCAATGGGAAGGCGATTTTCACAGGTCTTCCCGATGAAGTTATGGCAAAGATTACCGAAGATGAAGTGAAGGAGATGCTGGGGAGTTAATTTGAAAGTCTTCGTCGATGAGAGGGAGATCGAGCTGGAGCCCGGCGCGCGGCTTGTCGATGCCCTGAAAGAAGCCGGAGCCAGCCCGGCCGCTGGCGCAATTGTGGGGGTGGTCAAAGGCAGGGGGGAAAAGTCTCGCCAGACCAACTCCTACTGGCTCAACACCACCAAAGGCAAACTCAGAATCGAGCTTCTGGAAAACGAGCTACAGGGAATATGGCATGAGAACCTGGACAAGATCCAGGGATCTCGTGTAAGGTGGTCATCGGCGGACGCCATCGCCTTCGGGCCGTTTACATCCCATCTCTCTTTCGGCCGTGATGCCCATGAGTACAACCGCTGGGAAATTGTCCTTGGTGCTGCAGGTTTTGATGCAGAAAATACTCAGCTCATCTTCGTGCAGAGGAGGCATACGGCAGCCTATGGTACCCCCAATGATGGTGGAGTGCTTGCTCACGTTGTAGGCGGCAAGAATACTCTGGACCGGCTGGAAGCGGGCGATCGGATCCAGGGAATCGAGCCCATCGTGGAATGGCAGGACCTGACTGAGAAGCTGGCCACCCGGGACTTGACCCTTCTTTTGGAGGACGGAATGGAGATATTCACCCGTATCCAGGCGGAGCTCAATGAGGATGCACCACTGGGCGCGGAATTCTTCCTGGCCTTAACCCGAGAAGGCACCTTAAAGGTCGATTCCGTCTCCAGTTCCTACATCTCCAGCGATCAGCTGTTGACGGAGCCCATAGCCTTTGAGCACCGTGAGCCGCGCCTGGAAGGAGTGGTGACTGTAAGAACAGGCGGACGGGGCTTAGGCCGTCTATTCGTCTATAAGCAAGATCGAACCAGTAACCCCAGCCACTCCGTTGTGGCGCGCGTCACTCTCGGAATGGATATGGTGAAGCTGGCGGAACCCGGGCAGATGATAACTGTACGGGTGACGCCGGAACGCATAATGCTCATGGGCACGAGCCTGAAAGAAGCCTTGACGCAGATGAAAGAGCGAGGCATTGAGGCAGAGGTAGAAGGCTATGCGGGCGAGGACGCAGTAGTTGTGAGGCAGGAGCCCGGAGCGACAATGGCGATCTTGAAAAAGAAGAAGGTAACGCTCTTTACCATCCCAGCCAGACGCCTCGTAGCCATCCAGCTCTATGACGATCAAGCCCCCAAGACATTGGACTATTTCCGGCATGTCACAGGCCTCAAAGAGAGGCCCGTGGGTCCATTGCCCGTCTATTTTGTCTATGAAAATACTCTGCTCTTCAAGCCAGAAATAGATGCCGTCAGCTACAAGGATCTGCTGCCCGAGAATAAGCCATCCGGCATTGTGCCCGCCGGCACCATAGGCGTTTCCAATCAGGTGTCAAAGAAGATAGGCCTCGTGGGAGTGAGGCTAACAGAGGATAAACGCTACGGCCCGTCAGGAGAGAAATTCGAGGCGACAAACATCATCGGCCGGGTACTGGAACCGGAGAAACTGAAAAATGTGTTGGAAGGGGAGACGATTTACATTCTGGAGGAGCGATAATGCTTGTCACAAAGTATGTGATAACCTCCACAGAGTCGAATATTCTACCCTCAGATATTGCCATGAAGATTTATGGCTCGAAATACGATGTTCTTGTAAAAGAGACATGCTTTGGGGTCATCGTGAATGGTGAAGAGGACGTAGTAAATGCTCTGGTAAAAGAGATCCGCAGTCTGGACCCGGCAGGCATATTCATCAAGGACCGGGGCTTTCCACCAGGCGACCCCAGACGCTGCCGCGGTCGAAGAGGCGGCGGAGCGAGGCCCGGCTTTTACATGATCGAGTCTGAGTCCAAGATGCTGCCCATGATCTCCCGGGCACTGGCATCCGAAGGCGAGGAGACGGAAACCATTCCGGAAAAGAAGAAACCACTCTCGATCAAGAGGCTGGATGAGATAATTAAAGAAGGTTGATCTTGAGGTAAATCAATGGCAAAAGTTATCGTTTATCCTCCCACCAGCATGATACTCTCTGACCTCGTGGAGAGGATGGGCCACAAAGCGCTTGTGGTTCCAGAAGCTGTGAGAAAGCTCGCCACGGAAAAGGGGATAGATTCTCCGCCTTTGAACGTCACTCCCGAGGAGCCAAAGAAGGGCCTCCGTTATGCGGCTGTGGATGTTCCTTCCGGCGTGCGGGGCCGCATGGCTCTGATTGGCCCCCTCATCGAAGAGGCTGAGGCTGCCATAATCGTGCAAGACCCTGGATGCCTGACAGGTTGCGCAGGATGCTCCCGGACCAACGAGCTGGTCAGGCTGCTCATCAGGACGAAAGGAGTTCCTATCCTGGATCTATCTTATCCCACAAATGATGCCGAGGCCAGGGACTTCGTCCAGAAGATTCGCGCCTTTTTGGAGGGATTGAAGTGATTCGAATAGCTCAGCTCTCTTGCGGCTCGGAGTACAGCGGCATTCAAAAAGAGATTGAGCGGGCCGCAGAAACCGTGGGAGCGAAAATCGTCTACCCTGAGGTAACTCTCGACGATATCCTCAGTGTAGAGAAGACTTTTGGCGTCAGTGTGGCCTCCGGAGACCTGAACCTGGCTATGGCCCGGGCCGTTCGGATCGTAGAAAACCCGGATCTGGCTGATGCCGTTGTGGTTATGACATGCTTCCGCTGCGCAGAGGCTGCCATCATTCGATCGGAGATTCGAAAGTTCATTCACGAGCATTCCAAGATTCCCGTCTTGAGCTACTCCTTCACAGAGAGGACGACGGCAGAAACCCTGCTCACCAGGATGGAAGCCCTGGTCACGACCGTCAAGTACAGAGGTCTCCTGGCCCGTGAGAAACAGACGGGCCTCACTGCAGGAATCGACTCCGGCTCTACGACGACGAAGTCCGTAGTAATGAGAGATAATAAGGTGATAGGCACCGGATGGGTTCCCACTACCGAGGTTATGAAGAGCGCCGAGGATGCCTTCCAGGAGGCTCTTAAGATGGCAGGCGTCAAGAAGGAGGAGGTTTCGGCGGTTGGTGTAACGGGATATGGGCGTTTTCTTGTCGGCAAGCACATCGACGCCAAGCTCATCCAGGAGGAGATCACTGTCAACTCCAAAGGTGCAGTATTTTTGGCCGACACTCAGAAAGGGCCTGCAACAGTTATCGATATCGGCGGCATGGACAACAAAGCCATTTCCGTGCAGGATGGAATTCCGGGCGGATTCACCATGGGAGGAATCTGTGCGGGAGCCTCAGGAAGGTTCCTGGAGCTGACGGCCAAGCGCCTTGGCGTCGACATCACGGAGCTGGGAAAGCTGGCACTGAAGGGAGACTACAAGAATGTGGCCATGAACAGCTACTGCATAGTCTTCGGCACGCAAAGCCTGGTCAATAGCCTATCCATGGGCAAAAAACCGGAGGATGTGGCCATGGCTGCCTGCCATTCTGTAGCCGAGCAGGTCTACGAGCAGCAGCTGCAGGAAGTAGAGGTGAAAGAGCCTGTGATTATGGTGGGCGGAACCTCGCTCATTGAAGGCTTGCCAAAGGCCATGGAGCAGCTTCTCCAGGTCAAGGTGACGGTTCCACCGTACGCCCAGTACATTGGCGCCGTAGGTGCTGCGCTCCTCGTCTCGGGGCTGCTGGAGGGCTGAGATGGACCCCATGGAGGTCTTCAAGATAGAGGTCACGGGGCAAGAGGAGTTCGGAGCTAAGAAGTATCGGGAGCTCATCATGGACATTCTGCAGGACCTCGGCCTCATCAGGTCTATCGGCAAGCTGTATGTTTATGTCGACATTATGAAGCCGGTCTTCGCCGTCTACGGGCTCCTTCGTTCCGGCATTCCGCCACTCACCGTCAAGGATGTGGGTGATGTGCTAAAGGTTCAGGGCGGCTATCAGGTCAAGATCAATGACGAAGAGCATATGTCGGATATGCTCCGTGTCCTATGGAACCACTATGGCCGAGAGCGAGTAGAACAACCGGCAAGAGACATTGTAATCATAGCCTCTGATGCGTCGCCCGCCGATCTAATGGTAGCGGACCTGGAGGCGGAGTTCCTGCAGGATCTGACCGATGCCCTGGTCAGAATAGCACCGGAAGGTTTTCGCAATCGTCGAAACGTTATGACCAAAGACAGTTTCTTCTTCATAGCGGCTGAGGAGAGCCTTACGCCGGAAATGATCTCGGAGATAAAGGAGAAGATCGGGGAGATGGAGAATGCTTGAGCCTGTGATGTTCACCGGAGGATTGTACAAGCACGACCTGGTTGTAGAGCTGGTAGAGGACCTGGGCGGCTATGTCTTGCAGAAAAATGTGACACAGACCGAGATCATCCTGCTAATCTTGATTCCTTCGGAAGATACGGCTGCGCTTGAAGCCCTGAGCAAGGAACTGAGAGGTGAGCTGGTAAGAGCGCCACTGGCAGGAACTGAGGTGGCGGTTGTAACGCCGACGCTGGCCATCCACCATCTGCCGCACACAGCCTGCGACATTGCCGAATACCTGCGTCGGCATGGCTCCAAGACAAACATGCTCGGCCTGGCCAGAGGAGTGGGCCGGGAGATCGCCCAGATAAATGAATACGAGACGGCTCTGATAAACGAACATGATGCTGCCGTGTTCATCTTCGGCAACTTCCAGGAGTGCATTAAGAAGAAAGAGTGCCTCTACAGGAACATCAGCGTGCCGGTCGTGGTCACAGGCGGGCCGGACATGTCTAAAGGCGACCTTCCCTATGCCTTCGAGTATGTTCCGTCCATTGGCCGCGTTGCGCACAGAGCCCGCAAGTCCACGGAGATTGGAACCCTGGACAAGATCGTCGAGGTTGTCGGCAGGGCTCTTGATAAGACCCGAAATGCAATAGCTAAGGACCCACTCACGACCTCACCGCCAAGAGTCATGGATGCCGTGCGTGAGCAGGTGCCGGAGGTGGAGTTCTCTTATTCGCCGCTGCCAATTGCCCTGAATCTCACCGGATGCCGGGTGAAGCTTCCCTACGAAGGCTACAAGGATAAGGTGGCGGCGGTAACATTCGATGAGGGTGTGAAACTGGGCGAGATTGCTACCATCAGGCCGTCGCGAATGAAAGACTATATACTGGTAAGGATATTACCCAATTCCGAGACCGGGTTCGTCTTTTAGGAACCCGGTGCTTATCGGTAGATCGCGTGGGTTAGGGCCCGGAGTGCTAATATGAGTTTCGTTGACGACCTGGAACGAATCATCGAAAGAGGTGTGGATGATTCTGCGGAAGATATGATCAAGGCCGTGGATACCGCCTACGGAGAGATCCCTTATGTTTTTCATTTCATGAAGGACCATCCTGAGCTTCTTATAACCAAGATTCTTCACAACAACGCCATACTAAGAAGCTCAAACCTGGATGCGAAGACCATCGAGCTCATCTCCGTCGCCGTCAGTGCCGCGATGAGGTGCAGCCATTGTCTGAAGCTGCATATTCACGTAGCCTCCAATCTGGGAGTGACCGATGAACAGATTGCAGCCGCTATCTTCCTGGCCGGGAACCTCGTGAATGCCAGTGTGCTGGCAACAGCCACCCGTCATCTGGATGAGGAGCGAGAAATATGCCGGGTCTGCGAGATGGGAAACCGGGAATGTGAGATCCACGGGGCGAAGGCAAAAAAGGATTGAATATAATTCAAGAAGATCATATTGAATTGACAAATTTTAGGCAATCTGATAATTTTTGCTTCAATCAAAGATATAAACCAGAAAGCTCTATGCTCCATTCTATGGACATAGTAACGATTGCTTTCTACATAATTTTGTTCGTGCTCGCCTTCATGATCGCCCGCATCATCATGAAGATCATGCGCGGCTACTGATTGAAGCTAAAAGCTGATTGAAGGGATAGTCTTAATATTCATTGTACACCTATCGTGAGCCATGTTTCCCCAGGTTCTCGCAACTGTCGGTGGCTCAGGAACGCGTCTATATCCCCTAACGCTTGACCAGCCCAAGCCCCTGGTAGAACTATGTGACACTGCCATCATTGCCAATCTTTTCCGGGTCTTGGCCAGTCAGGGCTGCAGAAGGTTCATCCTGGGCAGCAAGGGTGCCAGCAACACCCTCAACCTGAGCAACTATTTTAAAGCCGGTGAAGGCTTCTTCAAACGCCTGGGAATCACCGACCACCAGGATTTCAGCTACCAGCCGCTCTATGACGATAAAGGCAACGCCGATTCGTTGCGCTACTGCATGAGCTATTTCGATATCAATGACGACCTGATAGTAGTCTCGGGCGATAACCTCATCGATATCGACTTGAAAAGCATCGTCGAGTTCCATCAGAAGCATAAGCCCCTACTCACCGTAGCACTGAAAGAGCTGGGGCCGGACGAGAATATCTCTTCCTACGGCGTCGCACGCGTGGACGAGGATATGCGCATTCGGGGCTTCGTGGAAAAGCCAAAACCGGGAAGTGAGCCGAGCCGCATGATAAACACGGCCTTCTATCTCTTCTCCCCCCAGATCCGCGAGGTTCTGGCTGAGATGGGCGACAGAGCCCGGGATATAGGCGGCGACCTGATCCCTTATCTGACTGAGAATGGATATACTGTCTACGGTTTTCCTGTGTCTGGTTATTGGATTGATATAGGCACGCCGGAAAGGCTGCATCAGGCAGCTATGGACTGTCTATCCGGCCGGGTCAGACACTTTGACCGCAAGTACCACTATAAGCCCAATCAATGGATTCATCCCAGTACGCTGGCCAAGATTGGGCCGAGGCTTGAATCGGGCGATATATTGCTGAAAGGTAACGTCTCTATAGGCCGGAACTGCAGCATCGAAAAGGGCGTGGTAATCGAGAACTCCCACATAGGCCACACCAGCCTCATCGATCGCAATGTTGAGATCAGGGAGAGCATGATCATGAGCTTCTCCCACATCCATCACAGGGTCAATATCAACCGTACCATCGTCGGTCGCCACTCCACTCTGGGAGAGCACAGCATCTTAGGGTCATCAAATGGTTTTGGAGGCAAAAGCGTCGCCGTAATTGGCGAGAATGTTGTACTGCCGCCTGAATCGGTAGTTGCTGCTGGTGTGAGGGTGGCCCCGCTCAAGCACAGCCACGGCATTCTGGCCACTGGCAGATTCGTGGAACTCGGAACCGATGAACGGAATATCTACTTCACAGAAAAAGACTCGATGAAGCGCTAGTAGTAGCGCTCCCAGCCCACTTCGATCTTATTGATCTTGTATTTTCTACCATTTTCCAGCAGATATCGATTCAGATCCGGAACGTCCCGGAAAAATCGTTTATCTCGTAGGTTATTGTAGATATCTTCCGTGGTAAAGCCCTTCAGCTCGCCCTTGCCATAAACAATCCGCTCAATTGTATAATATATGTCGTCGAACTTCCTCAGGGGATATGTCCACTCTGCAAACTGCATCCGTACCCTCCTCATTCGCTACAGGATTTGAGCAAATAAGAACCTTTCGTTCTCAAGCGAGAAAAGGGCCCCGGGAAATTTCCGCAACTTTTTGATTTTGGAGAAAGATTATCAATGACGAAATGTTGATGATACCATTATGAGCCATATAGACCTCCCCACACTTCATGATAAGATCCGCACGTGTCAGCTCTGTCCTTTATCGCTAGGCCGAAAATGCGCAGTCCCAGGCAGTGGTCCGTCTCCGGCAGAGATCATGCTGGTGGGCGAAGCCCCCGGCCGGGAGGAAGATCTTAAAGGATTGCCATTCGTTGGGCGAGCGGGAAAGCTGCTGGACACGGCATTATCACAGGCGGGTCTGGAGAGATCCGAGGTCTTTATAACCAGCGTCGTTAAATGCCGTCCCCCGGAAAACAGAAAGCCAAAGAAAGAAGAGATCAATCTATGTCACCCCTATTTGCAGGCCCAGATGGATCTGGTACATCCCAGAATTGTCTGCCTGATGGGAAACACTGCAACTCAGGCCGTCCTGGGTATGCAGGGCGTAACAAATTTGCGTGGACAGATCCAACAGGGCCGCTTTCTTATTACTTATCATCCCGCTGCGGTTTTGAGGAATAGAAATTTGATGGAAGAGTTCGTATCTGACCTTAAAAAGGCTAAAGTGAAATAAGGAGTCCTCCCTCGTTGGGGCGATCTTTGGGAAAAAGCTGAATAGCCCATAGCAATAACAAATGACCCCGCATATTCGACCAAAATCCGTATCTGAACCAACATCCGTGGGAGATCTTACCCGTGTACAGCCTTACTTACGATCTCTGGAAGGAGATCATCGATGATGTCGCACTTGAGCACTCAACTCTCTTCATGGCCATGCACCAGGCGGAGGAAGAGCTCGAGATCTCTCGGGCCCTGATCGATGATCTAAAAAATAAGAGAGATCTTATGATAGCCGACGATCCCTGGCATTTGCGGCTCCAGATAGACTTCATCGATGACAAGATCGGTGGTTTCAGAATCTATATAGCAGCCGCGGAGGAGCTGGAGGTCTTCGAACTTATCAAGGCAAAGGCGGCGGCAGATCATGGCTTTTCTTGGGAGGAGATCGGGGGCTTTGAGCTTGAACACGGCCTGGATCTGGACGACGAGGTATTCGAAGCGATTGCAGATAGCTACGAAATCCGGGCTGAATTGAGCGAGAATGAAGTCCTCTTCGAGCTGGTGGTCTTCGACAGCCAAGATATTGATGATAGCCAGATGAGCAACCTGGTCTGGCAGGAGGAAGACTCTGCAAATTAGCTCGCGATCAGAACAGATTCACTTCTTTAGGACGGAATCAGAGCTAATCCCCGCCAATTCATTGGCAGGAGTAGTCACGTTTCCTTACATCTACCGGCATTGAAAGGACGACATAGTATAGCTCTGTAAACCTGTAGAGATCCAAATTCACATCCATTCTTGCCAATTTCAGTTCCAGCCCGCGGATCTCTTTTCCAATTTCGCTATTAGGCCGTCTGCCAAGCCCGACGTCTCTCAGCAGAGTTTCCTTCTCCGGAGAGCTTGCGGAGAAATTGGTTAGAATATCGTCTAGGCAAATAGTGCAAATAATGGAGAGGATCGGCCTCTTTCGGTCAGGCATTCTTCCTACCTGGAAGGAGACGATGTAGGGTAGAATGGGGACTGATTGGCGGAATTCGTCGTTTGAGCGCCCTTCCATCTCCATCGATCCAATCTGGCCGAAGTATCTTCCCACATAGAACCGGAATCCGTTACTCGAGACCTCGCAGCCTTCTGCAATCTCTCCACGCGCCACTCGATCTTTGGCAGCGATCATGCCAGAGACTATCCTTTTCAGCCTTTCTTTCAATTCCCGATCTTCTTTGCCCAAAGTAATCCCTTTGGCGAGGAGATCTGACACGGAACCTATTAAAGATTGGGTCAAATTCCATTTCGACCTTAAGAAAGTTGAAAAACTCATAACCGCCATAGATGATGATGCGCCGACTGCAAAAGACTTTTATATTTTGCATCTCTTTACCGAGAACGATGGATCGAGGGAAGAGGAGTGAACCGGCAGAGCTTCTAGCTGTTGTTCTCTTTGGCTTTTTGCTGAGGTTGTTTGCGGGAAGGAGCTCTCTTACGGAAAACGGGATCTTGTTGCCGGGTTATGATGAGTATTACCACATGCGCAGGATTCTATATACCGTAAACCACTTTCCCAATACGCTCTGGTTCGACTCGTACTTGAACTATCCACACGGCCTGAACATAACCTGGCCACCTCTTTTCGATCAGATCTCTGCAGCGTTGTGTGTGGTTCTGGGCCAGCATACAAACGAAGGCGTGGTGATGGTGTCATCCTTTGTTCCCATGCTCACCGGAATCCTGGCGATTGTAGTGATCTATTACCTGGTGAGGGAGCTCTTCGATCACAGAGTCGCCCTCATGGCGAGTTTCCTGACTGCTCTCGCTCCCAACTTTATCGTAAATACGATGTTTGCGGCAACAGATCACCACTGCCTGGAGGTTCTGCTTCAGCTCACCACTCTCCTGTTCATCATCATGGCCATTTGCAGGAATGAGAAGAGATACTTATTTGCATGCGCGGCAGGATTTGCCGTGGCGGCTCTCGCGTATACCTGGGAGGGTGCGGATCTCTATATTGGAATATTCCTTATTTATGCATTTATCCGGATGACACTGGACCTAAAAGAAGGAAAACCATCTACGAATACTGCAACAACGCTCTTGACCGCAGTCGGTCTGGCTTTGGTGCTTGTTCTGCCGTTCTGGAATACTCCCTGGCTCTCGCCATCCTTCCTGGGAATGGTGGCCATAATAATCGCTCTATGTGTCATGTATATTCTCTCACGCTTCATGCAGGGGAGGAAGATATCCTGGACAATGTTTCCGCTCAGTATCTTGGTCCTGGCCGTTGTCTTCGCTTTATCTACCAGGGTTTTTGGCGGACTATTTGGATTAGGTGCTTTGATCCAGAATGGACTAGACCTTATATGGGGGGGCGGGATGATCGGAAAGATTTCCGAGGCCGAGCCTCTCGTGTACGATGCAAAAACATTTTACGAGGTGGTCTTCTCCGCTCTGGGATTGAATCTTCTCATCTCCCTGGCAGGGATTGCCGCCTCCATAATATACATACGACGAAGTGACGGTGGAAAGAGGCAAGGTCAGCTGCTTCTTCTAGTCTGGGCGGTCTATACTATCCTTCTCACCTTTGGGCAGGCCAGATTTCTTTACGTCTCAACGATTGCCATGGGAGTTCTGCTGAGCATATTCTTCTTTTTGGCAATGGATCTGGTTGACCGGAAATTGGCAGCGCGAACGAAAAAAGCTCCGAAGGGATGGGCTGTAATCCTGTTACTGCTTTTGATATCGCCCACTCTGACGGATGCCGTGAATATGGCATACAATGGAGGAGGAACCCCTCCTGCAGTAGCCGGTGACTGGCAGCAGTCTCTTATCTGGCTGAAGGATAACAGCAACACGACCAGCTACTATGAACTTCCAGAAAAAGTTCCCGAGTATAGCGTCATGAGCTGGTGGGATTACGGGAACTGGATTGTCTATCTGGCAGAAAGGCCGGTGGTAGCGAACAACTTTCAGGCAGGCGTAGAAGATGCTGCCAAGTTCTATCTATCGGAAAGTGAAGAGAACGCGACCGCTGTACTGGATGCCAGGGGGACTAAGTACATAATAGCGGACTTCGATCTGGCCTATGGCAAACTTCCAGCTCTTACTGCCTGGGCGAATGAAGATATAAATAGCTATATGAAAATGGAGGACCAAGGTTCTCAGATTGCCGCCATACCTCAGCAAAGGTTCTTCAATACGACTTTAGGAAGGCTCTATTTCTTCGATGGCGCAGGTACAGGCCACTTCCGGCTGATTCACGAATCGAGCACATTTCTCGGAAGCGGAGACAATCCCTCGAAAAGCAAAGTCAAGATCTTCGAGTATGTTCCGGGTGCTATAATAAGAGTTCCGGCTGGACCGGACCAGAAGGTTGGCGCCTTGCTGAATATGACCTCCAACCAGGGAAGACCCTTCAATTATGTCAATGAGGCCATACCGATGGGAGGCGCATTTGAGATAAGAGTTCCTTATTCAACAGAGAACCGGTATGAAACCCATGCAGCTAGTCCTTATCTCGTATTCTCCGGTAATGAAAATGGCGTGAGGATGAAGAACCTTAACGTGAGCGAGGAAGATGTTCTCAAAGGAAGAACCATTGAAGTGACTTTTTAGAGGCACACTGCCAGAAACCTGATGGCATCGGGATGGAATAATTGGCTTTTCACCATTCCGGTGGCTAACCTCAGGTTACTATGGCTTTCCCGTTTTTAGTTCGTCTCCGTACGTACTCTGTGACCTTGATGAAGCTCTGTGGTTGAAACGTCTCGAGTCAGTCCGCTGGCTCTCTAGCGGTTACTGACGTTCATCACAGAGGCACAGAGCGCACGGAGGACTCACAGAGGCATCTATTATTCTATTTGAATACAGCCCGGTGAGGCAAAGAAATGGTCCTCGCGATCTCACGCTGGGTTAATCACAACCCAAAAAAAAGAGAAAATCAGCGCCGGATTCTGCTGCGGCGCTCCTCATTTATCTCAATTTAGGCATCCTACACACAGGGTAGCCAATCAACGCTGACGGCTCCGCATGTGGAGTTGCCCCAGAGCTGAATGAACTTCTCTATGGAGAAGACACCTGTGAGGTCTTCGACACTGCGGCCGTATTCGGCATGGCGACCCTTGAGCTGGCCGTCAGCCATGGGATCCCGGGAGATCCATCCGATATGTGCAACACCGATGACGTTGCTATTCAGATTGGCTTCCAGTACTCCTGTGCAGCATGGGGTAACTGATTGGTTGTTGTATCCCCTGGTCTTGACCTCGGTGGTCTTTTGCAGGTGCTCTGCATGAGTGTACATCTCGGTCAGGACAGCGCCTATCTTGTAGTTCTGCACACAGAGCTTATCCACCCATTTCTGGTCGTAAGTGCCGGTCTGATAAGATACGGGCATATACTCCAGCTCCTGCTCCGAGGTGAAGTTGATGTAATCCATGGGGAAGCTGCCGGTCGGCCAGGCACAATCCAGGTTCGTTGGCTGCCTCTCAGCTTCCATCTCTATCCTGGAGGTGATTACATTTCCCGAACCGGATTGCTTCTCCACCAGCTTCTGTCCATTGAAGCCGCTTTCCGTGGAGATAACCATCTCCAGGCTCCGATAACCCACCCCTTTTACGGACGATTTCTCGTACATGTAGTTGGCAGCGCTCGCCATGCCCACTAGAGCCATGACAATAACCGCCAGAACGATCAAGTTTCGCTTCAATCCACACGACCTCCTTTTGGCCGAACACCTAGTTTATGGAGGGATTTTTTTTTGCCTCAAATATGTAATCAAGGCCAGCAATCCCATAAGTTCGGGCCATTAACTCTCCTGATGAACCCTAACACCCGCCATCAGGTTCTCTGGAGTCTATTTCAAGGTTTTGGCCGTTGTTTATAAAAATAATGGCCTACAGAGATAGATGATAATATCATAAAAGATCGGAAAAAAAGAAAGGCTCAAGCTGACTTGGGGAAGGTGTTCAGCCTATTTACGAAGTCATTGCATGAGCCGCTCAAACAGGGACTGGTAAAGGTCGGACTGCTTGGGCTTTTTACGCTGGGTGCTTTGAAACAATCCGCTTCCAGGCATGGCGTCTTGGATTTCGTATTATCCCGGAAGAGTATCCGCCTATTGATCTCAAAGGAGCCGAAGTACTCCTCAAGCTCTTTCAGACTCTTTTGGCCAGGAATTGTCTGCTTGGCGTCTATGAGATAATATCCGGTGAAATTGTCCGCCGTCTTAAATTCCGCAGACTTCTTTAAAGATCCTGTCTGATGCAGTGTGAAGTCCTGGCTCTTGAAATCCATCTGTTGCAGATCATAGCTCTCTTTTACCTTGGATCCTACACCACCAAAGATCGCAGAGCTCTTGAAGCTCTCTGTTCCCACAAGCGCATCTCCACTGGCTACAGCATTGTAGTTGTCAACAGCGTCCTGCTCCTGGAAGTTGGCATTTTTGCCCTTTGCCTGGTCCACCATGTATTCATTCTTTACGAGTGCGTCCACGGTACCGCTGAATACGACATTCTTGGTTGACTTTATCCCCGATTTCATCGAGCTTATGTCTTTATTGATCTGGAACTGACCTGAGCCGCTGATAGAGGTCTCTGAGGCATAGTCGAATGCTTGCACCTTGAATTTGGCCTCGCGTTCATCGGGGCTACGGCATTTGGCAGAGGCTTCGATCGCAAACTTGTATTCTCCGGCGTCAGCATTAATGTCAGGCAGGACTTCCAGGTTCTGGGAACGAGTTGCTCCTGCCGGGATAGTTATAGAAGTTGTCGTCCAGCTAAACCATTCCAGTGGCGTGCCTTCTGGCTTGACGTTTACCTCAGTCACAGCATCCGTTTCACCAGCATTCTTTATAGTAACTATGAAATCCAGTGGCTTTCCTTGGGTCGTGTATGATTTATCGGGCTCTGATTCTGGCCCGGTAATGCTGATGCTCACGGAAAGTGAACCCGAATCCCCGGAGCATGGACTTGGTAAGTATGTGGGCAAAGATGGTGTTGAGGGGCCGTTCCAGGTGTTGCCCGAAACATCATCAGATCCTATGCCGGTGTCCTCAACGGTTGCCATTGCCTGACACGCCGTTAAGAAAGATAGTATTATTATCGCAATCAGACGTCTTTTCATGCTAATCCCCCAACAAAGCTTCCAAAAAAGAAAAAAACGGCTAAGCTGTCTCAGCCTAGCAGTCTATACCATCACACGCTGATCGTTCTTTCTCAGGTACAGGGTTCTCATGGAACTTTATGGTCTTCTCAGCTTCGAATGTTCCTGTGAACATCTCGTGAGCCTTGATATCCTTGTAGAATATCTTGTGCCATGTTGCATCGGTGCCCCATGTGCCGTTGAAAGTGTTCTTGGTCTCTATTCCAACCAAGTGAGCCGGATTGCTGCCCATAAGCTTACCAACTCTATCAGTATCTCTTCCGGCGCTCTTGAGCGCGCCAACGAGATTCTCGGGCGTCATTCCATTAGCTGGATTGTATGGCGTGGTTGAGGAGAAGAACGCGGTCTCATCCTGCTCCAATTCATTCACCGAGTACAGCTCCTGTACATTGGCGCCAATGCCTCCATAGAAGGCCTTGGAATTGAGCATTTTTCCGCCTGTCAAAGGTGTATCGCCTTTGTAGGTCATCTTCGTGGACTGGACAAGGTTCAGGTTGGACTCATTTCCACCATTGACTGAGGATACATTCCTCTTGAGCTTGTCGGCATCCTGCGAATAAGCGGTCTCCTGATCGAGTTCGAGGTCGCCGTCGCCGTTCATGGTATTATAGTACTCAAGAGCGATCTTCTTATCGATTACCGAGTTGCTGACGTCGATAACTCCTGTTCCGGAAACTTTTTGGTTATCACAGAATTGCTCAAACTGCACGGGCGGGACTATAGGCGCATTGGCCATCACAGTTCCGCATAGCCCCATAAGGGCAATTGCAAGTACTACTATTACTGCTCCCTTCATGCTACATTCACCCCCGATGTTGACGTAACAGTTATTAATCCCTTTTGATGTAGGTCCCTTTCTGGCATCAAAGCCGAGACTTGAACTACAATTATAAGCTGATGCTTTTATTTGATATAAATCTATCTGTTGTTTGTATTCAGCACAGAAGGCAGCAGGTATCTGGGATCCGCCTTGCTAAATAGGCTTCTTGAGAGAAGCGAGCGAGAAGGGTCTTTGTAGGTATTACTGTCACCTATATTTGTTACTGAGGCATGAAACGGATATAGACTGATCAGAAAATCATGAAGAGGCTAAAATTATGTACGGACTCCGGGATTATAGGCCGGAGCCGTATCCGAAATGAAAAAGATTCTGCTATTCACACACAGGGCAGCCAGTCAACGCTGATTGCGCCGCATGTAGAGTTGCCCCAGAGCTGGATGAACTTCTCGATGGAGAAGACGCCAGTCAGGTCCTCGACAGATCTGCCGTACTCGGCATGGCGACCCTTGAGCTGGCCGTCAGCCATGGGATCCCTGGAGATCCATC